>UETR01000003.1_pt1 | contig 445892 bp, 342 predicted proteins | sample 1817881 | NCBI WGS metagenome assembly UETR01 (sample SAMEA4730918, study PRJEB27012) | Candidatus Amarolinea aalborgensis | place: Denmark | collected 2014-01-09
ATGGTGAATGTTATCCCGGTGCACGACCAACCGATCGCCGGCGCCGGGCAACCCGCCCAAGCGATGAGTCTTGGGCGCATCACCGGCAAGCATACGCAGGCAAAATGAACCTCAGATGAAAACGCCGCCTGCGCACATGACAGTTTGTTCAACTTCGCCGCCGCCATCCAGTGTTTCCTACGCTGGCACTCTGCCTTTTTGCACTCGGCCCTTTGCCCTTTGCGCTCAACGTTCCGCCTTGAGCGAAAACATCAGCGGCAGGCTGCCGTCGTGATCGGGCAGGCGCCACCAGTTGTCAGGGCCTTGCACCAGGCAGGGCAGCAGTTGTTCGGTGCAAAAGGCGAATTCGTGCAGGAATTCCAGGCGCAAACCGGCGCGCGTGAGCGCCGTGACGATTTCGCCCAGGCTGTGATTCCATTCGAAGCTGTGCGCCGTGGTCAGGGCGCGCTGGCTGTCGGGGCTGGCAATTTCCCAGGTCAGCGGCTCCGGTGTGATGAAGTAAGAGTAGGCCAGGCGCAGGTCCTTCACGCGCTGGGCATCCTCGCGGAAGACACGCGCCAGCGGGTGGAATTCGGCCAGATAAAAGAAGCCGCCGGGCTTGAGGTACGCGGCGATGATCTCGGCCCAGGTAGTCAGGTCAGGCAGCCAGCTCAACACGCCAAACGAGGCGAAGACGATGTCGAACGCGCCTGGCAAGAGGCCCGGCAGGTCATACAGATCGGCCGCGAGAAACGTGGCGGGCAGGTCCAGCTCGCGGCTCAGGCGCTGCGCCGCGGCGACGGCCGTGGTGGAAAAGTCCACGCCAGTGACCTGTGCGCCCAGCCGCGCCCAACTCAAGGATCCCAGACCAAGGTGACATTGGAGATGCAGCACGCGCTTGCCGGCCACCGGGCCAATCTCCGCTAGTTCCAGGCTAGTCAGGCCGTTGAGGTCTGCGGCGCCTGTCGCAGGTAGGTTAGCGACGGCCTGCGCGGCCAACTCATCCCACAGGCGGCGATTGCTCTCTTGAATGTTAGGCGGCGCCATGCTGCTCCTCCGCTTAGCCATGTCGTTGTTCAGTCCTGCCTCAAGCCGTTTCCGTCGAGGAGCCATGATTTGTCCTCGTCATCGAACAGCCTGATCACGTTGGGCGTCACCCACTCCAGACCGATGAAGGTGGGAGTCTCGGTTGTCAGCAGCACGGACTGGCTGAGGTCCGCGGCGTTGATCCTCACGACGTACGACTTGCCCGACGAATTCGGGTCGCAACGCGATGGAGCCAACAGGTAGGCCACGGCGGCTCGACTGAGCTCGCCGAAGTCCTGGCTGTCTGGCGACCAGGCGAGCGCCGCCAGCGCAACGTTGGGAGCGACCGTCGGCCAGCGACCCAGCTCGCTGCCGTCAATGTCCCACAGGACCAACTCCTGGTTCCGCCAGGCGGCGAATTTCGTCCCGTCCGGCGAGCGCGATCCGCCGCCCAGTTCCTGGATCGTACCCGATGCGACGTCCACGCGCCAGACTGGGGGCTGCCAATAACCGCAGCCGTCAGGAACGCCTTCCCTGGCCGTGGTGTAGTAGAAATAGCGGCTGTTGGGCGACCAAAACAGGCCATCCAATCCGTACGCGCCCAATCCACCGCAGTAGATCAACTGGCTGTCAACGATGGCTGATCCCGCGCCATCGCTGTGGGCAAGGCTGATTGTTTCGTAGGCGTTGGCGCCGCCAGCCTCCGTTGGCGCGCAATCGAACATCGCCAGATCCACGCGCCACTGCTTGTCGGGGGACGCGTACGACCTGGTCTTGGGCTGAGCGCTGGCCTGAACCGTGGCGACGGCGCTTATCTCACTCAGAATGCTATCCAGCAACTCGACGTCCACCTGGGACCTGTCGGCCGTTTCCAGCAGCCAACGCTCGACGCCTCGGCCGGCATCAACGCGGCACGTCCTTGTCCCTCCCAGTTCGTAGCAGACCGCGCCCTGAAAAATCTGGATCGTCTCCGGCATACCGTAGGGCGGCAGATTGAAATGCACCAGCAGCCCGCGATACCCCAGGCGACCCGGATAAGGCGCAGGCGCGCCTGGCGAGAGGCCCGCCAGGCGCGTGAGCAGTTGTTGGCGCTGTGCGTCGGGCAGGGACCAGATCGGATTGGGTCGGCCCGAGAAGACATCCAGCTCCACAAACGAGACCGTGTCCCGCAGCGGGTCGAGCGCCGGAGCCGGTGGGGAAAACCGCACGGATGCGCCGATCTGGCGGATGTGCGCGCGGTCGGCCGACACGATCAGGGTGCGATTGTGCTCGTAGGCCGTGGGATACTGCACGAAGAGCAGCGCCCCGCCATCCGGCGGCTGCTGGTCATCCGAAGGCAGAATCAGGCAGGCCGGCTGTCCATCTACTTGCAGATGCTCCAAATTGGGATGGCTGCCGAAGCGCTGCTGGGGGTTTTTGTCTGTGCGGGTATTGCTTTCGATCTCCAGCGCGCATACCGTCTCGACGGTGTCCGCCACCATGTAGGCGGAGGTGAGGCCGAAAAACCCGTCTGCCCCGCGGAACAGCGCCGTATCATCCGGGTTGGCAGCGCGCCAGATCGCAGGATACGCCACGGTGACGCTGAACTGCTCACTCACATAAATTTGCGTGGCCGCCGGCGGCGCGCCGCTGGCCGTCGTCGGCGTCAATTTTCCCGTGTCGAGTGCGAGCTGCCAGATGCTCTCATCGCGGCTGCGCAGCAGCACCCGGTTTGCCTCCGGCCAGGCGATGGGCTGATAATACGCTGGGCCATCGTTCACGATTGTCTGCGTCCACGCAGGCGAATCGGCCCGCACCAACAAAAAGCGCCAGCCGGCCAATACGCCCTGCGCGTCGGTAAGCGCAGCCTGCATGGAAAACACCACTGCATCGCCCCGCGGCGACCAGACGAGGTCGCTGGCGAGCTGTGCGGCCTCGCTCCACTGGCTCTTGACCTCCTGGCCGGTCTGCAGGTCGCGCACGATGAGTCCCGGCCATCCGGCGCACTCCACATAGGCCAGCCGGGCTTCGTCCGGCGAGAGCGCCAGCGCGTAGAGCCGCCCCTTCCCCAGCAGCACCTCGGTCACAGCGCCATCGGCCAGGTTGAGCTTGAGCAGGCCTGATCCATTCATCATGCATTCGTGATCCGCGCTGGGAACAATCAGCATGGTCAAGGACTGGCCGTCGGCGGACCAGCGATAGGGCCGCAGCTCGCCTTTGTCCCAGCCAAACCGCTGGTCATCGAACGTCGCCTTCCATGCGACCGCGCCATCCTGCCGCGTCACGTGCAGGCTCATGTCGCTCTCCGACCAACCCGCCTTCCATTCCCCATCCGGAGAAGCGGAGATATCCACGGCCAGCTCTTGCACCGGCGCCGCCGTTGGCGTTGACAGATCAGGCGCAGGCGTTGCGGGCGGCGACACCGCCTGGCAGGCGAGGAGAAGCAGCGGCAGCAGGCAGCCAGAAAGCAGCTGCGGCGCATACCGCCTCACGAAATCGGCTGCAGGCCATTGTGTGGCTGCGAGCGGCACAGCTTTGCGCATCATGAGGATCCTTTTACTCCTTTCGCAGGCGAGCGCGCACCGTGTCGTCGAAAGGGTTTTGCCCGGCCCGCGCCGCGGCCAACCAGGCGCGGTGGGTCGTTTCCAGCGCGTTGCGGTCGGCGAATGCTTGACCGGTTGGCCAACTCAAGAACGCCTGTAGGTCTTCCACAGTTCCCGGCCAATTGCCCTGGCTGGCCCGCGCCAGGGCGCGGCCGTCGAAAGCCACTGGCGAGGTCTTCTGCTGGATGGCGCGGTCGCAATAAGGCAGGGCCAGGCTGGGCTGATTGTCGAGCGCCCAGGCCCAGCAGAGCGCGGTCAGACCGCGGGCGTCGTCGGGCTGCTGCGCCAGCAGGGCGTTGAAATCGGCCTGCCACTGCGCCGGACGATCGAGGCGCACATAGGCCAGCCCGCGATTGAGCAGGGCTGCGCCGCTGGCGGGCGTCAGGGCCAGGGTCTGCGAGTAGAAGGCGATGGCTGCGGGCAGATCAGCGGGGCGGCTGCGTTGACTGACATAACCGGATAGAAACGCCAGGGTGGCGGCGGCCTCCTGCTCGCTCGGCGCCTGCGCCGCGGCCTGGCTGAACGCAGAAGCGGCCTGATCCCAGGCGCCCTGCTGGCTGGACAGGAGTCCCAGGGTCAGCAGAGCCAGGCTGCGCACCTCGTTCGGGCGGCTGGCGTGGATGGGAAAGGAGAGGGACGCGGGCGCGGCCAGCAGGGAATCGAGAAGCGAGGCGGTCGGCGGCGCGTCCGCGGTCAGGATGACATAGTGAGCCGCCTGCAGGTCATCAGGGAAACCGGCTTCGGCGTCGCTGAAGCTGTCCTGACGCCAGAGAAGAAGGCTGGCTCGACTGCGGGCGCGCGCGGCCGCCGCGCTGTCGAAATTCGGCAGGACGACCGGCAGTTCGCGCAGCTCGGTCGTCGCGCCAAGACGCGCGGCTTGCAGTTCACGCTGCAGAGCGGCTTGCGCGGCTGCGGCGGCTTGGGATCCTTCGATTGCCAAGGCAAAGGTCTCACGCGACGCCAGCAAAATCAACGCTTGACCAGGGCGCGCGGTCGGAAGAGGCTTGACGGCGCCCCGCATCTGCTGCGTCCACAGCGCTCCGATGAGGAGTAAAGAGAGAAAACCAATCAGCGCCGGCCACAGGCCGCGGCGCAAGAAGGGACGCGCCGGCGCAGGCGGGACGGTCGCCGCGACCGGTTCCGCGGCGATGGCCGGTTGATCTGGGGCGACAGACGGCATAGGCGGCGCAGGCACGGCGGCCGCGGACACGGGCGTGGGGTCGGTTGCGCCCGTCACGTCGCGGACTGTGACCGCATCGCCAACCGGCGGTCGTGGCGGCGCGGCGGTTGCCGGGGCAAAGCCGGCTGCCAGCAGCAGCGCATCACTCTCCTCTCGCGAGAGGCGCAATTTGACCGCGCAGCGCACCACGTCATCGCGCTGGCGCGGCCGTTCGCTCAGTCCTTCCTTCCAGCGAAAAACCGTCTGGCGGCGCACACCGATGGCTCGCGCCAGTTCGCTATCGCTGATGCCGGTGCGCGCCGTGTATTGCGTTAGAAGTTCAGCAAATGTGGTCATGCGTGCTGACTGAGGCGCTGATCGCCCGCGATGTCGTCGTAGTCGGTCTTATTCTGTGTGTTACACCCAATGTGACACAGCGCAGAGCGCAAATGGTACACAATTGGCCCTTGAAATTGCCGGGGTTGGGCTTATAATCGTCCATAGAACGATTGGTCGAACGAAAGGTCACACTCGTCCAACCGATTATACCTGAAAGCCAGCGCGAGAATAAATCTTCTACGAAGGAGTGAGCATCATGTGGTCCAAGAAATCTGTGTTGGGTGGCCTGCTGTTGATCGGCGTGCTTCTGCTGCTGAGTTCATGCGGGGGATCGGTGCCTGACAGCGCGAAGGCGCGCAGTCGTGATGTGATTCAATCTGGCGGCATTGCGCCGGCCGAGGAACTGCGCGTGGCGGAGTATCTCAATTATTACGAGCAGCACTTTGCCGCGCCTGTCAACACCGCGCTGGGGCTTGACCTGCGCCTGGGGAATGGGTGGATGCCGACTCAGGGGGGCGAGGCCTGGCTGCAGGTGGGCATTCAAGCGCGCAGCGAGGCCAACGAGGCCATTGCGCCGCTCAACCTGGCGCTGGTGATTGATTGCAGCGGCTCGATGAGCGCGGCCGAGAAGATGCCGTATGTCAAAGAATCGCTGCGCGCCTTCTTGCGCAGCCTGGCATCCAACGATCGGGTTGCCATCGTGACCTACAGCGATAACGCCGAGCTGCTCGTGCCATCGCAGAGGGTGGGCGACGGCGCCTGGATCGAGCGGGCCGTTGAGCGCCTGACCACCAACGGCAATACGAACCTGTATGCTGGCCTGATGGCGGGTTTCAAGGAGGTGGAGCATAATTTCGATGTCCGCCGTAACAACCGGGTCATCCTGCTGACCGACGGCATCGCCAACAACGGCGTGACCGATTCCAACCAGATTGCCGCGGATGCGCGTGCTTTCAATGACCGCGGCATCTATTTGTCCACGATTGGCTTGGGGCATGACTTCAATGACGCCCTGCTCAGTCAATTGGCTCACCAGGGCAAGGGCGGCTATCACTTCATTGATTCAGCCGCCGAGATGGACAAAGTCTTCCGCGAGGAAGCGTCCGGTCTGATGCAGAAAGTAGCCGCTGACGTCTCCATTCTCTTGCAGCCCCAGGCCGGCGTGCGCGTCGTCAGCGTGACCGGATTCGACGGTGCGCCGCCCGCCGGACCGCTGGAGGTGCGGGCGCGTGACATGGGTACGGGCGATAGCCAGGTGATCGTGGTGCGCCTGGAAGTGGCGCCTGATCGGCGCGGGGCGCGGCCGTTGATGGATGTGACCCTGCGCTATCGCGATCTGTTTGCGCAGCGCGACGAGGCGTTGGCGGCCCAGGCCACGGTGGACGCCGCCAACATCACAGGCTATGACCCCTTGTGGGACCTGGAAGTGCTGCGCAACGTCACCATTCAGCGCACGGCGGAGGGGCTGCGGGAGATCGCCCGCTTGTATCAGTCACAGCGCTACGAAGCGGCCTGGGACCTGGCCTTTCGCCTGGAGCAGGCGCTGCGCCAGGTAGCCAGCATGACCGGCGAGGCGCAGATGATCCAAGACGCCGATTTGATGCGCACCTATCAAGACACCCTGGCGCGCTGGGTGCAGCAGCAAACGGGCCGCCTGCCGCAGCCCGTCGCGCCTGAACGCCCGTCACGCGGCCGCGAGGCCACGCCTTTGCCCGACACGGCGCCGACCATCGAGATTCGTTAGCCGCCGCAAAGAAGAGGAGAAGCAGGGGGACATTCATTACATGCTGCAAGCGGGAATAGGCTTCACTTGTCCGCCTAAGGAAACAGGCGCAACTCGTGCCCGCTTGCAGCATACTTGACCAGAATTTGTCCTCTGGCGCGTGCAGATGTAGAATTAAGTTGCCTGATATCTAGGAAGGCACAGCATGAAACGCTTTTTTGTAATCGGTAATAATCTGTTGCTCCTATTGGTATTGGGAATATGCAGTGTGGCACTTGTCTTTATGTTAATTGGGAAAGGACTGCTGCCAGAACCTGGTTTCTTTCAATCTGCGATTCCAACTTCAACGTTCATCCCAGTAGTTCTGCCCACACGCACGCCAACTACACTGCCTACATTTACACTACCGCCTCCACCAACGAAGATACCGCCCGACTTCGTTCCCGCTTACACCGGCACGCCGCCAACCGTCACCCCACGTCCTGATGAAACAAGATCGTCGGTTTTCATCTCCACACCTACCCCATTTCCAATATCAAAGGTTACTGACCTGGCAGTGGATTTGCCGGATGAGATGAAGTCAGTGTGCATCATCAAGCGCGTTGATGGATCATATGAGAAATTCTTGATTCCCGGCCCTTACACTGGCGATGTCAGGGTATTGATGAGACTAGCCCCTGATGATGTAATCATCAATCATTACCCTCTCATCGCACATCCGTCCACACCGGTGGTCACTCCTTTACCTTGTGGAGGCAAGTGTTAGCGAGGTATCTTGTGCCCACGCCGCGGCATCGCCTGGATGGCGCGGAAGTCGGCGCGGAGCTGCGCCAGTTCGCTCTCGTTGATTGGGTGGTCGCCATCGTAAACGCGCATGGTGGCCAGGGTCAGGCGCTACAAGGCGACGTCCTGGCCGGGAAAGGCATGCCAAAACAGCGGCAGGCAATCGTTCAGTGTCACAGTAGAGTTAACCGGGTTGCACCATAGGCTTTCGCCAGGGTGATTGCCTTGTCCAAGTGAAAGAGGCCGACCAGCTGCTCGAACAGCCATTCCAAGGTCGGCGCTGGACGGCAAAGAGCGCATCCAGCACGAAGCGGAAGATGTGGCCGAGAAAGACCCACAGCGGCCCCAGCCAGCGGATGAGGGCCAGAATTCCCGGCCTGTCAGCAAACCCCATGGCAAGGGACGCAACGTCGCCAACGCCAATCTTCGCTGCCTGGTTTGGCGACCACTGACTGTCGCAGTATAATCATGACGCCAGGTAGTACTGCCCAGACTCACATTGAGGTCTCAGACCATGGTCGAATCCACGCGCGGCGAAATCGAAGCGGCGCTCGCTGATGCCATCACCCAGTTCGAGAAAGAGCAAATGGGTCGCGGCCCCGTAGAGACGCGCGTCTACATCATCGAGGACATGATCCTTGTGCGTTTGCGCGGCGTGCTGACGCCTGCAGAAGTCCAGTTGGCGCAGAACCCTGATGGGCACGCGCTCATCAAACAGCTGAGGCGCCAACTCCTCGAAGGTTCGCGACCGCTCCTGGAGGAAATCGTCCAGCAGACGACGGGCGGCCGCGTGGTCAGCCTGCACACCGACATCAGCGTCAGGACCAGCGAGCGGGTGATTGTATTTACCCTGACCCAAAACCTGGAAGAGCGCTTTGGCCGGGGCAAACGGGAGAAAGTTCGCAAGAATCAGTCGTGGAGTACTTGACGATCGCACCCGTCTCTGCTATACTGACAGCAATAACAATATAGCTTTTCGTCGGTGGACGGAACAAAGAGTTCCTTGTAGTTATAGAGAACTGGTTGTTCGGTAGGCCGGCATCTTTTCCTTAAGGGAAAAGGTGTCGGCTTTTTTGTTTTGGCGTTGCGGAATGAGCGACTTGGGCCAAAATGAGGAGATGACTTGATCGCGGAATTAGAAACTCAAATCGTCGCTGCGCTCCAAACCCTATTCGACCGTTTTGGCTGGTTCGGCGTGGCCGGACTAATGGCCTTCGAAAACGCGACCGGCATCACGCCCAGCGAGATCGTCCTCGGGTTAGCCGGCTGGCTGTTACTGGCGGCGAAGAATGCAGGGTTTGGCATGGTTTTCGTCGGCGCGCTCTATGCCGCGTTGGGCAGCACGGCTGGCGCATCCGTCACCTATTGGCTGGCGCGCCTGGGCGGGCGACCCGTGGTTGACCATACGGCGCGCTGGTTGCGCATCACCCCGTATCACATCACGCGCGCCGAGGCTCAGTTTCGGCGTTGGGGCCCTGGCGTGGTGCTCTTTGGGCGCCTCGTGCCAGGGGTGCGAACGTGGGTGACGGTTCCCGCCGGCCTGGCGCGCATGTCCTACCTGCAATTCGTTGTGTTTACCTTTGCGGGCGCTTACGTATGGAGCGCGCTGCTTATCGGCGTCGGTTATGAACTGGGGCACGCCTGGTGGCGTATGCGTGATTTTGCCCAGCAATTCGCTCCCTGGTTCCTGGCTGGGCTGCTGGCCGTGGGGCTTCTCGGGTTGATGGCGCGCTGGCTGGCGGCCCAACGGCAGAGGCGTTCGGCTCTCGTGCCGGTAACAAATGAAGACGAAAAAGAAGCTCATTGTCACTTGACCATGAAGGACTGAAGCATGAATCCACAACCTACCTGGCATGTCCTGACGACTGATCAGGTCTTTGCCCATCTGAATACCGGCTCTGCCGGATTGACCAGCGCAGAAGCGGCGCAGCGGCTGGCTGAGCACGGCCCCAATGAGCTGCGCGCGGCCGGCCGCGTCTCGCCGTGGACCGTGCTGCTCGGCCAGTTCAAGAACGTGCTCATCGTGATCCTGCTCGTGGCCACAACGCTCTCGGCCGTGCTCGGGCACGGCGTCGAGGCCATCGCCATCGCCGTCATTGTGCTGTTGGCCGTGCTCTTGGGTTTTACCCAGGAATACCGCGCCGAGCGCGCGATCGAAGCGCTGCGACGCATGGCCGCGCTCACCGCAACCGTGCTCCGGGACGGCGAGGAGGTGGAAATCCCGGCGCGCGGCCTGGCGCCCGGCGATGTCATTCGGCTGCAAGCAGGCGACGTCGTGCCGGCGGATGCGCGCCTGGTAGAGTCGGTCAACCTGCAGATCGAGGAGGCTGCGCTCACCGGCGAGTCGGTCCCGGTGGAAAAGCACACTGCGCCGCTGGCCAACGAGAAGTTGGCGCTCGGCGACCGCAAGAACCTGGCCTATTCCGGCACGGTGGCCACCTATGGCCGGGGGCTGGCCGTAGTGATCGCCACCGGCATGAACACCGAATTCGGCAAGATCACCGGCATGCTGCAATCGGTGGAGACCGGCAAGACGCCGCTGCAAGAAAACCTCGACCGGATGGGCAAGTCGTTGGCCAAAGCCGCCCTGGTCATCGTGGCGCTCATCGTCGTTGCGGGTCTGCTGCGCGGCCAGTCCTTCATCGAGATGTTCATCTTCGGCATCGCGCTGGCCGTCGCCGTGGTCCCAGAGGCGCTGCCGGCCGTGGTGACGATCTCGCTGGCCCTCGGAGTCCAGCGCATGGTCAAGCGGAACGCCCTGGTGCGCCGCCTGCCGGTCGTCGAGGCCCTGGGCAGCACCACGGTGATCTGCTCGGACAAGACCGGCACCTTGACCCGGGATGAGATGACCGTCCGCAAGATCTTCGTGGCCGGCCGGCTGGTGGATGTCTCCGGCGCGGGCTATGAGCCGCACGGCGCATTTGCCCAGGATGGCTCCCCCGTCACCCCGTCCGGGCCGCTGCTGGAACTGCTGCGCGGGGCCGCGCTGGCTTCCGATGCCCGGCTGGTCGAGAAGGACGGTCACTGGGACATCAAAGGCGACCCGACAGAGGGCGCGCTGGTGGTGGCCGCGGTCAAGGGCGGACTGCAGCGAGCAGACCTGGAAGCCGAATTCCCACGGGTGAACGAAATTCCCTTCACCTCCGAGACCAAGCGCATGACGACCTTGCATGCGACCGCGGACGGCCCGGTGGCCTATGCCAAGGGCGCGGCCGAGGTCATCCTTGACGCCTGTACACAGCGGTTGACCGAAGACGGCGCACAACCGCTCGACGCCGCGTCCCGCGAGGAGATCCTGGCACAGGCGCGGCAGATGGCCGGCACGGCGCTGCGCGTGTTGGGCATCGCTGCCAAGCCCGGCGCGTCGATCGAGGATGCTGAACGCGAGATGACCTTCCTGGGGTTGATCGGCATGATTGACCCGCCCCGCGCCGAAGCCAAGGCGGCCATTCAGGCATGCGAGTTGGCCGGCATCAAGGTGGCGATGATCACGGGCGACCACCCGCTGACCGCGCAGGCGGTGGCGAGTGAATTGGGCCTGCTCAAGACCGGACGCAGCGTGACCGGCGCGGAGCTGGAGGCGATGAGCGAGGCCGAATTCGAGCGTGACGTGGAAGGGATCGAGGTCTACGCGCGCGTTTCGCCGGCGCATAAACTACGTGTGGTGACGGCTCTGCAAGGACATGGGCACATCGTCGCGATGACCGGCGACGGGGTGAACGATGCGCCCGCGCTCAAGAAGGCGGACATCGGCATCGCTATGGGCATCACCGGGACGGACGTCAGCAAGGAAGCCGCGGCCATGACCCTCACCGACGATAACTTCGCCTCCATCGTCGCCGCGGTGGAAGAGGGGCGCGGCATTTTCGTATCTTCTCAATAATCCGGGGTAACCAGTTATGTTGGTTCCCAGGAAGCGCCGAGTGACAGTTCGATGGCGCGCTGCGTGATGAGGTCGGCGAGATCAGGCATCTGGCAGGCGCCAGACACGCGATCATGGATGTAGCGATAGATGCTGACGCCCAGCTTCTTGGCTGTGGCCGTCAGAGTCATAAAGGTATCCCAAGCGTTGGCGCCATCGTGCGTACGCGGGCCAAAGCTGACATCACGTTTGCGCACGCGCTGGCGGGCACCCAGTTCGGCCGGGTTGTTGTGCAGCGGGATTTCGGGATGGTCGAGGACCAGCAAGAGGTTGGTCTTCTTGAACTTGGTCTTTTCAATGCGCTCATCCAAGGCTCGGTAGCCAGTCACCGTGGCGAACAAGGTATCGAACTTGGTCTCGAGTCGCGCTTTCTCGTCTGTGCTGGGCTGCTGACGGTAGGTCAGCAGTTCGTCGTAGTATTTCCAGAACTGCTTGGTAAACTCGGTCAAGAGGTTGCGGAACGGCGGACTGCTCGGGTCAAGTTTCTTGTAGTGGCGGCCTTCGTGAATCCAACACAGCGCCAGTTGCTCAGTCACCCAGTTGAATTGGGGAGCGTCATCGCACAGCAGGAGTTTGACGACCGGGAACTCCAATTGGGCATGGTAGGAGGCAACGGTCGCCGCTTCCAAGATGTGCGACCGCTGCTGCGGCCCCAGGGCCGGCAGACGTTCGTCCAACAGAGCTTTGAACTCGGCTTCACTCAAGTCCTGGTCTTGCGGCAGACCTTGTACGATGCGTACGGTGCGCTGCGCCAAGCCGAACACGTACAGAAAACTGATGGCTTCGGCATTGACCCGGAAGGTACGGACGTGCAGATTACGCAGTACGTCCACAATGGTCAGCCGGTCTTTGTGGGCCGTCGTGAAGTACGCCGTATACAGCGGATTACATACCACATGACAATGCTCATTCTGGCCATTGACCCGCGTTGCCGTATCGTCCAGGTGTTGCCACGGGCTGCTGCGCAGTCCCGCTTCGTAGATGGCAGCCTTCTCGGCGTGCAGGTCCGGCCAGTCTTTGATCAGCCAGTTCGACAACTCACCCGCCGACAGTTGGATACCAACATTGGCGAAGAACTCCAGGATCTTCGGCTCGGCCACGTTGCAGGCGAAATACTGCACCAACGCCAGCGCTTTGATCCCCGGCCCAAACTGTCCTGTGTAGCCCGGCGGCAGTGCCGCCAGATACACCCGGCGCTCGCTCGGTGAGTAGTACTTCTCTTTGTGGTACAGCACGTTGTCGGTGTGGATGACCACATCCTGCACAACGCTGTCTTCGTAACCCTTGAACTCCGCATCGGCAGGCAGTTGCGTCTTATCAACCGTCAGCACTTCTTCGCGATCAATCGTGATCTTGGCCAGCTTGCTGCCCTTCTGCCATGCCTGTGGCTTGCGCCGCTCGGCCTCTGACGAGTGGTTCTTATCTGCCCCAGGCGTCTTGCCACGCCGATTGGGCTTGATATCCGGCTTGCCTTGTTCACCCTTCAGGTGGTTGTTCTCGTCGCGCAGTCGCTGCACCTCGGCTTGCAACTGGCGCACCGTCGCCTGCAGATCCTCAACCAAGTTCAGCAACCCAACGATGGCACGCTTGGCCTGCGCTACATCCTCGAGCTGATCCAGATCAAGCTGTTCGAACAACATAATCCCTCACCACCTGCACGGGTCAGACTATTCAGCTTCACGGCACCCGGCACAACGACTCGCAGTATAGCACGACTGACAGCCGCTTGTCTATGATCATTGTCCTTGACACCGGGCTCAGTTCACTCCCCCCGGTTTATTGAGAAGATACGCATTTTCGGCAACATCAAGAAATATCTGATGTACCTGCTCTCGTCGAACATCGGCGAGATCGGCCTCATGGCCGGCGCCACCCTGGCGGGCCTGCCGCTGCCGCTGACCGCTGTGCAGCTCCTGTACGTCAATCTCGTCACCGACGGCCTGCCGGCGCTCGCCCTCGCGGTGGACCCGCCTGAGCGGGACCTGATGCAGCGCAAGCCGCGCGACCCGCGCACAGGCATCTTCACCCGGCCGGTGGTGTCGCTGATGACCGTGGGCGGGCTGTGGTCAACGACTGCCAACCTGGGCGTGTTCATCTGGGCGCTGAACTCCGGCCGCAGCGTGGCCGAAGCGATGACCATGACTTTCGTCTCGCTCGTGCTCATCCAGTTCTTCAAAGCCTACAACTATCGCTCGGATCGCAACTCCGTGTTGGATCGGCCCTTTGCCAACAAGTGGCTGAACCTGGCCATCGTCTCGCAGTTGGCGCTGTTGGCCCTGGTCATCTACTGGCAGCCTCTGCACGATGTGTTCGGCACCTTCTACCTAACGCTGGAAGATTGGTTGATCGTAACAGCCGTGGCGTTCACGGTCTCGCCGGTGCTGGAGCTGGCAAAGTGGATGGTGCGGCGCGGCTGGTTTGGGAAGATGAGTTGATCACTCGTACGAAGTCCGAGGCCGCCGATCAGCGGAACGTCAGCAGAAATGCGGCGATCCCAGCAACTACAAGTGGAGGTCATTGATGGCCGATGCGAATGGGGTGCAACAGCACGAGATGGCCCTGGCGGCGAGACTGCGCCTGCTCTGGGAGCAAGCGCACGGCGCGCCCGCCGGCGAGGTGCACGTGCTCATCGGACCCGACAGTGTGGCTGCTTGGCTCGATGACGTATTGAGCCTGGCCGAGCGGGCGGTGATCAAACGCGCGGATGGTCAACACTTGATGGAGCGCTATGCCGAACAGTTGTTGGCGGTCATCCAGCCTGAGCTGCAGGCGCACGTCGAAGCCGTGGCGGGGCGAAACGTGGTTTCCGGCAGCATTCGCGCCGATGTGGACACGGGGCGCGTGGTATGCTTCTTTCTCCTGGGCGAGCCGTTGGCGCCGCTACCCGTTCCCGGGGCCGATAGTCTCCCATCAGGAGGTTGCGATGCCCGCGCAGACTCTGACCGCTGAGGTCGTTTCGGTGCCGCGCTGGTCTGATGGTACAATTCAGTTACAAACAAGACGCTGAGGCGGGAGAAAGACGGCCATCCGATCGCGGACGCACATGAGGAGGACGCGTGCCACTACTCTTCTTCTTCGTTGGGTTGGCGCTGTTGATCGTCGGCGCCGAGGTGCTGGTGCGCGGGGCCACACGCCTGGGCGCCGCCTTTGGCATGCCCCCGATCGTGATCGGGCTGACCATCGTGGCCTTTGGCACCAGCGCGCCCGAGGTCGCGGTCGCCGTGCAAGCGGTTCTCGCCGGACAGCCGGACCTGGCGGTGGGTAACGTGGTAGGCAGCAACATCGCTAACATCCTGTTCGTGCTCGGCCTCGCCGCGCTGGCCACGCCGCTGATCGTGACCCAACGGCTCGTGCAGATTGACGTGCCGCTGGTGATTGGCGCGTCGTTCCTCATGTTATTCATGGCGCTGGACGGCGCAATCAGCCGGCTGGATGGCCTGGTGCTGTTGGCAGGCGGCGCGGCCTACACAATCTGGACGGTTAGCCAGAGTCGTGATCCGACGCAAGCGGTCCGCGCTGAATACGCGGGAGAATTCGGGGCGATCCGGGCTGGGCCAGGCACGTGGCTCGTTTCGGGTGCGCAGGTGCTGGCGGGGGTGGGGCTGTTGGCGCTGGGCGCTCACTGGCTGGTGCTCGGCGCCGTGAGTATTACCACGGCCCTCGGCGTGAGTGAGCTGGTCATCGGGTTAACGGTGGTCGCGGTCGGCACATCCATGCCGGAAGCCGTCACGTCAGTCGTGGCCGCCTTGCGCGGCGAGCGCAACATCGCGGTGGGGAGTATCGTCGGCAGCAACCTGCTCAATATCTTCTGGGTCTTGGGTCTCGCCAGCACAATCGCGTCCGGCGGCGTGTCCGTATCCCCGGCCGCCCTGCGTCTCGACATCCCGGTCATGATCGCGGTGGCCATCGCGTGCATGCCGATGTTTCTCCGTGGGAACGTGATTGCTCGCTGGGAAGGAGCATTCTTCCTCGGCTACTTCGTGGCCTATACGGCCTATCTCATCCTGGATGCTTCACAGCACCGCGTGCTCCCAGCTTTCAGCGCCGTGATGCTGGAATTTGTCCTGCCGTTGACAGCCGTGACGCTCGTGGTCATTTTGGTAGGTGCGGTGCGCGCAGCGCGCGCACCGCGAAGGAACCCTTAGCCTTGTTCGGATAGGCGCTTGGTTTCTGAAACCAATCATGCCACAGCTTGAAGCACATGTCAACAGCATGACATTCCGGATCTGCACCCTTCTTCGGGCGCCTGGCATCGCCTATGATGATAGCAGCCATTCAGCCAGGGAGCGGACTTCGATCGTGAGGCCGTTTGTCTCTATCGGCTCCGCATTGGCATCCGTCAGGATCAGCCCGTGCGTCAAGCCCAGGCCGCGCGTGGCAGCGGTCAAGGCGCGCAGCTCGCGCTCGCGGGTGGCTGGCTGCGCCAGGTTCTGGCTGACCTGGATCAACTCGCGGGTTTCCGGCAGATAGAAGTCCACCTCGAACCCTGCCGGCGACGTGTAGTAGTAGACCTCCGGCGTCCGCCGCCGGAGCGCCAGAAAGGCCAGGTTTTCCAGCAGTTTCCCCGTGTTGGGCGAGAAAGCAAAGCCTACCGCGCTCGCCAGGCCGGTGTCAATGGCATAGACCTTTTTCGGCGCCACCTGTTGGCGCTTGACCGAAAAGTCGTAGACGTTGGCCGTGAAGATCAGCCAACTGTTCTCCAGGTATTCGACGTAGTTCTTGACGGTGTTGACGCTGCCGAGCCGGAGCTGCTCCTTGAGCTTGTTGAACGACACCAGGCCCGCCGGGTTGCTCATCAGATAGAAGGCCAGCTCCTTGAGCGCGCGCACCTCCTCGATCCGGTGGCGCGTCGCGATGTCCCGGTAAAGCACATCGTCGTAGAGGGTGCGCGCCAACGGCAGCTCGGGGTACTTGAGCGGTTCTGGGATCCCGCCCAGGCGCAGGTACTCGCCCAGGTAACCCTGCAGGCGCGCCCCGTCTATCGTGGTCAGGCGGGTCAGGTCGGGCACGGCGTAACCCCGAAAACGCAGGAACTCGGCGAACGAGAAGGGGAATAGCTCGATCGGCACATAGCGTCCCGTCAGGCGGCTGCCCAGTTCGCGGCTGAGCAGCGAAGCGTTGGAGCCGGTGATGTAGAACTTGAGCCCCATCTCCATGAAGCGGCGGACGAAGTGCTCCCAGCCGGGCACGTTCTGGATCTCGTCTATCACGAAGACGCCGCGCTCGCCGAACAGCTCCACCAGCAGCGCGTACAGATCGTTCGCATCATCGGCCGCGAAGCCCAGGAAGCGTTCGTCCTCGAAGTTGATGTAGTAGAACCTGTCCTCGCCTAGGCGGTGGGCCAATTGCGCCAGCAGGGTTGACTTGCCAGCCCGCCGCAGGCCGGAGATGATAACCGCATGCGGCAGCGGCGCCGCGCGCTCAAGCTCGCCTAACTGCGCCCGTTCGATGCCGGTGTCGCGGCGCCAGAAGGCATCGAACTGTTCCAGCAGCATAGCCCGAACCTGGTCCCTAGACCACCTGGTTATCCAGCTATTGTCAGTCATACTGCAATCATACACCAAAATGCTTTCACTGTCAATGAAATCATTTTCAGGGTTAGACTGGCTGGGGATCTGCTTGCCGCGGCGTCTCCTGGATGGCGCGGAAGTCGGCGCGCAGCCGCGTCAGTTCGCTCTCGCTGATCGGATGATCGCCGTAGTGGACGCGCATGTAGGCCAGGGTCAGGCGCTGCAGGGCGACGTCCTGGCCCGGAAAGGCCTGGTGGAGGATGGGCAGGTATTCATCGGGGGCCACGGCCGGCGGCCGGGCAAAGCCGCGCTGCCGCGCCAGGCGCGTCAGGTTGGCGTAGAGGTTCTGCACGGAGATGGCGGCCAGGAGCTGGCTGCCCAGGCCGTAGCGGCGCACCAGGCGCGCCAGGTTGCGCAGCCGTCGCCAGCCGCGGCGCAGGCTGTTGCCGCCAAAGGTCAAATCCTCGTGCGCGACATCTTCGGCCTGATCGCTGACGCGCGACCGGCGCACGCGCCCGAGCATCAGGAGGACAAAGACGATCATCAGGCCCAAGACCACCAGCACCAAAGTGTAGCGAGCGGCCACCCAGATCCAGGGGGGGATGGGGTCGGCGGTTGGCTGCGTCGTCGCCTGGGTATCCAGGCTGGCAGCCTGCATCCTTTGAATGATGTTGTCCAGGCTGGTGAGCAGCGACGAATTACGAAAGAGGCCGACCAGGCTCTGGAACAGCCATTCCAAGATCGGCGCCAGGACCGCAAAGAGGGCATCGAGTACGAAGCGGAGGACGCGGCCGAGAATGACCCACAGCGGCCCCAGCCAACGGATGAGGGCCAGGATTCCCTGCGGCGTCACGACTGCGGCCAGGAGCGCGGTCGCGCCCAGCGTGACGCCGATCATCGCCAGGAGCTGCGCCAGGCGGCCCGCAGGCATCATCACGCCGGCGCTGTCGTACCCTCGCACCGCCTGTTGGTCAATGCGCGTGAGGGCCACGGCGGTCAGACCGAGGAAGAAGTAGAACCATACGAACTGCACGGCAGCCAGCGCCTGCGGTGCGACGCCGGCCAGCAAACCGCCGCCGACAATGAGCAGCAGAATCCCCAGGCGAAAGGCGACGCCGATGCTGAAGAAACCGAGGTCACGATTGGACGCGCTGGCCGCGCGCTGCCATAGGAAGAGCATGACCAGGAAGAAGAACAACTCCGGCCGCAGGCCGCGCTGGAAGTTGAAGATGGCGTCTGCCGTGTTGCGCAGCCAGGCCGCGTCGGTGAGCAGAGCGCGGCTGTAGAGGCCAAAACGAATCGCCAGCAGGGTCGTCAGCAGCAGCAGGCCCAGCACGCTCAGCTCGAACTGCGGCGATTCCAGGTCGCGGCGCTGCAGGATGTCGAGCATCAGCATGAGCAGCAGGAGGCTGGCCCAGAGCACGGCAAAGAGCGCCAGCGGGCTGGGAGTCGGCAGCGCCAGGTCTGCGCGCCAGATGCGCCGCGCCTGAAAAAACAGCAGGAGCAGCGGCGTCAGCCAGGCCATCTCCATGCCAGCCAGGCAAATGAAAATCAAGCGATGCCGACGATTACTCAGCAGCACGATCCTTCTCCAATCCCCGGTCTCCGATCTCCAGTCTCCAATCTCCGATCTCTGGTCTCCAATCTCCGATCTCTATCCTGCGATCTCTGGTCTCCTCACAGAACTCGCGTCTCAGCATCCTGCACCAACGTGGGGGTGAGCAGGTCCTCCACCAGATGCGGCAGGTGATAAATCATGATCCCAGGCATGAGGGCGACCGGCGGCTCCTCGGCCAGGGTGAAAAGGACGACACGGCGGCCGGCGCGGGCCAGGTCAAGCAGCGCGGCCAGCAGGGCCTCATGCGCGATGGCCGTCACCAACACCAGGGTGGCGCCCCACGGCGCGCGCGGCGCCTCACGCAGGAGCATCTCCTCGATCGGGCCGGTGGCGAAGTTGGTCACCGCGGCCAGCAGCTCCAGAATGTGCAGCAGTTGGTCAGGGCTGCGGCCTGGCAGCACGCGGATCGGCTGGTCGCTGTTGGGCAGCGCGCCGTTGGCGATGAGGCCGACCGGCAGGCGCTGCTCTGCGGCCAGCGCGGCCAGGGTGCCGGCCACGCTGACGACGCGTTCCAGCAGCTCAGGAATGTAGCCGTGCCAGTGGCGCACGAGCGTCGCCACGTTGAGGAAGATCAGCACCTGGGCTTCGGCGCTCGGCTCGAAGGCCCGACTGAGCAGCTGCTGTTGGCGCGCGGTGGCCTTCCAATGCACATGATGCAGCGAATCGGCCGGCTGCCAGGCGCGAATGCCCACCGTGCGCAGCGGATCGTCGAACAGGCGCCCGCGGGCGCCCTGGCTGCCGAACGGATTCTTGCGCGGCAGGCGCAAATCGGCCGCGCGGTAGAGGTGCGGATAGACAATCAGGCGCTGGCGTTCCATCAGGGTGGCGCGGCGGCTGAAGAGGCCAAAGCCATCACCGGTCGTGACCACCGATGGGCCGAAAGTGTAGAAGCCGCGCTCACTGCATTGAATTTGGAACGAACGCTGCAGGCGTTGAAACGCGCCGGGCATCCAGAAGGTATGGAACTCGCCCAGGTTGGTGGTGGCGTTGACCATGACTTTGCTGGCGTTGACCGGCAGTTCGACGGGGAAACGATCCACAATGCTAAGCCAGGTTAGGGGCAGGAGCTTCTGGTTGCGCACCATCAGCACCAGGTTGATGGTCTCGCCGCGAAAGGCGCGGATTTCGCTCAAATGCCGTTCGTAGTGCAGACCAAAGAGGCTGAGCGCGTTCCAGAGCCAGCTCGTCGCCGCGACCACGAGGAGAGCCACGGCGACCGCGGTCAAGAAGACATTCTGCAGCACCAGCCCTAAGAACAGCAGCAGCGCGCCCAGGACAACCCAGGCGTCGCTGAACTGCGTGTCGCTTTCGACATCTATGAAGCGATGGTGATGCGGTGTTCGAGATAGCCGACGCAGCATGTTCTTTGGCCCTCATTTGTACCGCGCGGTGCGGCGCATGGGAGACGAATCAGCCAGCGGATGGCGCGCCGGTTGGCATCAGGGTGGGCTGATAGGCGTCGAGCGCGCCTTCGGACAGCTTGAGATCATGCACATTCAACTGCAGACGGCGGTTGCCGTTGTACTCATTGGCTTCGAGCGCAAAAACCACGTCCAGGCGCTGACGCACGCGGCTCAGCCAGTGGCCTTGACGGAAGGCAATGGCGTCACGCGGCGGCCCGCCGTCGCTCAGCGTCAGCTTGAGATGCGCACCTTCGCCGCCAACGGTGCGCGCCTCCAGCACTTTGCAGTCACGCGCCAGCAGAACTGGCGGCCGGTTGTCCTGACCGCATGGCTCCAACTGCTGCAGAACCGCCAGCAGGCCAAAGTCCAGGTCGCTGAGGCGCACCACGGCGTCAATCTCGAACACCGGCTGCAGCGTCTGCTGCGCCAGCTCGGCCGCAGCCACGGCCTGAATCTCCTCGCGAAACTGGGGCAGGCGTTCGGTGCGAATCTTGAAGCCAGCCGCGGCTTCGTGCCCGCCGTGGCGCTCCAGCAGATGCGCCACCTGGTCGAGCGCGCGGGTGATGTGGAACGCTGGAATGCTGCGCGCGGAGCCGTGGCTGAAGTCAGGCCCGCGCTCGATGACGATGGTGGGCCGGTAGAACTCCTCGGTCAATTTACCCGCGGCCAGCCCCACCACGCCGTGCAGAAAATCGTCGCCTTCGGCCAGCAAGAGCAGCCCATTGCCGGGATTGGCTTCGATTTGACGCCGCGCGCGCTGCACGGTCTGCTCAGTCAGTTCTTGACGCTGGGTGTTCAGATGGCCCAACTGCGCGGCCAGCTCAGCCGCTTCGGTCTGATCCTGGCTGGAGAGCAGGCGGTAGGCCAGCATGGCCGACTGCAGCCGGCCGGCGGCGTTGAGGCGCGGGGCCAGCCGAAAGCCGATGGCGGTTGTATCCGCCTGGCCCGGCGTGACGCCCGCCTGCTGCATGAGCGCCTGCAGCCCAACGCGCGTCGTGCGGTTGAGGCGCGCCAGCCCCTGGCGCACCAGCTCGCGATTCTCCTGCAGCAGCGGCACGATGTCGGCCACGGTGCCGAGCGCGACCAGGTCAAGCAGATCGCTTTCGTCCAGGCTCGGAGGCTGAGCGCCGCGGGGCAGATTGGCGTTGACCGCGCGCAGGAGACCCTGCGCGACGCGATAGGCAACGCCAACGCCAGCCAGCCCGCTGAAGCCGTAGCGGCAGCCGGCCTGGCGCGGGTTGATGACCGCGAGCGCGTTGGGCAGCTCCGCGCCGACGTGATGGTGATCGGTAATGATCAGATCGAGGCCCAACGTGCGGGCATGGTCGGCTTCGGCCAGCGAGCGGATGCCGCAGTCCACGGTGATGACAAGCGCGAAGCCCTGCTGGTGCAAGAACGTCAGCGCCCGGTTATTCAGGCCGTAGCCTTCATCTACGCGGTGCGGGATGTACGGCTCCACCTGACCGCCGCACGCACGCAGCGCCTGTACCAACAGCGTGGTGGAGGTGACGCCGTCCGCGTCGAAATCGCCGTAGACCGCAATGCGTTCGCCCTGGCGCAGGGCGCGGCGGATGCGCGTGACAGCTTCGGGCAGCCCTTTCAGGCTGTATGGATTCTTGACCAGGGTGGATCCTTGCAGGAAGGCCTCGATCACGGTGGGATCGCGCAGGCCGCGGTTGTACAGAATCTGCGCCAGCACGCGATGCACGTGCGGCACTTGCGCCAGGAAGGCAGGTGGGGCAGGCTCGGCAATCTTCCAGATTCTGGACAGCGGCGGCACGGGTCAAACCTCAGCAAAGGGATGGGGTCTATTGTAGCACGTTGCGCCTGTTCTGCCAACGCCGGTTGCCAAAGCGCAGCAATTCCCAATGTGGGGCATAGTCAACCACAAGGAGCACATGCGGGGGTGGGTGAACGCAAAGAAACGGCAGACTAAACGCAAAACAGCAGTTTTTTGTGTTCTTTGTGATCTCTGCGGCGAAAAACTCGGCCAAATTTGGAACTACTGGCCAAAGCGCGGCGCCTGTGAATCTGCGGCGGCGAGATTGGAAAAGCCTGGGCTACCGGTTGTGTACGGCAGCCCAGGCTTCGTTCATGCACTGGGGAATTCCATGCCGGCTGGACCAGCTTCTCAGATGAGCGGCCCATGCGCTGCGCGCGCAACCGTCTATGAAAACGGCAGGCGGCCCCGGAGTCGCAAACTTGTTCGATTCTTTTTCGGTCAGCCTTCACACAAAGCCGCCGAGGGTCAATAGGTTCTTTGTGTCTTGGTGTCTTTGTGTGAGCCAGTCCTATCCGGGGAGCCAGCATCTTCAGGTCAGCGGTCCCATCCGCCCTGTGCGCGCAAGGCGGCGATGGTCTCTTTGGCCAGGGCTGACAGCGTCACGTAATCGGTCTTTGCCACCCGATTGAGAGGCAGCTGTCCAGGTTCCAAGATCACATAGTGCAGCGGTCGCATGTAGGCGGTCAGCCCGCGGCCATGCGCTTCCAGGTCCGCCGGGGTCAACTCAATTCCCGGCTTCTTTTCCACAAAGGCCACGATGGCTTCGACGAACACATCGTGCTCCACCCCCACCACGGCCGCGGCCGCCACTTTCTCACGCAATTCGCACAGGTAATCTTCCACCTGGGCCGGGTAGACCTGGTATCCCTTGGGCTTGATTACCCAGCGTGTGCGCGCGGTAAAGTGCAGACCGGCGTCGTCCTTGAAGCCGATGTCGCCGGTGTAGATGATCCCATCCGTGGAGATGGTGTGCGCCGTCGCTTCAGGGTTATTGACGTAGCCCAAGAATGTCTGCGGGCCGCTGAAGCAGATGTCCCCAATCTCGCCGTCGGGCAGCTCGGCGCCGGCCGCGCCATCAGCCTGCAGGGGCTGACGAATGGAGAGCGGATAGGCTGGCATGTCGAAGCCGACGCTGGCGAGAATATCATCCACGGTGCCATCGAGGGGCGAATAGGTGACAAAACCGCCGGTTTCCGTCAAGCCCAGCCCTGTGCCAAACTTGGGCGCCATGGCCTTGAGCCGCTCCAGGAACGAGCGCGGCACCTGCTGGCCGCCGTAGAGGGCAAACTCCAAGCTCGACAGGTCGTACTGGTCGTAATTCGGCAGGCGCCACTCCATGTTGAAAAGGGCCGGAATCTGGCCCATGACCGTGACCCTGTAGTCTTGGATGGCCTGCAGCGACTTGACCGGATCGAAGATGTGCAAAATGACGGCTGTGCCGCCCATCCAGAGGACAGTCATCAACTGCTCGGCCTGTCCGCCGACGTGCGATGGCGGCAGGTTGACCAACATGCGCGAGTCTTCCCCAATGCCAAAGCCGTAGGCCAGGCACATGTTTTGGCAGGTGATGTTGCGGTGCGAGAGCAGCGCCGGCTTCGGGTAGCCGGTGGAACCGGTGGTGAAAATGACCTGCGCGCCGTCGGTTTCCGCAACGGCCGCCGCCGCGGCGCCAAACGCGCGCAGGGTCGGCGAGTTCGCAGGGTCCTGCACCGCCGCCGTCGCCAGGGCCTGCGCCTCGGCGGCGAGAACAAAGGCCGACTTGGCGCCCGCGATCGTCTCATCGGGCGCAGAGAACTGAATGAAATGCTCCACGAACGGGCAGTGCGCCATCACGGCCTTGCCCAGCTCGCGGAAGTCGGCCAGTGGCGTCTGTCCGAGGAAGGCGTAACCTTTGGCTTTGATCAGGCTCAGGCTGCGAATCACCTCCGGCCCCTTCAAGCGCAGATCCAGCGGCGCATGGATCACGCCGATTTTGAAGCAGGCGTACTGTAGGAAAATGTGTTCGGTTAGGAACGGCAGCGAAGTCGCAAAAAAATCACCCTTCTTGAACCCCATCGCGACCAACTTCATGGCGAGCGCGGTGGTGGTCTTGTCGAATTGTTCCCAGGTGATTTCCTGCTTGGTGTCGGCGTTGATGAGGGCCAGCGCCTTGGGCTTGGCGCGCGCCCATTTGGCGACGATGCCATGCAGCAGATGCCGATCGGCGAAGTCAGTCTCATAATGTCCCAACGTCATTTGCGGGACGCCATGTCGCTTCTCAATCTCCACGATTTCTTCCTCCAGGCGGCGGGGGTTTACGAGTCCAATTTGAACACGCGCTGCGCGTTGTCGTGCATGAACCGGGCGCGCACGTCCGGCGGCAAATCGAGCGCCAGCGCTTGCTGCGTACAGGTTTCGAAGGATAACTGCGGGAAGTTGGTGGCAAACAGCACCTTGTCCCTGCCGTAGGTGCGCAAGAAGTGAAGCAGCGACGGTGGGTAGTAGCGCGGCAGGTAGGCGGATGTGTCAATGTAGACATTGGCGTGCTTCCAGGCCAGGCTGATCATCTCATCGGTCCAGGGATAGCCAATGTGCCCGCCGACGATGCGCAGTTCGGGAAACGTGAGGGCCACTTCATCTATGTAGGGAATGGGGCGCCCCGTTTCGGAGGGCATGAGGGGGCCGGTGTGACCCACCTGCGTGCAGAATGGGATGTCAAGCTCGATACATTTGACATAAAGGGGATAGTACAGCTTATCGTTGGGTGGGCGATTCCACAGCCAGGGGAGCACGCGCAGCGCCTTGAAGCCCAGCTCTTTGACTGCGCGCTCTAGTTCATGCACTGCTTCCAACGGGCGCTCGAGGTTGACCGCGGCGACGCCGTTGAAGCGGCCGGGGAACTCGCGTACAATGGCTGCGACGTCGTCGTTGCTGAACACCCAGGCGCCGGGCCGACGCCAGGCCGACAGCAGCACCGTTTGGATGCCGGCTCGATCCATCAGGGCGACTGTTTCTGCAGGGGTCAAACCGGTTTCGAGAAGATGGCTGGCGCCCGATTGGGCAAAGAGACGCAAGATTTCCGGCACGTGTTGGAAACCCTGCAGGGACGCGGGCTGCGCCCAGGCATCAATGATGGTCATCAGTTCAGTTGACATCGTTGTCCTTTGTGATGCTGACCTTATGTGATTATTTTAACATAGTCCTCGCCGATTGTCATCTTGTCGCCCTGCGTAGGGTGTGGTTCAAACTGGGGGCATTTCAGAATGGGGGCCGTTCGGCTGAGACCTCGTCGAAGCGGGTTGGGCGATTGAGGCTTCGTCGTGAGCGGCTCGACCGCACGGTTCGACAGGCTCGACCGCACGGTTCGACAGGCTCTGAGCTTGTCGAAGGCCGCTGCCACCACGGTTAATACGGTTAGATGCAGCTCCTCAGCCACGGGCTTGGCACCGGCTTGTCGAGGCCGCACGGTTCTGCACGGCAGGCTCAGCCCAAGCACGGGCCCGCGTCAGGCCTTGCGGCTCGAATGGAAAGGGCCCGCCACCTACGTAACCCAGCCGTTGACAAGATGCAACCAGTTCCTATCGGCTGCGCGGCCTGAAATACGTCAGCCACGCCGCTCCAGTTACAAGACGATGCCGCCAAGCCCCGATCCGGGAACCGTCCAGGCCGGCATTGCTGCCGAAACGTACCTCCAGGTCGGGCTGCACGCGTTCCATGCAGCCCGTAGACCCCGGCATCCGTTCACGGTAACCCGCCGCGCCGGCAGGCGCTTAGCTGGGTGCGCATCCGGCTACGACATCCGGGCCAGCACCCCCGCCGGAGGCCAAAGGCCATCCGGCTACGAGGTGCAAGCCCCTCCGGGGCTACGCCCTCAAACTGAAATGCACCCCCTTGCGTTGCCTTGTCGGCTTTACGGCTCGAAATGATCGGGATGATCCGCGACGAAGATCCGCAGGCGCTGCTCCGCGCGCAAGAGCGCGCTGGCAACTGCGCCGTACGTCGTGTTGAACTCTGAGGCCGCGTCCGCCAGGCTCTTGTCTCGCAGCCGACATTCAACGAATACCTGACGCTGCCAGGGAGACGTGACGCACCGCAACGCTTCGGTCATGGCTTCATCGAACAACAGGTGATCGCGGTCATGAAAGGCGACGCGCATGCGGTCGTTGGGATGAAGATCGAAGGGCGATTCCTCGGAACTCTCATGCAGCATTTCAATGTCGTAGGGCAGCGAGGCATCAAGCGCCTCATGCCGACGCAGCAGGTCAATCGTCAGATGCTGCGCGACGATGGTCAGCCAGGCCACGAAATCTACGTCCCACGGATAGCGCGTGAGAACGACAAGCAGCTTGAGGCACATGGTTTGGGCAATGTCTTCGCTGTCCACTTGCGCGCGTCGCCACGGCACCTGATAGCGGGTCAGGGAGCGCACGACCTGCGCCCTGATATCGCGATAGAGTGCACGCCAGACGGTTGGGTCGTTGGAAGTCAGCGCCAGCACATGGTCATAGTGCGTCTCGATCATCTGCGCGATGATCGCGACATACGGCATCCAGCCCTGGCGGGTGACCACTGCTCGCATACGCTGGAGGCGCTGCCAGCGGGGCCCGGTGAGGTTGTGATAGGCGAGCCGGTTGAGCAATTCTGCGCCATCGTCCGCGGGCCAACGGCGCCATGGTGTGCGCTGCTCGGCCCACGCCGCTTCGACGAGCTGAAAACAGAACGCGCGCAATTCATCGGTGGAAGGAACATACATGGTCATGCGGAGGCCCTCCTCAGCGGGTGTTCATCAGAGCATCATGACACGAGTAGTAGATTGTGGTACAATCTGTGAACGTAAAAAGTGGTCTCAACGACACCGCATCATCCGGGAAATCATGGGCGCCCGCGATAGGATGGGGTGAGCGTGCGAACCGGCGGCTATTACCATTATACTACGCATGTTGCCGTTTTTGCAAATCCGGCGCATCGCTGCACTCTAACTTGAAGGTGACAAAAATGACCGTTCAAATGACCTTTGACGAGATTGACCTCTATTCCGGTTTGGCGGCGCTGCATTGGTCCGCGTATGACGACCCGGCGTGGGATCATGATTTCTACAAGCGCATCGTGGAGCAGGCTGGCGGGCTGGCGTTGGACGTGGCCTGCGGCGCAGGCCGGCTGCTGCGCCGTTACTTGCAGGCCGGGCTGGAGGTCGAGGGCGTGGACAGCGCGGCCGACATGCTGGCGGTCTGCCGGCAAAAGGCTGAGGCCGATGGGTTGGCGCCCGTGCTTTACTGCCAGCCGATGCAGGCGCTCGACCTGCCCAAGCGTTACGCGTGCATCTATGTTCCGTGCGGCAGCTTCACCTGCGTCATTGGCCAGGAGAACGCCCTCGAAGCGCTGCGCCGCTTCCATCGCCACCTGCTGCCCGGCGGTGTGCTGGCCTTCAACGCCTATTTCGGCGATTGGGGCGATTACGACTACAACAAGCCGGAGGCCGAACGCATCTATCCGTCACCCTGGAAGCCGCACGTGATCAAGGAGTTTGGCGGGCAGCGGCGCCTGGTGGTCGAACGGCGCTGGACCGGCATGGATCCGGTCGAGCAGATCAGCAGCGAGCAGCGACGGTATCGCCTCTACGACGGCGAGCAGCTGCTGCAAGAGGAGATTCACGCCGGCCAGAACCATTGGTACTTCAGGAAGGAGATGCTGCTGATGCTGCGCCTGGCTGGCTTTACGGATGTGCAGGTCAAGGGCGATTACACCGACGAGGACTTCGGTCCGCAGCACACGGGGACCATGGTGTTCATCTGTCGCAAGCCCAACGTCCCGGCTTGACAGGCAGTAGTTCCAAATGCGGCCTGGTTTTTTGACCACAGAGATCACAAAGAACGCAAAGAAGCCGCCAATTTGCACCTGAGCTGCCTTTTCTTTGTGTTCACCCACCCCCGCATGTGTTCTTTGTGGTTGGATGTGTGCTACCTTTGGAATTCCGGCTTGACAGGTCCAGAACCGTGCGTTCAGCGGCGGGCGCCCGCCGCTTCAAGGAGAAACTCAGTGACCCTTTCTCTAGCCACCTTTGATCTGATCGTTATCGGCGGCGGGCCAGCCGGCTCGACCGCCGCCCTGCGCGCCCGCGAACTGGGCGTGTCCGTGGCCCTGATCGAGCGCGGCGCCATGGGCGGCACCTGCACCAACGACGGCTGCGTGCCGACACGGGTGCTGGCCCGCGCCGCGCGGCTTATGGCCAACGCCAGCCAGTACGCCGACTACGGCATGAGCGCGCCGCCGCCTGAGCTGGATTTTCAGCGCCTGCTGGCGCGCACCCAGGCCATCGTCTATGAGATCCACGAGAAAAAGCAGCTCATTGCCCACCTGGAGGCGTCAGGCATTCAAGTGTATGACGGCGTGGGCAACGCCCGCTTCCTGGATCCGCACACCGTTGAAGTGCCGGACGGTCGCCAGTTCCGCGGCGACAAGTTCATCCTGGCCGCCGGCGGCCGCGCGCGGCGGCTGGATTTCCCGGGCGCTGAGTTCGCGCTGACCCACAGCGATATCTGGCGCTTGCAGCGGCTGCCGCGTTCCGTGGCCGTGGTGGGCGGCGCAGCCACCGGCTGCCAGCTCGCCGCCATCTTCAACGCCTTCGGCAGCGCGGTCACCGTGCTGGACGTGGCTCCGCGCATCCTGACCACCGAAGACAGCCTCGTGTCGCAGGCCATGACCGAGGCGTTCCAGCGTCGCGGCATTGCCGTGGTCACGGGCATCAGCGGCATTGAACGCATCGAGCGACAGGGCAAGGAGCTGGCGCTGGTCTATCGCCGCGGCGAGAGCACGGAGACGCTGCTGGCCGAGGCGGTGGTGCTCTCCACCGGCTGGCTGGGCAACCTGGACGGGCTCAACCTGGCCGCGGCGGGCGTGGCCACCGACGGTCGCTATGTCCTTTCCGACGACACCTGTCGCACCTCCGCGCCGCACATCTTCGCCGCCGGCGACATTGACGGCCGTATGATGCTGGTACAGAGCGCAGGCTACGAGGCGCGCATTGCCGCCGAGAACGCGGTGTTGGGCGGGCAGGGCCGCAAGGAATACCAGATCGTGCCTCACGGAGGCTTCACCAACCCCGAATATGCCAGCGTCGGCCCGACCGAAGAGCAGGCGCGCAAGGAGCGCGCCGTCGCCGTCGCCGTCGTTCCCTACGCTGACCTGGACCGGGCCGTGATTGATGGCCGCACCGAGGGCTTCTGCAAGCTCATCGTGGACTGGGAAACGCACCGGCTCGTGGCCGCGCATGTGGTGGGCGAGCAGGCGCTGGAGATCGTCCATGTGGTGGCCGCAGGTATGGCGGCCGATATGCGCGTCGAGCCGCTGGCCGAGCTGCAGATCGCTTATCCGACCTTCACCGCGATTCTGGGCCTGGCCGCGCGGCGCATCGTGGCCGAGCTGGGCGTGACGCCGCTGGCGCCGGAATGGCGCACGCTGGGTCGCGCGCCGGCCGAGTGGGAGAGGAGCGAGTAGGGGGCGTTGGATCACGAAGATGCGAAGGAGAGCGCGAAGGCGCGAAGCAGTACGAAGGAGAGCGCGAAGGCGCGAAGCAGTACGAAGGACACGAAGCACGAAGATTGCTGACTTCGCGACCTTCGCGCTTCGCGACCTTCGCGCTTCGCGATCTTCGCGCTTCGCGACCTTCGCGCTTCGCGACTTCGTGGGTCTTCGCGTTTTCGTGATCCAGCGGTCTTCGCGTTTTCGTGATCCAGCGGTCTTCGCGTTTTCGTGATCCAGCGGTCTTCGCGTTTTCGTGATCCAGCGGTCTTCGCGTTTTCGCGATCCAGCGGTCTTCGCGTTTTCGTGATCCAGCCGCCCCCCGTAACGCTTATCGTAACGTTTCGCGGACGATCATCGGTTATTATGGAGTCTATGACAACAACTACGCCAGTTCTCACGCAAGCTAGTGGCCCCTTACTAGGCAATGCACGACGCGGCCGGCTGCTGTCCATCGCCCGCGTCGTCGCCATGCTGTTCATGGCCTTCTGCATTGCCACCTTCCTATGGGGCTTGCTGCTTTTTCCGCGCTATGGACTGACCAATCTGGATTCCATCCGTCCTAACGACAACTGGAGCGACGCGACCTTGTTGGCTGTGATGGCCTCCGCTGGCCTGTCGGTGGCCGCGTTGGGCTACACGCAACTGGCGGTGTCCGTGCTGGCCGCTTTGAGCCTGGTAGCTGTCGGCCTCATCATTTTCTGGCGCAAGGCGGATAGCTGGTTTGGCTTGTATGTGGGCGTTTTGTTTGTCTGGTTTGGTACACAGGCCAACTTTGTAACCGGGCCTGTGGGGCAGGTTCAGCCCATACTTGCGCCAATCCTCGATGTTCTCGGGAACCTGGCCTGGCTGGCCTTTTTCCCCTTGCTGTACCTGTTCCCCGATGGCCGCTTTGTGCCGCGCTGGACAGGCTGGCTGCTGCCGGTCTGGCTTGGGCTGATGACTCTTTTCACCTTGCAGCTTCTCCCCGATTCGTTGGCCTTTGCGCCGGTGGCGCTGTACCTGCTGCTTGGCATCGGCAGCCAGGGCTATCGTTTTGCCCGCCGGTCGGATGTCGTCCAACGACAGCAAACCAAATGGGTGCTGTTCTCTTTGGGTTTCGTAGTCGTGATGACGACTTGGGCAGGAAGCATCCTGGCTGCAAGCCAATCGGAGCAGCAGTTCACCGTGTGGGATTTGTGGGTTTCGACGGTGGCAACAACTCTCTTTGCGGTGAGCCTGGCTGCGTTGCCGATCAGCATCGGCATCGCCATCCTGCGCTACCGGTTGTGGGACATTGATGTCATCATCCGCAAAACGTTGGTCTACACTGCTCTAACCGGGTTGCTGGCGCTGGTTTACTTCGGCAGCGTGGTGCTGTTGCAGCGCCTGGTCGGCGCACTGACCGGCGCGGCGCAATCGCCGCTGGCCGTGGTCGTTTCGACGCTGGCGATCGCCGCGCTCTTCACCCCGCTGCGCCGCCGCATCCAGGATGGCATTGACCGGCGCTTCTTCCGCAAAAAGTACGATGCGCAGCAGGTGCTGGCGCAGTTCGCCGTCACCGCACGCGACGAGACCGACCTGGATGCGCTCACGGGCGAGCTGGCGCGCGTGGTGCAGGAGACGCTGCAGCCGGAGCAGGTCAGCGTGTGGCTGCGGCAACCTGTAGGCGCAAGAGCGACTGAGGCCCCCGGCAAATCCGGCTGATGCTTAACCGTTCTCGGCTACGTCTGATCGCTTGTCACCCCGAACCGCCCAGAGAAATGGCAGCGCCTTCGTGATCCTCATGTCCTGGTAACTGTCGCCTAGCGCTGCAATGTGTGGATCATAGGTGACCAGACAATCGGCGTTGCCGACAACAGCGCATGCCACCACGACATTGTCGTCGGCGTCAGCCAGCACCACCTGCTCTATGGCTTGGTCCGGCACATCCACCCATTCGGCCATGCTGTCGAGCAGCGCTACGAATGCCTCGATGTCTGCGCGTGCGATCCGGCGTTCGATCAATTTCTCGATGAGCTCGTCCACGATCGCGTCACAGACGAGCAAGGTAAACTCGCCGGCCAGCCAGCGGCCGATGAGTTCCTGGGTCGGGCTGGTGGGGTTACGGCTCAGATACGCTGAGACAAAGACGTTGGTGTCGAAGACGGCGCGCAGGCGCTCAGTCACCTTCCCAGTCTCCCTCGACGGCTGTGCCGGCAGCAACAGCTTGACTGCGTATTCGCTCGCCAACCTCACGGAACTGCGCGGCGAGCTGGTCGCGCGGTGCGCCACGCAGGACCACGGCGCGCCGGCGGGCTGCTTGCCGGATGTCGTCGGCTGTCATCTCGCTTACCCTCTGCTGTTTCAGAAAGGCAACGACATCGAGGAGGATAGCCAAATCGTCATCAGGAAGATTTGCGACTTCGACCACTGTTCGGCGGAGCAGAGACTGGTTAATCACCTGGACATGGTTCACGCTATTCACACCCTTTCTCAGCGCGCTGTAGGCGACAGTTGTTTCGTCGGCATTATAACACACCTATGCTGGGCCGGAAAGCCTCCGTATTCACTCAGCTAAAATGTTACCAGTGTGGTATGGTTCACTCAAATGAAAATGTTACTGAGGGGATCATGTCCACAGACGAGAAGATGTCGATTGATGAGCGATACAAGTATTTGCGGTTAATGCAGCGCCGGTATGCGAAGGCGAGCCGGCGTGAACGGCAGGGGTTACTGGATGAGATGGTGGCGGTGACTGGGTGTCATCGCAAGAGTCTGGTGCGACACATGAAGGAGTTGCCCAAGCGGGAGAAGCGGAGCAAACAACGGGGGCGGGTGTACGGAGCGGAAGTGGAAGATGCGTTGCGTGTGATTGCGCCGAGCTTCGACTACCTATGTGCGGAGCGATTGAGGCCAAACCTGGAGTGGATGGCAAGTCAGTTGGAGAAACATGGAGAGTTGGAGGTGAGCGAGGACTTACGTGCGCAGTTGCGTGAGATCAGCACGGCGACGGTTGGCCGGATTCTGGCGCGCATTGGGCAAGACGATATGCGATTGCCACGAAAAGGTCCGGCGCGGGCCAACCAGGTCAGGCGTGAGGTGCCGATGGAGCGTATCAGTTGGGATGAAACAGAGCCAGGACATTTCGAGGTGGACACGGTTCACCACAGTGGGATCAGCGCCAGCGGCGAGTACGTGCATACACTACAGATGATCGATGTGGCGACGGGCTGGAGTGAGCGGGTGGCCGTGCTGGGGCGCAGTTATCGGGTGATGCAAGACGGCTTTACCCGCATTCAGGCGCGTCTACCCTTTGCGATTCGTGAACTGCATCCGGATAACGGGAGCGAGTTCTTCAACGACCATCTGGTCGCTTTCTGGAAAGAGTTGGTGGTTGGCGTGCGCCTATCGCGCAGCCGACCCTACCACAAAAATGACAACCGTTTTGTCGAGCAGAAGAATGACACCTTGGTGCGTGCATACCTGGGCAATGAGCGACTCGATACGGTCGCACAGACATTAGCCATGAATCGTCTATACAACCAGATGTGGCTCTATTACAACCTTTTCCAACCAGTCATGCGCCTGTGCGCCAAGCAACCGGTTACTGAAAACGGCGAGCAGGTACGTTATCGCCGACGCTACGATGAGGCGCGCACGCCTTTCGACCGCGTGTGTGCTACCGCAGCCATCCTCCCACCACAACGTACACACCTGGAGCAGTTGCGCGACCGTATCAACCCACGCCAACTCCGCCAGAACATCTATGACGGCATTGACCAGCTCTTTGCACTTCCCTGCGCTGTGCCTGGCATCACCGAGGATATCTTTGCTACCCTCATCGCGCAAACCGGACCATCCCCCACCGGCGATGAGTGGTTGGCGCTGGCATCTCGCCCATCCAAGCGGCCAGCTGTCCCTCCTACCTGACACGCATCCATGGCGAGTCGGCAGTGTGGAATGTGTCAATGACTTTGAGACAACTTGAGTCTGGAAATTAGTGTACAGGCTTGATGCGCCGACCACCGGGCTGCCCTGGGAACCGGTTGGCGCCGGTCTGGGCTTCGACGTGAGCGGCTCGACCGAGCTCGCCGAGGTCTCAGCCGAACGGTGGCGCTCGCCGCATTGAACGTTTGGGTTTTTCGCTTTGTTGACAATGTAGCCCTGTGTGTGGATGAGGACGATGCGGGCAGAGTGACATGATCGTGACTCTGCCCGGCTACATCGTCAACGGGATCGGCGCTCGTGTCGCTCCCCAGCGTTGCACTATCCTCCGTCCCGCTAGGCGTAGTCTAGAGGATGGATGACAAAGGCGCAAGTGGCAGCACATCTGCTTGGGTGGTGACAGGCGGCTGCGCCGGCCGATCGGAAGCGGATGCTGATTGGTCTGCGATGGCCTTGGGGGGATTGATCCAGACCTCCTCAGACAATTTGCCTGGTTGGGGTGGGCTATTCTCAGCCGCTGAACTGTCTCGTGCTTCATTGGCACAATCGGGTGCCTATTTCATCACATGAAAGGAGAGGACTGCCCGGTAACATTATCAGTTGAGTGAATGACCCTGCCCGGTAACATTATCAGTTGATTTGACATGCCTCGCAATGCCCGCCAGGGGTCAGTTCTGGGCGCGTGAAATGGCTGGAATCGTATGTTCAACCGCTTCGTAACGCTTTTCGTAACGTTTCGTGGACGGTCGGGTGGTATCCTGTAGCCCAGGAGATAAACCATGAGCACCATCACTCAACGATCAGTTCAACCAATGCCTGCTCGCCGCCCGGATGTGTCTGGCCCCGCTGGCCTGCCCGTGATCGGAAACACGCTGCAGTTCCAGCGCGACCCGCTGGGATTCCTGATGCACACCGCGGCCGATTATGGCGACGTGGCTCGCTACCGGTTGGGCCACATCACCTTCTACCAAATCAACCACCCGGACGGCGTGCAGCGCGTGCTGCAGGACAACCATCGCAACTATGTCAAAGGCGACCTGTTCGACATCATCCGCCGGGTGGCGGGCGACGGCCTCTTCACGAGCGAGGGCGAGCTGTGGCAGCGCCAGCGGCGGCTCATGCTGCCGGCTTTTCACCGCCGCCGCATCGCCGGCTTTGGCGAGCTCATGACCGGCCGCACGCTGGATATGCTGGCGCAGTGGGAACAGCGCGCCCATCCCGGCCAGCCGCTCGACGTCGCCGAGGCGCTAACTGGCCTGACCATGGCCATCATCAGCGAGACCATGTTTGGCGCTCGGCTGGACGGCGACGTTCACGCCGTCAGCCAGGCCATCGGCGTGATTCTGGCCGACGTCAATTTTCGCTTCCAGGTGCCCTTTTACCCCTCCCTGCGCTGGCCGACGCCGCGCAACCGCCGCGCGCTGGCCGCCATACGCACCGTGGACGACGTCGTGCTAGGCATTGTCGAGCAGCGGCGCTGCAGCCGCGAGGAGCGAGACGATCTGCTGGGCATGCTGATGGAGGCGCGTGACGAGGGGACAGGGCAGGCGATGAGCGACAAGCAGCTGCGCGACGAGGTGGTCACCATCTTCGTGGCCGGCCACGAGACCACCGCTGTGCTGTTGACCTGGGTGTTCTACCTCTTGTCCCAGCACTCCGACGTGGAGTCCAGGCTGCACGCCGAGCTGACCGAGGTGTTGGGCGGACGCACGCCTGGCGTGGCCGACGTGCCCAATCTGCATACCGCTCGCATGGTGATTGACGAGACGCTACGTCTCTATCCGCCCGCCTGGATCACCAACCGGCAGGCTGTGGCTGATGATGAAATCTGTGGTTATCACATTCCGGCCGGCGCCGTCGTGGGCATCAGCCCGTATGTCATGCACCACCTGCCGGCCTATTGGCCCGAGGCGGAGCGTTTCAACCCGCAGCGCTTCGCGCCCGATGCGGCGCATGAGCGGCCGCGCTTCGCGTACATGCCCTTCGGCGGCGGCCCGCACCAGTGCATCGGCAACAGCTTTGCGCTGATGGAAGCAACACTGATCCTGGCCGCCGTGGCCCAGCGCTATCGCCTGCGCTTGCCGGCCGGCGCGGTGGCGACGCCCCAACCGAAAGCGACCCTGCGGCCGGCCAACGGGCTGCCGATGCTGCTGGATCTACGGTGAATAGATGAGAAGACAAGGAGATGTCATGAATACCTTGAACAAATGGAACCGGAAACTACATCGCTGGCTGGGATTGCCCTTTATACTAGCTTTCATCGTATTGGTGGTCAGCAGCCTCAGCCAGGGCGGCGCCTTCCAGCTGCCAGGCTGGCTGGCTGCTGTGGCGATCGGCTCGCTGCTGGCGCTGCTGCTGACGGGCGTGACTATGTTCGTGCAGCATTATTGGGGCCGCTGGCAGCGCGCCAGGCGCAGCAGCCGCACAGCGGCGAGTTAGGCGTCTATCGGTTGAATTCTTGTACAGGAAGCAACGATTCCCCTGCCACGAATTACACGAAGGCAGCAAGATCAATGAGTCTACAATGAAACATTTCCAGAATCGTCTCTGACGTTCGCCCGTCTATTGCTGGCTGGCCTTCCTGGTGTTCAAGTGGGTGTACTGGGTCGCCAGCATGCCCCGCTTCTTCGCTGGTCAACGCCGGCGCCATCCCGACTGTTGTGACCAGCGGCGGCGTGCAGGTGTCGCCTGCACTCTTGCGGCCGCTCGGCTGCCTGGGGAATCCGTTCCGCCTGGGCGCTCAACACCTCATCAACATCCTGAGCGCCGTCGTGTTCACGCTGACGGCCGCATTGGTGGTGTGGCGGTTGCGCACCTGGTTTGGCTGGATCACGGCCATGGCAAGTGTGCGGCGGTTCCAGCGTCCAGAACAGCCGTCCGCACGGCCATGATTTCGCGGTTGCCCAAACCATCTGGAAGCTGGCGCACTCATCTAGCCGCTCTTTCTTGTGTGGCTCTATCTCTTTCCCGATGGTCGTGTGCCGCGTTGACTGCGTTGGGCCATCGGCCCGTTGGTGGCCGTGTTTACATTGCTTTTCGTCGTTTCGGTCATCCCTGGCGTGCTCACCATCTTCCCGCGAGCGCTGACCTGGCCTCTGCACCCGCTCGGTTCGGAGCGGTCTTGATTGTCCCGCTTTTCTTCCTGGCCCCTTAGTTCGTCAAATCTATCGCTATGTGCGGGTGTCTGGCAGGGTCGAACGAGACCAAACGAAGTGGTTCTGTTCGGCCTGGTCGTAGCCGTAGGGTTTCCCCTGGTCGCCGGCTGTTCGTGACGCTGCCCGCCGAGGTCGAGGTGATAGTTTCGGCGATACCGCTGGGCATCGGTGTCGGCGTGCTGCGCTACCACCTGTGGGACATTGACGTCATCATCCGCAAGACGCTGGTCTACACCATGCTGACCAGCGCTGCTGGCGCTGGTTTACTTTGGCGGCGGTGCTCTTGCAGCGGCTGGTCGGCGCGCCGACAGGCGTCGAACAGTCCACGTTGGCGGTCGTCGTCTCGACGCTGGCCATCGCCGGTTGTTCACGCCGCTGCGCCGCCGCATCCAGGATATCATTGACCGGCGCTTCTTCCGCAAGAAGTACGATGCGCAGCGGGTGCTGGCGCAGTTCGCCCAGACCGCGCGCGATGAGACCGACCTGGATCGCGCCGACCGGTGATTGGCGCGGTGGTGCAGGAGACGCTGCAGCCGGAGCAGGTCAGCGGTGGCTGCGGCCAGCACCGGTCTGCCTATCGCCCCGAGGAGTCTGGAAGCCATGAGCGAATTATCAACCCAAGAGCTTCCAAGCGCGGCGGATGCGGGCCGTTACTCCAGTTCATGGCCGACTTCATCGGGTTCAAGCCCGAGCACGCCGAAGCCATCCGAGAGACGCGCTTGTGATCGAGGAAGCACATCCCAGCCATCGTGGGCGAATTCTACGCGCAAGTGCTGAGCTTTCCGCCACGCGCAAGCACTTCCTGCGGGCGGATGGGACGATTGACCAGGAGTACCTGGATCTGCGAGTGGCACCAGGCCAGCTTCTGGCGGCGCACTGCGCCGGGCCTCTTCGACGAAGATTATGCGCTTCGTGGACTACGTCGGCCGCGCATACCTCGCACGGCGCCGATCCGCAGGTCTACATCCCCGAACGCTACGTCATCGGCATGATGGGCTTTACTGGGCAGCGGATTGCCGGGCTGTGCCGGAGCTGCACGCTGGATCCGGGCTGGAGATACGCAGGGCTGGCCGCCTGGCACGCCCTGCTCATGTCCCTGATCGAACTACTGGCGCGACCGTATGGGGAAGGCCGCGAACCGGAGACCTTCCAGTCGCGCGAGGCGACGCCGAGGCGTCGGTGCGCGTGCCGGCGGTGGAGACGTATGAGAAGGCGTTGGATGGCGCGAGCGATCGAGTATCACGACGTGTCGAGCTGGCACGGTTGACGCAATCCCCGAAGGGCGGTGATCGTCGAGGCCGAGAACCTGTCCATCGGCGTGTTCCACCTGGACGGCAAGTGGATTGCGCTGCAGAATAGCTGCCTGCACCGCGGCGGGCCAGTGTGTACGGGCGAACTGGCGGGCGGCACGCTGACCTGCCCAGCACGGCTACCAGTACGATCTCCCACGGGCCAGCTTCCTGCTGATCGGGCGTCGGCCCCGCCCACTACCCGGTGTCGGTGCGTGACGGCTGGTGACCGTGCGAGTGCCGGTGCATCCGCGATGAACCCGACGTGTCGCTCACGGGCATGTTCGGCGGCGCTGATCAGCCGGCCGGCGCCGCCGAACGAGTTCCGGGTCGCCGATCTCAAGCCCGGCCAGATCAAGCGGGTCACGGTGGACGGGCAGGGCGTGGCCGTCTACAATGTCGAGGGGACGCTACGCGCACGCAGGATGCGTGTCCCCACGCCGGCGGGCTGTTGAGCGAGGGCAAGCTCGACGAGATCGTCATCTGCACCTGGCATGGGTCGTGTTCGACGTCACCACCGAGAAGTGCTGCTAGTCCGGCCAACAAGGCGTTGCAGACGTATCGCGGTGACTGATGGGGAGATGGCGCGTGAGCCGCAAACACAATGAAAAACGAATTGTCTGGCCGCCGGGCTTACCTACGCTCGGATAGGTGGGCTGTATTTGCCTTCACGCTGCTTTCACTTCAGATCGCTGGTCAAGTGGCCGCTTTCCACCAGGCGCAAAACCTCAGCCTGCTCCGGCCCAAATTCGGGAATTAGAAGGCATGGGCTTGAGTCTTGGATTCTATGCGACTTTTCGTTTCTTGCTGCAATTGCCAACCCCGATCCTGTGGGGCAGCCCGCCATCCTCATCTTTGGCGCAAATCACGTGAGCGCAGCGCCTTGATTTTATCAGCCATGATGTTGGGAATCGAACGGCGGGAGCCATCCCCATTTGGCAGGCGTTTGCTGCTGCTTATCCTGACTGGGTATGGATCATTCCCTTTGCGGCTTTTGTGGGCAATATGTATTTATACTCATTTTTCCTCGTTTTCCCCACCGGACGTTTTGTTCCGCGTTGGTCTGTTGGAGTGGCCATCGGGTTGAGTGTATACAATATCATAAACTCCTATCAGTTTGCGCTTCCGCCATTCTGGGTCATAGTGGGAAAAAACATGGAAGTGATTTTCCCGCTGTTTCTTATCACGTCGTTAGCCAGCGTCTTCCTCTTCCCTACCTATCGCTATCGTCGGGTATCAACACCCATTGAGCGAGAACAAACCAAATGGGTGGTATTCCCACTTTTCGTTGGCTTCACTCTCTTTGCGTTAGCAGCTTCGACCATATTCCTGGTGCCAAACAGCGTTCCCGATGAAGACATTTCCTTCGTCACGGTCTTTGTCCAGCCGCTTGGTTGGGTTACGTCACTTGGTCTGATTCCGCCTCTCGCTATCGCTGTTTCGATTCTGCGTTATCGCCTGTTCGACATTGACGTCATCATCCGCAAGACGCTGGTCTACACCGTGCTGTCTGGGTTACTGGGCCTGGTCTACTTCGGCAGCGTGGTGTTGTTGCAGCGGCTGGTCGGCGCGCTGACAGGCGTCGAACAGTCCACGTTGGCGGTCGTCGTCTCGACGCTGGCGATCGCCGCGCTCTTTACGCCGCTGCGCCGGCGCATCCAGGATGGTATTGACCGGCGCTTCTTCCGCAAGAAGTACGATGCGCAGCGGGTGCTGGCGCAGTTCGCCCAGACCGCGCGCGATGAGACCGACCTGGACGCGCTGACCGGTGAACTGGCGCGCGTGGTGCAGGAGACGCTGCAGCCGGAGCATGTCAGCGTCTGGCTGCACAAACAAGAAGCCCCGAAGAGCGCACTGGCGTCTTCGGGGCTAACCGAGCACGGAGCGTAAGGTGCCGCGTTCATGCCGCCAAGGGAACCTGGCGCGTCGTCAAGACATCGAGCGCGGACAAACGGCGCACTTGCTCAGGCGCCAGGGTCAGCAGCGCCCTGGTGGAACCATCCGGGTTCACGAATTCGACTTCATAGGCCAAACGCGGCGTGGTGTAGATCTCGACCACTGTGCCGAGGTCGCCGGCCAGGACGGAATGGCCAGGAAAGCTTGCCGTAGCGATGATGGTCTCTAACAGCTCGATAGTCTCGTTCATACAACTACTCCTTGCGCCGCGATGCAGGCTCAATGGTCACCAGGTCGGCCCAGTCGTTGCCGGGCCGGACGATCCAAACCGTTGTCACTTGCCTTGCCTCGCCGGTGGGACCAACCAGCGGCGCAGTGACGGTGTACTTCTGGCCGAAGGGCGACCGCTGGCCAGGTTTGGCGGGCTGCGTAAGATGCTGTTCTCGAATATCGCGCTCCAGCCGTCGCCAGTCTGCAGCGGTGTAGCCCATCTGCGCAAAGAATGCCGCTTTGAACCGGCCCGACTCATGGGCTGGGTTGAGAGCGTAATCTCGCAACTTGCGCGGATCGATGCGCGCTTGCCCTGGCGATGGAATGCTACTCGACATGGCGACATTGTACCATCATGGCAATAATTCAGCCAAGCAAGGTTGGTCGAACGATGACCGGACTTACGGAGGTAATAGAGGCCCATGCTCAATCATGACCTACATACCGGCCGCCTGATGCGCCTGTTGTGGGCTGTCACGGTGGTAGTGTTCACAGCGCTGTACCTGCTGGCCTTGCCGCAAAGCGTTGCCAAGGCGCAACAGGACCCCATGGCTTGGCTCGATATCGCCCTGCAAGCGATCTACTTGCTCTTGGCCTGGTTCGTGTTCTGGCAGCGTTCTGCCGATTCCGTGGCCTACATCTTCTCGCTGATCCTGCTGATGGCGCTGACTGGCGACAGATTTCAGGTTGTTTTCGCTGCCAGTACGACCGCCCAGTCGCTCGATCTCATCTTTGCAGCGCTTTCGAGCACACTGTTGATCTGGCTGTTCTACGTGTTTCCCGATGGGCGTTTCGTGCCGCGCTGGACGCGGTGGGCGGCTGTGGCGGTGGCTGCAGTCCAACTGGGGCGCATCTTTTTCGAGGAAGCCTACATGGCGCGCGGGTTCCCGGTGATGGGGCTGTTCATGCTGACCGGTGCTTTCGCGCAGGTATGCCGCTACCGCAGCATCTCTGACCCCATTCAACGTCAGCAAATCAAGTGGGTTGTCTTCGGTCTTGCGATTACGCTGGTCCCGATGGGCGTCATTCTTGCCGCCGTGGGCATCTTCGGGCTGGATCTCTTCGAAGGTAACTCGGCGGCTGAGACGCTAGGTTTGCTGGTGTGGATCGGCTTTCTGATCGTATTCCCGCTGTCTATCGTGGTGTCGATCCTGCGCTATCGGCTGTGGGACATCGACGTCGTCATCCGTAAGACGCTGGTCTACACGGTGCTAACCGCGCTGCTGGCGCTGGTCTACGTCGGCAGCGTGATCCTGCTGCAAGGGCTGGTCGGCACACTGACGGGCGTCGAACAGTCCACGTTGGCGGTCGTCGTCTCGACGCTGGCGATCGCGGCGATCTTCACACCGCTGCGCCGGCGTATCCAGGACGTCATTGACCGGCGCTTCTACCGCAAAAAGTACGACGCGCAGCAGGTGCTGGCGCAGTTCGCGCTCACTGCGCAGGACGAGACGGATCTCGATGCGCTGACCGGCGAGCTGGCGCGCGTGGTGCAGGAAACGCTGCAGCCAGAGCAGGTGAGCGTGTGGCTGCGCAAGAAGTGACGTCAGGAGATACCCAATGACCTTCGACGAAGTTGATGTGTATTCCGGCCTGGCGGCGCTGGAGATACCACATGGCGCATGAGCAGGTATTCAGGTGGTTCTTCATCGCCATCGGTGTCGGCGCGCTGTTGATCTCGGGCTATTTTCGGCGCAAGGCACGCCGATCAGGTGAAGCGATTCCACGGGCGCGCGAAGGCAAGCTTGTCCTGCTGTCGCGTCTGGTCTTCGCGGCTCCCTTGTACCTGTCCATCCTGGCCTACATGGTGAACCCTGCGTGGATGGCGTGGTCAGCAATGCCCTTGCCTGCATGGCTGCGTTGGCTGGGCGCCGCAGTCGGCCTGGCGATGTGGCCCCTGATTTACTGGGTGTTCAGGAGCATCGGCGACAATATCTCGGAGACATTTCTGACCAAGTCGCAGCACGTCCTGGTCGCTCATGGCCCTTATCGCTGGGTGCGCCATCCCTTATACTCCGCTGCTGCGCTGAGCCTGGTCGCGCTGAGTCTGCTGGCGGCGAACTGGTTCATGTTCGCGATGGCTTGCGCGGCTTTCCTGGGCATCGCTGGACTGGTGATTCCGAGAGAAGAGGCGGAGCTGATACAGAAATTTGGGGACGAGTATCGGGCGTACATGGCGCGAACGGGCAGGTTTGCGCCGCGCCTGCACCTTTTCCCGTAGAAGGAAACAGCTGACGACCTGGATTGCCGTGCGCTTTGGAAGGAAGACCTGTGACAATCACTTCAACAACAGCCAAGAACCTCGCGGAGCCAGCGGAGAAAATGCCAAGCGCCCTGATCATCGGAGGCGGCATCGGGGGCCTGACGGCGGCCCTGGCCTTTCGCCAGAAAGGGTGGAATGTCGCGGTGTACGAAGCCGCCCCGGAGTTACGCCCTGTCGGCAAAGGGATTTGGGCGCCCGCCAATGCAATGCAGGTGCTCAACGAACTTGGCCTGGCCGCCGCGGTTGCTGAGGCAGGGTGTCCGCTCGATTCCATCCAACTGCGCACGAAGTCGGGGACGGTGCTTTCAGCGTTCGACCTGGGGCCGGTGAAGGCTCAATACGGCCAAACAACGATCTCGATCCAGCGTGCCGCCCTGATCGGCATCCTCGCGGCCGCGCTGCCGGTCGGCGCGCTGCATCTCGGCAAGCGCTTCAGCCGCTTCGAGAGCGGCCCCGACCAGGTGGCAGCTTACTTCGAGGACGGCAGCCAAGCGGCCGGCGACCTGCTCGTCGGCGCGGATGGGATTCATTCCGTCGTTCGAGAGCAGCTCTTCCCCGGCGTTAAGCTTCGTTACAGCGGTCAAACCTGTTACCGCGGCATCAGCGCAATGACACTCCCCAGCGCATTGACCAACACGTGCTGGGAAGTGTGGGGCGGGCATTATCGCTTCGGCTTTTCGTCCATCGGGCACGGCCAGGTGTATTGGTTCGCACCGGTAAACGCAGCGGCAGGCGGGCATGCCGAGCCAGGCGAGATCGCGGCCAGGTTGGCGGATTGGTACGCGGACTTTCCGAGTCCGATCCCCGAAATCATCGCCGCCAGCCGCATGACCGACGTGATTCGCACGGATTTGTTCGATTTCCCACCGATCCCGCGCTGGCACGAAGGACGAGTCGTCCTGATCGGCGATGCCGCCCACGCGATGACGCCCAACCTCGGCCAGGGCGGCGCCCAGGCGATCGAAGATGCGCGGGTTTTGGCTGAGGAATTCAGCAAGACAGGCTCGGCAGCTCAGGCGTTCGAACGCTTCGAACGCATCAGAATGCCGAAGGTGAAGTGGGTCGCGAACACCGCCTGGCGTCTTGGTCAGTTGGCGCACGTGCAAAACCCGCTGGCGCGCGGCCTGCGCGATCTCGCGTTGCATTGGACGCCGGAGCGGGTCAACCGCAAGCAATTGGAGCGTTTATATCGCCTGGAACGCGGACAATGAGAAACTCGGAGCTGGCGCGCGTGGTGCAGGAGACGCTGCAGCCGGAGGGGGTGAGCGTGTGGTTGAAGGATGCCCCTACCCGCATATCCTGAGGAGTGAAACGTGAATCTACAGCGCCATCTCTGTGGCAGTCACTACGGTCAACCCGGGCACGCGCTCAAAATGCCGTTCGTTCAGGGTCAACAAAGGCAGCTGGTGTTCCAGACAGATGGCGGCAATCAATACGTCCTTGATCCCGATGTCTTGGTTGCGCCGAATGAGTTCGTCGTGCAGCTGCGCCGCGCGCCGAGCAGCCATGATGTCCAACGGCAACGTTTGCAGGGTTCCCAACAACGCATCTTCGCCGATGTGGCGACGCGCCCGCGCCACGCCGAAGAGCAGTTCATAGGCAGTGATGACGGTGACAAAGCAGTCCAATGTCCGCACGGCGTGTTCAACTGCAGAGGCGCCTGGATCGCGGCCTTTCAGAAAGGCAATCACAGGCCCTGTGTCTATGCAAAGACGGGTAAAGTCCATGCGGCCCATCCCCGCTCCAGTTCTTCGATGGCCTGGTCAAAGGCTTCGTCGCCGGCCAATACACCACGCAAGTTCAGAAAAGCCTCCAGGCGAGCGACTCGTAGCGTCTGCCCTTCGACTACAATCTTGACAGCATCGCCTTCTCGCAATTTCAACAAGCTGAAGAGCTTCTCTGGCAGGAAAATCGTATCTGCTCTCGTACTCCTCGCTACGAACGTCATAACGCACCTCCAGTAGTCCCGTGCTGTATTGATTGTAGTCGAGTGAAGTCTTTTTTGCAAACACGCCGTGAAGCAGTCGGTTAGCGCCGACAGGGGAAAGCGCAATCCATTGACCGCCAGCAGCCGACCTGAACACGCGAAATGGACGTCGCCTCACATTCAACAACGTCGTAACGCTTTTCGTAACGTTTCTTGGACGGTCAGGTGGTATCCTGTAGGCCAGGAGATAATCCATGATTGCAACAACTCTGACGTCACGGCAGGCAGCGCGGCCCGGCGCGGGGGTGACGCCCCAATCGCAAGCGATCCTGCGGCCGGCCGGTGGGCTGACAAGCGTCCAGCAGTCGCCGCTGCGCCGCCGCATCCAGGATGGCACTAACCACCGCTTCTTCCGCAAGAAGTACGATGCGCAGCGGGTGCTGGCGCAGTTCGCCATCACGGCGCGCGATGAGACCGAACCTTCGACATCGCTCAGGACAGGCCCGGATGCGCTGACCGCCGAGCTGGCGTGCGTGGTGCATGAGACTCTGCAGCCGGAGCAGGTCAGCGTGTGGCTGCGTCCGTCCTCGGATCGTTCTATGAGGTCGCAACCATGAGTAAGCTATCTGTCGCTACGCCCTCACGCTGGCTGCGCTGGGCGCAGATCGCCTGGATGGTGGTCGTCGCGGTCGCGCTGCTGATGTTCGTGGCCGGATCGGCGGTGTACTACGGCCAGTTGCGCCAGGTATGCACCGCGGCAGCCGCGCAGTGCGCGGAGTTCGACTATGCCACGCCCACAGGGGTCGCACAGCTTGCTGCCCGCGGCCTCTCGTTGGATGCGTATGCGCTGCTGCGGCTCGGCATCCTGGTCGTCTATGCCTTGATTCCGCTCACGCTCGGCCTCCTGATCTTCGCGCGCAAGCGCAGCGAACCGATCGCGCTTCTGGTTTCCTTCTTTTTGATCACATTCGGTACGATTGGCAATGCACAGAGCGTCCTGGCAGCCGCGTATCCTGCGTTCGCGCTCCCCGCAAAAATCATTGGGCTACTTGCCACCGTGTCCCTGCCGCTGTTTTTCGGCCTCTTTCCGAATGGGCGCATGATTCCGCGGCTCTACTGGCTCGCCGTCGCCTATTTTGGTGTTGCTTTCTTCCTACAAGACACGCTGGGGCTGATCAGCATCGGAAGCCCTTTGGGATCATTCCTGGCATGGACGGGGTGGCCGCTCGTATTGTTGGGCGGCGTGGCGGCGCAAATCTATCGTTATCGCCGCGTCTCCAATTCGGTGGAGCAGCGACAAACGCGTTGGGTGCTGTTCGGCATGGGCGCCATGGCCATACTCATGGTGGTTTTGTTGGCCTACATCGCCATCACCGGCGACCCAACGCTGGGGACAACTGCTGATCGCGATTTGCTGCGACGATCCGTCTTCCTCATCGTGGGGAATCTGATGTTCCAGGTCATCTTTCTTTCGATGGGCCTGGCGATCCTGCGCTCGAACCTGTTCGACATTGACGTCATCATCCGCAAGACGCTGGTCTACACTGTGGTGACGGCCCTGCTGGCGTTGATCTATTTCGGGGGCGTGATCCTGTTGCAGCGGCTGGTCGGCTCGCTGACCGGCGTGGCGCAGTCGCCGCTGGCCGTCGTGGTCTCGACCCTGGCCATCGCCGCGCTCTTCACCCCGCTGCGCCGCCGCATCCAGGACGTCATTGACCGGCGCTTCTATCGCAAGAAGTACGATGCGACGCAGGTGCTGGCCCAGTTCGCCGTCACCGCGCGCGACGAGACCGACCTGGATGCGCTGACCGGTGAGTTGGCGCGCGTGGTGCAGGAGACGCTGCAGCCGGAGGGGGTGAGCGTGTGGCTATTCACGCCAGATTCCGCTCAGGGACGCCGATAGATGTCGTGAGTGCCGATGTTGCGAAAGACGTAGATGATCTCCCCCATTTCCTCGTCCTGTTCGATGTGGAACGTGAAGACGTATTGCAGGGTGACGTGGCCTTCCCAAATGCTCGCATGCCCCTGCATCTTGCGGATGCGCAGCGATGGATGGAAGGGTGGATGCTCGGCGCCGTCCTGGAAGCGCTGGAACGCCTCCCGCGCCTTCTCCTTGATGTCAGCCGGGAGCGCTGCGTATGCTTCCCAGAAAGTCTGGGCAGGACGAAACTTCATTGCTGGTCTAGGAACTCGATCATGCCAGCGACGTTGCCAAAGGTTTCGACCCGTCCTTCTGCAATGGCCCGGTCTGCGGCTTGTTCCTTTTCCTGCCACGATGGCGCCCAGAAATAGGCTTGTTCGGCCGCCACGCGCAGGGCATTCAGGATTACTTCTTGGGCGGAAGCGCCTGACGATGGGCTGCTTGCCAACTTCGCCAGGGCCTCGCGGACAATGTCCGTTTGATCGAGAGGTACAGCTACGACCAACTGCGGCCGTCGAGCATCAGCAGTATCCAACCGCACATCAGACTGATAATGATGGGACATACAACTCCACTCCTTTTGCGAAGTACAGGCTCGCGCAACTTTCGCCATTATAGCATAGCTGTTCCAGGCTCAAAAGTAGCACTAGCCCTGCTGCCGACGTTCCCTGGGCGCGTGAAATGGCTGGAATCGTATGTTCAACCGCTTCGTAACGCTTTTCGTAACGTTTCTTGGACGGTCGGCGAGTATGCCAGTGGTAGTTGATCGGTGCAAGACGTCGGACGCCCGTGCATGGATCGTACAGGTCGTGGGGATGGTTGTGGTGTGACATGAGTTCAGGCGCCTGGCGTCAATCCAATATCATTTTCGTAGCAAGAAGGAGAGTAGTAATGTCTTACAAGACTCAGATAGCAGCTGGATGGAAAATCGTCGTGTTGATGCTGGCAACCGCGCTGGTTGTGGCGGCGTGCAGCGCACCGGCCGCCGCGCCGACCCCCACACCCGTGGCGATGCCAGAGGTGACGGTGGAGGTTTCGGACAGCGCCTTGACCGCGCCGGCGCAGGTGCCGGCCGGTCTGGTCGCGGTGACGGTCAAGAACAGCGGGCAGGCGGCGCATGGTCCGTTCTTAGCCCGCCTCAACGATGGCGCGACGGTGGAGCAGTTCATGGGGGCCGTGCAGGCGGCGGAAGGCCCGATGGCGGCGCTCGCCATGGTGACGCTGCTGGGCGGTGGACAGGCTGCACCGGGGGCCAGCCAGCGCGTGGTCTATGACCTCAAGCCGGGCAACCATATCATCCTGGACTTCGGCCAGGGCCCGCCACAGGTCGCCAGCTTTACGGCCACGGCCAACAGCGGTCCCGCCCCAGCCGCGCCAGTCGCCGCGGTCAACGTTGACCTGATAGACTTCCAGTTCACGCTGCCCGACCAAATCAAGACCGGCGCGCAGACCTGGAAGATCGAGAACAAGGGCAGCCAGTGGCATGAGATGATGATCGTCAAGCTCAACGAAGGGGTCACCGTTGCGGACTTGATCGCCATGATGGGACAGGAGGGGCCGCCCCAGGGACCGCCGCCCTACGAGCAGGTCGCCTTCTGGGCGCCCATGGGCGCCGGCGAGAAGGCGTGGACCACCCTGGACCTGCCGGTGGGCACGTACACAGTGCTGTGCGCCCTGCCCGACTTCGCCTCCACCCCGCCCATGTCCCACGCGCAACACGGCATGGTGCGCACGTTGACGGTGATAGAGTAGCATGGCGCAGGGCTGACCGCGTTGGTTTCGCCAGGCGCCGGTCCCGATGTTGCGGGATGGCGGCATGGCGAGCACACACGGTCAGTCCTGCACGTTGACTGTCTTCCATCCGACAAGCATGGTGAGGGCGGACATGAATACCGTGAACAAATGGAAGCTGAGCAGTCAGTGATCGGGTTCCGCAAGACGGCGCCACGGACACCGGAAGGGTCGTAATGAGAGATGAACGTCGTTGGGTGCGCTTCAGGTTCAACAAGCCCGGTCAAGGGCAGGCGGAGCCACAGGACAACAGACCATGAACAGCCAGCCATCGAGGTATGATCGTCTGCTCACCATCTGCTTTGCCGTGCTCCTGGCAGTTCAACTTCTGTATCTGCTGATCGGCTTTGCCAGCATCCCGTCCTACTATCACCGCGTCACGATGCAGACCATCGAGCCCGTGGTCTATTACGGACAAGTGCAGATGAGCAACGAGCTGGCGGCCCAGATGGCCGAGGCGCGGGGGCTGTCGCTGACGCAATACGCAGCTTATCGCATCGTTTTCAACGCGCTGGCGGCCCTGATTCCGCTGATGGTCGCGGCTCTGATCGTCCGGCGGGCCCGCTGGCAGTGGTTCGCCTGGTTCACCGCTTTCATCATCGTCTATCTGGGCGAGTCTGCTCTTGCCGAGCAGACCCTGGTCAGCCACCTGATTTCGGTGGAGGTGTTTGGCCTCAACGCCCTTTTCTGGTTCCTGGTGTTGCCCTATCTGTTCCTGTTTCCCAACGGCAAAGCCATACCGCGCCGCGCGGCGTGGCTGGTGGGAGCGCTGGTGGTGTACCATTTTTTCATCCAGGCAGGCACGGTGATCGCTTATGTTGCGCCAGATCTGGCCACGCGCTTCAACCTGCCTAATTGGGGACAACCCACTTATATCACGCCCGTTCTGTTGAACTTCGTCATCATTCTGGCTTGCCAGGTCTATCGCTACCGCCGCGTCTCGAGTGCCATCGAACGCCAACAAACCAAATGGTTTCTTGTCGGCTTCGGGTTGATCGTCGCGCTCACTTCGGTGACGGTTTTCTTGGATGCCACGGGGCGAGGCGGCATTCTGAATGACATCGGCGACGTTCTGCTTTGGGTGCCGCTCTACTTCGGCCTCCTCATCGCGATCCTGCGCTACCGCCTGTGGGACATTGATGTCATCATCCGCAAGACGCTGGTCTACACTGTGGTGACGGCCCTGCTGGCGTTGATCTATTTCGGGGGCGTGATCCTGTTGCAGCGGCTGGTCGGCTCGCTGACCGGCGTGGCGCAATCCCCGCTGGCCGTCGTGGTCTCGACGCTGGCCATCGCCGCGCTCTTCACGCCGCTGCGTCGGCGCATCCAGGATGTCATTGACCGGCGCTTCTATCGCAGGAAGTACGATGCGCAGCGGGTGCTGGCGCAGTTCGCCCTCACCGCACGTGACGAGACCGACCTGGATGCGCTCACGGGCGAGCTGGCGCGCATCGTGCAGGAGACGCTGCAGCCGGAGGGGGTGAGCGTGTGGCTCAAGCCTATTGACCGGCAACAAGGGCAATGAAGCACATTCGCACAGCAACGTTGCGAACTTCACTTTGCTCACCCATGATCACGCGTCTATAATGATATCTGAGGTTGATCGGATTTGGAAGGGAGGACACCATGACGATGCAGCTTGCCGTGAACGAGTTAACCGTTGCTCAGTTGGAACAGGCCGCGCGCGAAAGGAACACGACACCGCAACGGCTGGCCGAGCAGGCAATTCGTGAGTTTCTGCGCAGCGAGGCGCGCCGAAGTATGCAACGCGAGATGAATGCGTTCTTCCATCTGCACGCGCGACTGCTAGACGATTATTCTGGCCAATATGTGGCGATCCACCAGGGCAAGTTGGTTGATCACGACTCCGATCAGCTTGCGCTTTATCAACGGGTCGAGCGGCGCTATCGCAACACCCCTGTGTTGATCAAACAGGTGCTGGCCAATCCCGAAGAAGAGTATACGTTTCGTTCGCCTACGTTGGAAGGCGCGCCATGAGAGTGCTGACCTATCCGTACAGCAACGCGTACACACCGTCCATGCCTGTGGTTGATCTCGGTGTGAGCCGGCCTGGCGAGCGGCAACCAGCCCAGGTGATCCCAGCCGTCGTCGACTCCGGCGCGGATGGAACATTGATTCCCATAGACGTGTTGGAGGCCGTGAGCGCAGGATACGTGGGGGAGGCTTTCATCCGGGGGATCTCCGGAAGAAGGCGGGGAGTGAGCATGTACCTGGCGACATTGCACATTGGTTCTCACGTGCTCAACGCGGTGCGGGTTGTGGCAGTTCATGAAGGCAGCGAGGCTATTCTCGGGCGGAATGTCCTGCAGTTCCTGGTGGTGACGCTTAACGGCCCAGCGGCGGCGACCGAGATTGTCGCCTAGCGAACCGCACGCGGTATCTGCACAAGTCACAACGCCGGTCACGATGAGAGCGATGGCCGGCTTTTTTGCGTACAATGCTATCGTAACGCTTTTCGTAACGTTTCTTGGACGGTCAGGTGGTATCCTGTAGCCCAGGAGATAATGCATGATTGCAACAACTTTGACGTCACGGTCGGCAGCGCGGCCCGGCGCGGGGGTGACGCCCCAACCGAAAGCGACCCCGCGGCCGGCCGGTGAGCTGCCGATGGTGCTAGACACACGTGCTGGGCTGGATCTTTCAGAACATCGGCACATGACTGAACTGCCCTCGTCGCCTCAGACAAGTAACCTACTGCCGGGCAGCAAGCGCCACGGGCGCTTGCTGCCCGCTGCCCGTGCCTTGCTGGCCTTCGCCCTCGTGAGCCTTCTCGCGCTGTGGCTCGTCAGCCTGCCAGAGTATTTCACGCGCATCACGACGCTGACGGTGGAAAGCTACTCGCAGGCGGGTGAAGTCATCACGAGCAACGAGCTGGTGCAGGTGCAAGCTGAGGCGCGCGGGCTATCGTTGGCTGCCTATGCCCTTTATGAAATTGCCCTGAGCGTGCTCCTGATGGCTCCGTTCTGGCTAGTAGCCGGCCTCATTCTCTGGAGGGCGCAGGGCGAGTGGTTCGGCTGGTACACAGCGTTGGTCCTGGCCGGGTTGGGCGCTGTCAATGTAGAGAAAGTCTTTTACGTCGCACAGCCGCCCGGCCTGGTTTTTATGCTGATTGATCTGTTGGGTTGGGTTGTGTGGTCCGCCATGTTCATCTGGTTTTTCCTGTTCCCGGGCGGTGGAGCGATCCCCCGCTGGGCATGGCGGTTGGTAGTCGTCGCGCAAGCGATCTTCCTTGCGCTGTCAGTGCGAGGGTTTCTGGTTGCGTGGGGCGTGTTGGCGCCCGATCCCGCCAACCTGCAATTCGTCCTGGGGATGCCAATCGTGCTTGCCACCCTTGTGCTCGTCCTCTACGCTCAGGTTTATCGCTATCGACGCGTGTATTCGGCCGTGGAGAAGCAGCAGGTGAAGTGGTTCGTTTTCGGAATGGCGATCCTCTTGATCGAGGTTGTTATCTTCGCGGTTGCGCCGCCTGACGATGTTAGTTTATTTGTTCAGGATCTTTTCGGAATGGTGCTCTTAGTGATCCCAATATCGATCGGCATCGCGATCCTGCGCTACCGCCTGTGGGACATTGATGTCATCATCCGCAAGACGCTGGTCTACACTGTGGTGACGGCCCTGCTGGCGTTGATCTATTTCGGGGGCGTGATCCTGTTGCAGCGGCTGGTCGGCTCGCTGACCGGCGTGGCGCAATCCCCGCTGGCCGTCGTGGTCTCGACGCTGGCCATCGCCGCGCTCTTCACGCCGCTGCGTCGGCGCATCCAGGATGTCATTGACCGGCGCTTCTATCGCAGGAAGTACGATGCGCAGCGGGTGCTGGCGCAGTTCGCCCTCACCGCACGTGACGAGACCGACCTGGATGCGCTCACGGGCGAGCTGGCGCGCATCGTGCAGGAGACGCTGCAGCCGGAAGGGGTGAGCGTATGGTTGCGAAAAACAGAAAGCCCGAAGGGCGGTTGAAGCCATTCGGGCTGGAATGTGGCAAACGATGATCAGACCGCACAATCAGGCCAACTGTGGAACGGAGCGGATGTCTGCTTCCCACTGAATCTGCTGCACGAGGCGTACGCGTTTCTTCATTTCGACGTAGACGCGCCGGCTACCGTCGGGCAGCGGCGTAGCCTCTGCCAAAGCCAGATTGGCTTGGTTGAATACCGGATCGTTTGCATCCAGGAAGACTAGCATGGCCTTCTCTGGAATGCTGTCGAGGATCTGGGGATGATCAAAAATGTAGTGGTTGAACTGTTCACTCAACTCAAAGAGCTTGTCAGCCATTGTTTGAGCGTTCATTCTGCCCTCCATTGCCAGTACCTTTGCATGTAGAAGCGATAGTTCGTTCGGAGATCCCGCAGAGCGAAGTTGAAGCCATCTTCGTTGTCGGCAAACGCCATCGGTGGCGTCTTGATTTGAGAGCCATCAGGTTTGAGATCATCTCGATGCACAAATTGATGCGCATTGTCATAGCGCACGATCGGAGTCCAGTCTTGATCAATCAGCATTTCCAATTGCACGACAAAACGCAAAATGCGGCCCCGATCCTTCAGATACCGCACACGCAGGGTTGCACTGTCGGGCAAGGGGATGAAAAACTCGCGCTCGTCCATGGCGCCAAGATTATACTACGACGACAGGCAACCGCCAAGAAGAGCATTCTCGCCCCTGGGACACCCGCGCTGCGGTCGGCGCATGTGAGCGTGTGGTTGAATCACGCGGGCGATGGGAAAGGGCGAAGAGCATGACGAATCTCCGTCGGCTCGCGCGTGGGCTATGGGTCGCTATTTTTGTGTTGCAGATTGCCGTGTTTGCAGCGGGCGTTTCCGTTTCGTTTCCGGGCCTGCATCAAGTCTGCACCGACACCGCGCAAGCATGCCAGTCGCGCCTGCAACTGACACCGTCCGGCGTGGACGGACTGCACGCGATGGGGTGGTCAATCACCGGTTATGCCTGGTATACCACGCTCACCCGCAGCGCCCTGAAGCTGATTGGCGTCATCGTGGGCCTGTTGATCTTTCTGCGTAGACCGAACGATCGCATGGCGTGGGTGGCGTCTATCTATCTAATCATCGGCCTGGACAATTCAGTGATGGATGCATTGGCGGCGGTGATGCCTGCCTGGTGGCTTTCGACGCGGATCATCGAACTTCTCGGCATCGTCGCCTTCGCGCTCTTTTTCTACTTGTTCCCGGACGGCGGCTTCGTTCCCCGCTGGACGCGTTGGCTGGCGCTCGTTTGGACGCTCGTGTTCGCTGGCGTCTACTTTTTCCCTGCCACCGTGCTTGATATCAATCGGTATGTGATCGTCCTTGTGCCTTTCGCTGCCGTATTCTTTGGCAGTTTTGTCGCCGCGCAAGTATATCGCTATCGGCGCGTATCAACTGCGGTTGAACGGGTGCAGACCAAGTGGGTGGTGCTGGCGATTGGGGCAGGCATCGCAGGGTTCGCGATGGCGCTATCCATCGTTCTCACTCGCCACGATAACGCCTTGACCATGACCCCCTATTTCTTCTTGACGGATTGGGGGTTCAACGCCCTCGGGTATCTGTTGCCAATTGCGGTGGGCGTGGCGATCTTGCGCTATCGTCTGTTCGACATTGATGTCATCATCCGCAAGACGCTGGTGTACAGCGCGCTGACCGCGCTGCTGGCGCTGGTCTACTTTGGTAGCATTATATTTTTGCAGCGACTCTTCGGCTCGCTGACGGGTGTCGAGCAATCCCCGCTGGCCGTCGTGGTCTCGACGCTGGCGATCGCCGCGCTCTTCACGCCGCTGCGCCGCCGCATCCAGGGCATCATTGACCGGCGCTTCTTCCGCAAGAAGTACGATGCGCAGCGGGTGCTGGCCCAGTTCGCCATCACCGCGCGCGACGAGACCGACCTGGATGCGCTCACGGGCGAGCTGGCTCGCATCGTGCAGGAGACGCTGCAGCCGGAAGGGGTGAGTGTGTGGCTCAGGGCGCCTGCTGTGGCGAGAGGAGAGAGCGCCAATGGGCAAGATCAATAGTTTGATCGTCGCGGCTGGCCAGGCGCAAGCCCGCGTGGATTGATTTTTCGCCTAACGCTTGCACCAGCGCTCCGGGCAAGGATGACAGCGTAACGTGGTCTAGCAGGAAGCGAACAGCACCCTCATCGCTCAAGAGGAAAGACACCAGTCTATCCTCGACCTTTTCCCAATCCTGATAGCTCACCCGTCCCACTGAACGCCGAATCAGTGTTTGCTCGATGGTCAGCAACCGTCCGCGCACCAGCGATGGATAGCGAAGTCCTGCCGCCGCCCAATCCGCCAAGACATGATCGTACGGTCCCATGTTGCCTATCTGCGAGGTGATTCCGGCAGCAACCACGTCTGGTCGGGCCAGATTGTAGGAATCGCTACTCACGATCAACGCAGGTCGCACCTTGCCGCCCGTCAGATCGCTGTACTCATAGGGCACGGCAATGATGTCACCACGACGATGTGGCATCGTGGACCTCGTCTGCTATCCAGTCATCAGGCATGGCCTCCCAGTCCCCTTGCATGGAGGCTACCGACAGCCAGTAATCTTGGCGCAGCGCACCATCATCTCGTTCGAACAACAGCGCCAGCGCCTGTTCCACAACCGCAGCGTCGGTGACGCCGTGTGCCTGCGCCAATTGGCGTAACTGGCGCGCCGTACTTCGTGTTAAAGCTAGTGATAACTCTACCTGAGCCATTGTCATGACAACGACCTCTCCTTTGTCAGAGCCGCCCTGGAGTTGGCTGAGTGCATCGGCACGTTACCTGTGATGATCGGATTATAGCATAATTGCCCAGGGCATGGAAACGCCGAAAATTCGGCAAAGCGGTCGGCGGATGCGGGAACTGGACGCAAGTTTACGTTCAACAGCTTCGTAACGCTATTCGTAACGTTTCTTGGACGGTCGGGTGGTATCCTGTAGCCAGGAGATACCAGGCAAAGCCTGGCTGGGAAATGGAAGCAGCGGCCAAGTCGCTGTAAGAAGGCTTCCAACACTTGCGCATTGACCAATGGCTCACCCATGATGTCTCTGCTCCAGGTTGAGCTGCTGCAAAAAGAGGTTCATCGTTGATTCGTAAACGCTTAGCCAATCGAGGCCGGTCTTGTCGGTGTAAAGTCTGGCCAGGCCGCGCAGTCCCGCCTCGCCAAAGCGTTCGTCGGGACCTGGCAGATCATAATGCGCTCGTCCGAAGTAGTCAGGCAGCAGCCGAAAGTCGCCGAGGTAGATACGCAAGGTGCTCAGCCAGAGTCGTTGAAGATAGACCGCAGCTGGTAACTATTCAGGCATCCTGCGCCGACTGCAGCCGCCGAATGAATTCGGGCCGCAAGGGCGTGCCGCCGCCAGGTCGGCCGGAGCCGACCGGCGCCGCGTCCACTCAGGTGGACGCCTGGCGGAACGCCCATCAGGCGCGATTTCAATCGCTCGCTCGCCATGGCGCGCCGCCTGAATAGTTACGATTCGCCATGCATGAAAGTGGCGAGCTGCAGGAAACAAAAGTCCGTGTTTCGTAACGCTTGCCGTAACGATCTCAGGACGATCATCGGGTATACTGATGGCGTCATCAGGAAAAAAGTCTCTTGCTCGAATGAATATCAAAAAGGAGAGGTAGAAATATGAACCAACCTGCAAACGCGCAATCCCCCTGGCGAGGCGCGCACCATCTCTCGCTCGTCACGCGCGATTTGGACGCGACTGTACGTTTTTATCACGGATTGTTGGGGATGCCGCTCTTTGGGGCGATGGGGCCGAGGGAGAACCATGGTTGCCACTACCTCTTCAAGGCTGGTCATTTCATCATGCATTTCTTCGCGCAGCCGGACGCTGAAATTCCCACGCCGCCCGCCGGTTGGGAAAAACACGGTGTCGCCTTCCTTCCAGGCACGTACCAGCATGTGGCCTTAGAACTGGCAGATGAAATGGCCTTGCTGGATCTTCACACACGCCTCTCCGCCGCAGGCGCGACCGTTACGGATGTGACAAGCGAGGGGCCAATCCGGTTGTTCTATTTTACGGACAATAATGGCATCCTTATCGAGGCAAACTGGACGCCATTCGATACGTTTGCGATGCCAATAGATTACGGGAATCCCGCGCTATTCAGTGATCCCGACCCGGTGCCGGCGGTGCAGGAACTCCTGCGTCACGGTCGTCTCAGCGGGTAAAATACGAAGGGAATCCGGAGCGATTATGCGCAACCCATTTCGCAAGCAACCTCAGGTGGCAGCGGCCCAGCCTGTGCCCGTCGTCGAGGCGCCGGCCAGCCCGATCCCGGCGGCCGCACAAATCCTGCCGCTAGATTTCGCGCCCAACGACCCGCTCAGCCCTTACTTGCTGAGCGCCAGGGGCGCGGTGGACCTGGAGCGGGTCAAACTGGACTCGCCCGCGCTGCGTGCGCTGCGCGAGGCGGGGGTCAGGCTGATCGCGCCGCTGACCGGCCAGGGCGAGCTGATCGGCCTGCTCAACCTGGGGCCGCGACGCAGTGAACAGGAGTACACGGCCGACGACCGCCAGCTCCTCTCCGATCTGGCGACCCAGGCCGCGCCCGCCGTGCGCGTGGCTCAACTCGTGCGCCAGCAGCAGATCGAGACCCGCGCGCGTGAACGACTGGAACAGGAATTGCGCGTCGCGCGCGTCGTCCAGGAGACTCTGCTGCCGAAGGAGCTGCCCGAGCTGGCGGGCTGGCAGGTCGGAGCCTACTGGCAGCCGGCCCAGGCGGTCAGCGGCGATTTCTATGACTTCATCGCCCTGCCCGACGGCAACCTGGGCATCGTCGAGGCCGACGTGACCGGCAAGGGCGTGCCTGCGGCGCTCGTCATGGCGGCCGCACGCGGCATTCTGCGCGTCGCGGCTGAACAGGATCCCACGTTACCGGGCAAGGTCCTGGCGCACGTCAACGACTTGCTCTTCCCCGACATCCCACCCAGCATGTTCGTGACGTGCCTCTACGGCGTGCTGAATCCGACGACCGGGCGCTTCGTGTTCGCCAACGCCGGCCACAACCTGCCCACCCAACGCGCCGCGGATACAGTCCTTGAGCTGCGCGCGACGGGCATGCCGCTGGGGCTGATGCCGGACATGACCTATGACGAGCACGAGGCAATGTTGGCGCCCGGCGAGATGATTCTCATCTACTCCGATGGCCTGGTCGAGGCGCACAACCCGCAGGGCGAGATGTTCGGATTCCCGCGGCTGCGCACCCTGGCTGGCAGCGCCGGCAGCGGCGCCGATCTTATCGAGCACCTGTGCGGCGCCCTGGCCGACTTCACCGGTCCTGGCTGGGAGCAGGAGGACGATGTGACGTTCGTGACGCTGGAGCGCGTACATCCTCCCAGGACTCCCGAACTTGTTCGGGAGAGTGGGGTCAGGGGTGAGATGCTTGCCGACTTCACCGTTGCCAGCGCCGCCGACAATGAACGCGAGGCGATGGAACGGGTGGCGACCGCCGTCTCGGGGCTCGATCTGCCCGCGGATCGGCTGGAGCGGCTCAAGACCGCCGTGGGGGAGGCGACGATGAACGCCATGGAGCACGGCAACCGCTACGATCCCAACCTGCCGGTCGCCATCCAGGTGCAAACCAGCGCCGACGAGCTGATCGTCAGCATCACCGATCACGGCGGCGGCCAGCCGATCCCGCAGGCCGCCGCACCCGACCTGGAGGCCAAGCTGGCGGGGCTGCAATCTCCGCGCGGCTGGGGTCTCTTCCTGATCCGCAGCATGGTGGATGACATGCGTGTGACCGCCGACGATGGCGTCCATCACACCGTCGAGTTGGTGATGAAACTAGAAGAATCAAGGAGATAGTTATGCCAGTCCAACCGTTTGCCGCCAGCGTGCGCCACCAGCCGCCGAGCACCGGCATCATTGACCTGCGCGGCGAGATCAACGCCGCCGCCGAAGCAAGGCTGAGCGCGGCCTATACCGAAGCCGAGGGCCGCAACCCGCCCACCATCGTGTTGAACTTTGGCGATGTCAGCTACATCAACAGCACGGGCATCGCGCTGATTGTCGGCCTGCTGGCCCGCGCGCGCAAGGCCAAACGCCGCCTGCTCGTCTTCGGCCTCAGTCCGCACTACCAGGAGATCTTCCAGATCACCCGCCTGGCCGACTTCATGACCGTCTTCCAGGACGAGACCAGCGCGTTGGCCGGCAGCAAATAGACGTATCACGTATCACGCAAGGAGACAACCATGGCATCCGCCAAACTCACGATTACCACGCGCACGAGCAGCGCCAAAACGAGCATTCTGGACATTCGGGGCGAGGTCACTGGCACAGCCGAGCGCATCCTGATGGATGCGTACCACAAGGCCACGGAGGATGGCGCCCAGGCGATCATCCTGAACTTCAGCGGGCTGGAGTACATGAACAGCTCTGGCATCGGCCTGCTGGTGACAATGCTGATTCGCACGCAGCGCCACAAGCAGCGCCTGCTCGCCTATGGGCTGAGCGACCACTATCGGCAGATCTTCGACCTGACGCAGTTGGACAAGGCCATCGGCATCCACGTCTCGGAAGCCGCGGCGCTGGCCGCAGCCGGGTGATGATGGCCGATGGCAGCGAAGGTTATTGAAGGTTATTGGTAACTATTCAGGCATCCTGCGCGGACTGCAGCCGCCGAATGAATTCGGGCCGCAAGGGCGTGCCGCCGCCAGGTCGGCCGGAGCCGACCGGCGCCGCGTCCACTCAGGTGGACGCCTGGCGGAACGCCCATCAGGCGCGATTTCAATCGCTCGCTTGCCACGGCGCGCCGCCTGAATAGTTACGGTTATTGAAAGTTATTGATAGCGAATTGAAAATCAAGAATGGAGTAAACCATGTCTGAACTTGTTGACACACCCACTGTGCAAGAACCGGGCCGCGACGCGACCTACTGGGCCAAGCCGGTGGACGGGCTTCGGGTCGGCGACATTTCGCCGGAAGCCACCAACCTGAACGTCGAGGGCAAGCAGCTCTCCGGCCCCCTCGCGGGGTTCGGTCAGATGTGGCAGAAGACCTATCGCGTCCGCCTCCGCGGCGCAGACGTCACGCCGGAGCAGGTCATCAAGCTCTGGAAAGAGAACTTCGCCACGTTCTGGCCCGCAGGCAACCGTTACTTTGGCGGCGTGGGGATGGAGCCTGGCCAGGTGGCCGTGCTCAATCTCGCCGGCCCCGGCGGGATGAACGCGCCCGGCGGCGGACCGCTCATCTCCACCGGCATCATGGTCATTTACGCCGACGACGAGTCCTTCTCGTTCATGACGCCGCAGGGCCACATGTTCGCGGGCATGATCACCTTCAGCGCTGACCAGGAAATGAATCCCGTCAGCGGAGCTGAGCAGGCGGAGATGACTACCTGCGTCCAGGTGCAGGCGCTGGTGCGGGCCAGCGACCCCATCTACGAGATCGGGTTTCGCCTGGGGCTGCTGAAACAAGAGGACATCTTCTGGAAGCAAACGCTTACCGCGCTGGCCGGCTTCTTCGGTGTGCAAGGCGAGGAGCCTGATCTGAAGATCGTGCTCGTGGATCCAAAGGTGCAGTGGGCGCAGGCAAAGAATGTGTGGCACAATTCGGCCGTGCGCACCGGGCTTTACATTATGGCTGCGCCGGTGCGTTGGCTCCGCCGTCAGATGAATTAGCCGCTGGGACGCTTCATGGCTGCAAAACAATCCTATGACGCCGTCATCATCGGCTCCGGCCCCAACGGCCTGGCGGCCGCCATCACCCTGGCGACCGCTGGCCGCCGCGTCCTGGTGATCGAAGGCAGCGAGACGATCGGGGGGGGCACGCGCTCCGCGGCGCTGACCCTGCCAGGCTTCGTGCACGACGTCTGTTCCGCAATCCATCCGCTGGGCGTGGCTTCACCGTTTTTCCGCGATCTACCGTTGGCAAAACATGGCCTGGCGTGGGTTTTCCCACCCGCGGCCATTGCGCATCCGCTGGATGACGGTACGGCCGTCCTGGTCGAACGCTCGGTCGAGGCCACCGCCGCGCAGCTCGGCCCCGACGCCGCGGCTTACCGACGGCTGATGGGGCCGCTGGCCGCGGACTGGCGCAACGTGCTCGCGGAAATGCTCGGCCCGCTGCGCTTTCCGCGGCATCCGCTCAGCCTGCTGCGCTTTGGTCCGCCGGCCTTGTTGCCCGCAGCCAGTCTGGCGCGACTGTTGTTCCGCGGCGAGCGCGCCCGCGCCGTATTCGCAGGCATGGCTGCGCATGCGATCATGCCGCTCGAATGGCCGGCGACCGCCGCGTTCGGTCTCGTTCTGGGCATGCTGGCGCACGCGGTCGGTTGGCCCATGGCCCGCGGCGGCTCGCAGCGGATCGCCGACAGTCTGGCCGCGCACCTGCGCAGCCTGGGCGGCGAGATCGTCACCGGGCAGTGGGTCGGCCGGATGGACGATCTGCCGCCTGCAACCGCCGCCCTCTTCGATGTCACGCCGCGCCAACTGGAGAGCATCGCCGGCGATCGTCTGCCCCCGTCCTACCGGCGCAAGCTCCGCGGCTACCGCTACGGTCCCGGCGTTTTCAAAGTGGACTACGCGCTCGACGGGCCGGCGCCGTGGCGGGCGGCCGAATGCCTGCGGGCCGGCACCGTCCACCTGGGCGGCACGCTGGATGAGATCGCCGCGTCCGAACGCGCCATCTGGCGGGGAGACCATGCCGAGCGCCCCTATGTCCTCTTTGTGCAGCAGACACCCTTCGACCCGACGCGCGCCCCCGCGGGCAAGCACACGGCCTGGGCCTACTGCCACGTGCCGCATGGCTCAACCGTGGACATGACCGGCGCCATCGAGGCGCAGATCGAGCGCTTTGCGCCCGGCTTCCGCGACCGTATTCTCGCCCGCAGCACGCGCACCGCCGCCGAGATGGCCGCGTACAACCCCAACTACATCGGCGGCGACATCAACGGCGGCGTGCAGGATTTGCGCCAGCTTTTCACCCGACCGGTCGCCAGCCTGAGCCCCTACACGCCCCCGGACTTCGGCGAGGCTTCGATGAGCGGCTCGACTGAGCGCTCACGCCGAAGGCTCGCCGAAGTCTCAGCCGGATCGCTCAGTCGAGCCGCCAGCGGCATCTTCCTCTGCTCCTCTTCCACCCCACCTGGCGGCGGCGTGCACGGCATGTGCGGGTATTGGGCCGCGCAGGCGGCGCTGCGCAGGGGACTGTAGACGCCGACCATTGCGCCGCCCAGGTCGTTTGTCCCAGCGGAAACGACTCCCCCGATGCCCACCGTATACGGTGCAAGCCCTGGCGACGCTAAAACGCACACAGCCTGCGGATGTCAATCCGCAGGCTGTGACTGTGGGCGGGTAGGGGCTCGAACCCTAGACCTCACGGATGTGAACCGTGCGCTCTGACCGACTGAGCTACTCGCCCGTAACGGCCGGCAGTATACCATCAATCCACGCGCGGGGCAAATTTTGTGCTTGTGACCGCCCGGCGGTTGCGGCGGTCATAAGAGGTAGCTTACGCTTTTCGAGCGCAACGCAAAAGAATGAATTGACAGCGCCGTAGCTGACAGGTATAATTGGGCCACTTGCGCCCCCACAACTGCAGCTTGATTCCGTGACCATCAAGCGGCGGCTGTGCTTTGTAACGCTCGTGCCCAAGCATTAACTCACTGCCTGTGTAACTCAACCCGACTGGGCTGAATACTCATCATGTGAAAGGAGCGACTCTATGCCGGATAAAGATGCTGCGGTTATTGCAGCCGTCGCCAAAGGCCTCGAAGGGGTCATCGCCGCGGCGACCTCCATTAGTTCCATTGACGGAACCGCCGGCCGCCTGACCTACCGCGGTATTCCCATCGAGGAATTGGCTGCCAACTCGTTCTATGAGGAAGTGGCCTATTTCCTGTGGAACGGCCAGCTGCCCACGCAGGTCCAGTTGGACCAGTTCATGGCCAACTTGGTCTCCATGCGCACGCTTCCCGACAACATCGTGGCGGCTCTCAAACTCTTCCCTGCAAATTCCTCTGGCATGGATATGCTGCGCACGGTGATCTCGCTCCTCTCCGTGAGCGATCCAGATGAGGAGAACAACTCGCAGGAATCGAACCGGCGCAAGGCGCTGCGCCTGATGGCGCTGTTCCCTTCTATTATTGCCGGTTTCCACCGTGTGCGCAACGGGTTGGAAATCGTCCCGCCTGATCCGGTCCTGGGCCACGCCGCGAATTTCCTCTACATGCTGACCGGCGAGAAGCCTGATCCAGTCAAGGTCAAAGGCATTGACCTGTACCTGGTTCTGCTGGCCGACCATGGCTTGAACGCCTCCACCTTCACGGCCCGCGTGATTGCCGGCACCGAAGCAGACATGTACGCAGCCGTCACCGGCGCGCTGGGCGCGCTCAAGGGGCCGCTGCATGGCGGCGCCAACCAAGGGGTGATGGACATGCTCGACGAAGTCGGCAGCCTCGATCATGTGGACGCCTGGTTCGACGCCACCATGGCGGGCCAACGCCGCATCATGGGCATTGGTCACCGTGTCTACAAGACCGAAGATCCGCGCGCACGCGTCCTGCGCCGCGTCTCCGACGAGATGGGCTACGCGGTAGGGAAGCATGACCTGCACGAGATGGCGCTGCGCATCGAGCAGCGCGCCTTGTCGCACCCCCATTTCGTGGAGCGCAAACTGGCGCCCAATGTGGACTACTACTCCGCCACTGTCCTGTATTACGCCGGGATTCCTTTGGACCTCTTTACGACCATCTTTGCCATGAGTCGTATCGTGGGCTGGACTGCGCACCTGATCGAACAATACGCGGATAATCGCCTGATCCGCCCGCGCGCACAGTACATCGGCCCTGATTACCAGCCGTACATCCCAGTCGCGGAGCGAACGGTGGAGAAGTTGGCCGAAGTGGCTCAGTCTCTTCACATGAGCATGAGCCAGTCATAGTCCGCGACCTTGACATTCACGGCCGGGTCGCGTATCCAGTCCCGCTGGCAGGCCAGCGGGACTTTAGTTTTTCGCCGAGGCTTGAAGATAGATCATGAGTTTCGTGTCTAAGTTGTTCGGGAAAAAGAATGCCCAGCCCCCAGCCGCAACCGCAGCGCCGGCCGCCGCGCCGGCTGCCGGTCTGCCTGGCAGCGTTGTTTCGCCGAGTGGCAAAACGCCGTCCTTACGCATCGAGATTGACCGGCGCTGCTGTACGGCCATGGGCGACTGTATGCGCACAGCGCCAGGCGTTTTCGAAATTGATGAGCACGGCATTGCGATTGTCGTGGACGCGGCGGCGGCCGACCGTGAACGCCTGGTTCTGGCTGCGGAAAACTGCCCCACGCAGGCCATTCGCCTGTATGAGCTGCAGGATAAACGCGTCTACCCCGATTGGATGGACACGGTTGGCAGCGCCGGCGGCGGCGGGGCGGCCTTGGGATGATCGGCAGAACCCCCCGTTTGTCCATAAGCTCCCGCAATTGAAGGTCAAGGTGCAAAAGCTTGACAGCTGCGATTAGCCATATCAATGTGTCACTCGGCGGCGTTCCCAAGCTGCCTCAAGCGGCCGTGCGGGTCACGCGCCAGGGCCTGGAGGGCGACCGTCAACGCGACCTGGTTCACCACGGCGGCCCGGACCGCGCGGTTTGCCTTTTCTCGCTCGACCTGATCGAGGCGCTGCAAGGCGAGGGCCATGCCATCTTCCCTGGCGCAGCCGGCGAGAATATCACCGTGGCCGGGCTGGATTGGGCAGCGCTGCGCCGCGGGCAGCGCCTGCGCCTGGGCGCAGAGGTTGTCATCGAACTGACCGATTTTGCCAGCCCATGCAGCAATCTGACTCGCTATTTTGTGGACGGCGCCGTGCAGCGGATTTCGGCCCGCGTCCATCCTGGCTGGAGCCGCTTCTATGCACGCGTGCTGGTAGAAGGCGCGCTGCAGGTAGCCGACCCAGTGCAGCTGCTGGAGTCGCTTGATAGGAGAGAGTAATGGATTACGATGTCTTAGTCGTTGGCGCCGGCATGACCGGCTTGATGGCCGCGCTGCGCCTGCATGCGTTGGGTCAACGCGTGCGCCTTGTGGACAAGGGGCGCAGCGTGGGCGGACGCATGGCCACGCGACGCGTCGGGCCAGGCTTTGCCGATTTTGGCGCGCAGTTCATCACCGCGCATGACGCCGGCTTTGCTGACTTGCTGGCGCGCTGGGAGGAGGCGGGTCTGATCCATCCCTGGGCCGCCGGCTTCGCCCAGGGCAGCCTGCGCCCCAGCCCGGATGTGGTGTTCTATCCACGCTATGTCGCGCGTGACGGTATGACGTCCCTGGCAGAGCATTTGGCGCATGGGCTGGACGTGCAGACACAGGTCACGGTCAAGGCGGTGCGCCAGGTGCAGGGCGGTTGGCAGGTGGAAGACGCAGCCGGCGGTTTGACGCTCGCCCGCCGCGTGCTGTTGACTCCGCCCGTGCCGCAGAGCCTGGCCCTGCTGGCGGCTGGCCACGTGGAATTGAGCGCAGCCGATCAGGCTGCCCTCGCCTCCATCACGTATGACCCATGCCTGGTCGGTCTTTTTTGGCTGCAAGGCGAGATCTTCCTGCCGCCGCCTGGCGCGCTCATGCGCAGCCATCACGATCTTTTCTGGATTGCGGACAACCAGGAGAAGGGCATCTCGCCCGACGCGACGCTGATCACCGTGCAGACAAGCCCAGCCTTTGCGCGTCGACTGTGGGAGGCCGACGACGCGGATATCCTGGCTGAGATTCATACCAGCCTGCAGGAATTCCTGGCTCCCCAGAGCGTTGTGGTCGAAGCCTACCTCAAACGGTGGCGGTTTGCCACCGTGGCCTCGGTCTACCCGCGCCCCTATCTGCTCCCGTCGGGTTTGCCTGGCCTCGCTCTAGCCGGTGACGCGTTCGGCGTTCGCAGCGGCCTGGAAGGCGCGGTCTTTTCGGGCCAACAGGCAGCCGAGGCGCTCGCAGCCGCCTGACCTGAAAATAGGCCACGGATGAACACGGATCGCCACGGATTGCCTGTTTTCATCCACGGTTGTGCCACCGGGGCATGGGCAACTGACCTGAAAACTACTCAATGGCTTACACAAAGCCACCAAGACACCAAGAAGCTCAGTGCCTTGGTGGCTTGGTGTGAGGGCTGACTTAACCGGAAAACAGGCCGCGGATGAACACGGATCGCCACGGATTGCCTGTTTTTGTTCCTGGTCGTGCGTTGATATGTGGACGCCCGGCGGTGCGCCCATTCGGCGCGACGTCATTTGCTCTTGCTTAGCTGCCGGACATGAGCGCCTGGGCCGTGACGCCGCACGCGATGCCCAATGCCACCAGGGTGTCGGTGACGGCGGCGCGGCGACGAAATGTTCCTGCCAGGTACGGCAGCGCCGTCAGGGCAAGACTAACCTGGGCGGGCGGGGTCTCGAAGGAGAAACTGCCGGCCAAAACGCGCGCGGGGCCAAACGCCAGCGCGGCCAGGGCCAGGAAGATCGTCAGCAGCAGCCCACGCGCCGCCATGCGCGCCGCGCCATAGCGGTTGATCTCTTGCACGTAGGCCTCATCCTGGTGCGCGAAGATGCGCTCGCTGATGAACCAGACGTAGGTTGCCAACAGATAGCCGCACAGGATGACAGCCAGGTTGGGCGATAGAAACGGGACGGCGCCCGGAGAGCGCTGCGCGATCGAAGCGCAAGCCAGCCACAAGACGAGCATGTGCAGGGCCTGGTCGGCCAGGTAGCTGCGCACCACCCAGCGTGGACGCCAGCGCATGACGGCGTTCTTGCCTGCGTCCACGACGAAGTGCGCGGCCGCAATGACCGCCACCTGGGGCCAGACCTGGGCCAGGGTCGGGCTGACAAGGATGCCCATGACGACGATGTGAATGGCGACATGGGCGGACAAGCCCCGCAGCGTGCGCTTGGCGCGCAAGATCCACGGCAATTGCAAGGGATAATCTGCGATGAAATGCGCTAAGAGCAAGATCCAGAACATCGCTCGAATTCACTTCCCCCCGCCCAACAGGCGTTGATGCGTGCGGCGCATGCAAGTGTCCATCACGACCTGCAGACCGGCTTGGCGTGCGCGGTCGGCCGCTTGCTCGTGAATAATCCCCTCTTGCATCCAGACGACAGCCGCCTTGATCTGGATGGCCTGCTCCACGATGGCCGGCGCCTCTTCGCTGCGACGAAAGATCAGCACGGTGTCCACCGGTTCGGGAACGGACATCAAGTCAGGATAGGCTTTGGCGCCCAGCACTTCCATCAGCGTCGGATTGACCGGGATGATCCGATAGCCGTGGGCTTGCAGATAGGCTGGCACCGTCGTCGCTGGGCGCTCCGGTTTGTTCGAAATACCAACGACGGCAATGGTGCGCGATTCTTCGAGGATATGCCGTAATTCAGCATCCGTTGGCCGCTGACTTGGCCCCAGGGGGATCGGCGCCGACATCGCTGTGTCGGCGCGCACCGGAAGCAGCACCTGGAAACAGGTCTTGCCCGGCTGTGAGAAGGCCTTGATGTCGCCGCGGTGTTTGTGCACGACGATGTTGTAAGAGATGTCGAGCCCCAGACCGGTTCCCTTCCCAGGCGCTTTGGTCGTGAAGAAAGGATCGAAGATGCGCGGCAGCACGGCGGCCGGAATCCCCGGGCCATTGTCCTGCACCTCCACGACCACAAAACCGTCTTCGAGTCGCGTACGAATGATGATCTCGCCCTGACCGTCGGTCTTGCCATCCAACGCGTCCGCGGCGTTGTCCAGCAGATTCGTCCAGACCTGGTTCAATTCGCTGCCGTAAGCCTCGATGCGCGGCAGGTCAGACGCATACTCCCGCTTCAACTGGATGCCCTTGAGCTTGTGGCGCAGGATGAGCAGGGTGTGATCTAGCCCCTCGTGCACGTTGACCGCCTGCGTCGGCGCCTGATCCAAGTAGACATAAGACTTGAACGATTTGACGATGTCTGTGATGCGCGCAGCGCCCTGCGTCAGTTCGGCCAACAAGCTGTGCACGGCATAGATGGCGCTCAACCAACGCACAACAGGCGCCAGCGCATCGCTGGCGAACGTCGTCGTAAGGTCCGCCAGAAACGCTTCATCCGCCTGAACCTCAACCAGGGCGGGGGCCAACTCCCAGGCGTCGGGCACGTCGCGGCGCTCAAGCCACTGCTCCAGCGTTGCTTCGCGGTCGCTGCGGGTCAGCGCATCGAGCGGCAGCGGTTCGGCGGCCTGCTGCTGCACCTGCGCGGCCAACGCCTCCAGGCGCGCCATCTGCGCCGGCGGCAAGCCCAGTGCGTGCAGCGCGGCCTGCGCGGTCAGCAGCGCGGGCAGCGCGTCGCGCAGTTGGTCCGCGCCTCGATGGACCGCGGCGGCCGGGTTGTTCAACTCGTGCGCAATGCCCGCAGACAGCGTGCCGAGCTGCGCCATCTTCTCACTCTGCCGCAGCATGGTCTCCGTGGCGCGCCAGCGCGCCAGCACGGTTTCGAACATGGCCCGCGCCGCGGATGGGCTGGTCCGCAGCAGGCGTCCCAGTTGATCCTGGCGAATGGTGATCAAAGTGGCCGCGGTGCGGGCGCGCGCGGTCGCGGTGCGCGGCGAATCTTGCAGCAGAGACAGCTCGCCAATCACCTCGCCGGGCTGGCGTACGGCCAACAGTATCTGGCGGCCGGCTGTCGCTTTGAAGATCTCGATTTCGCCCTCGCGGATGATGTAGGCGCGGTCGCCGGCGTCCCCTTCGGCGAAAAGCGACTGCCCCGCCTCCAACGTGACCTCGTCAGCCATCTGGCACAGGCGCTCCAGGTCGTCGTCGGGCAGGTCGGCAAACAAGGGAATTTTGCGCAGGAAGGTGTAGGTGCTCATACCGCTTTCAGATACTGATGCACCAGGCTGACGGCGATGGCGCCCTCGCCGACGGCCGAGGCCACACGGCGGACCGCGCCCTGGCGCACATCACCGGCGGCGAAGATGCCAGGCACGCTGGTCTCCAGCAAGAACGGGTCACGCTTGAGGCGCCAGCCGGGCGGCCGCTTGCCATCGAGCAGCCAATCTTGTCCGGTCAATATGAAGCCGGCGCTGTTGCGTTCCACCACGCCCGCCACCAGGCTGCTGTGCGGCGCTGCGCCAATGAATAGAAAGAGCGCGGCCGCGGGCAGCGTTTGCACCTGGCCGGTCTGGCTGTGGCGCAGCGTCAACGCTTCCAGGCGCGCCGCGCCCAGGGTTTCGATCACGTCGGTGTGCGTAAGAACTTCGATATTCGGTGTCGCGGCAATCTGGTTGACCAGGTACTGTGACATGCTGGTCGCCAGCGAAGCAGCACGGACCACCATGCTGACCTGGCTGGCGTAGCGTGAGAAGAAGAGCGCGCCCTGGCCGGCCGAGTTGGCGCCGCCCACGACAAAAACGTGCTGCTGGCGGTAATTGGCGGCTTCGGTCAGCGCGGCGCCGTAGTAGATGCCCGCGCCTGTCAATCGCTCCACGCCAGGCGCGGCCAGGCGTTTGACCGTGACACCGGTGGCAATCAGTACAGCCCGGCAGCCGATCTCCGTGCCGTCGGCCAGGCGCACGTAGCGGTAGGGATCTTCGACGCGCACGGCCACGGCCTCTTGCGCGGTCAGAATCTCAGCGCCGAGGCGGCGCGCCTGCACAGTGGCGCGCTGCGCCAGTTCCGCGCCGCTGAGGCCTTTGGGAAAGCCGAGGTAGTTTTCGATGAGCGAGCTGGTGCCGGCCTGACCCCCGGTCGCGTGCTTGTCGAGCAGCAGGGTGCGCAGGCCTTCGGACGCGCCATAGACCGCGGCGCCCAGGCCGGCCGGACCGGCGCCCACGATCACAAAATCATAGAACGGCTGCGTGGCCTGCGTCTGCAAGCCGGCCCTGGCGGCCAACGTGCGCAGGTCTGGCTCGATCAACACGCTGCCATCGGCCAGGAAGACGACGGGCAGGCGGACGGGGCCGGGCGCAGCGCTCTCCACGAGCTGGCGCGCCGCGGCGTCGGTCTCGATATCTAGCCACTGGTAGGGAACCCGGTTGCGCGCCAGGAAATCCTTGACATCATGGCACGCCGGCGACCACAGCGTGCCCGCGACGCGAATCCCATCGAAGGGCACGGGCACGGTCTGCCACCAATCGTCCAGCAGGCCATCGAGCACCGGGTAGAGGTGCTGATCGGGCGGATCCCACGGCTTCATCAAATAGTAATCCAGCCCAATGCGGTTGATGCTGGCAATGGCGGCTTCGGTGTCGGCATAGGCGGTGAGCAGCACCTTGCGCGCCTCGGGGTAGAAGATGATGGCCTGCTGCAGAAACTCGGTGCCGCTCATTTCGGGCATGCGCTGGTCAACCAGCAGCAGCGCCACGGGATCGTTGCGCTGTTTGAACTGGCGCACGGCGTCCAGCGCCTCCGCGCCCGAAGCGGCCTTCACGATGCGATAATCGCCGCGATAATGCCGCCGCAGATCGCGCTCAATGGCGTTGCGGACTTGCAGTTCGTCGTCTACCGTAATGATGATTGGCTTGGCCATGTAATTGATATTACCATCACTGGCGCACATCGGCAAATGTTGAGGCATTAGCAGCGACGTTGTCGCGCCCGAAAAGGGTGCATTTCAAATTGGGGGCGTAGCCCCAGAGGGGCTTGCACCTCGTAGCCGGATGGCCTTTGGCCTCCGGCGGGGTTGCACCGGATGGCGTGCGCGCAACCAACGCCGCCCGATCGTGAACGGATCGGGCTACGAGGTGAAAGGCCCTATCGGGCCTGACCGTCCGGGAGGGGCTCGCATCTCATAGCGGGCGCATTTCAGTTTCGCGGTGCAGCCCACGCAGGTTAGGCTTGGCAGTGGTTGCAGCGATCGTTCGACTGAGCTCACGACGAAGCCTCAATCGCCCAACATGCCCCCAGTTTGAAATGCACCCGCCTGAAAACTGAAAATCGCCTCTTGACAAACAGACGCGGTGGTGTTATAAACAGGCCAACGATCGTCCCGTCTCCCGGCTTTACGACCCAACAGGCAGTTTGCACAGCCCGCGCAAGTCCTCTCTGGCCTGAGACATCCTTTTGGCAGTCAGGAAATGTCCCTGACCCCGCGTCGTTCCGTTCGCTGCATGAAAGGAGTCTGTTGTCATGACCCGTTGGCCTTCCTCATCGTTCCATCGCTCTTCAGGGCGCCTTCCTATCCCGCGACCGACGGCGCGCCCGCGGCTGGTCGTTCATCTGCTGGTTGTTTGCAGCCTGCTGACCTCAGCGGCTCGACTGAGACTTCGGCGAGCGGCTCGACTGAGATTTCGGCGAGCTCAGTCGAGCCGCTCGCCGAAGTCGGCGCGGCGACGGCCAGCTTCGCCTATGACGCCGACGGCAATCGCATCAAGAGCGTGCTGAACGGCGAGACGATCACCTACGTCGGCAGCTTGTACGAGAAGAAGGTGGTCGGCAGCGCGACGACGCACACGAAATACTACACCTTCGGCGGCCGGCGCATCGCGGTGCGTGTGGCGGGGATACTCTCTTGGCTGCTGAGCGATCACCTGGGCAGCACCACAGTCACCGCGGACGGCGTCAGCGGGGTGCGCACCGCGGAACTGTGGTACAAACCCTGGGGCGAGTCACGCGGCACGCCCTTCGGCGCGACGCCGACGACGTACCGGTTCACGGGTCAACGCGAGGATGCGAGCATCGGTCTGTACTTCTACAACGCGAGATACTACGATCCGACGTTGGGACGGTTCATCAGTGCGGATACGATCGTGCCGCAGCCGGGGAATCCAGCGGCACCGAACCGGTACGCCTACACGGCGAATAATCCGGTCAAGTACAATGATCCTACTGGGCACCGTTTTGAGTGCGGCGTGCAAGGCGGGGAATGTAGTAACGATACCTACTATACCGGCTTCAGCGTCCTTGATCGCCGCCCCTGGGTGCAGGCTTACCTGGCTGATCAAATGGATGGCCGCCACTTCGGAGAAATCATCCTTGCCGGTATCCTTGGCAATGCTATTGGCAATTTTGTCGGACAAGCGGTCGGTGACTTGTTTTGCATTGGCGCTCCACAAGTTCAAGTGGGCGCTGGACAGTCGAGTTTTAGGGCTAGTGATGCCGTTGGCGATCCTGGTTTCGGCCCTACTGCTTTACCTTCAACCGCGCGATTACTACCGAGTAATGAGGTTAGGCAGTGGTACAGCGATCAGGCAGGAAAGATCGACACAAGCGGGCCTCCCACTCGCGAGCTGGCGGAACAAGTGCATGCACAGCGAAATGCACTTAAGGTACAAGCTCGGTCTATGATGGTGGATCAAGCAGCAGCATCGCAACTTGACAAAGACTTCCCAATCCGAGACTTTACGTACTATGTGAATAAGTACAGCGCACAAGGCTACACAGGTACGGAGTTATGGAAACGTATTATTCAGGGAAGCGTAACACCCAATCAAGCTGTCAATGACAGATTCGGCATTAAATAATGATTACTGGAGGTTCATAATGGATGTTATCTCCGCCTTATTCGAAGAACGAATTGTCTGGCATTCGGTGGAACCAGAAGGAGAAGGGCCGGAATACTACGCTTACATAGACGGCGCCAAATGCGAGATCCGCATGAATGATTTCCCAGACGAGTCACTGTTTACCCTTAGGTTCCAGGGGCAATCGCTCAATATCGATAATCGCCCTTCAACATGGGTGTTTCCATTTGATCAAGACCATTGAACCGGAGAAATAGTCAAAGCATGTGTGTACCCAGAATTGATCAGTATCAATAGGCCTGAGACAACTCGCTGACAAGGTCATCGTGCAAATTTACACCACTCGCTATCGGTAACAACGCTACACCCTGACCTACGACGCCGAGAACCGGCTGACGGCGATGTCCGGGGGCGTCACGGCGAGTTACGTGTATGATGGCGATGGCAACCGGGTCAAGGAGACCATCGCTGGCGTCACGCGCGTCTTCATCGGCAACTATTACGAAGTAGACAACGGCGTCGTCAAGAAGTATTATGACGCCGGTTCGGTGCTCGTGGCGGAGAACAGCGGCGGCGCGCTCTACTACCTGCTGACCGATCATCTCGGCTCCACGGCGCTGACCCTGGACAGCGCGGGGAATCGGCTGAACACCAACACCGAGATCAGGTACTATCCCTACGGCGCGCCGCGTTACACGGCCGGCGCGACGCCGACGACCTTCAACTTCACGGGTCAGCGGCGGGACAGCGGATCGGGGTTGCTGTATTATGGGGCACGCTGGTATGATCCAGTCATCGGGCGGTTCATCCAGGCGGATACGATCGTGCCGCAGCCGGGCAATCCGCAGAGCTTGAATCGGTACAGCTATGTCGGAAACCAACCGCTCAGGTTCACAGATCCCAGCGGCCACGCAGCGATCTGTGGAACGAGCGCAGATGGGGGTTGTGGCGACACAGACGTCCTCCACACCATTGAAATGCAACTGCTGCGAGGAAGACTGGACCCGATCGGCGCCAAGCAAGCGTACTATCAGTATTACCGGACGCATCCAGGAGAAAGCGTCGGTGCCTATCAGCCAATCAAATCAACCGAAGAATTCAACGGAATCATCTCGACCGGATATGCGCAAGCTCAAGCGGAGTTAGGCGTAGCGAACCTCGGTGGGTTAGCATTGGGTGCAGCGACCACCAATGGCGTAATCTTCGAGGCGATGTCTGGTTATGGCGGGAATGCAGCTCACGGGATTGGAGTCTTGGCGGCCAGTGGGGTGCTTGGAAGCAGTACAATACTAAAGCGTGCCTTCAGGAGCGAACAGGATCGATTCTTAAGAAAGAGCGAAACCGGGTTATCGGTTCACATTGGTGCGACCGATGAACAGATCTCAACACACCTGCAGGGTGACATATTGACAGTGACGCACAGTGAGGTTCGTGACCTGGGAATGGCAGTCGTCAAGACAGATGGAACGATCCCAGAATTGGTTCCATACCACCACGAGATTGTGCAAGGTCCAGGACAGACATGGAACCAGTTCAAGAACGCTCTCAAGGGTTTATTGTGGAGGAAATAGTCAATGTGGCATTTACTTGATCAAGCCCCAGATGGATTCGACACTGGTTTCTTGGAGTGGCTGCGAGGAACCGAGGACTCTCTGTCAGTCTCTTTTGCAGACTGGCGTCCATCAGACGTGGAAACGCAGGAGTTGGAGCGAGTGATACATCGGACGGGCCAAGGAGTTCCTAGTGATTTGCAAATCTATTATATGCACGCCTATCCCTTCGATGGTGTGAAGAATGCAGCGTCATTATGGGCAGAACGGATCGAGCGATTTACGAGAATCTGGGTCGAACGGCAGAGATGTGAGGACTGGACAGCGGACCAGGAAGACAATCTATCATCTTCAATACCTGTTCTCTGGCCTGTAGACTGTTTTCGTCAATACGATACGGTGGCATTCCTTACTGAACGGGGCGACCTGGCGGTGATCCATATCGACGCATTGTCAGCCAAGGCGACACCTGTGGCTATGGGTCTTAGGAACTACTTCCTGACCCAAATAGCGCTGCAAATACTTGCAGATGAGCTGAATGTTGAACCCAACTGGGACAGGCTGTGTTCACACCCGGCAATCGCTTCGCTTTCGCGATGGCCTGTTGTTAATCCACCGCGCCACATATGCTTGGAAGCGGGACTTGCAAGTCAATGAGAGATCGCTAACAGGTAGCTGTCAACCTTCAGGACATCGTAGAATGAAGTGATGCACATTAACAACCATGAACCTTCAGGACATCGTAGAAAAACACCGGGAGAGAACCGCTTTGGCGAGGTTGCCGAGTCGAGTGCGCCAAGACGGTGAGTCATCCGAGTGTCGGGACGGTGGAGCAGTTTGTTGTACCGGGTTCCTGATTGGAAAGGGATGCTCGGCCAGGCAAAGACGTTGGCTGACATCTGGTGCGGTGTCGTAGACACGCAGCGTAGCGGTTCGAGCCGTGATGGCGAGCGTGACCCATACGCCCTGATCAGGCTGCGCTGCGGGGACATCCCACTTCAGATTGAGGACGGAGACGGTGCGTTCTTGAGTGACCCGACGGATGAAGTGCACTTCGCCGACGCTGACAGGCAAGGGGGTTAGCACTCGAAAGCCGGTCGGCAAAGTCCGGATGGGGGTGGCAAAATGCAGTTCGGCCGGAGAGCATCCATTCAAGGCCGAATGGTGTTGGCTGCTCCGATAGCTGGTGAAGAAGATCGCCGAATGCGTGCGCACGGCGGTAAGGTCGGGTAGTTGCACTTTGTCCCACACATTTTGGCCGTAGTCTTGATGGAAGCGTTCGACAAAGGCATTGCTCTCTGGGTGGTAGACTGGCGAGAAGACCAGTTGTGTGCCAACCAGCAGGGCCAGACGCACCACTTTACCGAAGACGGCTGGATGAGTAAACCCGCCGCTGAAACAGCTTTCGTTATCTACCTGCGTGTACGTGGGGATGCCCAACTCCTGCCAGACGTGGAGCAGAAAGGATGCGGCATCTCCGGAGCGCTTAGTCAAGTGCTGCTCCCCGTGTGGATAGCGCGAAACCACATCAAGCGCATTGAAACAGGACACGAGGTCACCCCCGGTTAGGTAGCGGGGAAAGATGTCGACCTGGATCAACTCGTGCGGATGCAGCGGACGTACATGCGGATAGATAATCTCCACGGACTCGGCTGGGTGATAAGGTCGCGTCATGCCGGCCAGGTGTAACACGCGCTCTATGCTGCTCACACCAGGTAGCGGCCTCATGCCTTTCTGCCGCAATCGAGATCGAACCGCATGGGCGCCAATGTATGACAGCTTGTCCGGTTCGTTGGCCTCAGCCTCAAGTTCGCTGCGAGCTTGCCGAATCGCCTGGCACGTCACTTGCGAGAGCCGCGTCGGCTGTCGTTTCGGCACCCTCGACTGCTCTTCCAGGGCATGCCAGTCGGCTTCCGCCAGATACCGCTTCCACCATTTGTAGACCCAGGCCAAAGATCGTTTCAGTTCTTCGGCCGTTTCAGCGGGCGTCTTTCCACTGCGCAGCAGATGAATCGCAGCTTTGCAGTCAGCGTTGTCGAATTGTGTCATGATCCACCTTCTTTACCTTACGTCCCGTTTGGGTGAATCGTAACACCGTCGCCCGAATTCTACGATGTCCTGAAGGTTTGGTTGTTAAGGAACTTTCCACGATGTCTTGAAGGTTTGACCATTAGCCTTTCTACGATGTCCTGAAGGTTGACAGGTAGCGAGTATCCGTCTCAAGTTGGGCTTCGCGCCCTGCGACGTTGGCCCGGTGTAGCAAAACACCTTCGCGTGCGGCTACACCTCCACGATCTACACCGCTCAGACCCATGGTGCCAATGAAGGCTGAGACAGTTCAAAGGTCAGACGTAGTGTGCAACAGGTGGGCGGTCAGCGCATCGTGTTGCGTGTGGCGGGGATAGTCTCCTGGCTGCTGAGCGATCACCTGGGCAGCACCGCAGTTACCGCGGATGGCGTCAGCGGGGTGCGCACCGCGGAACTGTGGTACAAGCCCTGGGGCGAGTCACGCGGCACGCCTTTCGGCGCGACGCCGACGACGTACCGGTTCACGGGTCAACGCGAGGATGCGAGCATCGGTCTGTACTTCTACAACGCGAGATACTACGACCCGGCGCTGGGGCGGTTCACTCAGGCCGATACAATCGTGCCGCAGCCGGGGAATCCGCAGGCGCTCAATAGATACTCGTACACGGTGAACAATCCCGTCAAGTTTGTAGATCCCAGCGGCCATATACCATGCTATGGTGATGGACCAGATGAGTGCAGTTGGGCGGGATACAAGGATCAACCTGCAGGCGCTCGACGTCATTCGTTGCGTGGGTATGCACGATTCCTAGAGAAACAAGTCACAGTCGGCGAAATGACAGCGCTCGATGCGGTGATCGATTTGTGGGGATTTGCTGGCTTGTATGGCAAAGACGCTGTTACTACCTCGGATGATGTCAGTTACACCCTGGTAGGGAGCGGCGGCACGTTCACTCTCCTAGGTGGATTTTTGCTGAAAGGTAAAGAGTTTCTTGGCGGCGCGTCACTCAACTTGCCGAACTTCGGGGATACCGGTTTCAATCCGAACTACCAAGATGGTCATAACCAGCCGTATCACTTTTGGGCGAATGTCAACACGACCGCTCAAGGCGGAAATCTTGGCAAAGGTATTGGCTTAGTCGCCAATGTCGTACATGAGATGGCGGATCCGACGGAGGCGCTTAAGACACCTCAGGAGCGCGGAACATCTTGGGAAGATTACTTCCTTTCCTTGAAAGGGATGGAGATGGGCCAAATGTTGCGTTCTGGTGAACTCACCGTTGACCAGGCTGGCGGTTGGATGCGGGCTAACCTCAGCGCGCCGGCCGGGCCAGCCTATGACTTCTGGAAATCTACCGGCACGAACTGGTGGCCGTCCGTCTGGATGCAGCGAGCGGTTGATCTTTTCCGTTGAGGAGGCGAGCCATGCCACAATTACGCTATCTTAAGTCGTCTACGTTCTCGGCTGGGGACAAAGTCAGATCGGCGCTGTGTGGCTTGATATGTGTCATGTTTCTGGCTGGATGCGGGCTTGCGCAGATTCCAGACAGCATCCACCGTTACGAGACCCGTCAGGCGGCGCGCTATCCCTGGACCGTCAAAGCAATAGATGAGGAGCATAAAGCCAAACTGTGCCAGGCGCTGCGGCTGAAGTCAAATGACCTTTTCTGTCAAGCCGAAACACGCGTGACGACGACCGAGCTCATGCAGACTGTGCAGCAGCGGTTTCCCGTAAATCGGACAACATATTCTGAGGTCGCGACTGCTTTGCAGGACTTTCCGGTAGTAGTCGAGGAATCCAAGTCACCGACGGGTATGGTGACAGGAAGAAGATATGCGTATCTGCTGGCCCAGTTCCGCGGGTTCTGTACTTACTTTGAGGTTAACTTGGACACACATACCGTCCATAGAATCTACAACACAAAGGCACCAGGCCTCTCTGACGGGCCAATTCCTGAGGTGTGTGGTCCTGCGATACGATCTGCGCTGCCGTAGTGTCAGGTGTGAGCTTGCGACGACATAGATTTCTGAGAACTCTCGTTAGTTCAGTACATAGCCAGGAACCGATCAAGGAAGATAGGCTACCGCAAATCCACCTGCTGTGCGCTGTTAGCTTCACAATAGCCGGGGTAGGGTGGTTGTTGGTCAAGGGGCCAACCCAGGTGATCCGAGGAACTGTGCCGCTGGACATTGAAGCTCCTTTCAGCTATATGGTGATGGCCTTTCCTTTTCTAGGGATCTTGGTGGCTGATGCTCTCGCCCTATGGAAGTTGGCGACGAAGTGGGCCAGCTTGGTTCTGATACTACAAGTGGGCTGCATCTGTTTCCTTTCCATAGTGCGCTTGACGTATCGCCTGCCCATCAGTGGACACGTACTGCTGATTGCATTCTTCATACTATACTCGCTCGGCACAAGGCGAGCTCTCGTGAGGACCATAGAGACTCTAGTCGCAGTGGTAGCCTTCTGTGTGCTGCTGGCTACGAAGCTGATCGCCTGGAGCGATTGGCAGACGCCAGCGGTCGCGCTGGCTGTCGCCGTCACACTGTGGATGAGCGGCAACATAGGTGGCCGAGCACTGGACATGGTCGGCAGACGTACCCGAGATAGATCTGGCAGCGCTGGATAGAGAAACTGCGTACCATCGAATTAGGTCATGCCGATCGAGGCAGGCGAGCCGGCACACGAGTACGAGCGACCTCTTGAGCAGCATAGCCTGGGTCTACGATCTGCGGGTGATCCAAGAGATGAAGGTCATCAACTGGACAGGCGGCGGGACGTTCGTCACGCAGCGAGGGTATGACCCGGCCGATCGGATGACGCCGTTGGTCTACCCTGGCGGGGAGGCGGTGAATTCTGTTTACAATGACCAGGGGCTGCTGCGGCGCATTTACACCACGGGGCTTGACTATGTGCAGAGCACGACGTATGATGTGGCAGGGCGGGTGACGCAGCGGGTGTTGGGAAACCCGGCCGTGGTGCAGGTGGGGTTCAGCTACTACCCCTGGACGACCGTCACCGGGCAAGGGCGCTTGCAGCAGCTGACGGCTGGGATACCGGGGGACCTCAGCAGCTTGCAGAACCTGACCTATGTGTACGATGCGGTCGGCAACGTGGATTGGATTAAAGACTGGGAGGCTGGCAGCCCACAGCAACAGGACTTCACGTATGACCGGCTGAACCGGTTGGTCAACGCTGTGGCGAGCGGTGGTGCGAATGGCGTCTACCCAACTGAGACCTATGGCTTCGCTCCCAACGGCAACCTGACCACCAAAACTGGGGTGGGCGCGTACAGCTACGGTGTGCAGGCGAGCAGTTGCCCAGAGGGTGCGTTGAGCAAGCCGCATGCGGCGGTGACCGCGGGCAGCAGCAGTTACTGCTATGACCAGAATGGCAACATGCGGCGGCGCACAGTGGGCGGCAGCACGTACACCCTGACCTACGATGCCGAGAGTCGGCTCGTCAGCATCAGCGGCGCGGCGACAGCCAGCTTCGCCTATGACGCCGATGGCAATCGCATCAAGAGCGTGCTGAACGGCGAGACGATCACCTACGTCGGTAGCTTGTACGAAAAGAAAGTGGTTGGCAGCACGACGACGCACACGAAATACTACACCTTCGGCGACCGGCGCATCGCAGTGCGTGTGGCGGGGACGCTCTCCTGGCTGCTGAGCGATCACCTGGGCAGCACCGCAGTCACCGCGGACGGCGTCAGCGGGGCGCGCACCGCAGAACTGTGGTACAAACCCTGGGGCGAGTCACGCGGCACGCCCTTCGGCGCGACGCCGACGCTGCGCCGCTTCACCGGGCAGGTGCTGGACAACGTCGCGGGTGGGTTGTATTTCTACAACGCCAGGTACTACGATCCGGCGTTGGGGCGGTTCATCCAGGCGGATACGATCGTGCCGCAGCCGGGCAATCCGCAGAGTTTGAATCGGTACAGCTATGTCGGAAATAATCCTCTGCGCTACGTGGATCCTTCGGGTCACCGAGAATGTGAGGGAGCCAGTAACTGCAACGGGCCTGATCCTGCGCTGCCAGCGGCGCCGCCGGCTTACGGCGGGCCTTGTATCAGCGTCGTGTGTTTGCCAACTCTCACTCCTGCCCCCTCAATGATGATGCCTGGAACTCCAGACCCGCAATGGGTTGCTCCAACGGCAACCCCATATGGGGGAGCATGGGTGGGGCCAGGAGGTCCGTGGACGCCAACCTCGACACCACATCCGTATGTACCGCCGTCGCAGCGCATCAATCGCCCATCCGTGTATTGGGCGATTGTGGCAGCTTACAATGAATTGCCGCGGGTAGTTTCCAAATTCACTCCAGTGACCGCACGCGCGGCAGGGCGAACCGCTGTGTTCGTCCCATTCCCAGAACCGGTCATCAAAACGATGGGAATCGTCGCCAACTATGGCCCCAATGTGGTGCAACATCTGCGCAACCATGACCACCCCTACGAGGTAGTTACCGACCTGGCGGTGGATACTGGCGGACTGGCGTTTTCTGCGCTGACAACTTCGGTGTTGACACCTGTCCTGGCGTTGGCGGGGCAAGCTATGGTTCCCACTGGCGGACAAGTGGTAGGCGGTATCGCTGGATTTCTTGGCGGCTCGATTGGCGGTAGCGTTTCCTGGGACGTGCTCATCGCTCCTGTCGTTAGGCCAACGATACGCTCTTGGGTTGGCAGCTACGGCGAGTTTTTCAGATAGGTACCAGGTATGCGTAAATTTACTGATGCCCACCGCGGCCCTTTCTCGGCGTTTCTGTTTGGTTTGTGCGCTGCACTTATTTCTTTCATGGGAATAGGGTTTTTCAGCGTAGTCAACGCAAAACTACCTCTTGGACTGTGGCCCTTGTGCCTTTTCTACGTCGTAGCTGGCGCCCTAATAGAATTAGCATCCAATCGGGTGGCTCATATCAGGGCGTTCCAGGTTGTTGCTATGACAGGATGGTCTCTCCTCCAGAGTGTGCTTTTGTGGAGAATCCTGTCCGCCGGGCAAACAGAGTTGTTCCAGGTATTTGCAGGGCTGACAATTGGCGTGATGATCATCGGGCTGATCTTCGTAGGCTATCGAGCGAACCATGATCGGCTTTATCTCGCTGACATTCCACAGGGTCCTTTTGGCGTGCTGGATAAGCAGACGGGCCTAGTAAATCCTTATGACTCTGAGCCTCCTCTGCGTGAAGCACAAAATCGAACCTCTACCGTGATTGGCCGTCTATACCGACTCATTCCCCTGGCCGTTGGCTTGTCCACATTGTTGGTTCGGGGTTTGCCTGATTCAGGCATTGCTACTGTGACGACTATGCTCGCCTTCGTGATGGCCGCAGGGGGATCTCTTGGTAGTGGCGCGTTCTGTTTCTTTCTTGTTACTACACTGCGTTGGGAACATACACACGGGAAGCAGATACGAGTCAATCGCTAAATTCTCAGCAGCGTCACGGCGAGCCACGTCTATGACGGCAGAGCCTGCCCTGAGCGCCGCCGAAGGGGCAACCGGGTGAAGGCGGTGATTGGCAGCAGCACGACGGTGTACGCGGGGGCCATCTACGAGCAGACGACCAGCGGAGGCAGTACGACGATCACGAAGTACTACCAGGCTGGCGGTCAGCGGATTGCGCTGCGGGTCAACGGGGTGGTGCGCTGGCTGGCGACCGATCACCCTTCGGCAGGCTCAGGGCAGGCCTGGGCAGCACGGCGGGTGGACTTTTGCCACGAATGGCACGAATTGCCACGAAGGTAAGAGTTCGATTCGTGAGAATTCGTGAAATTCGTGGCAGAGAAAGCGGTCAACGAGAGCAGAGTTCGGCTGCCGGAGATTCGCTACAAGCCCCTTCGGCAAGCGTTCGACTGAGCTCGCCGAAGTCGCTGCGCCGCTTCACCGGGCAGGCGCTGGACAGTGTGGCCGGCGGGCTGCGCTTTGACAACCACGAAACCGCTGACCGCGAGCATCTCGCGGTCAGCGGTTTTATCGTTCACGGCGTTTTGGGAGAAAGCGCCGAGCTGTCGGCGTTCGCTAACAGCTCGTGCCCCAACGCGCCGCCACCATCTGGATATCCACAATCGTCACAAAGCCATCGCCATTGAGATCATAGCCAGCCGGCGCGGGCTGCCCCCACAGCCCGGCAATCGCGATCAGATCAGCGATGTCAATCACGCCGCTGTGATCGAAGTCAGGACAGATGCCGCCATCCACCCGTATGTCAATCTGCTCGCTCGACCGCGCCAACATTCCCTCGCCGGCGACGACGGCGAACGCGGTGCGCGTGACCGCCTGCGTGGCCTGCGCCGTCCACGTCAGCGTCACGGGGACGTCTGGAGCAACGAAGCCGGTCCAGGTCACAGGCTGCGTCAGGGTGATGGCGCCGGTCGAGGCCGCGCCGCTCAACGGATTGAGGCCGTACGTGCTGAAGGGGAAGGCGACCTCGGCCGTCAGCGGGTAGCTGGTGGTCACCAGGGCGCTGTATGCCACTACGCCGCCCACCACGGTCGTCGTCGGGACGACGCTCAGGCTGATGCCGTAGTTCGGCTCCACACTGATGCCAACGAAGTCAGGCTTGCTGACGTTGCCGGCTTGATCCACGGCCACGGCCTGCATGAAGTTGAGGCCGACGGTGATCGGCACCGATGCGCTCCAGGCGCTGCTGTTGACCGTGGCCGTGATGCCGTTGACAAGGACGAAATCCAACCCGGTCTCCTCGGTGACAATGCCGCTGACGGTGATCAGGCTTTGGCCTACCGGCATGGGCACGGTCGCGGCGTTCAGCGGCGCGGTGATCTGCACCTCGGGCTGCGTCGTGTCGAACACGTCGGCCACCTTGTAGGCTGACTGACGGGTCGAGGTCATGCCCTGGCTGTCGGTCACGGTCGCCAGCAGGACTTCGTCGCGCACCGTGGCCGTGGGGATGGCAAACGTCAGTTGCGCGAAGCCGGTCAGCACCACGCTCTGGCTGAGCAGCGGCGTGCTGTCGGAGGTTGTCACCAGCACCTGCGTCGCGCCGACGCCGAAGAGGCTGACCGCGCCGCTGCCCGGCTGGCCGGGGCTGTAGACGCCGCGGTCGGCGCCCAAACCGGTGATGGTGGCCGCGCCGACATCCACGGTCGCCGCGTCGCCGCCCAGGATGTTGCCAGACGCGCTGTCCATGACTTCCAGCACGATCTGGTGCGCGCCAGGCTGTGTCGTATTCAAGATGCCGTGCAGAACGACTGGGGTCGCCCCCGCCGGCAGGGAGATGATCTGCCGGGCCGCAGCGCCCAGGTCGAGCAGCGCGCCGTCAGGCGCCAGCGCGTAGGCCGAGACCGCTGCGTTGGGCACAGGCCGGTTGACGCGCAGCGTGGCCGTGACCGTGATCGGGCTGCCAGGCAGCAGGCCTTGAGGCAAGGGAGCGGCCGGCCCGCGCCGGGGCGCTGCGCTTGCGCCCGCCGCCTGCACCGCCAACTGCTCGGTTTGCAGATCAACCCCAAACACATCCACCGGCAGGCTGCGCACTTCGCCGTCGTAGCCGTAGGTGAAGAAGTAGCGCCCACTGCGCACCATGGCCGGCAGCGCGTAATCCATCGTGAAGACGCCTGCGGTGCTGGCAGGCCGGGTGATCGGCACGGTTTCGGTCAGCGCCAGGCTGGTCCAGAGCACCGATCCCGGCGCGTCCGGGGCCGAGGAGAGCGGGATCGCGGCCGGCGCCAAGACAAAAGCGCCGTCCACGGGCCGCTGCAGGTGCAAGGTGAGATGCACCGTTTCGCCCGATTGGTAGCGTGCGCGATCCGATTCCAGCCACACGTCAGGATCGTCCCGCACCGGAATCCAACGGCTGTCAATGATCAGGTTGTGGCGCGTCTGCTCCGGGCTCAGCGCGTGCGTTTGCACGAGCACGCTCGCGCGGTCGCCGCTGGGGCCAACGTCGAAGGTCCACGGGATCACCACATCGTCGCCTGCGCCCAGCCCCACGGTCTGCGTCAGAGTCTGTGTGCCATAACGCAGCGCCACGTCGTAGAGCGCGCTCGCGCCGCTGAGGCCGTGCAGGGAGATCGTCCAGGTGGCCGGTGTGTTGGGCGCATAGCTGGTCGCGTCGAGGGTTTGGGCCAGGGTCATCTGGATGCCGCTGATGGCAACCGTGGCGCGCTGTTCGCTGTCGCCGCTGCGCACACTCGCCGCGTAGAGGCCATCCACCAGGTCAGGCGGCGCGGTGACGGTAAAATCATAGGCGGCCGTGGTGTAGCCCGCCACCGGGGTCAACACTTGGTACTCCTGATCGAACAGCAGGTAGGTCAACGGCATGTCGCCGGCCGGCCCGTTGTTGGTGATGAGGGCCGAAAGCGTGACCGCGCCGCCCGGGCTGCCGGCCGTGGCCGCCGCCCCGGTGAGCACGGCTTGCGGCGCCCATCGCGGCGCTCCGTTGATGGAAAGCTGGCCGCTGGCGGCAGCCGCGTCATCGGCCGTGACCAGGCGGCCGCGCAGCGTGTGCCCGCCCGACCGCTGGCTCAAGTCCAGGGTCAGATAGGTCGTATTCGCATCGCCGGGGTAAAGGGTCAGCGCCGTGGTGGAGACCACCGCGTCGCCGTCTTCGATGACCAGCGCGCCGCGCCAGGGCTGTTCGCTGCTGTAGGCGCTCCTGGCCGTCACATAGACCTGCTGCGTCTGCTGTTCGTCCATGGGATCAGCCTGCACGTCCACCGTGAGGTGATAGATCGGGGCCACGACGCGGAAGCTCAGCGTGGCGCTGCCAATCACGTGACCGAGGCGCGCATGGCGCACGGTCAGGCTGGCGCTGTAGTCGCCGACGGGCACGGCGCCCAGCGGCACGCTGATGCTGTTGATCCCCGGGGCGATGGTGCGCAGCTCGGAGCCGGCGCGGCTGACCGGGCCGCTCAGGCTGTAGTCGGCCACGACATCGAAAGTGGCCGGGCTGGCGTTATCGAGCACAAAGGCCAGGCCGGCGTTATCGCCCTGCACCAGGTCAGGCCCGGCGCTGGGTCGTTGACCCGCGCCGATGAGACTGCCCTCGTTACGCAGCACGCCGGTCGGGGTGATGGTCGCGCTGACGGTCTGGTCCGCAACCTGCAGCACAATGTTATCCGTGCGGCTGACGTCGCCGCTGTAAACGACGCTGACGGTGTAGGCGCCCGCCAGGGTCGGCGTGACGCTGCGGGTCAGGGTGGTGTCTTGGCCCGGGTCGAGCTGGATGGCCTGCGGGCCATTGCCGATGTCTACGGTGGCGAGGGCCGGGACTGCCCCCGCGTTATTCAGAAAGACCTGCAGATCGGCCGTTTCGCCCAGGGCAATGCTGGCCGGTACGAATTGACCGCTGGCGGCCAACGTGGCCGGGTTGATCTGCACGACCGTGGCGACGCTGAGCGCGCCTTCGGTCGTCGCGGTGTAAACCACCGATCCGGCCGGCGGCGTGGGGTCGTTGGCGCTGAAGCTGGCCTGCGCGCCTGGCGGGATGTTGGGCAAAGTCGCCGTGTAGATCGTCGCGCCATCGCTGCGCGTGATCGTCACCGGCAGCGTACGCGTGACGCCGGCGCTGTTGTTGACCGAGCCGGTCAGATGAACCGTCGCCAGGGCGTCATCCGCGGGGTAGCCCGGCAGATTGGCGCGATAGCGTGCCCGATCGGCCGTCAGGGTCAGGCCAATCTCGTTGACCGCAAACGCGTGGCTGGCGCGCGCCAGGATTTGGCGGCTGCTGGGAGGCGCTGCGGCCGGTTGTGACCCAAAGAGCGTGCCTTCCAGGAGCAGCGCGCCGCGCGCGCGCGGATCGTCCAGCAGATTGGGCGCATCCAGCACGCGCGGGTAGGTCAACACGCCGGCGCCATTGACCGCCTGCCATTCCTCACGCAGGACGATCGGGTCGCCCTGGGTGTCGGCGCTGCCGATGGGGGCGGCAGCCTGCAGGGCGTAGAAGACCGTTTCGGAATCGGGGCGCTGAGCCTGGGCGCCAGCAGCTCCAGCCTGCCGTGTTTCCCCCGGCGTGTAGCCGCCGACCAGGCCGGCGCTGCTCAGCGCCAGCGATTCGACGCTCGCCGGCAGATTGGCCGCGACGGTGTCTTGCTCGGAGAGGACCGTGCCGTCCAGCGCCACCAGCATCAGCTTAGACGACCCACCAAACCTATTCATGCGATAGATCACCAGGCGGTCGGCCGCGCCCACCATGACGTACTCCTGATTCTCGTACGCCAGCAGCGAACGCCGGATGCCGGTATTCAGGTTGAGGCCCTCGATGCTGTCCAGGCGCCCCGTGTCAGAGTAGACGCGTGTGGCCAGGAACAGCTCATGATCGGTCAGGACGGTGCTGGCCGGATCGAACTGGGCCTCAGGGAAAACGGTGCTGCTGGTCTCGTCGCCGGTGGGCGCCGCAAACGCCACGGTATGCTGCTCATACTGGTTTGCCATCGGATTGTAGGTCCAGTAATACGTCACGACGTAGCCGGAATTGGCGACGACCAGCGACGGACTCTCTGGCAGGGTCACGCTCCACAGGGCATCACCCGTGCCAATGTCATACGCGTTGAGGCTATTGTTGACGCCAACGAAGAGACGCCCATCAGCCAGGAGCGCGTCGTTGGCGCTGGCCGCGATGGTGCGTAGAGTGTTGCCGCCATCAGGATCGAGCACCTCGAAACCATTGTTGGTGCGCACAACCAACGCCGTGTCGGAGGCCAAGAGCAGACCGGGGTTGTCGAGCGTGCGCGACCAAACCAGCGCGCCGCTGTGAACATCGTACGCGGCGATGGCGCCCTCATAGCCACGCGTGACGACGGCATAGCGATGGTTGATGACGAGGCGGTTGGCATCGGGAATTTCCAGCGGGCCCCAGCGCGCATCGCCGCTGGTGCTGTCCAGCGCGACCAGGCGCCTGGGCAGGTTGGTGTTGCTATCGGCAGCCAGAAGCAGAATCACCAGGTCATCCACGGCCGCGGGCAGCGCACCCGGATCGCCTGACACGGTCCACGTGGCGGTAAACGGCGCGGTTGCGGTCTGGGCAATGTGCCCGCTGCGCCCCGCGTCGCCCTGTTGGCTGAACCATCCATCCCAGCCGCCGACGCGCGGGCTGGGCTTGAGCACGCGCAGGCGCAAACTGGCGCCGGCCAGGGCGGTCGGCGTGGTCACGGTGCTCGTGGTGGTGACGGTGTCGGTGGGCGCGTACACATCCGCATCGGTGACGACCCCCAGCGCCGCGCTGGCGCCGGTCACGGCTACGGCCTGGCGCAGAGAAACGAAGCTGTTGACTCGATCGCGTCCCTGGGCTGCCAGGTGGTAGGAACCGGAACGTACGCCCTGGGGAACCGTGAGCGTGAACGCGCGCGTGACGCTCAGCGGGAGCGTCTCCGTGATGGCGAGCGAGACGACCTGGATGTCATCGGCGTCCAGCAGGGATAGGCTGCCGGTCAAGGTCGTGCTGATGCCGCCGCGGTTCGTCAGAGAGACCGGCAGCGATGCCCCGGCCTGCACGTTTCCTGGGGCATCGAGGACAAGATCGTAGGGCGCCGCACGGAATGTGGCGCTGGTGTACCAGCTGTTGAGCCGCGGGGTGCTGACCTCCAACCCGTAGTTGCCGCTCTTGGGCAAATCGGGCACCGTCAGTGTCACTTCCAACCCGTCCGCTGTCACCGTAGCGGTTGGCACGCTGGTGAAATAGGTGAAGCTGTAATCCTGGCTGTGCAGGTAGATGTTGTAAGGGCCGCCCGCTGGCAGCTGCGCGCCCGTGGGCGGCGGCACGATGCGTGCGGTCAGCGCCTGACCGGCGTTCACCTGCGCGTCGGCCACTGTCAGACCGGGCGCGTTGACCGTCAGGGGGAAGCTGTAGGCGGTTGTTGACGCGCTGGCCGCGGCTCGACTGAGCTCGCCGAAGTCGCCCGTGATCTGCGAGGTCATGCTGACGACGACGGTGTAGTAGGCGTAGAGATCGAGGCTGGCCGGCAAGTCAAGGTCCAGATCCAGCGTTTGGAAACCACCGCCAATCGGTACGGTGATGACTGGCCCGGCGCTCAGAGGAGAGCCGTACAGGTTGAGGATGGTTTGGAGGCGCGCCGTGCCCTCGAAACCGGCATCATCCAGGCCGACCAAGACCGCGCCTGCGGTGCGCTGGCCGATGGTGGGAGACGTGGTGAGCGCCGCATCGAAGACAGTGGCCGGCGCACGCACGGGGATGGTCACGGTCTGCGCCGGAAACCCGCCAGGCAGGGCCGCGCGCACGGTATACTGTGCGCCGGCCGCAGCCGCGGGCAGGTTCACATTCAGCACGGTCGTTAAGTAACCGACGGCCGCGACCAGCGAAGTCGTCGTAGAGGTGATGAGCACGCCGTTGCGGCGCACCTCCCAGTCAACCGGCGTGCCGGGTACGCCGTTCAGGACGCTGGCGGTGATGATGGCCGTGGCGTCCAGGCCCGCCACGACACTGGTCGGCGTGGCATCGAGGCCGATCGAGGGGACGCGCAGGCTGAGCGGCGCAATCGCCTGGCTGACCACTTCGCCGTCCTCTTGCGCTTCCAGGCGCACCAGGTGCGACTTGGCAACCACGGTGGTATAGGTCTGCGTGATGACGCTGTGCGGGTCCACGGTCACGGTTTGCGGTGCGGCTTGCAGCCCGCTCACGGCTGCCAGGGTGAAGGTGCGCGCCACCGGCCGGTCATTGCGCAGCGTGGCGGTCAGCGTCGCGACCGCGCCGAAGGGGTAGTCGGGTTGGTCGCTGGTGAGACGGAAGTTGAACAGATCGGCTTTGACGGCTGCCGAACGCACCTGGTAGAAGGGGCCGGGAATGACGCCGGAGTAGCCCCAGGTGTTTGGATCGAAGCTGGGATTGCCGCCCAAGAAATAGCCGATGCGAAGAATGCCGGGTCGTTCGGGCGCTGGGAAGTTGAACGCGACCGTGGCCGCGGCTCCAGGCGCCAGCGGCGGGTTCAAGGTGATGATCTGCACGGCCCGCGTGGGATTCGGTTGATGCACGGCCCAGCGCCAGCTCTCGCCCAGGCGCCGCTCGTAATAATCGTCCCAGACAGTCACTTCGGTCATGGTGAGGGCCGTGGTGTTGGTGACTGGCGTGCTGAAACTGACCGTCTGGCCGGGCGCGACTGTCGCCAAGAGCGATGCGCCGCCGCGCAGCGCGGCCACGCCAAAGAGGGCGCGCGCGAAGATAATGTCATCATCGCTTTGCAGACCGTTCATGTAGAAGTCCGGGTACGCGGACGTGGCCACGACCAGGCCGGCGCCGTACGGATACTCGATCATGGCGGGCATCTGGTTGCCCGTGGTGCGCATCAAGACCACGGTAGCCGAGGTCGGCCACTGCGTGAAGGAGCCATCCACCTGAATGTTGGGGCGGTCGCGGTCCAGGCCGGTGATCCAGGCGGAGGCGTTGATGATGCGCACGGATGCATCCTTGCACAGGATGTCCTGGAAGTAGCCCAGGCCCTGCACCTCGCCGCCGGGCAGCAGCCCCCAATCGGGGCTGTCAGCCTGCGCCAGTACGACGAGCGTGCCGCCAATCGCGGTGTAAGTCGCCAGCCAGGCGCGCGCCTGTGCGCTCTCCTGGTAGCGATAGAGCCCGCCGCTGGGCACGATGACCACCGGCGGGGCCTGGTAGGGGTCCACATAGCGGCTTTCGGCCAGGCGGCTCGTACCGGTGCCGGCCACGATCTCGACCGGTCGCGCCTTGATGCCGAGGCTGCCGATGGCGCCTATCGCATCGAAGACCAGGCCGCTGTCCAGGATGCCCACGCCGGTCGCGCTCGTCATCTGGCGCAGTTCCCGCTGCAGCTCCAGCTCCTGACCGCGCAGGCCGGCGTAGATGCGGCGGGCAAACTCGAGCGCATCGCGCAGCACGCGGCGCTCCCGATCGAAAGTTGTGTTGTCGAGCTGGACGTAAAAATCGGTGTAAGCGGACTGCACTGCGTCGGTGATGGTCTGCCCTGGAGGCGGCAGGACGGTGCCGCTGATCAGGCTGCGCACCTGCACGTCGGCCGCCTGGTAAATGGCGTCCATTTCTAGCGTGTGGCTGATCATCTTCTGCGTGTCGGCCTCGAAGATCGCCAGCTCGGTGGCCGCCAGGGAGACGCGGTAGTAAGCGGCGGCGTGCGTGAAGCCGGCCTGATCTGCGATGGACACCTGCTGCTGGTAATACTGCAAGTCGCCGCTGAGGCCGGCCGGCGAGGGGTCATGATCGTTGAGCGAGGCGTCACGACGATCATCGGGCGAGCCGTTGGGCGGCGGCGGGTTCTTTTTGCCACCGCCGCCGGTGCCGCCGCTCCCACTGCTCCCGCCGCCGCCACAGCCGCCGCCGACTGACTGCTTCTGCGCTTCGCTGATCACCTTGAAGACGGTGTCCATGGTCTTGGCTGTTTCCACCAGGCGATAGACAAAGGTGATATACTGATAGCCGTTGGCAATGCTGATCACCAGGTCGAGCAGGGCCGATGCCTTCAGCTTGAGGCCGAACTTGCCGCCGACCTCCAGGTTGAATTCACCGAAGATGCCCAGCTCATTGGGAGTCTTGTCTGCTTCCAGTTTGAAGGCAAAGACCGGCGCCAGTTCCGCCCCCAGGAACCAGAGGCCGGGAATGGTGAAGCGTATCTTGGCTTTGCTTTGGAAGGTCTCGGAGATTGTCTTGAAGCGGAAGGTAACAAATTTGGCAATCTCCTTGAGCGCGTTCGCGTTGGCCTTGAGTTGATCCTTGGCGGCCTGCAGCGCCTGCTGCGATGGACAAGAGGCCGGGTCAATCAACACGCGCGTGTAGCGGGCGCCCAATGTCGTGGTCAGGGTCAGGCTGCCCAGCGGGATGCCCTCGCCCAACTTGGCGATGATCTTGTCCAGGTCATCCAATTGCGCGACATCGCGGTATTGGTTGCGCAGAAAATCGCGCACGCCGGTGGTGATCGTCGCCACCCAATCGCCGGGCTTGAAGAAAAGACCCGAAGGTTTGGTCTCGCACAGTTCGGAGCAGACCACGGCGTAACTGCCGACGTCAATCTCGATCACCTTGAGCTGAAAGCGAAACGAGGCCGTGATCGAGAAACCGGCGTCGTTGATGGGGCGGCGCAGGTAGTCGTACACGGTCTGCACCAGGTCGCCGACTTTTTGGAAGAGCCAGGAAATGTCGGCCGGGTCATGCACGATGATGCGCAGCCCGGATGGCTCCCCGCGGTCGCTCGGCACGCTGACCTGGTAGGTCAACGGCGCGGCCGGATCGAGCAGGATGGGCGCGGTTTCTTCATAGATCACCACGCCGTGCGGGCCAAGCACCTGCACCGTCAGCTTGTCCTCGACCGTCTTTGGCATCAGCGATTCGATGCGAATGTCATAGCGCCGGGCGAGCGGGTCGTAGGCAAAGCCGTCCACCACGACGCGCTTCTTGTGGTCGTCGGCCTGCACCTGCACCGTCGAGGTGTAGGTCACGGTGCGCCAGGAAAAGGGGCCGCTGCGTTCGCTCTGCACAAAGACCGGCGCCGATGGCGGCGGCGTCGCGGCCTCGGTCGGCAGGTCGGCCAGACGCCGCGTCAGCAGGGCCGCGTAGCCGTCGGGTGTGCGATATTGCACCAGCGCGGTGGTCAGGTCATCGCTGACATTGCCGATCTGCTCGACCTGAGCCACGGGCGGCGCAACCTGCTTTGTTACTTCGACAAAGACCGGTTGGCTGCTGGCTTCGACATGCCCTGACAGCACGGTGGCGTTGAGCAGGTAATAGCCGGCATCAAGATAAATTTCCGCGCGCGCGTGATAGGCATCCAACCGGCGGGCGACAAGGGGCGGCAGCAGCTCTTTGTCCGGCTCCGCGGCGCCTGCGGGAATCAGGTGCAGGGCGGTGAGCTGCACCGCGTCGAGACCCTCATCTATGGCGACGGTCGAGGTCACATCTACGACCAGGCGGCCATCCGGCTCGAAATGGGTGGTCAGGCTGGCGGCGCCGAGCTGTGTGTCATGGCCGATGCGTTGTGCATCCACATCGAAGGTGCGCACTTCGGTTGGACCTAAACCGGGCGCGCTGGCGCTGTAGAAAAAGGGGCCGCCCAGGTGCAGATCGTCCAGCACAAAATGCACACCGGCCGCCCCCCAGGCGTCGGCTGTCGTGCGGCGCTCCAGGTCAACCTGACGCGACGCGTTCCACAGATGAAACGTAACGGGCGTGCCGGCCGGGTTCTGTTGAGCCGCATCCGGTATCACCTCCACGGCGAGGTCGAGCTGGGTGTAGCGCACTTCCTGGCCGTCGCCGCCAACGCGCAGCACAGCGAGCGGCGTTGTCGGCAGTGGGTTGGTGCTGGGATCGCGGTCCGTATCCACGGCCGGCGAAAAGCGCAGCGCGCCGGTCAGCGTCGACGCGGCATGATCTACCGGCGGCGAGGACGACTCCGGGACGGGCGCGGCTTGAGGCGCGCCGGCCGCGCTATTTTCCGCGGCGCTGGCGTCAACACCCGGCGGGGGCAGCAGGCCGATCAGCAGGGTGATCAACAAGAGGTAGGACAGCAGGTTGTAGAGCCGGCGTGAGGTGGAACGCCCGCGCAAACGGCGGCTAAGGCGCGAGGGGAGAGCCATCCAGGATGTCATGAGTCATGCCTCCAAACAAAATCAACGGTTGCCGGCCGCGTGGATGCGACCTGCACGGATTATGCCTGGGATGACTATTCAATCCCTAGTTCAACTCCTGTTCATTTTCAGGTCAAATGATGGGGATCAGACGGCTTCAGTGACGGGGACCACGGCTTGCGGGATGCTGTTGCGCACCCGGTGGCCGATCCCGTCGCTGGCCGGCACCCACTCGCGGTGATTACATTCGAGACGATAGCCGAAATCGGTGCTGAAACTGCTGAAGGCCTTACGCGGCCAATCGCGCACAGGGTAGCGCGCGAGCTGACGCAGGCCGCGGCTGGCAATGCTGTTCCAACCGTACAGTTTGCGCGACAGCCAGTCATAGCCCTGCGCCAGCTGCTCATGGGTCATCTGCGCGGGGTAATAGGTGACATGGTTGGTGTCGTAAAGCGACCAGGGCACGTCCGGCAGCAGGCGATTTTCTTCGATCCACTTGGCGCGCTGCGGTGTGCCCACGTAGGGCGTCAGAACAGTGATGCTGACGCCGTCGAGGCCGCTGCTGCGGATGAAGTCATAGGTGCTTTGGAAGATCTGCGGGGTGTCGCCATCGAAGCCGAAGACGAACAATCCCACGACGCCGATGCCCGCGTCATGGACGCGCTGAATGACCTCACGGTAGCGCTCGATATTGCCCTTGGCCTTGCCGCCCAGTTCACGCCGGTTGCTTGGGTTGGCGCTCTCGAAACCAATGAAGAACTTGTCCAGGTGCGCCTGTCGGGCCAGTTTGAGCAGATCAGGATAGTCGCCCACGAGCAGCTCGGCCTGGCACGTCCAGCCGTGCAGCGGCAGCCGCGCCAGCGCCTTAAAGAGCTGCTCCATGTACTCGGGATGCAGCCGAAAGTTCAGACCAAAGTTGTCGTCGGTCAGGAAAAAGCGCTTGATGCCGCGGCGCTCGATTTCTTCGACGACTTGCTCCACCGGGCGCAGGCGCATGACCGCACCCGAAACCCGGATCGCAGTGCAGAACGTGCAGCTGCGAGGACAGCCGCGCGTAATCTCCATGTACGGCGTCCAGTAATTGCGGTTTTCATCCACCTGCTGCAGCACGCGGCCGGCCAGGGGCGGCAGGAAATCAAGGTTGGCCCATTCCGTGTCCACGTAAGACGGCTGCAGCTGGCCGCGGTCAAAATCGGCAATCATCTGCGGCCAGGTGCGATAGGCCTCACCCACGGCGACGCAGTCAGCCCAGGCGGCCACCTCATCTGGCGCCAGCGTGGCATGTGTGCCGCCAATGACGACCTTTGCCCCGCGTGCTTGCGCGCGCGTGGCGATCCAGCGCGCGCGGTCAATCTGCAGGGTTTTGGCCGTGATCCCCACCAGGTCCTGCGGGCCAAGCTCGTCGAACGGCAGCGGCCGCAGATCTTCGTCAATGATCTGCACATCCACGGCGTCCGGGACAAGCGAAGCCAGGCGCATCAACGTGTACGGCGCCATGGTGCCGCGGCCGAGGAAGCGTCCGTCGCGGCCGGGCTGCACCAGGTAAATTTTGCGGATTGGCATGAGCGCCCTTTCTGCGGTCTGAATTCCTGCACCGCCGAGCGGGCCGGCAATTGCACGCCCAGAAGAAAGCCTTTTTCTGGACGGGCCGAGGATGTCGCCCGATTATATGCACATAGGAGCAAAAGTCAAACGAACCGGGTCGGTGAGGTGCTGCCTGATCAATTTCGGCCAGTTGACGCTCTGCTGCCCAGGTGCTACAATCCGTGCCAGATACGACTGGTTCGCGCGGAGTGAAGCAGGATGAGTGCCTTGCAACGGATTCGCCAACTGGTGATTGATAGGCGCTACGACTTGTCCGCCTACGCCGAAGAAGAGATGTGGATTATGATTTGTGAGTTCTGCGGGGGCCAGACGATCAGGAAGAAGGTCCGCAAGATCCATTGGCTCCGACAACAACTTTATATCGTAGACGATGTCGAAGCTGAAGTCTGCCAAGAGTGCGGTGAGCGCTACTATCATGCCACGACGCTCGATGCCATTGATCGCATGTTGGCCGCGGGTAGCCTGCGCGTCAAAAAGCATCTCAGAGTGCCAGTAGTTGGCATGCGTGCCAGTAGTCCAGCCTGACCGGCGCCTCAACTACAGTATGGCCGATTATTGGCTGGATACATGGCAATAAATGAGGGAGTCAGGCATGACTGAGGTCGAACGTGTCCTCGCCACGCAGTGCGAGCTAGGCGAAGGGCCGTTGTGGGATGCGGCGACGCAGACCCTCTACTTCGTGGACATCCGTGGGCGCTGCTACTACCGCTGGTCTCCTGCGACCGCCGCGCTGAGGCGCGTGGACGTCGGCGTGACGGTGGCCGCGCTGACGCTGCGAGCTGAGGGTGGGCTGCTGCTGGCAACCAGCGCAGGCTTGCAGGCGTGGGATGAAGCGGCTGGCCGCCTGACGCCGCTCGTCAATCCGGAGCCGGACCGGCCCCTCAACCGCTTCAATGACGCCGCCGTGGATCGCTGCGGCCGCTGGTGGGCCGGCACCTACGGCGACGCGCCCTCGGTCTGGGGACAGAGGCTAGGCGCGCTCTACTGCCTGCAGCCGGACGGTCATCTACGCACGATCGAAACCGAGGTCGGCTGTGCGAACGGCATCGGCTGGAGCCCAGACGACAAGACGATGTATTTCACCGATTCCGGCGTGCGCACGATCTACGCCTACGATTTCGACCTGCCCAGCGGGGAGGTGTCCAATCGCCGCGTCTTCGTGCAGCCGCCGCCGGAGTTCGGCACGCCAGACGGGCTGACCGTAGACGCGGAGGGGGGCGTGTGGAGCGCGTGTTGGGGCGGTGGGCAAGTGGTGTGCTATGATCCCGCAGGCCGGCCGGCGCGCATCCTGCGTATACCGGCGCCAAATCCGACGAGCGTTATGTTTGGCGGGCCGCAGCTCGATCAGTTATTCATCACCTCAGCCTGGGATGGGCTGACGCCTGCGCAGCGAGCGGCGGCGCCGATGGCGGGCGATCTCTTCGTCGCCATGCCCGGCGTGCGCGGCCGACCAGAGCCGCGCTTCGGATAGCGCCCCGGCCGTCGTCTGCACGCTCTTCTTTGCCTCGTCCTTAAGCATCTTTTACGATCTCTTTACGGCGACGAGTCATACTTGCCGTAAGCAAATCGCCAGGATGCCCTGGCAAGATTGAAAATCAGAGGAGTATCAAAAACCATGCCCAATCAAGCCATTGATGATAAGGCGACGCCAGCCCCTGCGCTCAGCCCGATGGAGCAACTGGCGAAGGATATCAACGAGCTGCAGGCGCGCTATGAAGACTTGCAGAATAAAGTCAAATTGGGCGATCTGCGCCAGCAGGTGAGCCAGGCCGCTGACCAGGTGAAGGCCGTGGCCGATACGTTGACTTCCGTGCGTGGGCGGGGCTACACGCTGGACAAGGGCCTCGATGAGGGTGTGAGCAGCCTGAACGGGCAGTGGGCGCAGGCGCAGGCCGCGGCTGTCAAGCAGATGGATGAGCAGGCGCCCGCGCTGGCGGCCAGCCTACAACCGTTGGAAAGCCGCATGTTGATGATGGTGGCCGCTTCGACCAACCCCGCCGTGGCGCAGCCCATGGTGGCCGTGGTCAGGACCACGCTGGATGCCGTCGAAAAGCGGTTGAAAACGCTTGCGGAAAGCATCGCGGCGCTGCTCAAGGCGCCCGCTGAGCAGGCCAAGGCGCTGGAGGCGCGGCTCAGCACTATCAACGACATGCTCAAGCTGTTCGCCGAGGCGACCTTCAAGCTGCAGCCCGGGGAATCGCCGGTGGCCGTGGAGCGCGCGGCCTGGTTCCGTCACGGCGACAAGAAGGCCGATGATGATCCCGACGGCTTTATCTTCCTGACCACGCGGCGCCTGTTGTTCGAGCAGAACGAGAAGGTAGCCACCAAGAAGTTCCTGTTCATCACCACCGCATCGGAGACGATCCACCAGCTGCTGCTGGATGTGCCGCTGGCGCAGGTCGGCGCGATAACCCCGCGTGACATGGGCTTCCTCGGCCTGGGCGAGCACATGGACATCGTCTTCGACGGCGCTGCCGTGCCCTCGGCGCATTTCCAACTGGGCGCGGATAACGTCAAGTGGCAGAAGATGATTGAAGACGCGAAGGCGGGTGCTTGATTGAAGATTGCAGATTGAAGATTGCAGACACTTTGCACGAAAAACACCACCCTCATGCCCAGCGGCGCAAGGGTGGTGTTTTTGTTACGGGCTGCGGAGCTTACTCGCTGGCCGGCCGGCTGCGTTCTTCAGTCGGTTCGGGGCCGGACGGCTTGGGCAGGCGCTGCGCAGGTGCAGAGCCAGCATGCGGATCCGGTTGGTCGTCGCCGATGAACGGCACGGTCAACGCGACATCGTCAATGTAGAAGGAACTGCTGTACGACGCGTCCGTGGTGGCGCGGAAGCGCAACGTGACGGTTTGTCCCGCATACGCCGCCAGGCTGACGGTGCCCTGCACAAAGTTCGTGGTGGCATTGGACGAGCACAGGTTGTAGCTCTTGATATCGGTGGTGTTGATGCGCACGCGGCCATAGTCATAACCGCACACGTCCGTCGAGGCGATGCGATACCAGTAGCTCAGCGTGCCGCCCGTGGCGGGCACCACGATGACCTGGCTGATTTCAGCCGTGTCGTTGTTGGCGCCGCCCAGCCAGGCGCGCCAGGAGCCGAGGTGGGCGGCGCCGGTGCTAACCAGCGCGTACCCGAAGGTATCTGATTCAGCCCAGCCGACGTTGCGGCCTGACTCGAAGCCTGGATTGACGATCGCGCCAGAGCCAGAGGGTGTGGGCGTGCGCGTCGGCGTCGCCGTCGCAGCGCCTGGCGTGGGCGTGGCTGTTGCGGCTGCCGGTGTGGGCGTGCGCGTTGCGGTAGCGGCCGACGTGGGCGTGCGCGTCGGCGTTGCCGTGGCGCTGCTTGGCGTCGCGGTGGCGCCGCCAGATCCGCAGATCGGCCCGTTCATCTTGACCGCTTCCAGCGCGTTGCGCACATTGGTGCAGTCAGCCGATGCTGCGCCGTAGAGATCACCGCAGGAGCGGATAAGCCCGTTGTAGTTGTCGAGCATCTTGGCCGAGCTCGTCAGGTAGACCGTGTTCGTACGATACTCAATCGCCGCCGACTTGTCCATGCCGAGCGCGGCGATGGTATAGCCGTTGAAGGTGCCGCCATCTACCATGAGGGCAAAGGCCTTATTGGGCACGCCCGAGTTGGTGTGGACGCCGCCGCTGTCAGACGTGCCGCAGTAGTAGTAGGTGCTGTTGGTGCGGTCGGGATCGCTGAAGCGGGTGGGGTCCATCATGTCGCGAATCGCGCCGATGCCGGGGATGTCCTCGCCCATGTCCCAGCGCACGGCCGAGCTGTCGTTGCCGCCGGTGTTGGTCAGGTCAACCGCTTCGCCGAAGATGTCAGAGTAGCTCTCATTGAGCGCGCCCGACTGGTTGGAATAGACCAGAGCGGAGGAATACTCGGTAACGCCGTGGCTCAACTCGTGCGCGACCACGTCATCGGCCGCGGCAAAACCATCGCCATAGGTCATCTTGGAGCCATCCCAGAACGCGTTCTGATAGCCGGAGCTGTAGCAGACGTAGGAATTGAGCGCGCCGCCGGCGTTGTTGTAGGAGTCACGACCGTAACGGTTGAAATAGAAGTTATAGGTGTCGCCAGCATAGTCGTGCGCGTTGTTGACGTCGGTTGGCGTACAGCTCGGCGCCGTGGTTACCGCTCCCTGCGATTCTGTGCGGGCCAGCGTGGCCGACGTGTAAGACGTGCCATGCTTCATATTATAGGTGTTGCGGTTGCGGCCATCGGTGACAGCCGGGTAGCTGAAGCGCACCTCCGCCGACTGCGCATCCACAAAAACCCACATCGCCAGATGCGGCTGCGACGTCGAATCTACCCGCAGGCGAAAGGCAAGTCCGCTCCTGCTTGGCTGATCGGTAATCAGGCCGGGGTTCAGAATGACCAGGCTGCGGTCGGCGATGAAGGCATCGGCGGCGGCTACCTGACTCAGACCAGCCACGTCCACGACACTGGGCTTGGCGGCGGCGGTGGTGTTGACTGCGGCGGCGTCTGGTAGGGTGTAGCCGTTGACGGCGAGCACATTGCCCTGGGCGTCGAGGTGCACGATCAGGTCAGCGCCAAAGACGGGCACGCCGTTTTGCTGCTGGGCAAAGCGCACATGCGTTTGATTGAGTTTGTCCGAATTGACCGAAGTCAAGCTGAGCTGGCTGGCCTGGTCAGTCAATCCAAAGAGGGCGCCGTAGCTGCCCAGGAAGGCACGCGCTGTAGCTTCGGGGCTGCCCACGCCCGCAAACTCCGATGTGAGGGCGCCTTGCTCGGCGACCACAAAGCGGGCCGCGCCGGTCACCGGGTTGACATCAACCCGCAGCGCGCCCTGCGCCTGGCGTTGCAGTTTCGCCTGGGGGCCGTCATCCTGCCAGGTGGGCGCAGCCATGACCGCGCCGGCGAGCAGCGCCAGCAGGAGGAGCACGCCGCCGATCAAGGCGACGCGACGTTGAAGAGACGACGACGATTGGACCGATGACTTCATAGCAGAACTCAGCCTCCCTATCAGTTGACATAACAATTGATGCGCGGCGCACACCCTGGCGCCCTGAGGTCTCGAAACGGTGAGCGCTTATTATAGGCGAATCGGCCCGCGAGGCAAATTGCGTCGCGCGGCGGCTTGTCAGAACAAACGCTGAAGGCGGAACGCTGAACGCTGCATAGCTGGCGGGGAGGTTGGAGCAGCAGGGCGCATGAGACCGGCGCATCATTCTGCGGCCCAGTCAGCGTGACCTTCGGCGCGCCGACGACTGTGACGGTGAACGGTTTCACGCCGCAAGCTGGGGTGCCGACCGGCTGGCTGCTGGCCGCAGGATTGATTGCGCTGGTCGCTCTTGCCGGCGCGGCCGTTGTCTGGCGCCGCCGTATGGGCGCAGCCTGACCGCAAATCGCCCGACCGGCGGTAACGGCGAATTAACGCCGTCTTTACCGAATCTTAACAATCTCGTGGTATAGTGAGGAGAGCGTTTTCGCAAGAAACGCTGGATGTTGTCTTGAGCAGAGGAGCATAATAACCATGAATCGAACGCTGCAGATCGTCCTCGGCGTTGTCCTTTTGGTTGCGGTGGCCGGAGGTAGTTTTTATGGCGGCACGCTGTATGGTCGCAGCCAGGCGCAGGCCAATTTCCTGGCGCGGCGTACGGGCGGCGCGCCAGGCGCGGGCGTCATATTTGGCGACCCGAATCAGGCCGGAAACGCACGCCGCGCTAACGGCCAGGCCGGTTTCTTGTTCGGGCAGATCGAAGAGATTCGCGATGGCGTCCTGGTCGTGACCGATAACGATGGTAAACAGACGCAGGTGCAGGTGACTGACACGACCCTGATTGAGAAGAACGCATCGGTCAAGGTGACAGATCTACAAAAGGGCGAAACGGTCATTGTGTCTGGTTCACCCGGCAGCGATGGCACCATTACCGCACGCTCGGTCCAGGTTGCGCCTGCTGGCCGGTTTGGTCCAGGCGGGGCTGCCCCAACAGGCCAATAAGCCCGACGGATCGGGGGTTGATATGAAAGCAGTGCGCCTTGCCGCGCTGACGCTGGTTATTGTTGCTGTCGTCATCGGCGGCTTTCTATTCCTGCGCGGCCGCACGGCCGCCACGACGAGCAGCGCGGCGACCAGCGGTTACACGCAGGTCGTCGAAGTGCAGCGCGGCAACCTCAGCGCCAGCCTGAGCGTGGTTGGGCAGGTGGAGGCCGTGCAGCAGGCGAACCTGACCTTCACGCGGCTCAGCGGCACGACCAAGTTGGCGACGCTGGATGTGGCTGCGGGCAACACGGTGACCGCCTCGCAGGTGCTGGCGACCATTGACCCGGCGGTCTACCGGCAAGCCCTTGACCAGGCCCAGAGCGATCTGCAGGCGGCCGAGGAGAACCTGGCCGATCTTAAGGCATCGGTCACCGATCTGGCACGCGCCAAGGCTGACCTGGCGATTGCAAAAGCCGACTATGATAAGCAGCAGGCCGCGTACGATCTGGCGAACTTGCGTGCGCCTGATTTGAGCCGCCTGCGCAACAGCGTCAAGGATGCCGCAGATGCACTTACCCTTGCGCAGGTCCAGCAGACGCTGGCTGAGCACGATGCCTCGGCCAAGAGTGAGCGCGATTTGCAGTACACGGTGGACTGGCATCAGCGTCGAATTGCAGAGCTGCAGGCGCTGATTGCCAATGGCAAGGCCAACGCCGAACAGGTGACGCAGTTGAGCGATGAGCAGACGGCCTTGGGCGAGGCGCAGGCTGACCTGGGACGCGTGCAAGCCCAACGTCAATTGGCGCAGCAAGCCGCGGCCGCAGAGATCGTCAAGGCGCAGGTCGCGCTGGCGGATGCGCAGAAGGCGCTGGCGGATGCGCAGGCCGGGGGCGACAAGCTGGCGATGGCGAAGGCGCAGTTGGCCGTGCAGCAGGCGCAGGTCGCACAGACCGAGGCGGCTGAGAATCGGGCGGATTTGGACAAAGGGCCGGATGCGGTGAAGTTGGCGGGGGCGCAGGCGGATGTGGACAAGAAGCGCCTGGCGGTGGCCGATGCCGAGGCGGCGTTGGCGGGAGCGAATCTGACAGCGCCGTTCGATGGGACGATTCTGCAAACGAATGTGCAGGCGGGGGATTTGGTTTCGAGCAACACGCGCATCCTGACGGTTGCGAACCTGAAGACGCTGCAGATCGTGGCGTCGGTGGATGAGACGACGATTCGGCAAGTGGCGGCCGGGCAGACGGCGACGATCACATTCGATGCGTTTCCGGGGCGGACGCTGCGCGGGCGGGTGGCGTCGGTGCCGCTGCAAGGGACGCTGCAAGGGGATGTGATGGTCTATTCGGTGCCGATCACGCTGACGGGTGCGGTGGAGCTGCCGCTGCTGGTGGGGATGACGGCGAACGTGAAGATCGAACTTGGTCAGGCGACGCAGGTGTTGTTGGTGCCGACGATGGCGCTGCAGCGCAGCGGGGGTCTGGTGCAGGTGCTGGTGCCCAATGCGAGCGAACCGGGCGGCGCGCCGGTGGCGGTGCCGGTGGAGATTGGGCTGAGTGACGGGGTGAACACCGAGATTGTGCGCGGCCTCAACCCCGGCGACAAAGTGGTGATGCAGATCGCAGCCACGCAGTCCACCAACCCGTTCAACTTCCGCGGCGTTGGCGGCGTCCTGGGCGGCGGCGCCCCGCGCACCCAGCCTGCGGGCCGCTAACAGGAGTATACCGGTTATGCAGCAACGAAATCGAATCTGGCCTTTAGCGCTTGGGGTACTCGTGGTGGTCGCGGCCGTCGGTGGATTCCTAATTCTGCGCGGCCGCACGGCCGCCACGGCGAGCAGCGCGGCGACCAGCGGTTACACGCAGGTCGTCGAAGTGCAGCGCGGCGACCTCAGCGCCAGCTTGAGCGTGGTTGGGCAGGTGGAGGCCGTGCAGCAGGCGAACCTGACCTTCACGCGGCTCAGCGGCACGACCAAGTTGGCGACGCTGGATGTGGCTGCGGGCAACACGGTGACCGCCTCGCAGGTGCTGGCGACCATTGACCCGGCGGTCTACCGGCAAGCCCTTGACCAGGCCCAGAGCGATCTGCAGGCGGCCGAGGAGAACCTGGCCGATCTTAAGGCATCGGTCACCGATCTGGCACGCGCCAAGGCTGACCTGGCGATTGCAAAAGCCGACTATGATAAGCAGCAGGCCGCGTACGATCTGGCGAACTTGCGTGCGCCTGATTTGAGCCGCCTGCGCAACAGCGTCAAGGATGCCGCAGATGCACTTACCCTTGCGCAGGTCCAGCAGACGCTGGCTGAGCACGATGCCTCGGCCAAGAGTGAGCGCGATTTGCAGTACACGGTGGACTGGCATCAGCGTCGAATTGCAGAGCTGCAGGCGCTGATTGCCAATGGCAAGGCCAACGCCGAACAGGTGACGCAGTTGAGCGATGAGCAGACGGCCTTGGGCGAGGCGCAGGCTGACCTGGGACGCGTGCAAGCCCAACGTCAATTGGCGCAGCAAGCCGCGGCCGCAGAGATCGTCAAGGCGCAGGTCGCGCTGGCGGATGCGCAGAAGGCGCTGGCGGATGCGCAGGCCGGGGGCGACAAGCTGGCGATGGCGAAGGCGCAGTTGGCCGTGCAGCAGGCGCAGGTCGCACAGACCGAGGCGGCTGAGAATCGGGCGGATTTGGACAAAGGGCCGGATGCGGTGAAGTTGGCGGGGGCGCAGGCGGATGTGGACAAGAAGCGCCTGGCGGTGGCCGATGCCGAGGCGGCGTTGGCGGGAGCGAATCTGACAGCGCCGTTCGATGGGACGATTCTGCAAACGAATGTGCAGGCGGGGGATTTGGTTTCGAGCAACACGCGCATCCTGACGGTTGCGAACCTGAAGACGCTGCAGATCGTGGCGTCGGTGGATGAGACGACGATTCGGCAAGTGGCGGCCGGGCAGACGGCGACGATCACATTCGATGCGTTTCCGGGGCGGACGCTGCGCGGGCGGGTGGCGTCGGTGCCGCTGCAAGGGACGCTGCAAGGGGATGTGATGGTCTATTCGGTGCCGATCACGCTGACGGGTGCGGTGGAGCTGCCGCTGCTGGTGGGGATGACGGCGAACGTGAAGATCGAACTTGGTCAGGCGACGCAGGTGTTGTTGGTGCCGACGATGGCGCTGCAGCGCAGCGGGGGTCTGGTGCAGGTGCTGGTGCCCAATGCGAGCGAACCGGGCGGCGCGCCGGTGGCGGTGCCGGTGGAGATTGGGCTGAGCGACGGGGTGAACACCGAGATTGTGCGCGGCCTCAACCCCGGCGACAAAGTGGTGATGCAGATCGCAGCCACGCAGTCCACCAACCCGTTCAACTTCCGCGGCGCAGGCGGCGTCCTGGGCGGCCCTGAAGGCGGGCCTCGGATTCAGGTCATTGGCCGGTAATAGGAGAAGATCGCCATGCGAAAATTGATGATGGTCTTGCGCGTCGCGGTGACGGCGCTGACGGTGCACAAAATGCGCTCCATCCTCACCATGTTAGGCGTCGTGATTGGCGTGGCCGCGGTGATTGCCCTGGTAGCCGTCGGGCAAGGCGCGCAGGCGCAGATCGTCAGTCAGTTTCAATCGCTTGGCTCCAACCTGTTGACTGTCACCGCAGGGACGAACTTCGGCTTTTCACGCAACGGCTTGCAGCAGAATACGCGCCCACTGACCGACAAGGATGTAGAGGCTATCCGCGCGCTGGCAACCTCGGTCAATTTGATCGCGCCCGATTACAGCACAAACGCCACCGTGGTCTACCAGGGCAAAACGACAAACACCAGCGTCAGTGGGGTAACGGCGGATTACGCCGCCGTGCGTAATTGGAGCGTGGAACGCGGCCGCTTCATCAGCGCGGATGACAACACGAATCTCGCCATGGTGGTGATCCTGGGTCAGACTGTGGTCGAGAACCTGTTTGGCAGCACGCTGGTCAACCCGGTAGGCGAGGTCGTGCGCATCAACCGGCAGCCGTACGAAGTGGTGGGCGTCCTGAAGACCAAGGGGCAGAGCGGTTTCAACAACCAGGATAACACCGTGTTCATGCCGCTGCGCACGGCCCAGATCAAGTTGGGCGGCGCAGGCACCACCCAGGTGCGCTCCATCAGCCTGCAAGTGCGCTCCGCCGCGGAGATGGACCTGGCGCAGGCTGAAGTCACAGCGATTTTGCGCACCCTGCATGGGCTGCAGACCGGCGCGGAAAACGATTTCACCGTGCAGAACCAGGCCGATATTCTAAGCACGGTTGCCCAGACGACTGGCACCTTTACCACCTTGTTGGGGAGCATCGCCGCCATCTCACTGCTCGTCGGCGGCATCGGCATCATGAATATCATGCTTGTCAGCGTAACCGAGCGCACGCGTGAGGTTGGTCTGCGCAAAGCGGTCGGCGCCAAGCGCAGCGATATCCTTGTCCAGTTCCTGGCTGAAGCTGTTGTGCTCAGCATCACCGGGGGCGCTGTGGGCGTGCTGCTTGGCGTGGGCGGTGCGCAGCTGATCTCACCCTTGTTGGGGAATACCCGCGCCCTCGTCACGCCGCAAAGCATCATCTTGGCTCTCGCCGTTTCCCTCGCCATTGGCATCTTCTTCGGTCTCTATCCCGCCAATCGCGCCGCGCGCCTCAACCCCATTGATGCCCTGCGCTATGAGTAACTGAGCAACTTCCGTTTGACTTCTTGCATAGAAGAATAGGAAATCTCAGACGCAAAGATCGCCAGGCCCGATGGTTTACTTTGCGGTCTTGGCGTCTTCGCGATTCCTGCGCGATTCCAGATCTGATCCTCAAATTCCTCATTTTGGATCTTGACAAACCACATCGTGTATGATAGAATTTCCATAGTTAAGCGGTTTCTGAAAAATTGCTTCTCGGCTTGTCTCTTTGGTAAACCGCTTAATGTTGTCACGGCGCCACGATCCTTTGATGGCGCGCTGAATCGGGATGACCAGGCCGCGTCGCCAAGACGACCATCCTGGCCGCTGGATGCGAAGAAGCAGGAGCGTTCCCGTGCCGGTCACGATCTACGATGTAGCGAGACAGGCTGGGGTCTCAACGGCCACGGTCTCGAAAGTACTGTCGAACACGCCCTATGTGAGCGACAGCACGCGCGCCAAAGTGCTGGCGGCCGTTTCCGACCTCGATTTCATCCCCAGCCTGGCGGCGCGCGGCCTGAGCCAATCGCGCACGCATATCATCGGCTTGGCCTTTCCGTACGCGTCTGATTATCTCTTCGATGACCCACATTTGATGCTGTTCCTGCGCGGGGTTGAGAATATCGCCACGATGCACGATCACAGCATCCTCCTGATGACCGCCCGTCAATCCGACGACGCCGCGGGCGGATTGCGCCGCCTGCTGCACACCCACTATGTGGATGGCGCCATTGTCGTTGGAATGGAAAGCGTGCGGCCCGTGACGGCCGAGCTGCGCCATCGCGCCTATCCCACCGTCGCCCTGGGCTACTTTTCGCCGCTTGGCGACCAGAACACGGTTCATGCCGATGATTACCAGGGCGCGCGCCTGGCCGTGGCCCACCTCCTGGCTTTGGGGCATCGCCGGATTGGCCTGATCGGCGGACCGCCGGAGATCACCGCGGTCGGCCAGCGTATCCAGGGCTTTACCGATGCCCTATCCGATTATGGACTGAGCTTCTCCCAGGCGCTGATGGCCGCCGGCGACTTCACGCAGGAGAGCGGCTTTGCGGCCGCCGTTCACCTGCTGGCGCAGCCTGAGCGGCCAACCGCCGTTTTTTCTGTCAACGACCGCATGGCGCTTGGATTCATGGCCTACGCGCAAGCGATTGGTCTCGCCATCCCTGCCGATCTGTCCATCGTCGGTTTTGACGACATCCCTTCGGCAGCCTACTCGCATCCGGCGTTGACAACCGTCCACCAGCCCTCGCTCGACCTGGGACGCACCGCCGCCGAGCGCCTGCTGCAGTTGATCGAGCACGGCGCTGAAAGTTTTGCGCCGCTGGTTCTGCCGACGACCTTTGTCTTGCGCGGCTCAACGCGACCAGTTGCCTGAACTGCTGTGGCCGGTTGCAGTTACCGTGACGATCAGCCATTGACACAAACTGCCCATCCAGCCCCCGGCGCTCCCCGAGACGAATGTTGGTTGCAGTTTTGACCTGACTTTGACAGCCGAAAGGAGGCCGCTTAGGAAGAAAAACACCCGCATTCAGGATGACACCCGAAATGGAGAGAGAATGATGCGATGGATGCAGCAGATGTCCGTTTGTGCCAAAACGCCATCTGCGGCGCCAACGTCACAGCCCTGTTTAGTAGACAGAAGGAGAGCTTCTACGATGATGAAGAAATTGCTCGTACTATTGGTCATTGCTGCCACCTTGCTCACTGCGTGTGGCGGCGCGGCACAACCTACCACGGCTCCCGCGCAACCGGCCGCGGAAGTCACCATCCGCTGGCGTACGCGTCCTGACAACCAGGAAGAGCAGAACGTCTATCAGAAGATCAGCGATGAGATTGACGCCAAGCTGGCGAACGTCAAGCTGGTGTACGACCCAGCCCCGGTGCAGGGCTACATGGACAAGTTGACAACTGAGCTGTCCGCTGGCACTGCCCCGGACATCACCTGGATTCCTGGCGCCAGCACGGCTGACCTGGCCAGCAAAGGCGTCCTGCTTGATCTCATGCCCATGGCGACCAAGGACAGCGCCTTCAAGCTGACCGATTACTATGACGCGCCGATGAAGGAATTGCAGCATGACGGCAAGCTGTGGGGCCTGCCGCGCGACATCTCCACGATGGTCATTTACTACAACATGGACCTCTTCAAGGCGAAGGGGCTGCCTGATCCGGCTGAGCAGGCCGCGAAGGGCGAGTGGACATGGGACAACTTCCTGAAGGCCGCCCAAGCCATCCGTGATGAAGGCGCTGGCACCTACGGCTTCAGCTTCAGCAACTGGTGGGGCCTCTGGGGCTACTTCGCCTACGGCGGCGGCGGCAATCTCTTCAATGCCGATCGCACCGCCTGTGGCCTGGATCAGCCTGGTTCGATCACCGGCTTGCAGTTCATGTCCGATCTCTTCAACAAGTACAAGGTTGCACCGCCTCCAGGCGCCGAGGGCGGCGTGGGCGAGACCGACTTCCTGGCCGGCAAGGTGGGCATGTTCCCCAACGGCCGCTGGATGACGCCTGGCATGCGCCAGAATGCCAAGTTCAACTGGGGCGTGGTGGAGATGCCGCAAGGCCCAGGCGGCAAGACGACCTGGCTCTTCTGGGGACCGTACGTCGTCAGCGCCAAGACCAAGAACGCCGATGCAGCGTGGCAGGTCATCAAGGAACTGACCAGCCCCGACGTGCAGGCAAAGGTGGCCGCCTTGGGCAGCAACATCCCGTCCAACAAGGCCGACAGTGCCAAGCAGGCGTTCCTCGATTCCAAGCCGCCGGCAGACAACACCGCGTTCATCAAGGGCGCGGACTACGCCGTGGCTGAGATTCCCTTGTGGACTGGCAACTGGGGTGACATCGTAGATGCCATCTACCAGCCCAACATTGACAAGCTGTTGAACGGCAAGGCGACCGCAGAGCAGATCGCCAAGGATGCCTGCGCGGCTGCCAATCCTTTGTTCAAGAAGTAGCACCGATTGAGCAAGACTTCGGAAGTCCCGCCGCAGCCGCGGTTCGCTCCTGCGTTCAGGATTTCCGAAGTCTGCTCCCTCCCCGCCTTCGATCTCCGATCTCCGATCTCTCGCAACCAGGGAGGACTACGTCCATGACAGCTTCGGCCACGGTTCGTGCATCGAGTGCAGCATCCCGGCAACGACGCGAAGCCCTCGATGGAATTCTCTTCTTGCTACCCAATATCTTGGGCTTCCTGATCTTTTTCGCCGGCCCCCTCATTCTCTCGCTCTATTACAGCCTGACCGACTGGGACCTCTTCAATCCGCCCAAATTCGTCTGGCTGCGTAACTTCGTGCAAGCCCTTGGCTTTCAGATTCAGCCCGCAGCCTATCAGACGGCAATCGCCCAGGGAGAGGGTTTCTTTGCCGCGCTGGGCAAACTGCTCGCCAGTAACGACCCGCTCTTCTGGGTTGCGCTGCGCAACACCTTTGTCTATGCCGGCGGCGTGCTACTCCTGTCAGTGCTTCCCGCTTTCTTTTTGGCCTATCTGCTCAACTCCAAACTGCGCGGCATGACCTTCTTCCGCGGCCTCTACTACCTGCCGGTGGTGGCATCAGTCGTTGGCATCTCGCTGGTTTACCTCTGGATCTTCGACCGCCAGAGCGGCGCCATCAACTTCGTCCTGGGCAGTATTACGACGCTCATCAACCGGCTCTTCGGTACCGAATTGGCCAAGCCCCTGATCGGCTGGTTGAACGACCCCGATTGGGCTCTTTTTTCCCTCATCCTGATGAGCGCCTGGCGCACGGTTGGTTATGATATGGTGATCTTCCTGGCCGCGCTGCAAGGCGTCCCGCACAGCCTGACCGAAGCTGCGCTGGTGGATGGCGCTTCACGCGGCACCATTTTGCGCAAGATCATCATCCCCCTGATTACGCCAACGATCTTCTTCATTCTGGTCACAAATCTGATCGAAGTGCTGCAGATTTTCGCAGAACCTTACATCATGACCCGCGGCGGCCCCGCCAATGCCACGCTGACCATCGTCATGTATCTATACCAAAAAGGTTTTCAGCGCTTCCAAATGGGCTATGGCAGCGCCCTGGCCTGGCTGTCGTTCGCCATCATTTTCATCATCACCACCATTCAATTCCGCGCATCCCAGCGCTGGGTAGTCGAAGACTAGAAGGGAGGTTCATCCATGCTTGGCCGTAGTCAATCCATTCCGTGGGGGCAGCGCATCCTGCTCTACGCTTTCCTGATGATCGTTGGCGCGGTGATGGCCTATCCCTTCTTCTTCATGGTCACCACCTCACTCAAGGACAACCAGTCCACGTTTGCCAACATCTTGGCGCCCTTTGGCCCCTCGCTCGAATGGGCCAACTATCAGGCTGTGCTCAGCACCATCAACATGGGCCGCTACATGTTGAACACCGCCTTCATCACCATCTGCGTGGTCCTCGGGCAGATTTTCACCTCGGTCATGGGCGGCTTTGCCTTTGCGCGCATCAAGTTCCCTGGCCGTGATGCACTCTTTCGCGCGTATCTAGGGACCATCATGATTCCGTTCATGGTCGTGCTGATTCCGACGTATAAGCTCATGCTGCTGTTCAACTGGGTAGACCGTTATGAATCGCTGATCATTCCCTGGCTCTTCACGGCCTACGGCACCTTCCTGATGCGCCAGTTCTTTCGCAACATTCCCAACGAATTGGAGGAGGCCGCGGTGATTGATGGCGCCAACCGCTTCACCATCCTGTGGCGGATCTTCGTGCCGCTTTCGATGCCCGCAATTGCGACCCAGGCCACCATCAGCTTCCTCTACGCCTGGAACAGCTTCATCTGGCCGCTGGTGGTCATCCATAACAAGGAGATGTACGTCGTGACGCAAGGCCTGGCCGACCTGCAAGGCGGCTATCATGCCAATGTGCCGTACATCATGGCCGGCGCGACGCTCGCCATCTTGCCGACGGTGCTCGTCTACATCCTGGCCCAACGCTATTTCGTCGAAGGTATCGCCACAACGGGCCTCAAATAACGGCCGCGCCGGGTTCGCGGCGACCTCTCGCCGCCGCGCGCCTGACCGTCCTTCGCTGCGCATTGCAGAGAATTTTCTTTGTGGGCGCCGCGCGAAAGTTGGTACAATGGAAAATTACATGACCCCCACGCAGCTGTACGACGCGTACATCTTCGACCTGGATGGCACTGTCTATCTGGGCGACGCGCTCCTACCCAGCGCCGGCGAGACCATCAGTCATCTACGCGCCGTGGGCAAGCGCACCGTCTTCCTCTCAAACAATCCGACGCACACCCAGCAAGATTACGCGAACCGGCTGGAGCGCTTAGGCCTGCCTACGCCCTTGTCGGATATCATCAATTCCTCCATGGTGATGGTGGATTTCCTGCAGCAGCATTTGCCCGGCGCCCGCCTCTTCGTCGTGGGCGAAGCGCCGCTCTGCCATGACCTGGAAGCCGCTGGTTTCGAGTTGGTAGAAGACCCCTCGCGCGTCGACGCGGTCATTGCCAGCTTCGACCGCACCCTGGTCTACCGCAAGCTGCAGATCGCCTTCGACGCCATCCGCGGCGGGGCGCGCTTCTTTGCCACCAACGCCGATCGCTACTGCCCGGTGCCAGGCGGCGGTCAACCGGACGCTGCTGCGGTCATCGCCGCCATCGAAGCCTGCACCAACACGCGGGTGGAGGTGGTGGTTGGCAAACCGTCGGCCTTCATGGCCGAAGCCGTCCTGCGCGTCTTGACGCTGCCGCCTGACCGGTGTATCATGACCGGCGACCGCCTGGAAACCGACGTGAAGATGGGGCTTGATGCCGGTATGGCGGCGGCATTGACCTTGACCGGCGCCACCTCGGCCGCCATGCTGGCTGCGTCGCCTGTGCGCCCCACGTTCGTCCTGCGCCAGTTGGCCGATTTGCTGCCAGGCGCCATCTGAGACCTATGCCAACCAAACCTTTTTTGCTCGGACTCGACCAGGGCACCAGCGGCAGTCGCGCCCTCATCCTGGATGACCAGGGGCAGGTGCGCGGCTACGGCTATCGGCCCCTGGCGCGTATCTACCCCAACCCTGGTTGGGTGGAACAAGACCCGCTGGCGGTGGCTGAAACGGTGGCCGCTGCCATCACCGAAGCAATTGGACGAGCCGGCTGTCATCCCGCGGAAATTGCGGCCTGCGGCATCGCCTGCCAGCGCAACACCGATTTTGCCTGGCATGCGGTGAGCGGCCGGGCACTGGCCCCCGCCATCACCTGGCAAGACCTGCGCACCTTGCCCCTGCTCGATGAACTGCGGTCATGGGATCTCTATGCGCAGAGCCGTCGTCGCTTGGGCTACTCGCCCGGCCCATACAGCTCGGCGCTGCACCTTGCCTGGCGTTTGCGCAACGATCAGATCCTGATTGACGCCGCTGCCGCCGGACATCTCCGGCTGGGATTGTCCGCGGCGTGGCTGCTGGTCGCCTTGGGGCAGCCGGCGCAGCACGCCATGGACTTTTCCCTGGTGCAGGCCATGGGCCTCTACGATTTCCGCGCGCGCCAGTATTGGCGCGCCTGGCTGGAACGCCTGGGCGTGCCCGTGGACCCGCTGCCGGCGGCTGTGCCCACGGTGCATGAGTTTGGCGCGGTGCGGGTCCGCGCGCCCGGCGGTGCGAGCGCGGCCGTACCGGTCCTGGCGATGATCGGCGATCAACAGGCGGCTCTGTTTGGCTATGACTGCCGCCGCCCTGGCGACGCGGAGTGTACGCATGGCACCGCCTCGTTTGTGGATGTTTGCCTGGGCGATCGCGCGCCCGATCAGGAGAAGATCAACGTCTACGTTGCGTGGGCGCTGGCGCAGGGCGCCGACCCTGACCCGGCCTTCACCTACTGCCTTGAGGCCGACACTGCGGTCACCGGCGCGGCCATCCGTTGGATGCGCGAAAATGCGCGCCTGTTCGATCGCGACGATGAAGTGGGGCCGCTGGCCGCCTCGGTCGCCGACGCCGGCGGCGTCGTCTTCGTCCCCGCCTTCACCGGCTTGAATGTGCCCTACAACGATCACCGCGCGCGCGGCACCATTCTGGGTTTGACGCTGGGCAGCACGCGCGCCCACATCGTGCGCGCCTTCCTCGAGGCCCTGGGCTACCAGGTGCGCGCTATTTTAGAAACGATCCAGGCCGAAACTGGTCTGCATGTGGACCGGCTGCACCTGGGGGGCGGTGTTTCGGCTAGTGATGAAGCGTGCCAGATTCAGGCTGACCTCATCGGCATCCCGACCATCCGCCCGCAGTTCCGCGAGACCACCGCGCGCGCGGCCGCCATGTTGGCTGGAATCGGCAGCGGCGCCTGGAAGTCGCCTGCTCATTTGCCGCCCTTGCCCGAAGGAGTCACCCGCTTCGAGCCCCGGCTGACGGTTGACCAGCGTGACGCGGGCTACGCACGCTGGCAGCGCGCGGTCGAACGGGCACGCGCGTGGGACACGGAGGCGTAGACGACGGCGATGAGCGAGTGGCCGTGGTTGCTTGAACTTGACCCGCCGCCCGACCCGGTGGCGGTGTTTCAACACCTGGCGCACGATCCCTTCGCCTTGTTTCTTGACAGCGCCCTGGTCACACCCCCGCCCCAGCCGGCGGCACATGCGGCTCGACTGAGACTTCGGCGAGCTCAGTCGAGCCGCGCTCACGCCGAAGGCTCGCCGAAGTCGCCGGAGACGCCGACCGCCCATCCCCTGGGGCGCTATTCCTTCATCACGGCCTACCCGTTCGCCACACTGATCAGCCGCGGTGAGCAGACCGAGTTCACGCAGACCGACACCGGTCTGACCACGCTCAGCGCAGAGGACCCATTTGCCCTGCTGCAGCGGCACTGGCGCGCCTGCGCACAGCCTCCGATTTCCGGCGATGCCAACCTGCCGCCGTTTCAGGGCGGCGTGGCTGGTTACTGGGGCTATGAACTGGCGCATCGGCTGGAAAAAATTCCATTTGTCGCGCAACCTGCCCGTTCGACCGTACCCCCGCCTGACATGGCGCTTGGGTTCTACGATTGGGTGTTGGCCTGGGATCATGCCAGCGCCGGCGACCCGCGCTGCTGGCTCTTTTGCAGCGGCCGGCCGGCGACCGAACCATCCGACCGGTTGCCGCGCGCCCAACAGCGGGCAGAGCAAATTTTGGCCTTGATCGGCCGGCCGCCCCCAGCCTTGGCGCCCTGGCTGGTTTCACCTGCGCCGCCGGTCGCAGACATGCGTAAGCCCGCGCCGCGCTTTCACGTCCCCGGCCATCCCGGCCTCACTTCCACCTTCAGCCGCCCAGCCTACCTGGCGGCCGTGCGCCGCGTGCTGGCGTCCATTGCTGCCGGAGATGTCTACCAGGTCAACCTTGCGCAGCAGCTGCACCTTCCCCTGACAGCCCATCCGTGGGAACATTACCAGCGTCTACGCCGGATCAACCCGGCGCCTTTTGCGGCCTTTTTTGTGCTTCCGCCCGGCCCGGAGGCGGAGCCTGGCCGTGTGGGCGGCGCCATTCTCAGCGCCTCGCCGGAGCGCTTCTTGCGCGTGCAGGGCGGGCAGGTTGAAACGCGGCCCATCAAGGGGACGCGGCCGCGCGGGCGCACTGCCACGTCCGATGCGGCGCTGCGCGCTGAACTGGCCGCCAGCGCCAAGGATCAAGCCGAGAACGTCATGATCGTTGACCTCCTGCGCAACGACCTTTCTAAAGTCTGCCAGCCCTTCAGTGTGCAGGCGCCGGAGCTGTTCGCCGTCGAATCGTATACTACGGTGCATCACCTGGTTTCCACCGTGGTCGGTCACTTGCGTCCTGGTCTGGATGCGGTGGACCTGCTGCGCGCCTGCTTCCCCGGCGGCTCGATCACGGGTGCGCCGAAGGTGCGAGCCATGCAGATCATCGCCAGCCTTGAACCAACGCCGCGCGGCGTCTACTGCGGCGCGCTCGGCTACCTGGGCTTCGACGGCGCCTTCGACAGCAGCATTGCCATCCGCACGGCCGTGGCCGGCGCGCACGAGTTGAGCTTTGGCGTGGGCGGCGGCATCGTCGCAGATAGCGATCCAGCCGCGGAATACACGGAGACCCTGCACAAGGCCGCTGGCCTTTGGCGCGGGTTGACCCTGCCGTAGGAGGCGCTGCCATGTCCTTTGTGCATGTGAATGGTGAACTATTACCTGAGCAGAATGCGCGCATTTCCGTGCACGACCGCGGCTTCCTGCTCGGCGATGGCCTCTTCGAAACCATGCGCGCCGCCGGCGGTCGCGTCCTTCACCTGGATCAGCACCTGGCGCGCCTGAGCCGCGGCGCGGCCGTCCTGGGCTTCGAACTGCCGCCGCAGGCAGGTCTGGCAGATGCCGTGCACAGCACGCTGGCCGCCAACGACCTGGCGAGCCGCGAGGCAGTCGTGCGCCTCACCGTATCGCGCGGCGTCGGGCCGCGCGGCCTGGGGCCGCCGCTGCGTCCGTCGCCCACCGTGGTGATTATCGCGGCGCCGCTCACCGCGCCTCTGCCGGTTCAGCAGACGGCCATCACGCTCCCGTTTCGCCTGGATGCCGCATCGCCGTTGGTCGGGCTGAAGACCCTCAACTACCTGCCGCAGATTCTGGGTCGTCAGGCCGCGTTGGCGGCCGGCGCGGATGAAGGCATCTTCCTGAATCATGCTGATGCGCTGGTGGAGGGCTGCGCCAGCAATCTGTTTTGGGTGCGGGGCAATCTCCTCTGTACGCCCGATCTGACCTGCGGCCCGCTGCCAGGCATCACGCGCGCGATCGCCTTGACGCTTGCGTCCACGCTGGGGTTATCGGTGCGCGAAGGGGCGTTCGCGCGATCAGCGTTGGCGGAGGCGGACGAGGCCTTCCTCACCAACTCCGTCTTGGGTTTCATGCCGCTGACCAGGCTTGATGATCGCGCCATTGGCCAAGGAAAACCTGGATCAGTCACGGCGCGGCTGCAGGCGGCCTTGCAGCAGATGGCCGCGGCCTAGCTGATTGTTGTCTAGTCCAGCGCTTTGGGCTACAATACGGACTGATTTTTCATCTCGCTGGCAAAGGCGTTTTCGCAGGTCGTCGCAATGCTTGATCCAACCCTCATTCTCACCCTGGTTGTCGTGATCCTCACCGCGTTGCTCGGCGCGTACGTCAACGGCCGGCGTCGCGATCGCTGCCTGGCGCACTTCGAGGCTGATCACGTCAATATCGAACTCCTGGGCGGTCAGCAGATTTGGGGTCATCTGCACGTTGAACCGACCGGCGTCGAGCTTATCTATACACGCGATCATCGCGATCAGCAGGAGCACATCGAAACGACCTATCTGCTTTACAAGGACGAGTTCCCGCAAATTCAGGCTGTCTATCGCTACTGTGACGAGATGGATGCCGACGAGCAGCAAAAGCGCCGGGCGATGATTGAGCGGGTGTTTCATCCCCGTCCCAGCATGCGTCTGCGCCGCCGCCTGCGCAATTTCATCAGCTCCGCGTCTGATTCGCTCAGCCAGGCCATCGGCGTGATCGTGGGCAGCAGCAAGGCTCAAGGCTCCAAGCTCATCACCGAAGAAAGCCAGGACTACTTCACCAACCTGGGCAGCAACTTGATCGGTTACGCCGGCACTGACTACGATCCCCTGCTAGAGCGTTACGTTGGCGTCAAAGTGGTGGTGGAGCTGCGTGAAGGCGATGCGGTTTATGAACATGTCGGCATTCTGTGCGACTATACGGCCGATTTTCTGGAGATCCTCGATGTCCATTTCCCCATTGTGCAGACCCATCCGCTGGCGGCGCCAAGCGCTGGGATAGACACGCCGTTCGTGCGTGCAAATCGTACGGGCAAATCGCTCTATGTGGTCAATGTGGGCAAGAATTCGCTCCTGGTGCAGGCAGCGACGGCCGGCGAACAGCAGATGCCGATCAACGCGCTGCTCGATGTCAGCGAAGATCTGGCCTACGACCTGCCGAATGAGTTGGCAAGCGCAGAGGTTGAATTGACGATCAAGATCGTGCGTCATCTCGACTTCATCATCCCGCGCTCCCGCGCGCTCATCCGGCACAAAGCGGAACGTTACGATCCTGACCAGGTGTTCGATATTGGTCTGGGGTTGAAATCGAACTACACGCCGGAAGAGAAGAAACTGAGCGCGGCGCTGGAAGCAAATCCACAGGATGGCGTCAGCGCTGTAGCGCTCGGGCAGCTACTTTTTCGGCGCGGCCGCCTGCGCGAGGCCGAGCGCTGGTTCGATTATGCGCTGGCGCGCCGCGACCGGTTGCCAGACAACGGCAAGCTGGCCGAACGACAGCTGCGCTACATCAAGCTCAAGCGCAGCGAATTCTACAAATAAGCCGAGTTGCAGGTCAAGGCCCTGGGACATGCGGCGGTCAGAACGCTCATGTGACCCAGGCGAGGCGTTCGTCACGCTCGTGGAAGGAATCTACGAAGAAGCGCAGTCGTCACAGCAATGGTGTGACGCGAGCTATCGAATGGTCTGTCTAATGGTGGGCGTTAACGGCGTGATGCTGGCGCCCTGTTTTTTTTGCACACGCGGCAAGCAGCGCGCGTAGTGAGGAACCCAATGGGAACTATACGAACAATTGTTGAGGAACAGAGCGGCCAAACCGTCCTGCGGCGCCAAATCCCCTACGTGCGGCCGCAATCCTGGCGACGCCTGCTGATTGGCGACCGGCTGTCGAATGCGGACGCGCCGCACCAGACCATCCCCAAGGTGGTTGGCCTGGCCGTTTTCGCCTCGGATGCGTTGTCATCCACTGCCTACGCAACCCAAGAAATTCTCGCCATCCTGGCCCTGGCCGGCGCGGGCGCTTTGCCGTTTGCCCTCCCAATCGCCGTCGCCATCGTGGCCTTGCTGGCGATTGTCACGATTTCTTATGAGCAGACCATTCACGCCTACCCTGGCGGCGGCGGCGCCTACATCGTGGCGCGCGACAACCTGGGTGAGCTGGCCGCGCAGACGGCGGGCGCGGCCCTGCTGACTGATTACACGCTGACCGTAGCGGTCTCGATCTCATCTGGCGTGGCGCAAATTGTCTCGGCCTTTCCCGCGCTCTTGAACTGGCGCGTCGAAATTGCCATCGGCATGGTGCTCCTGGTCACGCTCATCAACTTGCGCGGGGTCAAGGAGTCCGGCAGCGCATTTGCCATTCCCACCTACTTCTTCATTGTCATGATGTTTTTGACCGTTGGACTGGCGTTTTTCCGTTACTTGACCGGCAGCCTGGGACAGGTCGTCAACCCGCCGCCCCTGGAGATGATCCATGAAGTTCGCGCGATGTCGCTCTTCCTCTTGCTGCACGCCTTTTCCAGCGGCACCACCGCGCTGACCGGCGTCGAAGCAATTTCCAACGGCACCACGGCCTTCCGCGAGCCGCGCAGTCGCAATGCCGGCATCACGTTGATCTGGATGTCGGTCATTCTGGGCACACTCTTCCTCGGCATCACCTTCCTCAGCGGTCAAATCGGCGCGGTGCCGTCCGAACAAGAGACGGTCATCTCGCAGCTGGTGCGTACGGTCTTTCAGGGGCAGGGGCCGCTTTACCTGGCCGTGATTGCGGCGACGACTGTCATCCTGATCATGGCGGCCAATACCTCCTACGCTGATTTCCCGCGCCTGAGCGCCCTGGTCGCCGGCGATGGCTTCCTGCCGCGCCAATTGACGTACCGTGGCAGCCGCCTGGTCTTCTCCCGCGGCATCTTAAGCCTGGCGGCGCTGGCGTCGGTCCTCATCATCGTATTCGACGCCAGCGTGACGCGCCTCATTCCGCTCTACGCGATCGGCGTGTTTCTCTCCTTCACCCTGTCACAGGCCGGCATGGCCCGGCGTTGGTGGCGCATCGGTCATTTGGCGCCCGAGCAAGAGGTCAAAGACGCCGGCTCCACACTGCACTATGAACCTGGCTGGCAGTTGAAGATGGTTATCAATGGCTTTGGCGCTTTCTGTACAGCCATCGTCATGCTGGTCTTTGCGCTGACCAAGTTTCAGGACGGCGCCTGGGTGGTCTTGATTCTGGTGCCCCTCATTGTGTTGGGTTTCTACACCATTCATCGCCATTACAAGCGCCTGGCCCGCCGACTGTCGCTGGAAGGATTCGGCCCGCCGCCCCTGATTCGCCGCCACCGCGTCATCATGCCGATCGGCGGGGTGCACCGCGGCACGCTCAACGCCTTGCGCTACGCGCGCACCCTGACCCACGACGTGACAGCCGTCTATGTCTCGACCGATGCGGCCACCTCTGATCGCGTCCGCCTGAAATGGGAGCATTGGGGCGAAGGTGCGCGCTTAGTTGTCCTGGAGTCTCCTTATCGCTTGCTCATGGAGCCGCTGCTTGACTTCGTGGATGAGGTCTGCACCTATCGCCAACCCAATGAACTCATCACCATTGTCGTGCCCCAGTTCGTCCCGGCCCATTGGTGGCAGAACCTTCTGCACACGCAGGCGGCGCTCACCTTGCGCATGGCCCTCATGCGGCGCAAGGGCATCGTCATCACCAACGTTCCGTACCAGATTGATGAGGAAGAACCTACTGAGGAGCATGCATGACTCACGCTGCGTTCACCACAACCACGCACGGCTTACGCCGCGATCTGCCGCCGATGCGGCTCTTCGAAAAAGCCAAACGTTACGGCATCTGGAATCCGAGCGAGATTGACTTCAGTCAAGACCGCCGTGATTGGTTGACCCTGGCGCCCACAGAGCAGGACATTCTCCTCCGCCTGACCAGCATGTTTCAGGCCGGCGAGGAGGCCGTGACGCTTGATCTCCTGCCGCTGGTGATGGTCATCGCCCAGGAAGGGCGCCTGGAAGAAGAAATGTTCTTGACCACCTTCCTGTGGGAGGAAGCCAAGCACACCGATTTCTTTCGCCGCTTCCTCGACGAGGTCGTCCAACACTCAGGCGATTTGAGTCGCTTTCATACCCCAAACTACGTCGCCCTTTTTTACCAGGCGCTGCCCGCAGCGATGAACGCGTTGGTCACGGATCGTTCCCCTGCGGCGCAAACGCGAGCGTCGGTCACCTACAACATGATTGTCGAGGGTGTGCTCGCCGAGACCGGCTATCATGCCTACTACACCGTCTTCAATCAAAACGGGATGCTGCCCGGACAAGTCAAAGGCATTGGCCTGCTCAAGCAAGATGAGTCGCGCCATATTGCCTATGGGGTTTATCTCATTTCGCGCCTGTTGGCGCAAGACGCCGGCTTATGGGCCGTGGTGGAAGACACCATGAACGAGCTGCTGCCGTTGGCGCTCGGCGTGATTGGCGACACCTTCGCCTGCTATGACCCAGCGCCGTTTGGGCTGACGCTCGATATGTTTACCGATTTCGCTCTCGGTCAGTTCCAGAAGCGGATGGAGCGCATCGAGCGTGCGCGCGGCGCCACCCTGGACCAGGTTATCGCGGCGACCCAGGCGATCATCGAGCAGGATAGCGCTTGAGATTGCGCGCGCATCGCGCAGACCCCGCGGCCATTCGTAACACAATCGGACGTGCCTGGACTACGCAGTAGATTCATCGCTGCCAGGAGGCACGTCCGATGCGTTTGACTTTGCTTCATGTTGTGTGCGTAACCCTTGTTGCTGTTGTTGGTTCTATCGTGCGGCCCAGCGCCCCTTTACGGGCCGCGCCCCCATTCGCTGCCGCCCCCACCGATTGCATGGCCTTCGCATCTTCCCTGCGCTGGTACCAAATTCCAGTGCAGGGTGTGCGGCCAGCCGCGCGGCGCGACGCCGCGCTCGCGTACGACGGCGCGCGCCAGCGCCTGATTCTCTTTGGCGGCCGCAACAGCGCTCCTCTCGATGACACCTGGGCTTTTGACCTGGTGGCGCGCGCCTGGCAGCCGCTGGCGACCGGCGCGGTCACCAGGCCGCCCGCGCGCTTCAGCATGGTGGCCGCGCACGATAGGGATCACAACCGCTTGCTCGTCACCACCGGTCAAGGCAGCAGCGCCCAATTCTTCAACGACGTTTGGAGCTTCGATCTTCTCAGCAACACCTGGACCCAGGTAATCGCACAGGGGGCCGCGCCGCCCATCCGCTACGGATCCGCAGGCGGATCTGCAAACGCTGGCGCAGCCGCGCTCTACCTGAGTCACGGTTTCACCGACCAGGGGCGCTTCGATGACACCTGGACGTTCGACCTCACGACCCAACAATGGACGAACGTGACGCCCACAGGCCCCTTGCCACTCAGACGCTGCCTGCACGCCGGCGCATTGACCGCCAGCGATACGCTCGTGATTTTTGGCGGCTGCGCCTCCGGCTTCGGCCCCTGCCCTCTCAACGACACCTGGCGCTTCAACGTGAGCACTGCCAATTGGACGCAGCTGGCAACGCAGGGCGCCACGCCGGCCGCGCGCTATTTCCCCGGCCTGGCCGCGATCAACACCTGCCAGCAGGCCGTGCTCTTCGGAGGCCACACCACGGGCGCTGACCTGAATGACGCCTGGCTGCTCGATGCCAGCGCCGGCGCCTGGAGCCCACTCACACCGCAAGGCGCGGCCCCTGCGGCACGCCAGAGTCACAGCATGGCCTGGCTGGCGCAGTTCGGCGAAATCTCCGGTCGCAGCGCGGTGGCCGTCTTTGGCGGCGCCAGCGCCAGCGACAATCTGAACGACCTGTGGGTGCTGCTGCCCGCGGTCACGTGCTATGATTTTGTCGCGCCGGTTGGTGTGGGCATCGAGGATGTGACCCTGATTGCCGATCACTGGGGCCAGACGGCCAGTCACTCGCAATGGGATCCCGGGTTTGATGCCAACGGTGATGGTCAGGTGGAGATCAGCGACGTGATGCAGGTGGCCGCAGCGTGGATGAGTCACTGCACCTCATCCTGACAGCACGCCATGCCCACCCCGTGGTCAGTCGTTATCGGCAGATTGTCAGGCATAAATGCTGGCGACTGTGATATAATGTCCCGTGTCCGACAATTGCCGCCGCATGACGGCGCGGCTGACCTTCCCCCATCATCATCCGTGGAGAAACGTATGCGAATCCGTTTGCCGATCTCTGTCATCGCTATTCTCATCGGTTTGTTGACCCTTCCCAGTATCGTATCGGGCGCCAAATCGTACAGCGCCGATCGCTTCGATGTGGATGTGGCCGTTCAGGACGATGGTTCCCTGCTCGTCACCGAGACGGTCATCTTCCGCTTCAACGGCGGCCCTTTCACCTATGTCTTTCGCGATCTTCCCACCGACCACACCGATGGCGTGACCGTGGTGAGCGCCAGCATGGACGACCAGACGCTGCCTCCTGGTAAGGACGCCGGTCAGGTGGAGATTCGCGGCCGTAATCCGATCAAAGTGCGCTGGCATTTTGCCCCCACGTCCGATAGCTCACACACCTTTGTCCTGGTCTATCGGGCGCTGGGCGTGATTCGCGTGAATCCGGAGGCCGATGTGCTGGCCTGGCAGGCGTTGCCAGACGATTACGACTATCCGATTGCCTCCAGCACGATCACGGTGACGTATCCTAAAGCCGTTCAGCGCATCGCTGCGCCCCGCCTGCGCGCCGGCGATGCCAGTGTGGAAACGAGCGCTGGCCAGGTGCGCTTCGTGGCGCAGAACCTGAAACCGAAATCACCCTTTGTACTTGAACTAAGCTTTGCGCCGGGCAGCGTGATCACGCAGCCCCCACAGTGGCAGGCGCGCGCCGCAGAGGCGAACCGGGTTGCGCCTACCCTGGGCCTGTTCACCGCGGCGCTGACTCTGCTGGGACTGGGAGGCGTCGCGGCTTACCTGCGGCGCTACAGCCGTCCAACCTCATCAACGGCCGCTGTTGTGCGTCCGACAACGCCTCCCAGCCGCTTGCCTCCAGCCATCGCCGGCGTGATCGGCAGCTCAGCCGCCGCCGCGTCGGGGTGGAATCAAGCCCTGGCTGCGCTCTTCGACCTGGCCGCACGCGGCGCCTTGCGCTTCGAAGAAGCGCCAGACAAGAAATGGTATCGCCAGCATGACTTCATCGTGCAGCGGCAGGGTCAGCCCGCCGGCCTGCGGCCGCACGAGCAGGCTGCGCTCGACCTGGTGTTCAGCCACCAGGGCCAGATGTTGACCAGCGTCAAGCTCTCGGACCTGCAAAATCGCCTGACCTCGCGGCTAGGGGAATTCAACAAGGCGATCGAGCAGGAAATGCAGGACTTGGGCTTGCTTGATCCGGCGCGGCGCCAGGTCAAGCGGTCGCTCGGCATTGCGGCCGCGCTGCTCTTCGGGCTGCTCATCGTTGGCTTGGCCCTGGGCGTCCTGATCGCCGTCAACACGGGGCTGTGGCCTGTCCTTCTGCTGCTGATCGCTGTCTTTAGCATGAGCATGGCGCTCTTCATCGCCTCTGCCGGCTTCTCACCCTTGTCTGAGGCCGGCATGGTGGAACATCAGCAGTGGAAGGCATTTGGCGACTACTTGCGCGAGGTGGTCAAAGGACGTGAATTATTCAGCGAGGCCGCCACGTCTTCCATGTTTGAGGCGAACCTGCCCTTTGCCGCGGGCCTGGGGCTGTTGGATCGCTGGGTGAAGTTCTTCCAGAAAGAGGGCGCCCTGACCATACCGACCTGGTTCAGCTCGTTGTCGAGAGCAGGCGACGGCAGCGAGATTGCCATTTTCGCCACCATGATGCACTCGGCGGGCAGCGTCGGCGGCGACGCCAGCGGCGCGGGCGCGGGCGCTGGGGCAGCGGGCGGCGGCGCCAGCGGCGCGGGGTGAAAGGAGAGTCAATTCTATGCGAGAAAACCATGTGGTTCGCTTGTTGATGACGCTGGTCGTCACTTTGTCTGTGTTGACGGCCTGCGCGCCGGTTGCATCTGATGCCACGCGCGCGGTTCCGCCGCTGCCTCCCACCAACACGGCCCAGCCGCTGCCTTCCTACGCCCTTCCCGCGCAGGCGCACCTGGCGCAGGCGCTAGGCGCGCCGCTCGAACAGGTGGTCGTCAAGGAGATTCAGCCCACGCAATGGCCCAATTCCTGCCTGGGCGTCATACGCACCGACGATGTTTGCCTGGAGGTGATCACGCCAGGGTATCGCATTGTCTTCGGCACACCGCAGGGCGACTACACCTACCACACCGATCAGACCGGACAGAAATTCCGCGCCGCCGAGCCGCCGCCGACAGGGACGCCCACGCTGGCCGTGACGCCCGGGGTCATCAAGCCGGGGGAAAGCGGCATCGAGGGAATTGTGACCATCAGTCCGACGTGCGGCGGGCCGGTGCGCCCTGGACAGGATTGCACGGCTCCGTACCAGGCTGTGATCACCGTGCTTGATGCGGCCAACAAGACTGTCGTTCAGGCGACAAGCGATGCGCAGGGACGTTTTCGCCTGCCGCTGCCGCCAGGCGTATACACGCTGCGACCAGAAAGGCCCAAGCCGGGGATCGCAACCGCCGCGGATGTCACCGTGACCGTCGAAGCGGGTCGCGTGACTCCCGTTGAGATCACGTACGATAGCGGCCTGCGCTGACGCTTGTTCATTTCGCGCTTACGCGCAATCTGAGTATAATCTAGGTAGAGTGACAGAGTGGCGCTGCCACATGAAGCCCGGGCGGCGCCATAGCCTACCCACGGCGGATGTGCATCAACAGGCGCCTGCACAGCCAGGCGCCTGTTTTGATTCAAATGAAGATTGCTGAGTAATTCGATGCCGATCATTGAGGACAATACAAGAACAACCGTGCTGCACCGTCCAGCCATATACACCCCTCCGCGGTCCTGGCGCACATGGTTGTTTGGCACGCCTCTCGCCACAGCGGAGGCTCCCCACCAAACGATCAGCAAACGCATTGGCCTGGCCATTTTTGCTTCAGACGCGCTATCGTCCACGGCCTACGCAACCCAAGAGATCCTGGTCATTTTGGCGGCCGCTGGAACGGCGGCGTTCGGCTATGCCTTCCCGATTTCCCTCGCCATTGTGGCCCTCTTGGCTATCGTTACCCTGTCTTACGAGCAAACGATCCATGCGTATCCTGGCGGCGGCGGCGCGTATATCGTCTCGCGCGACAACCTGGGCGAACTGCCGGCCCAGATTGCCGGCGCGGCCTTGCTGACAGACTATATCCTCACGGTGGCGGTCTCGGTTTCCTCTGGGGTGGCTCAAATCGTCTCCGCGTTCCCTGCGTTTTTTGAATATCGGGCCTATCTCGCTGTTGGGCTGGTCTTTTTCGTCATGCTGGTCAACCTGCGTGGAATCAAGGAGTCGGGGGCGGCCTTTGCCATCCCATCCTATTTCTTCTTGGCGATGATGGTAATCACCATAGGCTCGGCGTTGATTCGTTATCTGACTGGCACCCTGGGCGCTGTGATTGATCCGCCTCCGATTGAGATGCTGCACGAGGCCCAGGCGTTGAGTCTATTCTTGATCTTGCACGCGTTCTCCAGCGGCACCACGGCGTTGACCGGCGTCGAGGCCATTTCCAACGGCACCATGTCATTCAAGGAGCCGCGCAGCCGCAACGCCGGCATCACCCTGATGTGGATGGCTGGCATCCTGGGCACGCTATTCCTGGCGATCACCTTCTTTGCCGGCCAGATTGGCGCCGTGCCATCTGAGATCGAGACTGTCATTTCACAATTTGCCCGCACGGCACATGGCGGGGAGGGCATCCTTTACCTGGCGACCATCGCTGCCACGACGGTCATCTTGATCATGGCGACCAACACATCCTTTGCTGGTTTTCCCAGCCTGAGCGCGCTGTTGGCCGTAGATGGGTTTGTTCCACGCCAACTGGCGTTCCGCGGCAGCCGCCTGGTCTACTCCAACGGGATTATCGCGTTGGCGGTGATCGCCTCCATACTGATTTTCGTTTTCAATGCCAGCGTCACGGGCCTTATCCCGCTCTACGCGATTGGCGTTTTCCTTTCCTTCACCCTGTCGCAGGCGGGCATGGCGCGGCGTTGGTTCAAAATTGGCCGCCTGGCGCCTGGACAAGCGGTGCAAGAGCGCGGCTCGTTGCTGCGCTCCGACCCGCGCTGGGCTCTGAAGATGACAGTCAACAGTTTTGGCGCCCTCTGCACGGCGATCGTGATGTTGGTATTCTGCATCACCAAGTTCCAGGACGGCGCCTGGTTAGTGCTCATCCTCATTCCCGCCTTGGTCGTTCTGTTCATGCGTATCAGCCATCACTACCGCGATCTGGCCCAGCGCCTGTCGCTGGATCACTATGCCGCGCAGCCCACCACCAAACGTCACCGCGTGATTTTGCCAGTGAGCAGCGTGCATCGCGGCACCCTGACCGCGCTCCGGTATGCGCGTACACTCTCGAACGACATTACCGCCGTCCACGTTTGTGTTGACCCTGAAGCCCTGGCGAAGGTGAAGCAAAAATGGGAGGTATGGGGCGGCGGCGTGCGTTTGCAGATCATTGATTCTCCCTATCGGCTGTTGATTGAGCCGATGATGGATTACATTGCCAGCGTGGCCGAACTGCGTCAGCCCAATGAAATCATCACGGTCGTTGTCCCTCAGTTCATTCCGCGACACAGGTGGCAGAATTTGCTTCATACCCAAACGGCGTGGCTCCTACGCCTGGCGTTCCTTTCACAGCCGGGCATCGTGATTACCGATGTCCCCTATCAATTGGACCAGGACGATCCTAGTCCTAGCGAGGCAACATGAATGTGATTGTGGTTGGTTGTGGCCGCATGGGCGCTGAGCTCGCCTACCGGCTCTACCAGAATAGACACGAGATCACGGTCATTGATCAGGTTGGCGAGGCATTCCAGAATTTGCCGCCTGATTTCCGCGGCCGTATGTTAGAAGGCGACGTGCTCTCAAGCGATATGCTGCATCGAGCTGGCCTGGGCACGGCCCAGGCCCTGGCGGCCGTAACGAGCGCGGACACGATCAACGCGGTGGTGGGGCACGTAGCGCGCACCGTTTATCACATCCGCAATGTGGTGGTGCGCAACTTCGACCCGCGCTATCGCCCCATGCACGAGGCCTTTGGCCTGCAGATCGTCAGTTCCAGCAGTTGGGGCGCTCAGCGCATGGAAGAAATGCTGGCGCCAGGCGCGCTGCACACCGTTTTTTCAGCCGGCAACGGCGAGATCGAAGTCTACGAAATGCTCGTGCATGCAGGCTGGGACGGCCATACGCTGCAAGCGGCGGTGCCAACCGGCCAATGCCTCGTGATCTCCCTGACTCGCGCGGGCCGCGCGCTCCAGCCCACCCCGGACACGCTGCTGCGCGCGGGCGACATCTTGCACTTGAGCGCGGATCAAACTGGCATCGAAGCGGTGCGTCAACGCCTGGTCGCACTGGGGGAGAAATAACATGTTCGTTGTCATTGTCGGTGGCGGACGCACCGGCACTCAGTTAGCCACCCTGCTGCTCGCCCAGAACCACGACGTGCGCGTGGTTGAAAGTCGTTCCGAAATTTTGGCTCGCATCCACCGCGAGCTGCCAACCGAAACCATTTACGAGGGAAACACGACTGACCCCAACGTGCTTGAGCAGGCTGGGATCAAGACCGCTGATGTGGTGGCGGCGGTGACAAACAACGATGCGGATAACCTGGCCATCTGCTTCCTGGCGCGTTCACGCTACAAGGTGGGGCGCACCATCGCTCGCGTGAACAATCCCCGTTCGGCCTGGCTCTTCGACCAGAAGTTCCACGTAGACGTGGCCTTGAACGCCGCCGAGATCCTTTCCGGCTTGATCGAAGAGGAAATGTCGCTGGGCGATATGATGACGTTGCTCAAACTGCGCCGCGGCAACTACGCCATCGTGGAGCAAAAGGTGCCGGCCGGCGCCAAGGGATTGGGCATCGCCTTAAAAGACCTGGCGCTGCCGGAGCAGTGCATCATCGCGGCCATTGTGCGCCAGGGTGAAATCGTCTTGCCGCGGGGCATCACCGCCTTCGAAGTGGGCGATGAGGTCTTGGCGGTCACCGACTCGCAGGGCGCCCAGCAGCTGGCTGAACTGTTGTCCGCACCCGGCAACGGCGGCAGCAAACGCCCAGCATAGCCGAACGCTGAAGTCGTAATGCTGAGCGCTGACTAGGGAACGGCCAGCATTGGCTAAAGGTCAACCACATGGCTCACATCGCCTGTACGCGTGAGGGCATCACGCTTGACGAGCAGCCCTTCTACCTCTTGGCGGGCCAGGTTCACTACTTCCGCTATCCCCCGGCGGAGTGGCGGCCTCTCCTGTTGACCGCACGCGCAGCCGGGCTGAACACGATTGATTTTGTTATTCCCTGGAACCTGCACGAGCCGCAGGAGGGCCATTTCGATTTCAGCGATTTGGCCGATCTCCCGGCCTTCATAGATTTGTGCCATGACCTGGGTCTCAAGGTGATTGCTCGCCCCGGCCCTTACATCTGCGCGGAATGGGAAAACGGCGGCATTCCAGCCTGGCTGGCCGCTGTCCCCTCCATCGCCTACCGCCTGGACAATCCGGCCTTCCTCGCCGCCACCCTGCGCTGGTTCGACGTTTTGATTCCTTTGCTGGCTGCACGCCAGGCAGACCGCGGCGGCCCGATCATTCTGGTGCAGATCGAAAACGAGCATTGGGCGTCCGGCGTCTATGGGCACGATGCGCACCAGGCCACTCTGGCGCAGGCGCTGGCCGCGCGGGGCATCACCGTTCCGCTCTACACCTGCATGGGCGCCATGCCGGGCGTGGCCGAGTTTCGCAATGGCTGGACTGGCCTGGATCGCAAGCTGCAGGCGACGCGCCGCGCGTGGGCGGATAATCCGATGATCGTCAGTGAGCTGTGGAGCGGCTGGTTCGACAACTGGGGCGCCAGTCGCCACAACGGCAAGTCGCCAGCCGGCCTCGACGCACGCTTGCACGAACTAACCGCGGTAGGCGCCAGCGGCCTCAGCCATTGGATGTGGGCCGGCGGCACCAATTTTGCCTTTTGGGGCGGCCGCACCGTGGGCGGCGACACGGTGCATATGACCACCTCGTACGATTACGATGCGCCAGTGACGGAATACGGGGGACTGACAGCCAAATACTTCGTCGCCCGACGCCATCACCTGTTCCTCAGCACTCTGGGCGCTGCGCTGGCGCCGCTCCTGGCCGATGCGGCGTTCGGCGGGCCGCGTGTCCTGGGCGCCAAAGCTGTGGCCGGCCGCGCCGGCGGCGGCGGTGAACCGCTGTGCAGCGTGCGCCATGGCCATTTTGCCGCCGCCTACCTGCGCAACGAGTCAGCCGATCGCCAGGTCTACCAGCTGTTCGACAAACCGGTTGATCCGGGCGGCAGCGCAGTTCACCTGGCGGTCGAGGTCGAAGCCTTCTCACTCAAGCCGGTCTTCATGAACCTGCCCCTGGCTGACAGCGGGCTGCGGCTGCGCTTTCACACCGGACGTATCCTCGGTTTCTGGCATTGGCCCGCGGCCGATGTGCTCGTGATCTACGGTTTCCCGGGCGAGGTTGGCAGCCTGAGCGTAGAAGCCATGACAGATCTCCAACCCCAGGCATTGGATGATGGAGGTCGCCCGGCGGTGCGTTTGGAATGGCAGGAAGAGACGCCCAGCGCCAGCGGTCGGGTCGTTGGCAGCGAGCTTCAGGTCGCCTATTGGTTGCGCGCCGCGCCGGGCGTGGCGCGGGCGAGGATCCACCGCGCCGGCGCGGCGCCGCGCGACCTGCTGATTCTGCTCCTGACCCAGGCCTACGCCGAACGCTGCTGGCCGATCGGAGACCTGGGCTTCTTGCTCGGCCCGCATCTGGTCAACGAGTTTCGGGTGGACGCCGCGGGCGCGCTCTCCATCCAACTCGACGGCCGCGGCGTCGAGCCGTGGTATTGGGTGGACGCGGATGGGCGTCTGCTGGAAATCAAGCAGCCAACATCTGAAGCCCCAGCGCATGCGTCTGCGCTACACGCACCGGTACTTCAGGCGTGGGAGACGCTCCCTGTGGCAGAATTGGAAGCCAATGTTGGTTGGCAGGCGTTGGACGATCTACAGCGGGATCGGCCCAACGCGCACGGCTATGCCTGGTACCGCGCCCGTTTCACCGCGCAGCAGCCGCCCGGCCTCACTACCCTGGCCGCGCCGGGTCTGGCTGACCGCGGCCATCTGTTCGTGGATGGCGCGTTCATCGGCGCGCTCGGCGTGGGGCCGCACGGGCCGACCTTAGCCGTGCCATGGACCTTGACGCCGGGTGAGCACGACCTGCGCGTGCTCGTGGATGACCTGGGACGCTTCAATTACGGCAGCGGCCTGGGTGAAATCAAAGGCCTGACCGACACGCTGTATCTGGGCGGAGAGCAGACCGACATCACAACCGGCTGGACGGCGCTCTGGCAAGAGGCTGCTTTTGCGGGCGAAGCCCTGGCCAACGCCCGGCCCGCGCATGTGCGGCCGGACGCGGCCAACGTCAACCTGGCTGCTTTCGCCCCGCCGGAGGGGGCCGGCAGTGAACTGTGGCTCCTGCGCGACCTGCCCATACCAACTGGGAAACGAGCTTTGCTCTACGTGACCGGCGACCGCAACCCTGGCGGCCTGTTTATCAACGGCGCGCCGCTCATCCGCTTCAGTCGTCATTTTGGCGGCGGTTTTTTCAAATTCGACATTAGTCAGCACTTGCGTGCAGACGGCGCTAACGTGATTGCGCTGCATATCCGCGATTATGCCGGACACCCGTGGCGCGCGTGGCTGCTGACCTTCGACGCCGACCAGGCGCTGGACGCCGCGTGGGAGTTTCGCCCTGGCGTCAGTCCCATGGCCATGCCGCTCGATCATCAACCACCGCCGCGGCCCGCATTTTTCCGTTGTCACTTCGCTTATGATCCGGCCTTGCACGGCATGGGCCCGTTCAAACTGAGCCTGGGCGGACTGCGCAAGGGACAGTTGTGGCTCAATGGCCGCAACCTGGGTCGTTATTGGCAAATCGGCCCGCAGGAATTCTACAAAGCGCCGGTTTCCTGGCTGACCGCCGTCAACGAGCTGTTGGTCTTCGAAGAAGAACAAGGCTCGCCGGCTGGCGTGCGCTTGTGGGTGGATGAGCTGGGACAGGCTGCGCCGCAGGAACTTCTGCTGAACCGAGCCGCCCTGCCCCAGGGAGATTGACCCGGAGGAGGATCCATTGGCCGCGCCGCGCATCCGATCTATTTCGTTCGGGTTGAGCGTTTGCCTGCTGCTCGCCGGCGTGTTGATGGGCTGCAGCCGTGCATCCAATGGCTCCAATCCTGTCACGCCAGGCGCCAGCATGAACGGCCCTCTTTTCGAGCGCACAGCCGCGGGTCGCGACTTCCCCTTCACCGTCACCGTCGCCCAGGCCGCGGACCCCATCGGTATTGATGCACGCGGCGTCCTGGTGTCCGGCGGCGTGCGCGTGCAGCTGCTGGACGCCGGCGGGCAGCCGGTATGGCAGCAGCTTGTGACCGCGCCTGGCCCCTTTGTCATCAACACGGTCGTGCGGCCGTCGCAAGCCGGCGCCTACCAGCTCGGGTGGCAATGGGATGAGCCGCTGATCATCAACAACTACTCCCTACAATGGAAGCCAGGCCCCATCGCCGCCTCCGGCCTGACGCCGTTGATGCTGTTAGGGCCGCTGGGCATGCTGGCCGTAGCGGCCGGCTTTATCGTCTACGCCGTGCGGCGCACGCACGAGTGGCGCTATTTGATCTTTGGCGGCGTCTGCTGGGCCGTGGCGGTTGCGCTCAAGGTTGCTTGGGCCGTTCCCATCAATCCATCCATCTACCGCGCGCTTCATGCCTGGCCGCTCGGCGACTGGCTTCTCTATCTGTATGTCGGCGCGCTGACCGGCGTCTTCGAAGTGGCGCTGGTCTGGCTGCTCTTGCGCTTCACGCGCCTGGGCCAAGTGGCCTGGCCACGGGTGCTCGCCTTTGGCATCGGCTTCGGCGCGCTGGAGGCGCTGCTGCTCGGCTTGAGCGGCCTCGGCAGCGTGTTGGCGATCGTGCTGGCGCCCGAGCTCGTGCCGCCCAGCCTGAGCGCCAGCCTGACCGGCGTGACGGGTTTGGTCAACGGCCTGGCGGCCGGCTGGGAACGCTTCTTCACCGTGCTCGTTCATCTCTTCAGCAACGCCCTTCTGTTCTACGGCGTCCAGCGCCGCCAGCAGCGTTGGTTCTGGCTGGCCTTTGTGTTCAAGAGCCTGATGGATGCTGTCGCTGCCTGGGGCCAGGTAACCGGCCTCGATGTGCCGAAGACGTTGTTCATCGAAGCCATCGTTGCGGCCTGGGGCATCCTGGCCTGGCGCGGCGCCGGTTGGGTGCAATCTCGCATGGCCTCCGCCTGATACGTCTTCCCGCAATCTACAGCGCCGCATCTCGGTCAATTACGTCACGCGGACTTGGGTTTTCTCTGTCAGCGGGTTGACTGCACGTTTTTTGCATTTCCCTAGAATCGCCATTATAATGCGCACCTTCCACGCACGCCCGTCTTTTTTCCGTACAACCGCATAACCGTGTGTCGCCTCCCCCGTCACCAGAGGAAAGGAGCAGAACTCATGGCTAACAAGGGTAAGTCGCGCGAAGAAATGATCCGCGAGGACATGCGCGACCTGCACAGAATGGGTTACGCGCAGCAGTTGTTCCGCGAGATGGGAGGCTTCTCCAATTTCGCCATCTCATTTTCCATCATTTCCATTTTGACCGGCGCGATTCTCCTCTTTGGCTACGGCTTGCAGTTTGCCGGCCCCATCATCAACACCTTCGGCTGGCCCCTCGTCAGTTTCTTCACGATTTGCATCGCCGCCTCCATGGCCGAACTCGCCTCCGCCTATCCCACAGCGGGCGGCCTCTATTTCTGGGCGCATCGCCTCGGCGGCTTCAAATGGGCCTGGGTCACCGCCTGGTTCAACATGCTTGGGCAGATCATGATCACGGCCGGCATTGATTTTGCCGCCGCCATCTACATCGCCGGCGCGTTCAATCGCCTGTTCGGCACGACGATTGACACCACCAACACCATGACGATGGTCGTCGTGATGATGGTCATCATGATTCCGCAGGTGCTGATCAATATCTTCGGCATCAAGCTGACCGCGCGTTTGAGCGATTTCAGCGTCTACTGGCATATCGGCGGCGTTCTCATGATCGCGCTGCTCCTGACCTTTTTTGGCAAGCATACGCAGCCGCTCAGCTTCCTCTTCCAGGGTGTGACCACCGTGCAGCCGGCCGGCTTGACTGACACTTTTGCGGCTGGCCCGTTTAGCTTCAACTCACTCATGATGAAAATACCGGGCATGACCGGACTATATGCCGGCGGCGGCATTGCCCTGGCGTTCGTGCTTGGCCTCCTGCAGGCGCAGTGGACTTACACCGGCTATGACGCCTCGGCGCACGTGGCCGAAGAGACGGTCATGGCTCGCCTCAACAGCGCCTGGGGCGTCTTTCTCTCCGTTGCCGTCTCGTTTGTCGTTGGCTATGTCATGCTGCTCATCCTGACGCTGCACATCCCCGGCGGCGACATTGCCAAGACCGTGGACGCGGCCAACAGTCCGGCCGTGCTCTACATCGTCTACGAGAATTTCGACACTGTCTTCTTCGGCCATATCATCGCCATCATCATCGGCGTCGCGATGTGGCTGTGCGGCCTCTCTTCCATCACCAGCATGAGCCGCATGTGGTTTGCCTTTGCTCGTGATGATGGCATGCCTGGCTATCGCCTGATCAAACAGATCCATCCCACGCTGCGCACGCCGGTCTGGTCCATCGTCATCACCTGCATCCTCGCCGTGCTGCTCACGGTCTGGTCCGCGCTGTACACCGTGGTGGTGGCCGTCAGCACAACGGCGCTCTATGTCGCCTACGGCCTGCCGATCTACCTGAACCTGCGCAACAAACTGCGCAAGCAGGGCGAGTTCACCACGCCCAAAACAGCCCCCTGGAGCCTGAGGAACTGGGGTATTCTGATCAACGTGCTGGCTATTGCCTGGATCGTGTTCATCACCATCCTGTTCTCGATCCCGCCGAACGAGCTGGCCGGCTGGTCCATCATCCTGGTGGCGTTGTTCATGCTCATCTACTGGCAGGTGGACGCCAAACACCGCTTCAAAGGCCCCTCCCCGACGGACGAAGCCGAGCTGCGCAAGATCGAGGCTGACCTGGCGGCGGCCGCGCACGGGCAGTCCTAAGCCCAGCCGGCTGCATTCACCCTTGCGCCGCCAGCCCTCCATCGCCCGGCCTGTGCAGCGTCAGCGTGGAAGAAAGGACGCTGCACAGCCGGCGGCATGGGTCAGGCCACTGAGGCCGGCCCATTTGAGCCAATGAACCCAAGACCCCCGTTTGTTCTTGAGTCTGGAATTCAAAGTGAACCGTCATGACTGAAAGCTCCCGTACGATGCTCAGCGTGGGGTTGGACGTGGGCACCACCACGACCCAAATCGTCTTTTCGCGCCTGACGCTGGCCAACGTGGCCCGCGCCGCACAGGCGCCGCGCGTGGGGATTACCGCCAAAGAGGTGCTCTACCAAAGCCCGGTCACGTTGACCCCGCTGGCTGACGCGGACACGATTGATGTTGACCGCCTGACCGCGCTGGTCAAGGCGGAATATGCCCGCGCCGGCGTTGATCCGCGCCAGGTGGAGACCGGCGCGGTCATCATCACGGGCGAAACGGCCAAGAAAAAGAACGCCGAGCAAATCCTGCACGCGCTGGGCGGGCTGGCCGGCGAATTTGTCGTCACCGTCGCCGGGCCGCACCTGGAATCGTTGATTGCCGGCCGCGGCGCAGGCGCGGCCGCGTATTCGCAGAAACACTTCTGCCGGGTGACGAACGTGGACATCGGCGGCGGCAGCGCTAATTCGGCTACGTTCCACGCGGGCGAGGCCGTGGCCGCGGCCGCCATGAACTACGGTGGGCGGATCATCGAGATCGAACGACGCACTGGGCGCATCCGCCACCTGGCGCAGCCGGCCCTGGCCGTTCTCGCACACCTGGGTCTCAATCTGCGCCTGGGCGACGCGCCAACCCTTGAACAGCTCCGCCGCTTCACCGACTGCCTTGCCGATCTCACCATCGAACTGATCGAAGGCGCGTCATCATCGCTGGCCCGCCAGCTCTATCTGACCCCGCCGGCGGCCATCTCTGGCCAGGGTACGATTCTGATGCTTTCGGGCGGCATCGGCTATTATTTCTACCATCCCATTCCCATTCACAGCGTCAGCGATGCGGCCGTGCACGACGATATCGGCCCGCTGCTGGCTGAATCTCTGCGGCGCCACCCTGGCATCCTGGCCTATGAGGTGGTGCAGCCAGCCGAAACCCTGCGCGCCACGGTGTTGGGCGCCAGCTCGCAAACCGTTACTCTCTCTGGCTCGACGATCTGGGCCGAACGCGACATTTTGCCGCTGCGCAACGTGCCGGTGATTCGACCTGATCTGGACGTCACGCCAGACCTGGCCGCGGTTGGGATTGCCGCCGCCGTTCTGAGCGCGCTGCGCCGTTGGGACGTCAATCTCGCCAGCGATGACTTCGCCGTGGCATTTGATCTTCAGCGCGCTTTGGATTATACTCTGCTCTTGAAGCTCGCCGCCGGCCTGGCTGAATTCTCTCGTTCTCTGCCCGATGGCCGGCCGCTCGTCATCATTATCGGCCGCGACTACGCCCAGGCCCTGGGCCAAACGATCAAAGCGATGATCCCGCAGCGCCCGCTGCTCGTGATTGACCAGGTTGGCTTGAGCGAAGGCGATTACATTGACATCGGCGCCCCTCTGATGGACGGCCGCGTGGTGCCGCTCAGCGTAAAGACGTTGGTTTTTTATCATTGATGGTTCGACCGAGCCTGCGCGCAGTCGGCTTCAGGCCGACTGAACAATGGTTGCAGCGGCTTCAACCGCGTGCATCCGGCAGACCAGAAAAGGAGTGAGGATGCTCCTGCGCACCAAACTGTTTGGCAAAACCTATGAATTCCCCGACATTCGCCTCCTCATGGGCAAGGCGAATGAGGAAAAATCAGGCGATCGCCTGGCCGGGGTAGGCGCAGAGACCGCCGCCGAACGCATGGCCGCGCGCTATGTCCTGGCCGAAGTCCCGTTGTGGGTGCTGCATGATACGCCGGCCGTGCCGTACGCGGATGATGAAGTCACCCGCGTGATCCAGGACGGCGTCAATCAGACGATCTACCGCGAGATCAAGGACTGGAGCGTAGGTCAGTTCCGAGAATGGCTGCTGGCCGACACCACCGACGGCGCCATGATCCGCCGCATTTCCCAGGGCCTCACGGCCGAGATGATTGCCGGCGTGACCAAGCTGATGTCCAACCTCGACCTCGTTTACGCCGCCAGCAAGATTCGGGTGACCGCGCACTGCAACAACACGATCGGCATGCCTGGCACCCTCGCCAGCCGCAATCAGCCCAACCATCCCACCGATTCGCCCGAAGGCATCCGCGCTGAAATTTACGAGGGCCTCGCCTTTGGCTCCGGCGATTCGGTCATCGGCATCAATCCGGTGGACGACTCCTACGCCAGTGTGGCCCGCCTGCTCGACATGACCTACGACATCATCCAAACCTGGCAGATTCCGACGCAAAACTGCGTGCTGGCGCACGTCACCACGCAGATGAAATGCCTGGAGGCCGGCTCGCCCGTCGGCCTGATTTTTCAATCGCTGGCTGGATCGCAGCGCGGCAACGAGTCATTTGGCATCTCAGTCCCACTGTTGGATGAAGCGTATGCCCTGGCGCGCAAGCACTGCTTCACGGCCGGGCCGAGCTACATGTACTTCGAGACGGGCCAGGGATCGGAGCTGTCGGCTGACGCGCACCACGGCTGGGATCAGCTGGTGATGGAAGCCCGCTGTTATGGCCTGGCCAAGCGCTATCAGCCGTTCCAGGTCAACACCGTGGTGGGCTTCATCGGGCCGGAATATCTCTACGACGCCCGCCAGATTCAGCGCGCCGGGCTGGAAGACCATTTCATGGGCAAGCTGACCGGCATCCCCATGGGCTGCGACGCCTGTTATACCAATCATGCGCGCGCGGATCAAAACGCGATCGAGAACCTGGCTGTCATGCTGACAGCTGCGGGCTGTAACTATTTCATGGGCGTTCCGATGGGCGATGACTCGATGCTCTCCTATCAGTGCACGAGTTACCACGACGCGCCGACCCTGCGCCAGCTTTTCAAGCTGCGCCCCAATCCAGAGTTCGAGGCCTGGATGGAGCAGTTGGGCTTGATGTGCAACGGCCGCCTGACCGAAAAGGCCGGCGATCCGTCGTTTTTCTTGCAACGGCGCGCGGCCTAAGCGCAAAATACAAAGTGTAAAGTACAGAGTGCATTTTGTGTTCAGTAGCGGACACTTGTGACGAGCGGTGACAGCGGTAAGTTCGGTTCAGCGATCTCCGGTCTCCGGTCTCCGGTCTCCGGTCTCCGGTCTCCGGTCTCCGATCTCTGATCTCCGGTCTCTGATCTCCAATCCCCGATCTCCGGGAGAAAACGATGGATGAAGCGAAACTCAATGCGATAATCGAATCAGTGCTGAAGGAACTGACTGCGGCCGGGGCGATCCAGGCGCCGGCGCGGGGCGGCGCTGATGGGACTGCGCCGGCCGGCGACCCGTGGGCGCGCGTGACCATTGACCTGCCCGATCCCACCACGCCGGACATGCGTATGCGTCCACAGGTCAAGGCGCCTTATGATGCAGACGGACTGAAGGCGCTGATGGCAGCTACGACCGCGCGCATCGGCGTAGGTCGGGCCGGGCCGCGCTATACGACGCAATCGCTCTTGCTCTTTCAAGCCGATCACGCCGTGACGCAAGATGCGCTCTACCGGAATGTGGATCAGCGTTTGCTCGACGACCTGGGGCTGTTCACCGTGCAGACGCAGATCACGGGCGGCAAGCAGGAGTATCTGCTGCGCCCTGACCTGGGCCGGTTGTTGACTGAGGATGCCAAACGAACGCTCGCCGAGCGCTGCGTCAAAGGCGCCAACGTGCAAGTTGTAATCGGCGATGGTCTGAGCGCCGCGGCTGTGGAAGCCAACGTGCGCCAGATGTTCCCAGTGCTCAAGCAGGGCGTGCAGGCCGCGGGGTTGACCTTTGGCACGCCGTTCTTCATTCAATACTGCCGCGTCGGCGTCCTCAATGACATCGGCGAGGTGCTCAAACCCGATGTGGTGGTCCTGCTGATCGGCGAACGTCCGGGTCTGGGCCGCGCCGAAAGCATGAGCGCCTACATGGCTTTTCGCCCCAAGACCGGCGACACCGACGCCGATCGCGACGTGGTTTGCAATATCTTCGAAAATGGCGGCACCAACCCGCTGGAAGCTGGCGCGTTCGTCGTTCAGATTGCGCAGAAGATGCTCAAACACCAGGCGTCTGGCGTGAAACTCAAGTTGATGAAGTAGAACGGGAGCAACCATGGGAATTCTCGATCCATTGTATGCAACGCCTCTGGCGGTGAGGATGATCCCCAATGTAGACCGCGGGCTGGCGGAGCAGTTGGGCCTGCGGCCAGAGCAGCGCTCGCTCGGCTTGATCACGGCCGATAACGATGACGCGACCTACGTGGCAATTGACGAGGCCACGAAGATGGCCGAGGTTGAGGTAGTGTACGCTCATTCCTTCTATGCCGGGGCCAAACATGCGTCGGGCAAACTGTCAGGCGAAATCATCGCTGTGCTGGCCGGGGCCAATCCGGCCGAGGTGCGCGCCGGCCTGCAGGCGGCTGTGCAGTTCATGAAGAATGAGGCCATCTGGTACTCAGCCAATGAGGACGCCTCGATTGCCTTTTTCCCGCACGTGATTTCCCGCACGGGCTCCTACCTGTCAAAGGTGTGCAGCATCGCCGAGGGCGAACCGCTCGCCTACCTGGTGGCGCCGCCCATCGAAGGCGTCATTGCCCTTGACGCGGCGCTGAAGGCCGCGGCCGTGCGCATCGTGGCTTATACCGCGCCACCTTCGGAGACGAATTATATGGGCGCCATGCTGACCGGCGACCAACCCGCTTGCAAAGCCGCGGCCATGGCCTTTCGCGACGCCGTGTTGGAAGTGGCCGCCAACCCCCTGAAATACTGATTCTAATTAGACATAACTTACGGGAGATACACCTATGCCAGACATTGCAATGATTGCCTTAGGCATGATCGAAACCAAAGGACTGGTTTCGGCCATCGAAGCGGCCGACGCCATGGTCAAAGCCGCGAACGTCACCCTGATCGGTTCTGAGTTTATCGGCGGAGGCTACGTCACCGTGATGGTGCGTGGGGACGTGGGCGCGGTCAAAGCCGCCACCGATGCCGGCGCGGCGGCCGCGCAGCGCGTTGGCGAACTCGTTTCTGTGCACGTCATCCCGCGGCCGCACAGCGACGTTGAAATGATCCTGCCGCAGAAGGGCAAAGGCACGATGCCCGCGCGCGGGAAGTAGGCGTAAAACAAGGAACGCTGAATGCTGAACGCTGAGTGGAGATCATGCTCCACGTTCAGCATTCAGCGTTCTGTATTCACCATTTACCGGGGTTGCGCCATGCGCCAGGTTTTTACGGCTGCCGACATTCGAAAATTGCGCCAGCAGGGCACGCGCGTGCTGGTGCTCGCCCAGGCTGACTTGATCTCGCCGGAGGCGTTGGACGTTGCGCGCGAGGCTGGAATCGAGGTTCATCGTCCTGGCGCCGCGCCCGCCGCGCCGCCAAGCCCCGTCGCCCTGCCGCCGCTCAAGGCGGTGACGCGCGGCAGCATCAGCCTGCAGCCCTTTGGCGAAGGGCTGGCGACGCCAGGCGCTGATGTCCGCTTGAAGGATGTCATCACCAGCGATGATCGCACCCCGATGGCGGTGGGTTACATGAGCCTGGAGCGCGGCGAGTTTCCCTGGACGCTGACCTACGACGAGATTGACATTGTCCTGGAAGGCGAACTGGTCATTACGCGCGGCGCTGAAGTCGTACGTGGTCGGCCGGGCGATGTCATCTTCATCCCCAAGGGTTCCAGCATTACCTTCGGTACGCCCAGCTCCACTCGTTTTGTTTACGTGACCTACCCGGCAGACTGGAACAAGTAGCGCATGAATCCCAGCCTGCACGCGTTACTCAAGCAGACCGACGCCGTGATGAGCGCGCATCCCCCACGGCTGCGCGGCCGGCCAACCCACGTCGGCGTTGACCTGGGTACGGCTTATACCGTGCTCGTGGTGTTGAACGAAGCGCAGCAACCCCTGGCCGGCGCCTACCAGTTTGCGCAGGTTGTGCGCGATGGCCTGGTGGTTGATTTCCACGGCGCCATCAGTTTGCTACAGCGCCTTAAAAAGCAAGTTGAGCAGCGCCTGGGCGTTGAACTAACGCATGCCGCGTCCGGCTTTCCGCCGGGCGTGCCGCGCAGCGAAGTGCGAGCCACGGCCAATGTGCTGATTGCCGCTGGGCTCGAGTGCACTGATCTGATTGACGAGCCATCCGCGGCCAACAACGTCCTGCAGATTCGCGACGGCGCTATCGTAGATGTGGGCGGCGGGACTACCGGCATCGCGATCGTCAAGCACGGCCAGGTCATCTACACGGCCGACGAGCCGACCGGCGGCACGCATTTTTCCCTGGTCCTGGCTGGCGGGTTGGGGTTGACCTTCGAGCAGGCCGAAGAACTCAAGAAAAATCCACGCGAACAGGCGCGGCTCTTTCCGGTCCTGCGACCGGTGATGGAGAAGGTGGGCAGCATTGTGCGCCGTCACGTGGCCGGCCATGCCGTGGACACGCTCTACCTGGTGGGCGGCACGTGCGCCTACCCCGGGATGGCGCAGGTGATTGAAGAGTACACCGGCATCAAGACGCTGCTTCCCGGCAACCCGCTGTTCATCACCCCGCTCGGCATTGCCATGCACGATCGGGCCGATCGTTAGGCGCTTTTCTCCTGCGCGAGGAACCTATGCCCAAGAAATTCTTGACCGAACGCGACATTGATACCCTGCATGCGCAGGGTGTGACCCACCTGGATGTAGACGCCAACACGGTCCTCACCGCCTTGGCCCAGGATCGAATGCAGAAGCTCGGCATGGGCATCAATCGGGTGAGTGCCGCCCCAACCCCTATGCCGATCGCTCCCGATCTGCCCGCGCAGGTCAAAACCGCCGTCCTGGCGCGCCTGGGCGACCAGGTGGATGCCGCCCTGCTCGATGCCATCATTGCCCGTGTTCTCGCGCGAACGTAGCGGTTGTGAAAGAGTTAAAATTGGCTCCTGTGCATCCGGGTGAGGTTCTGAGCGAGGAGTTCCTGGTACCGTTGCACCTGACAGCGGATCAATTGGCGCTCGCTATTCACGTGTCAGTACGCCGCGTCCAGGAAATCATTCTGGGAAAACGTGCGATAACTGCCGATATTGCGCTGCGCCTGGCCCGGTATTTCGGCACTTCAGCCCATTTTTGGTTTGGATTGCAGATGGATTACGATCTCGACGTGGCTGAAGATGAACTGGATGACCGCATCGAACGGGATGTCAAGGTGCTCGAAAGAGGCTCAACCTCGAAATCAGGAGAAAGCGGTGTCATAGTCCTCAGAGAGAGGGCAGACGATTCCGATTTCCGATCTCCGACTTCCGATCTCTAGTCCCCGGTCTCCGGTCTCGGATCATCTTTTCACCCGCTGCTTGGTTTCCAGGTAATCAGTGTACCCGCCCGTGTAGTTCACCAACACGCCCTGGTCTGGATCCAGTTCTACGATGCGATCTACCGTCTGATCCAGAAAATAGCGGTCATGCGAAATGATGAGAACCGTGCCGTTGAAGTCGTCCAGCGCCTTCTCCAGCACCTCGCAGGAGGCGATGTCCAGGTTGTTCGTCGGTTCGTCCAGCAGCAGGAAGTTGGGCTGCTGCAGCATCAGCAGCGCCATCTGCAAGCGGCTGCGCTCGCCGCCGCTCAGACTGCCGACGGTCTGTTCATTCGCGCGCTTCCACTCGAAGAGGAACTGGGTCAGGAATGCCGCGGCTTCGCGCTGATACATCGGCTTGACCTCACGCACCATCTCCACCAGCGTCTTGCTGTAGTCCAGGCTCTGGTGTTCCTGGGTGTAGACGCCCATCTTGACGCTGGGCCCGATTTTGACCACGCCGCTGGTTGGTTGCAGCGCGCCGATGATGCAGCGAAACAGCACGCTCTTGCCCGCGCCGTTGGGGCCGACCAAGCCCACGCGTTCGCCGTGCCACAAGAGGAGATTGGCCCCGGCCAGCACCAACTCATCATCGAACGCCTTGACCAGATCAATGATCTCCAGCACCTTGCTCGACCCGCGCCAGCCTTCCAGCTCCAGGCCCATCGGCCGCTGCTCAACCACTGCATCCACTTTATCCATGCGTTCGATCTGGCGACGCTTGTTGCGCGCCTGCACCACGTGGCGTCGGTTGGACGCACGCGGATCAACCTGGCTGGCCCACAGTTCCATGCGCGCAATGGCGGCTTCCAGGCGGCTGATTTCCTTCTGCTGCGCGGCGTGCATCTGCGCCTGGCGCAGGCGCCGCAGCTCCCGCTCGACGACATAGGCTGTGTAGTTGCCGACGTAAAAATCGAGCTTGCCGCCTTCCAGTTCCACGATGCTGTCCGCAACCTCATCCAGCAGGTAGCGGTCGTGCGAGACGATGACGACTGCGCCAGGGTAGCCGCGGATGAATTTCTCCAGGAACGCCTTGCCGGCCAGGTCAAGGTGATTGTCCGGCTCATCCAGCAGCAGGCAGCTCGGCCGGTTGACAGCCAGCTTCGCCAGCGCCAGCAGCTTCTTCTGGCCGCCGCTCAAGACGCCAGTGGGCAAATCGAAATCGGCGTCGCTGAATCCCAACTGACGCAGGGTCGCCTTGACAGTGTTGTCATATTGCAGCCCGCCGGCCTCGGTGTAAGCGGCCAATAGGCGTTGCTGCTGCTCCAGGGCGCGTGTGAGCGCCCGCTCATCACTGTAGACGGCCGCGTTGCCCAGGTCTTTGGCGATTCTTTCCAGGTCCGCTTCGATGCCGGCCAGGCGGCCGGAGGCGGTCATAGCCTCGGCCAGGACGCTGCGCACCGGGTCGAGGCGCACCTCTTGCGGCAGATAACCGATGCGGGTGCCCTTGGCTGTCACCACGAAGCCGGCCGCCGGCGTCAGCTCCCCGGTCAGCAATTTGAGAATGGTGCTTTTGCCCGCGCCATTGGGGCCGACAAAGCCAAGCCGTGCATCGTCCGCGATGGCCCAACTCAGGTTTTGCACCCCAGGGCCGTCGGGGTGGGTGTAGGAGACGTTATCGAGTCGTAGAATGATCATGATGTATGGTGGCGCGGATTATAGCAATCCCGGTGGTTAGCGTCAAACACGAACGCGCCCCGTGCAGTCTGGCGTAGTGGCTTGCGATGACGCAACATGGAGCCAGGCATGCAGTTGGCGCGCACAAGTCGAAGAAAAGGCTCTCGTGTGGCTGTTCACAAGACAGACAATGAGTCCTGCCCTTCTCTCGCTTCCCCACACCTGAGAGGTTGAACAGACACCGAGAGCCTCGAAGCGTCGCTCACGGCGGCTGAGCCGAAACTCAGCCGCCGTGGCGTCAGGGACGTTGCGGCCAGTCGGGGGTATGGCCGCAACGGCGGTCAACTAGACCCTCAGTTGGACCATCCGAAGTCGGCGGCCACCTTCTGAATGTCCACGATGGTGATGAAGCCATCGTCGTTGATGTCATAGCGGCTGTCGTAAACGCCGTTCCAGCGTGCGGCCGTCGCCGCAATGTCGAGCACATTCACGGTATTGCTGCAGTTGACGTCAGTGCGCTTGCAAACCTGCACAACGCCTGTCGCACCGGTGTTCTCCACGTCGTGATAGGGGAAGACGCCGATGGTGTTGAACTGACGCCGATAGGTCTGGCCGCGATCCAGCAGACCGGAATCGAAGCCGGCTGTGTGGGCGCGAGCGTCCAAGTCGCTGGTGGCGCTGTGGAAGCTGCCGTCTGCCAGCTCGGTGTTCTTCCAGGCCACGGTCGCGCCTTGCCACACCTGGATCATGGCCGGCTGGAAGCCGCTGGCGTCCACGTTCACGCCGGCCTGCGTACTGTTGTAGACTTTGGTCAGGGGAACGTCGAGATGCTGCGGCGTATCCACCACGGTGATGGTCCAACTTCGATACGGCTGGTACTGCGCATCGCCAGCCACGGTAATGCGGTAGTTGCCAGGCGGCGTGAAGAAGCTGTAGTAGCCATCCGCGCCCGTGATTTGTGGATTGATCTGCGCCTCGTAATACTCGGCGGGCCAGCGAATCCACGTACTCAGGGCGATTTCTTCCAGCGCAGTCACCGTGCGTCCCATCAGGTTGAAGATAGGATCGGTCTTGTCCACGCCGGTATCCACATCGAACACGTAACCGTCCGGGTCAATCAGGCCGGTGCCGCCGCCGCCGGTGGTGTTGCCATCGCAGGAGCACTGTAAGGAGAGCGCTGTGTTGCCGCCGGTGACGCCAGGCAGAACGGTTTGGTACCAGCCGCCGCCGATGTGTGTCATCACATAGGGCGTGACGCCCATGGTAATGGTGACCTGCGCGGATGCTGGCAGTGTGCAGCACACGTGCACATCCACCGTGTAGGTGAAAGGCGCCCGCATGCGCACCGTCCAGCCGTTAGGATCGGCGCGGCCTGATCCATTCACGATGTGTTGGACGTAGGGGACATTGCCATAGTAGGCCGTGAAGGTCAGCGAGAGCGGGTCCCAGGTCAGCGCGGTGTTGACGATGACCACGACTGTGGGCGACGGCGGGCTGTTGTTGGCGCCGATACGTGCGATCGCATAGATGGAGTGCGGCCCGTTGCTGAGGCCCGTCACCGGCAGACTCCAATCGCCGTTGCCGTTGGTCGTGGCCGTGCCAGCCAGGCTGTTGTCCACGTACACATCCACCACGGTGCCCAGTGCGCTCGTGCCGGCTACTGTGATGCTACCTGAACAGGTGGTGCCGGCCAGCGGCCAGGTGATGCGCGGCGGCATGAGCGGGACGATGCCGCTGGCGCTCGATGTATTGTTGCTTGGATCATCGCCTGGGGTGGTGGTGCTGATCGTAGCCGTGTTGGTGACCACAGTCCCGGACGGCAGGCTCGTCGCGGGCGCGTACAGCCACAGATCAATGAACCCGTTGTCGCCTGGCGACAGGGCGCCGATGCTCCAGGTGGCGCTTGTGCCGCCCACGGCGGGCGGTTCATGGTTCGGATTGGAGGTGCTGCTGGCGTAGCTCATGCCAGTGGGGAACACGTCAGTCACGCCGACATTGCTGGCGGTGGCGGTGCCGCTGTTGCCATAGTCAATGTGCCAGAGCGCACGCCAGCCATTGCCCTGCTGCCCAGGAATCGAGGCGCCGTCCTCAGGCTCGAAGCGCTGGAAAGTCTTGTGGATCCAGACATCCGGGTTGCCGACGCCGTCGCCATTGAGGTAGTCCTCGGTTTCCCCGAAGCGATAGGCGCTGGCGGGGCCGCGACCGTCCGGCCGCAGCGTGCCCGGATTGATAGGCGCCATCGCCTCTGACAAGGTCAGCCGCAGCCACATAGACTGATTCGGATTGGGGTTGAAGGGCAAGAAGATCGGCGAGGTAACGGTATAGACGCCGGGGCCGAAATTGATCACCTGGTTCTTGACCGCCCATTCGTCAGGCGCGATGGGCAGGCCGGGGCACTGGAAGGTGTCTTCCCAGTCGCCGTCGCGATTCCAGTCGAACCAGGCATTGACATAACGGGTACGCGCCGGGCCAACCACCGTCACCACGTAGGTGATGCTGGTAGGCTGGCAGTTCGGGAGGTTGAGCGGTCGCACCAGGCCATCGTCCATGCTGTCATGGTTCGGCACATTGGCCGGCGGGTCAATGTTGGTCACGCCATCCTGGTCGGGCATCAGGTCAGCGTCGCGCTCGCCGGTTACGCCATAGCCCAGGAAGGCATCCGCCTTGGGCTGCAGGTGGCGCGGGCCTTGCACGGCGCCGGTGGCCGGGTCGAACACGGTGGGGTAGCGAGCGCCCACAGCCGGGTAGGCGGTCATGGCGGCGCCGAAGTGGTTCGTGTTGTCCGGTGCATCGCCGAGATCTGGGCACACCAGGTAGAAGTTGACTGGATTCGAGGTCAGTGTAACGCCATCCGGCGAGGTCAACGTAGCGCGGTTGATGATCTTCTGGTTACATTCTGGCGGCGTCGTGGGGTTGCCCACCACGGTCACCTTGAACCAGATAATCACCTGGCCCATCGGCGGCAGGTTGCCTGTCCATTGGATGGCCGTACCTGTGAAGATGGCGGTTGGCAGGGTGGCGCCCACGCTGCCGCTGACGTAGGTCGTTCCGGCCGGAATCGGATCGGTCACGGTCAGGCCAGTGGCCGGCGTGTTGCTCAGATTCTTGACCGTGATGCTGTAGGTGATGGTGTCGCCGATCCAGCCATGCTGAACATCCGAGGTCTTGTCTATTGTCAAGTGCGGCGGATCGCCGGGGCGGCCAGGCAGCAGATAATCTTCTGTTTCGCCCATGCGGTAACCAGAGGCCGGGCCGCGGCCATCGGGATTGCCGCTGCCGGCGGGCGGCGCATTGACATCAGACAGCGTTATGCGCATCCAGACCGGTGAGTTTGCCACCGGCGTCCAGGCGATATAAGGGTTGCTGGTAAACAGCGTGCTGCCGAAGCTCCCCGAACCGGGGACGGCGACCACCTGGTTTTGCACGGCCCATTCCTGGGCAACCAACCCATTGGCGCACTGAATTGTGTCTTCCCAGTCGCCATCCTGGTTGAAGTCAAACCAGACGTTGACGACGCGGTTGCGCGTGGCGCCCGGCTGGGCCGACACCGTGAAGTCCAGGGTGTTTGACTGGCAATCCAGCAGGCTGACCGGCAGCTTCACGCCGTCATCGAAGCGATCCTGGTCGGCCGCGTTCATGATCGGATCGAGGTTAGGACGTGCGTCTTCGTCCGGCATCTGATCGGCGTCGCGCTCGGCGCTCACCCACGGACCGAGCCAGGCATCGGCTCGCGGCAGTCGGTGCAAGGGGCCTTGCGGCAGACCGGTCGCTGCGTCGAAGACGGTTGGGAAGCGCCCCTGAACGCCGCTGCCGTAGGCTTGCATGTTGAGCGAGAAGTGGTTCGTGCTGTCTGGCGCATCGCCAAGGTCAGGGCACATGATTTGTGTCGAAACCAGGTTCGAGTTGAACACGGCGCCATTGAGGAAGAATTGCGCCTTGTTGTCAATGCGCCCGCTGCACTCCTGTGGTGTTGCGGTTGAGCCAACCACCACTCTGAAACCAAAGGTCACGCTGCCAAAGGGTGGAATGTTGCCTGACCAAACGACCTTGTTAAAAACCCAGCCCGCAGTGCCGCTGCTGGCCCACGCGCTGCCCGATACGTAACTGGTGCCAGCGGGAATCTGATCCTCGGCAGTCGCCCCAATGATGGGGGTTGCCGTGGGGTTGCTCAGCGTGATGGTGTACCAAAGCGTATCGCCGAGCGAAGCCGACGTAGGGCTGACCATCTTCTCGATAATCACGGGCGCCGGGCAAACAATCTCGGTGTTCGCCGTGTTGGTTGCCAGGATTTGCCCGTTGAACATGACCATACCCGCGTTCTGCACCAGACCGGGACACTGGAAAGTACTGTTGACAGTGACCTGGAAGGTGATGGTGACACTGCCGCTGGGGGGGATGTTGCCGATCCAGTTGACCGACGTTCCCCCAAAGGAGACGGTGCCGCTGCTGGCAGTGGCGCTGCCCGAGACGTAGGTTGTTCCCGGCGGGATGTTGTCCTGGAACTGTACGCCGGTGGCCGGGCCGCTGCCGTTGTTCGAGATGACAATGGTATAGGTCAACGTGCTGCCGGGCGTGGCCATGGTGGGATTGACCGTCTTGACCGCATGCAAATCAGGGTGACCCTGCTGCTCGTGAATAAAGTAATAGTCCTCGGTTTCTCCATAGACATAACCAGGATCAGGGCCGCGACCATCGGGGCGTGAGGTAGATGGGTTGACGGGCGGCTGTTCTTGGCGCGTCAAAGTCATGCGCATCCACATCAGATTGGCGGCCGCCGGCAAGTAAGGCGTAAACGACGGCGTCGTGATCGTGTAAGAGCCAGGACCGAAGCCGATCGGCTGGTTCTGAACGGCCCACTCATAGACCAACGTTCCATCTGGACACTGAATGACATCTTCCCAATCGCCATCCTGGTTGAAGTCGAACCAGGCGTTGAAGTAGCGTTGGGTAGCAGGCCCAACGATTGTCACGCGATAGCTGAAAGTGGAGGATTGGCAATGAAGGAAAGTGCCGCCGAGATAGCCATCATCCATGCCGTCGTGGTCGGACACGTCGAACGGCGGCTCGAGATTGCGGAATCCGTCGTTGTCCCAGAACAAGTCGGCGTCGGCTTCGGCGCTGACATTAGCTCCCAGCCAGGAGTCAGCGCGGCTGAAGCGATGGTAGGGGCCGCGCACTGAACCAGGAGGGCCGCCGAAGACCGTGGGGTAGCGCGCGGCAACGCCAAGCGGGCCGCCGGGCGGATAGGCGGTCATGCTGGCGCCAAAGTGATTGGTGTTATCAGGCGCATCGCCCAGGTCTGGACAGATGACTTGGATTGCCGCCGGCGGCGATTGTCCGATCGCCACGCCGACCCGTACGTACGCGTGGTTGATGATGATCGTCTGGCACGTCACCTGGGGAACGATAATGGCGCGGAAACGGATCATCACATTGCCGCCAGGCTGAACATCGCCTGTCCAACTGATGTAGTTGCCATCCGCAACGGCGTTGCCGGAGCTGGCGCTCAGCGAACCCTGCTCGTAAGTAACCAGCGAGGGTAGGGCGTCGGTAACCACAACGCTGGGTACGAGCTGTTGGCTGGTGTTATGCAGCGTCACGGTATAGGAAACGGTGTCTCCGGCTGTCACGTCTGTGGGGTTCACGACCTTGCCGATGGAGATCACCAGGCCGCCTTGCTGCGGCGGCGCCGCATCGTTGCTGGCGGCCACAATCACGGCGCCGACGAGTAAGAGCGTCAGAGCGCCAACTATCGCCAACAGCATGACGTTCGAGCGTGGTTTCATGGTATGCCTCCTGCGAACTGAACCTGGGGATGTGAAACGACTAGAACCAAAAGCAATTGCGATTGCACTCGTGCGGAATCAAAGAAGCGATCACAGAAGGCATCTTGCATCTTGTGTCTTGAGCTATGGAATTCCTCTTACAAAGAAAAAGCCTACCGACGGGCATTGCCCGGCGATAGGCTTGGTCAAGCTGCATTCATGTGTAACCTGACGGTTGCTCAGGCTGCGGTGGCGTAATCCTCCGCATCGTTCTCCATGTCATCCGCCGCCGCATTGCTGGCGCTGAAGGCAACGACTTTGGCCCCATCGGTTGGCCCGAAGTTGTGAACGCCAAGACCTGCTTTGGTCCTGATCTCGCCCTCCATGTGAGCCATGATCTCTGGATGCTCACGCAGGAAAGACTTGACGTTTTCCCGACCCTGGCCCAAGCGCGTTTCATTGTACGCAAAGTAGCTGCCGCGTTTGTCTACCAGGCCCATGGAAACGCCGAGGTCAAGCACATCTCCTTCTTTCGAGATGCCTTCGTTGTACATGATGTCAAATTCGGCCACGCGGAAGGGAGGCGCCACTTTGTTCTTCTTGACCGTCACGCGTGTGCGGCTGCCAACCATGTCGTTTCCGCTTTTGAGAGTCTCGATCTTGCGGATGTCAAGGCGCACCGAGGCGTAGAATTTGAGCGCCATACCGCCGCTGGTGGTCTCCGGGTTGCCAAACATCACGCCGATCTTCTGGCGCAGCTGGTTCGTAAAGATCATTACGGTGTTGGACTGCTTGATCGCGCCAGAGAGCTTGCGCAGCGCCTGACTCATCAGGCGCGCCTGCAGACCAACATGGCTGTCGCCCATTTCACCTTCAATTTCGGCCCGCGGCACCAAGGCCGCGACCGAATCTACGACCACGACGTCAATCGCCCCAGAGCGCACCAATGCCTCAGCGATTTCCAACGCTTGCTCGCCAGTGTCTGGCTGGGAAACATAGAGGGCTTCCACGTTCACGCCGCATCGCTCCGCGTATTTGGGGTCGAGCGCATGTTCGACGTCAATGAAAGCACAGATGCCGCCCCGCTTCTGCGCTTCGGCAATGATGTGCTGGCAGAGGGTTGTCTTACCGGAGGACTCCGGCCCATAAATCTCAATCACGCGCCCGCGCGGCACACCGCCAATCCCCAGAGCCAGGTCGAGCGACAGCGCGCCCGTGGGAATGGAATCTACGTGCAGCTCCGTCGCGTCGCCCATTTTCATCACGGTGCCCTCACCGTAGCGCTTCGTCAGGCTGGCAATGGTCGTTTCTAGGGCTTTAGACTTGCCGTCAGTCGGGGTCTTGCTGGAAGTGGTCTTATCAGTTGTGGCTGCGGCCTTGCTTGCTGCCATGTGTCAGGTCTCCTTGTCCAATGTCATGTGTAGAGAAACAAACGGATGTCACACTATAGCACGAATGTTCTAATCTGTCAAATGCGCTCTTACGCGTGGGTGCATTTCAGAATGAGGGCTGGTCGGGCGATTGAGGCTTCGTCGTGAGCGGCTCGATCGAGCTCGCCGAGGTCTCAGCCGAACGATCGCTACAACGCCTGCAAAGCTCGCCTGCGCGAGCTGCACCGCGCAATTGAAACGCGCCCGCCACGAGGTGCAAGCGCCTGGCGGCCAGTCAGGCCCGATAAGGTCTTCCACCTCGTAGCCCGATCCGTTTACGGTCGGGCGGCGTTGGTTGCGCGGCCAGCAACGCCGCCGGAGGCCAAAGGCCATCCGGCTACGAAGTGCAAGCCCCTTCGGGGCTGCGCCGCCAAATTGAAATGCGCCCCTTAGGCGTTCGCAAAGAGAACAGCCGTTATGGCTGCGGCAATTTGACGTTCTTTCGCTTTTGCGGTACACTCCCGCCTCAAGTTTAGCAAGGTATTTGTAGAGAAAGTCAACTCATGTCCAGGACCCATTCGGCCCGTCAGTTGATGTGCAGCTCCTGCTCCTGTCGCTAGCGGGCGCAGCCGACCATGAAGGTGCGGCTGCCCCGCATAGTCGAGCGGAGCGGTGAGTCGCGCATACCTGGCGGTGGCCGGATGTGAGTTGAATGGATTAGCGGACGCCTGGCGTCCCAAGATACGCGCAGTTGGTGGATAATCGTCTGCCAACCGCGATGACGAGTGTACAAGGCTCATCGCTCAGTGATCTCACTGATGATGGGCTTTTTTGTTGTCTCAGATTTATCCTCCCCCTTGACTCGCCGATATGAAAGTAAACCAAAACGAGGTAATTACCACAATATGGCAACGGTTTTCATTCCCACCCCGCTGCGCCGCCTCACCGGTGGGCAATCGAAAGTAGAGGCGACAGCCGCCAGCGTGCTCGCCGTGATTGGCGAGCTGGATGCCGCTTTCCCTGGCCTGCGCGATCGCCTGCTCGATGAGCAGGGCGAGGTCAAGCGTTTCATCAATATCTTTGTGAATGATGACGAAATCCGCACCCTTCACGGCAAGGATACCGCCATCGGTCCAAACGACCGTATTTCGATTGTGCCGGCGATGGCTGGCGGCTGCTAAGCATCGTAACGATGTGGGACGCTGTTATTTGACGGATGCAAAGGGAGATTTCACAACGAGCATGACCAATCCTATTACCAGAGACCAACTGATCGCCCGCGCTAAGTCGGAGATCCAAGAGATCACGGCAAGCGAAGTCAAGCGACGCCTGGCGTCCAAAGAAGACTTCACCCTGGTGGACATCAGAGAGCGGGACGAGTTCGACCAGGGAAAGATCCCCGGCGCCGTTTTCATTCCGCGCGGATTCCTGGAGCTGCGCATCGAAGAGAAACAGGCCGATCGTGATGCGCCGATCGTTGTCTATTGCGCAGGGGGCGTCCGCTCGGCCCTGGCGGTGCGCAATCTTATGGAAATGGGCTACACCAACGTCCAATCCATGATCGGCGGCTTCAACGGCTGGAAGAACGCCGGTTATGGCTTCGACCTGCCGCGGCGCCTGACCCAGGAGCAGAAGATTCGCTACAGTCGGCACACGATCATGCCCAATGTGGGAGACGCTGGACAGGAAAAACTGCTCGATGCCCGCGTCCTGCTGATCGGCGCGGGCGGCCTCGGCTCCCCAGCCGCGTTGTACCTGGCCGCGGCCGGCGTGGGCACCCTCGGCATCGTTGATTTCGATACCGTTGATCTGAGCAACTTGCAGCGCCAGATTTTGCACGGCACGTCTGACATTGGACGTCTCAAAATCGAGTCGGCCGCGGACACGGTCCGTGAAATCAACCCTGATGTCCGCGTGATCGGATACCAGGAGCCTTTGAGCAGCGCCAATGCGTTCGACATCATCAAGGATTATGACCTGGTGCTCAACGGCTCGGACAACTTTCCTACGCGTTACCTGGTCAATGACGCCTGTCACTTCCTGCGCAAACCGTTGGTAGACGCCAGCATTTTCATGTTCGAAGGTCAGGTGACGGTCTATCTGCCTGCGCACCCTGATCTGGGCCTTGTCGGCGGGCCTTGCTACCGCTGCCTCTATCCTGACCCGCCGCCGCCAGGCGAAGTGCCAAGCTGCGCGGAAGCAGGCGTCCTCGGCGTTTTGCCTGGCATCGTGGGGTCATTGCAGGCCGTAGAGGCGATCAAGCTGATCTTGGGCATTGGGGAACCGTTGGTCGGCAAACTGCTCATGTTGGATACCCTGGACATGAGCTTCCGCACGCTCAACGTGAAAAAGAATCCCCAGTGCCCGCTGTGCGGCGATCACCCAACCGTGACGGAGCTGATTGACTACGAGCAGTTCTGCGGCGTGGCTCCGCCCGTGACTGGCGCCGTGCCTGCGGCGCGTCCCGTGCTGGCAGTCAACGGCCGCTCGCAGCAGACGGCTGCGCTGGCGCGCTAGGGCTGCCTGGGCCGGATGCTTTGTACAATCTGAGGTTTCACCTATGGAGGACCTGATGCGCCCAACCACGATGATTGAACCACGACCCCATGGCCGAGCCGCCGCCGCGGCCGACATGATCTGGCGTGTGGCGCCGAGCCGGCTGCCCGGCACGCTGCTCGACCAAATCGGCCAGACGCCGCTCTTGCGCCTGGCGCGCGTCACCGCCGACTTGCCGGCATCCGTCGGAGTCTGGGTGAAGGCCGAATGGTTCAACCCCGGCGGCTCGGTCAAGGATCGGGCCGCGCTGCGCATAGTCGAAGAGGCGGAGCGCCACGGCCACCTGCATTCCGATAAGGTGCTGATTGACGCCACCAGCGGCAACACGGGCATCGCCTACGCGCTGATTGGCGCGATCAAGGGTTTCCAGGTTGAACTGGTGATGCCTGCGAATGTCAGCCAGGAGCGCAAAGCGCTGGTGCGCGCATACGGCGCGCGGCTGATCGAAAGCGATCCCCTGGAAGGCTCCGATGGCGCGATTCGTCTGGCTCGCCAGATCGTCGCCCAAGACCCCGCGCGCTACTTCTACGCGGATCAATACAACAACCCGGCCAACTGGCAGGCGCACTTCGACACCACGGGCGTCGAGTTGTGGGAGCAGACCGCCGGCCGCATCACGCATTTCGTGGCTGGCCTGGGCACCAGCGGCACGATGATGGGCGCAGGCCAGCGCCTCAAGGCTTTCAACCCGGACATCCAATTGGTAGGGGTGCAGCCAGCCGACGAGCTGCAGGTTATCGAAGGCCTCAAGCACATGGAAACGGCCATCGTACCTGGCATTTACGAGGCGCGACTGCTCGATCATGAGGCGCGAGTGGAGGCTGAGGATGCGCTGGCGATGACGAGGCGCCTGGCGCGCGCTGAAGGCCTGTTTGTGGGTTTTTCGGCCGGCGCCGTCGTCCACGCTGCGCTGCAAATCGCGGCGGGCTTGCAGGAAGGAATCGTCGTGGCCCTGGCCGCGGACGGCGGCAGCAAGTATGTGAGTCTCGGCCTCTTCTGAGCCGAACGCTCGCAGGAATCATGAGGGAGGAAATCATGTCAAATCAACGGGTTGATCAAACTGCGCTGCGCTTCAACCAGGCCAGCATCATCGCGCTGCTGAGCCTGGGCTTTGTCCTCAACGCCTGGGCGCTGGTGGCGTTCGTGGCGCTGGTGATGGCCGTCGGCACCCTGGCGCCAGGCGCGGGGTTGTTCAAGCGTTTCTATCAGCACGTGCTCAAGCCGGTCGGGCTGCTGCGCGCCCAGGTCATCGCCGATGACCCGCGGCCGCACCTGTTTGCCCAGGGCGTAGGCGCCCTTTTCTTGATCGCCAGCACCCTGGCTTTCCTCAGCGGCGCGGCGCTGCTGGGTTGGATTCTCGCCGGCATCGTTGTGGTGTTGGCTGCGGTGAATCTGTTTGCCGGTTTCTGCCTGGGCTGCTTCGTGTACTATCAGCTGGCGCGTCGCGGTGTGCAGGCCAATTTGCCCTGGTGGCAGGCGGCTTGATTTCAGGTAACTGCTCAGGCGACGCGCCGTCGCCAGCGATTGTTGTAACTTAACAATTTAATCAGACATATGGTAGACTCGGCCACGAAAGGTAAGGAGGTGGCCGAGATGAGTCGTCGATATCATCTAACGCTAGACGATGAGCAACGAGCACAGCTCGAGCGTTGGGTAAAGAATCCACCAAAACCATATCTGCGTGATCGGGCCCGTGCGATTCTGGCGGTTGCTGGCGGGGAGGAGGGGCAAGAATTGGCCCAGAAACTACGAACCCGAGTTCATCGTACGACGGTGGGGGAGTGGGTAAAGCGCTATCAGCAGGAAGGGATCAATGGATTGAAGATACGATCCGGGCGGGGGCGCAAGCCCCTTTTTTCCCCCTCTGACGCCGGAGAAAGCGGAGGCGCAGGTTGAGTTGGTCCTGCATCGGTCCCCGCGTGAATATGGAATCAACCGTACACGGTGGCGTTTACAGGATGTGCGCAAGGCAATATCGTGGTTGGGAGACTGCAGTGACCCTGGCATCTGCAAGTTATTGAAACGATTGGGTTTCAGTCGCAAGCAAGCCTTACATTTCATCCAAAGTCCGGATCCGGAGTTCCACGTCAAATGGCGTGCCATCTTGCGTGCTTTTGAGGATGCTGCGTACCATCCTGAAACGACAGTAATTCTCTTTCTCGACGAGCTCACATACTATCGGCGGGCCACCAAAGCACCGGCCTACCATCGCAAAGGTGATGATCAGCCCCGCGTGATCGGTGCTGCTGGTGCCAACACGCAAACACGCGTGGTTGCGGTGCTCAATGGGCTGACTGGCCAGGTTCTGCACTTACAGGACTACATCATCGGGAAAAACGCACTGGTGTCATTCTACGACCAGATTGGCGCCGCCTATCCCAACATCAAGAAAATCTATGTCGTCCAAGATAACTGGCCTACGCATAGACTCCCTGACGTTCTTGCCGCCATGCAAGCCAATCGTGTCACACCTGTCTTCTTGCCAACCTACGCCTCCTGGCTCAACCCCATTGAAAAACTATGGCGTTGGCTCAAGCAAGATGTCCTGCATAATAATCCGAATGCCGCTAACCTCAAGGAGCTTCGAGCACAGGTTGTTGAGTTCCTGAGTCGTTTCAACAAGAACTCAGATGGCTTGCTTCGCTATACCGGCCTTATGTCTGAATAAATTGTTAATGTTCAAAAATCGCGCCTGATAGGCGTACCGCCGGGCGTCTACCTGCGTAGACGCGATGCCGATTGGCAACGGCCGACGGCTCGACTGAGCGTTCGACTGAGCGCTCACGCCGAATGCTCGCCGAAGTCCTGTCGGCGGAACGCCCTTGCGGCCCGAATTCATTCGGCGGCTGCGGTCGGCGCAGGATGCCTGAGCAATTACCATTTTGGAGACGATCAGAGCAGGAGCGGGGAAGCGTCATGACCGAGCGTTTGATTCTTTTGACCCTTTTTGGATTGACCGTCGTCGCGGCCTGGGCAGCCAGCCGCTGGTGGCTAAGTCTGCGCGTGCAGCGGCTGCAGCGGGTGGATGCGCCGCCTGAGCTGGACGCGCTTGGCCTTGCCCCAACGCAGCCGGCGATCCTGTATTTCACCACCACCACCTGCGGGATTTGCCGTTTGCAGCAAGCGCCGGCGTTGAGACAGGTCACCCAGCGCTTGTCAGGCCGCGTCTCCGTGCATCAGCTGGATGCCGTGGCGGCTGAATCGCTGGCGCGCTACTACGGCGTACTCACCGTCCCCACCACGGTGGTGTTGGACCACCAACGTCGGCCTTTGCACGTGAACCATGGCCTGGCGCCGGCCAACCAGCTTATGCAGCAGCTGGCGGCTATCGAGTGGTCTTCGCCGGCGCTGCCTGGTGCAACAATAAGCACAGGCGCATAGCTATTGTTCACTATCTTCGACTCTGAGGGCCTGCACGCGCTGTTTGAGTTGAGTGAGTGACACAGTCACGGCGTGGCTGTTGATCTCCCCTGTGAGTTCCAGCTTCAAGGCCAGGTGCAGTTGTGATTGGCCTAACCTACTCAACGCAGTCGCTGTTTGTAGGACGCTGGCTAGTTCGATGGGCGTGACGGCGCCCTGGAAGCGGATGACGCGGGTGCCGGGCGGTAGGACTGCGGGTTGGCCGAGGAAACCTTGCAGGCTGAATTCTTTCAGGTCAAAGCCCACGGAGGCGGCTGCTGTCGGCGCAAAACCAAAGCGCTGTTCGCGGATGCAGCGTTGGATGGCGCTGGTCAAGGCTTGCTCAGTGACCCGTTCAGTGCCGTATTGTTTGACGGCGTTTTGAAATAGGGTTTCCACGGCAATGCGCCCATCGGTCGGAATCAGGCGGGTGATTTCATCACCCGTGACGGGGATCGGGACGTCTTCGCCAATCAGCCAGCCAGAGAAGCGGATGTCATGGGAAGCAATATCTGCGTCTGGACCGCGCAAGACGGGCGCATTGGGCGATGGCGTGTACCCAAACAGCCCGGCTTTGACGCCGGCACAAACGGCTTCAAAGAAAGCCCCTTTGTACACCATGCCTTGAATCGCGGCCGACCGGCGGGCATCTCCGAAAGCCATCTCGACCGTCTGACGTTGACCGTGAAATACCATCGCCACTTCTTCGGGGCTGATAGCCGGGAACTGCGCTTGCACCTGCGCGGCGCGCAGCAGCACGGCACGTTGGCTGATCTCCACTTCCCGCATTTCCACCGCGTCGAACTCACCAAAATAGACCTTGCCGCGGGCATAGGACGCGGCCTTGAGCTTGTCCTGGTCGGCATCCAGCAACAGACCGTAGCGCGCCGGATCTGGGGTTCCACCCCATCAATCATCTGGCGCGCCTGCTCCATGGCGTCCGCCTCGCCCAGCGCCAACCGATCAAAAATGGCGCGCAGCGATTGGCTGAGCAGCACTTCGCCGACGACATCGAACACCTTGTCGCCCAGGTCTTTACGCATCTGCTTGAGTTTATCGAGCAGCGCCTGCTTGACTTCATCTTCCATCGAGTTGCGGGCCAGCAGGTTGAAAATATAGACCACCGGCGCCTTCTGCCCGTAGCGGTGGATGCGCCCCATGCGCTGTTCCAGGCGGGTGGGGTTCCACGGCAGGTCGAAGTTGACCATGACGTGACAGCATTGCAGGTTAATCCCTTCGCCCGCCGCCTCGGTCGCCACCAACACGCGCGCCTTGCCCGCCCAGAATTCCTTCTCCGCCTGTCGGCGCTCATTCAGATCCATGCCGCCGTGGATGCAGGTGGCGGAGATTTCCCACGCTTGCAGGCAGTCCAGCAGGTGGTCAAGCGTAGCCTTGAACTCGGTGAAGACAATCAACTGTTCGCCGCGTTCTTTGACCCACAAACGGCATGCGTTTTCCAGTTCCCGGATCTTCTGCTGGTCGCCGCGGTCAATCAGCGCCGTCGTACGTTCGATGAGATGGTCAATCTGCTTCACGTCGAGCAGTTCCGCGGCGCTTTCCTCCGCGCGTCGTTCCCGCGCCCAGCGTTCGGACTCTGTCAGGTCGTCCCAGTCCTCGATGTTTTCTTCATCCTGTGCTTCCGTCGTCCGGCGACGGCGCATCGCCGCGGCGCGCATGTTCTCCAATGATTTCTTCAGCGCATACGGGCTGGAGGCCAGCCGCCGCGAGAGCATAATCAGGGCAAAGGCCGCGTTTTGCCGGTTGAGCGCTTTCGCCCTCTCGAAGCGTTTCTTGACTACTTTGAGCACCTGCTCGAGTAGTTCCCCCTCACTGGCCGACAGGTTGAACGGGATGGTGTCCACAATCCGTTCAGGGTACAGTTTATCCCCATCCGCCGTGCGCATCTCCTCTTTGGTGCGCCGCAGGACCACCGGATTGGGACCTGGCCCGTGCGCCAGCGCGTCGCCCCATTGCGGGTCAACCAATTGGATGAGTAGGCGGTAGTTTTCTGGGTCGCCTTTATGGGGCGTGGCGGTCATCAGCAGGAAGTGCGTGGCCCGGCGTGAAAGCACCTCGCCCAACTCATACGCCTGTGTGCGCACGATGCTTCCGTTTGGGCGCCGGTACGCGGCCAACTTGTGCGCTTCGTCCACGATCACCAAGTCCCATTCGGTCGCTTCCAACGCGCGGCGAATGTTTTTCTGCCGCGCATACGCAACCGACGTCAGCGCAAAATCGGTCTCACGCCAGACATCCAGGCTATCCAGGCGTTCCTGGTCGAGATATTCCCTGGAAACGACGGTGAAATCCTCGCCGAACTTGGTCAGCAGTTCGCGGCGCCACTGGGATGTCAGCGCGGCCGGTGCGACAATCAACACCCGGCCGATGCCCTGCCGCCGCTTGAGCTCCTTGATGAGCAGCCCAGCCATGATCGTTTTGCCCGCGCCGGCATCATGCGCCAGCAGGGCGCGCACCACAGGGCAGGCCAGCAGGTGTTCGTAGACGGCTTCAAATTGGTGGGGAAGTGGATCAATCCGGCTGGCGTTCAAGCCGGCGTAGGGGTCGAGCGAATGGGCCAACCACAGTCTCAGCGCCTGAATCCCAAGTCGAAAGCGCTGCGGGTCGCCGGTAAATGGCAGTTGACCATGATCGGCCTGAGACACACGGCGAACGTTAGCCCAATCAACCGGCGTGAGCACCACGGGGCGGGTGGGTCCGCCCGCTGGTTGAAAGACGGACACCACATCATAGCCCGTATGAGGGGCGATATGGAGTATTTGAACGGTCCCTTGCCAAAAAGGTCCTTCAAGCCAGTCACCTGGTTGGATTGATGCGGCCAAGTTTGAATCCTGACAGTGTGGTCTTGGTATGAGTCTACCACCGTTCGCACTGCTTCTCTCCCTGAAACACCAGGCAGCTTATGCATATGCAGCTTCACGAAAAGTGGTCAACAATGGACGCGCAACAAAGATTGCTCTATTGTGTCATCCGAGAACTGCTTCCAAAGCGTGTTCCGTTTCCTCAGATGTACGCTCAGCCTCCAGTTCATGCAATGCTTCGGGAGCAAAGTCTGCTTCATTCGGCCAAACCACTGTTCCCGCCACTGGGTCTAGCGTCATGCGGGCAAAGTACGCAGGATCCTGCAACGGCTCAAAGATGGGACCGTCAAGTAGTGACCACACATTCACCCGCTTGTGTACGCCGTCGTTGAAGACAACGTATAGCGAATGCGGACCACAGACCTTGGCTTCGATAATTCGCACAGCCATCGCTTGTTCTCTCCTCACTCTAGCGGCGGAATCTTGCGCAACGGCAGACCCGCACGCGCCAAGTCCCAATTCTCTCGCAATTCAGTCTGGTACATGGCCGCCCATTCAAAGACCATCGACTGCACTCGCCTTGGCAAGATTCCTTCGATGAGTCGGATCGGATCAATGCCGATTTCCGTATCGTACTGCGCATAAATCGCATGAAAATGCGGCGGCGCATGTTCTTTATAGTACATGTACACCGCGATGCCATAGAACTCCGACACTCTCGGCATGCCCTGCTCCTCACCCCTCATGACCGATGCAGCATTGACTACTCTGGCTGACAACGATTATAGCACAATAACCTTGTTTGTAGGTATTTTTTCCCAGCCGTGACACTCGTTGCCGCCCAACCAGTGTGTATACAGAATGATTCTGCCAAGCGCCGGCCTGGTCACCGCGGACAATAGGCGTCTATTGCGGAAGGACTCGAACTATTTTGATTTTAAGTGTGTACTGGTGAAATGTCAAAGGCACCGAATGACCCAGGGGTTTCGCTGATTTCGGACGCCTTTTCGATGTTGCTCTAGCGAACTCTCTCGCGCAGTTGATGCCAAGACTATTACCACCGATACCCACATCGAACATTCTGCAATGCTATGCTTGTAGGCGTACCGGCCGGTCCGTTCTGAGCTAGGTCCGTGGCCCGCGTGCCCACCAGCGCCGCCGGGCAGGGCGACGCTGGCGGATCTGGTCCTCATACAGCTCGACATAGCGCTGCGTGGTGGCGCGAATGTCATAGCGCATGCTGGTCTCGCGCGCGTGAGCAGCCAGGTTGGCGCGCAGGGTTGGCTCCGAGAAGAGGCGCAGCATCTTCAATGCCAGCGCGGCGTAATCGTGTTCCACCACAAAACCGTTGACGCCGTTCACGATGGTGTCGCTGATGCCCGGCGAATCAATGCCCAGCACCGGCAGGCCTGCGGCCATGGCTTCCAGCACCGTCATCGGGTGCACCTCGCTCACACTGGCCGTCACAAAGAAATCTGCCAGCGCCAGGTAACCAGGCATGTGCTCGTATGGAACCGGCCCGGTAAACAGGACTTGACCGCCAATGTCCATCTCCTGCGCATCCTGACGAAAATCTTCTAGCTCGGGGCCGCCGCCAATCATTAACAAACGCGCATCGGCTGACTCTCGCGCCACAGGAGCAAAGGCCCGCAGCAGGGTGCGTACGTTTTTTTCCCCGGACATGCGGCCCACAAAAGCAGCAACCGATGCCGACGCCGGCAGTCCCACGCTCGCACGATCTGTGCGCCAGGCGGGCTGGCGAAACCGCGCCACGTCAATCCCGTTCGGCACCACCTCGATCTGTCCACGCACACCCCAGCGTCGTAGGACTTCTTTGATACCGGCGGACGGGGCGATCACCAGGCTGCAGCGCTGCGTAAAGGCCGGGAAGAACGCCTCCAGGAATGAATCTGACATCGTGGCCGGCACAATGGGGAGGTACTGCTGCGCATACAGGTCGTAACGTGTGTGACTCGTGAACACCACGGGGATGCCATAGCGTGGGCCGAGTGTGGCCGCCATGGCGCCGCTCAAGAACGGGTGATGGACGTGCAGGATGTCCATACCGCTGAGCAGCTCGCGAATCTCGCGGTTGTAACCGAAGTTGATGTGATAGCCGGTATTGGAAAGCGGCACGGCCTGCGAGCGCACCACTCTGAACTCATCATCCTGGTAATCCGTGTGCCCCAGGGTGACGATCCACGGCTCGTGGCCTGCGTCCTCCAGTGCACGCTTGTGCAGGCTGACGAACGTGGTGATTCCGTTGATGATCGGTTTGTAGGCGTCCAGAAGCAATGCGATTCGCATAGTCAAATAACTACCCCAGTGAGTTCAACTATTTGCGTAAGCTAATAGATCGTTGATTGTGTCAATATCACGCGGCAGCGGCCGGTCGAAAGCCACGGGCGCCAGGGCATCGGCATAGGTAGACAACAGGGGACGCCCGCCGACATCTCCCGTGATGGCCAATAAATCGGGGAAAGTGCGCTGGTCGAAGAGCACGGGATTGCCGCGCGGCCCGCGATAAGTCGGAACCACCAGCGGAGCGAGGGTGGCGCGATGCCGGGCGACCAGGGCATCCACCACGTCAGGCGTCACGTCCGGCTGATCCGCCAGCAGGAAGACGGCTGCGGCCACAGGCGCCTTGTGCTCGCGCAGCGCACGGATGGCCGCATGCACCGAAGCTGATTGGCCCTCTGCCCACAGCGGGTTGCTGACGATCTGGATGCGCGCGCCAAAGGGCGTCAGCGTGGGCCGGATGATGTCCTCCCCGCAGCCCAGGACGACGACGATCGAGCTGAGGCTGGCGGCGTCCAGGGCCTGCTGAATGACGTGGTTGAGCAGGGTTGCGCCCTGCCAGGGCAGCAGCTGCTTCAGCCCGCCAAAGCGCCGCGCCGCGCCCGCAGCCAGGATCACGCCGGCAACGCGCCCCACGACCTCCACCGCGGGAACAGGGGTGGCGACGGCGCCCAAAATCACCTCGCTGATGCCAGCTTCTTGCTGCAGCAGCCGCTGCGCCAGCCGCGTGCTCACCTGGCCGATCTGCTCAGCGCCGAGCAGATCGAGTTTGTTGAGCAAGGGCGCGACGCGCGCGCCCGGTGGTCGGCCTTTCAGCCCGCCGTCCGCCTGACCAAGCAGGCGCGCGATGATCTCTGGGGTGACTGGCTCGCCAGGCCCTAGTCCCGTCAAGGCCGCCACTCGCGCGGGCCGATGGACATGAGCTTCGGTCAAAGGTTGGCCTAACACGTCCAGGCCAACGACAGGCGCCAAGATCGTGGTGCAGGCTGGAACGACCGGCTCATGTTCAGCGGGCGCTTTCAGCGGCCGCATACGCGCGCCGTCCGCTTCGACCAGCACAGCATCCACGCCCGGCATGCGGCTCATCGCCTCAACCGTTGCCGCCGGTACGCCGGGCGCTTTGTCCTGGATGTCATCGGTGGGGCCTGTCACCACGACATGGCGGTGCACAGCCAGCGCCGCGGCCAATTCAAACGGCAGGTAGGTCAGTTGATCCAGGCGCAGGTGGCACGGCGCCAGGCGGGTTTGGGTAGAAAAGATGCGCGTCGTGGATGTCGTGACGACCTGCCAGCCAGCGCTGACCAGTTCTTGCGCCAGGCAGAACATGGCCGTGGTCTTGCCGCCGCCGCCCGTGAAGCTGACAATATCACCGCGAACCAGCCGCAGCGCTTGGCTCAGGTTCATGGCGCACCATGACTCAAGATGGCTTCCAGGACACCGCCCGCCACGGCCAGCGATTTCTCTGAGATGGTGAAGCAATGACTGACATCCCCACGTGGGTCAAGGTCGCCAACTTTGCGACCGGCCTCCACTGCGCGGGATGGATGCACAAGGCCCCGCAGCACACCAGGAAAGAGCGCACGCACCGGGACTCCTTCTTCGCTCGCTGGCTGTGGACCGACGCGCGCAATAATCTCTCCGCTCTTGATGCGCTCGCCGATGGCATGCAGTGGAACGACATAACCATCTATCGGTGCGCGCAGCACTCGGGTGGCTGTATATCCTTCGATGGGGCCGGGCGTACCGGTATCTGGCAGCGCCTGACCCTCCCAAAGAACGCGGCCCAGGGTGTGCCCGCGGTGCGTCTCCACGATGGCGTGACAGTCCTGGCCCGCGGTAAACCCGGGCCCCAGTGCAATCACCAGCGGCGCATCGGTCGAGTGTGTTCCGGTGTTCTGCTTCGCCATGATGGCATCCACCACCACAGCCGGCTTCAGCGCATGCAGCAGATCGGCCGGCGGCGTCACCAGTATTGGGATGGCGCCGGCCGCCAGCGTCGCCAGGGTCTCGGCCAGTGTATCCACCCGCTGCGCCCTCATCCCTTCGATGATGGTTTCTCCGGCGTAAACCGCTTCGGCAAAGCAGACGGCGCGCCGCACACAAAACGGCTGCGCGAGCTCGGTCATTGCCACGGCAAAGCCACAGCGGCGCAGCCGGTATGCCACACCAGAACCGAGATCGCCTGCGCCCTTGATGAGCACTACCCTCTGATCTGAGGCGGCAAGCCCTTTACTCATGCCGCCTCGCGCCACGCAGCGCCCGCCACACCCGTTCGGGCGTGAGCGGCAGGTCGTTCATCCAGACGCCGGTTGCCGCATGCACGGCGGCGACAATCGCAGGCGCCGTGGGGATGAAGGGCATCTCGGCCATGCCGCGTGCGCCAAACGGGCCTTGCGGGTCAGGAATTTCCAGGATCACCGGCTCCACCTCATCCGCCACGTCGGCGATGGTGGGGATCAGGTAAGTGCTCAGGCGACTTGTGAGCACCTGGCCGTCCTTCTGCTTGAAATCTTCCAGGAGCGTCCAGCCCTGCGCCTGCGCCACCGCGCCCTCGATTTGTCCTGTGACCTGCTGCGGGTTGATGGCTTTGCCCACGTCATTGACGGAAACGAGGCGGCGGAGGTGAATGCGACCGGTGTCCACATCTACTTCGACTGCGGCTGCCTGCGCGCAATAGCCGAAGGTGATATTGGGGTCCGATTCGCCGGTCTCCTTGTCGTAAGCTGTGGTGGCACGCGGCAGGTATCGCTGGCGAACGACGACCGGCCGATCCTCCTCAGCTTGCCATTGCGCCAGCGCCTGGCGCGCCGCGGCGACGATGGCATTGCCGGCCATGAAGGTCATGCGGCTGGCTGAGGCGCTGCCGCTGTTATCGGTCAGCGCGGTGTCGGAAGCGATCAATTCAACCTGCGCCAGCGGGACGCCGATGGCCTCCGCGGCCATTTGGCGCATCAGGTTGTGCGCGCCCTGGCCGACATCGGCCCCGGCGTGATGCACAACCACCCGTTCAATCTGCGATTCTCCGTGCAGTTCGATGGTAGCAAAGGACTCATCCACAAAACCCAGGCTGAACCCGACATTTTTGAATGAAAGCGCCAAGCCCGTCCCGCGGCGCAGGTTCTCGCCGGCCGCATCCAACGCCGTCTGGAAGCGATGCGCAGGCGCCGCGGCCCGGCTGAAGGCTGGGTCGGGCTGCCAGCCGTTCGCCATGCGCACCCAACCGGCTTCGCTGGCGCAGCGCGCCAATACCTCCGGCGCGGTGCAACCCGCGGGGATTCGACTGCGGGTCGCCAGGATGGAGCCTTCGTGTAGTACGTTGCGCGCTCGAAACTCTACCGGATCGAGACCCAGGGCTTCGGCCAGGTAATTCATTTGCATTTCGGCGGCAAAATGCCCCTGCGGACCGCCAAACCCACGGAACGCGCCGGACGGCACGTTGTTGGTGTAGACCGTGCGCGCATCCACGGCGACGTTGGGGATGTCGTACGGCCCCAGACACATCAGCGTGACGTTGCCGAGCACTTTGGTGCTCGTGTACGTGTAAGCGCCGCAGTCGCTGGTCACATCAACGCTGGCGGCCAGCAGGCGTCCGTCACGGTTTGCGCCCCAGCGTGCCTTGATGACCATGGGATGACGCTTGTGGTGACCAATGATAGACTCTTCGCGACTCCAGACGATCTTGACCGGTCGGCGGATGCCGCGCTGACTCAAGCGCCATGCGGCTAACGCCAGGACAATCTGTACGGACATGTCCTCACGCCCGCCAAACGCGCCGCCGATGGCTGGATAGATCACTCGAATTTGATCGAGCGGCAGGCCCAGTGCGTGCGCGATCTCCTTGCGGTCTTCATGCACCCATTGCCCGGCCACATACACCGTGACCACGCCGTTGTCGTCCACGGCGGCAAGACCCGCTTCTGGCTGCAAGTAAGCATGCTCTTGCGCATGGGTAGTGTAGGTCTGTTCGATCACGACATCGGCCGCCGCCAGTGCTGCCTCGACGTCGCCGCGGCGGATGCGGTAGCTGTGCACCACGTTGCTGGGGCGTTCCGGGTGGACGCGAGGGCTGCTCGTCAGCATGGCTTGGAGCGGGTCGGTGACCACTGGCAAGTCCTCATAATCCACCTGGATCAAGGAAAGCGCGGCCGCTGCCTGCGCGGCCGTTTCGGCCACCACCAGGGCAACCTGGTCGCCAACGAAGCGCACGATGTCGCTGCCTGCCTGCGTATTCACGTCATCCAGCGGTCCACAAAGCACCGGTTGGTCAGCGATAATCAAGCCGTAGCTGTTGTGCGGCACATCACGAGCCGTAAACACGGCCACCACGCCGGGCGCAGATTCAGCGGCGGTCGTGTGCAGCGCGCGGATACGAGCATGCGGCCGCCCGGCAAAGAGGATTTTCATCCACAGTTGATCTGGCAGGTCTATGTCGCCTGGATAGTGCGCGGCGCCCGTCACCTTTGACCAGGCGTCGGCGCGAGGATGACTGCTGCCAACAGCACGCATAGAGACTCCTTCCGCCGCGACGGCGTTACTTCGGTGTGGCGGTCGCTTGTGGCAACGCCGGATGGCTGGCTCTGACAACGGCCTCGATGATTTTCGCATAGCCAGTGCAGCGACAGAGGTTGCCAGCAAGGGCTTGCTCAATGGCGTGGCGGTTGGGGGATGGATTCTCGGCCAACAAGCGGGTGGCCGACATCAAAAGACCGGGCGTGCAATAGCCGCACTGCGTGGCGCCGGCCATGACGAAGGCCCGTTGCAGGGCATTGACAGCGGGGGACATGACGCTATTGTCCACATCTGCTGTCAAGCCTTCGATGGTGACGACGCTGCAGCCCTCAAGCGCCGGCGCAGGCACAAGGCAGCTCATCACCGCCGCGCCGTTCAGCAAGACGGTGCAAGCCCCACATTCTCCTTCTGCGCAGCCTTCTTTCGTCCCGGTCAGGTGGGCGCCGCCAGCTTCGGGCGTGGCGCGCAGGAGATCGAGCAGCGTTTTGCCATTGGCATGATGAACCGTTGCTGGTTGGCCGTTGAGCGTGAATTGAATCGCGTCGGCTTCACGGGGAATGGAGGCGCCTGATTCATCGGCTGATGGGTGGTGCCAGGCGCACGCGCCCAGCGTAATGGGGTTCGGCTCCCATCCCTCGCGCGTGCGTCCATCGCGAATCTGCGTCAGGGCGCGGCGGGTCAGCACCGCAACCATGTCACGGCGGTAGTCGGCGCTGGCGCGCACATCATCAATTGGGCGGCTGGCGGCCGCGGCCAACATGGCCGCCTGCTCAATCGTCGTCTCATCCAGGATCGAGCCGACGAGTGCTTGCTCGGCGTCTGTGGCGCGCACGATGGTTGGCGCTACCGCGCCCAGGGCGATGGCCGCGTGCTGCACGTGCTCACCCTGGCGATGCAGCACGATCGCCACGTTGACCACGGAAATCGCCTGCGCGCGTCGCAAACCGAGCTTGAGGAACGCGCCGCTGGCGTGGTCATCCAGTCCACGGAAAGCAATGTCAACCAGGAGTTCGTCGGGCGCCAGCGCGGTGCGGCGCACACCCTGGAAAAACTGCGCGCACGAGAGCGTGCGCGTTCCGCGCCGGCTCAGCAGCGTCAAGGTTGCGTCCAAGGCCCACAGCGGTGTGATGGTGTCATTCGCGGGCGACGCGGTGATCACGTTGCCGGCGACGGTGCCCCGGTTGCGAATCTGCGGCGCGCCAACTTCCCAACAGGCACGCGCCAGGGGGAACGCGCGTTCAACCGCCAGGGGTGATGCGACCACCTGATTGTGAGTGACGAGCGGGCCCAGGTGCACCCAACCGTCGTTGTCCAGGCGGATGGCATCGAGGCCGGGGATGCGCGTAATGTCAATGAGAATCTTCTGCGGGCGAACGCCGCGCGCCAATTCGAGCAGGAGGTCCGTACCGCCGGCGATGATGCGCGCATCATTGCCATAGTCAGCCAACAGATCCAACGCGTCGGCCAATGAGGTCGGCGTTATGTAGTGGTTCCAGGTGGAAGAAGCCATGAGTTTGTTCTAACCAGGAGCTTGTTCAGGAATAGCCGTCGGCAAAGGTGTCAATCATCAGCTTGACATCACCCATGGGATACAAGATGGGGCAGGTGCAGCCGTTGGCGACGTACTCGCGCACCCTGGCGCGCGCCTCGTCGGGCGTTCCCGTGGCGCTGATGCGCAAGACCAAATCGTCTGGCACGTATTTCATGGCCGCGCGCACCTGTTCGTGCGTGGCCGGCCAGCCGAGGATGCTCTGAATTTGGGCCACGACATCAGGCGAAACGCCGCTGGCTTTGGCAATGTGAGGTTGCTGCGCCAGGTATTGGGTCAAGAGCTCTTTGGCGCCCTCGATGGCCTGGCCGCGGTCTTCGTGCACCGAGCAGACCACCAACTGCGGCCGATCAATGTCGTCGAGGCTGCGGCCTGTGCGGCGCGCGCCCTCGGCCAGGGCTTCCAGCGCCGGGGCGTTGTAATCTGGCGGTACGCAATAGTTGAGCACCACGCCATCGGCAATCTCACCGGCCAACTTCATCATTTCCATGCCGGTCGCGCCAATATACATCGGCACGTGACGGGCTTCGTGGCGACCATGCACGACATCGAGTTCAATACCAGTGACATGGTGGAATTCACCGTCGAACGTGACCGTTTCCATACGCAGGAGGCGACGCATCACCTCGATGGTCTCACGCATGGCCAGCAGCGGCTTGCGGCGCTCGATGCCGACATTGCGCGCCAGCGGGTCCCACCAGGCGCCGATGCCGCAGATGATGCGATCGGGCGCCAGATCGTCCAGGGTGAGGAAGGTTGCCGCCAACAGGCCGATGTTACGCGTCCAATTGTTGATGACGCCGGAACCGATTTTGATGCGCTTGGTGACGGCGGCGAAGGCTGCCATCGGCACGATGGCGTCACGCACCAGGCGGGATTCGGCCTGCCAAACCGCTTCGAAGCCGCGGTCTTCGGCGTACTGGGCGTACTCCATTCCCTCACGGATGTCATGTTTGTCTTGCAGGTAGAGAGCTACTCGATCTGGCATGGAACGACCTCCTCGTCGCGTTTGAACCGGCGGCGTGCGAGAGATGGCGCCGACAGCATGGTGATCACGTCTACCCGTCATTCTACCAGCGAACGTTGGTCACGTCAACCTGAATTGCTTGCACCAATCCGAGCGATGAGCGCAGCTCAAGATGGCAGCGCGTTCGGCGGCGACAACCGACGGGGCAACCGTAGGCCATGGTCACGGCTTCTGAGAAGCCAAGAACTAAAAAGCGCGCCCTGGAACTCAATCCGAGCGCGCTTTTTTGACAATGGGGAAAGAAGGTTAACCTGGCTCGTAGCGACTTGCCAACTCCGGCGCGGACAGCAGCTTTGCCAGCGCCTCCTTTTGGATCTGGCGCACGCGTTCGCGCGTCAGCCCCACATGTTTGCCGATCTCGGCCAACGTGTGTTCTTGCCCGCCTCCCAGGCCAAAGCGCATACGCAGGATTTCCGCCTCGCGCCGGTCCAGTCGAGTCAACTCGTCGTTCAGCGCATCGTAGAGCAGCGAGCGATAGGCGTGGTCCACCGGTTCAGGCGCATGGGCATCGCTGATGCGGTTCATCAGGGTGCGCTCTGCCTTGTCGTCTTCGTCGCCGCCAATCGGTGCATTGAGCGACGCGGCATGCATATCGCCCAACTGCAGGGTGTAGCTGACTTGCTCAGACTCCCAACTCAGACTTTCGGCTATCTCTTCCGTAGATGGATCGCGCCCCAAGCGCTGTGAAAGCCGATCGCGCGTCTGATAGATTTTGCTCAACTGTTCCACGCGATAGGATGGCAGTCGAATGGTGCGACTCTGATTCGACAGTGCGCGCGTGACGGCCTGGCGAATCCACCAGACGGCGTACGTGCTGAACTTATTCCCCTTGCGCCAATCGTACTTTTCAACGGCTTGCAGAAGGCCTGCCATCCCTTCCTGCACCAAATCTTCCATGGGCAGTCCCAGGTTCTGATAGCGTCGGGCCACACTAAAGACCAGCCGCAGGTTTGCCAAGATGAGCGCCTGGCGGGCGCGCTCGCCCTGCCGTTGTTGCGCTTCCAACTCATACCGTTCTGCTTCTGTGATGGCTTGACGATTGTGCAGGTTTTGACGAGCCGCTTTTCCGGCTAACATGTGCTGAGCTAACAGGCGCTCTTTCTGAACATCGAGCAGCGGGGTTTGCGCAATCTGTTCCGTATAGTGTCCCATGCAGCCACCTCGATCTTGCCATGATCCCAGTCTGTTCGTTTTGGTCAATGAGGCTGGTCAGGCCGCGGTTTCCATACTTTTTATGATCTTATTCAGAAAAATTATAGCACAACGGTGCAACTTCACCGTAGCATGTCTTCCAAAAGTGACTGAATGCGGTGGATGTGCGCGGATGAGAGCCGGGGGAAATAGACAGGCGCCCATCTTTGAGTGGTCTAAGATGGGCGCCTGCCTCTTCGGTTCTACGGAAATGACGAGGGAGAGACCGAGGGCCACCGGCGGGTGTGGCAACGAGGTTCCCTCTGAAGGCGGTTGGCGTCAACGCACTGGAGGTCGAACGACGCCGCGGAGGTTACTCTCCGATCCCGTCAACCCGTGGTGACGAAAACACCGCTTGGTGTCACTCGAAGTATAACAAAAAAGTGACGAAACTCCAAAAAGCGACTTCAGCCATCCGCAGACCTCCGGTGAGAGGTCGCAGCGGCTACATGCTGTAGCGCACCGTGTAGGTGATTTCCGCCGAACCGTTAGCCTCAACTGGCACGCGCCACTCGATGGTCTGCGCGTCTGCCTTGGTGTAGCCCTTATCGCTGGCCTGCACGATCTCCCACTGGCTCCAGCGGTATAGATGCTCGACCACGCGCACTTCCACGGCGCTCTCCTTGCGGTTGCGCAGGACGATCTTGAAGGTTTCCTCGACGGTCTTGTCGCCCAGGCGCTTGAAATCGGTTTGGGTGCGTTCGCCCACAATATCGAACGCATCGCCGACATAGAGTTCAACCTTCTCGCCTTTGGCCGTGTGACCGATCTGATTTTCGCCAATCAGCAGCGGCACACCATCCACATCAGGCTTGAAGACACGCACCACGCCGGCTGGCAGCGCCGCGTCCAGGTTGTTCGCCTTGCCCGTGGTGAATTCCAACATCGTCTTGACCTTTGCCTGGTTGGCGGCGCCGTAGCTTTGGTCGAAGACTGGCCCATAGCCGCCGTATGTCAGGGCAGAGCCATCGAAAACGAAACTCTTCGTCGTCGTGATGTTGGCGCCGGTCACGAATTCGACCTGCTTGGTTTGATTGTTGCTCACGGTAACGGGCCGGTTTACTTCATACAGATGATATTCAAAGAAGCCGCGCTCGCTGACTTGCGGTGCTGGCGGCGCCTGTGCTGCATCCACCGTGCGCGCCAGCATCAGCTTTTCGCTGTTATCGGTTGCGGCGCGTGCGATATTGCCGGCCACCAGCTTGAGCTTGGCGTCCTTGTAGGCCGCGCCGCTGTGGTTGTCTAGCGTGATCCAACCATTGAGATCGAGGGCCTTTTCATTTTCTGCCAACAGAAGGACATAATTGGCTTGCCAACTGAGGCCGCCTGTCAGATATGTGACATCCGTTGTGTGGGAACCAGCCTTGTCGGTGTCAACGGTCCACACGAGGGTGGGGCGCGTGATAAGGCCGTCGGGCAGGGCCGGGAAGGTAAAGGTGCGAATCTCGTCGCGGCGCAGAACCGTGACCTGGCCGTCATCCGCCATCAGGATGACATCGCCGTTGCCATTCAGCAGTTTGCCTTTGTGGCTTGCGCCGTCTTTGGTGACGATTTCAATCGCCTGGTCAAGGTACTTTTCCAGCAGTTTATCTGCGCCGACCAGGTCATACTCGTAGTTTTGTTCCAGCACACGGGTGCCGGCTGGCGAGGTGCGCGAGGCAAAGCGCACACTGGTTGGGTCAATCATCGCCGGCACATCGGCGTAGCGAATCTGATTCAGGCCCAGGGTGAGGGTAATGGGTCGAGTTTCCTTGACTAACGCCAGGTTTTCATTGTACACCGTCAACTCGATGCTCTTGTTGCCTTCATCACCTGCAGATCCTTGCCAGGCTGGCGCCGGCAGCGCGGTCGTGAGGATGAGCAGCGCCGCCATGAGAGCAGCCGCCAAGCGCCGCTCCGGTTTGTGGATGATGAACGCTCGTTTCAGTGTCAACATGATCTTCTCCTTCAGGTGTCTCTTGCATGGTTCAATATGCGTATTTGTGGCCCGCGGCTGAGTGTCCGCATTGGCTGTCTGCCAGACGGATGAGGCGAAAGAAAGGTTCCCCCTGTTCGCCGGAGAGTCCACTTGGATATTTCGGCTCGCTCAATAGGCCGGCTTTGAGAGGATCTTCCCATCGCCCACTATGCGTGTTCACTGCGGGTCATTGGAGAGTTGAATCAGCAGGTACCCAACGCCTGGCTCGCTGCGGATGATTTGGGGATGGGCGGGGTCAGCTTCAATTTTCTGGCGCAGACGGTAGATACTGGCGCGCAGGATGGTTACATCGTCGCGATACTCGGGTCCCCAGACGGTGCTCAAAAGGTAGCTGTGCAGCAGCACACGGCCCGGGTGACTGATGAATTCGACCAGCAATCCATATTCCGTGGGAGTCAAGTGTACCTCGTTGCCCGCCACCATCACTCTGCGCAGGCCCAACTCAACGCGTAACTGCCCGCTTTCAAAGACGCCAGCGTCAGCCGGCCGCGGCGCCGCGTGATAGCGGCGCAGGACAGCCTGAATACGGGCGAGCAGTTCGCGGCGGCCAAACGGCTTGGTGAGGTAGTCATCAGCGCCCATTTCTAGGCCGCGCACCTTATTGTCTTCTTCTTCCCAGGCGGTGACAATGATCAGCGGCACGTCGCTCACCTGCCGCAGGCGCGCCAGAACATCGAAGCCATTCAACCCGGGCAAACCGAGGTCCAGCAGCACCATGTCCACATCAGGTTGCTGCGCCATCTGCAGGCCTTCTGTGCCGGTGCTGGCAGTCAGCACGCGATAGCCGGCCAATTGTAAGGTGGTGCGGAGCAGCTGCAGGATGCGAATTTCGTCGTCAACGGCGAGAATAGTTTGCTTGGTCATGTGACTATTCCCATCCTTTCTGGGCGATGATGTGAATCAGCCGTAGTCGTAGGCATGGTTTTGGGGATAGGCGCGGGGCAACAGCCTGATTGTAGCCCCAAATGGAGTTCGGCGCAACTCACCCGCCCATGAAAAACGGGGCAAGCCACGCATGAGTGGGCACAAAAAAGAGCCGATCATGTGTGTGATCGGCTCTTTGCTGCAACAAGCGGAGTGGTACCCCAGAGGCGACTCGAACGCCTGGCCTTCTCCTCCGCAGGGAGACGCTCTAATCCACTGAGCTACTGGGGCATCTGGACTGACAAGCAAAATTGTAGCACAAAGCTGTATGAGCGCCAAATTTGCATGGCATGTTCACGCGTGCGCGGCAAGGCTGGCGCAGCGCACGGCGTTCCGTGGGCGGCGGCTGCCCTGTCCTCGCCCCTCGTGCATCTCAGCGGCGATCGAAGCGGTTGCATTTGTACGCGCGGGCGACCAAAGTTTGACATCCATCCTCATTTGTGTAATAATTACACTTGATATGGCAGCGAATCAAACGTTGCTGTTGGCCGCTCGTTCGCCGTTGCGACATCAGTTGCAATGACATGGTTAGGCAAGACGTTCAGCATGCTGAACACCTTGGTGACTCGATGTCACCTTTGACCAGCGCACGAGCTTTCTAGAGGTTTTATGGACGTTTGCTCTACGAAGCGGGTGTTTGACGCAGAAAACAGCGTGGTAGAACACGACCGGTCAGGTAGGCTGGGCGGCTGAGGCGCGTCTTCTCAACTCACTGAGTGATCCAGAAGACTTTTTCTCCGCCGCCGGCCCGCAACGATTCAGATGCGGGCTTCTTTCTGCCCTCTGCACGATCCTACGAACGCTGCGCCGTCCTTTGTTGACGGCGACTCTTGCGCCAACCAATCCCGCTCACATCAGGTAACTGTATACTTTTTTGCTGCGTACGCGCCTGCCTGGCGCGCCGCGGAGCAACGCTGGGTGTGTGAATCATCTGCCTGGCGTTTTGTGTGTGTGTGCCCGCGCGGGTGAGCCGCATGGGCACTTTCGGGCAGCGGTTGGCTGCACAGACATCGCACAGATCATAGGAGGGCATTGGTCCAGTTGCAGACGTTTGCTTCTTTCATGCAGTCCCGGTTCCATCGGTCGCCGGAAGGTCACTTGACCGATTTCATGTCCCGTCAGCAGGGCCACCTGATGCTCGGTGGTCGTGTTGACTTGAATGTCCTCGCGGCTCGCTATGGCACGCCGTTGGAACTGGCGTATCTGCCGCAAATCACGCGCCAGGTGCATGCCATGATGGGGTGGGCGGCCCAGGCCGCGCGCACGACGGATTACGCGGGAACGTTCTTGTACGCGTACGCAACGAAGGCCAATTTTGCCGCCGACGTCGTACGCACAGCCCTGGAGGCCGGCGCTCACTACGAAACGTCGGCGGCTGCGGACGTGGAGATTGCTCACCATCTCTGGAAGCAAGGCATTCTAAAAGCAGACCGCATGCTGATCTGCAATGGGTCGAAAGAAGCACATTACACGGACGCCATTCTGCGTCTGCGTCGCGCCGGTTTTTCGCAGGTGATCTCTGTTCTCGATGACCTGGAAGAGTTCGCCACGCTGCGCGCCTGCCCACTTCCTATGCAGTTTGGGCTGCGTGAGCGGGAGGCCGGCAACCGTGATGGCTCTCATCCGGGGAACGATCGTTTTGGGCTGACCGCCGCCGAAATGGACGCCATCACTGCTGGAGTGGCAGGCACGCCTCATGCCGTGGTGATGTATCATGCCATGATTGGCAGCCAGGTGGAGAATGCCGATCATTTTCTGACCACGCTGCGCGCTTCAATTCGCAACTACTGCGAACTGCGCCAGCGTGTGCCGACGCTGCGTTTTTTCAACTATGGAGGCGGCACCCCCACCTCTGGCTACCGGCTCGATTTTGAATTCGACTACACCGGCTTCTTGACTTTGCTCATGGAAGAGATGCGCGCATTGTGCGCCGAGTATCGCGTGCCGATGCCTGACCTGGTGGGTGAATTTGGTCGCTATACGGTCGCGAACCACAGCCTCTTCCTCTTCGACGTGGGACAGGTGAAGGCCGGGGCTGAGGGACAGCCAGACTGGTATCTGATCAATGGCAGCCTGATGGTTTCGGCCCCTGACAGCGTGCTGGTGCCTGACCAGCGCTTCATCATCTTGCCGCTGGATGGCTGGGATCGCCCTGTGCGCGCGGTGCGGCTGGGCAGCCGGCGCACGTGCGATTCGGACGATGTCTATCCGAGGCCGGGCAATGCGCCGCTGATGCTGCCCGACTCCGGCGTTGGTACTGTGATTGCGGTCTGCGGTATTGGCGCGTACCAGCAGATGATCTCTGGCCGCGGCGGCGCTCACCACTGCCTTAGCCCGGAGCCGCGACGTATTATTTTTGAGGAGAAAGAGGGTCGTCTGGTGCAGCGCGTGGAAGCCGCACAGTCTCAGGCCGACCTGATGCGCCTGATTGGCTATCAGCCGGCGCGCCAGCCCGCGCCCATACTGCCTGTGCACCCGCCCATGTGGGCGCCGCTCACGGCCAGCCGCCGGGCCAAGACCGTGCGCCTGCGCCAGCGTCCGGTCATCGCGCAGGCAGGCATCCCGACCTGACTGCACGATGTCACCCTGCCGCTGTGCAGGGATTGGAACGTTGCCAAGAACCAGCCGCACGGCTGGTTCTTTTTTATTCGTCCCAGTAGCTCAGATCGGAGCGCTGCGCTGACCACATCTCTGTGAACATGGCGTCAATGTCGGCCGGTGCACAGACGGCGGCGGTCAGGGGATCAAGCTGTAAGGCATAGCGGGCAGCTTGAAGATTGCGCGCCAGCAGCGCCTCGACGACCAGCTCATGCACGGCCATGTGCGCTCGGTTCAGCGCGGCCAATTGCGGCGGCAGCGGCCCAAAGTGCGTGGCGGTCAGCCCATGGCGGTCCACCAGCACCGCGACCTCCACGCAGCCATCGGGCAGATTGTCAATCAGCCCCTGGTTGCGTACATTGCCGTAGATGACCGCAGGCCGGTCGAGTTGGTGCGCCTCGATGATATCGGCCGCGTATTCTTCGCTGCGGGCCAGGCTGATTTCGGCCTGACCCGCCAACAACGCGCGGATGGTTTCATCGTTGGCCTGGCGCCAGCGCGGCCAGTTGTTGGCATAGAAGCCCGTTTCGCCCCGATAGCCAGCACGGCAGTAGCGTTCGATCAACTCAGGTCGCTTGCGGAAATAGGGCACATACTCCGAGAAATGGCCGCTCGACTCCGTGACGAAAGCGCCGAAAAAGCGCGCGATCTCGAAGCGAATGGGATCGCTGTCATAGATCTCTGGGTCGCGCGCCCGTTCGAGCAGGCGTGGATACTGATCAACGCCGTTGTGCTCCAATACGGTAAACCAGGCGTTGTGGTTGATGCCCGCGCAGCGCCAGTACAACTCAGCATAGGGCACATCCAGATAGTCTGCCAGTTGGCGGGAGGTGCCCTGCACGGAGTGGCAAAGCCCCACCACGGGCAGGCGCGTTGTCTTGAGCGCGGCCAGGGTCAGGATGGACATTGGGTTCGTGTAGTTTAGGATTATCGCGCGCGGGCTGAGCCGTTCAATGTCGTGTACGATGTCCAGCCAGGCCGGGCCCGTGCGCAGCGCTTTGAAGATGCCGCCCGGCCCAATCGTATCGCCAATGCATTGATTGACCCCATACTTGAGTGGAATATCGAAATCGTGGCGCACATTCGCCAGCCCGGCTACTTCAATCGTGTTGATCGCATAGTCACAATCGTGTAGGACGCGTGTGCGATCCGTGCTGGCTTCGATACGCCACGGCTTTTGACTGAGTGCAATCAGCCGCTCGCCGATCTGCTGCGCCAATTCCAATCGCTCGCTGTCAATATCCACCAGTGCGAAGACGCCGTGATGCATCGTGGGAATTGCCAGGATGTCGGTCATTAGTTGGCGGGCAAAGACGGTGCTGCCGGCGCCGACGATGGCTATCTTCACCGGGCGCTGTTGGCCGGACGACGGCATTGCGCCCGCAACCTCGATTCGCTCCTGGCGCCAGGCGGGCATGTCCGCAGCGGCGGCTGGTGTCACGGGAATGCTGGCTGCTGCCCGCGCGGTGTCATCAATCGGAATGTCCACATCCCCCACCTCGGCCGTGGCGACGTGAATCTCCAGCCGATGTTTTTGGCCCACCGCCAGCGGTTTGCCCACGATTCGGACGCGCACCTCGATGCCCCTGCTCAGCTGTAGGGGCGCCTGCGCCTGGATTGTGGTCGCCGATCGCTCGCGGCCATCATGCCCGCTCACGAAAATCGAGCTTGCGCCATAGGCGTCGGCATCGGCCGTGATCTGGTTGAGGGCAATCACCGTGACTGGCGCGATGTTGTTCTTGACCACGAACTCGAAGCCGTCACTGCGGCTGCGGAGACTTTGGGGGAGGTAGAGTTTGCGTAGGATGAACTTGGGAAAAGCCGACATGATCCTCACCGAAGGTGCTGACTAAGCAAAATCCTCACCGATTGGTGAGGATTTGCCTGCTGCCTGGTACCCCCAAGGGGATTCGAACCCCTGTCTCCACCTTGAAAGGGTGATGTCCTGGGCCTCTAGACGATGGGGGCATCCCATAATTCTTTCCAGGACTGGGGCGATTCTACCAGAGATGCGCGCGCCCGTCAAATCTTTGGGCCGTTATGGCGATGCTTCTCGCGTCTGGGAAACAGGGCGACCACGACGACGGCATGCACCGGCGCGGACGGCGCCCGGCCAATGCGCCGTTAGCGCGATTCAACCAGGCAGCGGCCGTTGCGCAGGCACACACCGCATGTTTCGCACAAATCTTCCGCCTGACCAGGCTTCATCAGGCCTTTATCTTGCCGCCATTGCACGAGTTTTGCCACTTCGTCCGCGGGGAAGGGGCGCTCCTGGCCGACCTGCACCAAGATGCGCGTGATGTTGGCGGCTGATTCCAGCTTCTCCAGCTTCAGATAGGCTTCGAACGGCGTCCCGGCCACGGTCACAGAACCGTGGCGCTGCAAGATGAGCGCATCGTAACGTTTGATCAGGTCACGAATGACCACCGCGCCTTCGGCGGAGGCCGGCGTTGCATAATCGGTGGTGGGAATGAGACCCATGCCCATGATGACCTCCGGGAGCAGGCAGCGCGCCAGTGAAATGCCAGCAATGCTGAGAGCGATCGCAATGGGTGGGTGGGCATGGACGACGGCCCCGATGTCCGGACGTTGGCGATAGGCTTCCAGGTGCAACAGCATCTCTGAGCTGGGCCGTAAGCCGCGAGCCGCGCCGTGCTGCGAACCAATGACCTCGAGCTGGTCGTTGACGATGAGCAGTTGGTCTGGCTCAATGAAGCCTTTACTGAAGCCGCTCGGCGTGACGAGATAGCGACCGGCTGCCAACTTCACCGAGACGTTGCCGTCGCTGGCAATGGCGTAGCCTTTTTCCCACAACAGACGGCAAACGAAAACGACCTCTTTACGCCAGGACAGCTCCGTCATCGGCAGTGGGCGACCCGCATTGGTCATCGGTCGTTCATAGCGCGGCTGGGCCATGTATCCTCCTCACAACAGTCGAATCTCAGCGTCTCCATCTTAGCACGGTCGCCCCAAAATCCCAAACCCAAATTCCGATAGCATGGTAGACGTCATTTTACCTGCTCTCCGCTTCCTTCCGCATTTTGTCTGCCGCCGCGGCCGTGCTACAATTCTTGGGTGACTATGTCCCGATGGGTGGGGGGAGCGATGGACAATGTGATCGTTTGTGTCGTGCAGCAAAAAATGCGTTTACCGGCCGACCTGGCCGACTTCGAGAGCGAACTGCGGCGTTTCTTGCGCGTCGCGCAGGCCAAAGGCGCGCAGTTGATCGTATTTCCCGAATTGGCCGGCATGATGGCCGCGCCGCCCCTGCTCAACGGACTGCGCGCCGGTCTCTTGAAGCAGGCTGACCGCGGCCGGCAAAGCCGCGTGAATTTTTGGGAACGCGCGCGCAGCAAAATGGCGGCGGGAACCGCGGGCCTCCTCGGCTCTGATTTTCAGCGGGAATTGGGCCGCTTACTGGATCAAAACAGCCAAACGCTGTGGGACAGCTATGCTGAGTTGTTTGGCCGTCTGGCCCAGGAAGTGAGCGCGACGATCGTGGCGGGCAGCCTTTACACGGTGGACAGCGTGGATGGCGGGATCCGCAATGTCGCTACCGTGTTTGGGCCGCAAGGCGCGGTGCTGGGCCAGCAATCACGCGTGGTGATGGCGGGCGAAAATGCCGCATTGGCCGAAGCTGGCGACGGCTGGGGCGCCATTTCGACGCCAGTGGGGCGCATCGGTCTGCTCTTGGGGTCAGATGTTCTGTATCCAGAGACGGGACGCATCCTGGCTTACCAGGGCGCAGAGATGCTGATCAGCCTGGGCGCGTGTACAGAGCCGGCCCTCTATCATCGCCTGCGTGCGGGATTGCTGGCGCGGGTGCAGGAGAACCAACTCTACGGCGCGATCAGCTTTACCGTAGGCTACAACCCGTTTACGCCAGGCGAGACGGAGCCTTTCATCGGCCGCAGCGCCATCTGCGCGCCGCTTGAGTTCACCAACCGCTACACGGGCATCATGGCCGAAGTGGGCGCAGAAACCACCGAGGGCATCCTGACCGCGGCGTGGGATTTCGCGGCGCTGCGCCAGTTATGGGAGGCGGGCGCGGTGCCTGTGCGACGCACGATTCCGCTGGCTATTGCGGCGCCTATTTTGACCAGTATTTACCAGCGCGGCGCGGGCCAACTGCCGTCTCCCAGCGATGCGGTCACGCCCTTATCGTTGCCTGCGCCGACGGAGGCGTCCGAAGACATCTCCCCACCGGCAACGCCAGAGGCTCCTGCTGCGCTGGATTCGCGGCCCACCAATCCAGATCGGCCCGTCAGCCTCGACGACCTGCCGGTCATGGCTTCCAGCGAAGCGCCGCTGGAGCCGCTGGCCGAGGAGGTGCTAGAAGGGACGTCGGAACCGGCTACAGAGCAAGAACCGGCCAAGCCCCGGCGTTGGCCCTGGCAGAGGTGAGGCATAATCCATGACGCCAGGAATTGAATTACACGTCCCAGCAGATCTGCGCGAACTGTACGATGTGCATGAGTATCGGCATGCCGCTGCGCTGTTATTCAGTGAGTTTCCAGATCTGTACAAAGAAATATGCGATGGACTTCGCATCTTCAGGTTTACCAAGGCCCAAGTCGTTGAAAGCGGGGGGAACGAAAGCGAGATTCCCAAGACTTTTTCAAGTATCCTGCGTCCCAGAGGCTGGATAGAAGGGAAACTGAGTGCTGCGCTCGTTGTGGACAACCAGACTGTCCAACAAGATACGCACAAGATTGACTACATCAAAGGCCGCGTCGCTTTCGATCTTGAGTGGAATAGCAAGGACCAAACGTTTGACAGAGATTTGTTCGCTTTCCGTACTTTCTTCGACTACGACAAGATCAGTGTTGGAATTATTGTGACGCGTAGCGAGGACCTGAACTTGCTGTTTCGCGAGCTGGGTATTACCCAGAAATACGGGGCAAGCACAACACACCTTGGCAAGTTGCTGCCACGTCTAAAGGCGGGCCGTGGCGGCGGTTGCCCGCTGCTCATTTTTGGCATTACACGCAAACTGCTGAAGGAGAATTAGATGTCCAAGACGGCCGCTGAAGACCTTCTTGCACAGGTTCACGGCAAATTTGGCACCATTCTTGCCGATCCTCCATGGCGATTTCAGAACCGAACGGGCAAGATGGCGCCTGAGCATCAACGCCTGAGACGCTATGCGACCCTGGATTTCGAGGAGATTTACCAATTGCCGGTTGGCGAGTTGGCTGCCGAACAAAGTCACCTCTACCTGTGGGTTCCCAATGCCCTCTTAGCCCAGGGACTTGAAACTATGAGCCGCTGGGGTTTCACGTATAAAACGAACCTGGTTTGGTATAAGATCCGCAAAGATGGTGGGCCTGACGGTAGAGGGGTCGGCTTCTACTTCCGTAACGTCACCGAGCTTGTGTTGTTCGGAGTGCGTAATTCGCTGCGCACCCTTCCGCCAGGAAGACGACAAGTAAACCTGTTCCGATCCATGAAGCGCGAGCACTCACGGAAACCTGAAGAACTGTACGATATTATCGAGGCGTGTAGCCCTGGGCCATTCCTGGAACTGTTCGCGAGGCATTCTCGAGAAGCATGGTGTCAATGGGGCAACGAAGTGGCGGAAGATGACCTTGATGCGCTGACTTCTGAGCCAGACAACCGCGCCGAGGGCATTCAACTCGCTTTGCTGGATGCACATGCCGCCGATTGGCGCGCTGGATGAGCTGCGGTTCCCGGACAAAGGCTGAAACAGTTCGCCCTGCCTGAGACTCAAGGCAGGGCGAACTGTTGATTTTGGGCAGCGACGCTGGCGTCTCGTCGAGCCTGATGGCTGAATCTACGGCATGCGATACACGATCACCAGGCGCGGCCGGCCGGCGGTGGGCGGACCGGAGGGCCAGACTCGTTCTGAGCTGTTGAAGCCAACCTGCACACTGGCAGGCCCATCGCCTTTGAGCAAGAATCCAAAGTTCGCAGTTGGTTCGCGCAGCCAGAGCCTGATCGCTTGCGTAACATCCCAGCGCACCCAACCTGATTGATCCGGCAGACTCTGCACATCAAGCGCGGTGAGGTCGTGATCCAGGCTGCTGCTGGCGCCGGGTAGAGCCCAGGGCTGGCCGGTGTTGGCCTGCTGCCAGGTCAGCGCGGCCGCCGCCCAACCCCGGCGCATCATGTGCGCGCTGACTGTCAGCGGCGCGCCGTTGGAACGATCGTGCAAGTACAGCTCCAGCCACGCGCCCAGCACCTCGGCCTCCGCAGGCAGCGCTTCTTGGTTGAAGGACAGAAGTGCGCGTGCCACGGTGTCCTGTGAGCTTGAACCCACGCGCAGAATGGACTCTGAGGCATGGGTCGTGGATGGAGAGCCTGCGCTCATCCAGGAATCATTGACGCCAAAATAACCGCGCACGCCCTGCTGCAGGATCAACGTTCGTGCGTCGGGAACGGCAATGGGCGTCGGCGAGGGTGTTGCGCTTGGCGTCGCCGTGGGCAGCGGGGTCATCGTGTAGGTGGCCGTGGGTGTGGCGGTCGGCACAGCGGAGTTCGTGGTGTAGACCAGGCTCAGGCGCGGGCGTAAGCCGGCGTCGCGGCCATATTCACTGCTGGCAAAGCTGACCAGGACCGTGTCGTTGTTGTCTGTCTGCCCCTCCAGTAGCAGCCCCCGGTTGGCAGCTGGTTGGTTGACCCACAGTTGCACGATACGTGTCACATCAAACACGCGCCAGCCTGAGTAGCTGTTGATCACGCTGCGCATGAGTGGCTCATTCTCACGGTCGCTGTTGGCGCCCGCGACGCCCGGTCTGCTCCAGAGCAGCGGGCCGCCGACATCCTGCATCGCGCGGTTCCAGGTTACGTCTGTTTCCCACCATGTGCGCAGAATTCGATAAACCGAGAGGTTCATCGGCGTGGCATTGCTGCGGCTGACCTGGTACAGTTCCAGGGTCGCTTGTTGGATGACGGCGCCTGGCGGCACGGTTTGCAGGTTGAAATGAACCAGCCCTTTCATGTCGGCGGCGGCTGGCCAAATGTCGTTCGACCAACGGATGTTCAGATAGGCGTCATCGCCGTGATTCGCGTCAGGCGCATACGAGTCAATCCGAGCATCCTGCATGCCGGTGTAGCCCTCTCGCCCTTGCTGCAGGACCAGCGTTTGCCAGTAACCCGGCGTTGGCGTGTTGACGGGCGTTGGCGTCGGCGTGTAGGTTGGCGTGCTGGTGGCGGTTGGCACAGACGGATCGGTGGTGTAAGCAATGCGCAGGGTGGGCCGCGTGTCCACCTGCCAATGGGTGCTGCTGCGGATGTCATAGTAGGCGGTCTGGTTATCCAATCCTTCAATCATCAACATGAAGCCGTAGTTCTGCCCAGGGTTGTTGAGCCAATACTGCACCAACGTAGTCATGTCGAGATTGACCCAGCCGTTGGGTTGGTTGATGATCTGGGATATCGTGGGATCGGTCAAACGGTCAGTCTCCGAGCCGTCGGCGCCCGGTCGCGTCCACGGACCGCCAGTACTGGCATTTTGCCAGGTGGCTTGATATTCCCACCAACGACGCACCATGCGGTATACCTTCAGATTGACCGGATGGGGATTGGAACTGTAGGGAATGTACAACGACAATGTTGCGTCGCGCACCGGGGCGCTCCACGGAATGCTGTCCAAGCCGAAGCGGATCAACACGCGTTGGTCTTCGGCCGGATCGTCGAAATCGTCGCGCCAGCCAACGGTGAGGAGAGAAAACGTGCCGCGGTTGGTGGTGGGCTGCCAACGCACCAGGGTTGTGTCTTGCACATCGTCGAAGTCATACAGTCCCTTGCGGAAGGTGACATTCTGCCAGGGCGTCGCCGTGGAAGCTGCCGTTGGCGTTGGCGTGGGCAGGTCACGGTCTGTCGAGTAGACGACGCGCAGCAGCGGGCGTAGATTGACTTGACCATTCTGTGAACTCAAGAAGGTGTAGGCTGCATCGGTGCCGTTCAAGCTGGTAATTGCCAGGAGCATTCCGTAGTTTTCGTCTGGATTGGCAATCTCGAACTGCACCAGTTCGGTCACGTCCAGGGCAACCCAACCGTCGGACTGCGTGAATACCGTGTCGGCATTCGGCTCGCCGGCGCGATCGTGGCTGATGTGATCCGCGCCTGGCAGTCCCCATTTTGCTCCACTGACTGGTCCCAGCCAGGTCGCCTCGGTTTCGTTCCAGGGCCGCAGGAGACGCCAACCGCGCAGCTGCACAGGTTCGCCTTCTGGCCCAGCCGGGACGAAGAAAAACATCTGCGCCTCGCGCACGCGCGCCGTGGTTGGCACATCATCCAGATCGAAGCGCACCAAACTGCGCTGCGTATCTGGCCGGTCATTGGGGCTGCGGCGCCATTGCAGCGTGAGGTAAGAGTCAGCGCCCAACGGCAGGGCCGGTTGCCAATAACTGATGGTGGCATCGTCGGCAACGTTCTCTCCATAGCGCCCCTCCTGCGCCAGTTTGACCTGCCATGAGCCAGGCGCGGCATGGCTGATCGTCAGGCGCGGGCGCAGTTCGGGCGATGGATTGTCAGCTGCGGCAAAGGTGTAATGGACGGTCTCCCAGTCCAGCCCTTCAACTTCCAGGATCAAACCGAAGTTGCGCTCGGGCGAGGCCGTCCAGTTTCGCACCAGGTTGGTCAAAGGGATATGCACCCAGCCCTGATCCTGGTTGATGTCCACTTCGACCGCGGGCGCGGCCTCGCGGTCTGCGCCCAAACCGGCAGCGCCGGCCGCAACCCAGATTCCCGCGGTTTCGGTATGGGGTCGCGTCCAAGTCACCGTGGCTTCGGACCAGTGACGCAGCATTCCCCACACGCGCAGGCGCGCGGGCGTCGCCGTGCTGCGCCGCGTGACGTAAAGACTGAGCGTGGCTTCGTTGACCGTGTCCGTGGATGGAATCTGCCACAGATCTACCCGCATCAGGGTGCGGTCATTTGGCCCAGGCCAGTAGCTGATCCAACTGACAGTGGTTTCCGGCCGCGCCCCGTAATTTGTATTCGGCGTGCCGCTGGTGATGGTCGCATCATAGAAGCCCTGAAATCCGTTCATGCCTTGCACGAGCGTTGTCGTAATCCACGGGTTTGGGGTAGGCAGCGGCGTGGCCGTATCCATCGGGAGTGGGGTGACTGTTGGCGTATCGGTTGGCGTGGGGGTAAACGTCGGTTCCAGCGGATCGGTCGTGTAACTGATCGTCAGGCGCGGCCGCTGCATGGTTTGACTGTTCTCGCGGCTGGCCAGATTGAAGCGTGCAAAAGCGCCTGGTTCGCCCGCGAGTTGCAAGATCAAACCAGCATTGTTGGCCGGCTCGGCGGTCCAACGCTGCACAAAGGGCAGTATGTCGAGTGTGACCGTGATCGAGCGGCTGTCCGCATGACCGATCGTCTGCAGCGCGTCGCGATCTGCGCCAATGGCCGCCGCGCCTGCTTGCTGCCAGGGCGCGCCGGCCGCAGCTTCTTGCCAGGTCGCTTCGTTTTCCACCCACGCGCGCAGCAGCGGCGCCGCGCTGATGGTCACCGCGCGCGTTGACGTAATGTCCGTTGCTGTCAACTCCAAGCGCGCGCTGCCAATTGTGGCCGTGATCGGAATCGAACGGAGATCGAACAGGAGCAGGGCGCGGCTGCTGTCTTCGGAATACGCCTGCCACTCCAAAGTCAGCGTGTTGCGCCAGCCATCTGGTTGGGCGGGGGTCAATGCGCTCAGGGTCGTGTCACGGCTGCCAGTGTAGCCGGCAGCGCCTTGTTGAAAAACAACGGTTGTCCATTGGGGTGTCGCCGTGGCCGATGGAAATGGGGCAAAGACCTGTGCAAGAACAATGAAGACGACGATCAGGGCGACGGGCATTCCCAACACGGCAACTCGAGTTGACAGGCGCCTTGTCATAATTTTCTCACCTCATGCGTGGTTGAGCCGATTATACTCGAAAGCAACCGAAAAACCGAAAACGACCACGTACGTCGTCATGACGTGGTTTTGGGCTTTGATTGACCTTTGGTAGAATGATCGCGGTCCATGCGACCGGAAAATGTTGAGGAACATGCGAAGACCTATTTCACAGAAACCCCCTGATGAGAAACGTGCGCAAGCCGCGCCGCGCGCCCGTCTCTACTGGGCATTGGCCCTGCTGATGACCCTCTCGTCGCCAGCGGTCATGGCCGCGCCGCCGCGGCAGCCGGCAGCTTTGGGCGGCGAGCGCCTGGTGTTGGCGTTTTACTATAACTGGTTCGATGAAAACACCTGGCGCCAGGACAAAGTCCCTGATTTCCCGGCTGCACTCTATGTATCACGGGATCGTGCGGCGATGGCGCGCCAGATCGAGCAGGCGCAGAGCGCTGGCATTGATGCGTTTGTTGTGAGTTGGTACGGCCCACGTACGGAGAACAATCAGACCGAAACCAATCTACGCATGCTGCTCGATGAGGCCGCGGCTAGAAACTTTCGCATAGCCATTGACTTCGAGACTCAAGGGCCATTTTTTGGATCAAGCGGCGATGTGACTCAGGCCTTGCGTTCGCTCTTAGCGACTCATGCCAACCACCCGGCGTATCTGCGGGTGGACGGCCGTCCGGTCATTTTCTTTTGGCGTCAGCAGCGCTTTGGAGTGGGGGCATGGCAGGGGCTTCGTGATGCGGTTGATCCCGGACGCCAGGCCTTATGGATCGCGGAAGGCGTGGATATTAGCTTCCAACAGGTTTTTGACGGACACCACCTTTACAGCGTGGCCTGGTCGGCCGATCCTGGCGTGCATTTGATCAAGTGGGGGCAGCGCGTGCGCGCCGCCAGCCAGACCTGGGGACGCAAGATTTGGGTAGCCACCGTGATGCCGGGTTACAACGATACGCGCACTGGCCGCGGTGATGCCTTCATTCGGCCGCGCGACGACGGCGCTTACTATGCCAAGACCTGGAATGGCGCACTCGCAAGCGGCGCGGATTGGGTTATCATTACGTCATGGAATGAATGGCCGGAAGGAAGCTACATCGAGCCAAGTCAGGCCTATGGCAGTCGCTATCTGGATTTGACGCGCGATTGGGTCGCACGCTACAAGCGTGGGGAAGGCGCCGCGCCCGCGCCCGCGCCCGCGTCTACACCGCGACCGACCCCGACGCCCGCGCCCACACCTTCTTCGCCCCAGGTGGTGGTGCGCGGCGATGTGATCAATCTGCGCTATGGACCTGGCACCGATTACCCGGTGTTGGAGCAGTTGGCCGCTGGCAGGCGGTTGCCCATCGTGGGTCGAGCGCCCGCGCAGGCTGGCAGGGGCGCGTGGTGGCAGGTGTGCTGCACCACGGATCAGCGCGTTGGCTGGGTGGCCGCCCAGCTCGTAGACGCGCAAGGCCCGTTGGCGCAGGTTCCCGTTGTGTCGCCGCCGCCCGCGCCGCGCGTGCGCCCGTGGAACATACCTCAAGAGGCCATGACAAGTTCATAACAGCCTGTGAGGTTGGGCATGATGATGAGTCGTTGGAGGAGGAAAGGATGGAGAACCGTTTGAGCGCCGAGGCCGCATCTACCGGCCAGGATCCCGAAGGAATGGAAGCCGACATCTTGCGCATTTTGATCTCACGCGAGGCCTTGCAGGCGCGTGTAAGTGAGCTGGGTGCGCAGATCAGCGCCGATTATGCGGGCCGCGACCTTTTTTTGGTTGCCGTGCTCAAGGGGAGCGTTGTGTTCCTGGCCGACCTGATGCGCGCAATCAGCATCCTGCATCGGATTGACTTCATGGCGACATCGAGCTATGGCGCTTCGACCCAATCTACGGGGGTCGTGCAGATTCTGAAGGACCTGGAAGAGAGCATCGAAGGTCAGAACGTGCTGATCGTCGAGGACATCATTGACAGCGGGCATACCTTGGCCTATTTGCGGCGCTTACTGTTGGCCCGCAACCCCGCCTCTTTGTGCATCTGCTCGCTGCTCGACAAAAAGGAGCGCCGTGAATCGGACGTGCCTGTGGATTACATCGGCTTTTCCATTCCGAACGAGTTTGTCGTCGGGTATGGGCTTGATTTCAACGAGATGTACCGCAATCTGCCGTTCATCGGAGTATTGAAGCCGGAAAAGTACCGCGTTTGAGTTTTTTCGGGCGCCTGCGCTGGCCTTTCGACCGGCGCAGACACCCGATGGGCCAGCGCGTTAGCCGCGCAAGCCGTAGAAGAAGTGAAGAATGGTGGCCACGCCGCGGCGAATCTGGGACAAGCTCATTTTCTCGTTGGGGCTGTGCAGACCATCATCGGGCAGGCCAAAGCCCATCATCAGCGAAGCCATGCCGAATTTCTTCTGCAGCAGGGCCACGATCGGAATCGAGCCGCCTTCTCGCACAAAGAGCGGTTCTACGCCGTAGACGGCCTTGTAGGCTGCGCTGGCTACTTTCATGGCGGGATGATCTCGACTGACGCTGGCGCCAGGGCCAGACTGGATCGGCTGGATCGTGACGCGCACAGCCGGCGGCGCCAACGACTGCAGATAATCGCTGAGCAGGCTGCGGATCTCCTCTGGGTCTTGATCCGCAACCAGGCGACAGGAAATCTTGGCGACCGCACGTGAGGGCAGCACGGTCTTGATGCCGTCGCCGGTGAAACCGCCCGCAAAGCCGTTGATTTCCAACGTGGGCCGGCTGGTGGTGCGTTCGACAATGGTATAGCCAGGCTCGCCCCAATCAGTCGGCGGCTGACCAGCTTCAGCCAGCCATGCGGTGCGATCAAAGGGCAGCTGTGCCAGGCCGGCCCGATCTTCATCTGTCAGCGGGCGCACGCGGTCATAGAAATGCGGAACGGTGACATGACCATCGGCGTCGTGCAACTGCGCCAGCATCGTGCTCAGCGCCTGGATGGGATTTTGCACCGCGCCGCCAAAGATACCTGAGTGCAGGTCTTTGTGTGGTCCGGTCACCTCGATATGCAGGGCCATCAGCCCGCGCACGCTGGTGATGATGACGGGACAATCAGGCGCCAACATGTGCGAATCGGAGATGAGACAGACATCGGCCTGGAAGCGATCGTGATGGGTATCGAATAGGGCGTCCAGGCTCGGACTGCCGATCTCCTCTTCGCCTTCGATGATGAACTTGACATTGACCGGCAGGCGGCCATCGGCCTTGAGCATGGCTTCGACGGCGGCCAGGTGGATGATCAACTGGCCTTTGTCGTCCGCGGCGCCGCGGGCGATGAGATTGTCCCCTTCGATGGTTGGCTCAAAGGGGGGAGTGCGCCACAGTTCTGCGGGATCCGCTGGCTGCACATCGTAATGACCATAGCAGAGGACTGTGGGCTGGCCTGGCGCATGCAGCCAGTCGGCATACACCACCGGGTTGCGGCCGGTCTCCAACACACTCGCATGTTCGAGACCAATCTCTTGCAAATACGCGCTGACCCAGGCGGCTGCCTGTTCAACGTCCGGTTTCGCTGCCACCACGGTGCTGATACTGGGGATGCGCAGAAGTTCTTGTAAGCGCAGGAGTCGCTGCGGCTCGCGCTGCTGAGCTACAGCGAGCGCTTCAGTAATGGGCATAAGAATTCCTCTAAAAGAACATGATTGACGCGATTATCGCATAGGAAACAAGGCATGTCAAAACCGATGCCAAAATACGGCTGGATGGGACGCTTGCTTTTTGGCTTGATCCTCGCCTTTGGTTTGAGTCTGTGGGTCAGCCCTGGGCTAACTGCCTCTGCGAGCGATGTCTGGGGCAAAGAGGCCGCGCAGGCGGGCGCTACGGTGCATGTGGTGGCGGCCGGTGAAACGCTGAGTGCGATTGCGGCGCGTTACGGCGTCACCACGGCTGCGCTGGTTGAAGCAAACAAGCTGGACAATCCTGACCGCCTGGCAATCGGTCAGCGCCTGGTGATCCCGCCGCGCGCTGGCCCTGACCAGGCCGTCAATGTGCGGCCGCGCCTGCGTTACCTGGTTCAGCCTGCAGAAACATGGGACAGCCTGGCGAAGAAATTTCGCATAGCGAAGAGCCTATTGAAACAAACCAATATACCTTTGTCTAAAATGTCACTGGAGCCTGGCGGCGTAATCGAAGTTCCAGTCCTGCTCGATTTCTCCGCATTGGGCGTTGATCGGTTCGACATCGCGCCAGCGCAGCCCCAGCAAGGGGACGCGGCCGCTGTTGTCGTGTCCGCCAACCGCCCGCTGACGCTTGCAGTTCGTTACAGCGGGGAGGATCTGGCACCGGTGGCAGGCGGCGTGGGGCGCGTCTGGGCCTTATTCGGCATTCACCCCTTCGCTGCGCCAGGCCTGAGCTGGTTGGATGTGGATATGGATGGCCTTGACCTGCCAGCTTGGCTGCGCTCGGAACCAGACGATCAGCGACTGCACCTGCGTTGGCCTGTGCCGGTGCAGCCTGGCCGCTTTGAGACTCAGCATCTGGTGCTGCCTGCGGACAAAGGCGAGCTGCTCAATCCCACGCTGGTGGCGCGCGAACGAAACACGTTGAACATCATCTGGTCTCAGCACGATCTAGCGCCGCAGTGGACAGGGGTTCTTACGCGGCCGCTAAGCAGCGAGTTTCAGGTTACGTCGCCGTTTGGCACGCGACGCAGCTACAACGGTGGGCCGGTGGCAAGTTTTCACGAGGGGCAGGACTTTGGTGCGCCGGCGGGCACGGTTGTCGTGGCGCCGGCGCCGGGCGTGGTGGTTTTGGCAGAAACACTCGCCGTGCGCGGCAATGCGGTCATTCTGGATCACGGCGCCGGATTACACACAGGTTACTGGCATTTGTCGCAGATCGCGGTCAAGGTGGGGCAGCACGTGAAGAGCGGTGAGAAAATTGGCGAGGTGGGCACCACAGGACTTTCCACAGGGGCTCATTTGCATTGGGAGATGCGCATCGGCATGACGCCAGTCAACCCGTTGACGTGGCTCGAGCGCGTGCTCCCTGAGTGAGATGGGTTGGCCGTGTAAAAACCAGAGCCAGACCGCAGAAGGTCTGGCTCTGGTTCAGTTGAAATCGGTTCGGCCGATCAGCGTTTTTCCCACCAAACGTGGATTTCAGCCATACCTGTGCGCTCGAAGTATTCTACGACGATCGTGTGAGCGCCCGGATTGAGCACGACATCCCGGTAAAAACCGGTGACGGCTTGCTCGCGCCATTCATCAATCTGGTTCGCGCCGTCTACCCACAAACGCACTCCGTCGTCGCTGCGTGCATAGAAGCGGTAAGTGCCGCCGCTAAAACTGGCGCTGCGACTCCACTGCACCGAGAAATGGTCGGCCATCACGCTGGCGGGTGCAGGCGATCCAAAGCCCCAATTGAAGTTGATGGCCGCGTCGCGGCGGGTCAACACCGGCGATCCGCTCAGATCTTCGTTGTTGTAGAATTTGGCTGTCCACGGCGCGCTGCTCGGAGGTGGGGGCGTTGGGGGTGTCGGCGGCGGTGGATTGCACGGAATGCGCAGGCGTTGTCCTACATAGATACGATTGATGTCGCCAATCTGATTGGCTGCGCGCAGACCAAGGACTGAAACATGGAAACGATTGGCGATTTTTACCAGGGTATCGCCTCGCGCAACCACGTACGTGATCGGGCACGCTGGCGGTGTACTGCCGCCCGGAATACACAGCACCTGCCCAACATGAATTCGGTTCAGGTTGGTGATGCCATTGGCGCGCGCGAGCGTCCAGACGTCGGTATGGTAGCGGGCAGCAATCTTGGTGAGCGTGTCACCGGCGCGCACGGTGTAGTATGTACTACAACTGGCTGCCGCTGGCGCCGGATCAGCGGGCGCAGCCAGCGCGGCAAATGGCGTGACCAGCATAAGGCCGGCCAGCATGACGATGAACAACGGTCGCAGTCGTGTCTTCACGGCAAACCCTCCTAACCAAAACTCGCTTGTGTCTCTTGGCGGCGTCGCCTCTTCGCCTCAACTGTTTCGGGAGCCTTGTCGTGCATTTCTGCTGAAATGACGGCCGCCAACTATTCTGCAAGCAGACCTGGGCTTCCTTTTCTAGCCTCAGGAACAAGGCGCAAGTAGCGCCTGCTTGCCGCATAGTATGACGCCGCAGGCTGTAAAAAGTGCCGCGCCTGCGGCGGCCTTGAGGCCGCAAAGCCTAGACTGCTTCGATCAATTCGCTCATTTGGCGGGCGACGCCGAGCAGACTAATTCCAAGTTTCACCCAGTCGCCCGGCTGTAGGCGGCTTACGGCACTGCTCTCTGGTTCATCACGGTTCGTGGCAATCCAAGCCAATACGACGCCGAAGATGGCGCCAATGATGAGACCAAAGACGAGACGTTGTTGTCTTTTTTCCATTGTGCTGTTGCTCCTTGAGTCAGAAATGAAATGGCGCGCCTAACGTCGCAAAGAACGCAGAAGGGCGCGTCCGGTCGTGGTCCACTGAGCGTAGAAACTATGGGCGCGAATCACCGGAGTTGCGGCTTTCTCCGCCCCGCCGTCAACCAGCGCCTGCGCCCATCGCACCTTGGCCTGTGCTTGCGGCGCAAAGGCCTGCGTTTTGCGCTTGAGCGCCAGGGTGCCGCGCACCGCAAAGAACATGATGATGAGGGGGACCAGGCACATGATGAACGACAGAATGGAGAGAATGATGAGCGACGTATCGCGCAAAGCCTGAATCAACATGACGATCTCCGTTCTAGAAAGGACGCGGTTTGGGCGTGCGCATCAATGCGGATCATTTTCTACCGTGGGGTCGGCATTCGTCCCTTGCCCGCGCGGATTGCGGGATCTGCGCTGCAGCGGTCCTGGCTCAATGATGGCGAAAATGGTCATGATGACCAGGATGGCAATCAAGACAAAGCCGATAATTTCCCAGAAGGTCAAATAGAAAACCATTTGTTCTTTTCCTGCGTTGTGTGCGCGCCGCCATCGGGCATGGCCGCGGTCCGTGGCCCCTGCGCAGGGCGCACAACCGTGGATGAAAACAGGCAATCCACGGTGATCCGTGTTCATCCGCGGCCTATTTTCAACTCAGACGCGCGCCATAGTCTGCTTCTGACGATGGCTTTCAGCCTCAGCCAGGGCCACGGCCCCGATCAAAACCACATCGTCGCCCAGGGCGGCTGGCACGATGGATAGGCCTTCCCAATACTGCCGCGGCGCGCGGGCGCGAATCGTCTCCCAAATGACGTCGGTGAGCATCGTTCCTGCCTTCGAAACGCTGCCGCCCAGCACAATCATGCGCGGGTTGAAAAGGTGCAGCAGGCTGGTAATGCCCACACCGAGATAGAAACCGGCGCGGCGAAACTCCGCTTGCGCAAAGGCGTCGCCGGCCTTTGCCGCATCGTGCAGTTCCTTGGCGGTGATCCGCCCTAAGTCGCCGGCCACCATGTCTGTCACCATGCTGACCGCGCCTTTGCGCAAGCCGTCAACCGCATGCCTGGCGATGCTGGGGCCGCTGGCATACGATTCCAGGCAGCCTGTGTTCCCGCAAAGACAGCGGATGCCTTGCGCCTCGACGGTCATGTGACCCACCTCGGCGGCAAAGCCGTGACTGCCCAACAGCATCTCGCCATGCGAAATGATGCCGCCGCCAACGCCGGTGCTGACCGTGATGTAGATCATGTCGGACATGTCGCGACCCGCGCCAAAACGATTCTCGGCGAGGGCAGCCAGGTTGGCGTCATTGCCCAGGAAGGTCGGTACGCCATAAGCTCCGGCAATGATATTGCGCAAAGGCACCATCTCCCAACCGGGCAAGTTGGGTGCAAACACGATGACGCCGGGGGTCGGATCGAGCGGGCCAGGCGCTGCAAGCCCAATCGCTTTGACGACGCCGATGTCTGGTTTGGGCCACACCTGGTCAATCAAGGCTTTCATGCGGCCAATCACTGCATCCTGGCCCTCATCCGCCTTGGTGGCCGTAGCCACACGTTTATAGATTTGTCCTGTGGCGTCGCTCAGTACTGCTCGCACTTGGGTGCCGCCTAAATCAACCCCAACCACATACGAGTGCATAGTTTACGACTTCTCCTCCAACGTCTGTTGAAAAAGTTCTGACGGTTGAATTTACGTCTTAAGTATACCACAGCCTGCGCGCAGATGTGCATTTTTGACTACCAACAAACACGTGATGGGCATCGCAATTAGCTCATTTGTCAACCTGACAGGGGTTTGGTAGAATCCAGACTGACGCCCTCGTAGCTCAGAGGATAGAGCAGCTGTCTTCTAAACAGCGGGTCGCAGGTTCGATTCCTGCCGGGGGTACCATCTAGCCTGCAAGCGGGCGTAAAGTGCACGTTTTTCCTCAAGTTGAAATGGAGGATCTGATCCCCACTTGCATGATACCATGCGCTTTGCGCTGCACTTCTTGTGCAGTTTGGCAGGGCGCATGGTATTTTGTCTAGATGCGCCAGATGAGCGTTGCCCCATATCCCACAACAGGAAAGAAGGAGATACGATGGACACGATCAAGGTGATTCTCAATCCGTATGCAGGCCGCTGGCTGGCCGAGCGTTCGCGTGGCGCCATTGAGCGCGCACTGACGTCTCTGGATATTCCGTTTGTGCTGGAAGTGACGTCCAAACCAAACGCGGCCATTGAGATGGCGCGCCGGGCCAGCCACGACGGATTCCGGGTGGTCGTGGCCGCCGGCGGCGATGGCACCGTCAGCGAAGTCGTCAATGGCCTGGCGTTGGCCGCCGATGATATGGGCAAGGCAACTGCGGGCGTCCTCGGCGTGCTGCAGGTGGGATCCGCGAACGACATGGCGGAGATCGCAGGCGTGCCTAATCAGCTCATGGCGGCGTGTGAAGCAATCAAGCGCGGCCGCACGCGCCTCATTGACTTAGGCGTCGTCAACGGCCGCTATTTCGACAATAACGTCGGCGCCGGGTTCGAGGCCCAGGTCACGATTGAGAGCCGCAAGATCAAGCGCCTGCGCGGCACCTTGCTCTACCTCATCGCTGTCATTCGCGCCTTGGCGCACTATCCCTCGCCGGTCATGCGCGTGACCTGGAACGAGGGCGAGGTGACCCGTCCCTTGCTCATGGTCTCTGTCGGCAACGGACGACGTACGGGCGGCGGTTTTTTCGTCACCCCGGACGCGATCCAGGATGATGGCTTGCTCGACCTGGGCGTCGCTAATGCCCTGCCGCGCCTGCAGATTCTGAAGCTGCTGCCCAAGGTCATGCGCGGCACGCACAAGAATGACCCAGCCATCATGCTCACGCGCACCACCCATGTCACCGTGGAATCAGACTATCCGCTGCCGGTTCACGCGGACGGCGAGGTCATCTACACAGACGCCAAACGCCTCGATATTTCCATCCAACCTGCCCGGCTGGAGCTGATTGTCTAAGCGCATCGCAGGACGAGAGAGCTGATCGGCTGGCGGCGCTGCGGGCCGTAACGCCCGCCTTGGCTGATACGGACATCGGGCTGGCTTTGTGGTATAATCTGCCAGCATTGCTGGCTGGGCAGCAGAAATCGTTCCAGGAGACCGGGCCAGGTTGGCACAAATCAGCAGCACAGAACCGGAGATCTCTCCGATCACTTCCCGGTTGAGCGCCAGAGATGACGCGCGCATCGCTTTGATTGGCGCGCCTTTGATTTCGCTGCGGGTCAACATGAGCCCGGTGATCTGGCGAATTGGCCCAGCCTGGGTGGTCTTGGCGGCCGCGTGGCATGGCCGGCCGGCCGCCTGGAGCGGCTTCTTTCTTCTGCAGCTGGCGACGGCTGTCATCTTAGCCGATTCAATTTGGGGCGCGTTTTGGAATGTCCTGCGCCATGATCCTGGCGCGGCGCCGATGGCAGTCCCTGCGCCGCATAAACAGATGCGTTTACCGTATGCAACCCCTCACGCGCCAGCGGCGCGCTTGGCGCGTTGGCTCAGCGACGAAGCGCAGCCCGGTCATGCGCTGCAAGGTTGGCCGTTGGCGTTGATGCTGTCTGGGCTGCTGGCGCTGCCCCTGGGACGCAGCGCTTTGATTCTGACGGCGGCGGTTGTTCTGGTCAGCCTGCTGGGCCTGGCTTGGGTTCGACGGCGGCATCGTGCGCCCGCCAGTCTGCAAGCGCTCATGATGGTGACGATCCCGTGGCTGCTCGGTCAGTCGCTGGTTGGTCCCATGACGACGCTGACCTTGCCGCTGGTTGTAGGCTTCACCGTTCTCGTGTGGGGCCTTGTGCGCAGCGCGCAGCACACACCGGTGACTTGGTTAGCCCCAGTCGGGTTGCTGCTGGTCGTTTGCACCTTAGTCGTGCAAGGAGCGCCGGTCGCCGCTGGCCTAACCGGCATGGCAGCTTCGATTCCATTTTGGTTTGGCTTGGGCCGCCCAGGCGCGCTGCGGCCGGCCGATTGGGCGCAAATCCATCCCTGGTTGCTGATCACCCTGGCAGTGGCGGCCGCCGGGTAGTGAGTGCTAGAGGCTGAAACAAGGAACGTTTGATAGGACAGGCCATGGTGACGATTGAACAGGTAAGGCAGGACCCCGAAGTCGCGGCGTTTATTGACCGGGCGAATGAGAGCCTCAAAGCCCTGGGTTATACCGAACACGGCCCCCGTCACGCGGGCCGCGTGGGCAAAGAAGCAGCGCGGGTGCTGGCCGAACTGGACTTCAGCGTGCGCGATGTTGAGTTGGCCGAGATTGCTGGTTATCTACACGACACCGGCAACTTGATCCATCGTGATTACCACGCACTTTCTGGCGCGCAAATCGCCTGGCAAATACTGCGGCGACTGGGAATGCCGCCAGACGAAGTGGCCCTGGTGATGGGCGCGATCGGCAATCACGAAGAAGAGCGTGGTATCCCAACCAACCCGATTGCCGCGGCGGTCATCATTGCGGACAAGGCCGATGTGCACCGCAGCCGCGTGCAAAATCCAGATCGGGCCAGCTTTGACATTCATGATCGCGTGAACTTTGCAGCCACGCGTTCGACTGTCTTGGTGGACCCGGAGCAGCGCACGATCACCCTGGCCTTGAACATTGACACCAGCGTCGCGACGGTCATGGAGTATTTCGAGATTTTCCTGAGCCGGATGGTCATGATGCGCAAGGCCGCGGCGCTGCTGCACTGCCAGTTTCACCTGGTAATGAATGACACCGAACTATCTTGATGAGGCAACCGATGCGAATTGTCCGTTATGAACATCAGACCAGCCGCGGCTACGGTCTCGTCGAAGGCGACATGATTCGCCCGCTGGCTGGGCCTCCGTTCGACGGCGTACGCATGAGTCGCGGCGCGGCCGTGCCGCTGGCAGACGCGCGACTGCTGGCGCCGTGCGAGCCGAGTAAGATCGTGTGTATCGGCCGCAACTACGCGGCGCATGCCGCCGAGCACCACGCGCCTGTGCCTACGGAGCCGCTGATTTTTCTCAAACCGCCCAGCGCGCTCCTGGCCCCAGGCGAGGCCATCGAACTAACGCCGTTATCGGCGCAGATTGAGCATGAAGGGGAACTGGTTGTGGTGATTGGCCGCCGCTGCCGGCATGTGCCGGTGGAGCAAGCGTTCGATGTGATTTTTGGCTACACCTGCGGCAACGACGTCACTGCACGTGACTTGCAGCGCAAGGACGGTCAATGGGCGCGCGCCAAGGGTTTCGACACCTTCTGCCCGCTTGGTCCCTGGATTGAAACCGATCTCGACCCGATGCACGCCGCGGTGACATGCCTGGTCAATGACGTTGTACGCCAGCAGGGAACGACCGCCGACCTGATCTTTTCGGTCGCCCAACTCATCGCCTACGTCACGCAGGTCATGACCCTGGAGCTAGGCGACATCATGATGACCGGAACCCCCGCCGGAGTCGGGCCGTTACAGGCGGGAGATCACGTGGTGGTGCGGATCAGCGGCATTGGCGAACTGCGCAACCCCGTCGTTTCGTCTTGAGATAGAACTCACACTTTTTTCAAGGAGAGTCGTTCTTATGCGTCACTTGTTAGATATCAGCGATCTGTCGTCCGATGATGTGTGGCAGATCTTGCATACAGCCGAAACCCTGAAGGCGGAGTGGCGCCAGGGTGGCAACGCGCCCATTCTGCGCGGCAAGGCCCTGGGCATGGTGTTCCAGAAACCTTCGTTACGCACACGGGTGTCATTCGAGATGGCAATGCAGCACCTGGGCGGTCACGCGCTCTATCTCTCGCCCAATGAAATCTCGCTCGGTGCACGCGAGAGTGTGCCCGATGTGGCGCGGGTTCTTTCCCGTTACGTAGACGCCATCATGGCCCGCACCTTCGATCATCAACATATTCTGCAATTGGCTCAATACTCGCGCGTGCCGGTCATCAATGGCCTGTCTGATTTCAGCCATCCCTGCCAGGCGCTCAGCGATCTGTTTACGATCTACGAGAAATACGGGCGCTTGGCGGGACTCAAATTGGCCTACGTGGGTGATGGCAACAATGTGGCGGTCTCTCTGGCGCAAGCCAGCGCCAAGGTTGGCATGTCTATCGCCATTGCATCGCCCCCTGGTTTCAGCGTGGCGCCCCAGGTTGGCGCGGCCGCGGCCGCTGAAGCAAGTAAGCAGGGCGCGGACGTCGTTTTGACAACCGATCCCCAGGCGGCGGTGAGCGGCGCGGATGTGATCTATACCGACACGTGGACCAGCATGGGTCAGGAAGCAGAGGCAGTCCGGCGGCGTCAGGTCTTCCCGCCTTTCCAGGTGAACGAGGCACTTGTCGAGGCCAGCGGCAATGACGATGTCATCGTCATGCACTGCCTGCCGGCGCATCGCGGCGAGGAAATCACCGACGCGGTGGCTGATGGGCCGCATTCGGCGCTGTGGGATCAGGCCGAGAATCGCATGCACTGTCAGAAAGCAATTTTGGCCCTCCTGATGACCTGAACTGGTACGTGAGGGCGGGATTCAGCAGGCACAGGGCCAATCGAATTCCGTATCCTGCCCTCAGGCATGGAGTTCGCTCGTTTTGATCGAGATAACCAGAATTTTTAGCCGCTTTACGTGGGAGAACGCCGCCGACATTCTGTTGGTGGCGCTCATCTTCTACACCCTGCTGCGCTTGTTTAGGGGCACGGCGGCTGTCCAACTGTTACGCGGTATCCTGGTTCTCACGTTCGTGGTGGTGCTCATCTCGAACATGGTCGAGCTGACGGCCTTTCGCTGGCTGGTCAATAATTCGTTGAATGTCATCCTGGTCGCCATTCCCGTCATCTTTCAGCCGGAATTGCGACGCGCGCTCGAACGACTTGGCCGCACGGCGCCGTTATTTGGACGCCGCGCATCGCAAGCCACCACCGAATTCCTGGTCAGCGAGCTGCTGCGCACCGTGGATACCCTTTCTGAGCGCCGACATGGCGCCATCATTGTCCTGGAAGGCGCCACGGGCCTGGAAGAGTATATCGAGACTGGCACGCGTCTTGACTCGGTTGTCTCACGTGAGCTGCTGCTCACCATTTTCTTCCCGAACACGGCGCTGCACGACGGCGCGGTGATCGTGCGCGGCGATCGCATTCTGGCCGCTGGCTGCGTACTGCCGCTCACCCAGCGTCAGTTTGCCGACACGCAGATGGGGACGCGCCACCGCGCCGCGGTCGGCATCACCGAACAAAACGACGCCATCGCCGTGGTTGTGTCAGAGGAGACTGGCATCATTTCGGTTTCACGTCACGGCCGCATCGTGCGCCGACTAGATGAAAAACGGTTGCGCAAGATCTTGCAGGCCTTCTATGAGCCGCGCCGCGCGGCGCCGCGAGATGAGCGATGAACAGCATTTCAGATTTTCTCAACAATTTAGGCTCTATTGCCCTGGCGCTTATCTTGGCGCTGATTGTCTGGGTCGTGGCAGTCCAGCACCAAGATCCATCGGTTGAAAACACCTACGACCGCCTGATCCCCATCACGCGCATCGGGCCTGATCAAGGCGTGGTGCCGTTTGGCGGCCTGCTGGAGCGCGTCCAAATTCGGATTCGCGCGCCGCAGTCAAGTTGGGCCACGCTGGCGCCTTCCAATTTCACGGCGCAGCTCGATTTGCGCGGCCTCAAGGCCGGCACCTACAACATCCCCTTGAAAGTCACCAGCAGCGATCCGCGGGTCACGATCGTCAGTCGTCAGCCGGAGGATGTATCGGTTGTGCTTGAGCCGCTCGTGGATCGCCAAATGCCGGTGCAGATCAACATCACCGCACAGCCGCCCTTTAGCTACTATCTACCGTCGCCGCAGGTGGCGCAGCCGATGACAGTGACGGTCAGCGGCGCAAGGCAGCTCGTGGAACAGGTCGCCTCCGTGGTGGCCCAGGTTTCGCTGTCCAACGTCACGGCGCCGGTGACCGTCCGCCGCCCCGTCCTGCTGTTCGACCTGCAAGGCGAAGAGATTCGCAACGGCCTGACGATCGAGCCGCCCACCGTGGTCATCTCGGCTACGGTTGAACAACGGCCCGGCTATCGCGTCTTGCCTGTGGTGCCCAAGCGCACCGGCCAGCCCGCGGCCGGCTACCGTTACACGAACATTGACGTTGAGCCGCCAGAAGTGGTGGTCTACGGAAGCCCTGCCACCATCAACAGCCTGCCTGGTTACATCGGGACTTTGCCCTTCAGCATCGAAGGCGCGGTCAGCGATGTCATCGAGCGCGTCGGCCTGGACCTGCCGGAGAACATCTCGGTGATCGGCGATACACAGAGCGTCTCCGTGCACATTCGCATCACGCCGCTCGAAGATAGCATTACGGTCAGCCGTTCGCCGGTTTTTTTGGGTTTGGGTGAAGGTTACACGGTCACGACCAATCTGCAAACGGTGGAAATCGTGCTGGCAGGGCCGGTGCCGCGGTTGAATACGTTGAAGCCAGGGGATGTGCGGGTCGTACTCAACCTGGTGGGCCTCGAACCGGGGCTGCACAACCTGGAGCCAGAAGTGATCGTGCCAGAGGGCTTGCGCACTGAAAGCATCGTCCCACGCACCGTGCCGGTGGAAGTGCGCTTGCTGCCAGTGCCAACGGCCACGGTGACGGCCACCAGTGGGCCACAATCGCCGACGCCCACGGCAACGACAACTCGCCGGCCGCAGTGGACCGTGACGCCAACGCCCAAGCTAACGCCCGTGGTGCCGCCGCCGCGGTAGCGACCAAAGAACGAAGATAGCGAAAACTTATGCCAAAACCGATTGTTGCGCTGGTAGGACGGCCCAATGTGGGCAAGTCCACCCTGTTTAACCGCCTGGTGGGTCAACGCCTGGCGATCGTGGAAGATCTGCCTGGCACGACCCGCGACCGTATCTATGCCGAAGCCCAATGGACCAACGTACCCTTTACGCTGGTTGACACCGGCGGCTTGGAGGCATTGACTCAACCTCCGCGGCCGACGCCTGAACAGCCGGCCGCCCTGGCGACAGCTTCGTCAGGCTATGTACGTGAGATTCGCGAGCAGGCGCTCATCGCCATCGAGGAAGCCAACGCGGTCGTCTTTGTGGTGGACAGCGAAGAAGGCGTCACCGCAGGCGATCGTGATGTGGCCGATATTCTGCGCCGCGTGGCCGACAAGGTGGTGCTGTGCGCCAACAAAGCTGACAATGAGGCGCGCCGCCAGGCTGCGGTCGAATTTTGGGAATTGGGCCTGGGTGAGCCGCTGGCGGTCTCCGCCATTCATGGCACTGGCACCGGCGACCTGCTCGACGCAATTGTCGAGCGTTTACCGCCGGTGACCGAGGAAGCGACCGACGATTCCGTCAAAATCGGCATTGTGGGCCGTCCCAATGTGGGCAAGTCCTCACTGCTCAATGCCCTGCTGGGCCACGACCGCGCGATTGTCAGCGATCTCCCGGGGAGCACGCGCGATGCGATTGACACCTCGTTGACTTACGACGGGCAGACGATCACCTTGATTGACACAGCCGGCATCCGGCGCCGCGGTAAGATCGAGGTCGGCATCGAAAAGTACAGCGTTCTGCGCGCGCTCAAGGCCATCGAACGCTCTGATGTGGTGCTCCTGCTGGTGGATGCGGTGGAGAAAGTCACGGCGCAGGACGCGCATGTCGCGGGTTTCATCCTGGAAGAGCAGAAAAGCGCAGTAGTCATCGTCAATAAATGGGATGCCATCGAAAAGGATGAGCACACGATGAACACCTACCGCGACATGGTGCGCAGCGAACTGCGCTTCATGGACTATGTGCCGGTCATCTTCATCAGCGCCAAGACGCGCCAACGCGTCAACTCCGTGCTGCCCACCGCGCTCAAGGTTGTCCAGGAACGCCGCGTGCGCATCCCCACGGGCGAGCTGAACCGCCTGCTGCGCGGCGCCGTGGACGCCAACCAGCCCCGCTTCAAGGGCGGTCGGCGCCTGCGCTTCTACTTCGTCACCCAGGCCAGCGTGAACCCGCCCACCTTTGTAATCTTCGTCAACGATCCCGATTTGCTGCACTTTTCCTACGAGCGTTATCTGGAGAATCGCATCCGTGAACATTACCCGTTCGAGGGCACGCCGATCAAGCTGGTATTCCGCGGTAAAGCCGGCGCGGACGATGCCGAGGTTTAGTCACGGCGCCGCGGCTTGCAGTCCTCGACCTGTCGACGAGGTATTCTGGCGCATCATGATGCGCTCAGCACAACTGAGGATTCATGTCACGAATTCGCTTCATTGAAATAGCACTCCTGGTGACCCTGGCGGCCGCGCTGGCCTTTTTTGGCTACATCGGATATGAAGCCATACCGAAGCCAACGCCAACGCCGATCCCACGCCAAACCTTCGACGGCGCGCTGGCCTTGGAACAGGTGCAGGCGCAAATGCGCTTCGGCCCGCGGCCAACGGGCAGCGAGGCCAATCTGCGCCTGGGCGATTACATCACGCAGACGTTGCAGTCGCTCGGCTGGCAGACCACCATCCAGGACTTCACCTATCGAGACACCCCCGCGCGCAATATCCTGGCCCGACGGCCCGCGCAAGCCAAGACGGCCAGCACGAAGCGTCCAATCATCCTGATTGGCGCGCACTACGATACGCGGCTCTATGCCGACAACGACCCCGATGTCACCCGACGCAGCGAACCGGTGCCCGGCGCGAACGACGGCGCCAGCGGCGTCGCGGTTCTGCTGGAGCTGGCGCGCAGCCTCGATGCTGCGGTGATGCAGGACGATGTCTGGTTGGCTTTTTTCGATGCGGAGGACAATGGCCGCATCAACGGCTGGGACTTCATCGCTGGCTCGCGCTTCATGGCGCAGAACCTGCCAGCAGGGGCGCGCCCGGAAGTGGCGGTGGTCGTTGACATGATCGGCGACGCCAATCAGCAACTCTACCTGGAGCGCAATTCCAACGAGAAATATCAGCAGCAGTTGTGGCAGATCGCCGCCAAGCTCGGCTACCAGGCCGCGTTCATTGCGCAGCCCAAGTGGACTATGGTGGATGACCATATTCCCTTCAAAGAAGCCGGCATCCCGGCCGTGGACATCATTGATTTCGACTACCCCTACTGGCATACGACGCAAGACACGGCCGACAAGCTCAGCGCGGACAGCCTGGAACGTGTGGGGCGCGTGCTGGAGTATTGGCTTGAGGAGACGAGGTAACGCATGACTCTGCGTCCCGCACATCGGCTTGACCGCATTCCTCCTTATGTTTTCGCCGCCCTGGCCGCGCGCATCCGTGCGCTGGAAGCCCAGGGCATGGACGTCATTCGCCTCGACATCGGCAGCCCCGATCTGCCGCCGGCCAATTTCATCATCGAAGCGCTGGCCGCGGCCGCGCAACGGCCTGATGTGCACGGCTATCCCAGTTACACGGGGACACCCGCCCTGCGCCAGGCCATCGCCGCCTATTACGGACGGCGGTACGGCGTCAGCCTGCACCCCGACCATGAGGTGCTGCCGCTGATCGGCTCCAAAGAGGGCATCGTCAACCTGACGGTAGCCTGGCTCGATGCGGGCGACCTGGCGCTCGTGCCTGACCCTGGCTACCCGGTTTACCAGATGGCGGCGCTCATCGCAGGCGGCGATGCCTATTCCGTGCCGTTACGCGCGGAAAACGACTTCCTGCCTGACCTGGACGCCATCCCAGTCGAGGTGGCGCAGCGCGCGCGCCTGTTGTGGCTGAATTACCCGAATAATCCGACCGGCGCAACGGCCGACCTGGCTTTCTTTGAGAAGGCGGTGGCCTTTGTCCGTCATTACGAGATTCTGCTGTGCCATGACGCGCCGTACTGTGACGTGACCTTCGATGGCTATCGGGCGCCTAGCCTGCTGTCCGTACCAGGCGCCAGGGACGTGGCGATCGAGTTCAACTCACTGAGCAAATCGCACAACATGGCTGGTTGGCGCGTGGGCATGGCCGTGGGCAATCCGACGGCGATCAAGGCGCTGACCCTCATCAAGAGTAACGCGGACTCCGGCATCTTCACGGCGATTCAAGAGGCCGCCATCGCCGCGTTGACGGGCGATCAGTCCTGGCTGCAAGCGCGCAACGCCATCTACCAGGCGCGGCGCGACCTGGTGTTGGCCGGTCTGGCGGCGGCCGGCATTCAGGTCGAAGCGCCCAAAGCCGGCCTCTACGTCTGGGCGCATGTGCCGTCTGGCTTCACCGCGGCTGATTTTGCCACCCTGCTCTTGGAAAAAACGGGCGTCAGCCTGACGCCCGGCTCTGCCTTTGGCGCGCACGGCGAGGGCTTTGTGCGCGTCTCATTGGGGATGGAGACCGAACGCATTCGAGAAGCGATGGGGCGCGTGGGCGCCTTTCGCTGGTAAAGCATAGGAGAACGACTATTTCTGCGCATCTGATAGAAACCGATAAGCCCCGTGATGTAGCCTTGCTCGTCGGCGTCGAACTGCCGAACCAGGATACGCCCTGGACGCTCGAAGACTCGATGGCCGAGTTGGCGCAGTTGGCGCGCACCGTGGACGTGGACGTGGTGGCGACGTTGACGCAAAATCTGCACGAGATCAACCCGGCGACGCTGATCGGCAAAGGCAAGGTCGAGGAGATGATCGCCCTGTGCACCGCCAGTGGGGCCAACATCGTCATTTTCGATGAAGAACTGTCGCCGCGTCAGCAGCGCGAATTAGAGAAGCTGCTGGGGCTGGAGATCAAGCTGCTGGACCGCACCGCGCTGATCCTGGACATCTTTGCCCAGCACGCCAGCACGCGCGAAGGCGCGCTGCAGGTGGAACTGGCGCAGTACGAATACCGCCTGCCGCGCCTGACGCGACAATGGACGCACCTGGCGCGTCAGGCGGGTGGGGGAGGCGGCCGTGGCGGCAACGCCGGCGTTGGTCTGCGCGGCCCAGGCGAAACCCAATTGGAAGTGGACAAGCGCGAAATCAGCCGACGCATCACGCACCTCAAGCAGGAGTTGGAGGAGGTGCGCAAGCACCGCCAGCAGTACCGCCAGCGCCGGCGCCAGGCCGCGATTCCAGTTGTGTCCCTGGTTGGCTATACGAATGCGGGCAAATCCACCTTGCTCAACGCACTGACCGGCGCCGAGGTCTACGCAGCGAATCAGCTCTTCGCTACGCTCGATCCCACGACCCGGCGGCTGGTGCTGCCAGGCGGCCGCGAAGTGCTGCTGACCGACACCGTAGGCTTCATTCAGAAACTGCCCACCGACCTGGTGGCCGCGTTTCGTGCGACCCTGGAAGAGGTGGGCGAGGCCGACCTGCTGCTGCATGTTATTGACATAACGCATCAAAACGCATTGGAGCAGGCCGCGACGGTGGAAGAGGTGCTGGAAGAGATCGGCGTGACCGACAAGCCGATCATCACGGCGCTGAACAAGATAGACCGCCTGCCGCCAGAGGGGCTTGAGCGCACGCAGGAGCTGCGCGCCCGATTTCCCAACAGTATCCCCGTGTCGGCGCTGACGGGGCAGGGGCTGGAGAACCTGATTGTGGCGATTGAAGAACTTCTGACCGAGGAGTTCATCCCGATCAAGGTGCACATCCCGTACCGTGAAGGCGACCTGGTCGCGCTGTTCCATCAGCGAGGGCTGATCGAAGAAGAGAAGCATGACGGCACGGGCACCACGCTGGTGGGGCGCCTGCCGGCGCGGGTCGCGCCGCTGTTTGCGCGCTACCGGCGTTAAGCGGCAATGCTGAATGAGGAAAGCTGAATGCTGAATAGGGCAGAGCGCATAGCACAAAGTGCAAAGTGCAAAGTGCAAAGCTCGCTCCATTTTCAGCGGTCTCTGATCTCCGATCTCAATTCAGCGTTCCTCATTCAGCGGTCCTTTGGGGCTGCCAAACGCGGCTTGATGGGCGGCGCGAACGGCGCCGTCTTCCAGTTTCGCATAGACTCTTGTGGTGACAGGCGAGCTGTGGCCGAGCGCCGTTTGCGTCACGCTCAGATCATGGGTGGTTTGATAGACCTTCGTGGCGAAGAAATGGCGCAAAGCGTGGGGTGTGATGCCTGCATCTCCGAGACCCGCGGCCGCGGCCAGCGTTTGGAACATGCGCTCGACAGCTTCGGTGCTCAGCCGCAAGATCTTGCCGCCTGAGCGCTTGTCATGACGGGCAAAGACCGGCAATTCGCCCAGTGGCCGCCCTGTCGCGCCGTCGAGCGCCTTGCGCGCCTCAAGATACGCCTGAACCGCGCGCCAGGCGGCGGCGTCGAAGAATACCTGTCGCTCCTTGCGCCCTTTGCCCACGATCCACGCCGTATACGCGCCCTCGACTTCTTGACGCAACTGTTTGCGCTTCAGCCCAACCGCTTCACTGATGCGCAGCCCAGTGCAGCGCAGTACTTCGATCAACGCGATGTCGCGCAGACGCGCCAGGCTCGCGCGCTCGTTGTCTGGCGCTACAGCGCGCTGGCGCGCTGCTTCGATCAACTGCTGCACCTGGGCCGCGGTGGGGGGATGCGGCAGCAACTGCGCCGGCCGCTGCGCCTTGCGCGTTCGCCGCAGGCCCTCGCGCAGGCGTACGGCCTGCTGGCCGCTCAGCTCCAGCCAATCTCGAATCTGCAAGAACTCAACATAACGCACGAGCGCCGCCAAGTAGGTTTGCAGGGTGCGCTGGCTGACCCCGCGCTCGTCGAGCAACCAGGTGGGCCACGTGAGAATCTGATCCACCGTCAACGCCTGGGGCAGGGTGGTCTTGGCGTCCGTTTCGCACTCCTGTTCGAGATAGAGCACAAAGGCGTTCAATGCGGTGCGATACGCGGCGCGTGTTTGACTGGCGCCGAGCATCGCGTCGCCCAAAAACAGCTCGATGCTGGTTGTTATGGCCGGTGATGTATTGGTGTTTGACATGCGAAACGCTCCGCTGGCCTTTGATGGCAGCCACACGATGGGGCGGTCACGGCAGGGTCTGGCTGGCTCGGCCTATCTCTTTTTACATCGCACAACTAAACTTGTACCGCTTAAAAAGCATTGTACGCCAAAGCGATCCTCCTGTCAAATGGCCCCTGTGGTGCGCAGTCCGCACCACCCACGTGCGGACTAGAAGAAAACAGCCGGCGAGACATGAAAGCGATCGGCCAGGGCGCGAATCTGACGCACATTCAGCTCGCGCCTGCCCGCCAGAATCTCTGATACCACCCCTTGCGACCCAATCTCAGGCAATTCTGCTTGCGTCAACCCGTGCTCTTGCATCAGATAAGCCAGCACATCCGTTCCGCTGCTGCGTGGCATTGGATAGTGCCGTTCCTCGTAAGCGGCGATCACGACACCCAGTGTATCGAGTAAGTCGTACAACGGATGGGTCTCGTCAGTTCCCACGTCATCAATCAGGCGGTTGAGCCTTTCCACGGCGACTTGATACTCATGCTCGTTGCGAATCGTGAAGATTGGGCTTATGGCAGCCCACTGCGCTTGCATGTTCTGAATCAGCACACTCATTTTTTCCACTCCCCCCGGTCATAATCGCTATGCGTCAATATATGCCGAACGTACACCTTGCCTCGATTGAAATGAACGGACGCAATCAAACGGTACTTATTGCCTCCGATGTTGAAGACCACCAAGTCCCCCACCAAATCTGCTGACGGAAAGGTTGCGCGTAGCGCGGTGAAGCTGCTGTACTCGGAACGCTCGATAATTTTGTACCAACGCAACAACGGGCCTTCGCTATCAGGATAACGTTCCCAGAATTCGCGCAGCGTCTTCCGTGAGATGATGTGCATGGCACGAGTATATCTCAAAATGAGATATGGCGCAATATCTGATTGATTTGACAATCGTTCTTTCTCCCATTACACTGTAAACGATCGTCCCCCTGTGATTCATCGTTCAGCGTTCATCATTCCGAATTTCTGTCCCATGGTGACGCCAAACACCAAAGTGTCTTGATTAACAATGAAAACTACGCGTTCTATGTGTTCTTTGCGTTCTCTGTGGTAAATTACTGCGCGGCGGAGCGCAGAGACAACAACAGGAGATGCAACCATGGATGAAACGACAACGACCCCGGACGCGACCGAGGATCGGTTCGCGTTCAAGTGCTCGAAGGGGCACATCAGTTGGTACAACCGCCAGGACGCGTGCGCCAAGTATCGCGTCGTCTATCGCGGGGAGAACGGGCTGAACACCCTGGCCCTGCCCTGCCGCTCGCCCGGCTGCGGGCTGGTGGTCAAGGTGCAGGTCAACTGCGGCGGCGTGACATGAGCGCGGACGGCCCCCTGCTGCCCTCCGAGCCGCTCGACGCGGCCGATGAACGGCTGCTCGCGACCTTCGACGAGATCGAGAAGCAGCAGCTCGACTTCTTCGACAGCGCGGCCAAGCGCATCATCGAGCTGGTCACCGCGCTGCTGGGCGTGCTGGTCGCGCTGCTGGCCCTGGGCGACAAGTTTCCCCCGGCCTACCTGGCCGGCCACGCCTGGGTCAAGGGCCTGGCCGCGGCCGCGCTCGTCTGCTACGTGCTCGCCCTGGTCGCGGCCGCGATCACCACCGCGCCGCGGCGCCTCAAGCGCTATGCGTACAACCTGACCCTCATGCGCCAGGAACTCGATGCCCTGCTGGCGGTCAAAGCGCGCTGGCTGACCATCGCCGGACTGCTCTTCGGTCTCGGCGCCATCACCCTGGCGTTGGCCCTGGCGCTCATCATCACATCGGCGTGAGGGGCACCCCGAACTTTGCCACGAATTGGACGAATTTCACGAATTCATCAGGGCCAATTCGTCCAATTCGTGTCATTCGTGGCAAAACTCCGCTTCTTTGCGCCCTGGCGTCCTGGCGTTCAGGAATCCTGCCTGTAATTTGCTCCGTTATCCACGCGTGGTATACTCCCCGCACGTTTTCCTGCTGATTTTCCCATCGGTTCGTCCAACTGAAAGGAGCCTTGCAACGATGCATCGTCGAATGGTCTTTGTCCTGCTGATTGCGGTCTCGTTGTTGTTGCCCGCGGCGGCGACGCCCGTCGCGCGCGCCGCCGATTCACTTCCGACCAAACAACTCGCTGGCCCGGCCGCGGAAATGGCTGCTATGCGCCTGCCCGCGGCCGACACGCTCGGCGTTCGTTCCCATGCCGCGATGCTGCCGATTACCTTCGGCGCAGACGGCGCCTGGCGCAGCCAAATCGCGGTGGATGACGCCGCGGGTTTCAAACTGCTGCTCCTCTCCCCCACGGCCGCCGATTGGCAGCTCGACGTGATGATGCCTGATGCTGGTTCTGTCAAGTGGCAGAAGGACAGCGCCAGCGCCGGCGTCACTGCCCAGGAAGCCGCCGTCGGTCTGGATGGCGTCAGCCATCCCGCGCAAGCCTTCACGTTCGACGCCGCGCGGCCGGGACTGTGGCAGGTCATGGTGACCGCCCCTGCGGCCGTCTCGGGCTCGGTGCAAGGTTTCCTGGTTGTTTCCAGCCAATCGCCGTATCGTCTCTACACTTATGTCAATACTCAGCGCCTGGTGGTCGGTCAGGAGATCGGCCTGGTCGCCTCGTTGTTCGATCAGCGCCAGGCGAGCGACAGTGCGAAGCCGGCCGCGCTGGCCGGCTCCATCCGTGAGGCCAGCGCGACGTTGCGCGGCCCAAACGGCGCGTCGCAGGCACTGCGCCTGGCCGATGACGGCCGCCACGCCGATGGCGCCGCGGGCGACGGGGTCTTTGGCGCGATTTTTGTGCCGTCCCTGGCCGGCGATTACACGGCGCAGGTCACGGTCACGGGCGCGACGCCAGAGGGCGCGGCGTTCATCCGCACAGGCGAGCACGCGTTCCCGATCCTGGCCGCCAACGTCAGTCTGAGCGGCGGCGCGGAGGCCCGCGTGGCCGACAGCATGCGCCTGACCGTGGTCGCGCCGGTCAGCGGCCTGGCCGCCGGTCAGCGCGTCAACGCCTACGCCGAGGTCTGGAGCGCGGGTCAGCCGGCGGCCTGGATCGGCGGCATCGTGACGTCCGATGGCGCGAGTGTGCCGCTGAGCCTGGACGGCCGCTGGTTGGCGCTGGCCGGCGCCCGCGGCGCGTTCGAGCTGCGCAACGTGCGCGTGCAAGATGTGGACACGTCGGTGGTGCTGGCGCAGGTGGACCAGATGGCGTTGAAGATGGGAAGCCTGCCGGAAGCGGCCAAGGGCGCCGTGGCTGAAATTACGGAGGAGATGCGCATGGGGCCGCGGCCGGCCAATCTGGCCAAGGCCGACGCGCCGAACGCCGGGCGCCTGCTCTTGGTGCATGGCTACTGTTCATCCAGCAATCCCTGGCCGTTGGCGCAGTTCACCAATGCGTCGCTCTTTGCTGATCTGAATCGCAACCGTACGCACGACCAGTTCGCCAACCTGATCAAGACCTTTGGCGCGGCCTGGACCTCGTTTGGCGTCGTGGCGCACAGCCAGGGCGGCGCGGCCTCGCTGCACCTGTACACCTACTACTGGAGCGGTTTGGACAATGCGACCGGGCCGCGCCTGATTCAGTCGGTGGGGACGCCGTACCAGGGCACCAACCTGGCCGGCAATCTGGCGCTGCTCGGCCAGATCTTTGGCGCGGGCTGCGGTTCCAACTACGACCTGACCTACAGCGGGGCTGCGACCTGGCTGGCTGGCATCCCATCCTGGGCGCGGGCTAAGGTCTACTATCACACCACGTCCTTTACCGACGTCTGGTATCGCTACGACTATTGCAATATCGCCACCGATCCATTCCTGAGCGACCCTGAGGACGGCGTGGTGGAGCAGGCGTATGCGCAGTTGTCCGGCGCCAACAACCTGGGCCACAAGACCGGTTGGTGTCACACGAGCGGCATGCGTGACCCGGCGCAGACCTCGGATTCCAGCCGCAACGCCAACATGAACAGCAACGCCGCACGCTGATTGCAGTGTTGTTGACAGGATGAACAGGATTGACAGGATGACAGGATAAGACAATCCTGTTCATCCTGTCAATCCTGTCTTTGTCAGGCTCGATTACAAGACACGCGCCGCGTCTGGGCCCATGCCAACGATGTCCAGCCGCCGCGCCGGGCCAATCACCTGGCGCGGCGAAACGCGCAGGCGCAGCCCTTCCTCGCCCGTGTGCATTTCGAACAGCAGCCGCGTCAATACATCCTCCGCGCGCAATAACGCCCGGCGATCATGCTCGTGCGCCAGCGCGTACGCGTGGCCAGCCTGCCGCCAATTGGTCTGGCTGAGCAGCGCGCCGGCCAACGTGCGTACATCCCGCAACACCGACGACAGTCCGCAGCCCCAAATTGGGTTGGGCGCCATGGCCGCATCGCCAATCAACACCAGGCCGGGCGCGTGCGGATGCTCGACCCAGGCCTCGGCGCAGTCAAAAGTCGCCATGGGACCGCCCAGGCGCGCCCCGTCGAACCAGGCAGGCGGCACGCCGATCTCTTGACAAACGGCCAGCAGGTGCGTCAGGTTGCGGTGCCCACCCAGGCTGACCGGCGTCGTTTCCGTGGGGTAAACGACGTAGGTGCGAAAGCGTTGATTGCCGAGCGGAAAGAGCATCGCTGCGCGCGCACGCGGCGGGTAGTAGAGCACATGGACGGAATCCTCCGGCGCTTGTACGCCTTCCAGCAGCACCCCAGCAATCGAGAGCGGATGGGGCTTGCGCTGTACGATGAAACCGCCCCAACCGCGCGAACGCGCCAGGCGGCCATCGGCCGCCACCACCAGGTTGGCGCGCAGGGTCTCAAGCTGACCGTCCATCTCAGCCTGCACCGTGGCCGGATGTCCAGGCTCCACGTGAATCACGGCGGCCCCCCGCTGCACGCTGGCGCCGGCGCGCGCAGCGGCTTGCAGCAAGGTCTCCTGCATCGTGGGATGATAGAAGGTCAAAGCGCCAGCTTGATGCGGCGTGGTGAGGATCAAGTCTCGGCGGTCGCCGGGCGGCGCGCCAAACGAGGTGGTCCAGTAGCGCACTTCGCGGCCGCAGGTGAGCATGGCGGGCAGCAGCCCCAGCGCCCGCGCCTCGGCCACGCCCCACGGATGAATTGCTTCGCCGCGCACCCGATCCTTGAAGACCCGCTCGCGTTCCAACACGAGCACTTCAATTCCCTGATTGGCCAACACCGTGGCCAGGGCTGAGCCGGCGATCCCCCCGCCGATCACGATTACATCGTAGGCCATGCGCGCATCCCCAATCTTGACATCACAGTCCCGCGCCTAGTTTTATGTCAATGTTGTGCTGTATTCCCCGCTGCCATTGGCGCAATCTCGATCAGCGGCAGATAGATGCTGGGCATAGACTTAGCCGCCTCCAGGTGAGAGTCACAGCCAGGGATTGAGGACGGGGACGCCCGTGTCTCGAAAGTCAACATCGTTACGCGTTACCAGGGTGCACTGATGATACAGAGCAACGGCCGCAATGAGTGAATCCATTGCTGGTAACGGGCGCCCGCTCCGCTCCAGGCGGCCGGTTAATTCTCCCCAGGCAAGCATCACGGGGACGTTCAGCGCCAAGATACGATCTTCAAAGCGAATCAGTAGATCTTCGGTCAGCCAGCGATGAAGCGCAGTTTTGCGCACTGACTCGGATAGTTTCGCGATGCCTTTGGCCAACTCACCGATTGTGACAACACTGAGGTACACGCTGTCAGGATCAACGGCATCAATCCAGGCAATAACACGCTCGTTGGGACGTGCAGAGACAAATTCTGAGATTACGTTGGTATCGAAGAGGTACTTCACAGGACCACCTCATCACGCAGTGGGCTAGTATCTCGTGTCAAATCCAGATTAGCGCCAGCCAGCGGTGAATCGCGGAAAAACTCTGACAGTTTCTTCTGACGTAGCAGTAGCTTCCGATAGTCCGCAAAAGACAAAACGATCGCCGTTTCTATGCCACGCTTTGTGATTAGTTGTGGCCCATTTTTTACGGCTTCTTCTACCACTTCGCTGAATCTACCTTTTGCTTCCTGTAATTGCCAAACTTGTGTCATGAAGTTGTCTCCCTTTAGTTGTATCAGTCTAGTCTGACTAGATTTTACACCTCATCACATGATCCCGTCAAATTACCGCCACGATACGGCGAGTTTCACCCAAAGGCAACTGGTATGCGGCGCAGCAAGAAGGGAATCGGCAGGCGCGCGAGCCAGGGCACGGCGGCAAAACTGAGACCGAGCAGAGTGTCCTCGTCAATCATGCGCAGCTCATCTACGATGTAAGCGAAGGGAAACGGCGAGCCAGGCGCGTAGTTGAGGGTGATGCCCGGCCGGCCATCTACGCGCGAGGGCAGCCATTGTGCGGTCATGGGCAGCACGCGCTGCACCACCCCACGGCGTCGCACCAGGTTGACGCCGTGGCCCTGGCTGTCAAAAGCCTTGCCCAGCCAGCCAGCCAGGGGCGTGATGACCAGGCCAGGGGGCGCAAAGCGGCGCAGCCAGGCTGGCCCCACGAACTCCGCCCGGTAGTCGCCGGCCAGGCTTTCAAAGCTGGGCGAGGCCAGGAGCGTAAAGGCCGTCCGAAAGGCGCCCAGCGAAAGGCTGTTGATCGGCGCCTGGCGACCCCTGACCGGCAGAAAAAGGGAAGTCGTCATGGTTTCCACCTGTGCAATCTGGCGGATTGCGCTACTGAAAATAGACATCCTGCCAGGGGGCGCCTGGCAGGATGTGGTTTGTCGCCGCAATCGCGGCAGTGAATCCCAAGTCCAACCTGCGTGGATTGGTGGCTGCTTTCGTAGGCCGCAGAATCAGAAGTTGCTGTAGAGCAGCGCCTTCTTGACGTCGCCGATGGCCTTGGTAATGTCAATGTCGCGTGGGCACGCTTCGACGCAGTTGAAAACGGTGCGGCAGCGCCAGACGCCGTCGCGCTCATTGAGCACTTCGAGGCGCTGCATCCTGCCCTGGTCGCGATCATCGAAGATGAAGCGGTGCGCCTGCACGATGGCCGCGGGGCCGACGTAGTCCTCATTGGCCCAGAAGCTGGGACAGGCGGTGGTGCAGCACGCGCACAGGATGCACTTGGTAGTGTCATCGAAACGCTCACGCGCCTCGATGGTTTGCAAGCGCTCGGTATCCGGCGGCGGGCTGTCATTGATCAGGTAGGGCAGCACAGAGCGATACTTGGCAAAGAAGGGCCGCATGTCCACCACCAGGTCTTTGACAATTTTCATGCCGCGAATCGGCTCCACCGTGATGTTGGCGCCGACGTGCTTGACCAACGTTTTGCAGGCCAGGCGATTGCGGCCGTTGATGACCATCGCATCCGAGCCACAGATGCCGTGCGCGCAGGACCGGCGCAGCGTCAGGGTGCCATCCTGGTACCATTTGACCTTGTGCAGCACGTCGAGGATTTGGTCATTGAGCGCCGCCTCGACCTGATACGTTTTCCAGTAAGGCTTCTTGTCCTGTTCAGGATTGAAGCGCTGAATTTTGATACTAACTTGCATCATGGGCCTCCCAGGCAAATACGGAACGCTGAATTCTGAACGCTGAATCTTGAACCGACACGGTGTGGGCCGACATTCAGCATTCCTCGTTCAACATTCAGCGTTTAGTAGACGCGCTCCTTTGGCTGGTACTTGGTGATTGTAACCGGCTTATAAGTCAACTGCACCCCAACGCCGCTGCCGTCATCTTCCAGGCGCGCCAGGCTGTGCTTAAGCCACTTGACATCATCGCGCTTCGGATAGTCGTCGCGGGCATGACCGCCGCGGCTTTCGGTGCGCGCGAGCGCGGCCGCAGCCGTAACGTAGGCCAGGTCAAGCAAATTTCCCAGCTCAAAGGCTTCCAACAGCTCGGTATTGTAGCGTTTGCCCTTGTCCATGATGGAAATGTTCTGGTAACGCTGCTTCAGTTCGCGCAGCTTGCTCAACGCCTCCTGGCACAGCTGCTCCGTGCGGAAGACGCCCACATTGGCCATCATCATGACCTGCATGTCGCGCCGGATATCGGCCACGTTTTCCTTGCCCGTCGCGTTGCGAATGCCCTCCAGGCGAGCTTTGACATCACCTTCTGGATTGGCCGGCAGCGGTGTGAAGTCAACTTGTTTGGCATACTCGGCCATGCGCACGCCGGCTACCTTACCGAAGACCACCAGGTCCACCAGGGAGTTGGTGCCCAGGCGGTTGGCGCCGTGCACGGATACGCACGCGCACTCGCCCGCGGCGTAGAAGCCAGGGAGCACCGTGTTGTTTTCGTCAATCACCACTTCCGCATCCAGGTTGGTGGGGATGCCGCCCATCGCGTAATGCGCGGTGGGTTGAATGGGCATCGGCTGTTTGACCGGATCCACGTCCAGGTAGGTGCGGCAGAAATCGGCAATGTCGGGCAGTTTGGCTTCGATCTCCTCCGCCGTGACATGGATGGGCTTGCCATCCAGGCCCTTGCGGCCGTCCATCTCTGCGTACTTGTTGATGGTTTCCGGTCGCACGTCCAGGTAAACGTAATCCTTGCCTTCGACGCCGCGGCCCTGCATGATTTCCAGGTAGATGGCGCGGGAGACGACATCGCGCGAGGCCAGGTCTTTGACCGTGGTGGCGTAGCGTTCCATGAAGCGTTCGCCCTTACCGTTGATCAGCACGCCGCCTTCGCCGCGCACCGCTTCGGTGATCAGGATGCCCATGCGCCAAATGCCGGTGGGATGGAACTGGAAGAATTCCATGTCCTCCTGCGGAATGCCGCGGCGCAGAGCAATGGCGTTGCCGTCGCCGGTCAGCGCGTGGGCGTTGCTGGTGATCTGCCAGACGCGGCCAAAGCCGCCGGTGGCAAAGCAGACCGCCTTGGCATGGAATACGTGGTATTCGCCGGTGTCAATCTCCAACGCCACGATGCCGTTTACCTTGCCATCGGTGACGAGCAGGTCAACGACATGGAACTCATCGAAGAAGGTGACATTGTTTTTGATGCACTGCTGGTAGAGGGTTTGCAGGATCATGTGCCCGGTGCGATCGGCCGCATGGCAGGCCCGGCGCACCGGTTTCTTGGTGACGTTGTTGGTGTGGCCGCCGAAGGGACGCTGGGAGATGCGTCCGTCTGCGGTGCGATCAAAAGGCAGGCCCATGTGCTCCAATTCGTAGACCACATTGACGGCCTCTTTGCACATGAAGTCAATGGCATCCTGATCGCCCATGTAGTCGCTGCCCTTGACCGTGTCAAAGGCGTGCCATTCCCAATGGTCTTCTTCCAGGTTGGCGAGCGCGGCCCCAATGCCGCCCTGCGCCGTACCGGTGTGTGAACGGGTGGGATAGAGCTTACTGACTACGCACGTCTTGGCGCCCTGTGATGCGTACAGGGCCGCCATCAAACCAGCGCCGCCGGCGCCGACAATGACGACATCAAATTTATGGGTTGGCATGGTTGATCTCCGTCTCAGGCCTTAATCTGGAAGCGAAAAATGGTCATGACGCCCATCAGGATCATCAGGCCAACCAAGAGATAAACAAGGCTCTTGACCACCAGGTTCCAGCCTGGGCTGCGCACGTAGTCGTCAATGACCCAGCGCGCGCCGTTGGCGCCATGGATAAAGGCAAACAGGAGCAAGGCCATGTCGTAAAGGCTCCAGAACCAGCCGGAAGGCCCAGTCCAGCGTTGCACGATCACGTCGAACGTGATTTTCTCGACGCGCAAGACCAGGTGCATGTAGAGCAGGTGGAACATGGCAAGAAAGAGCAGGGCCAGGCCTGAAAGGCGCATGAAAAACCAGGACAGCGCCTCGAAGCGGCGGCCGCGCACACGATACTGCGAAAGTGCACTCATGATGGCTCCTCCTACGCGGGTTTGAAAAGCGTGCTCAGGGTGACAATGGCCGCGGGCACGAAGATGAGCAGAACAACGACCAGCGCGATCCGGTACATCAAGCGTTGGTATTTGGTGGAGGAAGGCCAGAAGTCCACGATGATGACGCGGAGGCCGTTGATCGCATGATAGATAACGCCGAAGATCAGGAAGACTTCCATGACCTTGAAAGGGGGACCGCTGTAGAGAAACAGGAACTTCGAGAAAGTCTCTTCGCCCAGGTTCATTAAATAGATGTCGAACACGTGCAGAAAGAGAAAGAGAAGAATACCGAGTCCGCCGACACGGTGCATCATCCATGCCCAGTGACCTTCACGGCCCCGGTAGGTAATGCCCCGCCACAGGGATTCAACGAGCGCCGCCATAACGAGCTAGCCTCCTTGTGTGGTTGAACTGCATCGCAGCTTCAGCAACGAAGCCGCGAGCCGCTGCCTGAGTCCAGGCCTTAGATCCAAATGCCGAAGGCTCCTCAGGCTCTTGAGTGATGTAACATCCTAAACCCCTACCGCGCCGCGGGGTATGACGCAGCGCAGTTTGTTCAGAAAGTCACACACAAATGATTATACAGGCAGAACGAGTAAAGTACAAAGTGCAAAGTGTGGAATGCAAGGCGGCAGCGTGCTGCCAGCGTTTTGCATTCTGTGCTTTGCACTTTGCATGAACTACAGGTTGGCGATGATGGCGGAGGCAAACTCGGAGGTCTTGACTTCGGTAGCGCCTTGCATTTGGCGGGCAAAGTCGTAGGTGACGATCTTCTGCTCCACCGTCTTGATGTATGCGTCAATGATGGCCTGGCCGGCCTCTTTCCAGCCGATGTACTCCAGCATCATGACGCCGGAGAGCAAGAGCGAGCCGGGGTTGACCTTGTCCAGGTTGGAGTATTTGGGCGCGGTGCCATGCGTGGCTTCGAACACGGCCATGTGATCGCCGATGTTGCTGCCGGGCGCGATGCCGACGCCGCCCACTTCGGCGGCCACTGCGTCCGACAGGTAGTCGCCGTTGAGGTTGGGCGTGGCAATGACATCGAACTCATCCGGCCGCAGCAGCATCATCTGAAACATGATGTCGGCGATACGGTCCTTGATGACGATCTTGCCGGCGGGCGCCTGACCGTTGTAGGGCGCCTGCCACAGCTCGTCCTCGGTGATGGTGACATCGCCGAATTCCTCTTTGGCTAACTCGTAGCCCCAATTGCGAAACGCGCCTTCGGTGAACTTCTGAATGTTGCCCTTGTGCACCAGGGTGACGCTCTTGCGGCCGTACTCCAGCGCATATTGAAGAGCCTTGCGCATCAGTCGCTTGGTGCCGAACGCACTGATCGGTTTGATGCCAATCCCTGCACCCTCGAAGAAGCGCGCGCCCATCTCCTCACGCAGGAAGCGCGCCACTTTTTCATTTTCAGGCGTGCCTGACTTGTACTCAATGCCGGCGTAAACATCTTCGGTATTCTCGCGGAAGATGACGACATCCACTTTTTCGGGATGGCGCAGCGGGCTGGGCACGTTGGGGAACCAGCGCACGGGGCGCACGCAGGCGTACAGATCCAGCTCCAACCGCAGCGCGACGTTGAGGCTGCGGAAGCCGCCGCCCACCGGCGTGGTCAGCGGGCCTTTGATGCCAACGTAGAACTCGCGAATGGCGTTGAGCGATTCTTGCGGGAAGTAGTCGCCGTAGGTGTTGAACGCCTTCTCGCCGGCATAAATCTCGGCCCAGGCCACCTTGCGCTGGCCGCCGTACACCTTCTGCACGGCCGCATCCCAGATGCGCATACTGGCCCTTGTGATGTCCGGCCCGATGCCATCGCCTTCGATGAACAGCAGGATGGGATTGTCCGGCACTGCCAATTTGCCTTCGCGCACACTGATCCGAGCCCCATCTGTGGGAATGATAATTTTATCGTACGCCATGAAAAGCTCCTCCTTCGTAGGCGCCATTTTACCATCGAATGGGCAAAGCCCTTAAATTTTGCACGGCAGCCCGAAGCCGTCTGGCGACGACGTGAAAGCCCCGGCATGGCTGGCGTCCGGCGTCGGCGTGAAGACAGGCGCTTGACAAACTGATCTCTACGTCATACACTTGCGCAGTATTCGTGCACTACTTTGTACCGACCCAGGTGCATGCCCAGGCCATGATGGCCACGCCGCTGCAGGTCGCACCAGGCGTCACCCGTCTCTGCCAAAACGCCGCGCCGCCAGGCGATGATGACTACTTCCTACCACCCCACGCTCCCGATGGATAGCGAGTTTCATGTTTATCATGCTTGCTGAGGAGGTATCCTCTATGTTGCCCATCTTCGTGCGTGCTAGACAGACTGTTGCCCGCCTGCATCGCCCGCGCCTACCGATGACGCCGCCCCGCGGCATCGCATGGCAGGCTGCCGCGACGATCCTCATGCTGCTTGCGGCCAGCGCACTCCTCACGCGCTCATCGCTGCCCGCGCAAGCCTTCGGCTCCACCTTTCCCGGCGACGTGCATCAGGATTTCACGAGCCGCGCCCTGCGTGGCCTTGGATTTTCTGGCAGCCAGGCCAACAAGATTATCAAAGGAATCGTGCGCGCGGACGTAAGCGGCGACAACGGCTACTACACCTATCCACCTGCACACATGGACGATTATACGTTCACGCAGGCCCGCGGCTGGATGACGGCGCGCTGGAATACGGCCCTCGACTATGTGGGCAGCTGTAGCACACAGGATTTCGCGCTTGAACAGTTGGGCCTGATGCTGCACACTGTCCAGGATTTCTACAGTCATTCCAATTTCGTCGAAAAAGGGGGCGCCCCCCCGCTCGGCGCCCAATTCCGCACCACGTTCGGCAACGTAGACAGCCTCAATACGCAGGTCACCGACGCGGCTGGCCAGCTTCTGCGCATCAAGACCGAGAGTTATGTTGACTTGATTACGCACAACCAGGCCTGCTGCAGCTACCAGCTCGTGGGCGGCGGCAACGGCGGAACGCCAACCCTAGAGCTGGTCTGCAACCAGGATCGGCTGCGCGACGAAGTCACGGCCTGCTTTCACGCCGACATGAATAAGGATATCTCAGCCGGTCTGGCCACATCCATCGGCGCGCTCATTTTCGCGGCGCCGCAGAGCGCGCAATACTACGACCAGGCCGTGGCAGACGCCATGGTCGAAACGGTCAAGCAGTGGCAGCTGTTCGAAAGCGATGTGCACCAGCGCTATGGTTCCAATGCCGACAAGATCATTCGCCAGCTCAAGCATGGTTGCAACGACTATGACGTGGTGATCACCGCCAACCAGCCCTCGTATCAGGCCTGCACCAATGCCGGATTTACCATCAATATCTATGACAGCAATGGCAATCCGATTGATCCGGACACCTCCCTGGTCAACTCAACCAATCCGGGCGAATACTTTCGCGCAACCCTTGACGGCACGCGGGTTGATCAAAACTTGCAGCGCATTGATGTCGGCGTGTACCGCTACAACACGGCTGCCAACCCCGCGCTTTATTTTCGCACCGCACAATCGCATCTGTTCCTGCTGGATGTCTGGCGCAAGCAGTTCTCCACGATGGGGATTCCCGACAAGATCGTCGGCGGCGGCGACCTTCTTTTTAATGTAAAGCTGCCGCCGCAGCAATACTACCAGGCGCAGTGCAGTCGTATTCCCAAGGTCTGGGACTCCACGCAGTGCCAGTATGTCTTGCCGCAGCCGCTGCCCAACATCACGTGCAAGCCGGATGAAAATCAGAGTGTGGCCGACCTGGACCTGGCGATGATGCCGGAGTACCAGGCCGGCTCCCCCATCGCGCCCGTGGCCGCGAGCCCCGTGGTCACCAGCCAGGTGGCGATTCTCGACAACGGCTATGGCTTTGCGCTGGCCCAGCTTCTCAACGGTCTCAACATCCCCGCGGACCGCCTCCAACCCGATTTCACACCCGCGTTGGCCGCGCGCTACCCGGTCTTGTTCATTCCCAGCGGCGGCTTGAGCGGCTATGCCGATTCCAGCCTCATGAAAACCCGGCTCGCTGCGTATGTGGCTGCCGGGGGGACCCTGATCGTCATGGACCAGGCAACCGGGCAAGATTTTTCGCTTTTACCCGGCGCAGGCTGGCGCGCCTATGGCTTCCAGGAGGATTTCTACTGCCAGTTCGCCTCGGTCGGCATTGCAGCCTATGCCGGCATGTTTGCCAGCCAGCGCAGCTCGGTGCTGAACCTGAATATTGACGGCTTCTTCAGTGCCATTCCGGTCGGCGCGCAGACACTGCTGCGGCGCACGGCCACCGGCGCACCAGCCATGGTGCTCTACACGCCCGGCAGCGGGCCGGGCCGGGTCATCGCCACGACCGCCTACGCGGATATGGCAACCTTCATGGGCCAGGGCACGGAGGACGAGCATGCCTTGCTGCGCGACCTGGTGGTTTGGGCGTTGCGACAGGATAATGTCGACGCGTATGGCGATAGCGACGCCGTAGCGACGACCCTGACCATTACCAATACAGGCCATGTGACAGCCACCAGCGCCTCGCTCTCAATTTCGGGCCTGCTGCAGCATGCCTACCGCGCCTACGATACGCTTCTGGCGCCCGGCCAGGCCACGACCTTGCCCTTCACCGCGACCCTGGATGCCGGCTTCCCGCGGGGCTATCAGGACGTGAACGCACTCCTCTTCGCCGATAATGGTTCCCTGGTCACGAGTCAAACCGCGTATCGGTATGCCCTGCGCACCTTCGATGGGACTGCACAGAACTGGACTTACCAAGGCTCGCCCCACGTGCTGGTGATCACGAGCGACAACGAGCGCTATCCTTACGGAGCGACAGCCCTCTTTACCTTCCATCTCTGGAACTATACCAACGCCGCTGCGCACTATCGGGTTGATTGGCGGGTTTTCCAGGTCGGTGAGTTTAGCCAGCAGATCACGGCGCCGGCTGGCCAGGAAGGGACTTTTCTTTACCAGCTGCCCAACCTGACGAAACCTGTGCGCCTGAGCGCGGCCTACTACGTGCAGGAGGGATCAGAGTGGCGCCTGCTTGGCTCGGCTGAGCGCGGTATTTGGACCGTATCTCCCGATTTTAGTGTGCAGATGGTGACCGCCAAATCCACCTACAGTACCAATGAAACGGTGCCCATCACCGTGAGTGTCATCAACCGCCTGAATCTACCCCAGACTATCAGCGGCGCCGTCACGGTCTACAACGCCGCGCGCCAGGCGTTGATCACGCGCACGTTGGATATCACCCTGGCGCCCAATGCCGTGGGACAGCGCACCGTGACCTTCGCCGCACCTCCCTGGCCCGTTGATTCCTATACCGTGGAGTGGCGCACGCACGTCGCCGACCTGCCCGCTGGCAACTTTACCGTCCCCTTCATCGTGCCCCTGGCCGCACTGCAAGTGCATGCCACGCTGCCGCCGGGGCTGGCCGGCTCGACCCCGCTGACGCTCACCCTGGCCAATCTGAGCGCAGTCGACGCGTTTAGCGGCACGCTTGCCGTGACCTTGACCAATCCGGTTGGTCTCGACGTCTGGACCCACACGGAAGGCCTGTCCCTGGCCGCCGGCGCACAGGCCACGCAGCATCTTACCATGACCCTGGGCGTACTCACATTCGGCGCTTACTCTTTGCACTACAGCTTTCTTCCCTTCGGTCAGAGCCAGTCCTTGAGCGGCCGCATCCTGACTCTACAGAATAAGCTGGCCGGCTATGTGGAGCTTACAGACGCCACCGTACGCGTACGCGCGCCGCTCCATGTGGCGCTGCACCTGTTCAATGTGGGCGATTTCACCGTGGCGCCCACGATGACTTTTAGCCTGCCTCTGGCTGGTATCAGCGTTACCCAGCCCAGTCCTTCCCTGGCGCCGGGCGCGGTCGTGACGCGCAGCGCTGTCCTGACCCTACCCGCCATGCTCGATTCCGGCGCGGCCAGCGTTGTTGCGACATTGACGCTGGCCAATAGCATCTCGCGTACCGCGCCCATCTTCCTCACCCCCGCCGCCATCGCGGCGCAGCTTTCTGGCACTACGGCGCTGGCCGGGCAGTCGTTTGCTGTACGTCTGACCAATACGGGCGGCATTGACGCCAGTGTGAACTACAGCCAGACCCTCCGCGATCGCTTTGGTCACATGCTCGGCCAGGCGGGCGCGTTGTCGCAGACTATCGAAGCCGGCGCCGCCGTGACCGCAAGCCTGGCTGTGCCCGCGAGCGCCGTCTCCGGCCGCTACACCCTTGCCACGCACGGCATCATCAGCGGCACTTTCGACCACTTTGACCAGGAACGCACGGTGACCGTTGACGGCGTCGCCGCCGCTCTGCAGGTGTTGACCCAGCGCCCATGGTACCTTACGACCGATACGGTCACAACCACTGCCGCCATCACCGGCAGCGGCGCACTGCTGACTGGGACTGACCTCGATCTACAGATCGTGAAAGCCACGGCGGATGTCACGAATCGCTGGACGACCTTTGTGGACACCGACGGCTTGCCTGCCAATGACGTGCGTGCGTTGACATTCACCCCTGACGGGCTGAAGTGGTTCGGCGCGGTTGACTGGCAGGCTGGCCCTAGCGCGGGACGCGCTGGCGTGCTGGACGACGGCGGTACACCCTTCGATAAAGCAGACGATACCTGGCAACACTTCGACGCCAGCGATGGACTGCTGGCTGACGAAGTGCATGACCTGGCCATCGAAGGCAACGGCCTGATCTGGTTCGGTAATCTGGGTCAGTTTGCCGGCTCCGACGGGGGCAACCACTGGCCTCACCAACCCGACAATCGCCCATTGATCAACACGGGCGGGGTCAGCGTCCTGGATGATGGCGGTACACCCTTCGACAAAACAGATGATACCTGGCAGACGTTCAGCGAGGCCGACGGCCTGGCCAACTACAACGTCAACGCCGTTGCGATTCAAACTATCAGCCCAACCTTGGCCTACAAGTGGTTCGGCGTTCATTACGGCGGCGTGAGCCTGCTCGATGACCACGGCACGCCTTTCAACAAGGTTGACGATACCTGGGTTACTTTCACCCCCGCCGACGGCCTGACCAGCAATCGTGTCTATGCAATCCGGATTGACGCAGCGGGCCGCAAGTGGTTCGGCACGCAGGGGGGCGGGGTCAGCCTGCTGGACGATAACGGAACGCCGTTGAACAAAGATGACGATACCTGGACTAGTTTCACCAGCCAGGATGGGCTGCTTGCCGACAATGTGTATGCGATTGCCATTGATAATGCGGGCTTGAAGTGGTTTGGCGTTGCCTCTTCGGGCGGTACACGGCCCAGCTTGCCCCTGGACGCCGACGGCCTCAGCGTACTTGACGACCACGGGACCCCCTTCAACAAGAATGATGACACCTGGCAGAGTTTTACGACAGCGGACGGCCTGGCGGTCGGCGTCGTCACTGGCATTGCCATCGACGCGCACGGCCGTAAGTGGCTGGCAACCGGGGCAGGCGGCGTCAGCGTGCTTGACGATCATGGCACGCCCTTTGACAAGACTGATGATACCTGGACAACCTACACCAGCGCGGATGGTCTGGCGAATGATGTCGTACAGGCCGTACGCGTGGCTCCCAGCGGCCGTGAGTGGTTTGGGACAGTCAACGGGACCAGCGTGTTGGGCGAGAATGAGGGCGAAGGGTTGCGCCTGGTGTGGGAACGCCACGCGTCCGTTGACCTGCCCGGAGTCACGCAGGTCATCACGAGCGCAGGCACGCTCACCGACACAGGCAAGTACTATCTGCTCGGCCGGCTGACAACGCCCCTGGGCCAAACCGTGGCCCAGGCCGCACCCTATCCCTTCTATGTCTTCCCGGCGCAGACGGCGCTCCTGCTCGACGCCGGACCAGGGCCGGTGCGTCCGAGTCAGCCGTTGACGCTGAGTGTGGTGGCGCGCAACGACGCGGTCCTGCCGCTGGACAACCAAACGCTGACCGTTACCCAGGACAGCGCGGTCATCTATGTCGCAGGGCCTTTCAGTGTGCCCGCTGGGGGCGCAACGCCCTTTACCGTGACCACCGCGGCGCCGACCACACCCGGCCTGACCCGCCTGGCCGCAAGTATGGGGTCGCTCAGCGTCTCCGAGGATATTACCGTCAGCGCGCCCCTACTGCAGGTCGGGATAGATGCGCCCGCGGTCGCAGGCCGCGATCCCTTCTCACTGACGGTGGTGCTTACCAACAGCGGTCAGATTGCAGCCGACGTGACGGTCGCCGTGGCGCCCCAGGCTCGCCCATTACGGCCGGCCGACGGCAGCGCGTACCACCTGGCGCCCGGCGAGACGGTGCGCGCCGCGTCGAGTTTTCAAATCAGCCAGGATACGACCTTTGACATTCAGCTCAGCGGCGATCTGAGCCAGACGTTGAGCGTGGGGGTGAGCGAAGGCCAGCGCGCGAGCCTGGCTGCGAGCGTGGCGCCGCTCAACCTGGCAGGCCAGGTGGATGTTGCCGTACAGGCGGCCAACCTGGGGACGCTCGCCTATCCGTTTGGCGCCGTTTTTGTCGTTCATGGGCAGACCGTGACGCGCACCTACGCGCCTGCGCCGGGCGCCGCGATCAGCGATACGGTCGGTTATGTGCTGCCTGCGGGCGCGTACACGCTCACCTACAGCAGCGCCGCGGGCAGCGGCAGCATTCCATTTATGGTACGCGCCCCGCGGCTGAACGAGATCACCGCCCAGCTCGACGTGCCCAACTCCGTGGCCGCGGCCACGCCAGTAACCGTGACCCTGACCAATGAGGGTGACAATGACGTCAACGGCCATGCGGACGTGACTACGCCCTGGCAGAGCCTTTCGCTGCCCTTTGCTCTGCCTGCGGGCGCGCAAACGACCCTGACAACCACCCTGAGCAGCGACGGCGCGCTGGGGCCGGGCGTCTATACGGCCACGGTGCAGGCCGTCGCCAACGGCGATGTGCTGGCGGACGATTCTGCCCTATTTAGCATCACGCCGACGTCCATTCGCCTGGGCCTACCGGCTGCAATCACCGCCACCGCGGGCAGCACCATAACCGTTGGCGTTGATGTAACCAACGGCGGCGGTTTGACCGGCCTGGTCGCCGTAGGTGTTGATCTGATTGGGCTGCAGAATTACACGCGCACGCTGGTGCTGCGGCCGGGCGAAACCAGTCACCTGGACTTTGCCGTGGCTATACCGGACGACCTGGGCGCCGTGCGCGGCCAGGGGAAGGTGGTTGCGGGCGATGCGACTGGTACGTTCCCGGTCCAAATTGAAGGGCTGACACTGGCCTTGAGCGGGCGCAGCGACCTGCCGGCCTATCACGTCGGCGATATGGCTGTTGTCACCCTCAATGTGACAGACACCCGCAACCTGCCCACTCCTGTCCCCTTGCAGGCGCGGGTCAACGCGGCCGGCAACCTCTACAACACACAACCCTTCACCCTGACCGGCAGCGCCAGCCTGATCTTCACCGTGCCGGTCATGAGCCGAGATAGCCTGGTGAGTTTCGGCATCTACCAACCCTCCGGGCGTTCGCTGCTCCTGGATACCCTGCGCCTGCGTACGATCAGCGGCGTGGTGTATGTCTACCCGGACCGGGATGTGTATCTGCCAGGGGATACCGTGCTCGCCACGGTCGTTTCACAACTGGAAGGGCCGCTGGCCGTCAACGCGCCTGGGTTGGTGTCTACCCTGGATGTCGTGACCGGCACCCAGGCTTTCAGTTTTACGTTGCCGTTCGATCTCAACGCGGGCAGCTATCAGATCACCTACGACCTGGCCGATTATCGGAATGTGGCGTCGTTCGAAGTCCAAGCCGTACAGGCCAACATCGTGCACGCCGATCTGATCCGCAGCGGCCTCGAGGCCGGCGCGCGGTTGGCGATCGAGACCAACCAGCCCCTGCCGGACGCGACCATAGACTGGGAGATTCAAGACCCGCAGGGCGGGACGCTAGGCGCCTGGCAGCTCGCCCTTGACCTGCCCATCAACTCCTCAGACGTTGAGCTGCCGCAACATACTTTTGCAACGTCTTGGAGCGGCACCCACCGCCTGGCCTATACGCTGCGCTGGCAGGGGCGCGACATGGCTTCGGGGATGCTGGCCTTTGACGTGGATGGCGTCAGCTTGCTGGGAATTGCGCCTGCGCGGTCGGTGTATCGCGCCGGCGCAGCGGTGACCGTTCTCGCCAGCGCCGTGGGACAGGGCAGTGCGACATTGTCTTATACGGTGGACGGGGCCGCCGTTGGGCAGCAGATCGTGAGCCTGCCTGGCGGCCTGGGCAGCTTTAGCACGATGCTGGACGACTTGTTGCCGGGAAGTCATCAAATCACCGCGGACCTGGCGCAGGGCGGCAGTCACAGCGCAGCCGCGGCGAGCGTGAGCGTGGCGCCGCTGCCCTCCGTCGCGATCGTCCCGCAGACGATTCCGGTCAGCGCAACCGAACAACTGCGGATTGCGCTGCGGGCCGACGAGGACGGAGCCACAACTTTCTACCGTTGGGATGCGGGTGACGTCCTGCAATACCTGGACCAGGCCCTCACGCTGCCCAACCCGCGGCGGCATCTGCTCAGCGCGTACGCGCGCGGCGCGGATGGCGCGGTCGGGCCGGTGACGCAGCAGCGCTTTGCCGCCAACGCTTGCTACACGGCCGACGCCAACGCAGACGACCGCATTGACGCCTTAGACATAGCCGACGTGGCCGGACGCTGGAACAACCGCGTGGGGGACCCGCCGTATAGTCTGCTGGCCGATATGGACCTCGACGGCGACATTGACATTGTTGACATCGAGCTGGTGGCTGCGCGTTGGGGGCAGGATTGCCTTTGCAGCCTGGCCGATTTCGACGGTAGTGGCAGCATTACCGTCGCCGACATCGAACAGCTGGTCGCGCACTGGGGATTCACGTCCCTCGACCCGGCCTGGGATCCGCGCTTCGACCTGGACGGCAACGGCGCAATCGCCGTCGCGGACCTGGTGCTGGCAGCCACGCACTGGGGCGCGACTTGCCCATAGGGAGGAGGCGCATGAATCCCCGGCACACAGGCTATCTCGCGACCAGTCCGAGAAGTCAAGCCAGTTCAATTGTTTGACTTCTCAGGCTGTGAGAAGTACACTTCTGGCATGAAGCGTTCCCCAGGAGACCGAGTCGAAGCTGTGTCTAGTCGCGAACACCATATGCGTCCTACGATCGGCGTTCTAGCCGGTTGGCAAATCTACTGGACAGCCAGGCCGCTTAGTTACCTGAGTCCCATCTTTCGTGGAATCCGCGTGGCCGCGGCCGACCTGGGCTGCAACTTGCTGTTGGGCTGCGGTTTAGGCCCAACCGCGGCATCCAGCGACCCTTTGCGCCCCGCCTGGCCGTTCCCTTCGCCGGATGCCGACTTCGTGCCGGTCGGTCCCTGGAACACGGATGGCCTCATTGCGATCAATCCACTGTATTCAGAAGCACGCTCGCGCGATCTGCAGCAAGTGAGAGCCTCCGGCCATCCACTGCAGTTCATCGGTTCCGGGGAACATGGTCCTACGATCGTGGCTGATAACGCGGGCGGCATCCTGGCCGCGATGCAACACCTGGTCGAGCATGGACATCGGCGTATTGCGTTCATCGCCGGCGGCCAAGAGGACATGGCGGGTGACAGCGGCGCGCGCCTGATGACCTACCGCGCCGCGCTGGCCCAGTATGGGCTGACGGCCGATGAGCGCCTGGTGGCCTATGGCCGGCATGACTATGACGTTGGCTACACGGCCATGCAGCAGGTGATCGGCTCTGGCGCCGCGTTTACGGCCGTACTCGCCAGCAACGATGAATCGGCCTTTGGCGCGATGCAGGCGCTGGCAGAGGCCGGCCTGAAGATTCCCCATGACGTGGCCATCATCGGCTTCGATGACCGGCCGGAATGTGCTGTCCAAGAACCAGCATTGACCAGCGTGCACATCCCCCTTTTCAAGATGGGCTATCGAGCGGTGGAACTGCTCCTGCAGCAGATGAGTGAGCGCAGCGAGCCGGTCGAGCCTGTAAAAATGGCAACCCGCCTCGTGCTGCGGGAGTCGTGTGGATGCGGGTGGCGCGAGCTGCGCCTCCATTCGCTTACACCGCCCGCACCAGCGGTCGAGCTGAGTCATGCGCCCGACCGGCCTGCGCGCCTGGCGCACGCGATGACCGAGGCGATCCTGACCGAGGCCCAGAGTTCTACCTTCGACACTGTCTATCGGCATTGCCAGCAATTCATCACGGCGTTTGTCGCTGGCGTAGAACAGCGCGACCGGGCGAGCTTTCAGCGAACGCTGGACGGGCTGCTGCGCGAGGCGGCCGCGGACGGGGAAGGCGTCCACGTCTGGCAAGCGGCGGTCGCGCTCTTGGGCAGCGAGCTGCCGACGCTGTTAGGCTCCTGGGAGCAGCCTGCCACACGTGAGATTGCGCGCGATCTGCTCGATCAGGCGCGTATCGCGATCAGCGCGGCTACGCTGCGCCAGCATCAGCAGTTCGTCGTGGATCAGAGCTGGACGGCTGGACGGATCGGCCTCTTGACGGCCCGCCTGCTCACCGCGCTCGACGAGACGCAGGTCTATCAAATCCTGGGGCAGCGTTTGCCCGAAATGGGTATCCACACGGCCGCGGTCGCGCTCTTCGAGCCTGAAGGGGACGATCCGGTGGCATGGAGTTCCCTTCGCATCGTCACCACGGCCCAACAATCAGTGCGCCGTCACCGGACGCGTGAGTATCCGCCCGCGGACCTCTGCGCCGGCGATCAACCTTTCAGCCAGGCGCTGCTGCCGTTGGTCAACCCGCGCGGCCAATTGGGATACGTGGCGTTCGATACCACCCATCTCGAGCTCTACGGCGCGATCGCGCAGCAGATTGCCGGCGCATTGAACACCGCGCAGTTGTATCGCGAGGCAACGGAAGGCCGGCGCCTGGCCGAAGAAGCGAATCAGATGAAGAGCCGCTTCCTCTCGACGGTGAGCCACGAGCTGCGCACGCCGTTGAATCTCATCGTCGGGTTGGGTGGAATCCTGTTACGGGATCATGATCAGGGGGGCGCACCGCTGCCGCCGGCCGCGCGCAAAGACATCGAACGTCTCAATGCCAACGCACAGCATCTCGGACGGTTGATCGGCGACGTGCTCGATCTAGCAAGCAGCGACGCGGGACAACTACGGTTGACCAACGAACTGGTTGACCTGGGACAAGCCTTGCGCCTGGTGGCCGAAACCGGCCGCCAATTGGCGCTCGACAAGGGTTTGGTCTGGCGCGCAGCGTTGCCCATATCTGGGCCGTGGGTTTGGGGGGATCGAACACGCCTCTGCCAGATCGCGCTGAACCTCATTAGCAACGCGATCAAGTTTACCGCGAGAGGCGAAGTGAGCCTGGTAGTCGAGACTGACGCCGGTTCAGTCACCGTGAGTGTGCATGACACCGGGCTTGGTATTCCACCCGCGGAGCAACAAACGATCTTCGATGAGTTTCGCCGGTCGGAGCGCAGCATCACGCGTGGATATGGCGGCCTCGGCCTGGGACTGGCCATCTGCAAGCGCCTCATCGAGCTGCATGGGGGCGCGATTGGCCTCCATTCGACCGGTCAGGAAGGCGCTGGTTCGACATTCTACTTCACGCTGCCTACAGTGGAACCGCCAGCGCAGTCGCAAAAGGGCCGCGCCGCTGCCCCGTCTGACCAAAGCGTGCTCGTCTTGACCAACCGTGCGGGGGCGGGCGAGCGCTTGCGCGATCACCTGCGTCAGCGCGGATTCGAAGTGCAGATCGCGTTGATGGATGAGCCGGCAAGCTGGCAATCTCGGCTGGCAGTTTCGCCGCCAAGCGTCGTCGTCTTGGATGTGAGCGTCGCATCCGACCACGGGTGGCGCGTGCTCAGAGCCATCAAAGGGAATCCGGGGACGCAGGGAATTCCTGTGTTGTTCTACGCGCTGTCGCCTGACAGCGGGTCGGTGTTGGAACTGGATTATCTCACCAAGCCCATCGAGTTGGCCGAGCTGACGCGCGCCCTCGACCAACACTGGCTTCTCGCAGACACCAAACACCCGCTGCGCACTTTCCTGGTGGTTGACGATGACCCCGATACGCTGGAAATGCATGCACGGATTGCGCAAACGCGCTCGTCTGCGACTCGGGTGCTCAAGGCGCACAACGGTCTTGAGGCGTTGGAGATTATGGGACGCGAGCGCGTTGACCTCGTCCTGCTGGATTTGATGATGCCCGAGATGGACGGCTTTGCGGTTCTGGAGGCGATGCATGAGCGGGAGGCCACGCGGGACATCCCCGTCATTGTGGTCACCGGTCAGACGCTTACCGAGGGGGACATGGCCCGGTTGAACCTCGGTGTGACCAAGGTGTTGAGCAAAGGCTTGTTCAGCCTGGAAGAAACGTTGGCCCACCTGGACGGAGCGTTGGCGCGCAAGCGCGATCTCAGCGGCGAAGCCCAACGCCTGGTGCGCCAGGCCATGGCCTACATCCAGGAACACTACGCCGATCCGATCTCGCGCCAAGACCTGGCCGACCACGTTGGCTTGAGCGATGATTACCTGACCAGTTGTTTTCATAAGGAACTGGGGCTGACGCCAGTGGCCTATCTCAATCGCTACCGCGTCCAGCAAGCCAAGCAGCTCCTGCGCGGCACTCACCTGAGCATCACAGAGATTGCCCTGCAAGTTGGTTTTTCAGGCAGCAGTTACTTCAGCCGCATCTTCCACCGTGAAACCGGCATGACGCCCGCAGCTTATCGGCGTATGTAGGCGTCTACCTTTCAGATTGTTTCCGCAATCTTTCGTAAAATCGGGATGACGCCCGCAGCTGAGCGGCGCATGTTGATCTTCTTCTCAGATTCCTTCGTAATCTTCTCGGAAAACTGCACGTCTCGTTCGCTTTTCGACAAGCTTTATTTCAGCAGAACTCCTATAATAATGACAGATTGTGGAACCGATCCCAACGCCACGCCGGGGGCCGATATGACACTGACTTTGAAGCAGGTCGCTGAACTAGCAGGGGTTTCACGTTCAACCGCGTCACGCGTACTCAATGAACATCCTGGCGTCCGCCCCGAAGTGCGCGAGCGTGTGCTGCAAGTCATTCGCGACTATGGCTTTCATCCTGATCCCACCGCCCGCTTACTCGCCTCCCGGCGGTCTCAGATCATCGAAGCCGATCTGCCAGATGCGAGTTTGAGCGGGACCCCCGCCGGTTCGACAAGAGCGACTGCCTAGCCAGCCTTTCTTCATTTCGCCGCTGAAGTCGCTCCCAGAAACAGCCAGAGGAGGTAGCAAATCGAGCAGACACCGCACAACCTGAGATCACCGACACGTGTTTTCGTTCAATCCCCATACTATGTCATAAGTAGGAGAAGAGTATGATGTCCAAGAAATTCCTGACCCTCGTTAGCATGATCATCGTGCTGACCACGCTGTTGACCGCCTGCGGCGGCGCCGCAGCTCCGACCACGGCCCCTGCGACAGAAGCAACCAAGGCTCCCGCGATGGAAGCGACGAAGGCTCCCGCGATGGAAGCGACCAAGGCTCCCGCGGGCGCGAAAGCAACTCTGAAGGTCCTCGTTCACCAGAATCCTCCCATGGTGGAGTTCATGACCAGCTTCAATGAGAAGTTCCAGGCCAAGTACCCCGAAATCACCGTGGATATGTCGGTTGTGAACGCCAACGACCTGAGCACGGTCACCCAGACCCGCCTGGCCGCCAATGATGTGGATGTTGTGGACATGTTTGGCTTTGCCAATGCGTCCCAGCCGTACATGAAGAACGTGACGCCGCCCAACTGGCAGACCCTGATCGAAGCCGGCCTGTTGATGGACCTCACCGACCAGCCGTTCGTCAAGAACTACGATGCGGCAGCGGTCAAGGACGCCGGTTCTTACAACGGCAAGGTGTATGAGGTCAACCTCGGCCGCGTTTCCTACAGCGGCATCTACTACAACAAGGACATGTTCGCCGCGAACAATGTCAAGGTTCCCACGACGTGGAGTGAGCTCGTGGCGGCTTGCGATGCGTTCAAGAAGGCGAACATTCCCTGCATGACCGCCGGCGGCAAAGACGGCTGGCCAATCTTCGTGGGCGCGTACGGCCTTATCGGGGCGATCTATCCCGACCAGGCGGCCTTGGTCGAAGGTCTGTGGACCGGCAAGATCAAGTGGAACGACGCCAAGTCCCTCGATATGTGGACGAAGATGAAGACCTACACCCAGAACATGATGGAAGCGGGCGCCAGCGGTATTGCTGGCGATGCAGCGCCTGGACGCTTTGCCTCCGGCGCAGTCGCCATGTTCCCCGGCGGCACCTGGTACGGTTCTGCCATTGACACGGCGCAGCCAACCTTCAAGTGGGGCTATATCCCGTTCCCTGGCAGCGATAACGCCGACGATAACAAGTACCTGTTCGGGAAGTATGATCAGGGTTGGGCCATTGCCGCCAACACGCCGAGCAAGGATGCCGCCTTGAAGTATTTGACCGAGTTCTCGGACCCGGCGAACTACCAGGCCTTTGCCAACGCCGTTGGCTTCATCCCCACCCAGCCAACCGCCACCCTGGATACGCAGATCGGCAAGGAAGTTGCACCCTATCTCGCCAACTTCCGTGTGGGTTACGAGCAGTACTGGACCGCACCGAAGGGCGCTGGTCAATATGCCAACCCGTATGCTTCGTACTTCAAGCCGTTCGGCACCTACGACGACCCCAAAGAACTCGCTGACAAGGTGCAAGCAGACCTTCAATCCGGGTTAGACGCGAACAAGTAGCCACCTGTCTGTTGTCCTCTATAGGCTTCTCGCTCCCGGGGCGAGAAGCCTACCCTGTAACATTCAGAACCGAGGCATACCATGGTCAACTATCACTTCGGTCGCGGCCGGGCCAGATGGGCACCCTATCTCTTGCTTCTGCCCGGAATCCTCTTTTACGTGCTTATTAGCCTGGGGCCATCCCTTGCTACCGCCGTATATTCGTTCACGGATGCGACTGGCATCAAAGGCGCGCCGATCCATTGGATTGGGTTGGCAAACTTCAAAGAGTTTCTCTTCATGGGCCAGGCGTCGCGCGACAACTATGACGCCCTGGGCCGGACCCTGCTGTTCTGTTTCTTTGTGACCAGCATCCAATTTGTACTTGGCCTGGTCGTTGCGCTGCTCGTCAATCAGAAGCTGAAGGGCGTCAATTTTTTCCGCACGCTCTACTTCCTGCCTGTGATCCTGGGCGCCGTGATCCAGGGCTTGATCTGGTCGCTCTTCCTGTATCCACTGGGCGGCCCCGTGGCCAGACTGCTGGCATCGCTCGGCCTTCATTCCGAATTTTTTGGCGGACAGCCCAGCGAGGCTTTCGCCTGGGTCATCGCCGTGCAAATCTGGGCCAACCTGGGCACCACGATGATGATCTTCATCTCCGGTTTGCAGACGATTCCAGAAGAACTGTACGAGGCGGCGCGCATTGATGGCGCTGGCTCATGGCAGGTCTTCAAAGAGGTCGTGTGGCCTCTGCTGACGCCGGTTGTCAACACCAATCTGCTGCTGAATATCATCGGCTCGCTGCAGGCGTGGCAGCTCTTCCTGGTCCTCCTCGGATACCGCAACGGGACCCAAGTCCTGGGCTATCTAATTTTCGCTCAGGGTTTCGGTCAGACATCGGGGAGCACCTCAAGCGCATTCCGGCAAGGCTATGCCGCAGCAGCTTCGATCGTTCTATTCTTCCTGGTCCTGGTCATCGGTATGGCCGTGCAGACGATTCTGCGGCGTAGAGAAGAGAGGATACTGGGATGAACATCATGACTGCGAAACCTGCATCCAACCAGGCGTTCAAATCGAAGCGTACAGACTGGGGGCGCATCGGCGCGTATGCGGCCCTGGTGCTCTTTGCTATTATCTACCTCGGCCCCTTACTCATGCTGGTCAACACGTCCTTGAAGACTCTGCCGGAGTTCATGAAGAATGCGACCTCGCTGTCCTCTTCATTTAACTTCAAGAACTTCGCCGACGCCTGGACCAAAGCCAGCTTCCCCCGCTACCTGACAAACACGCTGATTTACACCCTGTCAGCGACAGCCATCTACGTCGTCACGGCAGTGTTTGTCGCGTTTCCGATCTCGCGCGGCTATATCAAGGGCGCCAAGTATGTGCTGACCATGTTCGTCATCGCCCTGTTCTTGCCCGTCGCCCTGATTCCTCAGTTTCAGTTGATGTTGCGCGTCGGGCTGTACAACAATCCGATCGGGTACATCATGCTGTTCCTGGTCAATCCGATTGGAATCGTCATCCTGGTCAACTACATCAAGACCCTGCCCAAGGAGCTGGATGAAGCCGCCGCCATGGATGGTTGCGGATACATGCGCTTTGTGCTCTCGGTGGTCTTTCCGTTGATTCAGCCGGCGGTTGCCACGGTGGCGGTGCTGCATGCCATTGGCATTTGGAACGAGCTGATTCTACCCACGATCTACCTGACCAATAAGGCCTACTATCCTATCACGCGCGGCATGATCGTATTCCAGGGCGTTTACGGCAGCAATTGGCCGACGTTAGCAGCCGCGGTCTTGATCATGACGCTCCCGATGGTGATCATCTTCCTGGTCTTGCAGCGCTACATCGTCTCAGGTTTGACCCAAGGGGCCGTCAAGGGCTAAGCTCAGCGACTCACCTGACCAAAGGAACTTCGAAGATGACATTCCAACCCTGGCAGCTCGTCTGGCATGATGAATTCGATGACGCTGAGATTGACCGCACGCGGTGGTGTCTGGAAACCGGTTACATAGGCGCAAGCAACGCTGAGATGGAAATCTACACGGACCGGCCCGAGAACCTGCGACTGCAAAACGGTATGTTGGTGATCGAAGCCCGCCAAGAGCTGCTTCAGGGTTATCGTTACACGTCTGGGCGTCTGTCAACCTGTGGGTTGCATGCCTGGACGTATGGCCGGTTCGAGGCCCGTCTCAAACTCCCGTTTGGGCAGGGCCTCTGGCCGGCTTTTTGGATGCTTGGCGATGACGTCGCCGAGACAGGTTGGCCCGAGTGCGGCGAGATTGACATCATGGAAGCGAAGGGCAAAGCGCCGGACATGGTGCGCGGCACAATCCACGGGCCGGGCTATTTCCGCGACGACAGCGTCGGCCTGGATTATTTCTTGAAAGGCCAGCGCTTCGCGGATGACTTCCACCTGTTAGCCCTCGAGTGGGAGCCAGATCAGCTCCGCTGGTACGTGGATGACAAGCTGTACAACACCCTCACCCCTGGGGATGTACCAGGGAAATGGGTATTCGATCACCCATTCTACATCATCCTCAATGTCGCTGTGGGTGGTTTCTGGCCCGGTTTTCCCGATGAGACCACGACCTTCCCACAGTTCATGCTGGTGGACTACGTGCGGGTCTACCAGCGGCGCTAGGTGCATAGACTGTTGATTCTGGGGACGGAGGACGACGAACATGAAGAGCGCGCTCAACTCGATTCTGCTCGCAACGGCCCTGATCGTGGCATTGACTGGCTGCGGCGCCGCACCCCAACCGCCCACCGCCACTCCTATCCCTGCGCCGCCTGGTTGGAAGCTGGTTTGGCACGACGAATTCGACGGCGCCGCCATCTCCAGCTCCAACTGGACCTATGACATTGGGGGTGGCGGTTGGGGAAACGGCGAGGCCGAATTTTACACTGCGCGTCCCGAGAACGCGCGCGTAAAGGATGGTCTGCTCCTCATCGAAGCCCTGAAGGAGAAATACGAAGGCTCGTATTACACTTCGGCCCGATTGAAGACCCAGGGACTTCAATCTTTCCAGTACGGACGGATCGAGGCGCGCCTCAAGGTGCCGAGCGGCGCCGGCTTGTGGCCCGCGTTTTGGATGCTTGGCGCGGACTTCGATGGAAAGAACTGGCCTGACTGCGGCGAGATTGACATCATGGAGTACGTTGGGCGCGAGCCTGATCTCATCATGGGCACGGCCCACGGGCCTGGCTATTCGGGCGCTTTGGGTTTCAGCAAATGGAACCGGCAAAAATACAACATTGCCGATGAATTCCACACCTACGCCATCGAGTGGCAAGCCGACCAGATTGACTGGTTTTACGATGGCGTCAAGTATCACACGCTCACTCGCGCCGATGTGGGCGACCGGAAATGGGTCTTCGACCACCCCTTCTTCATCATCGTCAATCTGGCCGTGGGCGGCCAACTAGCCGGCATGATCGGCCTCAATACCGCCTTCCCCGCGCAGCTGCAAGTGGACTACGTACGCGTATTCCAGGCTTCTACCCCCTAAAACCCCGCCGTTACGTTTGGAAGATAGGAAGCGAAATGAAAAACCAAAGATGGCTCATTGCTGCTCTGCTCATTGCAGGCATTGTATCGCAATTCGCGATGCATCCGCCATTCGCTCTCCCGGCAGCGGCTGCGGGACGGCCTGTCTCGGTCACTTGGTCGCCCATCACGTTCGATGATCCGGCGATCACCTACACGCTGACCGACTTCGGCGGCACCAGTTCGAGCGTGGTCCTCGATCCCGCAGGCGGCTCCAACAAGGTAGCGAAGATCATCAAGACGCTGGCTGCCGAATTGTGGGCGGGCACCACGATCTCGACCGGATCGAACTTCTCAGTGCCGCCAATCCCGTTCTCGGCGACGGACAAGATCATGACGATGCGGGTCTGGGCGCCGGCTGCCGGCATCCCCATCCGGCTGAAGGTGGAAGATGCGTCCGACCCCACGAAGAGCTGTGAAACCGAGGCGGTCACGACGGTAGCCAATGCCTGGCAGACCTTGACCTTCAACTTTGCCAACCAGGCCCCGGGCACCGCAGCTTTGAACCTGGCCTACACCTACAACAAGGTGTCGGTGTTCCCGAACTTTGGCTTGACCGGCGCGCAGATTGGCGCTGACACGACCTACTACTTCGACGACCTGGCCTTTGCAGGGTCATCACCCACGACGCCGACGCCCACACCGCCGCCGGCGAGTTGGTCGCCCATCACGTTCGATGATCCGGCGATCACCTACACGCTGACTGACTTCGGCGGCACCAGTTCGAGCGTGGTTCTCGATCCGGCGGGCGGCTCCAACAAGGTAGCGAAGATCATCAAGACGCTGGCTGCCCAGTTATGGGCGGGCACCACGATTTCAACCGGGCCGAACTTCTCGGTGCCGCAGATTCCCTTCTCGGCGACGGCCACGACCATGACGATGCGGGTCTGGGCGCCGGCTGCCGGCATCCCGATCCGCCTGAAGGTGGAGGATGCGTCCGACCCGACGAAGAGCTGTGAAACCGAGGCGGTCACGACGGTAGCCAATGCCTGGCAGACCTTGACCTTCAACTTTGCCAACCAGGCCCCGGGCACCGCAGCTTTGAACCTGGCCTACACCTACAACAAGGTGTCGGTGTTCCCGAACTTTGGCTTGACCGGCGCGCAGATTGGCGCTGACACGACCTACTACTTCGACGACCTGGCCTTTGCAGGGTCATCACCCACGACGCCGACGCCCACACCGCCGCCGGCGAGTTGGTCGCCCATCACGTTCGATGATCCGGCGATCACCTACACGCTGACTGACTTCGGCGGCACCAGTTCGAGCGTGGTTCTCGATCCGGCGGGCGGCTCCAACAAGGTAGCGAAGATCATCAAGACGCTGGCTGCCCAGTTATGGGCGGGCACCACGATTTCAACCGGGCCGAACTTCTCGGTGCCGCAGATTCCCTTCTCGGCGACGGCCACGACCATGACGATGCGGGTCTGGGCGCCGGCTGCCGGCATCCCGATCCGCCTGAAGGTGGAGGATGCGTCCGACCCGACGAAGAGCTGTGAAACCGAGGCGGTCACGACGGTAGCCAATGCCTGGCAGACCTTGACCTTCAACTTTGCCAACCAGGCCCCGGGCACCGCAGCTTTGAACCTGGCCTACACCTACAACAAGGTGTCGGTGTTCCCGAACTTTGGCTTGACCGGCGCGCAGATTGGCGCTGACACGACCTACTACTTCGACGACCTGGCCTTTGCAGGGTCATCACCCACGACGCCGACGCCCACACCGCCGCCGGCGAGTTGGTCGCCCATCACGTTCGATGATCCGGCGATCACCTACACGCTGACTTCGGCGGCACCAGTTCGAGCGTGGTCCTCGACCCCGCAGGCGGCTCCAACAAGGTGGCGAAGATCATCAAGACGCTGGCGGCGGAGTTATGGGCCGGCACCACGATTTCAACCGGGCCGAACTTCTCAGTGCCGCAGATTCCGTTCTCGGCGACGGCCACGACCATGACGATGCGGGTCTGGGCGCCGGCTGCCGGCATCCCCATCCGGCTGAAGGTGGAAGATGCGTCCGACCCGACGAAGAGCTGCGAAACCGAGACGACCACGACGGTGGCCAATGCCTGGCAGACCCTGACTTTCAACTTTGCCAACCAGGCCCCGGGCACCGCGGCCTTGAACCTGGCGTACACCTACAACAAGGTGTCGGTGTTCCCGAACTTTGGCTTGACCGGCGCGCAGATCGGCGCTGAGACGACCTACTACTTCGACGACTTGACCTTCGGCAGCGGTAATGTGCCGCCCGTCGGCGGCAACTCGGTCATCGTGGATGACTTTGAAGACGGGCTGCTGCCATCCGGCACGGATCCAAACGGAATCGGCGTTGACTTCATCACGTGGAATCACCCGGCGGCCAGCGCGGCCATCTCGATCATTGACAATCCGCCGGCGCAGGTGCCGGGCGCGGACGCGGGCAACAAGGTGCTGCGTGAGGCGCTGACCATCGGCGGCGGGCAGTGGGCCGGCTACACCCACGCATTTACGAATGCGGCCGCCAACCAATGGCTCTCCCAGGACTGGAGCACCTACGAAGGCGTCAGTCTGTGGCTGTATGGCAACAACACCGGCGGTTCGCTGTTCCTGGATGTCATGGACAACCGCAATCCCGGCTCGACGACCGACGACGCTGAGCGCTGGAGCGTTGATATCCCGGACAACTTCACGGGCTGGCGCTTCTTCCAGTTCGCCTGGGGCGATTTCCATCGCAAGGATATCGGCAACGGCGCGCCCAACGACGGCTTTGGCCGCACCGAGATTCACGGCTACGGCATCGGCGGCTACGGCTCTGTCCCCATGGGTTCGCAGGTCTACTACGTTGACGACGTTGGCGTGATCGTGCGCACCACCGCTATTGACGATTTCGAAGATGGGCTGCTGCCGTCCGGCACCGACCCGAACGGAATCGGCGTTGGTTTCATCACGTGGAATCACCCGGCGGCCAGCGCGGCCATCTCGATCATTGACAATCCGCCGGCGCAGGTGCCGGGCGCGGACGCAGGCAACAAGGTGCTGCGCGAGGCGCTGACCATCGGCGGCGGGCAGTGGGCCGGCTACACCCACGCATTTACGAATGCGGCCGCCAACCAATGGCTTTCCCAGGACTGGAGCACCTACGAAGGCGTCAGTCTGTGGCTGTATGGCAACAACACCGGCGGTTCGCTCTTCCTGGATGTCATGGACAACCGCAATCCCGGCTCGACGACCGACGATGCCGAACGCTGGAGCGTTGACATCCCCGACAACTTCACGGGCTGGCGCTCCTTCCAGTTTGCCTGGGGCGACTTCCACCGCAAGGATATCGGCAACGGCGCGCCCAACGACGGCTTTGGCCGCACCGAGATTCATGGCTACGGCATCGGCGGCTACGGCTCCGTCCCCATGGGTTCGCAGGTCTACTACGTTGACGACGTGACGATCTACGGCAACACGGGCGGCGGCCCAGCGCCGCTGCAAGCCCAGTTTGCCCTGACCCACTACACTGTGACCGAGGGCGGGCTGGCTACTATCAGCCTGACGCTTTCGACCGCGCCTACCCAGACGGTGACAGTGGGCTATCGAACGGCCGAGGCGTACGCCCGGCCCAACCGGAACTACATTCCGACCAGCGGCAGCGTGATCTTCGCCCCGGACGAGACCGAGAAGACTTTTACCGTGCAAACCCTGGCCGACGGTAAGCCGTCTGGCGATCAACAGGTCATGCTCAACCTGAGCAGCGTCACCAACGCCGCCTTTGGGTACCGACGCCGCGCGCTTCTCACGATCACCGACACCAATGCCGCCAATCCGGCCATGGTGGATGACTTCGAGGGGCATCACCCCTTCCAGGCCGAAGGCCGCGTCAGGCTGACGATCAGAGATATTCCTGCGGGCAGCACCCTGGCCGTGCCTGGCCAGGGGCCGTATGAGCAGGTGCTGAAGATCAGCGTGCCTGCCCCCGCTGAGGCGAGCAGTACGGCCAGCATCACTCGCACCTTTGCCGCCGGTCAGAACTGGAGCGGCTACGGCAACCTGGCATTCTGGTTCTACGGCGCCAACAGCGGCGTCCCCGTCAAGGTCAAGCTGTTGGACAACCAGGCGCCTACGCTGCCGCCCCCCTCGCAATGGGTGATGGCCTGGAGCGACGAATTCAACGACGTTGCCGGATCGCCGCCCGATGCCAATGCCTGGGGCTATGAGCTCGGCGACGGCACCATGAACGGCATTCCGGGCTGGGGCAACAGCGAGGAGGAGTTCTACTCCGACAGCCCCGACAGCGTAGCCATGGACGGCAACGGCAACTTGAGGCTCCGCTTGCAGTCGCTCGATCCCGCCACCACAGACAAGGTCTGCTGGTACGGCCCCTGCAAATACACCTCGGCGCGGCTGCTCACCAAGAACCGCACGGAGTTCCGCTACGGTCGCATCGAGGCTCGCGTCCTGGTGCCGTCGGGCGAGTCCGGCCTCTGGCCTGCTTTCTGGAGCCTGGGCACCAACATTGACCAGGTTGGCTGGCCGCAAGCTGGCGAGATTGACATCATGGAGTATGTCAGCCGCATACCGACCGAAATCTTCGGTACGATTCATGGTCCGGGCTACTCCGGCGGCAACGCCTATGGCAATACCTACAACTTTGGATCGCCGGTTGCGGCCGCCTACCACACCTATGCCGTGGAGTGGGCGCCCAACGAGATCCACTGGTACGTGGACGGCATCAACTACCATAACGCCACCCCGGCCAACGTAGCCCCCAACGAATGGGTCTACAATCATCCGTTCTACCTGCTGTTCAACCTGGCGATCGGCGGCAACTTCGGCGGCTCAATCTCGCCCAACCTGACCTTCCCACAGGATATGCTGGTTGACTATGTGCGGGTCTACCAGGCGGCGGACACGGCCGAGCGCTTCGAAGCGACGTTTGTTGACAACATTCCTGGCTGGCGCCAGATCGTCATCCCGTTCTCGGCCTTCACGCGCAGCGCGGTGCAACCGGCCGGCGCGCCCAACGACGGCCTGACGCTAACCAACATGACAGGCTACGGCTTCGATCTGCAGGTTGGCCAGAACGCCGCCCCAGACAGCCGCACCTTCCACCTCGATCAGGTGCATCTCACGATCACCGCGCCGACGGCCGTGACCATCGCTGAAACCAGCCGGACTCAACCGGCGCCGTGGCTACCCCTGGCGGCGGCGATGACGGTCCTGGCGCTGCTCGTCGCGGCCCTCGTCGTGCGACGGCGCCTCGCCTAGCTCTTCCGACGCCAGACGCCGGGCCGCATGTCACTATGCGACCCGGCGTCTGGTGGTCATCCCCTCCTGCAAACCGATTGCGATCTGGAATGCGACCCATGATGCACCTGCGACACTTTTGTACGGCCCAGAACACCGCCTATCGCCTCACCGAGCTGCCGCCCCTCACCCCAGGCACTGCCGCCGATGCGCCCGCATCCGTCCTGGTTGACCCGGCGGTGCGTTACCAGGAGATCGAGGGCTTCGGCGGCGCGTTCACCGAAGCCGCGGCGCTCACCTTCTTTCGTCTCCCGCCGCCGCGCCAGGCCGAAATTTTGCACGCTTACTTCGATCCTGTCCACGGCCTGGGCTACACCCTGTGCCGCACCCACATCAACAGCTGCGACTTTTCCCTGGGCAACTACGCCTATGATGAGGTGGACGGCGACGTCGATCTGCGGCGCTTTTCGATTGAGCGCGACCGCCGCGCGCTGATTCCGCTGATCCGAGCCGCGCAGGCGGCCGCGGGCCGGCCGATCCGACTGCTGGCCTCTCCCTGGAGCCCGCCCGCCTGGATGAAGACCAATGGCGATATGTGCCACGGCGGCAAGCTCAAGCCAGAATACCGCGCGGCCTGGGCGGCCTATTACGGCCGCTACATCCGGGAGTACGAGGCTGAAGGCATCCCCATCTGGGGCCTGACTGTGCAGAACGAACCACTGGCGACCCAGGTATGGGAATCGTGCATTTATACGGCCGAGGAGGAGCGCGACTTCGTGCGCGACTACCTGGGCCCAACCCTGGCCGCGGCGGGGTTGGGCAAAGTGCGCTTGTTGATCTGGGATCACAACCGCGATCTGATGGTCGAGCGCGCCAGGGCAGTGCTGTCTGACCCGGCCGCGGCGCAGTACATCTGGGGCATTGGGTTCCACTGGTACGTGCATGATCGCTTCGACAACGTGCTGTGGACGCATGATGCCTTCCCCGACAAGAGGCTGGTCTTCACAGAAGGCAGCCAGGAAGGCGGGCCGCACCTGGGCGAGTGGCACGTGGGCGAACGCTACGCGCACTCGATGATCAACGATCTCAACCGCTGGACGGCAGGTTGGATTGACTGGAACCTGCTGCTGGACGAAACCGGCGGCCCCAACCATGTCGGTAACTTCTGCAGCGCGCCGATCATTGCTGACACACGAACCGGCGAGCTGCACTATCAAAGCTCCTTCTATGCGATTGGGCATTTTGCCCGTTTCGTCCAGCCGGGTGCACGGCGCATCCTGTGCGCGACCTCGCATGACGCGCTGGAAGCAGCCGCATTTCTGAATCCCGATGGGCAAATGGTCGCCATCGTGTTGAACAGATCAGACGAGACGATCCCCTTTGCGCTGCAGACGCCTGGCGCCGAGCGCACCCGCGACCCTGACTTCGGCGAGCTCAGTCCAGCCGCGTGGTCGGCCGCCGCCCTCCCTCATTCCATCGCGACCTATGTTTTCAGGACAAAGTGAATTCACTTATGAAATCATACCATTTCGATCCTCTCGACCGTTTCGTCATCGAAGACTACGACACGATGCCGCCGTTCTCCAGCTTCCTGCCCGGCATCGCGGGGCCACTCGGCATTCCCCTGTGGGCGTTTTATGTCAACAGGGGTCAGGCCATCGCCAGCTTCGGCGTTGGCAGCAAAGATATGCCGATCATGGAGTTCCAGCCCGCAAACAAAGCCTATCAGATGGCGCCGTACACCGGGTTTCGCACCTTCATCAAACGTCGCGACGCCGCAGGCGAGTGCTACTATGAGCCATTTTCTGCGCTGATCCCGGCCTCATCGCAGGACGCAGCGCAGCGCAGCGAGAGCGTCCGACCATCCCGCCGGATGTCTATTGGCCCAAACGAGCTGGAACTGGAAGAAACGAGCGCGGCGCATGGTTTGCGCACCACCGTCCTCTATTTCACCCTGTCGGGTGAGCCGTTTGCAGGACTGGTGCGCCAGGTGACAGTGACCAATGTCGGGGCCGCGGCGGTGACGCTCGATCTGCTGGATGGCTTGCCCATTGTCATCCCCTTTGGCATCAACGACAGGCTCTTGAAAGATATCAACCGCACGGCTGAGGCGTGGATGGCAGTCACAAACCTCGAGAACGACGTCCCGTTCTACCGCGTACAGGCCAGCGTTGGAGATGAGGCTCAGGTAGAAGCAGTGGAGGCAGGGAATTTCTACCTGGCTTTTGCCGATGGGCCGGGCCTTCCCGGTCTCGGCCGCTTTGTTGATCCAACCATCGTCTTTGGGACCAACACAGCCCTCAGCTTTCCAGACCGCTTCCTGGCGCATCCGCTGGCCGAACTCCAGACCATGCGCCAGATCACCGTGGGTCGCACACCGTGCGGCATGGGCAGCGCGACGGCAACGCTGGCGCCTGGTGAAGCCATGACGCTGTATGCGATCGTTGGTCACGCCAGCGACGTGGCGCTCATCAATCGAGCGCGCGGCCGTCTCAGCCAACCCGCGTACATCGCCGCCAAACGCACGGAAGCGCAGGCGTTGGCGCGATCTCTCAGCGATCCTATAGCCACGCAGACCAGCGATCCCCGGTTCGATGCCTACTGCCGGCAGAGCCTGCTGGACAACACGCTGCGAGGCGGTTGGCCGGTGCGCCTGGGCAGGCACATCTATCATCTCTATGGTCGCAAACACGGCGATCTGGAGCGAGACTATAACGCCTTCTACCTGGCGCCGGAGTTCTACTCCCAAGGCAACGCCAACTACCGCGATGTCGCGCAGAACCGGCGCAGCAACGTGCTGCTCAAACCTGCCATCGGCGATTTCGACGTGCTGGCTTTCCTCGGGCTGATCCAGGCTGATGGCTACAACCCCTTGGTGGTCAACGGCAGCCGCTTCACGGTGCCGCCTGACCGCCAAGGCGACATTCTCAAGCTGGCCCGGCAGCCAGCAGACCTGGCGATCCTATTGGGCAGGCCCTTTACCCCCGGCGGGCTGCTGCAAGCCGTCACCGATCGCGGCATCGGGCTGACTGTCTCACCGCAAGAGTTCATCGCGGCTGTGCTGACGCAGGCCGATGCAAGCTTCGAGGCCACGTTTGGCGAGGGCTACTGGGTTGACCACTGGTTCTACATCCTCGATCTGCTCGACGGTTACCTGGCGGTCTACCCCGACCACCAGGACGAGCTGCTCTTCGGCAAACCGGTGGCGCCCTATTTCGACAGCCCCGCGTTCGTGCAGCCCCGCGCGGCCAAGACCGTGCTGGCCGATCATGGGAAGGTGCGCCAGTACGGGGCCGTGATCGTAGATGACGAGAAGGCCGCGCTGATTGCGGCTCGCCGACATACGCCTAACCTGGCGCGGACCGCGCACGGTCTGGGCGAGGTTTATCGCACGACTGTCTTTGCCAAGCTGCTGGGGCTGGCGGTGATCAAGTTCGCCACCCTCGACCCGCTGGGCATGGGGATCGAGATGGAGGCGGGCAAGCCGGGCTGGTGCGATGCACTCAATGGCCTGCCCGGCCTCTTCGGCTCATCGTTGTCCGAGACGTACGAACTGGGGCGGCTGCTCGACTTCCTGCTGGCGGCGCTGGCCGAGAAGGGCGCAGCAGGTGGATCGCCCGTGGAACAGGCCGATCTGTTAAGGGATGTGGGCGCAGTTGACCGCGTATCACGCTACGCGACGCCGATCGCGATTTTCGTTATTGGGATGCGACGGCGACGCGCGCGAGGCCTATCGCAGGACCGCACTCGGTTGGGCTTCGACGGACGCACGGAGACCATTGATTTCGCAACCCTGACGCCGCGGCTAGCCCTGCGAGACAAAGTGGCCTCAGGCATCGCCCGCGCAGAGGAGCTTACAGCCGGCATCCCGCCCACTTACTCACCTACGAAGCCCTGGCTTACGACACCTTTGCCGACGCCAGCGGCAGCCGCTGGCGGACGATCATGGTCGGCCCGCGGTGCGCGTGGGTTTCGCGCAGAGCGTCTGCCTCCTTTTGAAGGCCCGATGCACGCCCTAAAACCAAAACGGACCTTGCTGACGCCCGCGCCCTCTACCGCCAGGTCAAAGAAAGCGCTGTACGACCGCAAGCTGGGCATGTACAAGGCCAATGCGCCGCTGGAGGCCTGTTCGCGAGATCGGCTGGCTGCGCATTCACGCCGGGCTGGTTGGAAAACGAATCGGTCTTCTTGCATGGCCTACAAGTACCTGTTGGAGGTGCTGCGTGCAGGCTTGTGCGACGAGTTCTTTACCGATGCGCCGCGGCTCGGCGCCGTTTCTCGATCCCCACACCTACGGCCGCAGCCCGTTGAGAACTCATCCTTTCTCGTCAGCAGCGCCCATCCCGATGAGTCGCTGCACGGTCGCGGTTTCGTCGCCCGGCTGACCGGCGCGGCAGCCGAGTTCATCAGCATCTGGTCGCTGATGATGGCCGGCCCGCGGCCATTTTTCATGCAAGATGGGGATCTTTGCCTGGCCTTCAGGCCAGCTTTGCCTGGCTGGCTCTTCCGTGAGGATGGTGCACTTACCTTCACTTTCCTGGGTCAGTGTGAGATCGTTTACCACAAGCCTCCGGGCGCAGGCGACCCATCCACAGTCACAGCCGTAAAACTGCACTTGCCAGCAGGCCAAGAGATCAGCCTGCCAGGCGGCCTGATTGGCGCCCCGTATGCTGCCATGGTGCGCAGCGGAGAGATCAAGCACATTGAGATGACTTTGAGTGAGAAAACGCAATGACAAATAACAAAACCCTGGGCTGGCAGTTCATAGGCGACGACGGCGCCTTTGTCTTGGACGCGCCCCACAAGAACAGCTATCTCTATTTCCCGTTGGTGAACGAGGCCGGCATGATGTCTGTCGCCACGCCGACGCTGCATGGAGACGTCAAGACCGGGCAGAACACTTTTTTGACGATGCCAGTTTCGGTCGAAGATCTGCACAACACGCGTAGTGCGCGCAATTTCTGGGTGGCCGTGCCAGGCGCGTCCCCCTGGTCGGCCACCGGCAACTCCGCTCCGCAGATCAGCCAGACCTTTGTGGAGGATGGCGATGAGACGGTCATGCTGCGCGCCGGGCTGCTGTGGCACCAGGTCACGCGGCAGAACCGGCGCCTTGGCCTGACCGCAGAAGTCCTCAATTTCGTGCCTGCGAGTGATGACCAGGTGGAGCTGATGCAGGTAACGCTGACGAACAGCGGGCGCGCGCCCCTGACGCTCACCCCGACCGCGGCCATTCCGCTCTACGGTCGCTCGGCCGACAATCTGCGCGACCACCGGCACGTGACCTCGCTGCTGCATCGCATCCGCACTGTCCACCATGGCGTGGTGGTGCGGCCAACCCTCACTTTCGACGAGCGCGGTCACCGGCCCAATAGCGTGAGCTATGCGGTCTTGGGCGCGGAGGGGGACGGCGCGCCGCCGGTGAGCTTCTTCCCCGTGGTCGAGGACTTCATCGGCGAGGGCGGCAACCTGGAATGGCCGGCGGCGGTGGTGCAGCCGGGAATGGCCGGCCTACCTGCGGGGGCGGCCGTTGACGGCTATGAAGCGATCGGCGGGCTGCGTTTCGCGGAGGTCACGCTGGCCCCAGGGGAAGCGCGCACTTACATACTGATCCTGGCCGTGGACTTCGGCGAGCTCAGTCGGGCCGCAGCCGAGGCCGAGCCAGGTGAAGAGCTGGTGCGCCGTTACGGCAGCGCGGCCCAGACCGCGCACTGGCTGCAGGTCACAGCGGCCCACTGGCAGGACATGGTGCGGCCGCTGGCCTTTCACAGCGCAGACCCTCGCTTCAACGGGTGGCTCAAATGGGTGGCCGTGCAGCCGTTTCTACGCCGGTTGTTCGGCAACTCCTTTGTGCCCTATCACGACTATGGCCGCGGCGGACGCGGCTGGCGGGACCTGTGGCAGGACTGCCTGGCGCTGTTGATGTTGGAGCCGGAGCCGGTGCACGATCTGCTCTTCAGCAGCTTCGCGGGCGTGCGCGTGGACGGCAGCAACGCGACCATCATCGGCAGCCGGCCGGGTGAGTTCCTGGCCGATCGCAACAACATCCCGCGCGTCTGGATGGATCACGGCGCGTGGCCCTATCTGACCACGCGGCTGTACCTTGATCAGAGCGGTGACCTGGCGTTTCTGCTGCAAGAGCAGGCTTACTTCAAGGATGCGCATATCAACCGCTGCCAGGCGCGGGACGCGAGCTGGACGCCAGAGCAGGGCACGCAGCTGCGCACCCGCGGGGGCGAAATCTACCACGGCAGCGTGCTCGAACATTTGCTGATCCAACACCTGACCGCTTTCTTCAATGTGGGCGCGTCCGGCAACAACATCCTGTTGGAGGGCGCTGACTGGAACGACGGCATGGATATGGCCCGCGTGCGTGGAGAGAGCGTCGCCTTCAGCGCGCTCTACGCCAGCAACCTGGCCGACCTGGCCGAGCTGGTGCGCGCCCTGAAGCGATTGGGGGTGGCCGAGGTCGCGTTGGCCGCGGAGCTGCGACCGCTGCTCGACACCCTGGGCGCAGCCGTGGATTACGAGGATCCGGCCGCCAAGCAGGCCCGGCTCGCCGCGTACTTCGCGACGTGCGGACAGGCCGTTTCGGGCGACAAGGTCGGCATCACGCTGTCTGATCTGGCGCATGATCTGGAGACCAAAGCCGCCTGGCTCAGCCATCACATTCGGACGCAGGAGTGGATCACCGACAGCCACGGGTGCGGTTGGTTCAACGGTTACTACGACAACGAGGGCCGCCGCGTCGAGGGCGATCACCCGCACGGCGTGCGTATGACGTTGACCGGCCAAGTTTTCGCGTTGATGGGCGGCATCGCGACCGACGCGCAGGCGGCCGCGATCGTGTCCGCAGCCGATCGCTACCTGTACGACCGACGCGTCGGCGGCTATCGGCTCAACACCGACTTTGGCGGCATGCAGTTCAGCTTGGGGCGCTGTTTCGGCTTCGCGTTTGGTCACAAGGAAAACGGCGCGATGTTCAGCCACATGGCGGTGATGTACGCCAACGCGCTCTATCGGCGGGGGATGGTGCAAGAGGGCTTCAAGGTGTTGGATGAGATTTATCAGCAGTGTGCGGACTTTGGGGTCAGCCGCATCTACCCCGGCATCCCGGAGTATATCAGCGAGCGGGGTCGCGGCCTCTACCCGTGGCTGACCGGTTCTGCAAGCTGGTATCTGCTGACGCTGCTGACCGAGGCTTTCGGCGTCAAAGGAGACCTGGGCGATCTGGTTCTGGAACCGAAGCTGGTGGCCGCGCAGTTCGACGCCGCCGGCGAGGCTTCTGTGCGTTCGCAGTTCGCTGGTCGCGACCTCGATGTGATCTATCAGAATCCGCAGCGCCTGCAGTACCCCGCGTACCGCGTCCTGCAGGTGACCGTGGACGGCGCGGCTGCGCCGATCGAACGGCCGGGCGCGTCGGCGCGCCTCAGTCGCGACGTCATCGCGCAGTTGACGGCCGGCGCCGTGCATCGGGTGACCGTGAATCTAGGGGCGTGATGCGCGGACGTTTGAGCGTGCCAGGCTGCTGACAGGCGCCTGCCACGCGTGGCTGCCGTTAGTTCAAGCCCGCCATGGGAGCGCAATGTGCACCCGCGGCGGGCTTCTGATTATTCAATGTGGGATAGACATGGCAAATCAGAACAGGAACAGCCAGGGCCGTGACCCTGCGGCCAGCAGTATCCCGCTCACGAGCGTCTACACCAACAATCTGCCCGCGATCCTCGACCACTTTGGCATCAGCCTGGTGGTCAGCACGTACCAGGCGGGAAAAGTGATTCTGGTGCGCAGCGATGGCGGCGGGATCAACACCCACTTTCGCGACTTCAACAAGCCGATGGGCATCGCCGTGGATGGCCAGCGGCTGACGGTGGGGGGACAGAACACGGTTTGGTACTTCCGTAACATGCCGGCGGTGGCGCCCAAGCTGGAGCCGAAGGGCAAACACGATGCCGCCTATCTCCCCCGCCAGGTCCATGTCACCGGCGACATTGATATCCACGAACTGGCGTGGGGCAAGGAGGACCTCTGGATTGTCAACACCCGCTTCTGCTGCCTGTGCACACTGGAACCCGATCACAGCTTCACGCCGCGCTGGCGGCCACATTTCGTGTCGGCGCTGGCGCCCGAAGATCGCTGCCACCTCAACGGCCTGGCCATGGTGGGCGGCAAGCCCAAATACGTGACCGCGCTGGGCCAGACTGACACACCCGGCGGCTGGCGCGCGAACAAACGCGGCGGCGGCGTGCTGATGGATGTGGAGCGCAACGAAGTGCTCCTGGAAGGGCTTTCTATGCCGCACTCACCGCGCTTGTGGGCGGGGCGGCTGTGGCTGTTGGAGTCAGGGCAGGGCAGCCTGGCCTATGCCGACCTGCCGAACCATACCTGGCACACCGTGGCCACATTACCGGGGTTCACGCGCGGCATTGACTTCGCCGGGCCGCTGGCCTTCATTGGCCTTTCCCAAGTGCGCGAGACCGCGGTTTTCAGCGGCATCCCCCTGGTCGAGCGGCAGCAGGAGCGCATCTGCGGCGTGTGGGTGGTCAACGTGGAAACGGGCGAGACCGTCGCGTTCTTGCGCTTCGAGACGGGCGTGCAGGAGATCTTCGCGGTGCAGATCGTGCCGGCGCGCTACCCCGAGATGCTGGAGTTCGGCGACGAAATCCTCAACCACTCCTATGTGCTGCCCGACGCGGCCATGAAGGACGTGCCCGCGGTGCTGCAGGAGCCTTTGCCCGCGGCCGGCCCGGAGCAGCCGGCCGGCTTCGTCGAGGAGATCAACCGCGGCGCCGCGCGGCTGGACCAGGACAAGGTCGCCGAGGCGATCGTCCACTTCGAGCGGGCCAAGGCCCTCGCGCCGGAGCGGGCCGAGGTCTACAACAACCTGGGCAACGTCGCGACGGCCGAAAACCGGCTGCACGACGCGGTCGCGCACTACCAGCACGCCATCCGCCTCGACCCTGCCATGCCCGACGCGCACATGAACCTGGGCATGGCCCTGCTCAAGCTGGGCGATCTGCCGGCCGGCTTCCGCGAGTTCGAGTGGCGCTGGCAGACCCGGCAATTTACCCCCTTCATGCCGCCGCACCCGCGCTGGGACGGCTCGCCGCTGCCCGGCAAGACGCTGTTGGTGCACACCGAGCAGGGCGCGGGCGACGCCATCCAGTTCGTTCGCTTCGTCCAGCAGGCGCGGCCACGCGTGGGCAAGGTGCTGCTGATCGCGCCCGACTCGCTGAGCGCGCTCTTCGCCACCGCGGCTGGCGTGGACGAGATTCGCGGCGCGGGCGCGATTGCCGAGCAGGCTTTCGACGTGCACATCCCCCTGCTCAGCCTGCCGATGGTGTTGGGCGCCACGCTGCAGACGATCCCGGCGCAGACTCCGTACCTCTCGGTTCCACCCGATCGGCAGGTGAATGTCTTGAGGATGGGCGACGGACGACCAACGACGGGCGGTAAGTCGCCGCTGCGGGTAGGGATCGCCTGGGCCGGCAGCCCCACCCAGGGCAATGACCGCAACCGCTCCGCCCGCCTGGCCGATTTTGCGCCCCTCTTCGAAATTCCGAGCATCGAATGGCACAGCCTGCAAGTTGGCGAGAAGTCTGACGATCTGGACTCCTCATTCCTCATTCATCATTCATCATTCATCAAAGACTGGGCCGACACCGCCGCCATCGTTAGCCAGCTCGACCTGGTGATCAGCGTGGACACGGGGGTGGCGCACCTGGCCGGCGCGTTGGGCGTACCGGCGTGGGTCCTGCTGTGCTATGCCCCCGACTGGCGCTGGCTGCTGGAGCGCGCCGACAGTCCGTGGTACCCGTCCGCCCGACTCTTTCGCCAGCCGCGGCCCAAGGATTGGGCCAGCGTCATGGCCGAGGCCGCCGCAGCGCTGCGTGCGCTCGCTGCCCGTTGACGCCTTGCCAGCCGGCCTCAAAGGGGAGCACAGCATTCTCCTGGGTACTTGTACGCTATTTGCACAATACCCGGTTCTGCATATACTGCGCGCGGCAAGAAACCCACGACAGGAGGAGACACACCATGAAGGAAATCGAGCAAGGCGCACGGCAGCCGGACGCCCGGCAGGCCTGGCAGCAGGCCCTGGCCGAGGTCCCCGCAACCCCGGCTCTGAGCGGCGCGCTGCGGCGGCCCAGGGATGATCTGTTCAGGCGCTTCGCCGCCTGGTACGGCCGGCTGGGCAGCCGGCCGCGGGCCGAGCGGCGGCGCTGGCAGCGCCAGCTTGGCCTGAGCCTGGCCGGGATCGCGCTGCTGCTGGCCGTCAACGGCGCGCCGGCCGGCGCGATGGCTCCGGGGGCGACCATCAACGTTGATGGGGTCACATGCACGCTGACCGATGCCATTACCGCCGCCAATACCGACGCAGCCACAGGCGGCTGCACCGCCGGCAGCGGCGCAGACATCATCAACCTGCAGACGAACGTGACCCTGACGGCGGTGAACAACACGACCGACGGCAACAACGGCCTGCCGGTGATCGCCAGCGCGATCACCATCGAAGGCAACGGCAACACGATCAGCCGCAGCAGCGCAACTGCCTTTCGCATCCTGGCCGTGGCCGGCGGCGCCAACCTGACCCTGAACAGCGCCACGGTCAGCGGCGGGCTGGCCAGTGGGGGCGGCGGCATCTTGAACCGCGGCGCGCTGACGGTGCAGAACAGCACCCTCTCCGGCAACTTGGCCAGCAACGGCGGCGGCATCAGCAACTTGAGCACGCTGACGGTGCAGAACAGCACCCTCTCCGGCAACTCGGCCACCAGCACCGGCGGCGGCATCAGCATCAGCAACTTCAGCACGGTGACGGTCTCGAACAGCACCCTCTCCGGTAACTCGGCCACCTTCTACGGCGGCGGCATCCACAACCGCTACGGCACACTGACGGTGCAGAACAGCACCCTCTCCGGTAACTCGGCCAGGCGGGGCGGCGGCATCAGCAACTACGGCATCGCCAGCAGGGTGACGGTCTCGAACAGTACCGTCTCCGGCAACTCGGCCACCTACGTGGGCGGCGGCATCTATGCCGGCAGCGCGGCCACGGTGACGGTCTCGAACAGCACCCTCTCCGGCAATTCGGCCGGCATCAGCGGCGGCGGCGTCTTGAACAACGGCGTGTTGAGGGTGCAGAACAGCACCCTCTCCGGCAACTCGGCCGTCAACGGCGGCGGCATCTTTAACGGCAACCCTGGCGGCAGCGGGCTGACGGTCTCGAGCAGCATCGTAGCGGCGCAAACTGGGGGCAGTACAGATTGTGCTGGTTTCCTTGTCGCCTCCGGCGGCTACAACATCGAGAGCGCCACAACCTGCGGGTTTGCCGGCACGGGCGACCTGCAGAACCAGAACGCCGCAGCGCTGGCCCTGGGCGCGCTGGCTAACAACGGCGGGCCGACGCAGACGCGGGCCCTTGGCGCGGGAAGCGTGGCGATCGACCACATTCCGATCGGAACAAACGGCTGTGTCGCTGGGACGAGCACCGACCAGCGCGGACTGCCGCGCGCCGGCGGCGTGAACGCGGGCGGCTCAGCCTGCGACGTAGGCGCGTACGAATATGCATCAACGGCGCCGACTCCAACCCCAACACTGACGCCGACCGACACGCCGACGGCGACGCCAACCGACACCCCAACGGCCACGCCGACCGACACCCCAACGGCCACGCCGACCGATACACCCACGGCGACGCCAACCGACACCCCGACGGCCACCCCGACGGCGACGCCGACCGACACCCCAACGGCCACGCCGACCGATACGCCAACGGCCACGCCGACCCACACCCCGACAGCGACGCCCACGGCGACGCCAACCGACACCCCAACGGCCACGCCGACCGATACGCCAACGGCCACGCCGACCCCTGGCTCGCCGACCGGTGTTGAGTTGAGCAGCCTGGACAGCGGCTCGACGCGCAGCCCGGTGAGCGCCTGGCCGATGGTGGTCCTGGCGACGCTGACCGGCGCGGCAGCCCTCCTGCGCCGCCGCAACGCTCGCTAAACCAGCCAGGGTCCACCTGCTGACCAGATCAGATGTGGCCTCACCAGTTTGAATCAAGACGAGATAGACCGTGGCGGTCTATCTCGTTCTGCTTCGTGCGCAATCGTGGTCAAGGTGCGAAATATCGGCTCAGGCTCAATCAGCTTCGCCTCCCTGTGGCTCTGGACCGTCGTCGCCATCCGGATGATGCGTATGTTGAAGAATTATGCTGGATCGGGTACAATCAGCGCAGGAGATAGCACCATGCCCTACCAAATTTCTGATCCTGTGGACATTCCGCGCCTGCAGCAAATCCTGGATGGGTTACAGGTCGAGATTGACGAACGGGAGCGAGCGACCGCGGCGTTGGCGCGCAAGAACGCCGAACTCTATGACGCGCTGCAGCGGCGGCTGGCCGAGAGCGAGAGCTTCAACCGCGTCCTGGTGAGCTTGCTGCAGAAGACGGTCCTGGAACAGGTGCTGAACATCGTCTGCACCGAAGCCCAGGGCTTAGTGGGAGCGACGGGCAGCGCGGTCCTGCTGCTGACCGACCAGGCCTGGCTGGAGGTCAAGCACCGCCTGGGCAAGCCGTTGGCGGCGGTCGAACCGGTGCCGGTGGATGGCTCATTGGCGGGTCAAGTCGTGCGCCAGGGCGCGCCCGTGCTGCTGAATGATCCAGCTTCCTTCGAGCGGGTCCAGGTCTACCAGTGGCCTTCGGATCTCACGGCGCTGCTCGCTGTGCCCTTGCACGTCAATGGCGGGGTCATCGGCGTGCTCGACGTGGTGAATAAGGCGGGCGGCTTTACCGAGGACGATGTCCCGCTCATGTCCGTCTTTGCCAACCAGGCCGCGATGGCCATCGAGCACGCGCGGCTGCAAGAGCAGGCGGAGCAGTTGGCCGTGCTGGCAGAACGGCAGCGGTTAGCCCGTGAGCTGCACGACTCGGTCACCCAATCGCTCTACAGCGTGACCCTGTACGCCAACGCCGCAGCCCTGGCGCTGGCAGCCGGCAAGGTTGATGTCACGGCCGGTTATCTACAAGATCTGCAGGAGACCGCACAAGAGGGGATGCGCGACATGCGGCTCCTCATTTTCCAGCTGCACCCGCCGGTGCTCGAGACGGAAGGGCTGGTGGCCGCGCTGCAGCTGCGCCTGGCGGCGGTCGAGGGTCGCGCTGGGCTGCAAACTGAGTTCCACGTCGAGGGAGAGCGGCGGCTGCCCATTGCCATTGAAGGCGACCTCTATTGGATCGCGCAAGAGGCGCTCAATAATGTGCGCAAACATGCGGCGGCCCGGCATGTGGCCGTGCACCTCTACTTCACCGCGGCGACCACTTCCCTCGAGGTGGTGGATGACGGCGTGGGATTCGATCCGCAAGCGGTGCCGGTCGAGGGTCGGGGCGGCCTGCGCACGATCGCTGAACGCGCCGCGCGCGTCGGCGGAAGGTTGACGTATGAGAGCACACCAGGCGAGGGCACACGGGTGAAGGTTGAGGTGACCATATGACAGAAGAAAACGCTCGATTGGCAAAACCGAGCGTTCGTGTCTTGATTGTTGATGACCATGCGATCGTGCGCAAGGGCATTCGCGCGCTGCTCTCTGAAGCCGACGGCTTCGAGGTGGTGGGAGAAGCCGACACCGGGCAGGAAGCGGTGCTGCGCGCGCAGGAGACCCAGCCTGACGTTATCCTGATGGACCTGTTGATGCCGGGTATGGATGGCATCGAGGCCACGCGCCAGATTACCAGCCGTCAGCCACAGACGCGCATCCTCGTACTGACCAGCTTCTCCGCGGACAGTAAAGTTTTCCCCGCAATCAAAGCGGGCGCCCTAGGTTACTTACTCAAGGACTCCTCGCCTGAGGAACTCGTGCGGGCCATCCGCCAGGTGCATCGCGGCGAGCCATCGCTTCACCCAACCATCGCCCGCAAGCTCCTGCAAGAGATCGCGCGGCCGGTTGAGATGCAGCCGGCCCCGGAAGCGCTCACACCGCGCGAGATGATGGTGCTGCAATTGATTGCCCAGGGACTGAGCAACCAGGAGATTGCGGACCAGATCGCGGTCAGCGAGCCGACCGTGCGCACCCATGTGAGCCGTATCCTGGGCAAACTGCACCTGGCCAGCCGCACGCAGGCCGCGCTCTACGCCGTGCGGGAAGGATTGATGGACCCGACGACAGCGGAAGAGGCGTAGCCGCCGCCACGACGTTTCTCATGGAACGTCCACATCAAACCATGTACATCAAACGTACCAAGGGCTGCCTTCCCAGGCGGCCCTTTTTGCTGTGCAAAGTCAATCGTAATCGCAGACGACAAGACCCATCGCTTCCGATATACTACGGCCAGAAAGAAGAGCGATCCGCCAGGTTGCTGGCGGAGACAGCCTTCTCGTAGAATCAGGAAAGGGTTGGATCATGGGTATTCTTGCATGGATCGTCGTTGGTTTGATTGCTGGTTGGTTGGCCGGCCAGGTGATGCGCGGTGGGGGTTATGGCCTGATCGGCGACATCATCGTGGGCATTGTGGGCGCCTTGATCGGCGGCTTCCTGGCCTCAACGTTGTTGAAGATGCCAGATGCCGTCAACGGTATCAACGTTACCAGTATCCTCGTCGCTTTCATTGGCGCGGTGATCCTGATTGCCATTCTGCGGATGGTGCCCGGCGGCCGCAGACGTTAGTCAAAATTAGCCGGTGAATCTGCACTCTGCAGTTCACCAATCTGGAGGGAACTATGTCGAATAACACACAAAAGGCCAAGGATGCCGTTCAAGACGTGAAGAACACCGTCAAGGATGCTGCTCACGACGCCAAGGATAAACTCGAAGACACCGTACGCGACGCCAAGCACAAGGCTGAGGACATGGCGCACGACGCCAAGACCACGGTCGGGGACATGGCGCACGACGCTAAGGCCACGGTAGGGGACATAGCGCATGATGCCAAGACCACCGTCCAGGGCATCGCTCACAATGCCAAAAAGGACGTCAAGGCCGCAGCTAATCGCAGCAAGCGCAGAATCGGCCGCTAAGCAGCTCCCCGCCCAGGTTATGACGCCCGACGAGGCGACAGCGACCCCGCCCTGCTGCCTCGTCGGCCCGATGCCGCTGCCTTTCTGCTCAGGGGCCGTCCTATATGTGGTTTATCAATAGGAATGTACACGGGTCGTGCCAGTGAAGGACGCCCCGGGAGAGGGCAATTATCATGGTCGTACACAACACTTCGCCAGTCCCCAAGATGGGCGGGATGCCCACCAAGGCCCGCCATATAATCTTGATGCGGGTGATGTTCTGCCTCGCGCTTTGCGCCCTCATCGGCGGTCTCGCGCCGCTTGCAGCCGCTTCGTATCGTGATACGATGGCTTCGCCCCAGGCGAACACACCCGGCCCCGATGCGTCACAGGCCACCTATCGCGCCATCAGCCAGCGAGATGGCGCCACGCAGGTGCAGCGCAGCACCGACGCCGGCCGCACCTGGGCGGACGCGGGCATGGTCCCAGAGCGTGTCTTGCAGTTGGTGTCCAACCCTGTGAACGATAATGTCGTATTCGCTCGCACCGGCACAAACGTCTGGCGCAGCGAGACCGGCGGCGCCAACTGGACCAGTGTGGCTTCGCTGCCTGGCCGGCCGCTGGCGCTGACGATGACCGGCCATTCCGACCCATCGGGCGTGCTCTTCCTGGGGACTGATACCCAGGGCCTCTATACCAGCCTGGACAGTGGTCGAACCTGGCAAACGGCCGGCGGCCGGCTGTCCCAGGTAGGAGCCGGTTCACTCGCGATCAGCGCCCTGGCGGTCAGCCCCGGTGATGAGCAGGTCGTCTATGCCGCGGCAACCTTTAGCATGGCTACGCCTCAAGGCCTGCACAGCATTCAGCTCGCATTCATCAGCGTGGACGACGGCCGCCATTGGTTTGAAATGACGCCGGCGCAGCGCCTGGAGCATTCCATCACGCAGCTAACCCCGCTTGCTGGTCCGCTGCTCGCCGTTTTGATTCCAGGCGCCCTGGGAACTCAGGTGGTTGGTTTGGACGTAGGCCTCCCGTTCGCGGCCGGACTCTCTGCCTCCGACCCCAGTCTGCGCGCCGCGACTGCGCGCACCATCGGATTCTCTCGCAATCGCGCGCTGCTGCCCATCCTTCTCCTGCACCTGCGCGATCCTGACCTGTTTGCCGGCGACCAGGTGGCTGAGGCCATCGGCCGGCTGGGCGACGCGGCCGCTGCGCCGTTGCTCATGCCGCTCCTGTCTGACGCTGACGAGGCCATCCGCGGTCGCGCAGCCACGGCCCTGGGCTGGCTGCATCTTGAAGAAGCGATCCCGCCATTAGGCGCCATGCTGCGGCACGATGGGCCCTGGGCCGGCCGCCACGCGGCTGAGGCGCTGGCCGCCATCGGGACCCCGGCGGCGATGGCCGCGCTCACGGCGCCGCTTGCCGACCAACCGATGACGCCGGCGCGGCACGCGGCGATGGGCGCGCTGGAGAAGGCCGGCCAACCTGCCGTGACCGCGGTGGTGGCCGCCCTCAATGATTCGAGCGCGGTGGTGCGCACGAATGCCGCAGAAATGCTCGGTTGGCTCAAACCACCCAGCGCGGTGGCCGATCTGGCCCGTTTGCTCGCAGACCCGGACCCCGCGGTGCAAGCCCAGGCCGCCTGGGCTTTGAGTGAAATCAACACCGAGCCAGCGCGCCTGGCGCTCAATCCGGCGCCGGCTGCACTGCTGGTCGCGCCAGTCCCACCGGCCGCCGTCGTTATGCCGGCTGACGCCTGGACCCTGGCGGCGATGGTAGCCCTGCTGCTGCTTGGGCTGCTCGCCATCGTGCTGATTTGGAAGGGGCCGCGGCCGACATCGCACCTGGGGCATACGTGATCTGGCATTTTGATTCAGGCTTGCAGAACGAGCGCAGGAAATGTTGAACGCTGACCAGGGAGCGCAGGGGAGTGCCGAGTGACATGGGCATGTTGAAAGCAAGGCAGTCAGCCACGCAGTCGCAGTCCAAACCGAGAACCGCCCATTGGCCGTGGCTGGTGGTCGTGGTTCTCGTGCTGGCCGGCGTGGTGGTGCGAGAGACCGTCGTGCGCGCGAGCGGCGCCACGCCGGGCACGGCCGTGACGCGAGAAATCACCAACGCGCCGGCTCGGCTGACGCTGCGCGATGGCATTGCCGGGTATGAACTCGATTACCCGGCCGGCTGGCGTGTGGAAGAGAAGGAAGGCGGGCTGACGACCCTCTACTCCTACCCGGCCACGACGGAGGTGGGCGTGGTGCAGGCGCCGCAAAGCAAGATTGAGATTGCGCCCACACCCGACGTTTCTCCGGGAAGCCCCGCTGGCGTAACCACCCTGGCGCAGTTGGCTGCACAATTGATGCAGGCGCACGAAGGCGCGCCGCCCATCTTGCGCCAAATGGTTATCAACGGCATCCCTGCAGTGCGCGCCGACATCGTTACCTTCAGCGGCGAGCCCGCGCGCGTCATCCTGATCGTCCTGGACGGACAGGCCCTGCAGGCCGTCGGTTACGGCGATTTGGGCGCCTTCGATTCCATTATGTCAACGTTGCGACGGGCGCATCCCGTGGTATAATGAGACCAGAGTCTGAAGACTGGAGAAACTTCTATGCCAACAACATCACATTCGGATCAACAGCATCGTGTCATCTTGCAGAACATTGCCCAGCGCGCGATGCTGGAGCGAGGTTTACTGCCCGATTTTTCGGCCGCGGCGCTGGCCGAACTGGACAGGATTCAGGCGCCCGCAGACGTGCACGATGGGTCTGTTCGTGACCTGACGGACCTCTTGTGGGCTTCCATTGACAACGATGACTCCCGCGACCTGGATCAGCTGACTGTTGCTGAGACTCTCCCCGGCGGCAGCGTCAGGATCAGGGTGGCCGTGGCGGACGTGGACGCGCTGGTCAAGAATGGATCAGCCATTGACGAACACGCGCGCCACAACACGACTTCGGTCTACACAGCGGCCCAGATCTTCCCGATGCTGCCGGAAAGGCTTTCCACCGATCTTACCTCCCTGAATTTCGCTGAAGCGCGCCTGGCCGTAGTCGTGGAGATGGTGATCGGCGTGGACGGCTCCCTGCAAGGCTCGGACATTTACCGGGCGCGCGTCCGCAATCAGGCGAAGCTGGCCTACAACAGCGTGGCCGCCTGGCTGGATGGGCGCGGCGCGATCCCAGATGGACTTGCCGCCGTGAAAGGTCTGGCGGAGAATCTGCGCGTGCAGGATCGGATCGCCCAGAGTCTGAAGAATTTGCGGCACATCCACGGCGCGTTGAGTCTGGAAACCATCGAAGCGAAGCCGGTCTTCGACGGCGACCAAATCCGTGACCTGGAAGTCGAAGAGAAGAACCGCGCCAAGGAGATCATCGAGGATTTCATGATCGCAGCCAACGGCGTGACCGCGCGCTATCTCGCGGCCGCGAAATTCCCTTCCATCCGCCGTGTGGTGCGCATGCCCAAACGTTGGGACCGCATTGTGGAGCTGGCCCAGGAACACCAGTTCAGGCTGCCTGCGAATCCAGATTCAAAGGCGCTGGATGAGTTTCTGGTTAAGCAAAAAGCAGCCGATCCACTGCGCTTCCCTGACCTCTCTCTCGCCGTGATCAAACTGCTGGGCGCGGGCGAATATATCGCCGAGCTGCCCGGCGACGCCGCCCCAGGGCACTTTGGCCTCGCGGTCAAAGACTATGCCCATTCCACCGCGCCAAATCGCCGTTACACTGACCTGATCACGCAGCGCCTGTTGAAAGCCGCCGTCGCGGGCCGCGCGGCGCCATACAGCTTTGCGGAACTGGACGAGTTGGCGAAGCATGTCACCGCGGAAGAAGATGCCGCCAACAAGGTTGAACGACAGGTCGGCAAATCCGCGGTCGCGATCCTCCTGGAATCGAGGATCGGCGAGCAGTTCGACGCCATTGTCACGGGCGCGTCCGACAAAGGCACCTGGGCCAGGCTGCTCACCATCCCGGTGGAAGGCAGGGTGGCGCGCGGGTTCGAGGGCGTGGATGTAGGCGACCGGATTCGCGTGCAACTGATGTCAGTGGATGTTGAGCGCGGCTTTATTGATTTCAAGCGGGTGGGTTCATCACGACGTTGATACGGAAATAGTGAAGTCTGTTTCGGAGTTACCAGATGAAACCAATCAGCCTTCTTCCCGGAAAATCCCAGGCCCAACCATCTGGGACGATTGCAGCCCTGGCGGCCTATTGGACGCTTACCAGCGAGCAGCTTTTTGCCGCCCTGCACACCAGCCAGAATGGCATCCAGCAGACTGATGCGGAAGGCCGCATCAAACAATACGGGCTGAACGCGCTCAAGGCGCAGCGCCAAACCACCGCATTTTGGCTGCTGTTAAGCCAGTTCAAAAGCCCGCTCGTTCTGATCTTGATTTTCGCCGCGATTGTCTCCGCCTTTGTGGGCGAGTGGACCGACGCCATCATCGTGCTGGCCGTGGTCATCGGCAGCACGATGCTCGGTTTTGCGCAGGAGTACCGGGCCAGCAAAGCGGTTGAGCAACTGCGTTCGCAGGTGACCATCAAATCAAGCGTGTTGCGCGACGGCAAACCGCAGATGCTGCCCTCCGAGCAGGTGGTTCCAGGTGATGTGGTTCTGCTCTCCGCGGGCAGCCTGATTCCAGCCGATGGGGTTGTGCTGGAGGCCACCGACTTCTTTGTGAACCAGGCGGTGCTGACGGGCGAAACGTTCCCCGTGGAGAAATCCCCGGGCATTGTCCCGGCCAAAGCCAGCCTGGCCGAACGCACCAACAGCGTCTTCATGGGCACCAGCGTGCGCAGCGGCATGGCCCATGTTTTGATCGTGCAGACTGGCAAAGCCACCGTGTTTGGTCAGATTGCTGAACGGCTCAGCCTGCGCCCGGCGCAGACCGAGTTCGAACGCGGCGTCCAGAAATTCGGCTACCTGCTCACCCAGGTGATGCTCGTGATGGTGGTGCTTGTCCTGGCGATCAACATCTTCCTCGCCAAGCCGCCCATTGACTCGCTGCTCTTTGCGCTGGCGCTGGCCGTTGGCCTGGCGCCCGAACTCCTGCCCGCAATCATCAGCATCACCCTGGCGCACGGCGCGCAGCAGATGGCCAAACGCGGCGTGATCGTGCGCCGCCTCAACGCGATTGAAAACTTCGGCAGTATGGACGTGCTCTGCACCGACAAGACCGGCACGCTCACCGAAGGCGTCGTCCGCCTGGATGGCGCGCTCGACCCGGATGGGCAGCCATCCACCACCGTTCTGAACTACACCTATCTCAACTCCCAGTATCAGACCGGGATGGACAATCCACTGGACGACGCCGTCAGCGCCTACGCCCAACAAGCCGGGGCCAAGAGCGGCGCTGAGCAAAAGGTTGATGAAATCCCGTATGACTTTGTGCGCAAGTGTTTGAGCGTCGTCACGGCCAATGCCCAGGGCGAGCGCACCTTGATCACCAAAGGCGCGCTGGAAAACATCCTCAAAATCTGCACGCAGGTTCAGGCTGGAGATGGCAGCCATGCGTTGGATGAGAAAACGCTGGCCGCGATTGATGAGCACTACAGCGCATGGAGCGATAAGGGCTTCCGCGTGCTGGGCGTGGCCATCCGAAGCCTGGACGGCCAGGCCGCCTCCTATTCGAGCGCCGACGAAAAGGGAATGACCTTCATCGGTTTCCTGCTGTTTTTCGATCCGCCAAAGGCCGATGTGGAGCAAGCCATCGTTGATCTGGCGCAGCGCGGCGTAGATCTCAAGATCATCACGGGCGATAATGAGAAAGTAGCCCGGCATGTGGCCGAGGCTGTGCATCTGCCGATCACCGGCGTACTGACTGGACGCGCGCTGAACGACATGACCGACGAGGCGCTCTGGCACGCCGCCGAGCGCACCACGATTTTTGCCAGCGTGGATCCCAACCAGAAAGAGCGCATCATCCTGGCCCTGCGCAAGACCCAGCACGTAGTTGGTTACATGGGCGATGGCATCAACGATGCGCCGGCGCTGCACGCGGCCGATGTGGGCATCTCCGTGGACACGGCCGTGGATGTGGCCAAAGACGCCGCCGATTTTGTGCTGCTCAAGCAAGATTTGGACATTCTGCGCGAAGGAATTGACGTTGGCCGCGTAACGTTCGCCAACACGCTCAAGTACATACTGACGACCATCAGCGCCAACTTCGGCAATATGTTCAGCATGGCCGGAGCTTCGCTGTTCCTGCCGTTCCTGCCCCTGCTCGCATCGCAAATCCTGCTCAACAACTTTTTGTCGGACATTCCCGGCACCACCATCGCCAGCGACAACGTGGATCCGGAGTGGGTGGCGAAGCCGCGACGCTGGAATACCGTCTTCATACGCGACTACATGGTGCTCTTCGGCCTGGTCAGCTCGGTCTTCGATTTCCTGACCTTTGGCGTGCTCTTGTTCGTCTACCGCGCTTCGCCTGCGGAATTTCGCACCGGCTGGTTCATCGAGTCGCTGTTGACGGAATTGGTCATCGCGCTGGTCGTGCGCACACGCCGTGTGTTCTTCCGCAGCCGGCCGGGCAAGCTGCTGTTGGCGAGCACGCTGATCGTTATCGGTATCACCCTCGTGCTGCCGTATGTGCCCTTCAATTTCCTGTTTGGCTTCATTCCACTGCCGGCGCCGCTGATGCTGATGATGCTCGGTCTGACGGCGCTGTACGTCCTGGTCACTGAAATAGCCAAAAAGGTGTTCTACTCGCGGTTGGAAAATGCGATCGCCTGATTCGTCCAGGCGTGTCTTCGAAACTTACAAAAGGTAGGGAAAGTATGGCGCTCTATCCACCCTCGCAGCCGTATCACTGGACATTTCGCCGCGTCATGTGGGCGACGCTTGTTCTCGTCCTTGTCGTGCTTGGTTTTTGGCTGCTCTATCGGTTCAACCAGGTCATTTTTATCTTGTTCATCGCCATCGTGATGGGCACGGTGATCAGGCCGCTGGTGACCAGGTTGCACCAGCGGGGACTCCCCCGGATGGCAGGGGTCATTCTTGTCTCCCTCTTGCTGCTCGCCCTGCTCATCGGCTTCGTGCTGTTACTATTCCCGTTGATTGTCGAACAGGGTGCGACGATTGTGGCCGCGGCGCCGGGCTATTACCAAAACCTGCGTGCGTGGATGGCGCACTATCCCAATCAATTGATCGTGCGCCTCGGTGAGTTCCTCCCCGTCACACTGCCAGGCTTGACGCCGACGCCGCAAACGGGGCCGCAGATGCTGGCTTCTGCCAGTCACGCGTTGGGTTACGTCAGATCCGCGGCCAAGATCATTTTTACGGCCATCGTCATTCTGCTGCTGGCCTTTCACTGGACGCTGAATGGCCCGCGCACCATTCAGTCGCTGTTATTGTTGGTCCCCAAGAACCATCGCGAGAGCTTCAGCGAACTCGTGTCGGCCATGGAGAGCAAGGTGGGTTTCTACATCGCCGGCCAAGGCGTCCTTTGCCTGGTCATTGGCGTCATGGCGCTGATTGCCTACCTGATCATCGGCTTACCGAATGCCCTGGTGCTGGCGCTTGTGGCCGGCGTGCTGGAAGCTGTACCGATGGTGGGGCCGCTGCTTGGCGCCGTCCCTGCGGCGGTCATCGCTCTTTCCATCTCGCCTTCCAAGTTGATCTGGGTCATCGTCGCCACGATGATTATTCAGCAGTTGGAAAACAGCTTGCTGGTGCCGCGCGTCATGCGCAGAGCCGTAGGGGTCAATCCGTTCGTTTCCTTGCTGGCATTCTTTGCCTTTAGCTCTCTGCTCGGCATCGCCGGCGCACTGATGGCGATTCCCATGGCTGCCATTCTGCAGCTCTTGCTCGATCGCTTCGTGTTTCATCCCACCGCGATGGAGCCGGAGGTTACGGCTGGCCGTGATTATGCCAGCCGGCTGCGCTATGAAGCGCAAGACCTGGCTCAAGACCTGCGCAAGCAGGCGCGGCTGCAGAAGGGGGGCACGGACCTCAGAGTCAAGCAGATTGATCAGGTGATGGACGAGATTGAAACCATTACAACCGATCTTGATGCGCTGCTGGCGCAGGTTCGACCTGTAGGTGCAACATGACGAAGCAATTGGTAGGGTTCGGCGTGGCGGTGATGACCACGCTGCTGGCGCTCGTGGTGCTCTGGCAATTCCGCGGCGTCGTCGTTTACGTGTTGATCTCGCTGACGCTGGCGGCCGTGCTGCGCCCATTGGTTCAGCGCCTGGTCGGGCGAGGCCTGGCTGCGCGCGCAGCCTGGATTCTGCTCTACCTGGCGGCCGTGGGCGGTTTCGGTTTCCTGCTCTTCCTCACCGGCGAGGCCGCCATCAATGAGATTCGGCTGTTGGCCCATACGGTGTCGGTGCAGGATGAGTGGAAGCTGCCGGTGTGGCTGGCCGGCAGCACATTCCAACCGACGCTCGCCGCCGCGTTGCCCGCGCCGAGTAAGCTCTTCGAGGCGCTGACAGGCAGCCAAGGCCAGCTGGTGCTTCCGGCCATATTCGGCTTTTCGCAGAACATTGGCAATGTCGTCAGCGGCGTACTCGTGATTCTGTTCTTGAGCCTCTATTGGACCATCAATCAGGTTCATTTTGAACGACTCTGGCTCTCGTTGCTCCCATCGGGCCAACGCACAGAGGCGCGCAGTATTTGGCGGACGATCGAGCGCGACATCGGCGCTTATCTGCGCAGCGAGATCATCCAGAGCCTCCTGGCCGGACTGCTGTTGGCTTTCGGCTATTGGCTGCTCGGATCTCCATACCCAGCGCTCTTGGCGGTGGCTGGCGCCCTGTTATGCCTGATACCCGTGGTTGGAATCGCTCTGTCGGTCGTCACCGTACTCCTGGTTGGGCTGTTGACCAGTGTACAGCTCACCGTGCTGACGGCGCTCTATGCGCTCGTCGTCCTGATTGCTTTGGGGGCAATGGTCAAGCCACGGCTTTTCAATCGCCGATGGGATAATCCCATTCTGACCGTCGTGCTGCTCATTGCCCTGGCGGACGTTTTTGGCTTTGTCGGCATCATCGTCGCTCCGCCTTTGTCTGTTGTCTGCCAGATCCTGTGGAACCGTCTGGTCAGCCGCCGTGCGGCTTCAGGGGCGGCGGCCCAGGTTTCAGACCTCAGAGAACGGGAAGCGCGCCTTCGGGCCGCCATCGAAGCCATGCAGGATCCTCCGCCCCCTTTGGTGACCAGCAGCATGGAGCGGCTAACCCATCTGCTGGTGAAAGCCGAACCCATTTTGCAGGCGGCTTTGCCGGCTGAGTCTCCCAATCTACTGCTGCCCCTTGCGCACCCGCCCGAGCCGAAAGCCTGAAATGGCCGCGCCCAAAATGCCGAGAGGCCTGGCGCGGCTGCAGCAGCAGGGCATCCGCCGCGCCCACCGGTTGGATGAGCGGACGCACGGTTGGTTAGGGATATTGACGCGCGCGGCCAGCGAATCGCTCAAGCCCGATTCGGCGATTACGGCTGCGGCGATTGCCTACTTTGCCCTCTTCTCCCTATTTCCCCTCACCCTTCTGAGTATTTCGATTGCCAGCTTCACGCTGGGCCCGCTGATGGACCAGCACCTCGTCATACGAAAGCTCGAGTTCATCACACCTGCCCTCGGCCAGTTGGTCGGCCCGAACATTGACCAAATCATTCGGGCGCGCGGCCCAGTGACCGGCATCGCGTTGGTTGGTCTGATCTGGTCGGCCTCGACCGTTTTTTACACGCTTACCCAGACCTTGAATCAAATTTGGGGCAATAAACAAAGTCGCTCGATTTGGAAACGACGCGGCCTGGCCATCCTCTTTGTCCTCGCCTTCGTTGGCCCCGCGCTCTTCCTGGCTTCGTTCGCCAGCAGCATGCTTGCCAGCCTCCGCACGCTGCTGCCAAACCAGGTCATTCCGATCGGGGCCGGCATCAGCCTGGCGTTGGCTATCTTGCTCGATGTGGTCTTGTTCATGGTGCTTTACATCATGCTTCCCCATGCGGCTGCCACCTGGCGCGAGATTCTGCCCGGGGCAATCGGGGCCGGCCTGCTCTGGGAAGTGGCCAAGAAAACCTTCTTGCTCTTCGTTTCCACCTACATCTCTGTTTCGAACCTGGTTTATGGTTCCGTGGCAGCCATTGTCGCGATCCTGACCTGGGCCTATGTGAGCAGCGTGATCTTTCTTTTTGGCGCCTACGTGAGCGTCTCCTATTACCAGCGCCAGCAGCAGCGCCCAGAAGGGGACAAACCGTAATCTTACGCCCGCGCCGGAGATACATCGAACAGCATACAACAAAAGTTGCACAAGCCGCCCTGTGGGCGGCTTTTATGCGACGAAAAGCCTGGCGTTTGCGCTGACGCCAGAACGGCGCGCTTCTGCTATGCTATGCGCGGAAGAAATGACGACGAATAATCACACAGGAGAAGCAACATGGACAACCATAACCACAATGTCGAAACAGAAAACCCCAATCACGATGTCGAAGATGAGAACAATGTCCGAGAGCCATGGAACTTTTGGATCGGCTTGCTGGTCGGCTTGCTGACCGGCGGCCTGGCAGGCGCAGTGGCGGCGCTGCTGTTGGCGCCCCAATCAGGGAAGAGAACGCGGACGAAGCTCCTGCGACAGGGCGATGAACTGCGCCAGCAGGCGGCCGAAACCGTAGAAGACGCGATGGCGCAAGCCCGCACCAATGTTCGCCATGCCCAGCGCGATGTACGCAAGCAGGCAGCCGAGCTGGAGCAGCGCGGTCAAGCCATACTCGACGAGCAAAAAGACAATCTGGCTACCATCGTCGAGGCCGGGAAAAACGCGCTGCAAGGTAACCGGGCCTAAATGGGTCGTCTTATCGTTTCGTTTCACCGAGGAGGTATCAATCATGCTTAAGCCCATTCGTTTGGCAGTGGTCCTGCTCGTTGGGATCACGCTTCTGACTGCAACGGGCAGCCCCTTGTCTCAGATGGCCGCGGCTGCGCGTCCATCGGGTACCTCACCGATACTCGTGGCGGCGGAGAGTTACTCGGTTTTGGGTTACTCGACCGTGACCAATACTGGCCTCACCACGGTGACCGGAGATCTCGGTGTCTATCCAGGCTCCGCAGTAACTGGCTTCCCTCCGGGAACCATCGTCCCCCCGGGCATGATCCATGCCGCTGATGGGCACGCGGCTGCGGCTCAGCTCGATAACAGCGCGGCATTCGGCTTTCTGGACCAGCCGTGCGATTTCACCTATCCCAGTGGGCAGAACTTAGCCGATCTCTCCCCACTCGTGCCGGGCGTCTACTGCGCTCTCGGCTCCTTTGAACTGACTGGCAATCTAACCCTCACAGGATCCGCTGGCGTCTGGATTTTCAAATCCAGTTCAACGCTCACGACGGCGTCTGGTTCCTCTGTGACCGGCGGCGACCCCTGCAATGTCTGGTGGAGGGTCGGCAGTTCCGCCACGCTGGGCACCGCCTCTGAGTTCAGAGGAAACATCCTTGCGTTCGCGTCCATCACGCTGACGAGCGGCGCGAACCTGAACGGGCGAGCACTGGCGCAAAATGGCGCGGTGACGTTGGACACCAACAACACCTACCTGAGTTGTCCCGTGGCCCCGACGGCAACCGTGACCGCTACCTCTACGGGGACGCCCACGCCCACGGCGACGGCCACCCATACGCCCACGGCGACGACCACCCGTACGCCCACGGCAACGGCCACCCGTACGCCCACAGCGACGGCCACCCGTACGCCCACGGCAACGGCAACACTCACCCAGACGGGTACACCCACGATAACCGCAACGGCAACTGTTACGGGCGCCCCGACCAACACGCCCACACCAACTGCGACCATGACCTGGACGGCCACGCCCACGCTCACGGCGACGCCAACTTCTACGAGCACGCCGACCCCAACCAACACGCCGCCGCCCACAGCCGTGGAACTGCTCTATTTCATGGTGAGCTGGGATGGACAGACCGTTGTCCTGAATTGGGCCACCGCAGCGGAAATTGACAACTATGGCTTCAATCTGTACCGCGCGCCCGTAGACGATTTCTCGCTGGCTCAACGGATCCACTTCGAGCCGTCGGCCATCCAGGGCGGCGCTGGCTCCGGCGCGACCTATCGCTATCCCGACATGCCTCCGGTTCAAGGCACATGGTGGTACTGGCTGGCCGACGTTGACACCCAGGGCGCCGAGACGGTCTACGCCCCATCCATCGCCATCGCCCTGCAGTTCCGGACCCAGATCTATCTGCCCTGGATTGGGAAGCGTTAGCCGCAGCTGTGCTCTGCCTGAAGGAGGATTCCATGAACCGCCATACGCTTGTCTACCTTGTCATGAGTCTGTTCATTGGCCTGACAACGGTTTCGTTGCTCTTCGACGCCCTGCCGCTCGCCCAGGCTGACGCCTCGCTGGCGCCCGTCGGCCTGACCGAAACCTTTACGCCGACCGACACGCCGATTACGCCAGCGCCAACCGAGACGCCAACAATGACGCCAGCGCCAACAGAGACGCCAACGATGACGCCGGCCCCGACAGAGACGCCCACGATGACGCCAGCGCCGACAGAGACGCCCACGATGACGCCAGCGCCGACAGAGACGCCGACAATGACGCCGGCGCCAACACAGACGCCGACGATGACGGGCACGCCGATACCAACAAGCACGCCGGGCCAGGCGCCGACAAACACCCCAGCCCCGTCGCCTACCGGCACGCCGACGGCCTTTGTTGGTTTGCCCGTCACCGGCGCTGCTGCTCCCCAGGGCGAAGCGTTTCCCTGGCTCCTGATGTGGGCCGCGGCGGCGGTTGGCAGCCTCGGCCTTCTGGCCTTTGGCCTGAGTAACCGGGCGCGCCGCCCCACGCGGCGCTAGGGTCACACCAGGCATGTTCCGCATCCGCCGGTGGGTCGTCACCCTGCTGGTTTTGGCGCTGACGTCTGGAAGTGCGGGCGACCTGGCACATGCCTCGTCGCCCGCACCCATGTTCCAGGCATCCTCCCCCGTGGTGAACGCCCTGGCGGACGGATTGAGCCTGGAATGGCGCGCGGCCCTGCCTGACCTCAGCCGCGGCGCCGACGGAACCGTTTCGGTCAACATCTCCGGTTATGCCCAAACCGATACGCCCGGCGCGCCGCTGCTGCCGCTGACCTCTGTGCTTGTGGCCCTGCCCCCAGGCGCGCGCCCCGCATTCCAAATCATCCAGGCAGAAGCAACCGATCTGCTTCTGCCCGGCCCAGTGGCGTTGGCGCCGCGTCCGGCAGGCGTTCGACGTGACGCAGACGGTCAGGTCATCGGCGGCGCCTTTACCGCCAACACAGGTGCGTTGGCTGATGAGGTTGACGCGCTCCCGCTCTCAGAAGGGCGCTCCGAACCAGGCGATGGTCCTATCACGCTGACCCTGCTTGGCGCCTTGCGCGGCGTGTCCATTGCCCGGCTCACCTTTTTTCCAGCGCGCCCCGCAGCGAATCAACTGCGCGCCACGACACACATTCACGTTGTGCTCAGATTCAATGCCAATGCTGCTGAAGACCAGGGTTCGTGGCCGCGCTCTTCTATGTCCGCGCCAGCGGATCCGCTCCTGGCAGTCTTGAGGCGCTCTGTGATCAATCCAGAGCAAGTCCAGCCTTCCCCATTACCTTCCATCCCCGCTCCGATCCCGAGGCAGACCGGGCCGCCGCGCGCGATCATCTCCGTGGCGCAGCCCGGCCTCGTTGCCATTTCCTACGCCAGCCTGGCTGCGATCGGTTTTCCCCTCGTGGGCCATGACCCGCAGTTTTTACATCTCACCCGCGCAGGGGCCGAAATTGCTATGCAGTGGGACGGCGACGGGGATGCGGTTTTCGAAGCGGATGAGCGGCTGCTGTTTTTTGCTGACCCCCGCTTCAGCCGGTGGACGACCGCCGATGTTTACTACCTCACGGTCGGCGATCAACCCGGCCTGCGCATGGCGAGCCGGCCGGCCAATCCCGCGCCGCGGCCCACCGGAACCGCCTGGCTCACGCAGACGATCGAAATCAACGCGCTTTATACGCCAACCTGCTATTGCGGGCGTCTGTCGCCGGGGCGCGACGGCGATCGCTGGGCGTGGGATGATGTGCGCCAGCCCGATCGCGGCCACCCCGTCTATCCCTTTGGCGCGCTGCCTGCCCTGGATGCGACGCAGCCCGCGACCGTCACCCTCTGGCTCATGAGCTACACCGACCTCCCCAACCTGGCGCCGGATCACCGCGTGGACGTTGCTCTCAACGGGTTTGATCTGGGCCGCATCGCCTGGGATGGTCGGCAAGCCATCACGGCCACGCTGGCTGTGGCGCCGGGCGTGCTGGACGCGGCCAACAACGTCCTCAGCCTGCATCTGCCTGGGGTGGGCAGCATGGTCGAAGGGATGTGGCTCGATGGGTTCGCGCTGCGCTACGCGCGGGGAAATAGCTCCACGGGCGCTTCGGTTCTCTTCGCGGGGGCTGGCGAGCCGCGCACGTACAGCCTGGGGCTGGCCTCGACCGTCGGCCTGCGCGGCTACGATGTGACGCGCCCGGAAAACCCGGTGAGCCTGCTTGGGATCGCGCCAGCTTCCATCAGGGTGACCGATCCCGCTGGCGGCGGCGTCCACCGTTACCTGCTGACCTCGGCGGCGGCGATTCAGCCGCCGGCAGCCATGCGTCTTGCCGTAGAGTTGCAGCCAGGGCGCGGAGCCGATTATCTGATCCTTTCCTCCTCCCTTTTCATGCCGGCATTGACCGATTTGATTGCGCTGCGGCAGAGCCAGGGTTTGCTGGTGGCCGTCGAAAACCTGCAGGCGATTTACGATGCCTTCGATGGCCGCCCCACGCCCGCGGCGATTCACGCCTACCTGCAAAACGCCTACCAGACGTGGAACCCGCGGCCGGCGTACGTGTTGCTCGTGGGCGACGGGTCGTTCGACCCCAAACTCTATCGCGCCGATTCAAAAGCAACATTCTTGCCGCCTTACCTGGCTGACGTGGATCCGTGGATGGGCGAGACCGCGGCCGACAACCGCTATGCGCTGCTCGACGGCGACGGCGACATCTTGCCCGACCTGCTCGTGGGCCGTCTGCCGGTCAATACGCTGGCAGAAGCGCAAATCGTCGTGGACAAGATCGTGCGTTATGAAACCGATCCAATGCCCGGCGGATGGAACAGCCACGTTGTCTTCGTCGCGGATGACGCGGACGACGCCGGGGACTTTGCCGCCGACGCCGACCAGTTGGCTGCAGCGTTCGTGCAAGCGCCATTCACCCCCCACCCGATTTACTATACGCCGCCAACCATGACCGTTGCGGATACGCGTCAGTCCATCCTCACGCGTTGGAACGGAGGCGCGGGGCTGATCTTGTACAATGGGCACTCGTCGGTGCGCCAGTGGGCCGCCGAGCGCCTTTTTCACCGCGACGATGTCCCTGCGCTGCACAACGCCCGCCGATGGCCCGTCGTCCTGGAAATGACCTGCTTCACCGGGCGGTTTCACGAGCCGGGCGGCGCAACCCTGGATGAAACCCTGCTGCGCGCCGCAGACGGCGGCGCGGTGGCTGTCTGGGGTGCGACCGGTTTGGGCGTCGCCACCGGCCACCAATCCTTGGCGCAGGGTTTCCTGGCCTCGACTCTGCAAGGCCATGAAGGGACCATCGGCGTGGGAACATTGGCTGGCAAGCTGGAATTGGTGGCGAGCGGTTCGAGCGCGCTGGACCTGGTAGACACCTTCACCCTGCTGGGCGACCCAGCGACGAACCTGAACCTGACTCTCGTCCCCTGGGCCAACAACGCTTATTTTCCGGTTATTCGTCTGAATCTGGCGCCCCGCATCAGCCAGGCGTATCTTCCGGTTATCCATGCTGCCAGCATGAATTGATTTCACTTTCCCGCCCCAGGAAAGGCGAACCATCATGCAGGAGTCCAAAAATGAAAGCTGCGCCCGCTCGAAATCTACGCTGAACATCGTACACCAAAAGTTGCGCGGGCTGCTTTCGGGGTCTGCCCTTTTGCGACGAAAAATCTGGCGTTTGCGCTGATGACAACGCGACGCCCCTCTGCTATGCTATGACGCAAGGAAGAGCATTCTTCCAGAGCGTTGACGGCGAGAGCTGTCTCTGAAAAAAAGGAAGGGTAGAACCATGGGTATTCTTGCATGGATCGTCGTTGGGTTGATTGCTGGCTGGTTGGCCAGCCGAGTGATGAAGGGTCGCGGCTCCGGCCTGGTCGGCGACCTGGTGCTGGGGGTGGTAGGCGCCCTGTTGGGCGGCCTCATCGCGTCGACGCTGCTCAATATGCCGAATCCTGTGAACGGCATCAACGTCCCCAGTATTCTCGTGGCCTTCCTCGGCGCGGTAATCCTCATCGCCATCCTGAGGGCCGTTTCCGGTCGCCGCAGGCTGTTTTAAGTTTGACACTCAAGTTGAATCGGGAGGTTGAAACATGGCGCGCTACGAATTTGTGAAGGGCTTGCCTGTCATCACGATGGCAGAGGGCAAGCAAATTGGTAAGGTTGACGACCTGGTCGTTGATGCTGAGCGCAAGGCGGTCAGGTGGCTGCGCATTCGCAGCGGTGGGATCGGGATACTCGGCGGGGAGCGGCTGTGGGTATCGGCCGACGCCGTGCATGGGGTCGGCGAAGATGCCATTACGATCAACGCCGAAGCCGACGCTCGAACTCCTGCCGATGCGCCCGAAGCCCTCGCTTTGGTCAAAGCCAAGCGTGAGGTCATTGGCAACAAAGTGATGACTGAGAATGGGGAACGCTTGGGCGAGGTGCGTGACTACGAGTTTGACTCAGGTACTTTCGCCTTGACCTCTCTGTCTGTCCCGCCAGGCATGAACGTTGTTGGCGAGATTCTGACCATCCCAGGCGACAAGGTGCTTGCCATCGGGGAAGACTCCATTGTTGTCGCAGGGGACTCGGTGAAGCGGTTGCAGGGGACCGCAGACCTCGTGAACCAGCCGTCCGTCTGAGCGCAGACGGACGCTGCAATTGCGGCCGGCAACGCGCCGGTTCTGAACCTATGGCGCACGTTGAGGAAAGGGAAACATCATGAAAGGCTTTGTGCAAGACATCGAGAGCCTCGCCGTCAAGAATGACGATTTTCGCCGGGTGCTGTACACGGCAAAGCACTGCCAGCTCGTTCTTATGGCGTTGAAACCCAAAGAAGAGATCGGGGCGGAAGTCCACACGCTCGACCAGTTCTTTCGCGTGGAGGAGGGGACCGGCGAGGCAATTCTCGATGGCGTTCGGAATGCGATCGGAGCGGGCTACGCCGTGCTTGTTCCGGCGGGAGCGCATCACAACATCATCAATACCGGCAGTGTTCCACTGAAGCTCTATACGCTCTATGCGCCGCCGAATCATCGAGATGGCGTCGTCAACCCAACCCGCGCCGATGCAGAGGCCGACGACGAACAGTTCGAGGGCGAAACGACAGAATAGAGAGATTAACGGCAATCGGTTGAGTGGAATGAGAAAGTCTCGAATAATCACACTGGAACATGACTGAAAATACGCCGGGCTAAGACAGGCGAGCGAAGAAGATGACGCGATGGCAAAAAAAACTATTCAGTTCATAGAATCAAGCGTTCGCGTCTTGATTGTTGATGACCATGCCATCGTGCGCAAGGGTATTCGCGCGCTGCTTTCTGAAGCCGGCGGCTTCGAGGTGGTGGCTGAAGCGGACAACGGCCAGGCAGCCGTGCTGCGTGCGCAGGAGAGCCAACCCGATGTCATCCTCATGGACCTGCTGATGCCAGGCATGGATGGCATCGAGGCGACGCGGCGGATCATCAGCCACCAGCCACAGGCGCGCATCCTCGTGCTGACCAGCTTTGCAGCCGACAACAAGGTCTTCCCCGCCATCAAAGCCGGCGCTATGGGGTATCTACTCAAAGACTCTGCTCCGAGCGAACTCATACGGGCGATCCGCCAGGTGCATCACGGCGAGCCATCGCTCCATTCGACCATTGCCCGCAAGTTGTTGCAAGAGATTGTACACCTGGCCGATCTGCAGTCGGCGCCCGCTGCGCTCACCCTGCGCGAAGTCGTGGTGCTGCAGTTGATCGCCCAGGGCTTGAGCCACCAGGAGATTGCCGATCGGATCGCAGTCGCTGAGTCCAGGATACGCGCCTACGTGAACCGTATTCTTGCCAAACTGCACCTGGCCAGCCGCACCCAGGCTGCGCTGTACGCGGCGCGGGCAGAGTTGATGGATGAGGGCGAGACTGAAGAGGGGTAGCCGCATCTACCATGTTCTTCATGGAACCTGTCCACCAAACACCGTACATCAAACGTATCAAGGGCTGCCCGTGGGGGCTATGTTTCTGTTACGAAAAATGTGGCGTTTGCGCTGATGACAGGGTCGCCCTCTTATGATACACTATGTACATGAGGAACAGCGACCCGCCAAGGTTATGGGCGGAGATCGCCTTCTCTCTTGGAGGGTGCATGATGACAATTGGACAACGTGACGAGCAGGCCGCCGATGTTGGCCCCCTGAATGTAAGCACAGGCAGCACTGCCCGCACAACGGCGCAGCAGACGGAGACCTTCACCAGCGACCCGTACGCTGTGCGACGCGAGGGGACCCTCAGAGTCCAGAATGGCATTTATCTGCTTTTTGGAATTCTGGAGGGGCTGCTGGCTATCCGCTTCGTCTTGCCTCTACTGGGCGCGAACCCGGCCGCAGGCTTTGCGCAGTTCATCTACGGCGTCACGAAACCGTTCCTCGCCCCGTTCGTGGGGCTGTTTGGGACGACGCGCTTTGGGAACAGCGTGTTCGAGGTGAATCCACTGGTGGCGATCCTCGTCTACGCACTGATCGCGTGGGTGCTAGTGAAGGCGATAGGGCTGGTGATCGGCGATACGCGGCGTGGCGTGCGCACGACATCAAGCCAAATAGACACGCGTGTCAGATAGATCTGTTTGATAGGTAGTTCACGATTTCACCCATTTGGAGGAAAGTATGTTTACCCACATTAAGAATGCTGCTCAGGACGTGAAGGATAAGGTCGAGGATGTGGCTCACGACGTCATGGACAAGGTCGGGGACGCTGCTCACGCCGTGAAGGACAAGGTCGAAGATGTGGCTCACGCCGTCACTGGCAAAGCCGAGGACGCTGCTCACGACGCGAAGGGCAAAGTTGAGGACGCCGCTCACGATGTCAAGGGCAAGGTCGAGGACGCTGCTCACGATGCCAAGGGCAAAGTCGAAGACACCGCTCACGATGTCAAGGGCAAAGTCGAAGACGCTGCTCACGACGCCAAGGGCAAGGTCGAAGACGCTGCTCACGACGCCAAGGGCACGGTCACGGATGCTGCTCATGATGTCAAGGGCAAGGTCAAGGACGCTGCTCACGATGCCAAGGGCAAGGTGACGGATGCTGCTCACGATGTCAAGGGCAAGGTCACGGATAAGGCTCACGATGTCAAGGGCAAGGTAGAAGACGCTGCTCACGACGCGAAGAGCAAGGTCGAAGAGGCTGTTCAGGACGCGAAGAGCTGAGGGCAGTTGAGCGGTATCCTTCTACCATGAAAGTAACTATTCAGGCAGCGCGCCGTGGCAAGCGAGCGGCGGCACGCCCTTGCGGCCCGAATTCATTCGGCGGCTGCAGTCGGCGCAGGATGCCTGAATAGTTACCCATGAAAAACCATTCTATAGGCGGCGCGGCCAGCGGTCTTGCCGCTTATAGAATTGGGCCATCTGATGCCTTGCCCAAACGGGCGTGTGAGGCAAGAAGGAGGCTACGAACGATGGACGAAATCAAGCGCATCCTCATCTTGATGGCTGACGCAGGTTCCGGTCACCGCAGCGCAGCCGAGGCAATTGCAGAAGCCTTGAAGGAACTGCACGGCGCAGAATGCCTGGTGGAGATCGTCAATCCGTTGGATGATGCCCGCACGCCAGGTTTTTTGCGCGATAGCCAGACTGCTTATGACCAAATCGTGCAGCGCATGCCGGAGCTGTACAAGCTCGGCTATGACCTCAGCGACGCGCCCTTGCCCACGGCTGTCATGGAGAGCGCGCTGACGGTCGCCTTGTTCGACATCATGCGCGATCTGGTGCGCAGCCGCCGGCCGGATGCCATTGTGACGGTCTACCCAGACTATCTCGCGCCGCTTGGCGCGGTCTTCACCCTGGCCGGGCAGCACGTGCCCCTCATTACCGTGGTCACGGACCTGGTGACGGTGCACCGATTATGGTTCAACGACAGCAGTGATCTTTGCCTGGTGGCAACGCAGGACGCGTATGATCTTGCTGTCGGATCCGGTCTCGCGGCGGACAAGGTCAGGATCACCGGCATCCCGGTTAATCCCAAGTTATCAAGCGATGTACGCGCACCAGCGGCCATCCGCGCCGCTTTGGGCTGGCAGCCTGACGTGACGACCGTCCTGGCCGTCGGCGGCGCGCGCGTCTTGCACCTGGTGGAGACGCTGCACGCCCTGGATCAAGCCGGATTGCCGCTGCAAATGGCGGTGGTCAGCGGCGGCGACGACGAGGTCTATCGGCAGTTGTGCGACACAGACTGGCATACCCCGACCCATGTTTATGACTTTGCGGAGGATATGCCCAGCCTGCTGCGGGCAGCCGATGGCATCATCTGCAAGGCCGGTGGGCTGATCGTCTCCGAAGCGCTGGCCTGCGGGCTGCCGATCTTGCTGGTCAGCGTGATCGAGGGCCAGGAGACTGGCAATGCCGAGTATATCATCGCGGGCGGCGCCAGCGAACGCGCTGGCAGCCCAGCCGAAGCCCTGGAGATCATGCGCCGCTGGCTCGACAACGGCAGCGAGCTGCTGGCTGAGCGCGCCCGCAAGGCGCGCGGGCTGGGGCGTCCCCGTGCGGCGTATGACGTGGCCGAACAGGCGTGGGCTGCGGCTGTGCGCGGCCCTTATCCTTCTCCCGATAACGAAAAACTGCCCAGGCTGACCAGCCTGCTCAATCTATTCAACCTCCCCCGGGGAGACTGAACGGGAAGGAGAGCTTCATGAGCAACAAGAAGAAAATCAGCGGTATGGGTGCGATCCCGCACGCCGGGGGAGTCGCGTTTCGGGTGTGGGCGCCCAACGCAAAGCGAGTCTCCGTCGTCGGCTCGTTCAACGGATGGGACGGTCAGAAAAATCCCATGCGCGCCGAGGGTAATGGTACGTGGTACATTGACATTGCCAACGCGCGCGTTGGTGATCAGTACAAGTTCTTGCTGACAACCGCGCTGGGCGAGTTGATGCGCATTGACCCCTATGCCCGTGAGGTGACCAATTCAGTCGGCAACGCGATTATCTACGACTCGAGCTTCGACTGGAAGGGGGATGACTTCCAACTTGCGCCCTGGAACGAGCTGGTTATCTACGAGCTGCATGTCGGCACCTTCAACGAGAAGGAAGACAACGTGCCCGGCAAGTTCGCCACGGTCGCATCCCGCCTTGGGCACCTGAAGAAGCTCGGCGTCAACGCCATCGAGATCATGCCCATCGCCCAGTTCGCGGGCGAACGGTCATGGGGTTACAACCCTTCCCATATTTTTGCGGTTGAGACCGACTACGGCGGCCCCCTGGGGTTCAAGCGATTCGTCAAGCGCGCCCATGAGCAGGGCATCGCGGTGATTCTCGACGTGGTTTACAACCACTTCGGCCCCAGCGACCTCGATCTGTGGCAGTTCGACGGCTGGTCCGAAAACGGGCGCGGCGGAATCTACTTCTACAACGACGAACGGGCGACCACGCCGTGGGGCGACACCCGGCCCGATTATGGACGCAGCGAGGTCCGCCAATACATCCTCGATAACGCCCTGATCTGGCTTGAGGAATACCACGTGGATGGTCTCCGCTTCGACGGCACCGTTTACATTCGGACCCCCGCCGGCCCAGGCAGCCCTGACCTGCCCGAGGGCTGGAGCCTACTGCAGGACATCAACAGCTTGGTTGCTCAGAAATTCCCCGGCCGCCTCACGATTGCCGAGGACTTGCAGAACAACGCATGGCTGACCGCGGACGTTGCGTCTGGCGGCGCCGGATTCGGCTCGCAGTGGGATTCCAACTTTGTCCACCCCATCCGCCAGGCGGTAATTGCGACACAGGATGAGCAGCGCTCGCTCGCCGCCATCCGCGACGCGCTCTGTTATCGCTACAACGATGACGCCTTCGAACGGGTCATCTACAGCGAATCGCACGACGAGGTGTCGAACGGCCAGGCGCGCGTGCCGCACGAGGTCAACCCAGAGGACCCCACGGGCTGGTACGCACAGAAACGTTCGACCCTGGCCGCGGCGATGGTCTTTACGGCCCCCGGCATCCCCATGCTCTTCCAGGGCCAGGAGTTTCTCGAAGGAGGTTGGTTCCGCGACACCGTCCCGGTGGACTGGGATCAGCGCGAGGAGTTCCAGGGCATCGTGCGACTGTACCGTGATCTCATCCGGCTGCGGCTGAACCGCAGCGGCTGCACGCGCGGCCTCTGCGGGCAGTTCACGCAGGTCTATCACCTGGACGATGATCGCAAAGTGATCGCTTTCCACCGTTGGGACAAGGGTGGACCCGCGGATGACGTCGTGGTCGTGGCTAACTTTCTCAATGAGCTGCAGGATGGCTACGTCATCGGCTTCCCGGCTGCAGGAAAATGGAAGCTCCGATTCAACAGCGATCGGCAGGATTACAGCGAAGCCTTCGAAGGTCATGCGAGCACTGATGTGGTGGCCGAAGCGGGCGAGTACGACGGCCTCCCCTTCCACGCCGCGCTCTCGATTGGCCCCTACAGTGTGTTGATCTTCTCGCAATGATCGAGCGCGGTTTTCCAGCTGGTCACCAGCGCCTTTGGCCTGAATGCGCCGGCCTGCGACTTCAACAAGGACGGAACCGTGAACGTGGCGGATATTCAGTTTGCGGCGAATCGCTGGCGGATCGGCTGCTAGACGATAGCCGGGGCGTGGGCGGTTGAATCCGCGGCTACCGTTACGAAGACTTCGGCGAGCCGTCGGCCGCTGCCGACTGGCAGCAACCGCCGCAGGGCGGTTTTGTCGTTGTTGCAGCGACTTCAGTCGCCCGGCGTGTACAACAAACGTGAAGGAGCCAGCCCGGCAAGTCATTCGTATGTCACACAGACAACCATCGTTTGTGCTGATGACCGGGCCGCGCCGTTCGGCTATACTTTCACTGATGATAATCGTAACCCACGAGATTAATGATCGTACAAGAGCGCCCACGGGGCAATGATCGCACAAAGGAGTTCAGATGATGGTAGACGAGACTAAAAAGACCGATGAATTGGCTGCTCACATTGAGGGGATTACCCCACCGGCATCTGCGGCCAAAGACGCGACTGCAGCGCAGCCTGCTCGCGCTGGAACCGGGCCCGCGCACAAGCGGCTGTCTTATGGCGAACGCAAACATCTGCGGCGGCAAAAGCAGGCCGGTGAGATCAAAGTAACGCCGCGGCGCTAACGGTTTCGTTCAGGTCGCAAGTCACTACCCGGAAGAATTTTGCAGACAAGACGCCAAGAACTGTTTTCTCTTGGCGTCTTCGCGGTTCCCCACACTTGTACATTTCCAAATACCGAACTGCCAAGACGCAAAGGCATTTTCGTGCATGGTGGTGCGCCCAGGGCATGGCGGGCTGGTTTGAACAAACCGATGGCGGTTTCATTTGACAAACTCCGCTCTGCGCGAGATACTTTGCGCAATTTGTCACTTAGTGTGGGCCGACGAGAGCGTCGGCCCACAAAGTCTATCTTGCGACATCGAAGGAGATGCCATGCCAAGCACCGTCTATTATGCTTCGCCCCGCCAAACGCGGCTGGAAGCCAACGAAACGCTGCCGATCAAGCTGGACCTGATCGTGGACAAGCTGGGAATACGCGACCGCGTCAAGGGTGAGAATGTGGCGATCAAGATGCACCTGGGCGGCAACGTCGGCTACTCGACCTTGCACCCGGTGTTCGTGCGGCGTGTGGTGCAGGCGGTCAAAGAGGGCGGCGGCCGACCTTTCATCGTGGATCTGAACTGGTCCGCGGGCGACGCGGCCGGCCGCGGCTACACCCCTGAAACCCTGGGCTGCTCGATCTTCCCCATCGGCGGCATGGACGAGCATTACTACTACCGACATACGCACCCGTTCAAGAACCTGAGCGAGTGGATGCTGGGCGGCGGCATCCAGGATGCAACATTCCTGATTGACCTCTCGCACCTCAAGGGCCATCCGTCGTGCGGCTTCGGCGGCGCATTCAAGAACCTGGCCCTGGGCTGTATGATGCAGCCAACGCGCGGGGCCATGCACGACGCCTGTCATTTCGATCCGTACTGGTTCCCTGAGCGCTGCCCCGATCCCCAGGTGCGCGCAGCCATCATCGCCGCGTGTCCGCATGGGGCCGTGGTGCAAGACAAGGAAAACGCAGACAGCCTGCACCTGCACTTCGAGAACTGCAACCAGTGCGGCCGCTGCCTGCAGGTGGCGCCGGCCGGCTCCTTGAAGATTGACCCGGTGAACTTCCACGCGTTTCAACAGGCGTGCGCGATTTCGGCCAGCCTGACCCTCTCCACCTTTGCGCCGGGCAAGACCACTTTCATCAACATCGGTACGCATATGACGCCGGTCTGCGACTGCTTCGGCTTCACCGGCCTGCCGATCCTGCCTGACGTCGGCATCTTCGGTTCGGACGACATCGTCGCAATTGACCAGGCATCCCTGGACATGATTGCCCGCAGCCGCTTGATCGAGGAGAACGTCCCGCTCTCGATGGAACCCTGGTACACCGAAGGCCATCCCTTCCAGCACCTGCACGGCCCGCTCAAGGATCCGTACAAGGTCGTCGAGTACGGCGAGAAGCTTGGCCTGGGATCGCGCAGCTACGAGCTGATTGACGTGATGCCGGTCGAGCAGATCGCGCGCGCGCCCCTGGGCTACATCAATCTGCATGCCGACTGACTTGAAAATAGCCCTGTAACGCAATCCGCCGGATTGCAGCGCCCCGCGCCCTGTAACGCAATCCGCCGGATTGCAGCGCCCCGCACCCTGTAGCGCAATCCGCCGGATTGCAGCGCCCCGCACCCTGTAGCGCAATCCGCCGGATTGCAGCGCCCCGCGCCACGCAGGCAAGCCGCCGGCTTGCGCACCATTTTCGTTCACGGTTGTGCGCCGAGCGCATGGACAACTGAATTGAAGACGCTTTAACGCCAAGACGCAGAGGCGCAAGGATGCAAAGGCATTCTCATTCACGGTTGTGCCCCCGGAGGATGGCGAACTGACATGATGAATCGCCGGCAGTTCTGCCAGAAGGTATTTTGGTTCGGCGGTGTGCTGGCCCTGGCACCCTTCATCGAAGGCTGCGCCGAGCCAGCATCAGCGCCGCCTGCAGACACCCCCTTACCCACGGCAACGTCAAGGGCGGCCGTTGGTCCAACCGCCGCGGCGCCGACCGCCACGGCGACGAATCCGCCGACAGCCATCTCTCAGTCTACGCCAGGCGCCACGGCCTCTCCCACCGTCACGCCTGATTCCTCCTTGGCGACGGTCGCGCTGGTCAGCACCACCGACCGCGTCATGGGCGTGCGTCGCGCCATCGAGCTGCTCGGCGTCCACGCGATTGGCGGGCGCCATGTGTTGCTCAAGCCGAACTTCAACAGCGCGGCCGCGACGCCTGGTTCCACGCATGACGACGTGCTGCGAACGCTGCTCGCCAGCCTGCGCGACCTGGGCGCACGCTCGATCACCCTGGCCGACCGCAGCGGTATGGGTGCGACGCGCCGGGTCATGGAGCAAAAGGGTATTTTTGCCCTAACCAAGACGTTTGGGGCGACGGTGGTGGTGTTGGACGAACTCCCGGCCGACGCCTGGGAAATCAGCAACGGGAACGACACCCATTGGAAGCGCGGCTTCCCGGTGCCGAAGCTCCTGCTGGACGCCGAGTGTGTGGTTCAGACCTGCAATCTAAAGACCCACCGCTACGGTGGGGATTTCACCCTCTCCCTGAAGAACTCGGTCGGCTTCGTCGCCAAATCGCATGGCGCCTACAACTACATGAACGAGCTGCACGGCACAGACGACCAGCGCCGGATGATCGCCGAGATCAATACGGCCTACCAACCGGCGCTCGTCGTTCTGGATGGTGTGGAGGCGTTTGTCAAGGGCGGGCCAGACACCGGCACGCGTGCTGCGACCGGGGTTATCCTGGCCGGCGTTGACCGCGTGGCGCTCGACGCCGCCGGGGTGGCGATTCTGCGCTTGTTCGGCACGACGCCAGAAGTCAGCCACGGCCACGTCTTCGAGCAGGAGCAGATCGCGCGCGCGGTCGAGCTTGGCTTGGGCGTGGACTCGCCGTCCAAGATTCGCTTTGCCACCGGTGACGAGGCCAGCCAGGCGTATGCAGCTCGCATCGAGGCGGTGTTGGGGGCCTAGCCGGGGTCACGACAAACAAAGTTGGAGGGGCTTTCATGACGGTAAACAATTCCATCCCAACGAACTTGCGGAAGATCACGGTGATGTTGCCCGAAGCGCTCTTGTCGAGACTGCGTGAGCATGTGCCGGCTCGACAGCGCAGCCGGTTCATCCTTGAAGCGATCGAGGAGCGCCTGGCGCTGGAGGAACAGATCACCGCACTGGCGGAGACAGCGGGGGCGTGGTCTGACCAGAACCATCCCGAGATGCCCACCGATGAAGATATTGATCATTGGTTGGACAATCTGCGCCAGTTGTGGAGTAAGAAGGAATCATAGAACCAGGCCGACTTCTCAGGCATCTCGGGCCTCAGCCTGGCTCCCCTGCCCGAGGAATTCGCGTAGTACACAACGATTCCACCATGCGCAGATTATACAGATTTCCGTCCGTTGTCAAGGCGCCAAAGTCGAGTAACGAGTTGGAACGAATGGCGAGAAGCTCCGATACCTCACCGCCTCACCGATCCAGAGCGCAATGTTTGACGATGGCTTGCCCCCTACAGTTTTGAACGAGCCGCCGACATAGAGGTTGCGCTGCCCGTCCACCGCCAAGGCGTTGACGTATGGATATGGACGGTATCCCCACATGCCGGAGCCGAGGGAGTGCCAGGCGCTGCCGTCCCAACGCGCAACGTAGGGGGTCATTATACTCCCCGCGTAGGTGAATTTGCCGCCAGCATAGACATTGCCCTGCCGGTCCGGCGCCAAAGTATACACGAAATAGTTTACACCGGAGCCGAGGATGTGCCAGGCGCTGCCATCCCAACGCGCAATGTTGCGGGCGTGCTGGTCCCCCGCGCTGGTAAAATTGCCGCCGACATAGGGGTTGCCCTGCCCATCGAAGGCCAGGGCCCAGACCGTGGGGTAGGCCCCCTCCACACCGCGACGGAGGGGATGCCAGGCGCTGCCGTCCCAGCGCGCAATGTAATTGGCATCCACACCTCCCGTGTTGGTGAACTGTCCCCCGGCATAGAGATCGTTCTGTCTGTCAAGCGCCAGGGCGCTGACATATGGATACCAGTAACCAACCATGCCAGAGCCGAGGGGATGCCAGGTGCTGCCGTCCCAGCGCGCAATGTAGTTAGCGTTCACGTCCTCCGCCATGGTGAACCGCCCACCGGCATAGAGGTTTCCCTGCCCGTCTAGCGCCAGGGACATGACGGTGCCGTCAGTGCCGGAGCCAAGAGGATGCCAGGCGCTCCCGTCCCAACGCGCAATGCGGTTGGCATCCGCGCCCCCTGCCGTGGTGAAGTCGCCGCCGGCATAGAGATTTCCCTGCCCGTCCACCGCCAGGGCGTATACCCCATGGTTCATGCCGGAGCCGAGCGGCCCCCAGGCGCTGCCATCCCAACGCGCCACCCGGCTGGCGCCCACGCCCCCCGCAATGACGAAGTCGCCTCCAGCATACAGGTTCCCCGACTCGTCCATTGCCAAGGCGTGAACGGTATCGGCCATGCCGGGTTCGCCAAAGCCGTCCACCCAATATTCGTCTCCTGGAACGAAGGGCGCGAAGCGCAGCGCTCCGCCAGATGCGCGCTTGAGTTGATGGCCCGCCGGAACATCGCTGCCGGCAAAGCCGGTCGGCAGGTCCAGTGTCCCGCCCGGTTGCAAGAAGTCGGCAATCGGGGGCGCCAGATGCGCGATCGCGGCCACAGACGTGGCGACCCACTGCAAGGTTGACGGCTCGGCATGGGAAGACGCAGACGGCAGGTTGGCCATCGCCGGCAGAGATGAGAGCGTGAAGCTGGCTACGCCTGCGAGGGCAAACGCCGCAGCCAACAGGAAGCGCCGCGCGCGGGGGAACATTATCCTGAAATGCATGACCACCTCATCTGAAAGGTGTCGGCTCTAAACTGCTGCCAACGTGAGATCGACATGCTGATGCGCTCGATGTTTGCACGGTTTACCTTAGCAGCAGCATAGGTGGCTGTTTTGGTTAATCGCCTCGACTCGTTGCCGACAGTGTCGAACCTGCGAGATTTGTTGCGATCGCTGGTCCTGCCTCAATCCCAGCAAGTTTCATTCCAACGACTGGTCACCAAGATGATGTCCGCCACACTCACAAGATCGTCACGGTTAAGGTCCACGTCGGGGTTGAACGTGGTAACGCCCCACTCCATGGTGACGGCCATGAGATCGAACAGGTCAACGGCACATGAGTTGTCGACATCGCCGCGCAGGCCGAACTGGCGATAATCGTACAAGCCTGTAACGTGCACGTTGTTCGCCGTCTGGGCAAGCACACCTCCCAGGCCCAAATCATACAGGAGTACGTTGGTGATCGTGTAGGGGCCACTCGACCTTGCCCGGTGGATGTCACGTCCCGGGAACGCCAGGGTTACCGTCTGGGTACCGGTGGCCAGAACGGTTGTTGTCATCACGCGCAAGGTTTCGGCCACACCGGTCGGCACCAGGTCGGCTGTAAACGACATGGTCACCGGTGCGGCGGCAACAACCCCCATGTCAACGAGCAACGCGTCGTAGCGGCCATCAGTATTGAGATCGGGCGTGCGCACGGCGTAATGCCCGTTCAGGTGCGCGGCTTGGGAGCTGATCGCAAACACGAGCGCAGCCTCCCGGTTGTAGGGCGTCCCGCCGTCGCTTCCAGTTGCCACAACGCGGCCCAAGACGTACCCGGGGGCGATTGGAATGAGATAGCTTGCCTGATAGCTGCCGCCGCCCAAATCGGTCAAGGTGATCGTGTCAGTGATTCCATCGGTGCGCGGTAAGATCGCCTGTACCGTCGCCCCGGCCAGACCGGATGCGCCATTGGTCAGGGTTGCTGTCAATGTTGCCGTGTTGCCTACCTGGTACAACTCCTGGTTTGCCCCGGCCGCCAGCGTGCGTGCCGTCTCCATCCACACACTGGTGTGATAGCCACTACCCGTGGTGGGGGTCGTGGCGCCGCCCATCCACAACGTCCAGGGGCCGGGGACCGTCTGCGTGAAGGCATAAGCGGCCCAGGCGGGCTGCTCTCCGCTGGCAGCGGCTGTTGTGAAGCTCACGATGCCGGGATTGGCGGCCGCGTAGGCTGGTGTAATCAAGACGCCTGACGGATTGGTGAGAGTATAAGCCAGGGCGCCATCCAGCCAGGAGAGCATGAACACACTGTGTTCGCTGGTGTCAACCGCCACGGTGTAGCAAACCACCTGACCCTGTTGCACGGAGCCAACCCTATCTTGGGTGTGACCGGACAGAATAGGATCGTTGGCCGGGCCGAAGCCTTGCGACAGCACGTCCGCGTCGGCGCAGTTTCCGCTCAAACCCAAGCCACGGCGAATACAATCGTAGCGGGTGGCGCCGGTGAAATAGCCGCCGTGGTCGCTGGACGTCTGCAAGCGTTGCACCTGGCTGCCGCTGACAGCCGTGCCAACCGGCCAGTAGCGACCCGTCGCACTGGCGAGCCCCACCCAGCTGTCGTTTAGTCCCTCTGAGAGCAGCCAACGCAGGCTGCTCGCGTCGCTCCATGTGCCGCCGATGAGGGTGTAGGGAACGTTGCTGGCGCGCGTATGGTAGATCCAGTTCAACGCTACCATGTTCGTGAACTGACAGAGGGCCGGCTGGAAACCGCAAACGATCGTTGCCCCTACAGGAATCGGGTAGATAAGGGCCGCAGGGTAGTTGACGCCCCCATGCGGCGATCCGAGGGTGATCAGACGCTCGACATCACCCTGATACAGATTGGAATCCTCCAGGTAAATACGGCTGACCAGCCCCCCCATGCTATGACCGATGAGGATGACCTTGTCTTGCTGGGATTGAGATATGACCGATGCGACCTGGCGCTTGAGACAGGCGGCATTGACTTCCAGCGGCGGCGTGTAGGACCGATGCGTCTGGAGGCTCGCCACGTAGACGGGGTAGTGATCATTATTCAGACGGCCAGCCACATCGGCCCAGGAGCTGTGCGCTGGGTTAGAGCTATCAAAGGGCGCCGCCGTCAAGGTACAGTCACGACCCTGGTCTTCAGGGTACGCGCCTAACCAGCCGTGCACGAGCAGTACGGGGTAATGAACCGCCGGGTTTGGCGTTGGCTGCGGCGTGGGCGTCGGATACGCCGTGGGCGTGGGCGCTGGTGGCGGCGGAGTTGGACCGGGTTGGCCGGCCACGCCGGTCCAGAGCGCGATGCGTGATGATGGCTTGCCCCCCGCGGTGGTGAACGAACCCCCGGCATAGAGGTTCGCCTGCCCGTCAACCGCCAGGGCAGATACCGGACTGTCCATGCCAGAGCCGAGGGCGTGCCAGGCACTGCCGTCCCAACGCGCAATGTAGTTGGCGCTCACGCCCCCCGCGGTGGTGAAGCTGCCCCCGGCGTAGAGGTTCCCCTGCCCGTCCACCGCCAGAGCCTCTACGTAATGGTTCATGCCGGAGCCAAGGGCGTGCCAGGCGCTGCCGTCCCACCGCGCAATGTAGTTGGCGTTCACGCCCCCCGCGGTGCTGAAGTAGCCCCCGGCATAGAGGTTCCCCTGCCCGTCCACCGCCAGGGCCTCTACGTAATGGTTCATGCCGGAGCCGAGGGCGTGCCAGGCGCTGCCGTCCCAGCGCGCAATGTAGTTGGCGCTCACGCCCCCCGCGGTGGTGAAGCTGCCCCCGGCATAGAGGTTCCCCTGCCCGTCCACCGCCAGGGCCTCTACGTAATGGTTCATGCCGGAGCCGAGGGCGTGCCAGGCGCTGCCGTCCCAACGCGCAATACCGTTGGCGCTCACGCCCCCCGCGGTGGTGAAGTAGCCCCCGGCGTAGAGGTTTCCCTGCCCGTCCACCGCCAGGGCACGTACCCCATCGTTCATTCCGGAGCCGAGGGTGTGCCAGGCGCTGCCGTCCCAGCGCGCAATGTAGTTTGCGCTCACGCCCCCTGCGGTGGTGAAGGCGCCCCCGGCGTAGAGGTTCCCCTGCCCGTCCACCGCCAGGGCGTAGACATATGGATAGTTAACGTATCCACCCATGCCGGAGCCGAAGGCGTGCCAGGCGCTGCCGTCCCACCGCGCAACCCGGTTGGCGCTCACGCCCCCTGCCGTGGTGAAGGCGCCCCCGGCGTCGAGATTCCCCTGCCCGTCCACCGCCAGGGCATATACCCCATCGTTCATGCCGGAGCCGAGGGTGTGCCAGACGCTGCCGTCCCAGCGCGCAATACGGTCGGCGCTCACGCCCCCCGCAGTGGTGAAGTCGCCGCCGGCATAGAGGTTGCCCTGCCTGTCCACTGCCAGGGCAAGAATGAATGGATAGTATCCACCCATGCCGGAGCCGAGGGGGTACCAGGCGCTGCCGTCCCACCGCGCAATGTAGTTGGCGTTCACGCCCCCCGCGGTGGTGAAGTAGCCCCCGGCATAGAGGTTCCCCTGCCCGTCCACCGCCAGGGCATATACCCAACTGTCCATGCCGGAGCCGAAGGCGTGCCAGGCGCTGCCGTCCCAACGCGCAATATAGTTGCTCCCGGCATAGAGGTTGCCTTGCCCGTCCACCGCCAGGGCAAATACGTAACTGCCCATGCCGGAGCCGAGGGGGTGCCAGGCGCTGCCGTCCCAGCGCGCAATGTAGTTGGCGCTCACGCCCCCCGCGGTGGTGAACAAACCCCCGGCATAGAGGTTGCCCTGCCCGTCCACCGCCAGGGCTGCTACCCCATCGTTCATACCGGAGCCGAGGGCGTGCCAGGCGCTGCCGTCCCAGCGCGCAATCCGGTTGGCGCTCTCGCCCCCTGCCGTGGTGAAGTAGCCCCCGGCATAGAGGTTGCCTTGCCCGTCCACCGCCAGGGCACGTACCAGACTGTCCATGCCGGAGCCGAGGGCGTGCCAGGCGCTGCCGTCCCAGCGCGCAATCCGGTTGGCGCTCTCGCCCCCTGCCGTGGTGAAGTAGCCCCCGGCATAGAGGTTGCCCTGCCCGTCCACCGCCAGGGCACTTACCCAACTGTCCATGCCGGAGCCGAGGGTGTGCCAGGCGCTGCCGTCCCAACGCGCAATGTAGTTGGTGCTCACGCCCCCCGCGGTGGTGAAGCGGCCCCCGGCATAGAGGTTGCCCTGACCGTCCACCGTCAGGGCATTTACGTAACTGCTCACGCCGGGATAGCCAAAGCCGTCAGCCCAGTATTCGTCCCCCGGGTCGGAGGGCGCAAAGCGTAGCGTGCCACTGGGTGCGCTAATGAGTTGATAACCGGTTGGGTCAAGGCCGCCGGCAAAGCCGGTCGGCAGGTCCAGTGTCCCGTCCGGCTGTAAGAAGTCGGCCACAGAGGGCGCCGCCACGCGGTGCAACGCCGAAGGCGCGACCGCAGCCACAGACGTCGCCACATGCGGCGACACGCTAATAACCGCCCAGAGCACGACAACCAGGAAATAAGCGACCAGTCGTTTCGTCCACATTTGGGACCTCCATATGGGGAAAACTCCCTCAGTTCTGAATCCGATAGTCCAACAAATGAGGCTCTTTTTGCAGAAGCTCAAGCAATACCTTGGTCGAACCGGAGGGCGAACGTTTGCCTTGCTCCCATTGGCGCACTGTGGACGCGCTGACGTTCAGGGCCTTGGCGAAGACGATCTGACTCAGCCTGGTCTTCCTCCTGATTTCTTGAATATGGACAGGAGACATTTCAACCTCTGGGACGATGACCCCGAGGTCGTCGAGTTGTTTCTTGGTGAATGTGGTGGGAAGGCCCAAGTCTACAAGACCCTGGACGGTCTCGCCGATGGCCTCGCGAATACTACTTCTCATCGGATCCCTCCTCGATTCTGCACAGTTCCTCGTTACTCTATCACATTTTCCCATGCCCGAACTGGTCGTTTTGGCGGCTGACGAAAATGGGCAGATCACCGCCGTCAATCATTAGTCCAACAGATTATCCATCATGCGGCTCAGCGGCTTCCAGACCAGCGCACTCAGGACGTTGGATACGAGCCACCACACCGCGACCCCCACCATGTACCGGGTTCTCCCGGCGGGTAGAAACTGCGACACGGCCCAGAACACCGCGCCGAACGTGAAGCCGTAGCAGGCAGTCCAATAGGCGGCTTTCAGCGTGGCCTGGCTCACCGCCCGCGAGGGCGAGTAGATGCGTTCGTAGGCCACCAGGTGTTCCCAAAGCATGTACGCTGCGTACAGGATCAGCACTACGCCGATTACGACACGATCCCACGGCACGTTCAAATACCACACCATGCGCTGATTATAGTGAATATGCGGGATGGGGGCCAACTGACAGCAGGTGGGGAGAAGAGCGGAGCGAGAAAGTACATTAACCCATCGTCCCGCGCCTGACCCAGGGTGGCGAGCCATGTAGCGACGTACTCAGGCGCAATCCTGGGATTGGCATGCGTAAACACCTTGACGCTTGGCGGATTATGTGTATAATTAAGGCACAATAGACTGTGCCTAATGGAGTGCACCATGACGCTTGCGTCTGCTTCTGTCCGTATGAACGTATTGCTGCCGGCCGATGTCGCCAGGGATCTGCGCGCACAGGTTCCCCCGCGCAAGCGGGCGCGCTTTGTGGCCGAGGCGGTGGCACGCGAGCTGCGCCGCCTGGAGCTGCAAGCGGCGCTGGATGACAGCGCGGGAGCCTGGGAGGACGCCGATCATCCCGAACTGATTGACGGTGCGGCGATTGACCGCTGGATTGCGGAAGGACGCGCCCAGATGAACTGGGATCGCCGTGAGGAGAGTTAGCGATGCCGGCCTACCTGCTGGATACCGGCATTCTGATTCGCCATTTGCGCAAGCGCCCCGGCTATCGTGAGCTCGTGCAGCGGTTGAACCAGGGCGGCGACGTCTACATCTCCGCCTTCACCCGTGTCGAGGTGCTGCGCGGGATGCGAGACCACGAACGCGCTCGCACCTTCGTCCTGCTCGACAGCTTCTCGACGCACGTCATTGACCGCAGCACGGCTGATCAGGCCGGCGAATGGCTGCGCGCCTGGCAAGCCCGCGGGATCCTTCTGGGCGGGCCGGACGCCGTGATCGCGGCCTCAGCCCTGCAAGCCGGCGCGGCGTTGGTCACCACCAATGCGCGTCATTTTCCCATGCCCGAACTGGTCGTTTTGGCGGCTGACGAAAATGGGCAGATCACCGCCGTCAATCATTAGTCCAACAGATTATCAATCATGCGGCTCAGCGGCTTCCAGACTAGCGCACTCAGGACGTTGGATACGAGCCACCAGACCGCGACCCCGACCATGTACCGGGTTCTCCCGACGGGCAGAAACTGCGACACAGCCCAGAAAACCGCGCCGAACGTGAGGCCGTAGCAGGCGGTCCAATAGGCGGCCTTCAGTATGGCCTGGCTCACCGCCCGCGAGGGCGAGTAGATGCGTTCGTAGGCCACCAGGTGTTCCCAAAGCATGTACGCCGCGTAGAGGATCAGCACTACGCCGATCACAACACGATCCCACGGCACGTTCAAATACCACACCATGCGCCACGCTACCCGGCGACGAACCGCCCATCGTCCAGCGCCTGCGCCTGGCCCAGGGCGACGAGCGTGGCGAGCCAGTCGGCGACGCGGGCCGGTGAAGCCCCGCTGAACGCGGCGGCTACTTCGGCCGCGCGGACCGGCCGGCCGGCGGACGCAGCCAGCGCACCGCGCACCGCGGCCGCCTGCGCGGCCATGCCCTCAGGCCAGGCGCGCAAGACTGCCGCAACCTCCCCGGCTTCTGCTTCTTCGATCTGCAGCGCGGCCTGCTGCGCCTGGGGCGCGGACCCGGCCGGCGCCTGGTAGTCCGGCCGCAGCCAGCGAATCAGGCCGGACGCCTCTTCCGCGGCCCGCGCCGCGTTGAGCGCGACCAGCCGCGCCAGAATCTCCTCATCGGGCAGACCTTGTCCTGCGCCTGTCGCAGGATCGGCCGGCCAGCCGTACGCTTCGGCGACGGCCGCGTCCAGGTCGTCGTGCAGCTGCTTGAGGATCGAGACCAGCCCTTGCGCGTGGATGATCTTGTCCTTGGCGGTCAACGCCTCGCCGCCGCGCAGCTTCGCCAGCACGTTGTACAGGTCGGTGAGGGTCAGCCTGGGGTGTTGAGCCTGCTGGCGCTTGCGGTGCGCATCCAACTCCTCAGCCAGGGCGCGGATGCGGGTCTTTTGCGCATCGGTGGCGGCGGGGAAGGGAAATTTCTCGAAGCAAGCGGTCTTGACGTAGACCGGCCTGTCCTCAAGCCTGCTGCCTGTCCGCATAGCCCAGGTGACGTGAATACTACTGGAAAGGACACCCAGAAAATAAGCGTCATCGAGAGCAATGTTGATCAACTTATTGTCGGGTAGAACCTCAGCATCTAGGAAGACAAAGATGCGATGCTTGGATGTCTCCACTGTAGCAATGTAACGGTGAAGACCTCGCAACGCTGATCTGAGCTCTGTGTTCTTTCGGCCAAACAGCCACCAGTTTTCTCGTCTATACCGCTCTTGGTTCTGATCTCTCTCGGGCTTAACTCGCTCCAAGACTCGTTGATAGACTGCTGGGAAGCGCTGTCTCACCTCTTCGGCAGTTAATCCGTCCAGATCAATAACCATGAGGCCACGAGAGGTTTGCGCAATATCTCGTCCGTTTCGATAGTGGCGAATATGCTTCTCTAACCCAGTGATTGATCCAAGACCGAGAGCTACAGCTTCGGAAGGTGTCACCAGGAATCCGGCGCCGTGTAACTTCACTCCCGTATTGCTGATCGCAGAGTTGGCGCGTAGGGCAGATGAACGACCGACCTCTACGCCGATATTCAAATCAGACAAAATCATACCTGATCTTGCCCGAAGTTGGACGGTTATCTCGCCATCTGTACCGCTGGACTCTCCTGTCACCTCGCACACAACTCCGGCTCGGTCTCCGAACTCCGCAACAGTCATGGCTACTCTAACAGCAGCACCATCAGCGCTATCAACCCACGGATGATCGGGAATGGCAAACACAAGCGAGAGTTGCGGGGTGCTGTTGATATAGTGCTCCAACACTTGTCGGTTTAGAGGCTGGCGCAGGCTGTTGGTGGTGATGAATCCAAACCGACGTATCTTGCCGGTGCGCACCAATTCCGCTGCTTTGTCCCACCAGAACATCACATAGTCGGCCGAACCTGGCACGTTGGAATATGCCCCACGGAGCGCTTCGACGTAACCATCGCCCAAGAACCCGCGCATCCGCCAGTTCCCGATGAACGGCGGATTGCCCACGACGAAATCGGCCGGCGGCCACGCGGCCGGCCGCGGGTTGAGGTAGCGCCAGGCGGGCATGCGGGCGGTTTCGTCGGGCACCGGTTCGCCGGTGACGGGGTGCAGCCTGGTCGTGCGGCCGTCCCAGCGCGTGACCGGCCGGCCTGCGGCGTCCAGCAGCGGCTCGACCGCGTCCCACGCCAGCATCGCGTCGCGGCACTCGATGTTGTGGAAGCTGCGGATGATCGGCTCGGCCAGGTGCGCCAGGTCGCCCTCGGTGCGCAGGCGCCACTGCAAATAGCCGATCCACAGCACCAGTTCGGCGATGGCCGCGGCGCGCGGGTTCACCTCGATGCCCAGGAATTGGCGTGGGGAGACGGTGACGCTCTCCACGTCGAGCAGCATCTGGCTGCCGCCCACCTGCCGGCGCACCTCCAGCACCTCGGCCTGCAGGCGCATCAGGTGCTCCAGGCTGACGTAGAGGAAGTTGCCCGATCCGCACGCGGGATCCAAGACCCGGATGCTCGCCAGGCGGCGCTGGAAGGCCTCGATCTCGGCCAGCGCCTTCTTGCTCTCGCCCTCATCGGTCAGGCGCGCGGCCGCGGCCTGCACCGCCTCCCACTCAGCGCGCAGCGGCTCGACCAGCGCGGGCAGCACCAGGCGCTCGACGTACGCGCGCGGGGTGAAGTGTGCGCCCAGCTTGTGGCGTTCGGCCGGATCGAGCGCGCGTTCCAACAGCGTGCCAAAAATGGCTGGCTCGACGTCGCGCCAATCGGCCTGCGCGGCTTCGATCAGCAGCTGCAGCTGATCTGCGGTCAGCGGCAGCGCGCTGGCGTCCGCGAACAGCCCGCCGTTGAAGTGCTTGATCGGCGCGCGCAGCGCCAGCGAGAAGCCGCCGGCCGCCATCGCCTGCCACAGCTCGCGCACAAAAACCGGAAAATGGGCTACGCTGTGGCGCGCATCGGCCAGCAGCTGCGTGAAGCTGCCGGTTGGCAGCAGCCCCACATCCTCGGCGAACATCGTGAAGAGGCAGCGCATCAGAAACTGGGCCACGGCCTGGGGATCGAACTTCCCCTCCAGCGCCCGCGCCAGCCGCGCCAGGCGGTCGGCGATGTCGCGCGTCACGCGCGCGCTGCGCCGGCTGGGGTCCAGGCTCATCGGATCGAGCCAGACCTGGCGCAGGAGTGCGCGCACGTCCGGGTCGGCCAGCTCGGCCAGCTTGAGGCGGTAGTGGGCTGGATCAGGAAAGGGGACGTAGTTGCCGCCGCTGCGCGTGAATTCGCTGTACAGCGCCAGGCTGTCGCCTACGTCGGCCACGATCAGGAAGGGCGGCCGGCCGCCGTCGGCGACCTCGGCCGGGGGCAGGTTGCGCGCGTACGACTGCGCCTGCTGCCGCGCCCGTTCCATCGCCGTGTCCCAGGACGCGGCCCCGCGCAGGGCCGCGCCGCGCTTGCGCGCCCGGCTGGCCGACTGTCCGGCCAGCGACAGCGCGGACGCGCCCGCCTCCGCGTCGCGGCCCTGCTTGGCCTCCAGCACGAAGCAGCCGCGACGATAGAGGTCTATGCGACCGGTCGCGCCGTGGGGCAGCGGCACCGCTTTTTCGAAGACGTAGGCGTTGGCGGCCTCATCGGGCGTGGTCGGCTGCGGACGCGCGACTTCCAGCACGTCGCACAGCTCGGAGAGGAAGAGCTGATAGTTGGCGCGCTCGGCCGCGCCGGAGGCAGCCCAGCGCGCGATGAAAGGGGCAACGAGGGTCGGTTGGTCGGTCATGATTATTCAGTATAGAAATTTCGTTGGCTACAATTTCACCCACACCAGCCGGTCGAAGCCGAGCGCCACGATGGCGAAGGTGTGCAGACGCAGCTTGGCGCCATAAACGGCATGGAGCGTGGCGCGGTAGCCCACGGCCTTGCGCGTCGCCTCGGCCAGCGCCGCCGCAACCAGGGGCAGGCCAGCCAGTTCCTCACGGGGCGTCGCTTTGACCGCCTCGCCGGTCAGGCCCAGGTCGCTCAGTGGGATGTACTTGAACTCCAGCAGCGCATCTTGCAGCGTGTACTTGCGCATATCCGGCCGCACGATCAGGGTGGCGACTTTCGGAGAAAGCGCCGTCATGTCCGCATAGCTACGCGCCAGGGCCGGCTCCGAATCGGTTGACAAAGGGGTTGAACAGCGACAGACCCGCAATCCACTTGAAATCGTCCGTATTTCGGGTGACAAGGGTGAGATTGCGTGCCAGAGCCGTGCCAGCCACCAGCGCGTCTCCGAGGCTCATCTTGCGTAGTCGCCGAAGCTTGACGGCTTGCTCCAGGACATCTTGAGACAAGGGCAAGACTGGCGCAGCAGCAAAGAACACCTCAAAGTGCTGCCGCTCTTCCTCGGTCAAACGATGATAGCCAAGCACTTCGACGTAACTCACTGCCGACACAGCGGGGGTGTTCTGCGCAATGAACTGGCGCAATGCCTCATGGGTTGGCTGCGCCGCATAGATAATGATGTTACTGTCAATGAGCATCATACTTCCCTGCCCGGCAGCATTCGATCAACGCGCACTGTCCGTTCCCAAGCGCCTGCGTCACCAATATCCCCGAGGGCGTTGATCTCGGCCAGTATTCGCAGGGCCGCAGCCATCCGTGCGCCCTGGCTTTCCACATCTTCACTGGCTGCAACCGGTAGCTCATCCAATACGGTTACGTATACCGCGACGGCTTGGTCGGTCGGAATTCGCTCACGCACATCCCCGCGCCATTCAAGATAGTTGCCCCGCAGGATCGCTCTGTACGTTGAAAGTACTGCTTGTGTTGCCATAGCGCCCTCCTTGATTCATGCATGATGAACCTCATCAGCATCGTAGCCTGTGTATTATACGCCAAACAGAGGCTGCGCGGCAATTGATGGGCAGGACGCAGATAAACGCAGGCTGATCTGCGTCCTACTCGGGAACCTCGTAAATGGTTACGCTGCCAGATGGCATTCTGGCTAGAGTCATGTTACAATATCCCAGGGCGATACGATTCGCTAACCAGACGCATTACGAAAGGAACATTCTCATGGCACGGATTGCAATCCACGGTTTTGGTCGCATTGGGCGTTCGCTGATGAAGGTGGCGCTCAAGAACAACCTGTTCACACCGGTCTCGATTTCGGACATCAAAGACATTCCGACGTTGGCCGCGTTGTTCGAGGTTGACTCCAACTACGGCCGCTGGGGCGAAGACGTTAAAGCAACGAACAATGGCTTCGTCATCGGCGGGCGCGAGATTCTCTACTTCGACTCGATGAAGGCCCTGCCCGACTGGCGGGCGCTGGACATTGATCTGGTCATTGACTGCACCGGCCGCGCCACCACGCGCGCGGGCGCGCAGGCTCATCTCGATGCAGGCGCCAAGCGGGTGCTGGTCAGCGCGCCGAGCAAGACGCAGGCAGACTGCGACGCCGTGCTGCTGCCGGGCATCAATCTTGACACCTTCGATCCGGCGAAGCACAAGATCGTCAGCATGGCGAGCTGCACCACCAACGCGCTCGCCCCGGTCGTCAAGGTGGTCATCGAAAACTTCGGCATCAAGTACGGGCTTTTCTCGACCATCCACGCCTACACCAACACGCAGTCGCTCACGGACCAGCCGATGAAGGATCGCCGCGATTCCTGGGCCGCGACCGAGAACATCATTCCGTCTTCGTCCGGCGCCGCGCGCGCCTTGTCGTTCATCTGGCAGGGCCTGAAGATCACCGGCAAGGCGTACCGTGTGCCTACCCGCACTGGCAGCATCGCCGAGCTGAACCTGCTTACCGAGCGACCGGTGACCGCACAAGAGGTCAACGACGCCTTCCGTCAGGCTGCCGCCGTGGCGCCGCTGAAGGGCATCATGGGCGTGTTGGAAGATGAATGGGCCTCGTCCCGCATTGTGGGCGACCCGCATTCGTCCATTGTGGACCTGCCGCTGACCGTGGTGCAGGGCGATTTGCTCTCCGTCGCCGCATGGTACGACAACGAGATGGGCTACTCGACGCGCCTGGCCGAAACCGCCGCGCTGCTCGCCCGCTAACCAGCGCCATCGCCCGACAGGGCGTCGCCAACGTGACCAGGACTTACGCACTCAAGCTCTCAGACGGTCCGCGACCCTCGTTTGGTCGCTCGAAGAGCAAGAAATTCTAACGCAAAGACGCATAGACTCAGAGCCGCAAAGCGTTTATTGGCGTCTTTGCACCGTGGCGCCTTTGCGTTGAAGCATTTGGTTCCGGCTTGTCCGCGTTAGGTCGCAGATCGGCTGGGAGCCTCTGTGGTGTAAGTCCTGGTAACGACTGACCTCCTGCCAGGATGAGGTAAACTGCCTGGGGAGAAACGAAGATGTCAAACACGCCCGTAACGGCGATTGGGGTCCTCACCAGCGGCGGCGACGCGCCCGGTATGAACGCGGCGCTGCGCGCGGTGGTTCGTACGGCGCTGAACCGCGGGGTCGCGGTCTACGCCATCTTAGAAGGCTACCAGGGGATGGTGGACGGCGGAGACCGCATCCGCCAGATGACCTGGGATGACGTCAGCGGCATCATGCAGCGCGGCGGCACCGTGATCGGCACCGCGCGCTGCGCTGCGTTCCGCACGCGAGAAGGCCGGCTGCTGGCGGCCAAGCACCTGCTGGAACGTGACATTGACCGCCTGGTAGTCATTGGCGGCGATGGCAGCCTGAGCGGGGCGAACGAGTTTCGCCAGGAATGGACCTCGCTGCTGGCGGATTTGGTGCAAAGCGGCGCGGCGACCGCCGAGCTGGCGGAACGTCACGCGTACCTCAACATCGTCGGCCTGGTCGGCTCCATTGACAACGATTTTTACGGCACCGACATGACGATCGGCGCGGACACGGCACTGCACCGCATTACCACGGCGCTCGATCAAATCAGCAGCACCGCGGCCAGCCATCAGCGCAGCTTCGTCGTGGAGGTGATGGGGCGCAATTGCGGCTACCTGGCCCTGATGAGCGCGCTGGCCAGCGGCGCTGAATACTGCCTGATCCCGGAAAACCCGCCCGATACAGACGATTGGGAAACCCACATGTGCGACGTGCTCAAGGCCGGCCGCGCCGCAGGCCGTCGCGACCTGACCGTGGTCATCGCCGAAGGCGCGCGCGACCGCAACGGCAATCCCATCACCAGCGAGCATGTGCGCCAGGTGTTGGCCGAGCGCTTGCATGAAGACGTGCGCGTCTCCATCTTGGGGCACATTCAGCGCGGCGGCGCGCCCAGCGCGTTCGACCGCTGGATGAGCACCCTGGTCGGCTCCGCGGCCGTGGATGAGCTGCTGGCGGCCGGGCCGGAGAGCGAACCGCAAATGATCGGCATGCGCTATAACCGCATCCGGCGCCATCCCCTGATGGAGTGCGTCGCGCAGACGCGCGAAGTGCCCAAGGCCATCGCCGCGCACGACTACGAACGCGCGATGAATCTGCGGGGCAACAGCTTCAATGAGGCGCACCGCACGTTTCGCACGCTGCTGCGGGCCTTACCGCACGCGCCGCAGCCCGGTCAGCGACGCCTGCGCCTGGCTATTTTGACGGCCGGCGCCGCGGCGCCCGGCATGAACACCGCCGTGCATGCGGCGGTGCGACTGGCCATTGACCAGGGACATATCGCCCTGGGGGTTATGAACGGTTTTCAGGGCTTGCTTGACGGCCAGATCAAAGAACTCGATTGGATGAGCGTGCACGGTTGGGGCGCCGTGGGCGGCACGCTGCTTGGCTCCAGCCGAACGTCGCCCGAAGGCCCCGACCTGGCGATCGTAGCGCGCACCCTGGAGGAACATCAGGTTGACGGTCTCTTGGTGATTGGCGGCTGGCTGGCGCATCGCGCGGCGTACAATCTGCATGCCGCACGCGCGGACTACCCCGGCCTCAACATCCCCATCATCTCCCTGCCCGCGTCCATTGATAACAACCTGCCCGGCAGTGAAATCAGCATTGGCGCGGACACCACCCTCAACAGCATCGTCGAGGTGGTGGACAAGATCAAACAATCGGCCGTGACCACGCGCCGCTGTTTTGTCATCGAAGTGATGGGGCGGCGCTGCGGCTACCTGGCCATGATGAGCGGCCTTGCCACCGGCGCGGAGCGCGTCTATTTGCCTGAGGAAGGCATCACGCTGCGCGATCTGGAAGCCGACCTGGGCGAGATGACCCAAGCCTTCCGGCGCGGTAAGCGGCTGAGTCTGGTGATCCGCAACGAAAACGCCAATCCGTTGTACACCGCAGGTTTCATTTGTTCCTTATTCGAGCAAGAGGGCGGCGGCCTCTTCGATGTGCGTCAGGCCATCTTGGGTCATATGCAGCAGGGCGGCGACCCTTCGCCGTTCGACCGCATTCAGGCCACGCGGCTGGCCGCGCGCTGCCTGGCCTTCCTGGTCGAAGAGGCCGGAAAGGGCGCGGCGACGGGCGCGGTCATTGGCTTGCAGAACGGCCATGTCACGATCCACGACATGGAAGAGATGCCCGCGCTGGCTGACCGCGCGAACATGCGGCCAAAAGAGCAGTGGTGGTTGGATCTGCAGCCGATTGCGCGACTGATGACTCAACTCAGCGACGCCGCTGAGGCAGGGGCGTGAAGCCTGAGCGCAGAGAATTCTCACACGAAGCCGCAAAGACACAAAGAAATCGGTTTGGGTCTCAGGGTCTTAGTGTCTTGGTGTGGGTCATTTATTCGGTTCTGAGTTTTATGGGTTAGGGAGGGTTATTCTCATGTCAACGTTGAAAGATCTCATGCCGGCTGGCGTCGTCGTGGGCGACGATGTGCAGAAGGTATTTGCTTACGCCAAAGCGCATCACTTCGCGCTGCCCGCGGCCAACTGCACGGGCACCAACACGGTGAATGCCGCACTGGAGACCGCCGCGGAGTTGGACACGCCGATGGTCATCCAGTTTTCTAACGGCGGCGCAGCCTTCTATGCGGGCAAAGGGTTGAGCAACAGCGGCCAGCGCGCCGCGATTGCCGGCGCCATCGCGGGAGCGATGCACGTCCATCAGCTCGCCGAAGCGTACGGCGCACGAGTGCTGGTGCACACGGATCACTGCGCCAAGAAGCTGCTGCCCTGGGTAGACGGTCTCTTGGACGCGGGTGAGGCGTACTACAAGACGCACGGCAAGCCCCTCTTCAGTTCGCACATGCTGGACCTGTCAGAAGAGCCGCTGCCCGAGCTCGTGGAGATATGCAAACGCTACCTGGAGCGCATGAGCAAGATGGACATGACGCTTGAGTTCGAGTTGGGCATCACCGGCGGCGAAGAAGATGGCGTGGACAACACGGGCGTCAGCAGTTCCCGGCTTTATACGCAGCCGTCCGAGGTGGCGTACGCGTATGAGGAGCTGATGAAGGTCAGCCCTCGCTTCACCATCGCCGCGGCCTTCGGCAACGTACACGGCGTTTACAAGCCGGGCAACGTGAAGCTGCGCCCGGTGATCCTGCACAACTGCCAGGTCTACATCCAGGAGAAGTACGGCACGCCGGAAAACCCGCTCAACCTGGTCTTCCACGGCGGCTCTGGCTCCACCTTGGCGGAGATCCGGGAAGCCGTTTCGTACGGTGTGGTCAAGATGAACATTGACACCGACCTGCAATGGGCTTTGTGGGAAGGCATCAAGAATTACTACGTCAAGAACGAAGGCTACCTGCAAGGTCAGATCGGCAACCCGAAAGGCCCGGACGAGCCGAACAAGAAGTACTATGACCCACGCATCTGGCTGCGCGCGGGCGAGGAAGGCTTCAAAGCGCGGCTGCGGCAGGCCTTCGAAGAACTGAACGCCGGCGCCTGAGAGTTGCCGCCCCCCGATCAGTTCCAAACCTGACCAGTTTTTGACCACAGAGATCACAGAGAACGCAGAGAAGCTGCCAATTTGTGATCTCTGTAGTTTTTGTGGTTGAACGCGTCTCAACGCCACTGGTTGAGCCAGCGCACCTGGCCCGGCCAGTCGGCGGCGCTGGTTTGCGAAAGCATTGAATCGAGACTAGCAATCAAATCCGAAAGCGTCCAATCCTGCTGGTTAGCAAGCACAATGCCGCCATGCCCCGGATACTTGCGGGCCAGGCGCATGAAGTCAGCGATGTTGAACGTGAGGATGCAGCGTCCCTGCGCCGTCGCGACCAGCAGCTGCTGCTCGTCGCTGGCATCCAGCGGCATCCATGCACACGGTGTGCGTGTGACATCGTGCCCTCGTTCTGATAACACTTTCAGTAAGGTACGATAGGAAGCATCGGCGTCGAGATGCAGTCGGGGTCTAGCCATGCGGTTCCTTGCTCAGGCGCGCTTCCATCAGGATCTGGGATTCGATCTCTTGGCGATGGGCGCGTGCAAAAGCCAACGCCTCTTCGATCTGTTTCACCGGCACGCCGTATTCGTCGGCAATTTGAGCTGGCGTCATCTCCCACTGTTCGTTGGCGGTCACCGCGGCTTGCACGCGAATGCCGGTCCCACGTAGGACCGGCGTCGGAACACCGCTGGCGCCGCGCCGATAGGTCACCTGCGGGAAGCCAGGATCGTCCATCTGCTGATTGAGCGCGCCGACTTTCTCGGCCGTAGCCCAGAGAATGAACTGATTGAGGGAGACGCCTTGTTTCTGCGCCCAGGCTTCCGCTTCCTGTTTCAGTTGTTGGGGCAAGTTCAACGGATACCGTGACATGAGAATCCTCGCATTTGATGTTTCTGAAGATATCATATAACATATCACTGCATGCGTCAAGTCTCTGCTGTCACGCGAATTGTCGGAACATCCTTCAATAACACCTCGTTCGGCAAGATTCATCACATCCCTGGCAGTCAGGTGCGCGATAATCCCATCGGTTGACGGAGTCAAGAGTCAACGCAAACACAGACAGGAGATATGAAGAGATGAAACGCTTTGTCCTTCCCCTTTTGCTGCTGACCAGCCTGCTGCTGGCCGCATGCGGCGGCAGTTCTACGGCGGCGCCCACGAGTACACCGGAGCAGACCGCCCCCACCAGCGCGCCCGAAGTCAAGCCAACCACGGCCGCCGCGACAGCCGCGCCGGCGCCCACAGCCACCAGCGCGCCTGCGGCCACGGCCGCGCCGGTCGCGACCCAGCCGGCCGCGCCTGTTCTGCCCGTCGGCGATCCAAAGACCGTGGTAATCAAGGCGATCAAGTCGCAGCTCACAGCCGGGCCGAGTCGCACGCTGACACTGGTCGAAACCAGCGACAGCAAAATGCAGTTGACGTCAGAGATGGTGCCGCCTGACCGCCTGCACATCGTGATGGACAGCGACGGCAAGCGCGCGTCCGAGACGATCATCATCAGCGACACGATGTGGACACGCACGAGCGACGGCGCGTGGAACAGCGGCCCAGGCGGCGCGGCCTTGCTCTCGATGATGAGCGAGAAAGAGATTGACGCGACTACGAATTCCATCACCGATGTCAAGCTCGTCGGTCCTGAGCTGCTGAACGGCACGCCTACCTGGGTCTATACCTTCACCTCGGATCGCGCCGATCTGGGCGTCACGAGCCAGGTCAAGATCTGGATCGGCGCCCTCACGGGCCTGGTCCTACAGCAGCAGGCCGAAGGCGAAGTCGGGGGCGCCAAGAGCAAAACCACGCAGACTGTCACCTACGACCCCAGCATCAAGATTGAGGCGCCGACGAAGTAGGATTTCAGCCTGTCCGAGCAACCATGCTGTGAAATGAGGCTTCCGTAGTCCACCTGACTACGGAAGCCTCGTAGTTTGACAAGGCCGTCAGCTACGGTAAACTGGCGCAGACGCAACGCCATTAGCCAGCAAGAGAGACGCATGACGCAGACCGCACTGTTCGATGACCGTGATTTCTACCCGACGCTGCTTCAATTGGCGGTGCCTATCGCCATGCAGCAATTGGTGATGAGCGCGCTCGGCGCGGTGGATGTCCTCATCGTCGGTCAACTGGGCGCCACGTCGGTCGCGGCGGTCGGCCTGGCCAGCCAGATTCTCTTTCTGCTCCTGCTCTTTCATTTCGGCGTCGGCAGCGGCGCGGCCATCTTCTCTGCCCAATTTTGGGGACGCGGCGATCTGCTCAATGTGCGCCGCGTCCTGGGCCTGGCCTTGCTGATTGCGACCGGCGGCAGCATCCTCTTCACCCTGGCTGCGCTGCTGGCGCCCACCTTCTTGCTGCAGCTCTACACCAACGACCCGGCCGTGATCGAGCTGGGCAGCGGTTATCTGCGCCTGGCCGCGCTCAGCTACATTCCCACCGGCATCACCGGTATGTTTGGCATCATCCTGCGCACCACCGGTCATGTGCGCACGCCGATGGCCGTCAGCATCGGGGCGTTGGGGCTGAAGACCGCGCTGGCGTATGTTCTGATTTTTGGGCTGGCGGGGCTGCCGGCCCTGGGTGTCAACGGCGCCGCCATCTCCCTGGTGTTGGCGCGTACGTTAGAGTGCGCCATCCTGCTTTTCCTGGCCTATCGCTATCACTTGCCGGCCGCGGCCCGTGTGCGTGAACTGCTCGACATCAACCGCAGCCTGCTGGCGCAGTTCATGCGTACGTCCCTGCCGGTCATCGTCGGCGAAATCATCTGGTCGCTTGGCATCACGGTCTACTCGGCCATCTACGCCCACATTGGCACCGACTCCATTGCGGCCTACAACATTGCCGGCACGATCGAGGGTGTGGCGTTTGTGCCGTTCATCGGCCTGGGCAACGCGGCCGCGGTGCTGATCGGACAGCGCATCGGCGCGCAGGACACCGGCGCGGCCCGCCGTTTCGCCGTGCGTTTTCTACGACTGTCATTCGGCGGCGCGCTGATCGTTGGCCTGGTCATGTTCCTGGTGACGCGACCTGTACTCGGCTGGTACCGCATTTCCGCGCAGGCGCAAGCCGATGCCTGGGGGATTCTGATTGTCATGTCCGTCGTGCTGGCCATCAAGGCCGGCAACATGATGATGGTCGTCGGCATCTTGCGCAGCGGCGGCGATACGCGCTTTGCCCTGCTGGCCGACACAGGCCCCATGTGGGTCATCGGCGTGCCGCTGGCGCTGATCGGCTCCTTCGTTCTGCGCCTGCCAATCTACTGGGTGGTGCTGATGGTGATGAGCGAGGAGGCGACCAAGTTTGCCCTCAGCCTGTGGCGAGTCAGGTCCGGGCGGTGGGTCAATGATGTGGTGAGGACGCTGTAGAAAATGCGGAATGAGGAACAAGGAACGCTGAATGAGGAACAGGGAACGCTAAACGAGGAACAGGGAACGCTAAACAGCGTAGCCGGCATTCAGCATTTCTCGTTCAGCATTCAGCGTTCCTTAAGCGCCTGGTGGCCGCTGCTGCGCATCCTGGGCCTGGCGCTGCCGCCCTACCTGGCGCTGCAGAGCGGGCTGGTCAGCGCGCGCGCAATGGGCCTGGCCGAACTCGATTGGATTCAGCGCTTTGGTCAGGGGTTGGCTGTCAGCGGCGCGCTGGTGCTGCTGCTGCTGGCGGCGAGCTGGCAGTTTCGCCATGTCAACGCGGCCGATCCTGCGCCATCACCCTGGCGCTTGCTGCTGCCGTTGGAAGCGGCCGCCGCGCAGCTCATGTGGGCGCTGCTGCGCGTCGCCGGCGCCTGGTTTCTGCGCGACCGGGGAATGGGCGTCCTGGAGGCAGCGTACGCGGGCGCGTGGTTGGGCCTGATCTTGCTCTACGTTGCATGGGCGGTTGACCCGGTCTGGCGTGCGCGCCTTCGTCACCCGGCCAGCCAACGCCGTGAGCTTGTCGCCATCGCGCTGGCCCTGGCAACGACCGTGGTTTTTCTCGTGAGCGGGAATCTCTGGCTGTGCTGGGTGCTGCACATGATCGTCTTGGCGATTGTGTAGTCAATGGAGAGATCACATGCCGTACCTGACTGTGAACAACATTCGCCTGCGCTACGAGAGCTGGGGCGACGGGCCGCCGCTCATCATGCTGCATGGCCTCGGCTCGTGCGCGGATGACTGGGTATACCAGCTTCCGGAGCTTGGACGCTGCTTTCGCTGTCTCCCGCTCGACTTGCGCGGCCACGGTCTGTCAGACAAACCCGTGGGGCGTTACACTATGGCGCAGTTTGCCGCCGACGTGATCGGCCTGATGCAGGCCCTGGGCCTCGGCCCGGCGCACGTTATGGGACTGAGCCTGGGCGGCATGGTTGCTCAGCAGGTGGCCCTGGCGCGTCCGGACCTGGCGCGCAGCCTCGTCTTGATCAACACCATGCCTGGCCCCTGGCCGCCCACGCGTGACATGCTGCGTTCGGCGGCGCGCCGCCTGGCCGCGCTGCGCAGCCCGACGCACGACATGACCGACACCGCGACGCTCATTGCACGCACGCTGTTTCCTGAACCGGATCAGCGCCTGTTGTACAACTACACGGTTGAGCGCATGGCTGCCAACGATCCTCGTGCGTATCGCCAGAGTCTGCAGGCGATCACTCGTTTCTGGCCGGGCCGCTCCCTGCGCCGAATCACCTGCCCCACCTTGATCCTCGCGGGCGAACTTGACGCTGTGGTGCCGATGATTTACAAAGAGCGCATGCAGCGGGCCTTGCCCCATGCCACCCTGATGCGCATTCCGAACTCGCGCCATGCCAGCAACCTTGATCAGCCAGAAGTGGTCAATCAGGCCATCTTGGACTTCCTTTGCGCTGTGAATAGCTAGTTATGTCATTATTAAACCTGGAACCATCCGACGATCAACTCAGCATCACGCCCGAATTGGCGATTCCACTCAGCGAGCTGCGCTTTCGCTTCAGCCGCAGCGGGGGGCCTGGCGGCCAGCATGTCAACCGCACCGAAACGCGCGTGGAATTGCTGTTCGATGTGGCTCAATCGCCGAGTCTGACCGAGGAGCAGCGCCAGCATCTGCTGTCACGCCTGGGCAGCCAGGTTGACAGCGAAGGCGTCCTGCATATTGTTTCTTCCCTGACGCGCAGCCAGTACGACAACCGCGCAGACACCATCACCCGTTTTCAGGCCCTGCTGCGCCACGCGCTGCACCGCCCCCGCCGCCGTATCGCGACGCGTCCCGGCCGCGCCGCGGCCGAGCGGCGTTTACAAGCGAAACGTCAGCACAGCCAGCACAAACAAACCCGCCGCCGCGTCGATGTGGATGAATAGGTCCGGCATGGCCTGTATGTGGGTTGGCGGCCGGGCCATCTGCTCAACCTTGCGCAGGCCGGCCGGGTAAGGGGCCTGCGTCGTCGAGAGCGATGGCGGCTTGCCCAGTGATTCGTGCGGCAGCCAGCCTGCGCAAGGGCAGTCCCCTCGCAGGGCTGTGGCGGGAGATCTCAGAGGCACGCGGCGCGCTCGCACGTCAACGCTGCGATGTCCACGTTCCCCTGCGAGGGTTGGCGGCCGGGCCATCTGCCCAACCTTGCGCAGGCCCGCCGGGTAAGGGGCCTGCGCCGTCGAGAGCGATGGCGGCTTGCCCAGTGATTCGTGCGGCAGCCAGCCTGCGCAAGGGCAATCCCCTCGCAGGGCTGTGGCGGGATGATGATCTCAGAGGCACGCGGCGCGCTCGCACGTCAACGCTGCGATGTCCACGTTCCCCTGCGAGGGTTGGCGGCCGGGCCATCTGCCCAACCTTGCGCAGGCCCGCCGGGTAAGGGGCCTGCGCCGTCGAGAGCGATGGCGGCTTGCCCAGTGATTCGTGCGGCAGCCAGCCTGCGCAAGGGCAATCCCCTCGCAGGGCTGTGGCGGGATGATGATCTCAGAGGCACGCGGCGCGCTCGCACGTCAACGCTGCGATGTCCACGTTCCCCTGCGAGGGTTGGCGGCCGGGCCATCTGCCCAACCTTGCGCAGGCCCGCCGGGTAAGGGGCCTGCGCCGTCGAGAGCGATGGCGGCTTGCCCAGTGATTCGTGCGGCAGCCAGCCTGCGCAAGGGCAATCCCCTCGCAGGGCTGTGGCGGGATGATGATCTCAGAGGCACGCGGCGCGCTCGCACGTCAACGCTGCGATGTCCACGTTCCCCTGCGAGGGTTGGCGGCCGGGCCATCTGCCCAACCTTGCGCAGGCCCGCCGGGTAAGGGGCCTGCGCCGTCGAGAGCGATGGCGGCTTGCCCAGTGATTCGTGCGGCAGCCAGCCTGCGCAAGGGCAGTCCCCTCGCAGGGCTGTGGCGGGATGACGATCCTAAAATTTCCGCCTGGATCGCGTCAGACGCCAGCGAAACCACCAGGTGCGCTGCCAACGTTTCCACAGATCACTTGCCTGGGCGGCCGTCAACGCGGCCGCTGGGCCGCCATAGAGCGACGCTTCGCAGGCCTGGCTGATGCCGTGCAAAACCTGACGCACTTCGGCGGTCGCAACGATGGTGCGCGGCGTTTCGATCCGCTGCAGATGCGCGCTCAAGCCCTGGTCGAACTCACGCAGGGTTGCGCCGATCGCTGGCCGGTAGCCGAGCTGGCTGCCCCATTGCGCCAGGCGTTCGCATATCTCCGCGGCTGAGAGCGGCGCCCGCTGGCCGCGCGCCAGCAGCCACACGCCCATGGCCCCTAACGTGGCCGCAGCGGTCCATCCTGCCAGCGGCAGGGGCAAGGCAGATCGCGGCGCGAGCACGGCCGGGTTGTTGCTGGGCAGTTGATGCAAAGGGACGAGGAGAGGCCGTGCGGGTGTTGGCTCGAACGCCACCCACCCAACTCCCTCGAAGTAGACCTCCGGCCAGGAATGGGCATCAGCTGCGCTGACGAGCCAGACGCCTGGGGCTTCCTGGCGGCCGCTGGCATAACCAACCGCCAGGCGCGCCGGTAGCCCCACACCGCGCGCCATCATCACAAACGCGCTCGCGAAATAGTCGCAGTAGCCCCGGCGTAAGTCAAACAGAAACGCGTCCACCAAATCAGCCGATGGGGAAACCATTGGTACATCCAAATCGTACGTCAGGGTGCGCAAATACGCCTCGATCTGCAGCGCCTGATCGTAGGGGTTCGCGGCGTCGGCTGTGATGCTGCGCGCAAGGGTCGCAACCCGCGCCGGTAGGCTCGATGGTATTTGGAGATAATTTGATTGTTGATTTTTCGTAGATTTATTGACTATGCGAAGTAGATCAGTGTTCACCGGCGTCGCGCGACTGTCCACCGCCACGCGGCGCTGCGGCCGCTCGAATTCCAAACCAACCAGGTCGCCCCCCGGCCGCAAGATGGCGCGATAGGGCGCGCTGACCGCCTGCGCTTCGCCGACTGCTACCGCGACCTGCCAATCCCCCTCGCCTACCCAATCCACTGTTTGACGAATGTTCACGCCGGGCAGGCCTGCGTCCGGCCGAATGCCAGGGTCATGCCAGGATCGCCCCGCAGGCATATCCAACACCGTCAGGCGTTCCGCCTCCTCCAGCGCCCACCCTCGCCCCGTGTAGACCGCAAAGGTCGTTTCTTTCCAGTATGGCGTCCATGCGTTCACTGGTTGATAATCAATGGCTATGCGAAATAACACGCGCTTCGCCAAATCAGGCCCGCTGCCCATAAGCTCCTCCCGCGGCAGCCCGCTGCTTGGCGCAGCGCCTGCCAGGGGCGAACGCGCGGGCCGAATGACGCCCGGAAACGCAGCCCGCGCGGCCTCCTCAACAGGCTGCCACACCGGCCGCGCCAGGTTCCAGAAGGCATTCTCCACCGGTCGGAGCGCAATCGGCGGAGCCAATGCGGCCGCGGTCAAGGCTGCTGCCAACAGCACGGCGGCCGCGACCGTCTGATCGAACGCCACATCATCGGGATAGTCGCTGCCATGCTGCAGCCAGGTGCGTAACTGCGCCCGCCAGTGAACGACGGTGAGCAGGACCAACAGCAGCGCCAGGAACCCACCCACGTAGGCCGCCTGCCGGCCGGCAAAGAAGGCGCTCGCAGCGATCACCAGGCCTGTCGGGAAAACCGCGACCCACAGCCGGCTGCCGGCTGGTCGAAACAGCCAGAAGCCCAACCATGCGCTGGTTGTCCACACGAGCGCGGCCAGCAGCAGACGGAAGATGGTGGTGCTGGCGTCCGTCGCGCCCAGGCCTATCGCAAAGCTTTGCGCACGCCACACCGTCTGGCTGATGAGCGGGAGCCAAAGGTCGTGCGGAAATGGCGCGCCCGTAAACACACGCTGCCCACTCCACACGAGCGAGCGCACGATTTCCCACAGCGCCTGCCACACGGGCGGCAGCAACTGGCCGATGGCGTTGGCAACCAGCATGGCGCCGAGTAGGCCGCCGACCAAGAGCGTGGAAACGCCGCGCCAGGCGCGACGACTCAGCCAAAGACCGATCAGCGTCGCCCATAGCGCCAGGCCCCACAGAGAATCCGGCCGGCGCGTCCACGCCGCGGTCTCGATGGCGATAGGCAAGACGCAGGCCATTGCCAACGCCAGGAGCAGGAGCGCCCATCCCTCACGAGGGCGCAGGCGACGAATAAGCCACAGCAGCAGCCTGTCCACGTCTACACCTCTTCCTCGATGTCCACGTCAATCACGCGGCCGGTCGCCAGCGTGCGCAGCCCCATGCGCTTGCGCCGATAGGTCACGGCCGGGCGCAGGCTCATCAGGCGGCGATCAACTACGTGCGTGGTGACGCCGTGTTGCGCCAGGGCGCTGCGCAAGTCCAGGCTGGCAGGCGAGGGGGTGGTCGCAGCCGGTTGCGTGAAAGAGCCTGTGTCCAGGAGCAGGGCCGCCGTCGCCACGCCGCGGCCCTGCAAGTGCAGAAGGGGCGAGAGCCAATCGGCCCCGGTGCTCGGGGTGACCACGGCCAACGTGATGCCGCGCCCCAGGCTGCTGCGCACAGCCTCCAACGTGCGCGCCAGCGGCCAATCGGGCGCGGCCTGGACGCGCGCAAGTTCGTGCAGGATGCGCCAGAGTTGGGCCTCGCCGCGCTGCGGCGGGACCAGCACAGCCTCCTGCCCGAAGGCCGCCACCCCAACCGCGCGGTTGCGGCGCAGCCACTCCGCGGCCAGCGATGCAACCAGGACGATGGCGAACTCCTCGGTGCCATCCATGCCGTGGCCGACCTGCACCGCGGCGTCGAGGTCGAGCACGATCCAGAGGTCGCCGGCCGGTTCCTGGTCGAATTCGCGCACCATCAATGCGTCACGGTGCGCGGAAACACCCCAGGCAATATGACGCAAGCTGTCGCCCGGCGCATAATGCCGCACACTCGCAACGCTTAGCTCGCTTTCAAGGGCCTTGCGCATGGCACGCGCGCGACCGCTGGCCCCGCCGCGGGGCAGCTGCAGCGGAGGCAGAATAGCGACGCGGGGGTAGACCAGGATGGACTGCTCAACGGCGTAGGTCTGCTCTAGCCGGAAAAAGCCAAAGGGATCGGCCATGGCGACAGTCCAGGGGCCAATGATGAAAAGCCCGCGCTGGCGGCAGATGCCGTGGGTGCGCCAGGTGACCGCCGCATTGCCTCCCACAGCCACCACGCGGTTGACCGCATAATCGGGCAGCGTAGAATGATCAACAATCTCCGCGACCAAAACGGGCAGGGCGCCGGCATTGGACAGCGCCCATTCCTCCTCCAGCACGTCTCCGGCCACGACCAGGGCGCCGCGCTGCCGGCGCGTCGAACTGACGTTCACGGCCAGGCGTCGCAGCCAGAAGAAGCTCAGGCCAAGCGCAGTCGCCAAGCCGGCCAGCAGAATCGTCCACACCGCAGACGGCGTCACGAGCTGCAAGGCGAGTAGAAAGACCAGCAGCGCCAGCGGTGTGCGAGAGGTCATCACCAGGCGAGAAGTCGTCTCTTGCTTCATAGGCCTACCCGCATTGCCAGCGTCTCCTCCCAGGTGCGGATTTTATACACTCATTCTATCTATCCCCCTGCGGAAGAGCAAGTTGACTTTGGTTCTCAGATGGACTACAATTTCGGCCCAGACAGTCTCTTTCTTTGCGCCTTTGTGTCTCAGTGTGAGATGCGTGTCTCAGCGTGAAAACAGTTTCTCAACCAAGTCGGGAGGCAGCGTGGATTTTGCACAGTTCAGCCAGGCGGTGCAGCGCAGTGTGGGGCAGGTGGTGATCGGCAAAGCCAGGGTCGTCGAACTGCTGCTGGTGGCGCTGCTGAGCGATGGTCATGTATTGATCGAGGATGTGCCAGGCATCGGCAAGACTACGTTGGCGAAAGCTCTTGCGGCCAGCATCACCGGCAGTTTTGCTCGCATTCAGTTTACGCCTGACCTGCTGCCGAGCGATGTAACCGGCATTAGTTTCTTCAACCAAAAGGCGCAGTCGTTCGAGTTTCGGCCCGGGCCGGTGTTCAGTCAACTTCTGCTGGCGGATGAGATCAACCGCGCCACGCCGCGCACTCAATCGGCGCTGCTGGAGGCGATGCAGGAGCGTCAAGTCACCGTGGACACGGAGACCTATCGGTTGCCGCGGCCGTTCCTGGTGTTAGCCACGCAGAATCCAATCGAACTGGAGGGCACTTTTCCTTTGCCCGAAGCCCAGGTGGATCGGTTTTTGCTGCAGATCCGGCTGGGTTATCCCGATGAAGCGGAAGAAGAACAGATGCTGATCCAGTACCAGCGCGAAGAGCCGCTGGCGCACCTGCAGCCGGCGGCGACGATTGACGATGTGATCGCGCTGCAGTCCCAGGTGCGCGAGATTCATGTCAGTCAGGATGTGCGCCGTTACCTGGTGCGAATCGTGCGCGCGACGCGCGACCATCCTTCCGTCGAATTGGGCGTCTCGCCGCGCGGGACGCTGGCCCTGGCCCGCGCCAGCCAGGCCCTGGCCGCGCTACAAGGCCGCGATTTCGTCATTCCAAGCGATGTGCAGCACCTGGCCAACGCGGTGCTGACCCATCGAATTCATGTCAGCCCTCAGACTCGCTTGCGCGGGCGCACACCGGACCAGGTTGTAGCCGAGATTGCAGGCACGGTGCCTGTGCCTGTAGCAAGCTGAGCGCCAACAAGAAGGAGATAACGTTGGTCCAAGCACCATACCCATCCTGGTGGCAGCGGCGCAGCCTGCCCGTCCGCATTGGCCTTGGTTTTGCGGCCGCGGGCACGCTATTGGCCATCATCGGCATCGTGCGCGGCCAGGTGCCGCTGAACCCGCTCTCGATCATCATGGCGCTGGCTATTTCGGCCGGCGGCTGGTTCCTGGTCAGTTGGGCCATTGCCACGGCTGCGGTGGATGTAGAGCACGATCTTCAAGAAACGGAGCAGTCCGACTCGTGAACCACGATCTATCGTCCGCCGGCATCGGCGCGTTATTCTTTGATATGGACGGCGTCATCTATCGCGGCCATGCGGCCATCCCTGGCGCGGCCGCACTCATCGCCAACTTGCAGGCGCGCCGCATCCCCTTTCTCTTTTTGACCAACAACGCCACGCTGACGGCCGCCCAATTTCAGGCCAAGCTGGCGGCGATGGACATCCTGGTGGATGAAGACGCCATCTTCACCAGCAGCCTGGCGACCGCGCATTGGCTGGCCGGTCAAGCCGGCGCCCGCGCCAGCGTCTATGTCGTGGGCGAGTCAGGCCTGCGCGAAGCGATCGCACAGGCCGGCCTGGAGGTGGTCACGGACTGGCGGCGCGCGGCCTGGGTGGCGGCCGGGCTCGATCGCGAGGCCACCTGGCATTCGCTGAAAGATGCCGCACTGGCGATCCGGGCCGGCGCGCGCTTTGTCGCCACCAACAACGATGCCACCCTGCCGACTGAAGAGGGAGAGCTGCCGGGCGCGGGCGCCATTGTGGCCTTCTTGCGCACGGCCAGCGGCGTGGAGCCAACGATCATAGGCAAGCCGCAGGTCGCCATGTTCGAGCAGGCCCTGGCGCGCTGCCGTGTCAGCGCCGCGGCAACGGTCATGGTAGGCGATCGTGTGGAAACCGACATCATCGGGGCGCAAGCAGCCGGCCTGCGCACCATCGGCGTGCTGAGCGGCGTCAGTCGCGCAGACGCGTTTGCGCAATTGACCCCGCCTGCGACCTGGATCTTTGACAGCGTCGCGGACATCAATGCCGCGCTTTTTGGGGCGGAAGCCAGCCGTTGAGACGACACGCACGCTGACGCTTAGCGCAAACCTGCCCGACCGTCAAGTCGGGCAGGTTGCTTTCAGTCACGCATACTGGGACACGCGGGAGCAAGCAGGACGGTTAGGGCGTGCAGGCGGCGCCAAACTGAGCCGCCACGAGCATGATGTCCTGCACCGTGACGGCACCGCTGTCGTCCAGGTCGTAGAGCGGGTCAAAGGTGGGGTTGCCCAGGGCGGTGTTCCAATGCGCAGCCACCTCGGTGACATCCAGCACGTCCACCGCACAAGAATTGTTCAGATCGCCAATCGGGGTGAGCCGGTGTTGGGCCAGGTTGCGCACGAGCGGGCCGCCAGCGACGCGCGTCCCGCTGCGCAGTAGAATGTAAGCGCCGGCATTGCCGTTCACGAGGAAATCCAAATGGCTGCCCGGCGGCAGCGTCACAGCCGGCGGCGCAACCGTAGTCCACGTCAGTCCCAGGCTGTTGATGTAATCCCACGTCATGTCCGCTAACGGAATCGCCGCCGGCGCCACCGCCCACTCTAGCGTCGCCACTTCCAGCGAAGAACTGGTCATGTCATTCACGAACTGCATCTGCGCATAAGCCAGGGCCGGATTGGCGCGCGCCATGAGCGTTTGGCCCCGGTAGGTGATGCTGCCCATGCCGATGGGTGGGCCGACAGGCTGGCCATCACGCGTCCACCAGCCGCGCACCAGGCGCACGCGATCGCTGCCTGTGTGCATGCCCATGTGCAGCGTGGTGCTGACCGGCACGGTGACGGTGGAGTCAATCGGCAGGAAGTCCACCGTCGTAACGCCCGTCACAGGGTTGTAGGTTTGCTGGGCAGATGGGCCAAAGAAGGGCGAAGGGAAGAAGGCAAAAATGCCGGCTGGCCCAATGCCGGTCAGTTCCAGGTGGAGGTCGGTAATGGGGCCGGCCTCTGGCGGCACATGAATATCGTAGTTCTCCCACCAGCGCAGCCAGGGCGGCGTGGTCGCTTGCGCCGCCACCCAGATGACAGCATTGGGATCGCTCAGGTTGACAGCGCGGAAGCGAACCACCAACGACTGCCCTGGGCGAATGGGCATTCCAGGCGGAGGCGAGAAGCGGATGCGCGCACCCGGCTGCAGCACATTGCCCGTCTGCGGCAGCATAGGCGCCCAATCGCTGGGCGGCACCAGGGATCCCAGGTTCGCATACGTGAGATTGTTCAAGGCCACGGATGAGGCGATCGGCGCCATCTCGATAGACTCGATCACCAAGGCCGGCTGGCCGGGCGCCAGGGCAAGGCCAAAGGCCAGGCTCCCATTAGGCGCCCAGTCCCAGGCAAAACCAGGCACGGGGATGGGCGCGGGGCCGCCGATGGGCACGCCGTCCCATGTCCAATAATGCGGCGGCAGGCCGCCCACCGTTGGGAAGTCCACCAGCGGCCGATCGGTGCAGAAGCCGACATGCACCACTCCGCCGGGCGAAACAACGGCGCCGCTCCACCAGAGATGATAGGCGCCGGTGGTCGAGTCGTAGCCGCTGCGGGGATCGGGAGGACCAAAGGGATTGAGCGGGCCGAGATAGACATCGCTCAGCCGCGTCGGGCCGCTCAATATCAAATGCAGATCATTAGCAGGCTGACCCGTTCCGTTGACGAAATCCCAGTTGTAGCAGTAGAGCGACGGCGGCGGCAAGACAACCTGGCCCTGCGCCATGAACTGCACGAGCTGCCCGCCAGCGCCCGTCACCTGCACGTTGCCCACCACGATGGCATTTGCCGGCAGGGTGGCTGGGACGGCAATGACCTGGTTGCCGCCGGGCGGCAGCGTGAGGCCGGGGAGCGTCGCGAAACTTAGAGCTTGCACCAACGGATCATTCCAGGTCAAGTGGTCGAGGGAGATAGCCTGGGGCGCAACCGCCCAGCGTACGGCCGTCACGTTCATCGCCGTCGTGTTCGAATTGGATAGGCCGATCCGCAAATCGCCGGTCGCTTGCCACAGCCACTGCCATCCAGGCACCGGCACCGGCGAGCCTATCGGCACGCCGTTGTACGTCCAATAGTGCGTCACCAAGACAAAGGGGTTGTCAGAACAGAACCCGGTATGCACCGTACTACCGGGCGCCACCGTGGCCCCGCTGTACCATACGGTGAACAAGCCGGTTGCGGGGTCGTACCCTGTGCGGGGATCCGGAGCGCCGAAGGGATTGAGCGCTCCCATGTAGACGTCGGAAAGGACTCGTGGCCCGCGCAGAATGATGTGCAAATCATTGGCTACCTGGCCGGTGTCGTTGACGAAGTCCCAGTTGAAGCAGTAAGTAGGCGGCGGCGGCATGACAAAGAGGGTCTGCGCCAGCAGGTTGATCGTGTTCAACAGCGGAGGCGCCGCGGGGTTGCTGATCACCGCCACCGCAATCAGCGGCGTGCGCTCGGTCGGCGGCGCGCCATCCAGAGTCAACTCCAGGAAGATGTCGAAGAAGCTGGAGAGGGTGGGGTTGATGTTCACCGGGCCGCTGCTGCTCCAGAGGGGCGTCTGTCCCTGCACGGCGGCCATGTTCAGGCCGCTCAGCGGCAGGAGTCCACTGGGCTGGAAAATGCGCAGCGACTGCACCGTGATCGGAACGCTGTTGGCGTTGGAGAAACCGATCTGGAAATGGCCGCGCTGGTCGCCCTGCCACGTCCAATTCCAGCCAGGCATGGGGAGCACAGGCACACTGCCGCTCGTCAGCGGCTGGCCGTTCAGCGTCCAGTAGAAGGGGCGAAGTCCACCGGAACTTTGCGACTGAAAGACCGCGGCGTTGGCGCAGAAACCGATGTGCGCGGCGGCGCCAGGGTTGACAAGGCTGTAGAAAGTCAAGTTGAGCGAGAGCGTGCCATTGGGGCCGGGCGATGTGGTTGCCTGGGCTGGCGGGTCGCTGAAGGTCTCTGAGAGGGCGGTTGGACCAAACAGCGTCACGTGAAGGTCATTGGCTGGGACGCCCGTGTTGTTGAAGAAGTCCCAGTTGTAGCAGTAGGGGGACGTTGGGGGGGACTGAGGCGAGCGTAGAACAGAATGCGGCGCGGCGCCTGCGCCATCTACCGCGGCTGGAATCGCCAAGATGGACGCTAACAAGACAAGAACAGAAAGCACCGAGACAGCACGAGATGGCATACAACCCTCCCGAAGGACATGAAGAGCAGCATGATCACACCGAGCAACGGGTCGAATCCAATAGTGATGGGGCACAGGGCTACGTCGCCATTGCGAATTCCTTCACAATGGCAATTGGGATGTTAAGCGATTCCAGCGAGTTTGTCAAGTTGGTTTTTGATGGCTTGGTGGCAGGAAGTGGCCCTTACGCGGCGGGCCTGCGCAAGGTAGGCGTCGCGCGCCTAACCCTCGCAGGGGCCAGTGGACATCAGATCGTCGGCCTCTGACGACGCTGCGTGACTCTGAGTAGGTTGTCTCGCCGCAGCCCTGCGAGGGGCGCGCCCATCCCCTTGCGCAGGCTGGCTGCACGACACATCGTCGGGCAAGCTGAGGTCATCCTCCACGACACGAGCTCCTTACGCGGCGGGCCTGCGCAAGGTTGGCGTCGCGCGCTCAACCCTCGCAGGGGCCAGTGGACATCAGATCGTCGGCCTGTGACGACGCTGCGTGGCTCTGAGTAGGTTATCTCCGTCGCAGCCCTGCGCGGGGATGGGAGAATTAGCCCTCGCGCTGCCAATCGAAGAAGCGGCCAGCCAGCGATTCCAGGTTGGCGTAGAGTGCGGGATTCGCCAATTCGCGGCGCGCATCGGCCACCCAGGGCAAGACCATTTCCCAGGTGTTGAGGCCGATCTCGTCAATGAGCTTGAAAACCGGCGTTTCGGGCAGTTGGCCTCGACGCAGCAAATCGCCCAGGGTATCCACGAACAAGACGACCCGCTGCAGGTAGCGCAGCTCGCGGCTGCCGCGCGGGCACTTGCGTTTGACATCCTCCCAGGTGTTGACCCCAAACTCAACCCGCAGCCAGTGGTAGGCCGCGTCGAAGTCATCGCTGGTGATGATCTGGCAGATATGCAGAAGGGCAGCCGCCTCCCCGCCCCCCGTACTGCCGGCGGATGCCGCCACAGCTGGCGCCACGGCCGCGTCCGCGCGCACAGCAGTTGATGCGGGTTGATTGCGTCTAAAGATCGGCATGAACCTGCTCCGAATCATCAGCATCGTCGTGCGTTTTCGCCGCTGTGACTGCGGCGGCCGCCGCGGCCTCGGCCCGCAGGTGCGCGTAGAGGGCCGCGCGGCGCTTGTCGTTGGCCTTTTCCTGTTTTTCCAGCTCACGCACCGCGGGCGGATACTGGCTGGTCTCCTTGTTGTTGCCAGGCGGCGCGACGTACAGCAAGCGCTGCACCGGCTCGCCAGCCAGCAGGTGCGACTCGAACAGCTCATCGGCGTCGCTGGGCTGCACGTGCGCATACCACACGGCGTCGGGATAAACCACCACGTTGGGGCCGTGCCCGCACTGATTCAGGCAGCCGGAGCGATTGACCCGAATTTCATTCTGCAAGCCGCTGGCGGCGACACGCTCCTTGAGACGTTTGAGTAGCTGCTCGGTGTCCCCATCGAAGGGACAATACGGGCCGTATGTGCAAACAAAAAGATGCTGGCGATACTGTCCCATCGTGATGTCCGCCTTCCTGGATTGAAGTGAATCGAATTGAAGCGCATGACGCAAAGAGTCGAGCGCCGAGTGAGCGCCGAAGACAGATAGTAGAATCCCACAAACGCGAGTATAATAATGGAGAGGTGAGCAATTGTCAATGCAGGAATCTGCCAAGCGAAGTAATAGGAGCTGCAACATTCTGCCTGAATAATATGTTAAACTGCCGTGCCGTCGTGTCTCGGCGGCGCTGTGTGCGTCTTCATGTCGGAGCGCATCGAGGCAATTTTCAGGCAAGTGTAAGCACCGATTGCACGAAGGTGTGGTATCCTGAGCACGTTTGGATTGCGCACGACGAGATGATTCGAGATAGAGGAGATAAGGTTGATTGTTGTTCACGACCATTCAATTCGATTAACGTATGCCGTACGATGTTCGCGGCCAGGTCGTTCTACCGGCCTGAGATACTGTGTGCGCCCCGTTGCTTCCCCGGTGTGTGAGATAAGATCGTTGTTTGTCGTTGGAGGAGTTTCATGATGACTTTTCGTTCGTCCCATCAACGTGCATGGCGGTTCAAGCTGCTTTACATTACCGTCATTGCAACCATGCTGGTCAGCCTGTTCCCGCAGGTCGTGGGCGTGCCAACCCCTACGGCCAGCGCTCACAACTTAAATGCCAGTGTGGTTTATGTCTACTTTGACCCGGATACACAAGCGTATCTGGATAATCTGATTGCCACCAATCAGCGGCCGGCCGGGCAGCCCTTGCTGCGCGCCGGCGATGAATTGGGCATCATCATCAAGGCAATGCCCGACCTGGGCACGACTACCGGCGTTGGAGGTTATAGCACCTTCTATGTCCCCAACGGATTGCAGGTCACCGACGCGGCCTACATCATGCCCGGCGATCTCAACGCCGACGGCATCACCGGCTTCGACAAGGTGCCGATGAAGGGCCAGGCCCAAATGCCGATCGTGGGCGCAGGCGGCGATCCGACGGTCAGCCTGGTGGGCATCACCCGCGGCCCGAACATCCTCGGCGTGACCAGCCCAATCGTGACGGCGGCCAACACCAACCTGGGCACAGTGGTCGGCGTCTACGGCGACACCGGCATCTTCTACTCCACCGCGCCGGAGACGGCCTTCGGCACCTACTCCGGCGGCAGTCTGACGAACAACAGCGGCGACACGATTGGCGCGCGCACCGTGTTGGGCACAACGCTCAATAAGTGGGATGCCTGGCAGGAAGCCGGGTATGGCATCAAAGGGACGACCAATCCCGCCTATCCCGCCGCCGCCCTGATTGATTCCAACCAGCGCGGCTACGCACCGTGGGGCCTGGCCAATGTGGTGGCCGGTCCGCAAAGCGGCTATGCCTGGGAGTTCGATTTCGCCAAATACACGGCCTGCGACCCCACCCCGACCACGACGCCGCTTGCCAATTGTATTGATCAAGCCACCCAGGACATCGGTCCCTGGCAGCGCATCAAGTACCCTGGCAGCCAGTTCTCTGATGATCCCCCTGGCGGATCGCCAAATCCGCCTTACCCACAGCCTTATACACGCGGCGCTGACGCCAGCAATTCGGGCTTCGACCTGACCGCCGGCGACCTGCCCCAAACCACCGGCCAGGCCAACGGCACCCCCAACGCCGTGCGCTGGGCCTACGGCCAGCAGACCCTGTACCAACCTGAGTACATGTGGATCAAGGTCAAGGTTCACGACGCCAGCGCCATCCTCGATGCGACCGGCTGTCCCAAGTGGACCGTGGACACCTTCGGCGGCGACGCCGGCGGCGACAGCGGCGGCAAGGACCACATCTGGCGCTACTACGACCCCAACAGCGTCACCTTCAACGGCTGTCTAGCCATCGGCAAGCCGGCCACGCGTGAGCTGGTCAAGGTGGGCGACTACTACCAGTACAAGGTCAAGCTCTACAACGGCGGCGCCAACAATTTCAGCACCGTGCAGATTCAGGACACGCTGCCCAGCGGCGTCACCTACATCAGCGCCGTGCCGGCGCCCAGCAATGTCAGTCTGCCGAACCTGACCTGGACGGTCGCTCCTTTCTTGCAGAGCCAGATGTTCGAGGCGACCGTCACGGTGAAGGCCAGCGGCAGCGGGCTGATAAACAACAAGGTCTGCGCCTCTGGCGTCACGACGCCGGGCGGCCAGACGATCAACAGCTGCGGCAATGATGTCACTGTCGCCGGCAATCAGCCGCTCCTCCGCCAAACCAAGACCGTCACGCCCACGTCAGCCGCGCCGGGCGACACGGTGCAATACACGATCACGATGCTCAACGTCGGCAGCGGCCCGACCAGCAGTCCGGTGGCGATCACCGAGTACCTGCCCACCGGCTTCACCTACACGGGCGCCATCCCCGGCACTGTTACAGCAACGGTCAACGGCGCCAGCGTGACTGCGTCCGTCTCCGGCACCGCGGCGCAGCCGGTCTTTACCGTGCCATCGGTCATCAACGCCGGGCAAAGCCTGGTGCTGACGTTCAACGCGCTGGTGTCGGCCTCCACCATGGCCGGCAATTATACAAACTCGTATCGCAGCAGCCAGGGCGGCGTCAATCAGCTCACCGGCGCGATTGCGGGCGTGGCGGTCAGCCGCGCCTCCATCGGCGACACGGTCTACCGGGACTGGAACGGCAACGGCGTGCAAGACCCCGGCGAGGAAGGCATCCCTGGCATCCAGGTGTGCGCCAACCCCGGCAGCCGCTGCGCCACCACCGACGCTAACGGCAAGTACTTGATCGCCGGCTTGCAGGCTGGCACGTACAGTGTGGATGTGACCAATCCGCCGGCCGGTTATACAGCCACGCAGGGCGCGCATCCGACCTCTGTCACGCTGCTGCAAACCGACAACATCACCACGGTTGATTTCGGCTATCGGCCTGGCGGCGCCGGCTCCATCGGCGATAAGGTCTTCGAAGACATTGCCAACAACGGCGTCTTCGACGGCGCGGATGTCGGCATCAATGGCGTTACCGTCAACCTGTATGAAGACACCAACGGCAACGGCGTGATTGATGCGGGTTCCGACCTGCTGATCGCCACGACGACCACGGCAGGCGGCGGCAACTACAGCTTTGCCAACCTGGATCCCACACGCGCCTACATTGTCGTGCCCGTTGACGGCCCTGGCAGCGCGGTGGATGCCTATTTTGCGAATGCCTACGTGCGCAGCACGACCAACCCCAGGCCAGTCAGCCCCGCGAACTTCGCCGCCCAGGGCAACGCGGTGACCGATGCGGACTTTGGCTACTTCGGTCAGACCCCTGGCTCGATTGGCGACACGGTCTGCGTTGACGTCAACGGCGACAAGCTCTGCACAGGCGCTGACCAGGGCATCGCCGGCGTTACCGTCAGGCTCTACCTAGATGCCGATGGCGACGGCGAAGGTGATCCCAGCGAGCTGGTGACCACAACCAGCACCGACCCCAGCGGGCAGTACACCTTCACGGGCCTCGGCCCCGGTAACTATATCGTGGTCGTGGATACCACCGACCCACAGATTCCGGCTGGCTACCTGCCCAGCGTCTCCAGCCAAACGGCGGTGACGCTGGCTGTCGCCCAAAACCGCACCGATGTGGATTTCCCCTTCGGCAAGGTGCTAACCAAATCGGTTGACAAGATAAACGCCAACCCCGGTGACACCTTGAACTATTCGATCACTGCCAACTACCCGAGCGGCGTCCTGCTGCAAAACGTGGCTGTGACCGATACCATCCCGGCCGGTACGACTTTTGCCAGCGCCGGGCAGGGTGGCGTGTACAGCGGCGGTGCGATTGTCTGGAACCTGGGCAGCAACAGCCCAGCCATTCCCGCCACCACTTCGGCGCCGGGCACGGCCTTGTGCTATGGCTCCACCACGCTGACGGCGGTGGAGGATACGTACATTGACCTCAACAACGCGACGAGTAACTTCGGCAGCAACAATACCATGCTTACGCGTCCGGCTAACGCAGCCAACATCAAACACAGCCTACTGCGTTTTGACACCAGCACCATCCCGGCTAACGCCCAGATCCAGACCGCCGATCTAAGGTTGGTAGTGACTTCGAACCGGAGCAACCATGTGGACGAAGTGCACCGCATGATCACCGCCTGGACCGAGGCCGGCGCGACCTGGAATGACGCCGATGGCGGGGGCGCTGGCGATTGGGCGACCGGAACCTTCAGCGCCAACGATTACGCCGCGGCGCTCCTGGGCAAGATTACGCCCAGCAGCAACGGGGCCAAGACACTGAGCGTGATCGGTACCGTCACCGATTGGGTCAAGAACGGTGTGCCCAACCGCGGTTTCGTGCTCGTGGCCACCGGCACCGACACCGGCAACGCCGCCTATGCCACAAGAGATAACGGCACCGTCGCCAACCGCCCCACTCTGGCTGTAGGCTACTACTACGAATCACCTACGGCGTGCAGCGGCACCACCGACCTGGTCTCGGTGGCGGACACGTTCATCCGAGAAGACAGCACGGGGACGGCGAATGGGACGGCTACGACCATGATCACCAATCCGTCCACCAATGGCGCCGACGGCAGGCTCAAGCCCAGCCTGGTGCAGTTCAATGTGGTCCCAATCCCGTCGGGAGCCACCATAACCAGTGCAACCTTGAAGCTTTACGTGACCACGAACAAAAACAACCACGTGGATTCGGTACGGCGGATGATAACCAGTTGGACCGAGAGCGCCACGTGGAACGACGCCGACGGCGCGGGCGCGGGCGACTGGGCAACCGGGACCTTCGGCAGCAGTGACTACAGTGGTGTGTCGCTGGGGAACATCACGCCCAATTCAAACGGCCAGAAGAGCCTGGTCATGACGACCCAGGTGAATGACTGGGTCAACAACGGCTCTCCTAATCGCGGTCTCATCCTCTACCCCACAGGGACCGATAACGGCGACGCCAAGTACGCGACACGCGAGGATAGCACAGCCTCGCGACGTCCGGTTCTGACGGTGGTCTGGAGCCAGGCGGTCAGCACCCTGCCGCAAACGACCCTGGCGCTGCACGCCGAGCCGCTTTTCCTGGGCGGTGTCGGCCAGATTAAGGTGACGATGACGGCTTCCACGGCCGGCACGGTCACCGGCGTCACTCCGCCCGCGGGCCTGACCATCAACGCCACGGGTGGCGCCAGCGCCGTGCTCAACAGCGGCCCCACCCCGGCCGGCCCCGTTACCATCTCGGCGGGCAGCCCCGCCAGCTTCGTCTACATCTACAACATCACTCCCGGTTCACTGCCAGGCACCATCAGCTTCACCGGCAAGCCGGTCCCGGCCAACAACTTCGGCACGGCCACTTCCGAAGGCGTCATCATCAGCCCGGCGCTCACCTTCCAGGTGACGGTGAACAACCCAGCTACGGTTGGTGTGGTCAAGAACGTCGCCAACATTTCAGCGCACGAGGCCGACACCAAGCTCAGCCCCGACCTGTGCTACGTGGTCGCCGACAACGCGCCCGACACCACCACCGCTGACCGGCTGCTGAGCATTGACCCCCTCACCGGCGACTTCGTAGACATCGGCGCTACCGGCACCATGAACATGGAGGCGCTGGCCTCGAACCTGACCGGCACGGCCCTCTACGGCGTCGAGGCGGGCCAACTGGTAACCGTTGACAAGGACACCGGCGCCCGTACCGTCGTCGGCACCATCGGCGCGATCAACGGCACGTTTGGCAGCATCGCCACGCCCGATGTGGACGGCCTGGCATTCGACCCGGCCGACGGCAAGCTCTACGCCGTCGCCCGCCGCGAGGATAACCCGATCACCGCCGGCAACACGTTGCTAGATGTGCTCTTCCAGATCAACCCGACCACCGGCGCGCGGGTGGCCAATGCCTATGGCGCCGGCGTGGACTACATCCCCATCGCCACCAACACGCTGACCCCCGCGCTCTACGATGTGGATGACATCGTCTTCGACAGATCCGGCGTGCTCTACGCCATCGCCAACGACTCCACCGCCAATATCGGCCTCTCCGACCGCCTGGTGACGCTCAACAAGGCGACCGGCGCGATCACCGACATTGCCGGCTTCATCGACGCGGCCGACGGCACGACCGCGGTTACAGACGTGGAAGACCTCGCCTTTCTGGTAGGGTTCGGCCTGCTCGCCAGCACCGGCGATGCCTCCACGACCTCCGCCCAACGCAACACCGTCTGGACGGTGGACGCGGACACTGCCGCAATGACGCAGATCGTGGCCGTCCCAGCCTACAGCTCTACCGACTACGAAGGTTTGGCTTGTATGGTGGGGCCATCGGAGCCGGGCGACCTCATCCTCCCACCCACGCCCAGCAACCAAACCGATACAGCCCTCGGCGCCAGCATTGGCGACCTGGTGTGGGCCGACCTGGATGGCGACGGCGTCAAGGATGCCAATGAGCCAGGCCTGGCGGGCGTACAAGTGTGCGCCACGCCAACCGTCGGCCCGGCAGTCTGCGCCGTCACCGACAGCCAGGGCGCCTATGTGATCGGCGGTCTGACTGCCGGGACGTACACCGTGGCCTACACAACCGGCGTCCCTGCGGGTTACACGCCCAGCACGCCGCCCAGCCTCAGCGTGCCGCTGACCTCCGGCCAGCAGTACAAACTCGCCGACTTCGGCTTGCGCCCGCCCGGCACCGCCAGCATTGGCGACACGGTGTGGCTGGACGCCAACAACAACGGCAGCCTGGACGGCGCGGAGCAAGGACTGCCCAACATCACGGTCAAGCTCTACATTGACCAGAACAACAACGGCGTGGTGGATGTGGGCGACAATCTGATCCAGACGCAGACCACCGACGCTCTCGGCAACTACCTGTTCAGCGGCTTGCAGCCCGACGACTACCTGGTGGTCGTGGATACTACCAGCCCGGTCACGTCGCCCTACGATGGGACAACGACCATCGCCGCGGCCATGGCTCCGACCACCGGCACAACGAACCCGCGCGATGTGACCATCACCACCCCCGGCCAGACCATTACGAACGCAGACTTCGGCTACAACTGGAGCAGTTCGATTGGCGACACGGTGTGGTGGGATGACAATCTGAACCAGGTGGTGGATGCCGGTGAAGGACGCATCGCCAATGCGACGGTGCTGCTGTACTTCGACGCCAACAACAACGGCGTGATTGATCCGTCTGAGTACGCGCCTATTGCCTTCATGAATACGGACGGCAACGGCAACTACCTTTTCAACCACCTGCCGCCGGGTCATTACCTGGTGGAGGTCTATGACGACAGCATCACGACCAACGGCATTCGCAACATCGTCTCGACAACGCCGGAAGTTCGCTCCGTTGACCTCAGCCCGAACCAGGCCGTGCTGACGGCCGACTTCGGCTACTACGTCGGCGCGCGGGTCAAGGGCAACGTCTTCTGGGACGAGAATGGCAACGGCGTGCTCGATCCCGGCGAACAGAATACGCCGTACCTGCTGCCGAATGTCACCGTTAGCATCACCTGCCTCGGCCCCGATGGCGCGCCCGGCGGCGGCGATGACTATGTCGGCAACCAGGACACCAATGCCGCGGGTCACTTCTCGTTCCTGGTGCCGCCAGGTCCGTGTACGCTGACCTACGATCAGAATGATATTCCCGCAGCCTTGTCCGAACGCACAACGCCGACGACCTTTACCTTCGTTGCCCAAGCCGGGGACGACTGGCACCCGTCGTTCGACTTCGGCGTGGATAACCGGGCCGCGATCGGCGACACCATCTACGTGGATGCCAACGGCAACGGCGTGCAAGACGCTGGCGAGCCAGGCGTGGCCGGTGTGACCGTCTACCTGTATCAAGACGTGGGCGTCATCGGCGTGTATCAACCAGGCATTGACATCTTCATGGCCGCGGTGGTCACCGATGCCCAGGGCAAGTACAGCTTCCCAGGACTGGCGAACGGCCCCTACTTCGTGCGCGTAAACACTGCCACGCTGCCCGCCTTCTACGCCCAAACGGGCGATCCGGACCAGCCGGGCATTCACTGCACCACCTGCGATAACGTTGCCGCCGCCGTGATTGCATCTGGCAACGACGTCCTCACGATGGACTTTGGCTATCAGTATCAGCCCGGCGGCAATCCGAGCGCCACCCGCACGGTCTCTGGCGTCGTCTGGAACGACCTGAATGGCAACGGCATCTTCGACGGCGGCGAGCCTGTGTTGACCGGCGTCAATGTGACGGTCAACTGCGGCGCCAACGGCACCTTCGTGACGACCACCGGCGCGCTGGGACTGGGCCGCAACTGGTCCGTGGCCGGCATCCCCGTGGGCAGCAACTGCACGATCACCCCTGATCCGGCCACGCTGCCGCCAGGCTACTCGCCCACCACGGTGATCAGCCGTACGGTGACGAACATCCAGAACGACGTGACGGCGCAAAACTTCGGCTACCAACTGCTGCCCGGCAGCATCAGCGGTACGGTCGTCGTGGGCAACGGCAACGGTCAGGCCGATCCAGGCGAACCGCCGCTTGCCAATGTGCTCATCACCCTGCGCTACGCGGGCGCGGACGGGCTGCTCGGCACGCCTGACGATGTCGTTACCACAACCAATACAAATGCCAATGGCGGGTACAGCTTCACCAACCTGCTCCCGGGGCTCTATCAGGTGACGGAGACGAACCCGGTTGGCTATGTCAGCGTGGCTGACCGCGACGGCGGCAATCCTGACAATATCACGGTCAATCTCGGCATCAACCAGGCTGTCACAGGCCGCGACTTCGAAGACGCCCCGATCAGCGGCAGCGTCTCTGGGGTCGTCTTCACCGATCTCAACGGCGATGGCGTGCAAGGCGTCGGCGAAGCCCCCATCAGCGGCGTGACCGTGACCCTCTACGGACCTGGGCCGGATGGCATCCTGGGGACGCCTGACGACGTGGTGATCGCCACGACGACCACCAATGCGTCTGGAGCCTACGTCTTCTCCAATCTGCCGACTGGACCTTACATGGTGCGAGAAACCGACCCCGCGGGTTATGTCTCGACCACCCCGAACAACGTCCCAGTCAACGTGCCGCCCAGCGGCACGGCCACGGCCAACTTCGGCGATCAGCCGACAGGCACGATCTCGGGCATTGTCTTCGACGACAACAATGGCAACGGCGTGCAGAATCCGACCGAACCGGGCCTGGGCGGTGTGACGGTGCAGTTGATCAATCCCGTCACCGGCGCGGTCGTGGCGACAACGACAACCGACCCCAACGGCGCTTACGTCTTCACGGGCGTGGCGCCAGGCGCGTACATCGTGCGTGAGACCGATCCCGCGGGCTACACCAGCACCACCCCCAACAACGTACCGGTCAGCGTCGCGCCCGGCGGCGCAGCCAACGCCAACTTCGGCGATCAGCAGCCGGCCACCGTCGTCGGCACGGTCTTCAATGACATCAACGGCAACGGCGTCCAGAATCCGGGCGAAACCGGCATCAGCGGCGTCACGGTTGGCCTGTACAACAGTGGCGGCGCGCTTGTCAGCACGACCACCACGGCCGCGGACGGCTCGTACATCTTCAGCAGTGTGGCCCCCGGCAGCTACACGGTGCGCGAGACCGATCCGGCCGGCTACTCCAGCACCACCAGTAACATCGTGCCGGTCAGTGTGCCTGCGGGCGGCGTGGGCGTGGCCGACTTCGGCGACCAGCAGCAGGGAACCATCTCCGGCGTGGTCTTCAATGACGCCAACGGCAACGGCGTGCAAGACCCCGGCGAAGGCGGCCTGGGCGGCGTGACGGTGCAACTGGTTGACCCCATCACCGGCGCGGTCGTGGCCACGACCACCACCAATCCCAATGGCTCCTATACCTTCAGCGGCGTGGCGCCTGGCTCGTACATCGTACGTGAAACCGACCCCAGCGGCTTCACATCCACGACGCCCAACAACGTCCCGGTCAACGTAACCCCAGGCGGCGCAGCCAACGCCAACTTTGGCGATCAACTGCCCGGCACAGTTGCGGGCGTGGTCTTCAATGACCTCAACGGCAACGGCTTGCAAGATCCGGGTGAACCAGGCATCGGCGGCGTTACCGTCGGCCTGTACAACAGCTCCGGTAATCTGGTTGGCACCACGACCACGGTTGGCAACGGCGCCTACCTCTTCACGAACGTGGCGCCCGGCGCATACACCGTGCGTGAGACCGATCCGGCTGGCTACACGAGCACCACCAGCAACATCGTGCCGGTCAGCGTGCCTGCGGGCGGAAGCGCGAATGCCGACTTCGGCGATCGCCTGCCGGGCACCGTTTCCGGCGTGGTCTTCAACGACCTCAACGGCAATGGCGTGCAGGATCCCAGCGAAGGCGGCCTGGGCGGCGTTACCGTGCAGCTGATCAATCCGACCACGGGCGCGGTTGTGGCTACCACGACCACGGCTGCGGATGGCTCCTACACCTTCACCGGCGTCACCCCGGGCAGCTACATCGTGCGCGAGACCGACCCGACTGGCTTCGCCTCCACGACGCCCAACAACGTACCGGTCAGCGTGCCCTCCGGCGGCAGCGCCAGCGCCAACTTTGGCGATCAGCAGTCCGCCACGGTGGTGGGCACCGTCTTCAACGACATCAACGGCGACGGCACGCAGGATCCGGGTGAAAACGGACTGGGCGGCGTCACGGTTGGCCTCTACAGCAGCGGTGGCGCGTTGGTTGCCACCACCACGACGTTTGGCAACGGCACCTATCTCTTCTCGAACGTAACGCCGGGCGCCTACACCGTGCGCGAGACAGACCCGACTGGCTACACCAGCACGACCAGCAACATCGTGCCGGTCAGTGTGCCCGCGGGCGGCGTGGGCGTGGCCGACTTCGGCGACCGCCTGCCCGGTTCGGTCTCCGGCGTCGTCTACAGCGATGCGAACAGCAACGGCATGCAGGACCCCGGCGAGAATGGCCTGGGCGGGGTGACGGTGCAGCTGATCAACTCGACCACGGGGCTGGTTGTGGCGACCACTACCACGGCCCCCAACGGCTCCTACCTGTTCACGAACGTTCCGCCAGGCTCTTACATCGTGCGCGAAACCGACCCGACTGGTTTCACCTCCACCACGCCCAACGACGTGGGCGTGAGCGTACCGTCGGGCGGCGGCGCCAGCGCCAACTTCGGCGATCAACTGCCCGGCTCCGTGGCCGGTACGGTCTTCAACGACCTCAACGGCAATGGCGTCCAGGATCCAGGTGAGAATGGCCTGGGCGGCGTCACCGTGGGCCTCTACAGTACGGGCGGCGTCCTGCTTGCCAGCACCACGACGGCCGGCGACGGCACCTATATCTTCCCCGCTGTGGGGCCAGGCTCCTTCTCGGTGCGCGAGACCGACCCCAGCGGCTGGTCAAGCACGACGCCCAACAACGTCCCCGTGACCGTGCCTAGCGGCGGGATCGGCCATGCCGACTTCGGCGATCAACTGATCGGCTCGGTGTCCGGTGTGGTCTTCAACGACATCAACGGCAACGGCGTGCAGGATCCGAGTGAAAACGGCATTGGCGGCGTCACCGTCGGGCTGTACACCTCCGGCGGCGCCCTCGTATCTACCACGACGACGGCCGCGGACGGCTCCTACCTCTTCACCGGCGTTACCGCGGGCGCGTACTCTGTGCGCGAAACCGACCCCAGCGGCTTCACAAGCACGACGCCGAACGACGTACCGGTATCGGTGCCGGCGGGCGGCGCGGCCGTGGCCAACTTCGGCGACCGCCAGGTGGGCACGGTCAGCGGTGTGGTCTTCAATGATGTCAACAGCAACGGCACGCAGCAGCCAAGCGAAAACGGCTTGGGCGGCGTGACGGTGGGGCTGTACGACAGCGGCAATAACCTGGTGGCAACCACGACGACGGCTGGGGATGGCAGTTACATCTTCACGAACGTGACCCCGGGCAGCTACACCGTGCGCGAAACTGACCCGCCAGGCTTCCTGAGCACCACGCCCAACAACGTGGCGGTCACAGTGCCCGCGGGCGGATCAGCCAGCGCCAACTTCGGCGACCAGATCATCGCCCTGGGCGCGGCGCAGCTCAGCGGCATGGCCTACCTCGATGCTAACGGCAACGGCGTGCATGATCCAGGCGAAACCGTAGGCATCCCCGGAGTGCCGGTGACGATCTACGGCCCGAATGGGGTCATCATCACGCGCACGACGACCATCACGGGCTTCTACAGTGTCACGAACCTCCCCCCTGGCAACTACATTGTCAGAATGCCCAATTCGCTCAACTCACCCACGGCGGTGCTTAGTTCGCCCGGTCAGATCAACGTGACGTTGACCTCTGGGCAGAACCGCACCGGGCTGGATTTCGGCTACGTGTTGCCCACCGGTTTCACGATCGTCTATTTCCTGGCACGGTGGGACGGCGCCGTGGTGACCGTGCGTTGGGTGGCTATCAACGAAGGCAGCGTGGCCGGGTATCACATCTATCGCTCCAGCGACCCGAACGGCTCCGATCTGGTGCGTATCACGCAGCAGCTCGTGCCCGTGGGCGGTGGAACGTATCAGATCAGCGACACCAGCGCGGTGCGCGGCCAGACCTACTGGTACTGGGTGCAAACGCAGCCGGAAGGGCTGTTCGTCGGCCCCTACCCGCTGAGCAACGACAGCAAGATGTACTTCCCTGCCGTGCGCAAGCAGCGGTAGGCGCAGGTCGGAACGCTGAACGTGAGGCAGAATGAAACCTGCGCTCGATGTTCAGCGTTCCGCACACCTACCTGTTTCCCCCACCGGTTATGTCTCTAAAAAGAATTCGAGGATGGCCTCCCCTGCCATCCTCGAATTCTTGCTCCCCCACAGATCACACGCCCATCACCACAATCTCTGACCTCCGGTCTCCAATCTCCGCTCCGTAATCTTCAATCTTCAATCCTTATTCCCCCCACCAACAAGCGATCAGCCCCTTCCGCGCCAGGGGCGGTCTGCAGGCGCAAACGGTCGAAATCGGGCTGCGTGTAGAGTCCAATCTCCAGTTGGTAAACGCCTGGTCGCGCGGCTGACGACACCTGGAAGGTGTGGGTGTCGGTGATGGTTTGGCCCACCGCCCAATTCAGCGTGCCCGGCTGCGGCGCGGCGTCATGGCCGCCGTTGGTCTGAAAATCACTGTCGAGCAGATGGACAAACGCGGTGTAATCCGCCCGCACTGCGCCCCGCGCCTGCCAATAGAGCGTCACGGTCATTGGGTCGCCCGGCCGCAGCAGCCGGCCGCTCAGGCTGTAGCCGGCCAGCGTGACTTGATCCAAGAAATCCACAGCGACCGGATTGGGCAGGCGTCCTGGCGGCGGGGAGAGCACGACTTGACCGAACACCAGGCTGTCTGACGTGACCACCATATCGGCTGTCGGCGTTAGCAGCGTGATCGGCAGGCGTTGGCCAGTGGTGTGGTCGTACAGGCCGACCGCCCAGCGGCCGCGGTCAGGGGTGTAGGCCGTGCCAGGCGCGGTCACGCGGTAGACCTCTGTGTAAGTCTGCCCCGGCGCCCATTGACTGGTTGGCAGCAGCCCGCCCCCAGGCATGGCGTCGGTCTGCGCCACGATCAAGCCTTCCGCGCTGAGCAGGTGAACGAACACCGAATAGTCGTGCGTGTCTGGGGTCAGCGCCCGCCAGCGCACCGTCACCGCGGCTGAGTCGCCCGGTTGGATTTCGCCCGGCGCGGCGGCAACTCCTTCGATGGCAAACACAGCGCCCAGGTTGGCTTGCACCGGCGTCAGATTCGCCGCAGAAGCCGATACGGGAGGCCGATAGGCCGGCGCGATAACCGCAAACGGCGTTGCGGCGCTAAGCAAGAACAAGCCGCCGACAATGAGCCAGCCCATGTACTGGTTGGCCGCGCGCGCCCACGGGAAACGCCAATTGAACGGCCGAGGATTGGGCGGCCAAGCCAAGACCATCAACAGGGCCAGGGTTGGCGCGGCCGGAAAGAAGTAGCGTCCCTGCGCAGCGGGCGCGATGACCATGAAGCGCAGCCAGGAGAAAATCAGCAGCGCGAGCCAGAGGAGGAGAAGGAAGAATGCTGAATGCTGAATGCTGAATGCTGAATGGCGGGCGTGTTCCGCATTCAGCGTTCCGTGTTCCGCATTCAGCGTTCCATCTGCCCTGCTTCTCCCGTGGCGGCGCGTGCGCCACGAGTCCACGATCGCCAGCAGTAGGCCGAGGCCGATCGCAATCTCCAGGGCGCGCAGCATGAGGTAAATCCAGGTCGGGTAGGGAAGGTTGAGCCAACCAAAGAGGCCCCAGAATGAGCGCTCCAGGCTCTCCATCTCGCCGAGAATCGTGCGCCAATCGGCCGGCGCAACGCGCAGGAGGATGTTGGCTTGCCAGACGTTCCAGGCCAGCAGGTCATGGTAGAGCAGCCAGTTGCGTCCAAACCACCAGCCGCTGATCGCCAGGGCCGGCGCGCCGATGATCAGCGCGCCGCGGATGAACAACCGCGTCCGCGCCCGCGCATCAGGTTGACGCCAGGCGACGACCACCAGCGCGACGCCCGTCACGGCCACCAGCCCCAGCGCGCTGAGCTTGGTCAGCAGGGCCAAGCCGAGCAGCACGCCGAGGATGACGAAGGACCGGCCATAGGCAGCCCCGGCGAGCGGCTCCCGGCTTGTCAGCAGAACGACCACGCGCCACAGAACCAGCGCGGCCAGGGCGTTGATCGCATTGTCGTTGCTGACGGCCGCGCTGATGAAGACAAACTGCGGAATGAAGGCCACGAATGCGGCGCCGAGGAGAGCCGCGGGCGCGCCAGCAATCAACGCCAGCGTCCGATAGACAGCCCACAGGGTGAGCGCGCCCAGCAAGACGGAGAAAAACCGGGCGATGTGCAAGGCCAGGAGCGCGCCATGCCAGGGCCAGGCTTCGTCCTGCTTGTGCACCAGGTAATTCCGGTTGACACTGGCGTCCGGACGGCCAATCGCGGCATGGGGATTGGCGCGGGCGTAGATGGCTGGGAAGTCGCTTTGGTCAATCCAAGCGGTCAGCGCCGCTGCGGCCAGATAGTAGAGCGGCGACTGCACCCCTTGCTGACGCCAGAGCGCGGGCGTGTTCGGCGCGGAAACCGGCAGCCCCTGACCGCTGGCGACATGCTGAACGAAGGCCATGTGCCAGATTTCATCTGGCGTCTCGAACGGCGGCACGACGATGCTGTAGATTCCAGCGAGCAGTATGAAGAGGGCGAGAAGAACGGCCAGCCAGCGCTCTTGGTCAGCGATACGCGCCATGCGTTCCACCGCGCTTCTCTGCTCCCCGCGCCTTGCGCCGCGGCGGCCGCCACAGGAGCAGGTAGTACAGCCAACTGCGCACGTAGCGCAACGCCACATCTTTCACGCGAAAGTTGGACTCGCCATTGGTGCGCACATACTCATGCGTGGGCACTTCGGCCAGCCGATAGCCGCTGCGCACCGTCTTGATGACCATCTCCTGCTCAATCGTGGTAATGTTTTCACGCAAGTCAAGCGCCACGGCCACATCGCGACGGATGGCGCGAAAACCGTTTTGGCAATCGGTCAGGCGCACGTTCTGCGTGTAGTTGATGCTCAGCGTGATCATCTGGCTGCCGAACAGGCGCACAAATTGATGCAGCGTGGCGTGCAGCTCGTCGCTGCCGCCCAACATGCGTGAGCCAGAGACATGGTCTGCCAGCCCGCGGCAGATCGGGTTGACCAATGCGGGGATGTCATGGGGATCGTGGGAGCCGTCGGCGTCAATGAAAACCAGGACGTCGCCGCTGGCCTCCTGGATGCCCTGGCGAATGGCCGCCCCCTTTCCGAGGCCGTTGTCCAGGATGACGCGCGCGCCCATGGCAGTTGCGATGCTACGTGTGTCGTCGCGGCTGTGACCGTCAATCACCAGCAGCTCATCAGCGTAGGGCAATGCCACTTCAAGCACAGGGCGGATGTTGGCGGCCTCGTTGCGCGCCGGAACGATGATGCTGATCCGGTGAGCAATTCCATCCGGGCCAAGGCGCTGAATGGTCGTCGCACGTGGTAGGATGGGGTACCAGGCTGGCACGTCGTGACTCACATAGGCTCCTTGTTCCGCATTCTGTGTTCAGCGTTCCGCATTGGCTTTGCGCCAGAAGCGAAGCAGGCCATCCACGGACATGAACGAGGGGATGACCAGTTCGTATAGACTTTCGCCCTCCGGGGATGGGCTGTCGCCGATGGCGACCTGCGCCGCCAGCCAGGCGCTGAAATTCGCGATGATCGTGTCCCGATCTTGACCGGCCTGCTGGCTTGCCAACACATAGGCCGCAGCCGCGTCCAGGTTGGCATCCACGCCGGCAAGATGATCGAGGACATCATCAATCGGCCCGAAGTGCGTGAGGTAGAGGCGGCGCAGCGAGAGGCGGCGCAGACGCTCCACGCTCTGATGCCAGACAGGCACGTCAATCTCCGGCGGAGGCGTTGGCAGGCGCACATGGCGATACCCAGGCATGCGCGCCGCGGCCACATCGCCGGTAAAACAAATATCTTCGACCTGGTAGGCCATGTGGTGCCAGGCGTGACCGGGCGTATCGAGCGCCACAATCTGCACGCCGCCGCCTAGATCAATCACATCCCCCTCATGCAGCGCATGGACTTGGGCGGCGGGAATGGGCCACACCTGTCCCCACAGCGGCGTCATCTGCGCGCCGTAGATGCGGCTGGCGCTGGCCCAAAGCCGCGACGGGTCAACCATATGCGGCGCCCCCACGTGATGCACATAGATGGGCGCGCCGTGCTGCGCCATCCAGCCAGCCGCGCCGGCATGATCGAGATGGACGTGCGTCACCAGGACGTGGGTCACATCCGACGGGCGCAGACCCAGGCCGTCTAGTCCGGCCGCCAGGCCAGCCACCGTCGAGCCAGGGCCGGTTTCAATCATGACAACCGCGTTTCCATGCCGAAGGACATAGCTGGCAATCGCATGGGGAATGCCCTGAAACTGAACATCCACTGTATCAAGCTGCCACATTGTAGGCCTCCGTATCAAGCGGCCACATCGTAGGCCTCCGTATCAAGCCGCCGCATCGTGCACCTCTGTATCTACAACTTGCGCAACCAAGTTCTCAGGGCGCCTGCCACTGCCGTCCGGTCACTCGTCACAGTGCAGTCGCCCGGTTCGCACCGGCTAAGATTGTAACACGGCTGCGGGCGTTGGGCTATTTTTGCGCTGACGCCCATTCGCAGCGGTCTGCGCAGGCTCATGGATTGGCGTTGGTCACGTACGCGTGGCTCACAGTCGCTGGCAGGCGCAGCAGCCACCACGCCCCCAAGAGGCCGCCGCCCAGCGCAGCCACGACCAACGTGGGCCGCAGCCCGATGGCGCCGCCCAGCGCGCCGCCGACCAGTGCGCCCAGCGGGCCGACGCCGCCCGCCATCAACTGCATGCCGGCGGTGACGCGGCCCAGAAGGCGGTCAGGGGTGATGGTCTGGCGCAGGCTGATTTCGTTGATGGCGAAGACAGAGCGGAGGCCATCGCTGAGCACCTGTGATGCCATGAGCATGGCGATAGCCAGGACGAGCGGGCCTTGGGCCAACGGAACGAGCAGAGAGATTAGCCCGCTGAGCAAGGTCGTGCTGATGAGCGTGCGTCGCAAGCCAAAGCGGCGGACGGCCATCGGCGCCAGCAGCGCGCCGAACAGATCGCCAACGCCCCCCATGGCGATGGTCAACCCCAGGGCAGCCGCGCCAAAACCCAACACGCGAATGGCGTAGATGGCATAAAGAACGCCAATGAAGTTGCCAAAAAAGCTGCGTGTGCCGCCGCTCAGCGCCAGCGAGCGCAGGATTGGATCATGCCAAATCGTGCGCACGCCTTCGACCATCTCGTGGCCGATCGGCTGGCGTTCGTGCTGGATCGCGGGCGGCGCTTCTGTGTGGCGGATGATGGTCAGCGAAACGGCCGAGACCACGAATGAGAGGCTGTCTACCAGGATGGCAATGGGCGCGGTCAATGCCTGCACCAGAAAGCCGGCCAGACCAGGCCCCAGGACTTCAGCCAGAGAGCCGCTCAAGGCCAGCTTGCTGTTGCCTTCGACGAGGTGCGCACGCGTCACCAGCGATGGTAGATACGCCTGGTAGGCGCTCTCGAAGAACACGGTGAAAATGCTGGTCAGAATCACCGCGGCGTAGAGCAGCCCGATGCTCAGGAAGCCAAAGATGGCTCCCAGAGGAATCAGCAGCAGAATGAGCGCGCGCGCCAGGTCGGCCGCGATCATCAACGGCCTGCGGCGCAGACGGTCCACCCAGGCGCCGGCGACAAGTCCCATCAGCAGCACGGGAACGGCTCCCGACGCCGCCAGGACGCCCATCTGGGCTGGCGTCGCGCCCAGCACGAGCACCGCGGCCAGCGGCAGCCCATCACGCGTGATGCGTGAACAGAGCTCCGAGACAGTCTGTCCAGCCCACAATTTCAAGAAATCGGGGTGGCGCCACAAGGTGTTCGCTGGCTCGCCTGGCCCCTGGGTATTCTGCGCAACCGCATCGAGCACATTGGGTGGTTCATCGGCGGAGACAAGAGCCTCCTCGGGAAGAGGCTGCTCAGAAAGTGGCATCTTTCAACTCCTATTAGGTTTGTCACAATTGTTATGACCACTAATTTCAAAATAGTTGTACAAATAGTTGAAATCGTGTAAAATTGACATATGGCAACGGTGCAGTTGTCGTCCCCCTGCATTGACCTTCCAGGGAGGACAGGAAAAATGATGCACTTCGTGGTGAGCGTTTGGCTCAGCTTTTTCTTTGTTACCGCTGCGGCGGACTCGCCGCTCCCCGTTGCCACCCCACCTGCTGTTCAGCAGCCGCAAGGCGCTGGCTATTACGGCGATGAAGAAGGCTATTGGCGCACGCCTGACGCCCCTATTCCGCCCGCCATCCGGGGGCGTCTATTCTACGATGAAGACGCCGACGCCAGCACGGGCAGCCCCAGCTGTGATCGGGGCCAACGCGAGGTGGCGGTCAACCTCTACCGCGACGTAGATCACAGCGGTACGTATTCCAGTACCATTGACACGCTGGTGGGCAGCATCACCACCGATATCATCGGCGACTATGTCTTCGAATCGTTGGCGGCGCCGGATGATTACCTGGTGATCTTCGATCCAGCCGATCCACATTTGCCCGCGAACAGCCTCGCCACAACGCCCAACCCGCTGGCGGTCAGCCTGGCGATCAGCCAAACACGCACCGCCAACCTGGGCGTGCGCATCCACACCCCGCTGCCGCCGTTGAGCGTGGTCATGAGCGAGATTGCATGGATGGGCACCACGGCTTCGGCCGCACTAGAGCAAGCATTTCCTGATATGGATCCAGAGACAGCCAACGATGAATGGATCGAGCTGCTAAACACCACGGCGCAGACGATTGATCTGCGCGGTTGGACGTTGCGGGCGCAAGATGGCACGCCCAACATTCTCCTCAAGGGTTTCATCCCGCCCTTCGGGCATTATCTCTTGGAGCGCACGTCTGACAACAGCGCGCCGGCCGCCACTGCCGATCAGATCTACACCGGCGCACTGGGCAACACAGGCGAAGACCTGCGCCTGAGCGATGGGGCGACGCTGATTGACCGGGTGGACGCGTGGTACGCAGGCAATAACACCACCAAACAAACGATGGTGCGCGCCAATCCAAACCTGCCAGGCGTCAATCCGGCGGCGTGGCAAAACGGGCCGGTGGACGGCAGTGCGCAGAACAGCCTGGCCGACAACGACGCCGACACCTATCTCTATTCGCCCAATCCGATTCAGGCCGGTCAGTCCAGCGATTGTAACGATCAGAATGCGGCCATTCATCCTGGCGCCAGCGAGCTGCTCGACTTCATTGATAACGACTGTAACCGTGCGATTGACGACGGCCTACAGCTCGAAGCCTTGAACGTAACCGCGTATGCCAACCAGATCATCACCGCCACCGTGCCGATCAGCTGCGCGCTGCCCATGGACAACGCCTTGGTGACGCTGCTCGACAGCGCGCAGACGTCGGTGGACGTGTCTATCTACGGCTTCGACCGCGTCGAGCTGCGCGATGCCCTCATCCGCGCGCATCAGCGCGGGGTGCAGGTGCGGGTGATGGGCGACGATGAGGCGTACTTCGACTCCAACTATCAGCCCCACTACCAGGCCCTGGAAAGCGCCGGCATTCCCGTGCTGTATGACATGCGCGGCGCCAATTCGATCGAACACAACAAGTTCGCCGTGATTGACAGCAGCATGGTCTGGACCGGCAGCATGAATTGGACCAATAACGACACGACCTACAATGCCAACAACTCGCTGGTGATTCGGTCGCCGCATATCGCGCAGGCTTATGAGACAGAGTTCCAAGAGATGTTCGATCCGCTTACCGGCGATAACGGGGTGTGTAAGCGTGACAATACCACGCATCTGTTCAACCTGGGCGGAACCACAGTGCGCTCCTACTTTTCACCGAGCGACCAGGTTGAGGATGCCATTCTGGCTGAACTGCAGGCCGCGACCGAATCCATCCACTTTGCGATGTTCTTCATCACGAGCAACCCGATTGGCGATGTCTTGGTCAGCAAGGCGGTGACGGAAGGGTTGTCCGTCAGCGGCGTGCTCGATGCGGTGGGCGCAGCCAGTCCCTATTCCCTCAGATCACGCCTGTGTTCGGCCAGCATTCCGATCAAGATCGAGAACTTTGGCGGCAAGGTGCATCATAAGTTCGCCGTGATTGACGTCAATGGGCCAGATCCACGGGTCATCACCGGTTCGTACAACTGGACAGCCAGCGGCGCTGAATCCAACGACGAGAACACGCTGATCATTCACGACGCCGCGCTCGCCCAGGTGTACTATCAGGCCTATCGTGAGATGTATGACGCCTTGTCGCCAGGCACGATCTGCGGGAGCTGCTCGGCCGAAAGTGGGCCAAGCGCATGCTACGACGGACTGGACAACGACTTCGATGGGCGCACCGATCAGGATGACAGCGACTGCCTCTCCACCCGCTGCAATGTCCTGCAGCCCCTCAGCGGCGCCGTGTTCAGTGATGAAAACAGCGACGCCGTTTTTGCTCCGCCCGATTTTGGGCTGGCCAACATTGACGTCCTGATCTCGCGCCGGATTGACCGCGCCTGTGAAGGTCAAACCTGGACGCCGGTGCGCACCGTCGCCAGTGCGCTCAGCGGCTACACATGGCCGCTGCAGCCTGGCGTTTACCTGGCCCGCGCCGATTTATCTGATCCGCAGGCGCCGCCGCGGGGCGCCGTCGCCACCACGGCCTGGGATGTTCCAATCACCATAGCCGCCGGCATTCCCAGTCAACGCGACATCGGCCTCATGGCCTGCCCTTGGGATCTGAATCGCGATCATACGATCACCGTCGAAGACATTCAGTCCGTCGCTGCGCGCTGGAACACATCGGCCGGCGACGCGGGCTACCTGCTGCTGGCCGATGTCAACAAGAACGGCGTGGTTGACATTTTGGACGTGACCGTGGCCGCTCAGGCCTGGGCGACCGCCTGTCCATAGCCGGCGCAACGGGGATTGGGCGGCGCACGGCCGTCCCGCGGTAGGTCATCGCCTCCGGCGTGACATGGATTGGGTCACGCACGACGGTCACACCGGAGCTGTGACCTACTCGTCCTGCGCGTAGGTCATCGCCTCCGGCGTGACATGGATTGGGTCACGCACGACGGTCACACCAGAGATGTGACCTACTGTCATCGGTCATTGCCTCCGACGTGACATGGATTGGGTCACGCACGACGGTCACACCAGAGATGTGACCTACTCGTCATCCACAACTCATGGCTGCGCGTAGGTCATCGCCTCCGGCGTGACATGGACTGGGTGACGCACGACGGTCACACCAGAGATGTGACCTACTCGTCCTGCGCGTAGGCGTGACATGGACTGGATGACGCACGACGGTCACACCGGAGATGTGACCTACTCGTCGTCCACGACACAACTCCCGGCTGCGCGTAGGTCATCGCCTCCGGCGTGACGTGGACTGGGTGACGCACGACGGTCACACCGGAGATGTGACCTACTGTCATCGGTCATTGCCCGGGACGCAACATGGATTGGGTCACGCACGACGGTCACACCGGAGATGTGACCTACTGTCATCGGTCATCGCCTCCGACGTGACATGGATTGGGTCACGCACGACGGTCAGACCGGAGATGTGACCTACTCACAGAGCAATCACTGGGGTCTGCGCCGAGGGCGCCGGCGGCGCGGGCAGCTTGGGATTCGTCAGCCAGTCACGCAGCAGCGTCTCGACGGCCGGTTGGCCGCTGACCTCGACGGCCGTGGCGATGAAATCGGCCGTGCTGGCATGACTGCCAGCGAAGCGTTGGTAGTAGGCGCGCAGGATTTTGAAGAAGACCACATCGCCTACCGTCAGGCGCAGGGCGTGCAGGGTCCATGCCCCGCGCTGGTAAGTGGCGTCGGTGAATAGGTCCGGCGGCTGCTGCGGCAGCGGCGATCCGACATCTTGCGCCAGCATGGACGCATAGACTTCCTGCACAGTCGCGTTGAAAGCCGCCGATCCTTCATTCTGCTCCTGCCACAGCCACTGGAAATAGGTGGCAAAGCCTTCATTCAGCCAGACATCTTGCCATGTCGCCGGGCTGACGCTGTTGCCAAACCACTCATGCGCCAATTCATGCATGACCTCGCCTTCGTCCCATGCTGCACCTCCAGCGCCTGCGCCAAAAGTGGAAAGGGTCTGGGTTTCCAGCGCCCAGCCGGTTGGGACAGGCAGCAAGGCCACACCATAGGCGGCAAAGGGATAAGGGCCGATGCGCTGGCGCATGAACTGCATCATCTGGGGGATGGGCGCAAAACTCGCCTTAACCGAGGCAGGCGTCCCCAGGGGAAAGTAGTCGCGGCGCACCACGCCGTCAGGGCCGGCTGCCGTGATCACCTCGTAGCGGCCGATGTGCACCGTCGCCAGGTAGGTTGCCATCGGGTCGGTCATCTGCCAGACGTAAGTCGTTGAGCTGCCGTTGTCTTGCGTGTCGCTCAAGACGCCGTTGGCCGCTGCCTGGTAAGGCTTGGGCACGGTCAGCCGCATCGTGAAGGTGGCCTTGTCCAGCGGATGGTTGTTGCTGGGGAACCAGGTCATCGCGCCCGAAGGCTCGCTGACCACGGCGATGTCATCGCCAAAGCGCTGCCAGCCCAGGGGCAAAAAGGGCACGCCGGGGTCGCGCATGGGCTGCGGCTGCCCCTGGTAGGCGACGGTCACAGTCAGTAGAGAATCGGCTTGCACGGGCTGCACAGGGGTAATGGTCAGTTCGCTGGCCTGGCGCCGATAGCGCGCAGGCGCGCCGTTCACCGTCACCTGACCGATCGTCAATCCGCTGAAGTCCAGGTTGAACGCGCTGAGCGCCTGGGTGGCGCGCGCACTGATCGTCGTTGCGCCATTGAGCGTATTGCCGGCCACATCCACCGTCAGATCAATGTCATAGTGCAACACGTCATAGCCGCCATTGCCTAGCGTCGGGTAGAGGGGATCGTCCAGCCCGGCCGCGCCGGCAACCGGCCCAGGGGCCAGGGCAGGCGCGGTCCCGGGAACGGCAGCCGTGGGCATGGGGATGGTGAGCGGCCGGCATGCGGTCAGCCAGAGCGCCATGCCCATGAGCGCCAGCCAGCAGCCCAGCCTCGATCGCAGCGTAGAGTGCGCCATCAGATTCACAGATCTAGACTTCCGAAGGTTCAAGACTTCCGAAGTCTCGGAGACTTCGGAAGTCTGTCCGACCGCTTACCACGCGTAGACTGCACCCTGGCTGCCCGATGTCACCATGCGGGCATAGCGCCGCAGGTAGTTGGGCAGATTGGGCCGCGTCACCGGCTGCCAGGCCGCGCGGCGCGCGGCAAATTCTTCTTCTGTCAACTCAACATCCACGCGACGGCCGAGAATGTCCACCGTCACCATATCGCCATCGCGCAGCAGGCCGATGGGGCCGCCGGCGGCCGCCTCCGGGCTGATGTGACCCACGCACGCGCCGCGGGTGCCGCCGCTAAAACGGCCATCGGTGATGAGCGCCACGCTGCTGCCCAGGCCCATGCCGGCGATTTGGCTGGTCGGCGCCAGCATCTCCTGCATACCCGGTCCGCCCTTTGGGCCTTCATAACGGATGACCACCACATGCCCTGGCTTGACCTTGCCGCCCAAGATGCCACTGACCGCATCTTCCTGCGAATCGAAGCAAATGGCCGGCCCGCGGTGCCGCATCTGCTCCGGTGCGACGCCGGCGGTCTTGATTACCGAACCTTCCGGGGCCAGGTTGCCGAAGAGAATCGCCAGGCCGCCGGTCTCGCTGTAGGGATTCTGCAGGGTGCGGATACAGTCACGATCCTGACTGGCATGGTCCGCAATGTTCTCACCCAGGGTGCGGCCGGTGACGGTCTTGGCGTCCAGGTGCAGGGCGCCCGGCTTCTGGCTCAATTCATACAAAATGGCGCTGACGCCGCCGGCGCGTTCCACATCCTCGATGTGATAATGACTGCTTGGGCTGACTTTGCACAGCGTAGGCACCCGCGCCGACACCTCGTTGAAGCGAGAAATGGGGTAATCCACGTCAGCCTCGTGCGCCAGGGCGAGCACGTGCAGCACGGTGTTGGTCGAGCCGCCCATGGCCACATCCAGGGCCATGGCGTTGTCAATCGCCTCCGCAGTGACAATATCACGCGGCTTGAGGTCCAGGTCAATCAACTGCAGCAGCTGGCGGGCGGCCTGGCGAGCCAACTCCTCGCGCCGCGGATCCACAGCCAGGATCGTGCCGTTGCCCGGCAAAGCCAGACCCAGCGCTTCGCACAGGCAGTTCATCGAGTTGGCGGTGAACATACCAGCGCACGAGCCGCAGGTCGGGCAGCCAACATCCTCCAGCTCCTTCAGCTCCGCCGCGTTGATCCTGCCAGCCTGATACGCGCCGACGCCCTCGAAGACACTGATGAGGTCCACCACCTTGCCGGCGCTGGTAACGCCCGCGCGCATGGGGCCGCCGCTGACGAAGATGGTCGGGATATTGAGGCGCATCGCGGCCATCATCATGCCAGGCGTGATCTTGTCGCAGTTGGGGATGCAAATCAGCCCATCGAACCAGTGCGCGGCCACCATGGTCTCCACGCTGTCTGCGATGATCTCACGGCTAGGCAAGCTATACTTCATGCCTGCGTGTCCCATGGCAATGCCATCGTCCACGCCAATGGTATTGAACATGAACGGCACGCCGCCGGCCTCGCGAATGGCGCGACGCACCACTTCTCCAAATGCCTGCAGATGGACATGCCCCGGCACAATGTCCACGTATGAATTGGCAATCGCAATGAACGGCTTGCTCATGTCGGCGTCGGTGACGCCCGTCGCCTTGAGCAGTGCGCGATGCGGCGCACGTTCAAAGCCGAACTTGATCATGTCCGAACGCATGGCGCGGCGTTGACTGCGGCTGGAAGCCGCTCCACGAGCGGTTTCCTCGCTGGCACGCTGTGAGTCTTGACGTCCGTTTGTTGTCATAAATAATGAACCCCCGCCCTGTCTGAAGAAATGCAGCGCATGGCGACCTATTTGACAATTCTAGTCGTTGCGCTATAATTGACCATGACGCAGTGCGTCATATTGATTTCTTGTTAGCATGTGCGCCAGCGTTTGCGCAAGAACGTATTCCCCTGTGGTTATGCCGCCGGCGCTGGTTGATGCTTGGTCAAGCGTCGTTGCGAGGCAAATCCCACATGCCCACCGACTGTCAGGACCGAGCGACGCCTGACCTCGTGGTCAGGACACGGCCACGCGCGAGTGCTCAGTGAGCAAGGAGATGACTATGGAGTCACAGAACTTCACACCAGGAATGACCGTTCGCGTGCGCGCCGGGCATCCCTTGGCTGGGATGTCAGGCACAATCGTTCGGGTCAAACCAACGCATGTATGGGTTTTACTCTCCAACGGACACCAGACGCCGCTTCTCATCAGTGAGATCGAAGTCGTCGAAGAGCTGCTACCCAGCGGCTCGTAAGCCACACGGAGGCTGAATCAGAGACACTGAATCGGGAATCTTACATGTTGCATTCCTCAGTCAGCCTCCCTCTTTCAGCTTTCTTGATGTGCTCTGGCAGGGCCTGCGACCCCGATCCTTGCGGGGAAGACGGCGGTCGCAGGCTCTGCCAGCAAGAATGACCATTCAGCCTTCTTTGTTCCTCTTACGAATTAGGCGACCACCGCTCGATCATGGACGTTGGCGGCCGCAGCGCCATAACCCGCCAGCAAAGCATACTCTACGGAATCAGCCAGCGCCTGCCAACTGGCCTCGATGATGTTCGCGTTGGCGCCCACGGTGCTCCAGGTATGCACGTTGGTTTCGGCGCCGTGCGGGCGAAAAGCCGAGTCAATCTGCACGCGCACCTGCGCGGCTGTGGCTGACTGGCTGTCCAGGATGCGCACCTTGTAGTCGCTCAGGTGAACGTCTGCCAGGTGCGGATAAATGGGCAGCAGCGCCTTGCGCAGCGCCTTGTCGAGCGCGTTGACAGGGCCATTGCCTTCGGCGGCGGTGTGAAACACCTCATGTCCCACACGCACCTTGAGCGTGGCTTCAGCCACCAGGTCGCCCACGCGGCGCGGATTGTGATCCGTGGCAGATCCATTGCCCGATGCCACGACGCCCGCAGCCGAGCGCTCCAGCGCCCAGACCTCGGATGGGCCGGCGGCGTGCCGATGCTCCACCACGACCTTGTAGCGCTCCAGTACAAATGGCGGCAAGTACCCCGGCTGGATGCGGCGCAGCATCAAGTCAACCGAGCCTTCCGCGCCTTCGAAGCTGTAGCCCTGGTTCTCCAATTCCTTGATGCGCGCCAGCACCTGGCGTTCCTGCTCGCGGTCTAGCCCGTCAAGGCCAAACTCCACGCGCTTCACGGCAATGTTGTCCTTGCCGCTCAACTCGCTGACCAGGATGCGCTTCTGGTTGCCCACCAGCGTCGGGTCAATGTGCTGATAGCTGCGCTCCACCTTCACCACAGCATTGACATGCGTGCCGCCCTTGTGGGCAAAGGCGCTCATGCCAACGAACGGCTGGCGCTGATCAGGCACCAGGTTCGCCAGTTCGGCCACGAAGTTGCTTACTTCTGTCAACTTTCTGAGCTGACCGGGGGGGAGGCAGGTCAAACCCATCTTCAATTCGAGGTCAGGCAGGATGCTGACCAGATTGGCGTTGCCGCAGCGCTCGCCGTAGCCGTTGATGGTGCCTTGCACATGCGTACAGCCGGCGCGGATGGCTGCCAGCGAGTTGGCGACGCCCACGCCGCTGTCGTTGTGTGCATGAATGCCCAACACGACGCCGTGACCCAACTGCGGGAAGCGCGCGCGGACGATCTGGACAGCCTCTTCGATTTCCCACGGCATGCGGCCGCCGTTGGTGTCGCACAAGACAAGGGCGGCGGCGCCAGCATCCAGGGCCGCCTGCAGTGTTGCCAGTGCATAGTCCCGATTGGCCTCGAAGCCATCGAAAAAATGCTCGGCATCGTAGACGACCTCGCGGCCGTGGCGGTGCAAGTGCGCGACGCTGTCGGCAATCATGCGCCGATTTTCAGGCAGCGTTGTGCGCAGCACCTCCAACACATGCAAGTCCCACGTTTTACCGAAAATCGTTACCACGGGCGTCTCGGCATCGAGCAAGAGCTGGATTTGGCTATCCTCGGCCGCCGGGATATCGGCTTTGCACGTGCTGCCAAACGCGGCCAGGCGTGCATGGTGCAGCCGCAGTTCTTGGCGCGCCCGCTGGAAAAACTCGATATCCTTGGGGTTCGAGCCAGGCCAGCCGCCTTCGATGAAGTGGACGCCAAACTCATCCAACTTGCGCGCTACGCGCAGTTTGTCACTCGAAGTGAAATTGACCGCTTCCCCTTGCGTCCCATCACGTAGGGTCGTGTCGTATACGAAAACTTGCGTAGACATCATGTTCTCCCCATCATTGAATCAGTGCAGATTTCAGATTACAGATTCAAGATTACGGATCTGCAACGAGTGAGCTTGAATCTTCCATCGTTTTTTGCACTCATCCGATAGAGGGGGCGCACGCCGCGGCGGCCTTGCCTGGCTGTGCACCCGAAACCACCATCCCGTATCGCATAGAAACTCCCCATTGGCGCGGCGAGCTGACCGCGGCATGCATCATCGGCCGTTTCAGTCACGCAAATCAGCCAACGAATGGTACACATAGTTGGGCCAGATACCCTTGGCCAAGTCCTCCGGTCGGAACTTGCCGGTCTTGACCAAGGCGCCAAGCAGGCCCGCGCGCTGCGCGCCGGCCACGTCCACATCAATATCGTCGCCGATCATGGCGACCCGCTCCGGCGGCAAACCAAGCATATTGATAGCCTGCTGAAAAAAGGCGCGTTCGGGTTTGCCCATGACCAGCGCGAAGCGGCCGGTCGCGAACTCAAGGGCAGTGACGAACGGGCCAGAGTCGAGCCGGAGGCCGTCAGCCGCACGCCAGTAACGGCTTTTACCCAGGGCAATGAAACCTGCGTTTTTCTCCAAGAGCAAGCGAAAGGCCTGGTTGAGCCTGTCGAACGTCCAGGCATCTCCCAAATCGCCAATGACGACGAAATCGGGATGGTCAGTGTCCTGCGGCACACCCTCAAATTCGGTCAACGCGTCGTCGAGCACAAGCAGGCACGCGCTGGCATGATGCTCACGCAGGTAATGAGCGGCCACCGACACCGGGTTCAGGATGTCATCCTCGTCTGCCTGCACCCCCATCCCCCGCAGCCGCGCGGCCAGGCTGGAACGGCTGCGCATCGTGCTGTTCGTCACGAAACGCAGCGGCACGCCGCGGTTGCGCAGCCAGGCCAGGGTGTCGCCTGCGCCGGGCAGCAGTTGATCGAACTGATAAACCGTGCCATCGAGGTCAATCAGCAGGGCGTCCACATGATTGAGAATACTCGCCGTCATAGTCTGTCCTTTCACCTGATCGCGCGCACAACGTGCGCGCCGAGGGCTTCGGTCCCCACGCTGGTGCGGCCTGGTTCGGCAATATCGCCGGTGCGATAGCCAGCGGTAAGCACGGAGGCCACAGCCATTTCAACGGCCTGCGCGGCTTCTTCAAGCCCCAGGGAATGGCGCAGGAGCATGGCTGCGCTCAAGATGGCGCCTAGTGGATTGGCCAGACCTTTGCCAGCAATGTCGGGCGCAGAGCCATGAATGGGCTCATAGAGGCCGTGGGGAAAGCCAGCCTGGTTCAGGCTGGCGCCGATGGAAGCCGAAGGCAGCATGCCCATCGAGCCAGAAATCATGGAGGCTTCATCCGTCAGGATATCGCCAAACAGGTTTTCGGTCACGATCACATCGAAGCTGGCCGGCCGGCGAATCAAGTGCATCGCCGCCGCATCCACCAACAGGTGCTCGAAAATCAAATCCGGAAACTCACGCGCCATCACCTCCGTAGCCACGCGACGCCAGAGGCGTGAACTCGCCAGCACGTTGGCCTTATCCACCGATGTGAGCTTGCCGCGCCGCGCGTGCGCTGCCCGCGCGGCCAGGCGCACGACGCGCTCGATCTCAGGCCGCGTGTAGATCATCGTGTCAAAGGCCGTCTCGACCTCTCCCTCCGCGGCGGGCTGCGCCTCTTGCCGCGCCCCAAAATAGACGCCGCCGGTTAGTTCTCGCACCACGAGCAGGTCTACACCCCGCAGAATATCGGGCTTCAGGGTGCTGGCATTCATAAGTTCGGGCGCCACGGTGACTGGTCGCAGATTCGCAAACAACCCCAATGCTTTGCGAATACCCAACAGGCCCTGCTCTGGTCGCACCGATGCCGTTGGATTGTCCCACTTTGGTCCGCCGACCGCGCCGAGCAGCACGGCGTCAGACGCCCGCGCCAGGCGTTCAGTCGCTTCGGGCAGCGGCGCGCCAACGGCATCTATGGCGCAGCCTCCGATGAGCGCCGGTTCGAACTCGAACGTGTGTCCGAACCGGGCGGCCGCCGTCTGCAGAACGCGCACCGCCTGCTCGACTACTTCGGGGCCAATCCCATCACCGGCCAGAACCGCTATTTTTGCGTGCAATACCCTTACCCCCCCAGCGCCAATGCTGAATTGGGAATGCTGAATGATGAATGCAGAGCGCGTTCGTCGTTCAGCTTTCTGTGTTCTTTGTTCAGCATTCTTTGTTCAGCGTTCCTTGTTCAGCATTCCGTTCACGCGTTGTAGCAGCGGACCAAATCATCGAGCACGTCGTGCGATGGCGTCTCGACGGCCGTCTGCTGCCGCGCGGCTTCCGTTTCCAACCGGGCCAACAGGCCATCGTCGAGCATGGCCGGAAAATGGCCGTTGGTGGCGCTCAACTCATACATCCAATGCGGCTGCATCACAGTCGCCCTTTGACATTTCAAAGCCAACAGAAACATGATTGTCTCCCTACGAGCTGCTGGGTGCGGTATGCCGGCGTTTGTCCGCGCAAACGCCGCCCGTGCTGAAGGCTGCACAGCGCGCCCTGCTCAAGATTCATTCTTCATCATCCAGCAGCGCCGATCCTTGCTGCTCGTACGTCGCAATGTTCGTCTCCTGGTGCAAAAGGTAGCTCAAATCATCAAGACCTTCTACCAGGCAGAGCTTGCGGTACGGGTCAATCTCGAATACGTACACATGGTTGCCGACAGTCACGGTTTGAGCCGGCAGGTCTATGCGGATCAAGGTGGAGGGCCTTTCCTCAACCCGGTCGAACAATTCGCTTAGCGCGGCTGGCGTCAGCACCGCCAGCAGCAAGCCATTCTTGAGGCTGTTGTTGTAAAAAATGTCGGCAAAGTACGACGAGATGACCACCGCAAAGCCAGCATCCATGATGGCCCACGGGGCATGCTCGCGTGAACTGCCGCAGCCGAAGTTGCGCCCGGCCAGGAGAATGGCCGCGCCGGCGTACTGCGGCTGATTGAGGGGAAAGTCGGGTCGCGGCTGACCGTTGGCGTCTACGCGCCAATCGGCGAAGAGTCCTTTGCCCAACCCGGTGCGGGTGACGGTGGTCAAATACCGCGCCGGGATGATCTGATCGGTGTCCACATTTTCGGCCCGCAGAGGGCAGGCCGTCGCAGTCAAAGTCGTAAATTTATTCACGGATATCGTCCTTCAGATCATGCTCCGCACGTCCACCACGCGGCCGTGCAACGCGGCGGCTGCGGCCATTATGGGGCTCATGAGGAAAGTGCGCGCGCCCTTGCCCTGGCGGCCCTCGAAGTTGCGATTGCTGGTGCTGGCGCAGTACTTACCGGCCGGCACCTTGTCTTCGTTCATGGCCAGGCACATGCTGCAGCCTGCGCCGCGCCATTCAAAGCCTGCTTCCTGGAAAATGCGGTCCAGCCCCTGGGCTTCAGCCGCCTGTTTGATCCATTTCGAACCAGGGACTACCAGCGCGCGCACGCCGTCGGCCACGCGGCGTCCCTTCACCACGGCCGCCGCCGCGGTCAGATCTTCCAACCGCGAGTTCGTGCAGCTGCCAATGAACACGTAATCAATGGGCTGGCCCGCCATTGGCTGCCGCGGCTTGAGTCCCATGTAGGTCAACGCCTTGTCAAGGTTGGCGCGATCTTCGGCGCTGCTCATCTCATCGGGGCCAGGGATACGTTCGCTGATGCCTACACCCATGCCTGGATTGGTGCCATACGTCACCATCGGTTCCAACTGCGAGCCGATCAGCGTCATCTCACGATCAAAAACCGCGTCGGCGTCGCTGACCAGGTTCTGCCAGCGCGTCACCGCGCGCGCAAAATCATCGCCCTGCGGCGCCAGGCGGCGTCCCCGAAGATAAGCAAAGGTTGTCTCATCAGGCGCAATCATGCCGGCGCGCGCGCCTCCTTCGATGCTCATGTTGCAAATCGTCATGCGTTGTTCCATGGAGAGGCTGCGAATCAGCGAGCCGCGATACTCGATAACGTGCCCAGTGCCGCCGCCTACACCAATCTGGCGAATGATCGCCAGAATGATATCTTTGGCTGTCACGCCAGGCGCCAACGCGCCTTCGACATTGATGGCAAAGGTCTTGGGTTTACTTTGCAGCAGGCACTGGGTTGCCAGGACATACGCCACTTCACTCGTCCCAATGCCGAAAGCCAATGCGCCAAACGCGCCGTGTGTGGAGGTGTGGCTGTCGCCGCAGACAATGGTCATGCCGGGCTGCGTAATGCCAAGCTCAGGGCCAATCACATGCACGATACCCTGTGTGTCGCCAGCAATGTCAAACAACGTTACACCGAAGTCCGCGCAGTTCTCGCGCAGGGTGCGCACCTGGTGCGCCGCGTCCGACGGCCACAACGCGATGTCCATCGGTCGTGTGGGGATGGCATGATCCATCGTGGCAAAGGTGCGGTCAGGCCGGCGCACCTTGAGGCCGCGCTCACGCAGCATGGTAAATGCCTGCGGCGACGTCACCTCGTGGATCAAGTGCGCGTCCACATACAACACGGCTGGCGCCCCCGGGTCCTGGGCCACCACGTGACGATCCCAAACTTTCTCAAACAGCGTTTGTCCCATGTTATGCCTTCACCATTCCTTGTTCCGTCTCCGCCTCTTCCACCACACCCTCGTTGGCAGCTTCGATGGCGGCAACCTGCTCTTGCGGCGCCACGCGCCAGAAGAGCGGAAGTTGGTTCTCCCAGTCAGCCAGGATGGCCGCCGCGCGTGGGCTGCGGGTGCACGCAGCGTGCCGTTCCAGCAGACCGCGCAGCTCAGATTCGTGTTCGGGCCGCTCCACCCGCCGCAGCGTCACCAACTGCGTATTGCTGCGCCCTGGTAAGCGGTGATACCGATCGTAGACGTAAGCCGCGCCGCCGGTCATACCCGCGCCGAAGTTGCGGCCGGTCTTGCCCAGCACAACCACCACGCCGCCGGTCATGTACTCACAGCCATGATCGCCCACACCCTCGACAACGGCCCATGCGCCAGAATTCCGCACCGCAAAACGTTCACCCGCGCGGCCGGCCGCATACAACTCGCCGGCGGTTGCGCCGTAGAGCGCCGTATTACCCAAGATGACGTTGTGGTGCCAGACGAAGCGCGCGTGGGCCGACGGGCGGATGACGATTTCTGCGCCGCCCAGCCCTTTGCCGACATAGTCGTTGGCCTGTCCTTCCAGGCGCAAACTCAGGCCATGAATCCCAAACGCGCCAAAACTCTGCCCGGCCGTGCCCGTGAAGTTGACCACGATGGTGCGCGCCGGCAGCCCCTCGTTCCCGTGACGCTGCGCCAACTGCCCTGACAGCCGCGCACCCACGGCGCGATCGGTGTTGTGAATATCATAGGCCAGGGAGACGGCGTTTTCGGCAGCAACAGCGCCTTCCAGCGTGGCCAGGGCCTCTTCAGCCAGGCGATCCCCCAGCGTCGCCCCAACGAGCAACGGGTTGCGGACATCCACGTTGCGTCGCGCATAGCCAGTGTCCGGCGCCCACAGCAGCGGGAGCAGATCGAGGTGATGGGCCGCGGCGCCGGTCGTCTTCTGCTCCAATAGATCGGTGTGCCCGATGATCTCCTCCAGGCTGCGCGCGCCCAGGCTGGCGAGAATCTCGCGCACCTCCTCGGCCACGGCCAGCATGTAGGTCATCACCATCTCAGGCGTGCCAGGGAACTTCGCGCGCAGGTCCGGCCGCTGAGTCGCAATGCCCACTGGGCAGGTGTTGTTATGGCATTGTCGCGCCATCTTGCAGCCTTCGGCCACCAGCGCGGCCGTGCCAAAGCTGAACTCGTCCGCGCCCAGCAGCGCCGCCAACACGACATCGAGGCCAGTCTTGAAACCGCCGTCCACGCGTACGCGCACACGGCCGCGCAGGCCGTTGATGAGCAGTGTCTGCTGCGTTTCCGCCAGGCCAAGCTCCCAGAATGCGCCGGCATTCTTGATCGAACTCAGCGGTGAAGCGCCGGTGCCGCCGTTGTTGCCGCTGATGTGAATGACATCCGCGTGTCCCTTGACAACCCCTGCGGCAATCGTGCCGACGCCCGCCTCGGCCACCAGTTTGACCGAGACGGCCGCGTTTGGATTGATCTGCTTCAGATCGAAGATCAACTGCGCCAGGTCCTCGATGCTGTAGATGTCGTGATGCGGCGGCGGCGAGATCAAGGCCACGCCCGGCATCGTGTGACGCACACGCGCGATATCGGCGCTGACCTTGTGGCCTGGGAGCTGCCCGCCTTCGCCCGGTTTGGAGCCTTGCGCCATTTTGATCTGCAGCTCCTCGGCTGCCATCAGGTAGGCAGGGGTGACGCCGAACCGACCCGAAGCGACCTGTTTGATCTTGGTCGCCTTGTCGGTGCCATAGCGATCCTCGCCTTCGCCGCCTTCACCGCTGTTGCTGGCGCCGCCCAAGCGATTCATGGCCACGGTCAGCGTTTCATGCGCTTCGACGCTCAGCGCGCCGTAGGACATGGCCGCGGTGGAAAAACGACGCACAATGGCTGTGGCCGGCTCCACCTCCTCCAGCGGAATCGCCTCGCGGCCGCGACTGACGATATGCAGCAGATCGCGCGGCTCAGTCACTGGCCGTCGTTCAACCAGGTCAGCGAAACGGCGGTAGATGGCTAAGGTCCCCTGCGTTTCGCGCGACGCGAGTTTCTGCTCTTTGCCCTTGGCCAGGCCGACCATCTCGTGCAGGGCGCGCACCACCTCCGGGTTGAAGGCATGATACTCGCCGCCACGCCGCGACTTATAGAAGCCGTAGCTGTCTAGCTTCACGGCGGCTTCGGACATCGCGGCGGCCAGATTGCCAGTGCCATGTCCATTTTGCCCGGCGTGCGGCGCCTGGCCCATATCCACGGCATGGGCGGCGCTGGTCGGAAAGGCGCTGCGGTGCCAGATCAAGACATCTTCCGCCAGATCGTTATAACCGACGCCGTTGATGCGAAAATTCGGCGTCCCCATGAACGCGCTGTTGATCAGATCATCGCTCAGGCCAATCGCCTCGAAGATCTGAGCGCCGCAGTACGAATCAAGCGTGGAGATGCCCATTTTGGACATGATCTTGAGGATGCCCTTCTCCACGGCGCTGACGAAGTTATGCTCTGCTTCCGCAAAGCTCAGCCCGGCGGCATGGCGGCCGCCCTCCTGTAAGCCATCAGCGATGGCGACCGCGGCCAGCCACGGGTTGATGGCGTTGGCGCCATAGCCAAGCAAGACAGCGAAATGATGCACCTCACGCGGTTCGCCGCTTTCGACGATCAAGCTGCAGTGCATGCGCTCGCCAACCTTGATGAGGTGATGGTGCACGGCGCTGACCGCCAGCAGGGAAGGAATGGGCGCACGCTGCGCATCTACCGCGCGATCGCTCAGAATCAACAAGGTGCAGCCGGCCATGACCGCGGCCTCGGCCTGCGCGCACAGGCGTTCCACGGCCGGTCGCAGCCCTTCCGGCCCTTCGGCCACGTCCCAGGTCATGTCCAGCGTGGCGGGCTTAAGATGATGCCACGCGGCAGGGCGCAGGTCGCGCACTTCCAGGCGCTTGAGCGCCGCCAGTTCACGGTTCGTCAAGATAGGGCCAGGCGTTTCCAACAGTTTGGCAGCCGCCGGCGTCTCGCTCAACAAGTCCGCACGCGCGCCCAAGCGCTGGCCGAGCGACATCACCATCTCTTCGCGCAGCGGGTCAATCGGGGGGTTGGTCACCTCGGCAAAGCGCTGCTTGAAATAGTGGAAGAGCGGGCGCGCCACGTCGGACATGGCCGCGGCCGGCGTGTCATCGCCCATGGAGCCGACAGCTTCGCGGCCATCCTTCCACATGGGGCGCAGAACCACAAGCAGTTCTTCACGCGTGTAGCCGAAAGCGGCCATCAAGGCTTGGGCGTCACCGTTGGGCAAAGGCGAACCGTCCGCGGTCAAGTCAATCTGGGCCAGGAAGCCAGTATCTTGAACAAAGCGCGCTTTTTCCTGCACGACCTGGTCCAGCGTCACCAGGTTGTCGGCCAGCCACTGGCCGTAAGGTTTGCGCTCTACAAAGCGGGCAACGATGGCGGCGTCATTTTCAATCACACCGGTGTCCGTATCCACGGCGAGCATCTCGCCTGGGCGCAAGCGACCCTTCTGCACCACGCGGCCTTCATCCACAGGCACGGCGCCGACTTCCGAGGACATGATCACCAGCCCATCATCCATGATGACAAAGCGCGCCGGGCGCAGGCCGTTGCGGTCGAGCGTACTGCCCACAATGCGACCATCCGTGAAACTGAGCGCGGCCGGGCCGTCCCACGGCTCCTGCAAACAAGCATGATAATGGTAGAACGCACGCTGTTGGGGAGAGACATCACGCGTCTTCTCCCACGCCTTGGGCGCCAGCATCATCAGCGCGTGGCGAATATCCCGCCCCGACTGCACCAGGAGGTCGAGCGCATTGTCGAGCATGGCCGAATCGCTGCCATGCGGGGCAATGACTGGCGCCAGCACCCTGGCGTCACGCCCCCACGTCTCGGTGCGCGCCAGGTCAGCCTCGCGCGCCTTCATCCAGGTGACATTGCCCTGCAGCGTGTTGATCTCGCCGTTGTGACAGACCATGCGGAACGGCTGCGCGCGTTCCCAGGTGGGGAAGGTGTTGGTGCTGTAGCGCTGATGAAAAACGGCGATCGCGGTTTTGAAAGCGGGGTCCTGCAAATCGGTGTAGAAATTGGGCAGCTGCGGCGCCACAAAGAGGCCTTTGTAAACCACCGTCAGCGAAGAGAAGGATGGAATGTAGAAGTTGCTGATGCTCTCGGCCCAGACCCGCTGCGTAGCCCGCTTGCGCACCAGGTACAGGCGTCGCTCGAACTCGCTGGTTGCCACCTGCGCCGGCCGCGCGACGACGACCTGCTCGATGTACGGGCGCAGGCTTTGCGCCCAGTGCCCCAGGGCGTCGCCGTTGACCGGAACATCACGCCACATCAGCTTCTGCAAACCATACTCGGCGATCGTCTCTTCGAGTAAGGTGCGCGCCCGCTCGCGGTGCGCCAGGTTGAAGCGCGGCAAGAAGATCATGCCCAGGGCCAGGTCGCCGCGCGCCGGCGCCTGGAGTCCCTGCGTCGCCAGGTCCCGCGCCACAAGTTCGTAAGGCAGCTGCGTCAAAACGCCAGCGCCGTCGCCGCTCTTGCCATCTGCGGCCACCGCGCCACGATGGGCGTGATTACACAGGGCGTCAAGCGCCAGGCGCAGGACGTCGTGGCTGCGCGCTCCCGATTTCTGCGCCACAAAGCCAATACCGCAGGCATCATGTTCAAAACGCGGATCGTACAGCGAACCAGAGGTATCCGCTGGAAACTCTGAACTTTGGATTCTGAATTCTGAATGGTGCATGCTGCGACCAACCTTCATCTAGACCGCCACATCTGACGAGCGCTCTTCACGCGCGGCCAGGAGCTTGTTCAACGACTGCACATAGGCGCGCGCGCTGGCGACGACAATGTCGGTGTCTACGCCGCGGCCGCTGAAGATGCGGCGCCCCATGCCGCCCTGCGCAGACTCGCCCGCGCCCACCGGCTCCGGCGCCTCGATGCGCAGCGTCACATCAGCCACAGCATCCAATCCTTCGTCAATGGCTTGAATACTGAACTCGACCAGCTTGTTGGGCACATCCACAATTTGGTTGATACCTTTGTAGATGGCATCCACCGGGCCGGTGCCAAAACCAGCCTCGGTGCGGACAAAGCCGCCCAGGGCGTTGCGCAGGCGCACCACCGCGGTTGGAATCAGGCCAGTGCCGCACTGCACCTGCACATTTTCGATCACCCAGGTTTCCGGCGGCTGGTACAGTTCATCGGCCACGAGCGCCTGAATGTCGTTGTCGGTCACGACCTTCTTCTTGTCCGACAGATCCTTGAAGCGAAAGAACACCTCACTCAAGTCCTCGTCGTTCAGATGATAGCCCATTTCTTCCAATTTCATGCGGAAAGCATGACGACCGGAATGTTTGCCTAAGACCAGGCGGCTGCGGCTCAGGCCAATCGTATCGGCATCCATGATTTCATAGGTGCGCTTGTGCTTGAGCATGCCATCCTGGTGGATGCCGGCTTCGTGCGCGAAGGCGTTAGCGCCGACGATGGCTTTGTTCGGCTGCACCACCATGCCGGTGTAGCGGCTCACCATGTCGGATGAACGATGAATCTCCTGCGTAACGATATTGCTATCCACCTCGTAGATCTGATGGCGCGTGTACAGCGCCATCGCGATTTCTTCCAGCGACGTATTGCCGGCCCGCTCGCCGATGCCGTTGATGGTCACTTCCACCTGGCGGGCGCCGCTTTCAATCCCGGCCAGGGTGTTGGCCGTCGCCAGCCCTAAGTCGTTGTGACAGTGACAGGAGATGACCACCTGGCTTGCCCCCGGTGTGTGTTGACGGATGTCATAGATCAGTTTACCATATTCTGCTGGCGTCGTATAGCCCACGGTGTCCGGAATGTTGATCGTGGTGGCGCCGGCCGCAATGGCGACGGCCAGAACTTGGTACAGAAACCGGGGATCGGAACGGCCGGCATCCTCTGGGCTGAATTCAACGTCCGGGCACAGACTGCGCGCGTAGGAGACCATCTCTTGCACCTTCGCCACGACTTGCTCAGGCGTCATCTTGAGCTTGAACTCCATGTGGATCGGTGAGGTGGCCAAGAAGGTGTGAATGCGCGGCCGCTGCGCATGGCGCACCGCTTCCCAGGCTGCGTCAATATCGTGCTTGTTGGCGCGCGCCAGGCCAGCAATCACCGGCGGCGGCGCGCTGCGCCCGAACTTGTCCACGCGGGCGTCCGCGCCGACGGTTTGCGCAATCTGGCGCACGGCGTCCAAATCGCCCGGCGACGCAGCTGGGAACCCCGCCTCGATGATGTCTACGCCCAGGCGGGCCAACTGCCGCGCAATCTCCAGCTTCTCCTGCGTGTTCAGCGTCGCGCCCGGCGACTGTTCGCCATCACGCAGCGTTGTATCAAAAAAGAGCACCACGTCCCGTTCGGTCTGGTTAGTTCCTACAGCAGGTTCCATGTCAAGCTCCCCATGCCCAATGCTGAATGAGGAATGCGGCATGATGAGTGCAGAGGGCGTTCATCATTCCGCATTTCCTTTTACGCGCCGCCCTGTCCTGGAACGACTTCGCGTGGATTGATCCACGGCATCATGCGGCGCAGATCGCGGCCCACTTGTTCCAACTGGCTATCGCGTTCGCGCTCGCGCACGGCGTTGAACCAGGGGCGGCCCTGCGCATTTTCCTCGATCCATTCCTCGGCGTACGCGCCGGACTGAATGTCGGCCAGGATTTGCTTCATCGCCGCACGTGTCTGATCGGTGATGATCTTTGGCCCGGCGGTGTAGTCGCCATGCTCGGCCGTGTCGGAGACCGAATAGCGCATGAAGCTCAAGCCGCCGCGATAGAACAAGTCCACAATCAGCTTCAATTCGTGCAGGCACTCGAAGTAAGCGACTTCGGGCTGATAGCCGGCGGCGACGAGCGTGTCGAAACCCGCCTTCACCAGCGCGCTGACGCCGCCGCACAGCACCGCCTGCTCGCCAAAGAGGTCGGTCTCGGTCTCCTCCGCAAAGGTGGTCTCAATGACGCCCGCGCGCGTGCCGCCGATGGCCTTGGCGTAGGCGAGGGCGTCGGCCAGGGCGTGGCCGCTGGCGTCCTGCTGCACGGCAACCAGGCAGGGCGTCCCGCCGCCTTCCTCGAAGACCTCGCGCACGCGGTGCCCTGGCGCTTTGGGCGCCACCATGCTGACATCTACAAAGGTCGGCGGCTGAATCTGGCCGAAACGAATGTTGAAGCCGTGCGCGAACATCAACGTTTTGCCAGGCGTCAACGCCTGTTCGATGCTCTCATGATACACACGAGCCTGCGTCGTGTCAGGCAGCAGAATCATGATCATGTCTGCCTCCATGCACGCGTCAGCCACCGTACGCACCGCCAGATCATGGGCTTCGGCCTGCGCCCAGCTCTTACTGCCCGCGTAAAGCCCTACCCGCACGTCACAGCCGCTGTCCTTCAGGTTGAGCGCATGCGCGTGGCCCTGGCTGCCATAACCTATCACCGCAATTTTGCGGCCCGCCAGCCGACCGAGATCGGCATCCGCATCGTAGAATATCTTCGCCATGATTCCCCTTGTCTCCTCACGCTGGGCCGGCGCCAAGCCGCGCCCCTATGGTTTGCTGTGGCCGTTGCCGTTTTGCCACCCCGGCGTGACTTCCATTTCGCGGGTGACGCTGTTGAAGCCGCGCGCCAATGCCACGCGGCCGGTGCGCACCATTTCCAGAATGCCAAAATTGCGCATCAGGTCCAGGAAGCTGTTGATGCGGCTTTCCGGGCCTGTCATCTCGACGACGATGGAATCCATCGCCACATCTACGATGCGGCCGCGGAAGATGTCAGCCAACTGTACGATCTCAGAGCGCGTGGCGCCCTCAGCGCGCACCCGCACCAGCACCAACTCACGCATAACGGCCGGCGCCTGGCTGACGTTCTCCACCTTGTAGATGTTGATGACCTTCTCCAACTGCTTAACCGCCTGGTCCACCATACGTTCGTCGCCATCTACAACGAAGGTCATGCGGGAGATGCCTGGCGTCTCACTATGCCCCACGGCCAGGCTTTCAATGTTGAAATTTCGGCGGCGAAACATGCCAGTCACCCGGTTCAGGACGCCGGGCGTGTCTTCCATCCATGCCACTAATGTCTGCTTCATCTCGCTTCTCCTTCTTTCCAGTCAGGGATCAGAGATCCGAGACCAGAGACCAGTCGTACGGCGGGCGTTGTGTCGGTGCAAGCTTCAGACTTCGCTTTCGATGCGCCTGGTCCGTCTTCCACACAAGCCCGATCTCCGGTCTCCAGTCTCCAGTGTCTGATCTCCGTCTACCAGCTTGGCTGCACGCCGCTGTACCCTTGCACGATCGCCTTGGGGCGTCGAATCATGTCGTCCACGGCCGAGCCAGGCGCGACCATCGGATAGACGTTGACCTCTTCCTTGACGCGGAACTCGATCAGGAATGGGCCATCATGCGCGTTGGCTTCGGCAAAGGCCGCGGCCACATCTTCCTTGCGATCCACCATCCGCGCGCGGATGCCATAGGCTTCGCACAATTTTACGTAGTCTGGACTGAAGATCGGCGTTGAGGAGTAACGTTTCTCGTAGAAGAACTGCTGCCACTGGCGCACCATGCCCAGGAAGCCGTTGTTGATGATCGCGATCTTGATCGGGATGTTTTCTTGCACGATCGTCCCCAGCTCTTGCATCGTCATCTGGAAACCGCCGTCGCCCACCACGGCCCAAACCAGTTGATCGGGAAAGGCGACTTTGGCGCCCATGGCGGCTGGCACCGAAAAGCCCATCGTGCCCAGGCCGCCCGAGGTGATGAGTTGGCGCGGGCGCTCGTGAATGAAATACTGCGCCTCCCACATCTGATGCTGGCCCACGTCGCTCACGACGAAGGTATTACCTTTGGTGGCGTGCCACAGCTCACGCATCACATACGGTGGGATGAGTTCATCCACTTCGGCCTGCACGATGTCGCGCTGATGTGTGTCTTCCTGCCAATGCATGATGGTTTGCAGCCAATCCAGGTGACGCGCCGGCTCGATGTGCGGCAGCAGATCGGTCAGCGTCTGCTTGCAGTCGCCCACCACGGCCACGTCGGCCTTGACATTCTTGCCCACTTCGGCCGGGTCGAGTTCAAAATGGATGATCTTCGCCTGGCGGGCGAATTTATCCAAACGCCCGGTAACCCGATCGTCGAAGCGCATACCAATGGCAATCAACACGTCGCACTGCTGCACAGCCAGGTTCGTGGTGGCCTCGCCGTGCATGCCACCCATGCCCAAAGCCAATGGATGCGTTTCGTTGATATTGCCGATCCCCAGAAGCGTGGTGACCATAGGGATTTCGGCCTTCTCGATCAGTTCCATCAGCTCAGCCTCTGCGCCGCCAATCTGCACACCGTGGCCCGACAGAACCAGCGGCCGCTTGGCCTGGTTGATCAAGCGCGCGGCTTGCTCGATCGCCTGTGGGGCGGGACGACGCGTGCGCGTCATGCTGGGAAGGAAGATCTTCTCAGGGTATTCGAACTCAATCGTGGCGTTCTGCACATCTTTGCAGATATCCACCAGCACCGGCCCCGGGCGCCCCTCGCGCGCAATGTAGAACGCCTCGCGCATGACACGCGGGAGTTCGCGCACATCGGTGACCAGATAGTTGTGCTTGGTCACAGGTTGAGTCACGCCGGTCACATCGGTTTCCTGAAAAGCATCACCGCCGAGCAGGCTCGTCGCCACCTGGCCGGTGACGGCCACCAGCGGTATCGAATCCAACAGCGCGGTAGCAAGCCCAGTCACCAGGTTGGTGGCCGCGGGGCCAGAGGTCGCCATGCAGACGCCGACCCGCCCTGTGGCCCTGGCGTACCCATCCGCCATGTGCGCTGCGCACTGCTCGTGACGCACGAGGACATGGCGCACGGGATACTGCACCATCGCGTCATAGATCGGCAAGTTGGCGCCGCCCGGATAACCGAAAACGACTTCCACCCCTTCACGCACCATGATTTCCCACACCATTTGGGCGCCGCTCAGTTTCATCGTAGTCTCCTTCATGTGGATAATGAATGTTGAAATAAAAAACCCCTGACCACGGCAAAAAAGTGCTGTGTGGCCAGGGGCGTCATTGCAACCCGTTTGGCGTCAATGCCAGATAATTCAGGGGGCGTCATGCGGGGGCAAGAATAGGTAACAAAAAACCTTCCCGGCGGTGGGAAGGTCTTTGCAGCGCTGCGAAGGTAGGTGCTGTCCTACCGCGACTGTTCCCAAACCGCGAATGGCTCCCGTCGGACACTTACACCGACAAGGAGCTTGCTAATCGCAATCTCAGGAAGGGACAAAGTTCTAACCAGCACGGCTACCTCGATTGACAAACGAACGGTCTGTTTGGAATGGCCGAGAGTATAGACGCGGCCTTACGATTTGTCAAATGGCGCGTGTGACCCAACGCGTCATCACGCTGATCAGCCCACGCCGCCAACAGCCGCAGGAATCGTGCGCCAGCGCTACGTGCCGCAGCCAACAAAATTCATTTGGGATGATTTGTTTGGCTTTTTGTTTGGCTTTTAATGAAAGGGACTGCTATAATAAAGCTAAAATGAGGATACCTCCGCAGTCTTCAGCGATTGCACTTTGACGGCACTCGCGAATCTGGCATGAATGAATCAGATGCCTTGAAGAGGAGTTTTCGCATGGTACGCTCACCTGTTTTTCGTCTCCTGCTCACGCTCGTCCTGTTCACTCTCGTGCTGCCGGCAGCCAACGCGGCGCCGGTCGTTCCGCCCCATTCGGAGGGACTTACCGACCCCGTCGTCATCCGTGCCTACTATGACGATCCAGCCCAAATCGTGCAACTGGCTAACTTCGATGTCTTCGAGTACAACAACAAGACCGACAAGTACGTCCTGGTTGCGGTGGACAGCGCCGACTATGCCGCCATCCAGCAGCTCGGCTTTCGAGTGGAGGTTGACGCGGAGCGCACTGCCGCCTTCAACCGCAAGCCCGAGGTTTCGCCCGACCAGGTGAATGGGATTCCCGGCTATCCCTGTTACCGCACGGTGGAGGAAACCTTTGCCACTGCGCAGAGTATCGTGGCCAACTACCCCCAACTAGCCACTTTTATTGATGTGGGCAACTCCTGGCAAAAATCGGTGGGCCTGGGCGGCTACGACATGAACGTCTTGGTCTTGACGAATTCCGCCATCCCGGGACCAAAGCCAAAGTTCTTCATCACGGCCTCCATTCATGCCCGCGAATACACACCGGCTGAGCTGGCGACGCGCTTCGCTGAATACCTGGTCACGAACTACAACGTGGATCCCGATGTCACCTGGATTCTCGATCACCAGGAAGTACATATCATGTTCCACACCAACCCCGATGGCCGCAAGCAGGCCGAGACCGGCATATCGTGGCGCAAGAACACCAACCAGAATTACTGCGGCGCCACCAGCACCAGCCGCGGCGCCGACCTCAACCGCAACTTCAACTTCCAGTGGGGGTGCTGCGGCGGGTCCAGCAGCAGCCAATGCGCCGAAACCTACCGCGGCCCCAGCGCCGCCTCGGAGCCTGAAACACAGGCCGTGCAGAACTACCTGCGGGCGATCTTCCCCGATCAGCGCGGCCCCCTCCTGACCGATCCTGCGCCGGCCGATGCCACCGGCGTATACCTGGATCTTCATAGCTACAGCGAGCTGGTGCTGTGGCCGTGGGGTTTCACCAGCACTGTGGCGCCCAATGGCACAGCCTTCCAAACGCTGGGGCGCAAGTTCGCCTACTTCAACAACTACACACCCGAGCAGTCCATTGGTCTGTACGCCACAGACGGCACCACCGACGACTTTGGCTATGGCGACCTGGGGGTGGCTGCGTTTACGTTTGAGCTGGGCACCAATTTCTTCCAGGATTGCTCGACCTTTGAGAATACCATCCTGCCGAACAACATGAAGGCGCTGGTTTATGCGGCCAAGGTGTCGCGCACCCCGTACATGACCGCAGCCGGCCCCGATGCCCTGAACGTGACGGCCGCGCCCGCTGCGGTGACCGCGGGCGACCTGGTGAATCTGACCGCGACCCTCAACGACACGCGTTTCAACAACAGCAACGGAACCGAGCCAACGCAGAACATTGCCGCGGTCGAGTATTACGTAGATTTGCCGCCCTGGCAGGCTGGCGCGGTTGCCAATCCGATGGCGCCGGCCGATGGCGCGTTCAACAACCCGATCGAAAATGCCGTCGCGACGATCAACACCGCCGGCCTGAACATTGGTCGCCATACGATTTTCGTGCGTGGTAAGGACGCCAGCAACAACTGGGGCGCGGTCAGCGCCGCCTTCCTGACGATATCGGCGTTCAGCGCCACCCCGGCGAGCCAGGCCATCTGCGCGCCAGCCAATGCCGTCTACACCATCAATGTGGGCTACACCGGCTCAGTGACCTTCAGCGCCCTCGGCAATCCGATCGGCACCACAGCAACTTTCGCCACCAATCCCGTGGCCGGCCCTGGCAGCACCACACTCACCATCGGAAACACGGCCGCGGCCGCCGCGGGCACGTACAACATCAACGTGACCGGCAGCTACAGCGGCGGATCGTTGACCCGCCAGATCGCGCTCAATATCGCAACCGGCGCGCCCAGTGCGCCGACGCTGGTGAGTCCGGCCAATAATGCCACCGGGGTCGCGGAGATACCCACCTTCACCTGGAACGCCGTCGCTCAAGCCGTCAGCTACAACATCCAAATCGCACGTGACAGCGGCTTTACGATCATCGCGGCGTCGGCTTCGGGGTTGACGGGGACCAGCTATACACCGACGGTATCGCTCGGCACCAGCAGCCGTTACTACTGGCGCGTGTGGGCCAACAATGCCTGCGGAACAGGCGGTTACTCGGGGACATTCACCTTCACGACTGTCACGGCGCCCAACGATTGCAGCGTCGGTTATCTGCCGCGCACCCTGCTGAGCGAAGGCTTCGAAAACGGCGCCAATGGTTGGACCCTCGGATCAGGCGGCAGCGGCAACACCTGGACGCTGTGGGGAGCGCGTGTGCACAGCGGTGTGCAGGCCTTCCATGCCACCGACCCCACCACCACCAGCGATCAGCGCCTGGTTTCGCCAGCCATTGCCCTGCCTAACGGCCAGTCGCCGCTGACGCTCAAGTTCTGGAACTATCAATCGTTCGAAAGCCGCAGCGGCGGCTGCTACGACGGCGGCATCCTGGAAATTACCACCAATGCCGGTTCGACCTGGGCGCAAATCACCAGCGGGCTGCTCACCGACCCGTATAATGGGCCATTCGCCAGCGGGAACCCCTTGGGCACGGTCAATGCCTGGTGCGGCGACCCGCAGGACTGGCTCAATTCGGTGGTGGATATCAATGCCTACGCCGGGAAGACCGTGCAGTTCCGTTTCCGCGTGGGTTCCGACACTGGCGTCGGTCGCGCGGATGGTTGGAACCTGGACGACGTCGTCGTCAAATCATGCCAGGCCGAGTCCGCCTGCTACTGGGCTGATCCTGATTGCTCCTGCCTGGTGGGCGGCGACACGGATGTGAATGTGGTAGACATTGCCTTTACCGCCAACGCATGGATTCAGTACCAAACCAACGGCACTTACAGCCAGGTCGCCGACGTGGACTGCCGCGCGCGGGGCGGCTGTGACCAGGTCAACGACATTCGTGATGTCCAGGCTGTCGCCTCCATGTGGGCCACTTCCTGCCCATAAGGTCATAAGATCGCCGAGGCGCGTTATCGGACGCGCCTCGGCTGCCGCAGGCACTCGCCAACCAACGACAATCCGGCTATCCATGGCGCGCCTGTCGTCAACCTGGCGTGAAGCCTAACCACCCGAGGGAATCATGCCCAAAGCAGCAGATATTGGCGGCAAACGCCTGATCAGCCTGGCGCCAGACGCCTGGGCGCAGTGGGTCACGCAGCGCAGCGATGTCGTGGCCCGCGAAGTGGTCACGAGCGAGTTTCAGTGGATCAACCGCGCGAGTGATGTGCTGATGCGCTGCTTCAGCCCTGAACACGGCGAGTTCCTGCAACTGACGGAACTGCAAATACGCTACAAACCGCGTTTGCCTCGACGTATGCGCGCCTACGCCGCCCTGGCAGAAGAAGCCTTCGATCTACCGGTCTTTCCGGTCTTGATCAACATCTTGCCGCCGAAGCGTGACAGCCAGGTGGCTGAACGTTACGAATCCGAGTTCATGGGGCTGCACGCGCGACAGGATTACCGGGTCATCAACCTGTGGACGGTTGATGCCAACATGGTCTTGCAGCGTCCCTTGCCCACGCTGCTCCCGTTTACTCCAGTGCTCAAGGGAGGCGCCCAACAGCCGGTTGTCGTCCGCGCGTTGGGCATGTTACGTCAAGATGAAAAACTGAGCGACCTGGAGCCGCTGCTGGCCTTTTTCGCCAGCTTCGTGTTCGACATCCCGGTAGTGCAGCAGATCATGAGGTGGGATATGAACGTCTTGCGCGAGTCGCCCTGGTATCAGGAAATCCTGGAGCAGGGCCTGGCCGAAGGTATGGAAAAAGGAATTCAGAAAGGAATGCAGAAAGGCATGCAGCAGGGCATGCAGCAGGGCATGCAGCAGGGTGCCTTGCGTCAATTGCTGCGCGTGCTGCGCGTGCGCTTTCAAATCTCGCCGCCGAGTGTCCAAATCAAACTGCAGCAATTGAACACCGATCAGCTAGAGCAGATGGTGGATGTGGCGTTGGCGGCAAACTCCCTAGATGAATTCATGCTGCGGATACCCGCCTTGCCCGGTAATGGCAAACACTGAGGTCGGCCTGCGCCTGCACCCTGTCTACCGCGTCCTGCGCGACGCCCTCTTCATCACCCTGGGCTGCCTCTTGATGGCGTTGGCGGTGGACATTTTCCTGGATCCAAACAACGTCGTGCCGGGCGGCTTCACTGCGATTGCCATTTTTGCCAACCGCCTGCGCGGTTGGCCCACCGGCCTGACCCTGCTGGCGCTCAATATCCCATTCCTTGCGCTGGGCATCTGGCTGCTCGGGGCTGAGTTCGGCCCCAAGACGATCGCTGCGGCCGTGCTGGTCTCACTCGCGATTGACTTTCTGCAGCCCTACCTCCCCACGGTGCAGGGCGAACCGCTGCTCTATGTGGCCTATGGAGGTCTCCTCTTCGGCGCCGGCCAGGCGCTGGTTTTTCGCGCCGGCGCCACCTCCGGCGGCACCGAACTGCCCGCCAAGCTGCTTGAGCACTTCTACGGCATTCGCATGTCGCGCTCGCTGCTCGCGATGGACGCGCTCATCCTGGGCTTGGCCGCCCTCTTCTTCGGCCTGGGCCCGGCTCTCTACGCACTCATCACCGCCTGGGTTATGGCACGCGTGATTGACTTCGTTGACCTGGGTTTCAATGCCAGCCACACCGCGTTCATCGTCACCCAAACCCCAGACGATGTACGTACGGCCATTCTGCACAGCCTGGGTCGCGGTGTCACGGTCCTAACCGGCCAGGGCGGTTTCACCGGCAGCCAGCGCATCATGCTCTTCACCGTGGTTCACCGCCGTGAGGTCGGCGCCCTGCGCCGCATCGTCAGCGCCGCGGACCCCGACGCGTTCATGGTGATTAATCCCAGCACCGAGGTCTTGGGCGAAGGCTTCAAACCGCTGACACGCGCGCGCCGCCGCTGATCTCGTAACACCGCTCCAATTTGACACCACCCCGCGCCTATGCTAAACTCCCGCCCGTTCAAGACACAGGAATTGTAATGATGACCATCGTGTTTGTTTGCAAGCAGAGCAAGGCCAAGAAGCCGGACACCCACGTCTGGTAGATGGTGCTTGCTCGTCAATAGGACAGCAAAGCCGGCTGCCAGGCCATCCTGGAGCCGGCTTTTTGTTGCCCGCTGTTTGCCTGAGGAGATGATTTCATGTCGCTAACGAATTTTGCCATTATCGAGTCTACATTGCGCGAGGGGGAGCAGTTTGCCAACGCCTTCTTCACCACCGCACAGAAGGTGGAGATTGCCAAAGCCCTGGACGCGTTCGGCGTCGAATTCCTGGAATTGACCTCGCCGCTGGCCTCGCCGCAGAGCCTGGAGGACTGCCGCACGATCGCCGCACTCCCGCGACGCACCCGCATCCTCACCCACACCCGCTGTCACATGGACGATGCGCGCGTGGCGGTTGACACCGGGGTGGACGGGATTGACGTCGTCATCGGCACCTCGTCCTACCTGCGTCAGTTCAGCCACGGCAAGGACATCCCCTACATCATCGAGCAGGCGATCAACGTGGTGGAGTTCATCAAGAGTCAAGGCGTGCAGGTGCGCTTCAGCACGGAGGATTCATTCCGCTCCGACCTGGTTGACCTGCTCACCATCTACAGGGCCGTAGACCAGATTGGCGTCAACCGCGTGGGCATCGCGGACACCGTGGGCGTCGCCAACCCCCGGCAGGTGTACGACCTGGTGAGTACGCTGCGCAAATTGGTGAGCTGTGACATCGAGTTCCACGGGCATAACGACAGCGGCTGCGCCATTGCCAATGCCTATTGCGCGCTGGAAGCCGGAGTGACGCACGTGGACACGACGGTGCTTGGCATCGGGGAACGCAACGGCATCACCCCGCTCGGCGGCTTGATTGCCCGCCTGTATGCCACCGACCGCAGCCTCGTGAGAAAGTACAATCTACCCCTGCTGCGTGAGGTCGAAAACCTGGTTGCGGGCATTGTGGGCATTGATGTGCCTTTCAACAACTACATCACCGGTTTCACTGCGTTCACGCACAAGGCCGGCATTCACGCGAAAGCCATTCTCAACAACCCTTCCACCTACGAAATCCTCGATCCGGCCGATTTTGGCCTGACGCGTTATGTTCACATCGCTCATCGGCTGACGGGCTGGAACGCGGTCAAAAGCCGCGCCGACCAGCTGGGCCTGGAACTGACGGACGATGATCTCAAAGAAGCCACTGCGCACATCAAAGCCCTGGCCGACGAAAAACCGATGGCGTTGGAAGATGTGGACGCGGTGCTGCGCGCCTGGCATCACAGAATTCCTGTCCCCCATGCCCAAACCGCACTGGCTGAAATCACCCATCGCAATGGAGTCGCTGCATGAACCAATCCCACATCACACCATCTGCGCCGATCAACGCCTGGGAGCTGGTGGAATCACGCGACGCATTTCGCAACCGCTGGCTGCACGTCACCCTGGACACGGTGCGCCTGCCAGACGGCCGCACCTATGAGTACACCAACGTGCATCGCGAGGTGGCCGGCGTGGGCATCGTCGGGCTGAACGCAGCCGGGGAAATCCTGCTGCAGCAAGAGTATCGTCACCCCGTCGGTCAGGTGGTGTGGCAAGTGCCAGGCGGGTTGACTAATCCAGGTGAAGACCTGCTCGTCTGCGCGGCCCGCGAGCTGCGCGAGGAGAGCGGCTATGAGGCCGAATCATTGGAATACCTGGGCGCATTCTGGGACAACCCGGGCCTGGGCAACGCCATCAGCCACCTGGTGCTCGCACGCAACTTGCGGCCGGTAGGTGGCCAGCACCCGGACGAGGCCGAAATCGTCAGCAGCCATTGGGTCACGCTCGCGTGGCTCAAGCAGGCTGTGGCCGATGGCACGATCAAAGACCGCGTGGTGATCTGCGCGCTGGCCTATTTGTGGCTGCACGGGCTGGCAGGCTGACGATTGCGATGATTGAAGATCCCAGATTGCAGATGGAAGATGGCAGAGATAACGGCTGCAGCAGTGGGCAGCCGCGGTGAAGAGGTTAACCATGGGAAAAACGTTTGCGGAGAAGGCGCTCGCGCGCGCGGCCGGCCTGGCGGAGGTCGTACCGGGCCAGGTGGTGGATGCGCAGCCTGACGTAGCCTTGAGCCACGACAATACCGCGGCCATCTTGCGCATCTTTCGCCAGCTGGGCGTCAGCCGGGTGCGCTTCCCGGAGCGCCTGGCGATCACGCTTGACCATGCGGCGCCTGCGCCGACGACGCAGCACGCCCAAAATCATGCGGAAGTGCGTCGCTTTGTCAGCGATCAGGGTATCCGGCACTTCTTCGAGGTGGGCCGCGGCATTTGCCACCAGGTGCTGAGCGAGGAAGCGCTTGCGCTGCCAGGGCAGACCGTACTGGGCGCGGATTCGCACACGCCGCACTTCGGGTGGCTGGGCGCATTCGGCGCTGGCGTCGGCCGCAGCGAAATGGCCGCCATCTGGGCGACGGGGGAGCTGTGGCTGCGCGTGCCGGAGAGCATCCAGATCGTCGTGGAAGGACGCCTGGATGGTTGGGCCACGGCCAAAGACCTGGCCCTGGCCATTATCGGCTGCCTGGGCGCGGATGGCGGACTCTATGCGTCGGTGGAGATCAGCGGCCCGGCCATCGAAGCCCTTTCCCTGGAAAGCCGCATGGTCTTGCCCAACATGATGGCCGAGTTCGGCGTCAAGAACGCGTACCTGACCCCGGATCAAGCGGTTTTTGCCTGGCTGGCTGCGCGGAGGATGAGATCGGAGATCGGAGATCAGAGATCAGAGATTAGAGATCAGAGATCGGAGATCGGAGATCAGGCGTCTGGAAGGCGAGTGATGGGCGGGTTGGAGTCTTCGGCCTCCAATCACCGGTCTCCGGTCTCCGGTCTCCGACCTGCGGTCTCGGATCTTCAATCTCAACTTGCCGCCACCGCGCTCTATCCTGATCCCGATGCGGTCTACGCCGCGCGGCACGTCTTCGATGCCGACGCCATTGAGCCGAGTGTGGCTTGTCCTGATACGGTGGACAATGTGGCGCCGGTTTCGGCGGTCGCAGGCACGCGTGTGCAGCAGGCCTTTCTGGGCACTTGCACCAACGGGCGCTTGGAAGACCTGGCGCAGGCTGCGGCCATCCTGGCCGGTCGTCGCGTGGCTGCGGGCACGCGACTCCTGGTCATCCCCGCCTCCAGCGAGGTCTACCGTGACGCGCTGCGCGCCGGCTATATCGAGACTTTCATCGAGGCGGGTGCGGTGATCGGCCCGCCAGGCTGCGGCCCCTGCATGGGCAATCACCTCGGCATCCTGGCGCCCGGCGAGGTGTGCATCAGCAGCGCCAATCGCAACTTCAAGGGACGCATGGGCACGGCTGACAGCCAGATTTACCTGGCCAGCCCGGCCGTCGTTGCGGCCAGCGCGGTGGCGGGGGAAATTGTGCATCCAGGCGAGGTTGTAGGATGAGATCAGAGAACAGAGATCGGAGATCAAGTGTGTGGAAAGCGAAAGATGTGCGCGCCAGAGTTTCCGGTCTCTGGTCTCCGGTCTCCGGTCTTGGGTGACCACGCAGGGTCGCCCGACCATGGTCTCCAATCTCTGTTCTCCGATCTCCACTATCCCCCAGCAGGAGGAGATAGAAAAGTGACGCTGATTCGCGGCCGTGTCTGGAAATACGGCGATAATGTAAACACCGATGTCATCTTTCCGGGCAAGTATACGTATACTGTGACCGACCCCGCGGAGATCGCCAGCCATGCGCTGGAGGATTTGGATCCGACGTTTGCGCGCGGCGTGCAGCCCGGTGATGTGGTGATCGGCGGACGTAACTGGGGCTGCGGCAGCAGCCGCGAACAGGGCGCCACCTGCCTGAAGTACGCCGGCGTCGGCGCGGTCATCGCGCGTAGCTTTGCGCGCATCTTCTACCGCAACGCGGTGAACAACGGCCTGCCCGCGCTGACTTGCGCCGCGGCCGTGGACGCCTTGCAGCACGGCGACGCGATCGAAATTGACCTCGATGCCCATGTCATCCACAGCGCGGTCGGCGATTTCGAGTTCCCGCCGCTGTCGCCGTCTGTGCACGGCATCGTCGCCGCCGGCGGCCTGATTCCGTATCTGAAGACGCACCTGGCCGCGACCGGCGAAGCGAGATGAGTCAATCGCAGACGGCCGCCGCCCCTCTACGGATCGCACTGATACCTGGCGACGGCATCGGGCTGGAGGTGACGCCGGCCGCAGCCGCCGTGCTGCAAGCGACCGGAGTCCCATTGCAGTTCATCGAGCTAGAAGTGGGCTGGCAAACGTTTGCGCGCACTGGGGCCGCAATAGCCGATGAGACTATGCAAACGCTTGCGCAGATGGATGGCGCGCTCTTCGGCGCCGTCAGCAGCCCATCTCATCCGGTGACTGGCTACCGCAGCCCCATTGTGCAGCTGCGCCAGGCGTTCGATCTGTACGCCAATTTGCGGCCATCGGTCAGCGCGCCTGTGCCAGGCAGTCGCCCGAACGTGGACCTGCTGATCGTGCGCGAGAACACGGAGGGACTTTACGCAGGGCGCGAACGATGGGAAGGCGGCGACACCGCCATCGCCGAGCGCATCGTCACCCGTCGCGCCAGCGACCGCATTATGCGCGTCGCCCTGGAAAAAGCCCGCCAACGACGCGGGCTGGTTACGCTGGTGCACAAGGCGAATATCCTGCGCGTGAGCGATGGCCTCTTTCGCGAGGTCGCGCTGAGCGTGGCCGCCGGGTACCCTGATGTGCAGGTGGAAGAAGGGCTGGTGGACAGCGTGGCCTATCGCCTGGTGCGCGAGCCGGCGCATTTCGATGTCATCGTCACCACCAACCTGTTCGGCGACATCCTCAGCGACCTGGCGGCCGGTCTGACCGGGGGCCTGGGCCTGGCCGCGTCAGCCAACCAGGGCGACCGCTTTGTCGTGGCCGAACCGGTGCACGGCTCCGCGCCGGACATCGCCGGGCGCGGCATCGCCAATCCCCTGGCCGCTATACGGGCAGGCGCCCTGCTCCTGCGCAGCCTGGGGCAGGCAGACGCCGCCGGCCGCATCGAAAGGGCCGTCAACCACGTGTTGACGACCGGCCCGCTGCCTCCCGATCTCGGGGGAACCGCCGCGACTGCGGAGGTGACGCAGGCGGTAATTGAGAGGATGGAGATCGGAGATCAGAGATCGCCCGCCCGCCACGTACCCGATCTCTAATCTCCGATCTCCGATATCTGACGACAAAAGCAAACCAAAAGGAGAATTGCAAGATGACTAACGTAATGTGTCCTGAGTGCGCCGCGCAGATCGAGATCGGCGGCGATGTCGTGGCCGGCGAAATCGTACAGTGCCCGGAATGCGGCGTCGAGTTGGAGGTGCTGAGCACTGCCCCGCTGACGGTTGACCTGGCGCCGGAAGTCGAAGAGGATTGGGGAGAGTAAGCCATGCGCATCGGTGTGCTGCTGTCGCGCGTGCGCGTGGAAGAAAAACTGATCATCGGCGCCCTGGAAAGGCGGGGCATCGAACACGCCACGATTGACGATCGCGAGGTGATCTTTGAATTGGGGCGGAACGGCTTCGACTACGACGTGGTGATCGAACGCTGCATCAATCACAGCCGCGCCCTGTATGCACTGCGCATCCTCAACGACGCCGGGGTGCCCACGGTCAATACGTTTCAGGTGGCCGATACCTGCGGCAACAAACTGCTGACCACCAGCGCGCTCTTTCGCTGCGGCGTGGCGTCGCCGCGCACGCTGGTGGCCTTCACACCTGAATCGGCGTTGCAGGCCATCGAGAGCCTGGGTTACCCGGTGGTGCTCAAGCCAGCCGTCGGTTCCTGGGGCCGCCTGCTGAGCAAGATCAACGATCGCGAGGCGGCCGAGGCCATCCTGGAACACAAGGAGACGCTCGGCACCTACCACCACTCGATTTTCTATATCCAGGAATATGTGCGCAAACCGGGTCGTGACATTCGCGCCTTCGTCGTGGGCAACGAGACCATCTGCGCCATCTACCGCCACTCGCCGCACTGGATCACCAACACGGCGCGCGGCGGTCAGGCCAGCGTCTGCCCGGTCACACCAGAGCTAAACGATCTGTGCGTGGCCGCGGCCACGGCCGTGGGTGGCGGCGTGGTGGCGATTGATGTCTTCGAGGATCCCGAGCGCGGCCTGCTGATCAACGAGGTCAACTACACGATGGAGTTCCGCAATTCGATCGAGCCGACCGGCGTGGATATTCCAGGGCGCATCGTAGACTTTGCCGTGCGCGTCGCGCGTGACGGTTGGGCCGCGGCCAACGGCTGGCGCGCGACCGGAGTCGCTGCCGGTCAGTCGGGCGCGGCAGAGGTCGGGCCGTGAGCCAGCGCCTGCGCGTCGCCATCCTGGGCGGTTCCGGCTACACCGGAGGCGAGCTGCTGCGCCTGCTGCTCGACCATCCGCACACGGACGTGGTCCAGGTCACGTCGGAGCGCCACGCGGGTCGTTTCGTGCACTTCGTCCACCCCAACCTGCGCGGCCGTACGCGGCTGAAATTCAGCGCCGCCAGCGATCTGCAGCCGGTAGACGTGCTTTTCAGCTGCCTGCCGCACGGCGCCGCGCAGCAGCGCATCGCACAATTGGCCGCGCTGGCGCCGCGCATCATTGACCTCAGCGCGGACTTCCGCCTGCGCCGCGCCGATGATTATGTCACCTGGTACGGCCAGGCGCACACCGCGCCGGCCTGGCTCGATCGGTTCGTTTACGGCCTGCCGGAGCTGCACCGCGAGGAGTTGCGCGGAGCCAGTTACGTCAGCGGCGTCGGCTGCAACGCCACGGCCGCTAACCTGGCCCTATGGCCGCTGTTCAAGGCCGGCCTGGCCGACCCGACGCGCGATGTGGTGGTAGAGGTCAAGGTCGGTTCCAGCGAAGGCGGCGCAGAGCCAGGCCCGTCCTCTCACCACCCGGAGCGCGCCGGCGTCGTGCGCAGCTTCGCGCCGACCGGCCATCGCCACACGGCCGAGGTGCGCCAGGCGCTCAGTCTGACCGGCGCGGCGCCGCCGGTTCACCTGTCGGTGACAGCCGTGGAGCTGGTGCGCGGGGTGTTAGCCACCGGGCATGTGTTTCTGGCCGATCGCAGTCTCAACGACAAGGACCTGTGGGGCGCGTATCGGGCCGCGTACGGCAGCGAGCCGTTCGTGCGCATCGTCAAGGAGCGCCAGGGGCTTTACCGCTACCCGGAGCCAAAAATCTTGGCCGGCAGCAACTACGCCGACGTCGGTTTCGAGCTTGACCCGGTGACTGGCCGCGTCGTGGTTTTATGCGCGCTGGACAATCTGATGAAGGGCGCGGCCGGCAGCGCGGTGCAGTGTCTGAACCTGATGGCGGGCTGGGACGAGACCGCGGGATTGGGGTTTGCGGGGCTGCATCCGGTGTGATTGGAGATCGAAGATTGGAGATCGGAGATCAGAGATCAGGTGTGTGGAAGGCGGATGGTCTCCGGTCTTGGGCGACCACGCAGGGCCGCCCGCACATGGTCTCTGATCTCAGGCTGTCATTGAGGGTATGAACATGATCGTAGTCAAAATCGGCGGCGGCAAGGGATTGAACCTGGACGGGCTGTGCCAGGAGATCGCTGACCGGCTGCAGCAGGGAGAACGGCTGGTGCTGGTGCATGGCGGCGCGGAGACGACCGATGAGCTGGCGGCGGCGTTGGGCCACCCCGCGCAGTATGTCACCTCGACGTCGGGTCATGTCAGCCGGCGCACCGACCGGCGCACGCTGGAGATTTTCGAGATGGCCTACTGTGGTCAGATCAATAAAGGCTTGGTTGAGCGCCTGCAAGGACTGGGCGTCAACGCCGTGGGCCTCAGCGGGCTGGACGGAGGACTGCTGCGCGGGCCGCGCAAGGATGTGCTGCGCATCGTGGAGAACGGCCGCCAGAAAGTGCTGCGCGACGACTTCACCGGCAAGGTGGAGGAGGTCAACGCGGGCCTGCTGAGCCTGCTGCTGGACAACGGCTACTTCCCGGTGCTGACCCCGCCCGCACTCAGCTTCAACCATGAGGCGATCAACGTGGATGGCGACCGCGCCGCGGCCGCGGTGGCCGTCGCGCTGCATGCGGACACGCTGATCCTGCTGACCAGCGCGCCCGGTTTGCTCTCCCGCTTCCCTGACGAAGATAGTCTGCTGCCTCGATTGAGACTAGGCGATTTGGATAGGGCCATTGACTATGCGCAAGGCAAGATGAAGCGCAAGGTGTTGGCCGCGCAAGAGGCGCTGCAAGGCGGCGTGCCCACCGTCATCATCGGCGACGGCCGCCGCGCGGCGCCGCTGCGCGATGCGCTGGCCGGAGCAGGAACGCGGATTGGAGACCGGAGACCGGAGACCGGAGATCACCTGCCTTCCACGCGCCGATCTCTGGTCTCTGATCTCCGATCTTCAACATGGAGGGGGTAACGGGGCATGGCTGAGCGGACGTGGAGCGACATCGAGGACGAGCACAGCAGCGGTTGCTATCCGAAACGACCGCTGACCCTGGTGCGCGGGGAAGGCGTGTGGGTGTGGGATGACGCGGGGCGGCGTTATCTCGACTGCACCAGCGGCCAGGGCGTGGCGCTGATCGGCCACGCGCATCCGGCCGTGGCCGCGGCTGTGGCGCAGCAGGCCGCGACGCTCATCACGTGTCCAGAGATCTTCTACAACGACCGGCGGGCGACCCTACTGGCGCGGTTAGCGGGGCTGGCCCCGGCCGGTTTGACCCGCGCCTTCCTGTGCAACTCCGGCACGGAGGCGGTGGAGGCCGCGCTCAAGTTTGCCCGCCTGCTGACCGGCCGGCCGGGCGTCATCGCCATGCAGCGCAGCTTTCACGGCCGCACCTTTGGCAGCCTGAGCGCGACGTGGGAGCCGAAGTACCGCCAGCCCTTCGAGCCGCTGGTGCCTGGCTTCCGCCATGTCCCGTATGACAACCTGGAGGCGCTGGCGGCCAGCCTCGATGATCAGACGGCGGCCGTCATCGTTGAGCCGGTGCAGGGCGAAGGGGGCGCGCGGCCCCCCAGCCCTGGCTACCTGGCCGGCGTGCAGACGCTGTGCCGCCAGGCCGGCGCGCTGCTGATCGCGGATGAGGTGCAGACCGGTTTTGGGCGCACGGGGCGCTGGTTCGGCTGCCAGCACGATGACGTAACGCCCGATTTGATGGCCCTGGGCAAAGGCATCGCCGGCGGCGTGCCGATGGGCGCGGCGCTGCTGCATGAACGCTTTGGCCCGCTGCCCGCAGGCAGCCACGGCTCCACCTTTGGCGGCAACCCGTTGGCCTGCGCTGCGGCCCTGGCGACGCTCGCTGTGCTGGAACGGGACGATCTGCCCGGCCAGGCGGCCGCCAAGGGCGCGTATCTCCTGGCGCAGTTGCAGGCCCGCGTAGCACCTTTGCCCGTGGTGCGGCAGGTGCGCGGACGCGGCCTGCTGATCGGCGTCGAGCTGCGCACGCGGGTCACGCCCTATCTGCAAAGCCTGCAGGCCCTGGGCGTGTTGGCGCTGCCGGCTGGCCCCACGGTGTTGCGCCTGCTGCCGCCGTTGGTCATCACGCACACGCAGCTAGATCAGGCCGTGGAGGCTGTCGCTGCTGCTCTTGCCGGAACCACCGCGGGAGATTAGCGGCCTCACCTCAACCCCCGCCCCTTCTCCTCTCCGCGCGGCGGAGAGGAGAAGGGGGGAAGAGGGCGGCTGTCGTTCGGTCTCCTGGCTGGCCGACGCTGGCACAAGAGAGTGTGATTCGGCGCAGAGGGCGTCGTCACGCCGGAGGCGTGACCTACGGCGTGGCTTACACAATCTGCAAGAAACCATCACACAAGGACACAAAGGCGCACAAGAGCTACTTCGTGTCTCCGTGCCTTTGTGTGAGCCATTCGATTCCAGCTTTTTCGGGTTGGGGATTGGGGATTTTGCGCGATGAACGACACACAGGCCGTCCAACTCCTGCAGGAGATGATCGAGATCGAAAGCCTCTCCGGCGGCGAAGGCCGTCATGCAGCCTTCCTGGTGGAGCAGATGATAGCCAATGACTACACGAAGGCCTGCGTGGATGAGGCCGGCAATGCCGTCGGCGAGATGGGCGACCCCGCGGCGCCGCGCACGATCGTGCTGCTAGGCCATCAAGATACCGTTCCGGGACGGATTCCGGTGCGCATCGAAGACGGCAGGCTGTTTGGTCGCGGCGCCGTGGACGCCAAAGGGCCGCTGGCCGCATTCACTGCGGCCGTGGCGCGGATCGGCCCCCGGCCCGGCGTGCGCTTCGTGGTCGTCGGCGCGACCGAGGAAGAGGCTGCCAGCAGCCGGGGCGCACGCCTGATCCGCGACCGCTTCCTGGCCGAGGGCGTCCCCGCCGCGTGCCTGATCGGCGAACCGAGCGGCTGGGAGCGCGTGACGTTGGGTTACAAAGGGCGCCTGCTGGCCGATCTGCACGTCGCCGGCCCGTGCGGCCACAGCGCCGGCGACCGCCTGGGCGTCAACGAACAGGCTGCAGCCTGGTGGCAGAGCGTCATTGGCTACACGAAAGCGCACAACGAAAACTGGGAAGGCCCCTTTCGCCAACTGCTGCCCAGCCTGCGCAGCCTGGCGAGCGGCGCCGACGGCCTGCGCGAGTGGGCCGATCTGCGCGTGGGGCTGCGCCTGCCGCCGGCCTGTGACCTGGCCGCCCTGCAAGCCGACATGACCGCGCTTGCGCAGCAGGTCAACGCTGCGCAAGCGTCGTTCACGCTGACCTTCTCCGGTCAGGAGCCTGCCTACGTCGCCGACAAGAACACCCCGTTGGCCCGCGCCCTGCTGACCGGCATCCGCCAGGAAGGCGGCCGGCCCGGCTACCTGCTCAAGACCGGCACCAGCGACATGAACGTCGTCGGCCCGGCCTGGCGCTGCCCCATCCTGGCCTATGGCCCCGGTGATTCCAGCCTCGATCACACGCCAGGGGAGCACATCGAGATCGTGGAGTACCTGCGCGCGATTCGGGTGTTGGAGGCGGCGTTAGGCAAGCTGTAGATCAGAGATCAGAGATCGGAGATTAGAGATCAGGGATTACGAATGTTCTCCCTTTCTACCGGCCTCCAATCTCCGGTCTCCAATCTCCGGTCTCCAATCTCCAGTCTCCAATCTCCGGTCTCCAATCCTCACATCTGTGGTATAATATCTCCATGCCCCCGTTCCGTCACCACCCGCCGCAGGACGGCAAGGAGCATCCATGGAACCGACATCGCCCACGAACACGACGGCAGCCGCGCCAGGGATTGAACTTGAAACCGCGGCAGCGGAAGAACGTTTTCAGGCGTTCATGCGCATCCCAGACCAGGCGGCCATGCTCAGCTTTGCGGTCGAGCAGGAGGACGCCGACCTGGATGACCTGGAGCGCACGGTTGCGGCGCGCCTGGCGGCCGCTCAGGGCGACGAAGCGACCGCCATCCGCCAGCGCCTGGAGGGGCTGCGCCGCCTGCGGTCGGAGGATCTGGCGACCGCGCGCGCCGTGACCGCGGCCGTGGCGCAGATGAGCCACGCTGAGCGCCTGCAGCTCATGTTCGAGACCGTCACGGATGCCGCGGGCATGATGGGGTTGGTCGCGGCCACGGCCGATGACGACCTGGACCGCTTGGAAGCGGCGGCAGAGGCCAGGATCGCGGCCGCGGGCGGCGAGGAGGGTCTGCAGCAGCGCCTGGATGACCTGCGCCGCTGGCGCACGACCGAACAGGCGGCGCGGGCGACGCTGGCGCCGTTGGGCGAGGCAGGCGGGCAAGCCCTGGCCGACCAACTGGTGACCTGGATCCAGACGCCGGATTGGGACGCGTCGGAGACCTTCCTTGCGGCGCACGCGGCTGAGCTGCTGACCGACGCGGGCGCGGCCGCGCTGACCCTGCTGCGCATGAACAACCCCGGCCACGAGGCGATTGAGCAGCACGGGCCCCTGCTGGCCGCGTGCCGGCAGATCGGCGTCGAGGCGGCCTATGCGCAGCTGCGCCGGGGGCTTGCACAGCAAGCGCAGCTCGAACGTCTGCAGCAGAGCCGGCTGGGGCAAGCGGTCATCGCGTTCGTGCAGGCGGAGGATGCCGACGCGGCCGCGCAACTCCAAAGCCAGAATCTCCTCACCACGACCGACGCCCGCGACGCCCTGCAAATGCTGCTGGACAGGGCGATCCAGGCTGGCGACACGCCGGCCGCGGCGCGCATCGCGGACCGGCTGGCGCTGGTGCAGACGGCCCGGCTGGCTCGTTACGCCCCGCCCCCTGACCCGTCGCCATCCAATCAGCGCGCGAGCCTGGGTGCGGAGAGCTCCCCGGCGCTGCAAAACCTGGGGATCAACGCTGAAGGGGTCAAGTACCTGGTGGTCAGCGCCCAGAACTGCACGATTGGCGACAACGGCATTACCATCAATAACTTCGGCGTGGTGCCGCTGCAGTGGCGCAGGCCCGAGGAGTTCCAGCGCAAGCTGACCGACAGGGCGGTGGGTCGCCGCCAGGAGCTGGACGACCTGCACCGCGCGTTGGAGAACGGCCGCGCGGCAGTCGTGGGCAAGGGGATCGAACGGGGGACCAGCGGCGCGCTGCACGGACTGCCCGGCGTGGGCAAGAGCATCCTGGCCGCACTGTATGCCGAAGCCTACGCCGCCGACTACCCCGGCGGCGTACTCTGGCTGCAATTGACGCCCGACATGATGACGGCTGAGAGCGTCGGCCCGGAGCTGAGCCGGGTGGCGGCCTATGCCTACAGCATGGATGTGCAGGCTTATCGCCTATTTATGGCGGCGCAGCAGCTCCCTGGCGCAGGCGCGGCCGCCGCGCTGCGCGGCGCGCAGTTCGCTCCGGAGATCGTACGCGGCCTACTGACCGGCCATGGCCGCCTGTTAGTGGTGGCCGACAATGCGTGGGATCGGGCTGTCCTGGCGCCCATGCGCGCCGCACTGCCCATTGACGCCCATCTGCTGGTCACCACACGCGATGAACGGGTGGCCGTGGACGTGGGCCGGCGCCTGGAGCTGGACGTGCTCAGCGGGGAGGATGCGCTGGCCCTGATTGCCCTGACCTTGCCCGCCCTGCCCCCGGCCGTGGCTGCGCGCCTGGCGACCGCAGTAGGCTATCATCCGCTGGCGCTGGAGATCACGGTGGGCGATCTGGCCAGCTACGGACCAGATGAGTGGGCAGGCCTGGTGGCGCAGATCGAGAGCAGCGTCAAGGATGGGTTGAGCCTGGACGGCGCGCCACTGCCCGATGACGTGGCGCGGGAACGCCGGCTGGAAGTTGTCCTGCGCTACAGCTACGATGCTTTGGGTCGTGCGCCGGACGGTGCGGCCTTGCAGCGCTGCTTCCGCGGCCTGGGCTGCCTGGCCCATGAGGCCGATTTCGCGACCGACGCGGCAGCCGCACTGTGGGCAGAAGCCATTACCGCGGCCCAGGCCCGACTGAACGTTTTTGCGGCCCGCTCGCTGCTGCGTCGCCAGGCAGACGGCCGCTGGCGGCAGCACGGCATCCTGCGCGGCTTTGCTCTGCGCCTGCAAAGCGCCGAAGAGCGTGAACGCTGGCCTGAACGCCATGCCCGCCATTACCTGGCTGCCATGCAGGCTGCAGATGACGCGCAGCGCTACTATGTGATGACAGCCGACCTGCCCAACCTGCGCCAGGCCTTCGCCTGGGCGCAGCAGGAGAGCCTGGAAACGGCGCAAGCCTTGTTGAGCAACACCGCAGACCTGCTGCGCAGCCAGAATCTGGGGAATGAGTATCTGACCTGGGCTGACCGCGTGCTGGCGCAAGCGCAGCGTCTTGGCAGTTCACGTGCCGTTGGGCAGGCGCTCCTCAACCGCGGCAACGCGCTGCAGGCGGCAGCCACCCTGGTGTTGGGCGAAGACCGCGGCGGCCGCCTGCGCCAGGCCCTCGCCGCCTACGACGAAGCCCTCGCCCTGCGCCGCGACGTCCCCCTCGACTACGCGACAACCCAGAACAACCGCGCGGTTCTGCTGCGTGATTTGGCCAGCTTGCCCGGCGAAGACCGCGGCGGCCGCCTGCGCCAGGCCCTCGCCGCCTACGACGAAGCCCTCGCCCTGCGCCGCGACGTCCCCCTCGACTACGCGACAACCCAGAACAACCGGGCTAATCTGCTGAGTGATTTGGCCAGCTTGCCCGGCGAAGACCGCGGCGGCCTCCTGCGCCAGGCCCTCGCCGCCTACGACGAAGCCCTCGCCCTGCGCCGCGACGTCCCCCTCGACTACGCGACAACCCAGAACAACCGGGCTAATCTGCTGAGTGATTTGGCCAGCTCGCCCGGCGAAGACCGCGGCGGCCTCCTGCGCCAGGCCCTCGCCGCCTACGACGAAGCCCTCGCCCTGCGCCGCGACGTCCCCCTCGACTACGCGCAAACCCAGAACAACCGCGCGGTTCTGCTGAGTGATTTGGCCAGCTTGCCCGGCGAAGACCGCGGCGGCCGCCTGCGCCAGGCCCTCCAGGCCGCTGGGGACGCGGTGCGCCTGTTCGAGTCCTCTCAGCACGTCCAATACCTGGAGATCGGGCGGCGGACCCTGGCGGGAGTCGTCGTGACCCTGGGCGTTGGCGGGTTCGCAGCTGCCTGGCGCCAGCTTTATCCCGCGGCTGAGCTGCCGCGCCTGGATCGTGGGCACCTGTTGGGAGAATTGGCTGAACAGGAAGGCGTCACGTCCAATGAGGCGTTTACGCAGCGCCTGCAGGCCGACCCCAAGTTCAAGGCACGCGCGGATGAACTCATCGCCTTCGCTCAAGAGCCGGGTGAGGGGGCAGCCGCTGGCGATCCCCTGGCCGCGGGCCTTTATGCCCTGCTGCAGGTGGATTCCGAGCAGGCGCTGCGCCAGACCCTGGCCGACCACCCCATCCTGATCGAGGTGCAGGGACTGTTGGCGTTGGCCGGTCAGATCAACCAGGCCCTGGCCGATCAAGCGCGTGAGAACGTGACCCGGTTGGTGATTTTGCTGGCCGTACTGCTGGAGGGTTACAACGAGGCCCACAGCGACGAGATTGATCCCGAGGCGCACATGGCCGTGATTGACTTGTGCGAGCAGGTCATTCCCCTGGCGGGCCAGCTCGACGCCAGTCTGGCGACCGCGCTGCGCCAGCAGGCTGCCTGGGCCTGCAACACGCTGGGCAATCACGCCGCGGACACGCTCAAAGACCTGGCGCAGGCCGTCGCTGCGTACAGCCGCGGCCTGGCGTTCGATCCAGCCCACGCGATGCTGCTGCGCAACCGCGCCGGCGTGCACATGGACCGCGGCGACTTGGCCGCGGCCCAGGCCGACATCGAAGCCGCGGCCCGCCTGCAGCCGGACGCGCCGCGCCTGGCCGATCTGCGCCGCGCTCTGGCCGCGGCGCAAGGCTAGACTTCCGCAGTCTGCGAATCCGCAGCCTGAACATCTAGAGGAGGTAGAGATGTCTGTAGCTGAAACCATCGCCGTCGCGGACCGGCCCACACCGGGCCTCACGCGCGCCGAGGCTCTTCTCTTCCGCGATCGCTGGCAAGCGGTGGCGGAGTTCGAAGCCCTTGAACGTCGCTGCGCGCCGCTCGATCTGCTTTGGCAGCAGACTGAAGCGATCTGGGATTTTGCATCCCTCATGGGCTGGCTGGCCCGTGGGACCGACACGCAGGCCGATCTCGACCGCGTGCGCGCCCGTTGGACCAAACTCAAGGAGAGTTTGCCATGAGTCCATCCGCGACTGTGCGCCCCTTGCTGAACGCCCTTGCTGCCGTGCAACTAGTCCTGGACGCGTGGTCAGAGCGGGGAGTGATCATCGGTGGTGTTGCGGCCAGCCTCTTGGGACGACCGCGCTACACGGCTGATGTGGACGCAGTCGTCTTGGTCTCCACAGAAGAGCTGCCTGAGTTTACCGCAGTGACGCTGCAAGCCGGCTTGATGCCACGCGTCCCCAATGCGGAGGCCTTTGCACGGCGCAATCGGGTCCTCCTGCTGCGCCATGCAGAGAGCGGCGTGGATGTGGACATTTCGTTGGGCGCCCTGCCTTTCGAGGAGCAAGCGGTTGCGCGCGCCACGATGGTGCAAGTCAGCGGTCTTGCGCTGCGACTGGTCACGCCTGAGGACTTGATCATTATGAAAGCGGTGGCGCATCGCCGCCAAGATATGGAAGATATCCAGGCTGTGATTGAACGTCATCCCCATTTGGACCGCCAGCGGATTCGCCTGTGGGTGCAGCAATTTGCCGAAGTCTTGGAGGCGCCCGAACTGTGGACCGACATTGCCGGCTGGCTGGAACCGCAGCCCCCGCCGCGCCCGCGCAGGAGACGACCATGAACGTAACGCTGGTCTTTGCGCCTGTGGATGGTCAGGACGCCGCAGACCGCCTGACCGCGCTGCTGACTACGCTCGGCGTGACGGTTGATGCGGCCTCATCCGCTGCGCCCGCCATTGCGCTGTTGACGCCGGCCGCGCTCAGTGATCCGGCCGTGCTGCGTCGCCTGCGCGGCGCGGGCAAGCCGCCCCTGCCCCTGGCTGCCCCCGCGCCGGCCGCTTTCCCTGCGCCCGACGACCTGGCGCGCATCATCGAATGGCTGTACGCGCCGGCGCCAGCCCCTGCCGCGTCCAAGTACCAGGTTCACATCGCCCACGCGGTCAACACCAGTATTGGCGACGGCAGCGTGACCGTCAACGTCTTTGGCGGCGGCGCAGGCTGGTCCGCGGCGGAGACCGCGGGCCTGGTCAGCGCGCTGCGCGGCCAGCCGCCCGGCGCGCCGATGAGCGCCGGGGAGCTGCGCGGCCTGCTGGCGCAGGTGCAGGCGCAGGTGCAGCAGGTAGACGTGACGCTGCGCGCGGGCTTCACGGCCGTGCTGACCCGCTTCGATCTGAGCGAGCAGCGCATCGTCGGCCCCATCCTGGCGCGCCTCGACGCGCAGCACGCAGCCGAGGTCGCCGCGCTGCTCGATGCCCTCGACGCCGCGGCGTGGACGCGCGACGAGCTGGCCGCCTGGCTGGCCCCGGTCAGCGCGGCGCTGCTGGAAGTCCGGTCGCGCGCGGCGCTGCCGATCGAGGTCAACCAGGCGGCGGACCTCGTCGAAGCGCCGGGACTGGACGTCAAACACAAGCTCAAGCTCTCCATCCCCCTCATCCCCTTCCTGCTCGACTACGAAGGCGAGCTCGAGTTCGACATCAGGGCGAACCTGGAAACCGCCTGGCAAGCCCTCAAACGGCTCCTCGCGCGGCGTTAAGACGGGGTGCATTTCAGAATGGAGGCGGGTCGAGCCCCTCCCAGGGTGTCAGGCCCGATAGGGCCTTCCACCTCGTAGCCCGATCCGTTCACGGTCGGGCGGCGTTGGTTGCGCGCAGGCCATCCGGCCACCAACCCCGCCGAAGGCCAAAGGCCATGCGGCTGCCAACCCCCGGAAGGCCAAAGGCCATCCGGCTACGAGATGCAAGCCCCTCCGGGGCTACGCCCCTAATTTGAAGAGCCAAATATTCTGTCAATCCAGTAAATCCTGTCTATTTTGCGGTAGATAAATCGTTCAAATTTGCCGCTGCTGGTACTCGGCCCTTTGCACTTTGCACTTTCGCCGTTCCGATGTAAACTAGGGTCCTTCCCACTCCTCCCCGTCGAACGAACGAAACACCAACATGTAAGGAGAGCACCATGGCCGATCGTTGGGCGACGCCCACTGGGTCGTCGCGGCGTAGTTCCCCGTCCAGGTTCTATTGGTTTCTGATCGTTGTGCTCCTGCTGGGCGCGGCGCTGGCAGCGACCACGCGCATCCGCGCGCAGGAGTCCGGCAGCACCCCGTTGCGCTTGCAATGGGCCACTTTCGATCCCCTGCAACTGGATGAAAAGCTGCTCACCGGCGCGCTGGGTCTGGCAGACCCGGAGAAGGCGCCCTATCAAATTGTGCAGTTCCGCGGCCCGATCGAAGAGGCGTGGAAAGCTGATCTGAGCAGCGCGGGCCTGGAACCGCTGATCTATCTGCCGGATTACGCGTTCGTGGTGCGGGTGCACGCAGACGCCAGCCTGGCGCAGGCGCGCGCCATGCCGCAGGTGCGTTGGGTCGGCGCGTACTACCCGGCCTTCAAGCTCAGCCCCGCGCTGACGGACGGCGCAGCGCCGGCGGACGCCAGCCTGGATCTGCGCGTGCTCGGCTTCCCCGGCGAAAACCAGGACAGCCTGGTCAGCGCGCTCAGGGGCTTGGGCGCGCAGGTGACCAGCGTCTCTGACCAGGGTTGGGGGCCGACCGTGCGCCTCAGCCTGGCCGCCAGCCAGCTTCCGGCCGTGGCCCAAGTCGCAGCGGTGCAGTGGGTCGAGCCGTTCTATCCCATGAAGTTGAGCAACGATGTTGGCCGCGGCATCATCAACGTCAACCTGGCCTGGCAGCGCATGGCCGCGCAGGGCGTCAACCTCTACGGCGCGGGCCAGACTGTGGCCGTGGCCGACACCGGGCTGGACACGGGCAACACCAACACCCTCAGCAATGACTTTGCGGGCCGCCTGGTCAACGCGTATGCGCTGGGCCGCGCCAACGACTGGAGCGATCACGATGCCCACGGCACGCACGTCGCCGGTTCGGTGTTGGGCAACGGCGCCAATTCGGGCAGCAATCCTGGGGCGCACAACTACACCTCGTCCTTTGCCGGCGCCGCGCCCGAAGCGCAGCTCGTCTTTCAATCGCTGGAAGACCCCAACGGCGGCTTGGGCGGCATTCCCGACAACCTGAACGACCTGTTCCAGCCTGCTTACGGCGACGGCGCGCGCATTCACACCAACAGTTGGGGCGGCCCCACCGGCGGGGCCGGCAACCGTTACGGCGGCTACACGACCGAGTCGCAGCAGGTGGATCAATTCACGTGGCAGCACCAGGATATGGTGATCCTCTTTGCTGCGGGCAACGAGGGCACCGATCAAAACGGCAACGGTGTGATTGACCCGGACTCGATCGGCCAACCAGGCACGTCCAAGAACGCGATCACGGTGGGGGCCAGCGAGAACCTGCGCAACAGCGGCGGCTACAACCCTGGCGGGCCGTGCAGCCTGTGGGGCAACTGCTGGCCCAGCGACTTCGGCGCCAATCCGATCAGCTCGGACCGCCTCTCGGACAATGCCGAGGGGCTGGCCGCTTTCTCCAGCCGCGGGCCAACCGACGATGGACGCATCAAGCCTGACATCGTTGCGCCCGGCACCAACATCCTCTCCGTGCGTTCGCACGGCAGCGGCGCGGGCACCGGCTGGGGCGTCTACAACAGCAATTACATCTTTGAAGGCGGCACCAGCATGGCGACGCCGCTGACCGCAGGCGCGACCGCGCTCGTGCGCCAGTGGATCGTCAGCGTGCGCGGCATCGCCAACCCGCTGGGCGCGCTGGTCAAAGCCGCGCTGATCAACGGCGCACACAACATGGCGCCCGGCCAATACGGCAGCGGCGCGACCCAAGAAGTGCCCAACGGTCGCCCCAACAACGTCACCGGCTGGGGTCGCGTGGACGTGGCCGGCAGCGTCAAGCCGGACTCGCCGATCCAGATCGTGCTCAAGAACGACACCGCCGGCCTGTCCACGGGCGGCGTGCGCACCTACCAGTTCACCATCAACAACCAAGGCGCCGCGCCCAGCGGCGCGCTGGACGACATCTCGGCCGTGCAGGCGCCGGCCGCCGAAATGCTGATCAACGGCAACTTCGAGCAGTATCACAACGGCTGGACCGAGACCACCAACATCGGTGTGCCAATCATCACCCCGGCCGGCCAGCTGCCCAACGGCATTTCGCCGCACAGCGGGAACTACGTCGCCTGGCTCGGCGGCTACAACGGCGCGGACGACCAGGTCTTCCAAACGGTCAGCGTCCCAGGCGGCGCAACGTCCGCCACGCTGGGCTTTTGGTACTGGTCAATCACTGACGAATCGAGCGCAGGATTCGATTATTTCGCGCTGCAGATCATGGACCCCACCAATGGCTCGCATTACGTGGATGTCCCAAACATCGACGCGGTGCCGCCCACCAACGGCTGGCAGTATGCCAGCTACACCCTGAGCGCCAGCGAGGTGGCGGCCATTCGTGGCCGCACCGTGCGCGTGCGCTTCCGCGTCATCACGGATGGCTCCCTCATCTCCAGCTTCTTCATTGACGATGTCAGCTTCGATGTCGCCAGCGGCCCGCCCACGGCCACCCCAACCCCGACCGCCACGCCCGTTGGCGGCAGCGGTCCGCTGCGCGTCACCCTGGCCTGGATGGACTACCCTGGCAATCCAGGCGCCAACCGTGCGCTGGTCAATGACCTGGACCTGGAAGTAACCGGGCCCACCGGAACCGTTTACTATGGCAACGGCGGCGGTTCGGCCGATCGCGTCAACGTGGTCGAAACCGTCTTCCTGGACAACGCGCCGAGCGGCGTCTACACCGTGCGCGTCAAGGGCTTCAACGTGCCCCAGAGCGCGCAGCCGTTTGGCCTGGTCGCCAGCGGCAAGAACCTGACCGAAGGCGGCGGCGCAGCGACGGCGACGCCATCCCCGACGCCCACGCGCACGCGCACGCCGACCCCAACCCCCACGGGCGCCGCCGCACCGCGGCGCAGCTACCTGCCGTACGTCGCGCCGTAACGCAAGCCTCCTGCTTGCTTGTAGCATCTTTTCGCTGTAAACAGCGGTTGGTCGCCTGATGGGCGGCCAACCGCTGTTTCGCGCGTGCGCCTCGGCATCCAGGCCGCGGCCACACAGGGAGTGTTCTTACAGAATTGGCTGCCATCGTCCAGTATGATTGTTATACCTTTGTCATTGTCTCGCTGGCTGCGCATTGGCAAGGCACCCAACGATCGTCCGTGTTGCGCACGCCAGTCGCCCCCAGGTGCAAGATGTGGGCCTGACCGTCTTCTTTCCCTTTCCACGGTCCTAGCGTCATGAGATCGGACCGAACGTGCCCCTGTTGCCCACGAATGAATCTGACAGCCCCGCCAACCCAGATGCTTACCAACTCAGGTGGGCGCGCATCGAGTCATCAGCAGCACGCGGCGCCCAAAACCAAGAACAGTCATAACGATATGCAAGGAGGCATACAACGAACAATCAAGCAAACGGGGGATACACCGGTAGTCTACCTTTAGCCGTAGGGGCAGGTTCCCGGCCCCATGATGGCGGTCAGGCTATCCTGACCATTCGATTACGTTACGTCAAGCTACACAGGAGGATGGTATGAAACTCTTTAGTCGTCGTTTTCGGGCCATGAGCCTGGCCCTGGTCGTGTTGGTGGTCTTGGCCGGCATGCCAATCTATGCGCAGCGCGCAGCCGAGGGTCTCGTTTCCACCGAAGATGCTGGGGTTGCGGTCGTGAGCGCGCCGGTTGAAGAAGCGCTCAACTGGGCCGACAAGATGCCGGAGCTGAGCAGCGAACAGAAAGCGCAGATTGACCTCTGGCAGGATCGCGTCAACCTGCCGGGGCCGGCGCGTGATCTGAAGGCCGCTGACGCCACCGATGCAGCAACGCTGGACGCGAGTCCGGCCGCCGCAGCGGAAAGTACGCTGGCCGAAACCGCAAGCGCAGACAAGGCGCCCCTCGCGCCCGGCGATGCGCAGCTTTACCGTAACGTGGCCTTTGGCGGAGCGATTCCCAGCGGCTACAAGTCGAACGTGCTTGAGCCGAGCCTGGGCAACGGCGGCAGGTATGTTTTCTATACCGGCAACTGGTTTGCCGCGCGTTCGATTGACGGCGGCTCAACCTGGTCGTACGTCAATGCCTACAACAACATGTCCGACTTCTGCTGCGACCAGATCGCGCAGTACGACAAAGCCCGCGACATGTACCTGTGGCTGCGGCAGGGCATTGCCAACGGCTCCGGCGTCGGTCGCTTCCGCCTCGGCGTTTCGACCAACAACGGCGCGTCCTTCTGCAACTACGACTTCTATCCCACCAACACCAACAGCGCCTGGACCGGCCAGTGGTGGGACTATCCGCACATCCAATTGGGCGCGGACTTCGCGTACATTGCGTACAACATGTTCAACGCCAGCGATACCTGGACGCGCACGGTGCTCCTGCGCTTCCCGCTGGACGCCTTGCGCAACTGCGCCGGCTTCAGTTACAACTACGTCGCTTCCACGTCCTGGTTCACCTTTGTGCCGGTGCAGGGCGCTGATCATGTGATGCACTTCGCTTCCAATCAGCCGACCAGTTCGCCTTACAACCGCATCAGCATTTGGCGCTGGGCCGAGAACTCCACGAGCGTCTCCCAGGTGATCAACAATGTCGCCGCCTGGACCTATGGCAGCAACCATCAGTGCGGCGCCAGCAGCGGCAACTGGATGGGACGATCGAGCGATCGTCTCCTGGCCGGCGCACGCTACAGCCTGCACTACGCCAACCTGAATGTGAACGGCCGCAAGGTCCTCGGCTGGTGGTGGAACGTGCAGCAGGGAGGCAACTTCACGCAGCCGTACATTGATGGTTACGCCGTCTATGAGGACACGCTGACCCAGGTGGGCGGCGCGCAGGGGCGGCCGTTGATCTCCAGCAGCAGTTACTGCTTTGGCTATCCCAGCGTCGCCGCCAACGTCCGCGGCGACCTCGGCATCGTCATGGACTACGCCAGCAGCGGCGACGGCTGGAAGCCGCGCGTGGGTTACAGCATCGCGGATGACTTCACGAACGCGCCGCCAGGCTTCACCTTCTTCGGCGTGATTGCCAGCAACGCCCGCCCGTCCGACAACAAGTGGGGCGACTACAACACCGTGCGTGTCTTCCAGCCCGGTCAGAATAACTGGGTGGCCGGCGCGCATTACATCCCCGGCAGCACCAACTGCGCCACATGCGCCGCGCCGGTCTACTTCGCGTTCGGCCGCTCACGCGACTACTATAACTGGAGCCGTTGGGCCAGCTACTAAAGCCTGAGCCAGGAGCGGCCCTGCGCGGCCGCTCATTAAACAAACCAGCAGTCCGGCGCCATCAACCTGGCGCCGGACTTCTTTTTTTGCCGCGCCGGTCCTGGATCCCGAACTTGTTCGTGCTGGCGGTCGTCTTCGGCGCGTCAGCGCCCGGCGACCCAGGTCGCAGCAGCCGTCGCCAAACCGCCCGGCGGCGGTGAGGCAAGCGAGCGATTGAAATCGCGCCTGATGGGCGTTCCGCCAGGCGTCCGCCTGAGTGGACGCGGCGCCGGTCGGCGCCGGCCGACCTGGCGGCGGCACGCCCTTGCGGCCCGAATTCATTCGGCGGCTGCAGTCGGCGCAGGATGCCTGAATAGTTACCACGATTGAACAAAAGGGCCGGACTCAGCGTCTTGGGTCTGTCACTGGCGCCGCGGCCGCGATCCTGCCTATGACCGACGAGCGCCGAGACTGAACTACCACGAGGAGAACTGACCATGATGAGCAGACAATGGAGTGCCTTCAAGATGTTTACCATCGCCAATGTCCTGGCGCTCGCCCTGGGCGCCTGCACCTTCCAACCCCCCACGAGCGGCGATGTCCGTCAGCCGACCAGGCAAACTGGCTGCCCCACGCCGACGGCCATGGCCAGCGCGGCCCTGGACGGGCAAGAGAGCGCGCAGGCCAGCGTCAGCCCGGCCGGCGCGCAAGAAGCGACGACCGACAGCGCGTCAGCCGATCAGCTCAGCCCGGCCGAGCGCGAAGCCATGCTGGATCGCGTCAACCAGGGGCCAGCGCGGCCCGAACTGACCAATGGGGCGTCGGTTCCACCAGCGCCCGGCTCCGAATCTCGTCTCGGCGACGACGCCGCAACCACCGATCTTGAGGTCGCTCCCACGCCAACGCCATGCAGCTAATGCCGCGCGCGTGCTGGCGCCGGCGCCTGGTGCGCTGTGAGCATACCTAGCGCCATAATTTGGCGGTTGTCCTAGTCCATGCTATAATCGGCGCTTGTGCGTCAGCACGGCAAGAAATCATTTGCAAAGTCTGACCCGGCGGCCCATGCCACCGGGTTCCGCTTGTCATTAAGGGCCTGCAATCGTCGGGACTGCAAGCGTCAAGGACCATTCGGCAGTTAGATGCAAACTGAGCGACGCAAGACAAACCATGGCAACGATGAATTGTAGGGATGAGAGGGAAGGGCCATTATGACGAATCCTTTGATGCTCTCTGTTGAGCAGGAGCAGCTGCGCAGCGGCGTACCGGGGCTGCGCATTGGCGACACGGTTAAAGTGCACCAACGCATCGTGGAAGGCAACCGCGAGCGTATCCAGGTTTTCCAGGGTGTCATCATGCGCATGCACGGCGGCGGCGTCAACGCCACGTTCACTGTACGCCGTATTGCCTCGCATGGCATTGGCGTCGAGCGCACGTTCCTGTCGAACTCGCCGCGCCTGGACAAAATCGAAGTGCTGCGGCACAGCAAAGTGCGCCGCGCCCAGCTTTATTTTCTGCGCGACCGCCGCGGCAAGTCAGCCCGTCTGCGTGAGCAGCGCGACTAGGGCATTGCCGCCGCTCGTTCACCCGCGTGCGGAGTGCAGCCCACTTCGCCACGCGTGAGGGCGCAGGGATTTTCCCTGCGCTTTGTTTTTAGGAGTCGCGCCCATGCCTGACTTGAGCGAAGAACAACACCTGTGGCAGCAAGGCTACCGCTGCGTGGCCGGTCTGGATGAAGTGGGGCGCGGGTCGCTGGCCGGGCCTGTGGTGGCCGCGGCCGTGGTCCTACCGATCATGGATCACGTGCCCGCGGCGCTGCTCGATGTCAACGACTCGAAGCAGTTGAGCGCGCAGCAGCGTCAACGCCTGTCTGATGAGATTCACCAGGCCGCACGCGGCATCGGGGTCGGCAGCGTTTCCGCGGCCGACATTGATGCAATTGGCATTGCGGCCGCGACGCGACGCGCCATGACCCAGGCGTTGACGCAGTTACAGGACAATGGCATCGCGGCCGATTACCTGTTGATTGATTTCCTGACGCTGGCCCTGCCGCTGCCGCAGAAGGGGATTGTGAAAGGCGACTGTCGCTCCCTGTCCATTGCCGCCGCATCCATTGTGGCCAAAGTGGCGCGCGACCGTTGGCTGATAGCCCTGCATAGCGATTACCCGGCGTATGATTTTCAGCGCAACAAGGGCTACGGCACCGCGGCGCATCGGCAGGCCTTGGCCACGGTTGGGCCTTGCCCTGAACACCGGCGCAGTTTCGGCGGCGTGCTGCAAACGCCGCTGCCGCTGCCCGCAGAGCACATCGTATGACGACCGCCAGGCAAGGCTTGGGCGCACGCGGTGAACGGTTGGCGGCCGCTGAATTGCAGCGCCTCGGTTATGTCATCCAGGCCCTGAATTGGCGCTGCCGTTTTGGCGAAGTGGATCTGATCGCGCAGGATGACGCGGGCCTGGCCTTCGTTGAGGTGCGCACCCGCCGCGGCGAGCTGTTCGGGTCGCCCGAAGAATCGGTGACGACGGCCAAGCAGGCGCGCCTGGTGGCTGCGGCGCAAAGCTATGTGCAGAGCACGGGATGGGAAGGCGCGTGGCGGATTGACGTGGTTGCCATCGTGCTCGATCGCGCCGGCCATGTGCAGCGGATCACGGTGCTGAAGAATGCCGTCGGCGACTGAGCCGGCGGACATGCGGCCGCCGCTGATCGCCGTCGTGGGGCCGACCGCCGTGGGCAAGACGGCGCTGGCGCTCCGCCTGGCGCTGGCACTCAACGGCGAAATCGTTTCCGCGGACTCGCGCCAGGTCTACCAGGGCATGGACATCGGCACCGCCAAACCCACCGCCGCAGAACAGGCGCTGGTCCCGCATCACCTGCTTGAAATCGCGCCGCCAGAACGTGCGCTGACCCTGGCCGAGTTTCAGGGCCTGGCCTATCAGGCCATCGCGGATATTCAGCGGCGGGGGCGCGTGCCCTTCCTGGTTGGCGGCAGTGGGCAGTATGTGCGGGCCGTCTTGGAGGGTTGGACCGTCCCGGCGGTGGCGCCTGATCTTGACCTGCGCGCACGCCTGGAAGCGGATGCTGATCGCCTGGGCGCTGAATCGTTACATGCCCAATTGGCCGCGCTTGATCCGCCGGCGGCGGCGGCGATTGATGCGCGCAACGTGCGCCGCGTCATTCGGGCGCTGGAAGTTTGCCTGACCACCGGTCAGCCGATCAGCCGGCTGCAGATGCGACAGCCGCCGCCCTACCGCATCTGGCAGTTGGGGCTGACCCGGCCCGCGGCTGATCTCTACGCGCGGTTGGATGCGCGCGTGGACGCCATGCTGGCGCAAGGCTTGGTCGCCGAAACCCAGCGCGCGCGCCAGCGCGTGCTGGCGCTTGGACTATCGGCCGACCAGCCGGCGCTAACCGGCCTGGGCTACCGTGAAATTGGGCAGTACCTGGCCGGCGAATTGAGCCTGGATGCCGCGGTGATGGAGATCAAGCGCAATACGCGGCGCTTTGTTCGCCAACAGCGCAATTGGTTCCGCGCGAGCGATCCGACGATTCACTGGGTCGAGGCCGAACCCGATCCAACGGTGCGCATCATCGCCGAGATTCGGTCGTGGCTAACTAACAAACAAGAAAACGCATGGCTAAACAGCAGATGAAAGGAAGTCGAGCATGATTGCTCCCCAGAAAGTCGCGGCGCCCTGCCCCTATTGCCGGGCGACCGTTCCGGTTGAGGTTCACAGCATTGTGGATGTCGGTCAAGATCCGAATCTGAAGAACCAGTTCCTATCAGGCCGTCTCAATTCCGCGACCTGCCCAAACTGCCGACGCACGTTTCAAGTCGGCGGCGCCCTGCTCTATCACGACGGCAGCAAGGATTTCCTGGGGATCTATCTGCCGCACGAGGTCAACCTGGCAAACAAGGATCGGCAGCGCATCATCGGCGACCTCAACCGGCGCCTGATGGACAGCCTGCCGCCTGCACAGCGGCGCGCCTATCTCTTCCAACCGAAAGAGTTCATCACGCTCAACGGGATGGTGGAAGCGATCCTGGCCGCCGACGGCATCACGCCAGAGATGCAGCGCGTCCAGCGTGAGCGCATGCAGCTGCTGGAAACCATTCTGCGCGGCGCGACGACTCCAGACGCCTTGCAGTCCATGGCCAAGGAGTTCGACGCCAAATTGGACTTCGAATTCTTCAGTATGCTGGCGGCCATGGTGGAACAGTACGCGGCCGACGGCGATGCGCAATCGGCCAACCTGTTTGCCGCGTTGTACCAGCAGTTGTTGCCTTTCACCTCGTTTGGCGCCAAGGCCAAAGCGCAGCAGGAGGCCATCGGCCAGATCAACCAGCAAACGACACGCGACGAACTGCTCGACATGATGGTGGCCGGAGGAGACGACCAGCTGGAGGCTTTTGTCGCCGCGGGGCGCCCGTTGATTGACTATGGCTTCTACCAGAACCTGACTGGGCGGATCGAGGCGGCGCAGGCGGCGGGTGATGCAGCCGCCGCGCAACGCCTGACCTCCCTGCGCGAACGCACCCTGGCGCTGACTGCGCAGATTGACGAAGCCAGTCGGCAGATGCTCGAACAAGCCAACAATTTCCTGCTCGAGGTCTTGCAGGCGCCTGATCCGCAGGCCGTGTTGGAACAAAACTGGGAGCGCGTGGATGATGCGTTCATGCACGTGCTGGAAATGAACTTGCAGGCGGCTATTCAGCGCGGCAATCGGCCGGTGGCAAACCGGCTCAATGCCATCATGCAGTTGATTATGGAGCAGATGCAGTCCGCGCAGCCGCCGGAAGTGCAGTTCATCAATGAGCTGTTGAGCGTCGAGTATCCGGGCGGCACGCGCAAGCTGTTGACCGCGCGCCGCGAGGAGCTGACGCCTGATTTTCTGGCGGCCCTGGAGCGAGTCGCCGACTTGATGGAGCAGCAGGGTCAGCCGGAAGTGGGCAAGCGTCTGCGCGACATTCGCGGGCAAGCTGCGCTGGTCGTTTGATCAGCGCGCCAGGCTGCGGCAGAGGAGGGGCCAGGCCTCGCGCCTGGCTCCCCCTCCGCAGCCCAGGTTAGACAGCTTGTCATTTCAACTGGGGTCATGTATAATAATGGCGTTTATCAATGCTGCCGGTTTCTTCGGTCTCCCTTCGCGTTTAGTGCAGCGGTCACATTATCCAAACCAGGCTCGATAGAAGACGGCGCCAGCGGCGCTGGTCTTTTTTTGTTCACACACGCGCCGCAACAACCGCATGCGACGAACGCGCCAGCTTGGTCAGGCCTGGGTCGCAGACTACCGAGAGATCGAACGCATAAGCGCTGAACAGGTTTACATTCAGGGTCTTGATGAGCGTTTTGAGAAGCGCCCATCGCAGACGGCCACGGTCAACGCCGTGATCATCAAGTTGCACGAGAGAGGACGATGGCGAACAACAAAGAAGTGTATTTGACACCCGAAGGTATTCAGAAACTGCGTGAGGAACTAGAATACCTGCAGACGGTGCGACGAGCCGAAGTAGCGCACAAGATTCACGAAGCCAAAATGGATGGCGATGTTTCTGAGAATGCAGGCTACGACGAGGCCAAGAACGAGCAAGCTTTCGTCGAAGGGCGGATCAAGACCGTTGAACGTTTGATCGCCGGCGCCGTTGTGATCGAGGACAATCAGCACAAGACCCACGTTGCCCTCGGCGCACGCGTGACCGTGCGCGACCTCGAATTCGACGAAACCGAGACGTACGTCATCGTCGGTTCCGCGGAAGCCAATCCAGCCGAAGGGCGCATCTCCAATGAGTCGCCGATGGGCCGCGCGTTGATGGGCGGCCAGGTAGGCCAGCGCAAGCCGATCAACACTCCAGGCGGCGCAATCACCGTTGAAATTGTTGAGATAGAGTAATCGTGTTCGAAAACCTGAGCGATCAAGAACAGGCCAGGCGCGACAAGCTGGCGCGGCTGCAGGAACTCCGCATCCCAGCCTATCCCGCGCGCTGCCAACGCACCCACACCGCGCAGGAAGCCATCGCCGCGCTGGAGACCGCGGAAGCGGCCGGCGCGGTTGCGGACACCGTCTGGTTGACCGGGCGCCTGGTTGCTATCCGCATGATGGGCAAGGCCTCGTTTGCCCATATCGAGGATGGCAGCGGACGCATTCAGTTGTTCATTCGCCAAAACGAAGTCGGCGAGGACGCCTACGAGAACCTTCTGAAGAAGCTGCTCGACTTGGGCGATTTCGTGGAAGCGAGCGGCCCGCTCGTGCGCACAAAGACGGGTGAACCAAGCTGCCAGGTGCAAACGCTGCGCCTGCTCAGCAAGGCGCTGCACCCGCTGCCAGACAAGTGGCACGGCTTGCGCGATGTCGAGACGCGTTACCGCCAGCGCTACGTAGATTTGCTCGCCAATCCTGATGTACGGCGCACGTTTGTGACCCGCGCGCGCCTCGTCAGCGCCATTCGCCGCTATCTGGACGACGCAGGCTTCCTGGAAGTTGAGACCCCAATCCTGCAGCCGATTTACGGCGGCGCGGCTGCGCGACCCTTCGTCACCTTTCACAACCAACTCAAGCAGGAGTTGTTCCTGCGCATCTCGTTTGAGCTCTACTTGAAGCGCTTGTTGGTCGGCGGCATCGAGCGCGTGTACGAGATCGGCCGCGATTTTCGCAACGAGGGCATCAGCTTCAAGCACAATCCTGAGTTTACGCAGCTCGAATTCTACGAAGCCTACACCGACTACAACGGCATGATGCGACGCTGCGAGGATATGATAGCTGCGGCGGCGTTGACGCTGAACGGTCACACGCGCCTGACCTACCAGGGGCACGAGCTCGATCTGGCGCCTCCCTGGGGTCGGATCACCATGCGGGATGCCATTCGCGACGCCATCGGACTCGACTACGCGGACTATCCTGACGCATCCAGCCTGGCCGAAGCCATGCGCGCGCAGGGCCACCAGCCTGATCCCCATTCCAACCGCGGCAAGTTGATCGAAAGTCTCTTTGCCGCGCACGTAGAGCCGAATCTGATTCAGCCTACGTTCATCCTGGACTACCCGGTGGAGATTTCGCCATTGGCGAAGAAGAAGGATGGCGATCCCAGCACCGTCGAGCGCTTCGAATACTTCATCGGCGGCATGGAAATGGGCAACGCCTTTTCCGAGCTGAACGATCCGCTCGATCAACTGCAGCGCTTTCTCGACATGGGCCGCGCGTTGGATGCCGGCGATGAGGACGCCCAGCCGCTGGATGAGGACTTTGTCACGGCCCTTTGCTATGGCCTGCCGCCGACCGGTGGATTTGGGACGGGCATTGATCGCCTGGCGATGCTCTTCACCGATCAACCAACCATTCGGGAAGTGATCCTGTTCCCACATCTCCGCAGCAAAGAATCCTAGCCACAGCCTGCTGGGCCAGGCTCTGCCGCTCGTGGCCGTCAGAACGTTGAGGTATACAATGCCGTATCCACTCTATGTCGCCTTTGTCTGGCATATGCATCAGCCCTACTACCGTGTACCGGGCCAGATCGAAGCCTCACTGCCCTGGGTGCGCTTACATGCCGCCAAAGACTATCTGCATATGCTCGAAGTGCTGCAGAAGTACCCGAACGTGCATGCCACGTTCAATATGGTGCCTTCACTCACCGAACAACTGCTTGACTATGCCGCCGGTCGCCTGACCGATCGCGTCATGTCCCTGGCGCAGCGCAGCACCTGGAGCGAACAAGAAAAAGCGTACCTCGTCAATATCTGCTACAGCGTGAACTGGCCCAACATTGCCCGCCGTTACCCTCGCTACAATGAGCTGATCGAGCAGCGCGACAAGGCCGTGGCCAATCCCCACGCGTTGTCCGATGCTGATTATCGGGATCTCATTACCTGGTTCAACCTGGGCTGGACAGACCCCAACTGGCTTGAAAGCGACCCGCAGCTGCGCGCGCTGGTGCATAAGGGTCGCGGCTTCACCGCAGCCGACACCATGACCATCATCCACAAACATCTGAGAATGTGCGGCCTGGTCATCGAACGTTATCGGCAGCTCGAAGCTGACGGGCAGATTGAGCTCATCACATCGCCTTATTACCATCCCATCTTGCCGCTCTTGGTAGACAATCGTCATGCTCAGCGCGCATCGCCCGGCCTTCCGCTGCCGCCGCCAGGCTACAACTTCTCTGCGCCTGCGGATGCCGAGTCGCAGTTGAATCAGGCGATCGCCAGCCACACACAGCATTTTGGCCGCGCCCCGCGCGGCCTATGGCCCGCCGAAGGCGCAGTCTCGCCGGAAATCGTGCCCTATGTGCAGGCCGCGGGCGTGCGCTGGCTGGCCTCGGATGAGGAAATTCTGGCGCGCAGCCTGAACCTGCCCCTGGTTCGTGATTATGAAAAGCTCATCACCAACCCCGAAGTGTTTTATCAGCCCTATCGGCTGACGATCAACGGCCAACCTGGTCCGGCCATGATCTTCCGTGACCATGAAATGTCGGACCGCCTCGGTTTTCTCTACCAGAACATCCACGGCGTACAGGCGGCCGATGACCTGGTCACCCGGTTGCAGTGGGTGCATTGGCGCTTGGGCGACACGCAGCCGTTCCTCCTGTCAATCATCCTGGACGGTGAAAACTGCTGGGAATGGTACGAGCATAACGGCGACGTTTTTCTCAACAGCCTCTACGAGCGCCTGCAGCGCAACACCGACCTGCGCGCCGTGACCGTGAATGAATACCTGGAAATGCACCCCACGCGGGCAGAGCTGTCAAACCTGGCAACCGGATCATGGATTCGCGCCGACCTCACGACGTGGATCGGCGATCCAGAACATACGCGCGCATGGAGCGCCCTGGCCCGCACCCGAGCCGACCTGGTTGCCTGGCAAAACTCGGCGCAGGACATTGAGCCAGCCCAATTAGCGCGCGCCTGGCAGGCTCTTTACATCAGCGAAGGCAGCGATTGGTTTTGGTGGTATTCACGTAACAACTCATCGGATCAAGATCTGCTGTTCGACCAGACCTTTCGCGCCAACATGGCCGTGGTTTACGAGATCATTGGGCTGCCGCTGCCGGAATGGGTCGTGACGCCGATTGCCCAGGGCGGCCGCTTGTTGTCGAGCCAACGCCAGGCCTCGACGCAGATTACGCCCCCGCTGCGGGCCGCAGCCGACGCTGCGCCCGACTGGAACGGCGCGGCCATCATTCAAGCGAAAGCCGCCAGCGGCGCTATGCAGCGCGCGGACAGCCGCCCCGGCGCACTGCAGATCATCCGTGTGGGCTATGACGATGACGCGTTGTACCTGCGCTTGGAACTGGCTGCGCGCGCCGCGACCACCGATGTCGGCGTCAATCTGAGCATCGAGACCCCCGGTCATCCGCCCATCGCCTGGGGTGTTCGCCTGATGGCGTCGGAGGGGGCGGCGCACTTGCACCAACAAACCAGCGCGGGCTGGCAGCACGTGGGCGCCATTCCCACGGCGGTCGGGGAACGCGTCATTGAAATGGCGGTCCCGCTCAGCTGGCTTGACCTGACCTTTGGCTGCACGATGTATATTCAGGCCGACGCCAGCGACGATCGCCGACGCGTCGTCAGCCTGCCGCCCGAGGGGCCGCAAGCTATGACGTACACAGCCCTGTCCAAGCAAGGATAGACGCCTCCCTGGCATTGGCGTGGGGGTGGCCGTCCCTACCCCGGTCTAGCCGGAACCGAACTGCTCACACAAAGACACGAACCAAGCCCTTGGCGTCTTTGTGGCTTTGTGTGAGGATTCCGTGCTCGCTGTACGGAATTTCACTATCAAGATACTACGGTGCAGCCGTCCCCGTATTTGGAACGGCGGAGCGTGATGCAATCCATTTGCGGGAAGCGGCGGGATGTGGTAGAATTCGGCTTGGTTGCGGGTGTAGCGCAGGGGTAGCGCAACTGCTTCCCAAGTAGTGAGTCGTGGGTTCGAATCCCATCACCCGCTCAAAAGACTCCAGTTGCCCGGGCAACTGGAGTTTTCATTTGCTCTACGGCTGCATGATCGAGTATTCGGGTTTCATGAACCAGCGCACGCGTCTCGTCCTACTGCTGACCATCCTCCTGGCATTTGCGTTGCGTCTTCAACACCTCGGCGCGCAGAGCCTCTGGTATGACGAGACCGTCAGCCTCACGTTGGCCCGCGAATCGCTGCCCGATCTGCTGGCGCACACCGCACGCGACATTCACCCGCCGGGCTACTATCTACTGCTGGCTGCATGGTTGCGCATCGCGCCTTCGACGCTAACGCCAGAATTCATCAGCGCCTTCTTTTCGCTAAGCGCCGGCATCCTGCTCTTGCCCCTCACCTTCGTCTTGGGCCGTCGCCTACGGCTGCCGGCTGCGGTCAACAGGCTGGCCTGCCTTCTGTTGGCAACATCGGCCTATCATGTCTGGTACAGCCAAGAGGTGCGCATGTACACGCTGGGCGCAGGGTTGGGGCTGCTCAGCGCCTGGGGCCTGCTGCGCACACAGCCCTCGGCTGCAGCATCGGATCACAAGAACGACGGCCCGGGTCGCCGCGGCTGGATTGTGTACGGCGCGGCGGCCGTTGCCGGTTTGTACACCCTCTACTACATGGCCTTCCTGCTCTTGACGCTCAACCTGCTCTGGTTTGGAGGCTACCTTGCGCGCCGCCAGAGAATCCCCTGGCGTCCCTGGCTGCTGACCCACGCAGCGATCCTGCTGGCCTACACCCCGTGGTTGCCTACAGCCTGGCGTCAAGTCACCGATCCGCCGGTGCCGCCGTGGCGCAGTGCTGTCTCCCTGGTCACTGTGCTGCGCGAAAGCCTGCTGGCTCTTGGCTTTGGGCAAGGGCTTCCGCTTGTCTTGGCTGGCGTAGGCCTGGCCTTGCTGGCCGTGCTGATCGCAGCAGCCAGCGCGTGGCCAAAGATTGCGGCGCGGACAACGGACGAACAGGCGGTCGCGCTGGCGGCGCGCCCGACTCTCTTTTTGCTCGCCTACACCTTCGCGCCCGTGGCCCTGATCGAGTTGGTTTCAGTGCTGCGCACGCCTCTCTATCACGTGCGTTATGTCTTCACCTACGCGCCGCCATTCAGTCTTTTGTTGGCGCTCGGCGTCGTCAGCCTTTGGCGCTGGCGGCTGCGCGCCGGCCGGCCTCTGGCGGTCGTCGCCTGTGCAGGCTTGATCCTGCTCAGCGCTCTGTCCATGCAGCGCGCCTGGAACGACCCTGCACTGGCTGCGGACGACCATCGCGCGGCGGTTCGTTTTCTGTCCAGCCGTTGGCGCCCCGGCGATGTGATCCTGGTCAACGCGGGTTACGCCTACACCGCGCTCTTGACCTACTGGGATCAACCGATTGCCTGGCGCGGCCGCCTGGCCGATCTGTCGCCAGCCACAGCGCAAGGTCTTGCGGACGCGCCGGGCGCGGTTATTGTGCAGATGGGAAGCGTGGATGGCCCCGCCAACCTGGGCTGGGGCGATCCACGCGCCGATTTTTACGCCATCACGGCGGATGAAGCGCGCCGCCGCTTGACCGAATTAGCCGTCGCTTTCCCGCGCCTGTGGCAGTACCGCATCTACGACACGGTCACGGATCCGCAAGGCCGCGTGCGGGACGCGCTGACCACATGGCGCTTGTTCGAGGATGATGTCTTCAGTGGAGAAGCGAATCTGCGCGTGCAGGGGTTCTGGAGCCCGCAAGCCATCGCGGCGTCGCCAACGTTCCAATGGCAGGTTGCCTCATGGCTGCGCGTCAGCGCAAGCGCGCAACCGACCGCCACACTCAGTTCCGGGCAGACTCTGCGCGCGAACCTGCGGCTGCAGCGGGCGCCGGGACAGTCCGGTCAGGCTGTGGCCCTGTCGCTGCGCCTGGTTGACGAGGCCAACCACGTGTGGGCGCAAGCAGACGAGCCGGTGGGCGGCAATCAACGGGACCTGGTCACGCTGACCAACGAGGAAACACTGCCGCAGCCGCTCCGTCTGCAGATTCCCATCGGGACGCCGCCAGGAGACTATCGGCTGCTGGTCATTTTCTATGATCCGACCAGCGGGCAAGCGCTGCCCGTGACTGATGCGACCGCGCCCACAGAGGCAGATGCGCTGGTCTTGGGCAGCGTCGCGTTGACGCCCCACGCGCAGCCGCCCCAACAGCCCGTCCTGGCGGCGTTCGGCCCCCTGTCGCTGCTCACAGCCTCCTCGCCGGCCACGATGATTAGCCGCGGCGATGCCGTTCCGGTGACGCTCCTGTGGCAGGCTGACCAATCGGTCATGCGCCCAACCGTGGTTGTTGTGGTACAATTGCTCGACCGGGACGGCCAGGTCGTTGCCAGCCAGGAAGCGCAGCCTGCATTTGGCCGCTATGCCACATCACAGTGGCTGCCTGGCGAGATGGTACTCGATCAGCAAACCCTGGGCACGCCGCAGACGCTGCATGGCGGCGTGTACCGTTTGATTGTGGGGCTTTATCGTGCCGCCGACGGTCAGCGGCTGCGCAGTCGCTGCGGCGTGCTGCCCTGGATGACGTGCGACGCGATCGAGGTCAAAACCGTGCGCGTGCGAGAATGAGGAGAGGAATCAAGGGCGGGGCAAAAAGAACTGCGGATGATCAGCGATCACCCGCAGTTTCGACAAGTCCTGGTCGTGCACCCCTTCTCGAACGGCCATCCTGGCTTACTGGTACCAGCTGGCTCAGGCCAGGCAGCCCCGTGGCACCCAGGAGAAACCGCTTAGTGCTGCTACCTTTCGGTCCTGACACGATTCACAGGCTCCCGCCGCACAGGACCCAACCATCAACGCTGCTCAGCCCCGCAGTCCCCGAATGGACGAAGGCCCTCAAAGGGGAATTCAACCCCGCCTATAGCGGATTTCGGGTACAAGGCACCGCTAGCGCCCCGTCTAGCACGACCAGGTTCATCTTACCTGATTCAATTCGCTTTGTCAAAGAAAACAACAGCCCTCGCCGTGGACACACGGCAAAGGCTGTGTTGGCGGAGAGGGAGGGATTTGAACCCTCGAGGGCCATAAAGACCCTACGCGCTCTCCAGGCGCGCGCACTAAACCGAACTATGCGACCTCTCCTCGTCGCGGCGCAGATTATAACAGGCAAGGCCTGTTTGGCCAAATAACAAGCGGCTTGCACTGCTCAAACGGCATGATACGGGTCATGGCGGTGGGAGCTTGGGTCATGCACAATGACACGACAAAAAAGTGCGGTGCACGTAATCACGTACACCGCACCTCTGAATGGCGGAGAGGGAGGGATTTGAACCCTCGAGGGTATTAGCCCTACGCGTTTTCGAGACGCGCGCACTCAGCCGAACTATGCGACCTCTCCCCGAATCGGGGCGATTATAGCACAGCCATTGGGTTGTCGCAAAAGCATTGGGGGCGAACGATCAACCGATGATCACCCGACCGGCGGGCCACGCGTTGTCCGCCATCTGCATTGGCCCGCTGGCGCATGCTGTGTTGGCGCAGCAGCCGCCGCCTGCCGCGGCCGTGTTGAGCGCGCATCGCCAGGTCGTCAATCTCATGACCCCAACCGGCGACCTGTTGACATTGGCGGCCGCGGCGATGGGCGCCGGGCCTTTCAACATCATCCTGGACCGATGGCCGGCGGGCATGATGGATTTGGCGCCTGGCCTCGCCGCGACGTTGACAGCGTCCAGTCTGCACATCGGGGCATGGCGCATTGACCTGGAACAGGCCCAATGCTGGCATCTGCAGCCAAGCTGGCGTCAGTTGGCGCACGCGCCAGCCCTCGTCGAAGGGATCGCTGCGCTGCGGCGCTGCCTGATGCATGAGCCAGCCTGGCCGTTAGCCCGCCATCTCGACCGCACCACGGCGCTTGCCTTGCAGGCGCGGGTTGACGCGCTCAGGCTGGCGTCCACGACCACCGCGCAGGCCGACGCGCTGGCGGCGCTGATCGGGCTTGGTCCTGGCCTCACGCCGGCCGGCGATGACTGGCTGGCCGGGTGGCTGATCCGTTGGCGCCTGGACGCGGCGCATGCCGACGCCGCAGCCGCCCCGCCCCTGTGCACAGCGGATCTGGGGGGAACCACGCGGCTCAGCCAGGCTCTCCTGCGCGCAGCTTACGCAGGCTGGGTGGACGCGGCATGGCAGAATTTGTTGGCCGCGCTGTCGTACAACCACGCGGGCGCGATTCACCAACACGCGCGCCGCATCTTGCAGCACGGCGCCACCTCTGGCTGCGCCATGCTGGCCGGGTTCTTGCACAGCATCTAGGGCGCACAGGCCGCCAGCTTCTGCGGCGGCGAATGCTGCGCCTATCACAAAGGCAATAGGAGTTCACTCTTGACGAAATCATCACAACCGCAGCGCCTGTCGGCTGGGCGCCGCATCTACAGTTTTTTCTTTTGGATCGTTGTCTACGTGGTAGGCATGGCCGCGGGCAGCGGCCTGGCCTGGTTCTTTGGGGCCGGCCTTGACCTGCAAATTGCGGTCGGCTTTTTCGGCGGCGTCATTCTGCTCTTCGTTACCAACCGCTGGGTTCGCCGCGTCAAATTTCCCGCGCAACGCTAAAACATCTTCGACAGAAGAACCAAAGGAGGGTCAATGCCGACTCGAACACTGATCAAACGCTCAGAATACTACGATTCGGTCACGCTGATGCTGGTCGCCAAAGCCCTGCTGGAAGGCCCAGGCGTCGAGGATGCGGCCGTGGTCATGGCGACGGCCGCCAACCGGGACATCCTGGCGCAAGCCGGTCTGCTGGTGGGAGAAGCGCTGACCGCCGCGCCGGATGACCTTGTGATTGCGGTGCGCGCGATTAGCGATGACGTGTGTGACCAGGCCCTGACCTCAGCCAATGCGCTGCTCATCGCAAGCCGCAAGCGCGGCGCGGCGACCGGGGCCGCGCGGCGCTCGCGCGGCCTGGCCGCGGCGCTCAAGGATCATCCGAGCGCCAATGTGGTGGTGGTCTCCGTGTCCGGGCAATACGCCGGCCAGGAAGCGCGCACGGCGTTGGCGCACGGGCGCCACGTGCTGCTCTTCAGCGACAACGTGCCCCTGGCCGAGGAAATTGCGCTCAAGCAGATGGCGCAGCAGCGCGGCCTCCTGATGATGGGGCCGGATGCCGGCACCGCCATCGTCAATGGGATCGCGCTTGGTTTTGCCAACGCCGTGCCGCGCGGACCCGTAGGTGTCGTCGGCGCCGCGGGCACCGGAATCCAGGGCGTTACCAGCGCGCTGGCGCGTGGGGGCGTAGGCATTTCACAGGCGCTGGGCACCGGGGGCCGCGACCTGAAAGCTGAGGTCGGTGGATTGATGATGCAGCAGGGCCTGGCCGCGCTCGTGGCCGACCCGATGACGGAAGTCATTGTGCTCATTTCCAAACCCCCGGCGCCTGACGTCACGACCGCCGTCCTACACCTGGTGGGCGGCAGTCACAAACCAGTGGTTGTCTGCTTCCTGGGCGGCGATGCGGCGTTGATCGAGGCTGAGGGCGGCATCGCGGCTGGGTCGCTGGAAGAAGCCGCGCGGCTGGCCGCGGCGCTGGCGCAGGGCCAGGCTGCGGCCGCGGCGAAGGGCAAGTTCCACCGCGAGCTGCTGGCGCTGGCGGATGTAGCCCAGGCTGCGCGCGGGACGCTGAAGCCTGAAGCGCGCTTCATCCGCGGGCTATTCTGCGGCGGCACTTTCTGCTACGAAGCGCAAATGCTCCTGCTGCAGCATCAGCCAGAGGTTTACTCCAACGCCCCCTTCCCCGGCGCCAAGCAGCTTCCCAGCGCGCTCGCCAGCCGCGGTCATAGCTGCGTTGACTTGGGCGAGGATGAATTCACCCAGGGGCGCTTGCATCCGATGCTCGATCCCAGTCTGCGCAACAAGCGCCTGCTGCAAGAAGCGGCCGATCCAAGCGTGGGCGTGATCCTACTGGACGTGGTGCTGGGCTACGGCGCGCACGAAGATCCAGCGGGCGCAGTCGTCGAAGCGATTCGTGAGGCGCAGCAGCGCCTGACGGCTGAAAAACGCACTATCGCCTTCGTGGCATCTGTGTGCGGCACGGCCGACGACCCGCAGAACCTGAGCGATCAGGAGGCCAAGCTGCGTGCAGTCGGCGTGTTGGTTGTGGAGAGCAATGCCGCGGCCGCCACTCTGGCCGGTATGATTGTTCGCTGAGCGCCGCGCCACAAAGGAGTCAAGGGGACGATGGAGAAAATACTCGAGCTTTTTTCACAGCCACTCAAGCCGGTGAATGTGGGGCTGGAATCCTTCCTGGACAGCATGACGAGTCAGGGCGCTGAGGTGGTCGCGGTGGACTGGCGACCGCCCGTGCCTGGTTATGTCGAGTTGACGCACACACGCGGCGGCGTTGACATCGAAGCCGCCAACGACGAGGCCCTGCGGCGCATCAACGCCGGGCGTCCCATGCTGGTGGACATGGGCATTGCGCGCGACGCCATTCCGGGCTACCATGCGCGGCTCATCTGCCATGCTGGCCCACCCATCACCTGGGAGCGGATGTGCGGCCCGCAACGCGGAGCCGTGATGGGCGCAATCCTATACGAAGGCTGGGCGGACACGCCCGAAGCCGCCGCCGCATTGGCGGCATCGGGTGACATCGAATTCGCGCCCTGCCACCATTACCACGCCACCGGGCCGATGGCCGGCATCATCAGTCCTTCGATGCCCGTTTTTGTGCTGCGCAACGACGAATTTGGCGCGGCTGCCTATGCCACGCTGAACGAGGGCCTGGGCAAAGTGCTGCGCTACGGCGCCTACGGAGCTGACGTCATCGCGCGGCTGAAATGGATGGAGCAGACGCTCTATCCGGCCCTGGCGCGTGCGCTGAGCCGACGGGGACCGGTTGATTTGCGCAGCATGATTGCGCAGGCGCTGCACATGGGCGACGAATGTCACAATCGCAACAAGGCCGGCACCTCGCTCTTTCTGCGCGCCATCGGTCCGGCCCTGGCCGAGACCTCCGATGGCGCGACGACGGCGGCGGTCCTGCGCTTCATGGATGGCAACGACCACTTCTTCCTAAACCTCTCGATGCCGGCCATGAAGGCCATGCTCCTGCCGGCCGAAAACATCGAGGGCTGCACCATCGTGACGACGATGGCGCGCAACGGCACCGATTTCGGTATTCGGGTCAGCGGCGCCGGCCAGCGCTGGTTCACCTGCGAATCGGGCATGCCGGTTGGTCTTTTCTTTCCTGGCTTCACGCAGGCCGACGCCAATCGCGACATCGGCGACAGCACCATCACCGAGACCGGCGGCATTGGCGGCTTTGCGTTGGCTGGCGCGCCAGCCATCGTGCAGTTCGTCGGCGGTACACCCACGGACGCGCTGAATGCCACCCTGGAGATGTACGAAATCTGCGCCGGAGAGCATGCCAGCTTTACAATCCCAGCGCTCAATTTCCGCGGCACGCCGCTTGGCATTGATGTACGCAAGGTCATGGCTAGCGGCCTGACTCCCCGCCTGAACACAGGCATTGCGCACAAAGAAGCCGGCGTGGGCATGGTAGGCGCCGGGCTGCTCACCGCGCCGCTCGACTGTTTCAAGGCGGCCTTTGCCGCGCTCACGGCATTGTAAGCGCCTGGTAGATTGTCTGGAACTTACGCCTGCGCGACTGCGTCCACAAGGCGCAGTTCTGCAATGATCCCCTGCCTCATGTGACTAGCCGCCACATCATCGTGGCCCGGCGCTGAACGCTGCCCCGTTCAGCGCCGGGGGCAGCGGCGGCCACGGTTGAGCCAGGCCGAGGATTGCGCGGCGGCCGCCTTGATGGAGCCTGCCGCCACCAGGCAAACAGGAGAAAGATCTACCATGTCTGCGCATTGTTTGTTTTCAGCCCATCGTAGTCGTTGCGGCGTTCGCCGCGTGCCCATGGCGATTTCCATCGCCACGCTGCTTGTCGTGCTGGCGGTTACGGTGAGCGCATGCGCCCCAGCCGCATCCAATTCCACGGCCACACCGACGCCCGAACCGAGCGCGACGTCCACGCCAGCGCCCGAACCGAGCGCGACGTCCACGCCAACCAGCCTGCCCACAACGCCCGTTCAGGCCACCGTGCCAGTTCAGGCCACTGTGGTGATCCAGGTCATGCCAACGCCCTCACCCGGGGCATCGGGACAAAAAGACACCCAGGTCTTTCCGCTGCAGATAGCCCCTGCGCCACGCACGGGCTTGCCGCCGCAAATGGCTCCGGCGCAAGTCACACCCTGCTGCTCCACCGGCGGCAGCACCACGGTGAACGGCGAGCCGTATGATGCTACTTTCTTCGAGAACTACGGCACCAATCCCTTCATTGATACGGAGGACGACCATCTTTCGACTTTTGCCCTGGATGTGGACACGGCATCCTACACGGTCGTGCGTCGCTTTTTGCGCGACGGCAACTGGCCTGACAAAGACGCTGTGCGCGTCGAAGAGATTCTGAACTACTTCACCTGGAACTACCCTGATCCGGAGCAGGGCGATTTTGGCATCTACCTGGAAGGGGCGCCGTCGCCCTTCGGCGGCGACAAGTATTGGCTGGTCAAAATTGGCGTGCAAGGCCGTCACGTCACCGCCGAACAACGCCAAGACGCCATGCTGACCTTTGTGATTGATGTCTCTGGCTCCATGGGCGCGGAGAACCGCCTGGGCCTGGTGCAGCGTTCCCTGCGCCTGCTGGTGAACGAGCTGCGTCCGACGGATCGTGTTGCGATTGTGGTCTACGGCAGCAATGCGCGTCTGGCGCTGCCCCCCACCAGCGGTCGTGAGCGCGACGCCATTCTCGGCGCCATTGATCGGCTAGAACCAGAGGGCGCCACGAACGCGGCCGCAGGCCTGCAACTGGCCTATGACGTGGCAAGCCAGGCGTACCGTGAGGGCGGCATCAACCGCCTGATCCTGTGCTCGGATGGTGTGGCCAATGTGGGGATCACCGACGCCAACGGCATTTTGAGTACGGTGGAGCGGTTTGCGCGGCTTAACATGGCCCTATCCACCGTCGGTTTTGGCATGGGTAACTTCAATGATATCCTGATGGAGCAGTTGGCAGACAAGGGCAACGGCGCCTACGCTTATGTAGACACGTTGGAAGAAGCGCGGCGCATCTTTGTCGAAAACCTGACCGGCACGCTGCAAACCATCGCCAAGGACGCCAAGATGCAGGTTGAATTCAACCCGCAGGTGGTCAGCCGTTACCGGCTCCTGGGGTATGAGAACCGGGACGTAGCCGACCAGGACTTCCGTAACGACAGGGTGGATGCCGGCGAAGTGGGCGCCGGGCACAGCGTCACGGCGCTGGTCGAAATCAAATTCCACGAGGGCGCGCCCACCAACGGCCAGGCCCTGGTGGCTCGAATTCGCTACCAGAAACCAGAGACCGGCGAGGTGATCGAGCAAGAGGCCTCCCTGGCCGGCGAAGACTTCCAGGCGCGCTTCGAGGCCGCCTCGGCCGAGTTTCAGGCGGCGGCCGCCGTGGCTGAATACGCCGAAATCCTGCGCCAGTCGTACTGGGCCAAGGAAAGCCGCATGACCGACGTGCTGGCCCTGGTGCGGCGTCTGCAGGACAACCCGGCGCATCAGGGAGTGTTGGCAGAACAGATGATGGACTTCAGCAGTCTGGTCGCTCAAGCGGCTGGCCTGCAGCGATAGCATCGGACCCTGCGGGGCGCAGATTGGCGTCTGCGCCCCCGCCGCCGACCCACATCCGCCTCTTTGTCTGCACCACCTGGGCATGTGATCCTCTTGTTTGACTGTGCGCGACCCCTGAAATCGCTGAACGCAGCGCGGCTTGCTTGCTCACACTTCGCACGCGTGGTATAATTTGGCCGTTGTCTGCAGAACAACGCCACACGCAACCGGGACCGAAAGCAGCGAGCAAGCAATGGATAAACTCCAGTTCAATATGGTACAGGTGGTCCGCACGGTCCCCCTCTTTAGCTCGCTAAGCTCTCCGGATTGGGAATCGGTTGCAGAACTCCTCAGCGGTCATTGCTTCCCCAAGGACGCCTACGTTTGTTTTGAAGGCGATCCGCCTGAGGCCCTGTTCGTCGTCTGGATGGGCCAGATCAAGCTCCTGCGCCACTCCGAGCAGGGTCGCGACGTGGTATTGGATGTCATTGGCCCCGGCCACATGTTTGGTGAAATGGCCGTTCTGGATGGCGCGCCCTATGACACGACAGCGCAGTGCCTGGAAGATTCCGCGGTGGTCACGATTGCGCGCCGCGACTTCTTTGAGTTGGTTCAGCGCTATCCTGCACTCTCCATGGCCGTCATCGGAGAGTTGAGCCGGCGTCTGCGCAACGCGACCGACCTGGTGCGCAGCCTGGCTGTGGATCGAGTCGAGCAGCGCATTGCCCGCGTGCTGCTAAAACTGGGCAATGCCACGGGCCGCGTCACGCCAGAAGGCCTGACCATTGACATTCCTCTCACGCGCCAGGACGTGGCGGACATGACCGGCACGACGGTCGAAAGCGCCATTCGCGTCATGAGCAAACTGCGCCGTCAGAACCTGATCACCACCCATCGCGGGCGCGTCGTCCTGACCAACGTCGCAGAGCTGCGCGTCGTCGCGGAGAAGTGGTAGACGCCAGCCGCCGATCGTCTTATCAAATTCGGATAAAATCTAAGCTGCCAGCTATTGACAAATGCCCCTATTTGTGATATGATTCACATGCCGGTGAGTTTGGGTCTGTAACGGTTGAATACGCATGAATCCGGATCGTATTGTGCAACCGGCGACGAGCAGTGGGGGGCTTGGAGTCAGTTGTGATCCAGGGTTGATGGGTCTTTCAAACTGTGAATGACCCGACTCAGTAGGTTGGTTAGGCACCTGTCTGTTCATCGGTACCTCCTTTCGGTGAATGCCCGGCGTTGGGGGACGCCGGGCATTTGCTTGGTCAGAACAAAAAAGCGCACCGTGTTGGTGCGCTTTCTCTTTCGTTTAGGCCAACTGGGTCATACCGCCGCGCCGCACGCGCCGCAGAAGCGGTCGGCCGGCCGCAGCGGCTGGCCGCACTGACCGCAAAAACGCCGTGCGCCGGTCGCTGGCGCCAACGACTGTCCATTGACGCGCTGAGCCGCAATTTCTGCTTCCAGTCGTTCTCCTAGATCAGCGGTAGCTGCAGGGCGAGCAACTGGTGAGCGGCGGAGCGCAGCGATTTGCGTCTCGATTTCCTCATCGAGCGTCGCAGCCTGTCTCTGGCGCTGAACTTTGCCGGCAGCCTGCTGCTCGGCCTTGAAAGCGTCCAGCCTCTGCATAGCCTGCAAGGCTTGTTCACGCAGTCGCCGGTCGTAGACCGGAAAGTCTTCGGCCGACACCTTGCCGGTTTGCTGATCGAACTCCAGGTCTTTGATGGCCTTGAGCGCAGCATCTCGCTGCGCCGTCAGTTCGGCCATCGCGTCCGTGCTGGTGGTCAATCCCTGGAGATAGCCGGCGCTGACCAACGGCCAGGCCACGATGGCGATAACGACCGCTGCAATCAACACCATCACAAGTGCAGTTATCAAGACAAGTCTCCTACGCGCGTTTAGGCTGTACGCTTGATGGCATAGAAGCTGATACGCGCATCGCCTGGGTGTGAGGCCAGAGCGATGTCAAGGTGCCCAAGGCCAAAACCAGGCCGCCCAGCCACAAGAAGATCATCAGGGGATTGACAAACACCTTGAACGACGCGCTCTCGCCGTTCCCCTCCCAACCGGCAAGCACGGCATACAAGTCCTCCGCGGGGAAGATCCGCAGGCCCACTTCGCTGGTCGGTTGGTCTGGCGTCTTGAAGTACAGGTTCTTCTGCGGCTGCACCACGCCAATATCTTTGCCGTCACGCGTGACCATGAGCGGAGCCAGCACTTCCGTGTGCGTGGGCTGCGCCACTTGACGTAGCCCCTGATAGGTCAGAACATAGTTCTTGATCGTGAGGCTTTCACCGCGTTTGAGGGTGCCCTGCGTTTCAAGTTGGAAAAAGGTGTTGCCGATAATGCCCAGAGCCATCATGATGATGCCCAGGTGCACGATGTAGCCGCCATAGCGGCGTTGGTTCTTCTGCGTCAGGTTGATCAGCGCGCGCAGCCACGATTCGCCGGTAATACGGCGTCGGGCGCTGGCGCCGCGCGCAAACTCCTGCACGATTGTTGCCAGCACGAAGGTGCACAAGGCAAATCCAACCAGAGGCAGGGCGTCGCGGATGCCCAGGACAAAGAGCAAGACCGGGACCGCGGCTGTAGCCAGCAAGGGCCACTGAAAATTGGCGCGCAGCGCTTCACGCGTCGACCGACGCCAGCCCAACAGCGGCCCGGCGCCCATCAAGATCAACAGCACGATCAAGATAGGGCCATTGACTTTGTTGAACCAGGGCGCGGCGACGGAGATTTTGTTGCCAGTAAGCAGTTCGGAGAACATGGGGAACGTGGTGCCAAAAAACGTCGCAAAGGCGATGCCGACAAAGACGACGTTATTGAACAAGAAGCCAGATTCGCGGCTGAGCATAGAGTCAAGCTCATTGTCGCTGCGCAGCATGGGGAGGCGATCGAGCAGCAGCCAAAGATAGCCGAAAATCGAGAGGGCAATGAAACTCAGGAAGATCGGGCCGACGTTGCTCAACGCAAACGCATGCACGGACTCGATGACGCCGCTGCGTGTGATGAACGTGCCAATCAGAACCAGCTCATAGGTCAAAAAGACCAGGACCAGGTTCCAGACCTTGAGCATGCCGCGACGTTCCTGAATCACGATCGAGTGGAGAAAGGCTGTCGCCGTGAGCCAGGGTAAGAGGCTGGCATTTTCGACCGCGTCCCAGGCCCAATAGCCGCCCCAGCCAAGCTCAATGTAGGCCCACTGGCTGCCCATCAGAATGCCAAGCGAGAGAAAAAGCCAGGGGACAAGCGTCCAACGGCGGATGGATCGAATCCAGGTGTTGCCAAGCTGTTTGGTGGCCAGCGCGGCCACGCCGAAAGCAAAGGGCACGGCCATACCCACGTAGCCCAGGTAAAGGCCGATAGGATGAATGACCATCCAGTAGTTTTGCAGAAGGGGATTGAGCCCGGTGCCGTCTGCGGGCACAAAGCCCAGTTTCTTGAACGGGTTGGCCGCGAAAATGACGATGACCAGGAAAAAGGCCGTCGTGGTGAGCAGGGTCGCGATGACATAGGGCATCAACTGGCGGTGCTGGTTGCGAAAACCGATCATGGCCAGGGTTGAATAGCCGGATAGAATCAGAGTCCAGAAGAGCAATGAGCCGGCCTGTCCGCCCCACAGCGCGGAAAATTTGTAGAAGACGGGTAGATTGCGCTCGACATGGCTGGCCACATACTCAAATTGGAATTGATTCGTCAGCAGCGCAATCCACAATAACACGGCGGCCGTCAACACCAGGGCTGCAACGACAAAAACCGCGTTGCGCGCGCTGGCAACAATCGCCAGATCATCACGGCGGGCGCCAATCATGGCGAGGGCAACGCCAATGATAGCAACCACCAATGCCAGGGCAAGCACGGGAAAGCCCAAGTCTAGTAACATGCGAATATCTCCTTTGCTGAGCAGCAATCGCTCATTTGCAGCTTCCACCTGCGATCAACCGATCCAAGCAGGCGCGCAGCTCTGAATCGGACAGAGGGCCAATTTTGAACCAATCCACCGTTCCGTCAGGTTTGATAAAGAAGGTTTCGGGTACGCCTTGGATGCGATAGCGTCGCGCGATCTCGCTGCGGAGGTCTGGTCCATTGGGATAGGTAATCTTGAACTGCTGCAGGTAACGCATGGCCGCCGGTTCCTGGTCCAGGTAATCGGCGCCAATGAAGACAACATTCTTGTCCGCGTAGTCTACAGCCGCCTGTTGCAGCGTCGTCGCCTCTTCCTTACAGGGATCGCACCAACTGGCCCAGAAGTTGAGAACGACATGTTTGCCTTTCAAATCCACCAGGGCAACTTTGTCGCCCAGATTGCCCTGGAAACCACGAAAGAGCGCCAGGGTGAAATCGGGCGCCTGGCCGCTGGATGGACGCGGCGCTTCACGTTTGGCGACCAGGGCATAGGCAAAGAAGGCAATGAAAAGCACAGCAATGCCAATCACGGCCCAACGCACGGCCTGGCCGCTCGAGCTGCGCGTGGGGACGACCGATGAATCGAGTGATGAGTTAGTCAATCTTCTTCAACTCCTCTTGTAGGCGGCTCAATTGCTCAGCCGGCAAATCAGAAAGATGGGACGCCGGGGCAACAGCTGGCGCGGCCCGCGGTCGCCTGGTCCAACGGCGCAGGATGTAGAAGACCCAGGCCGCGCCTAGAATGACGGCGGCAAACGGAAGCACCCACGCCAACCAGTTGAAACCCTGGCGGGGCGGCTCGCCCAAAACTTGGGGGCCGTACTGCTCAATGAAGTAGGCGCGGATTTCGTCAGCGCTGGCGCCAGCCGCCAATTTCTCGGCAATCACCTCGCGCATCTGCTCGCACGCCTTGAGCTCGCACGTATCGAGGCGCACACTGTTGCAGAGAGGACACCACAGCTCCCTGGCAACGGCGTTCACTTGCTCGGCCGTCACCGGCTGCTGGGCCAGCGAAGCGGTTGGCATCCCAAGCACCAGCGTCACGAGAGCACTCGCCAGGACAATCTGCGGCCAAGAAACAGTACGCCGTCTTATCAGTCGAAAGATCATGTCTCACCCTTGAGTCTCAGGAATTGATACCCGCCGATTATACCACACGCAAAAGGCATTGCCAACCTGTTTTTGTCGCCGCACAAAATCAGTGTTTTGCTTGATTTTACATGACAACGTATTCTGGTATACTTGGAACATGCTTGATCTTGAGGCATAATTTCCTTAAGCTCTCGCTGCTCGGCAGCGCCGGTAGAACGATCTCTACTGCTCGGGGGTGCTGCTGGGTCAGGCTGCGATCATCCAATCAGGATTGAGGAGGAATCATGCATCGTCGTCTGCGTTTGACATTGATCATGGTCATCATGGCCGCCAGCATCCTCGTGGGCGCTGGCACGGCCGCGGCCAGTACACCCGAGCAGGCCATTGTCAACCGGCCTGCCCAGGAAGGCGGCGTCATATACGTTGTGCGCGCTGGCGATAGCCTGGGACGTATCGCGGCGCGTTATGGCATTAGCGTCCAATCGCTCATGCGCGCCAACGGCATTCGTAATGCGAACTTCGTCTACATTGGTCAGCGACTGAGCATTCCTGGAACCAACGCCAACGGCAGCAGCATCATCCCGTCCGGTTCGACGCCCGCATCAACCGCGCCTGGAACCTACATCGTGCGGCGCGGCGACACCTTGGCTTCGATTGCGGCGCGCTTTGGCACATCCGTCAGCCGGCTCATGCGCGCAAACAATATCGCCAATCCGAACGTGATTTATGTCGGTCAGCGCTTGATCATTTCAGGCGGCGGAACTGGCGGCGGAACTGGCGGTGGAACTGGCGGCGGAGGTGGCGGAACGACGCCTCCCCCGGCTGTGGCTGGCCGCTGGATTGACGTGGACCTCAGCGCGCAACGCCTGGTGGCTTACGAAGAAAACCGCGCCGTCTTCAGCACCCTGGTCAGCACCGGGCTGCCCCGCACGCCAACCGTTCAAGGCCGCTTCAAAATCTATATCAAGCTGCGCTCGACCACGATGACCGGCCCAGGCTACCGTTTGCCGGGTGTGCCATACACAATGTACTTTTACGGAGGCTATGGCTTGCACGGCACCTATTGGCACAACAACTTCGGCCACCCCATGAGTCACGGGTGTGTCAATCTGCGCACGGCGGATGCCCAGTGGCTGTTCAACTGGGCCCCGGTCGGCACCGTCGTCAACGTTCACCAGTGAGATAAATAACGGTTGCATCTCCGCTGGCGCCCAACCCGCCGAGATGCAACCGTTGTCACGTGAAATCTGCTCAGGTCAAGGTTGAAACAACGCTGCCCATGCCGTCTGCCCTTATGATGAGCCACCCACGGCCTTGAAATCGAGACCCTTTCGCGGCTGGTACGCGGATCTCGTTCTGTTGGCTGTCGCTGCCATCTGGGGCGGCACCTTCGTGACCGTCCAGGATGCCGTGGCGACCTTCCCTGTAATCACGTTTCTTGCCATTCGCTTTTCACTGGCAACGCTGGTTTTCTTGCCCCTACTGCGGCGCAACCGGCGCTCCACATCCACTGGCATCCCTGCTCCACGCCAGCGGCACGTTCTTCTGCCAAGCCTGCTCATCGGCATCGCCTTGTTTGCCGGCTACGCCTTTCAGACCTACGGCTTGCGCTTTACGACGCCAGCCAAGGCCGGATTTATCACCGGCATTGCCGTGGTGCTGGTGCCGCTCGGCTCTGCGATCTTCCTCCGGCGTCCTCCCAGTGCTGCTGCGGTGATTGGGGTGGCGCTGGCTACCGTCGGTTTGGCGGCGCTGACGCTCAACCGCGACCTGAGCATTGCCCCAGGCGATCTCCTTGTCCTTGGCTGCGCCGTCTCCTTCGCCGCGCAAATCCTGCTCGTCGGGCGTTTTGCCCCGCATTTCGATGCCGTAGCGCTCGCCGCCGGTCAAATTGCTGCCGTGGCCGTCTTGAGTTGGTTAGCGGCGCTGGTCGTGGATGGAGCGCCCAGGTGGCCGGCTGGCAACGTCTGGTTTGCCGCCGCGTTCACCGGCATCCTGGCGACGGCCTTTGCCTTCTGGGCGCAAACCATGGCGCAGCGTTTTGCCAGTCCAACCCACACGGCGTTGATCTTTGCAACTGAGCCTGTCTTTGCGGCTATCTTCAGCTTCTTGCTGATTGATGAACAGCTCACCGCGCGCGCGCTGCTCGGATGCGGCTTGATCCTCGCCGGTATGCTGATCTCAGAGTTGGGTGTATGGCCGCGGCCGCGCAACGACGAGGCTTCCAAGCTGACGTGAAAATCGGCCGCGGAGGAACGCAGAGCGTCACCGATTACCTGTTTTCATTCACGGTTGTGCGCGGCGCGCATGGGCAACTGACGTGAAAGTCGGATCGTTCTCCCCGCGCGAGGCCGCCCTAATCGTCATCCTCGCCGCTCTTGGGCAGCCCATAAAGCCACCAATAACGATCCGCCGGGTAAAGGCCGCGCAAGCCAGGGTCGAGGAGAAAAGCGCCGTCTCGCCAAACATGACGCAGTTGGCTGTCCAGGCGTCGCAGATGGCCCTGTTCAGCCAGGATGTCGAAACTGGCGGCGGCCGCCTCATCGAACAGCAGCGCCAAGCGCACGCGGGCGCGCACCTCCGCCGGATAGGTGCTGGCGCAGCCGCCGCGGCGGAAGCACTCATCCATATACCACCGCCACGAATCCAGGTTGCTCTTGATTTCCTTGCGCACAAATGACTCCCACTGCGCAGGATAGGTGCGCCGAGCCTCCTCAACGCCCGCAGCCAGGCGTTCGACGCGCGCGCGTTCATCCGGCGTCAGCGCGGCCGATCGGAATTGCAGCAGTTGCAGGCGGCTCAGCACCCCACCCAGGGTCATCTTGGGCTGCTGCGTGCCTAGTGGGGTTTGCACTACAACCTGGCGAAAAAGGCGGTCCCCCAGCAAATAATCCGATAGCTCGGCCGCCATGGCCTCAGCCACAAGAAGTTCCATTGTCAATTGGCTCATACGTGCTCCCTTCTCTGTCTTGCCCACCGCGGGCGCCGCCCAGGTGGGATAGCCAGCCCGATCAGGTCAATTTGACAGCCCCCAAGTCTTGCAGTAGATTCAAAGCAGGTAGATTATAGTCCCCTGGCAGCGAATCGGCAAGCAAATCCGTTTCTTTGTTTCTGAGCAGGTCGTCATGCGAGCACTCATTCAACGCGTTACCCAGGCTGCGGTACATGTCGAAGGCCAAACAGTCGGCGCCATCGGCCAGGGATTGGTCATTCTCCTCGGCATCACCGACGGCGACACCGCGGTCACAGCCGAAAGCCTGGCGCAGAAGATCGCACAGATGCGCATTTTCGGCGACAGCGATGGGCGATTCAATTTGTGCGCTGCCGAGGTGGGGGCTGCGGCGCTGGTGATCTCTCAATTCACCCTCTACGCCGACACGCGCAAGGGGCGGCGCCCCAGTCTCACCCAAGCGGCCAGGCCCGACGTGGCCGCGCCTCTGGTGGAGCGCTTCGCGCAGGCGCTGGAAGGGCATGGACTGCCGGTCAAGCGCGGCGTGTTTGGCGCGCACATGCTGGTTGAGATTCACAACGACGGCCCGGTGACGATCTGGCTCGATTCCGATGATCTGGCGCGCCCCCGCCGTGCGTCGCCCTGAAGCAAGGCAGCGGCAGAGTGCCGGGTTTGCTCCGCCTCATGCCATGGCCGCATCGCCGTGGCCATGGCCTGCACGGGCGCGCCGCCGATTTGCCAAGTCCCATATTACCTGTGGTACAATAGTCAGCGCAGTAGTTCACACTCGCATTCAATTCAGATCGAGGTACGCATGGCCCGAAGCCCTTCCGTGGGCGGTCAGTTCAAATTACCAGATTCCCTTTTGTCGCGTGTACGCGACGGCCGGGTATCACTGGAAGATGTTTTACGCTCGTTTCCGAACGCGAACAAAGATCCAGAAAGCTGGGAAGATGTCCTGGCTGCCCTGAAGGCGGCAGGGATTCAACTGGCAGAACAAGCCGAGGCCGACGCCGGTGTAGACGTTGACGTTGATATTGACGGCGAAGAAGAATACCAGACAACATCGTTAGGTGGAGCTGGCTCTGACCCTTTATCCCTCTACCTGCGCGAGATGGGCCGCACGGCTCTCTTGACCGCCGAGCAAGAGATCAAGTTGGCGCGCGATGTGACGCGCGGTGAAACCCTGAAAGCAGAGTTGGAAAACGCAGCGCTGCCATTGGAGCGCAAGCGCCAAATTCGGTCTGAAATTCAAATCGCCGACGATGCGCGCGACACCCTGATCAAAGCGAACCAGCGCCTCGTCATCAGCGTCGCCAAACGCTACCGCGGCCTGGGCGTTCCCTTTTTGGACTTGATCCAGGAGGGAAATCTGGGGCTAATGCGGGCCGTCGAACGGTTTGACCCCTCGAAAGGCAATCGCCTCTCCACCTATGCCATGTGGTGGATTCGGCAATCCATCATTCGCGCGGTTGCGAACCTGAGCCGCACGATCCGCGTGCCGATTCACGCGGGCGAACGTGAGCGCAAGCTCCGTAAAGTGGCGCAGGAGCTGCAGCAATCGCTCGGACGCACGCCCACCTCGCATGAACTGGCGGCGGAGTTGGGTTTGACGCCGCGCCAGGTGCAGCGCCTGCAGAACATGGGCCAGCAGGCCGTTTCGCTGGATCAGCCAATTCGTGAAGGCGAGTCCGATGGCAGCAGTCTGGCTGACCTCATCGAAGACGAGAACAGCCTGGCTCCGTCAGAACTGGCCGCGCAGCGCCTCTTGCGTGATGATGTGGCCGCGGTGTTGGCAGACCTGAAACCACGCGAAGCTGAGGTCCTGCGCCTGCGCTATGGTCTGGATGGCGAGCATGTGCATACCCTGAAAGAAGTGGGCATCAAGATGAATGTCACCCGTGAACGGGTGCGTCAACTGGAAATGCGCGCGCTGCGCAAGCTGCGTCATCCTCGCATTGGCCGCCGCTTGAAGGGCTATCAGCGCCGCCGCTGACGATCGAAACCGCCTAATTTGCCGATACCCGGCGTCCCTCTTCGATCCCCGACGCAGTACTCGCTTGAACACCCTGCCCCGCCGCGCCGCTGGCGCTCCAGATACCCGGAATACTGGCGCGGCACATCGGGCAGCGCCCATCCGCTGTCACCCTCTGTTCGATGACCCGAAAACCGCGTCGTGCAACCAGGCGGCTTTGGCAATGCGGGCAAAATGTGTGTTCCCAATCATCCAGACGACCAGGCAGGTTTCCGGCATAGACGTAGCGCAAACCAGCCCGCCGACCAATCTCGGCCGCCTTGATCAAATCGCGCCCAGAGGTTTGATCGGGGGTCAGCATCCGGTAATCCTGATGAAAGGCGGTTACGTGCCACGGGATGTCGGGCGACAGGCTGGCGATGAATTGCGCGGCTGCGGCCAGCTCACCAGGGTCATCATTGAAACCAGGGATCACCAGGGTGACAATTTCGAGCCAAAATCCCAATTCAAACACCATGCGGATGCCGTCCAGGACGCGTTCGAGCGCAGTTCCCAACTGGCGATAGTGGCGGGCATTCATGGTTTTCAGGTCCACTTTGTACGCGTCCACCCACGGGCGCAGGTAGGTAAGCACCTCGCGCGTGGCGTTACCGTTGGACACAAAGGCGGTGCGCAGCCCACGCTGCCTTGCGGCCTTGAAGACAGCCACGGCCCATTCGCTGGTGATGAGCGGCTCATTGTACGAGCTGACCACCAACGCTGCGCCTACGCGTTGTCCGATGCGCGCAATCTCCTCGGCGGAGATAATCTGGGGAGATGCGCCGGCCTGATCGTCGCGCAGAGCCTGCGAGGTGAACCAGTTTTGGCAGTAATCGCAGTGCAAATCGCAGCCGAGCATGCCAAAGGTGAGCGCCTGGCTGCCGGGCAGGACATGATTGAAAGGCTTTTTCTCCACCGGGTCGGACTGCAAGCCGGCGACATAGCCGAAAGGTACGCGCAAGACCCCCTCGGCGTTGAAGCGCACCTGGCAGATGCCGCGCCGCCCAGGCCCAATTTTGCATTGGTGCGCGCAGGCTACACAGCGCACCCAACCCGGCTTGTCAGTGAACGGTTGGCCCAAATCGCCGGGCTGCGTCAGCAAATCAAGACGTGAGGCAAGACTGTCGTGTGTCATGAGCCACCCCTCGACCATGACGGTCGTTGCGGAGGAAAACCGGTGCGCTGCGGGTTGATGCCGACGGCGGAGAAAGGCGTCAGCCGGTGTAGGCCACGGCCGCATAGCCCACCACCTTGCGATGGTCGCCAGCCGTGTCGCCCGAGTTGCGGTAATCGAGCAGATGGGGCTGCCAGCCCAGCTGGCGCGCAATCTCCATCAAGGTTAGAATGGGCAGCAGTCCGCACGCTTGCCTGCGCTGCACGCCCGGGCCATCGCCGGACAACAGCGCGTCCAACAGCGCGCGGTCAAGCGCCACAGCCTGCGCGTAGGGATAGTAATGGCTCAGGTCCGAGCTGACAATCAGCAGCACGTCGTCCGCCTGGCGCAGCAGGTTGATCAAGGGCGCGGCGACGATGTTGGGATCCACATGACCAAAGAGCAACGGCACAATGCCGGCGGTGGGTAAAACAAGCTGGAGGAAAGGAAGTTCGACTTCGAGGCAATGTTCGTCCTCATGCGCAGGCTCAAAGATGGCAAACGGCGGGCCATGCGCCAACACCTGCGCGCGGCGTTGCACGTCAACCTGCACAGCGCCCAGAGGGGTGCCAAAGGCGTCAAATGCGCTGACGGCGACGCCGGCCACCGGAAAATGGTGCGCTGGCCCCAATAAGAGTACAGTCGTTGTGGAGTCGGCAAGCGGCGGCAATGTCTTGAAGGCGTTGGCGGCAATCGGCCCAGAATAACGATAGCCGGCATGGGGCGCAATCAGCGCGCGAACGTGATCCAGCGGCGATACCTGCGCCTGATCCAACAGCTGCTGGACCTGACTGCGCAGCCCCGCGGCAGACGCGGCATAGAACAGCCCCGCTACGGCCGGAGGTCTTATCTTCATCTCATTCATCATGATATACCTCATCGCTCAGACAACCGCAGGTTCTGGCTGTAGCTTACACGCATCTGCGCCTGTTGTCAAGAGCAAAATGCCCCGGCGCCCTGACATTCATCCGCTGTCTGAAACCTTTGCGCAAGCCGTGCGTATCAGACACCAGATGATACACGGCGAGTTAACGTCGGGAAGGGTCTTTCTTTCTCAGGACAAAAACGTGAGCAATCCAGAACTGGAGCAGGCCTGGCTTCAACAGGCATTGGCAGGAAATCAACAATCGTTTGGTAGGTTGGTGGAAGCGTATCAAACGCCGGTTTACAACCTGGCCTACCGCATGTTGGGCAACCAGGGCGAAGCCGAAGAGGCTGCGCAAGATACTTTCCTGAAGGCCTTTACGCGTCTGCAAACCTATGACCGAAGCCACAAGTTCTCAACCTGGCTGCTTTCGATCACCTCGCATCAGTGCATTGATCGGCTGCGACGGCGTCGGTTTACCTGGCTGTCTATCGAGGATAACCCGGCAATGGAATGGCTGGCCGGGGACGTGGGACGACCTGATGAATCGGCGCTGCGTCGCGAGGCGGGTGATGAAGTGCGCGCGCTGCTGGATCGCCTGGAACCGACCTATCGCCTGCCGCTCATCTTGCGTTACTGGCATGACCTGTCCTACGAGGAGATTGCCAGCGTGATGGGCATCACCGAAGCCGCCGTCAAGTCGAGGCTGCATCGAGCACGACTGCAGATGGCTGCGCAGCTGACCAAGCGGCCGCCATCCCCAGTCGCCGCCATGACTCGCCAATCCAGCGTGGCGCAAGTTCTGTAGGATCACAGAGGGGTATCTTGTATGCATACGCACATCTCAACCGAACAGCTCTCACTGGCGTTGGACAGGCGCCTGCCGCCTCATGAACAAGCGGCTCTGCATGAACACGTGAGCCTTTGCGCGGCCTGCCGGCAGGAATGGGAGTCCTGGCAAGCGATTGCGAATCGCCTGGAACAGGCGCCGCTGGTCTACCCAGCGCCCGGCTTCGTGCAGCGGTTCGAGAAAAAGCTGCAACAGCGTCAAGCTGCGCAGCACGGGCTGCTGGGCGGCGTTGTCTTGCTGACGGGCTCCATTTCGCTGTGGAGCCTTCTCGCGCTGGTCGGGCTGCTGCTAGGCGCGTCGTGGGTGAGCGCCCACCCATCATGGGCCAGTTCAGCCGTGCAATTCGCAGTGCGCTTCGCGCATGCGCTGCCGCCGGTGCTGGTCTCACTGCGGCTCTTTGTTTACGGCCTGCTGCAAATTCCGACGCCGCTGCTTTCCATCACCCTGGGCGCCGGCCTGCTCACCGTTATGATGATTTGGGCGCGGTTGATCAACTGGCAGCGCAACCGCCTGGCGCCGTTGGCCAGCTAGGCTTGCGAACCCGCGCCACGGAATGTGGCGGCTGGCGCGCGCATGCGCGCAGGCAACGTGAAGTACCCGCAAATCGAGAGGAGATACGTTATGACTATCAAACGAGTGCTGCTCGCGTTCAGCGTTGTGCTGGCGCTGCTCGTCTTAGGCGTCTCGCCGGCCCTGGCCCAAGATGGGGACGGCGGCAAGGTGGTTATTGGGCAAAACTACGTCTTGGCCGCCGGCAACCAACTGCATGGCGACCTGGCTGTCCTGGGCGGCAGCGCCGTGATCGAGGATGGCGCAGAAGTGATTGGCAATGTGGCCGTGGCCGGCGGCTCGCTGACGGTGAGCGGCCGCATTACCGGCGATATCTCGGTCTTTGGCGGCCGCGTTGATCTACGCTCGCCCGCCGTGGTCGAGGGCGATGTAGCAACCTTTGGCGGCGAGTTGACGCAAGAGGAGGGTGCAACCATCAACGGCCAGGTGGTCGAAGGTTTTGGCGCTGGGCGGTCGGCGCAGCCGCCGACCATCACGACGCCGCAGCCGCCGCAGCCCACGTCGCTCTTACGCATCATGCTGAACTACATCTGGCAGGTGTTGGGCGCGATTGGCCTGGCCCTGGCATTGGCGGCGCTTGGCCTGCTCGCCCTGGTGATGTTCCCGCAGCAGACGGAGCGTGTGGCGAAAACGGCTGTCGCAGCGCCGCTGGTCACCTTTGGCGTCGGTGTGCTGACCCTGCTGATCGTATTGGGACTGTCAGCGATCCTGGCCGTGACCATCTGCCTGGCCCCCATCGCCGTTCTGCTGATCCTAATCAGCGCGGTGGCCTGGATCTTCGCCTGGGTGGCGCTGGGCTGGCTGGTCGGCCAGCGCCTGCTGGAGGCGTTCAAGCTGCGCAATCCCAATCCGCTGCTTGAGGCCATCCTGGGCATCTTCTTGATCACCTTGTTGTGGCGCGCCGTACCGTGCCTGGGCTGGTTGTTCTGGTTCATCATCACGTCGCTGGGTTTGGGCGCCATTGTGCTGACGCGCTTCGGTACGCAGGCCTATGCCAGCCGGGCCGCCGCACCGCCGCCGACTCCCCCACAGCCGCCATTCGTGCAGTTACCGTCGCCGACGGCAAACGATCAGACTGTCGCGCCCGCGGCCCCGGCAGCAGATGCGGCCGTCGAGCCGCTGCCGCCAGATTTCTTGAGCGACCTGGAAGACGATCTGCGCGCCGCCAAAGAAGACGAACCGCCAGCCGCATAACGCCAAAGACGCCAGCCGTTCCCACACTCAACGGGCGGCCGCACAAGACCGTGCTTGCAAAGACCTCCGGTTTCTGAGGGAAACCGGAGGTCTTTGCCTATCAGAAGATCTTGGTAACCTCGTCGGCGCTGAACTCACGCAAGGGCGTCCAACCATGCTGCGCATGCCATTCGTGAACCCCCTGCGTTTCTGGCGTCACCTGGCCGATCTGCGTGGCTGGAATCCCGGCCGCGCAACAAGCGGTCACTAACGGCGACGCATCTGCCGGCGCTACCGTGGCAAGCAAGCCGCCGCTGGCGATCGTGCCCAGCGGGTCGAGGCCATAGAGTTGGCACAGGGTCACGGCTTCCGGCAGGATTGGCACTCGCGCCAAATCCACCTCCAGGCCAACGCCGGCCGCGCGTGCGATTTCCCACAGGCCGGTGGCGACGCCGCCCTCAGTCGGGTCATGCAGAGAGTGAATCGGCGCCTGGCGACAGACGAACTGCGCGGCGCGCACCACGCTGATCCCGGGGTCATGCAGGAAGCCCTGCACACGGGCAATGAAGGCTGGGTCAACGCCGCGGCGGCGAAGATCGTCCGCTTTCTCGCGCGCGATCAAGGCCGCGCCTTCGATGGGCGCCTGGCGAATGAAAAGCACGGCGTCGCCGACCTGCGCGCCGGCCGTCATCACCAGGTCGGCGGGCGCAACCTCGCCCAGGAGCGTGCCGCACACCAGGGGGCGATCCAGGCCATGCGTGATTTCGGTATGACCGCCGGCCAGGGCAATGCCCAGCTCAAGGCAGGCGGCATGAATTTGGGCAAAGATAGATTCGACCAGGGCCTCGTCAGTCTGACCTGCGGGGAGCAAGACCGTCGCCAGGAACCAACGCGGTTGCGCGCCCATTGTCGCTACATCATTCGCGTTGACGTTGACCGCGTACCACCCGATTTCGTCGGTGGCAAAGGTGATGGGATCGGTCTTGGCTACCAACAACGTACCGGAAGGCGGCAAAGCCGCGCGGCGATAATCAATCACCGCGGCATCTTCACCGCTGCGCGGGCCAACGAGCAGGCGAGCATCCGACATCGGGAAACGATGCAGAAGCTGGTCGAGCAGCGCGGGCGGCAGTTTTCCGGTCGCAAGCATGGACATACCGGTTACGGGCATCCTTGTTGGCCCCAGGCAGTCGCCGCCGCCGCCACGTCGGCCACATCAATCTCACCGCTGGGCGCCAGGTCATACAGACGGTTCCAGGCCGGGTTGCTGCTGAGCAGCCCGAAACGCCCAGCCACAGCTTGCACATCGTTGACGCCCACCTGACAGCTGCAGTCAATGTCCGCGGCCAGGCAGGCCGCATAGGTCACGCGCAGTTTGGCTGCATACACGGGGTTGCCTTCATAGGCGATGGCATCAAAGTAGCCCGCGTTCGTGGGGTCGCTGGTCAAAAGCAGCGCCAACGCGTTGCCGCTCTCCCAGCCGGGCCGATTGACCACTTCCTGCACCAGGCTGCTGATGTCGGGCGAGGCAGCCCAATCAAGCGGCTGGCTGCTGTTGACTGTCCAGGTGGCCTGCGCCGCCGTGCGCGGCATCTGCAGGGGCGGGGTGTTGGCGAAGTTAGGCGCATTGTCGAGCGCGGCGCCTTCGATTTTGAGCGTCACTGATGGGAAGGCGGCCGGGTGGTAGGTGCGATAGAGCAGCACGACCGCGTCCAGGATGCGCACGTGGAAGGGAATGTCCACCTGGCCAAAACGCACGCCGCTCACCAAGTGATTGCCGGATGAATTGCCCAAACGCAGGACCACGCTGGTCAAGTCAACCAGGCCGCTGCTGAGACGCTGGGTCGCATCGTCGTTGCCGGCCGCGACTTGTTCGATGATGGGGGTTGGCGTCGGGACAGGCGCGATGAGCGTATCGGGAAAATCCACGAGCTGCGTGCTGCCGGCGAGCACCTGGATGTTCACCAGGTTGGAAGAGGGCGGCGACGTGTAACCGGGCGGGTCAGTCTCCTGGAGGCGATAGCTGCCCGCTGGTACGTTACGAAAGGCGAAGGCGCCGTCCGCGCCGGTGGTTACGCTGCTGACCAACGTACTGTCAGGCAGTAAAAGATCTACCCTGGCGGCCGCCAGGCCAGGTTCACCGGGGTTGCGCGTCCCATCGCCGTTCAAGTCGTTGAAAACAAACCCGGCGACATGTCCGGTGTTGGGCAGAGGCGTTGGCGTACCGGTCGGGGAGGCCGTGGGGGTTGGCGTGACGGTGGGGGTCGGCGTCAGGGTGGGGGTGTCGGTGGGCGTGGGCGTGGGGGCAGGGCCGCTGGCGTAAACCAGGATTTTGCCATCGTGCGTCACGGCCCAACCGTGGCCAGCATCTACAAAGTCAACTTCCCAGATCAATGCCGTCGCGGGGATATCGGTGATGCGCGTCCAGGCGCCGCCGGCGTTGGTCGTATGATACATACGGCCCTCGTAGTTTTCATTGCCCAAGCGAAAGCCGCCGACCGCCCAGCCCTCCTGCGTGTTGACCATCTCGATGTCGAACAGGTCCACGCTGTTGATGGACAACTGCGTGGAGAAGGTCAGGCCGCCATCGGTGGTATAGTAGATCAAGCCGCCCTGCCCAGCAAAATAGCCGGTTGTCGGGCTGAAGAAGTGCAGACCGAGCAAGTCGCCTTGCGGCGCAAAGCGGCGCGTCCACGACGCGCCGGCATCGGTGGAGATGGCCATCGTGGCGCCATTGCCCGCGCCATAGCAAGTGCTCCCAAAACAGGTGAACTCCCAAATCACTACACTGCCGCCGGGGAAGAACTCGTTCCAACTGGCGCCGCCATTTGTCGAACGAAACGATTTCCCATTAGTGCCGCCAGCGAAAACCAGGCTGCTGCTGCCGAAGTACGCGGTGTACAGATAGCCGCCATAATCGGGCATCGCGGAGAGGGCCCACGTCGCGCCGCCATCGCTGGTGCGAATCGCCTGGCCCGTGATACCGACGCTCAGGCAGGTCAATGTCGAAAGGCAATCAATGCCGCCTTGCCAGCCAGAGACCTGGGCCGGCACGTTGAGTCGTGTCCAGGTCGCGCCGCCGTTCGTGGTCTTGAGCACATAAGGGTTCCCCTGCACGCCCCAATCGGGACCGCCCACCGCATAGCCGATATCGGTATTCAGCATCTTGATGCCGCGCAGGGTGATGCCCTCCGGGGCCTGATACTGCACCGTCCAAGAAGCAAGCGGCGCCGCGGCCGCCGTCGAAGTCGAAACAGTCAGCGGCACGGCGGCCGCGGCGACAATCAAGGCGCAGAGGCAAACGCCAATCAATACCATGTGCAAACGTACAGTCATCGGTCACAATCTCCTTTGCAGATGCGGCGATTCTACCATACACCTGCAGCTTCATCAAACGTTTGTCAAGCAGCCATGCGAATGTTCTTACTATCTCGTGCCAGCTACCCATACGCGGGGCGCACAACGGCGAATGAAAACAGAAATCCGCGGCAATCCGTGCTTATCCGCGGCTCATTATTTCAGGCCGGCGCCGCGCGTCGGCGCTGATCAGCCCAGCGCAAGACGAACTTGCTGATCTCGGCCACCAGGGCTGGCACGAGCGCCAAGGGGATGACCAGCTCCCATTGCGCCGCGGTCAAGGGAACGGTGTTGAACGGGCCATTGAGGAATGGCACGAAGATAACCGCGATGGTCAAGAGGATCGAAACGCCAACAGCCATTTGCATCCACTTGTTGGTAAAAAAGCCCAGCCGCAGCAGAGGATAACGCTCGGAGCGTGAGGTGTAAGCGATCGGCAGCTCTGCCAGGGCGAGCGTCGCGAACGCCATCGTCTCAGCCAGGTCTTGGCCGTGCTCCCGTAAGCCAACCCAAAACGCGGTCAACACCACCGCGGTCAGCGCCACAGTCATGATAGCGATGCGAATCAACATGATGCGGTTGATGATCGGCTCGCGCGGGGGGCGCGGCGGCTGCTGCATGACATCTGGATCGCCTTTCTCCATGCCCAGGGCCAGCGCCGGCGCGCCATCCGTCAAAAGATTGAGCCAGAGCAGTTGAATGGCGGTCAAGGGGGGCGGCCAACCAGCCAGCGCGGCGATGAAGATGATCGCCACCTCAGCCACGTTACAGCTCAGCAGATAGAACACAAACTTGCGGATGTTGCTGTAGATGATGCGTCCTTGCTCCACCGCGCCCACAATCGAAACATAGTTGTCATCGGTCAACACGATGTCAGCCGTTTCTTTGCTCACATCAGTGCCGGTGATGCCCATGGCGATGCCAATGTTCGCGCGCTTGAGCGCCGGCGCATCATTGACGCCATCGCCCGTCATCGCCACCACCTCATCACACGCCTTGAAGGCTTCGACGATGCGCACCTTGTGCTGCGGGCTGACACGCGCAAAAACGTCAGTCTGCTCGATGACGCCAACGAGTTGGGCGTCGCTCATTGCATCAATTTCAGCGCCTGTATGAATCTGGCCCTGCGGCCGCAGCAGGCCAATTTGCTGGGCAATGGCGCGCGCCGTCTGCGAGTAGTCGCCGGTAATCATCACGGTGCGCAGGCCAGCCGCGCGCGCCTTCGCCACGGCCGGCGCAACTTCTGGCCGCGGCGGATCAATCATCCCGATCAGGCCGATGAACACCAGGTCATGCTCCACCGTCTCCGCGGTGATGGAGGCCGGGAGTTCCTCGAGATAGCGATAGGCCACGCCTAGCACACGCAGTGCCTGCGACGCCATGCGTGCGTTGGCCGCGTGGATCTCAACCTGGTCATGGGCCTCCATCGGCAACGCGCCTTTGCGATGGAGTAACGACGAAGACTGCGCCAGGAGCAGGTCAGGAGCGCCCTTGACACAGACGACGTAACCTTGAACGCCCGGTTGAAACGGACTGCCGTCATCCTCCGTGATCGAATCCAGCCTGTGGATGGTGCTCATGCGCTTACGCTCGGCGTCGAACGGCGCCTCAGCCACGCGTGGATAGCTCTTCTCCAGGTTACGCCGCCACAGGTCTGCCTTGGCCGCGGCGACAATCAAAGCGCCTTCGGTGGGATCGCCGACCATGCGATAGGAGGCCTTGCCATCCATGCTGCCTGATTCTTCGAGATCAGCATCATTGGCCAGCGCAGCCGCCCACAGCAGGCCGGCCACTTCCACGTCGTCACGCACATCCATTTGCCGGTTGTCGCGATCAGGGCGTCGGAAAAGGCCCTCCGGCTGGTACCCCCCGCCTTCGATGGTCAACTCCGCGTGGTGCACCCACAGGTGAACGGCTGTCATCTCATTTTGGGTCAACGTGCCGGTCTTGTCGGAGCAGATGACCGTGGCAGAGCCGAGCGTTTCGACCGCAGACAGCTTGCGAATCAGGGCATGGCGGCGAATCATCTCACGCATGCCCAGCGCCAGGCTGATCGTCACGATGGCAGGCAGGCCTTCTGGTACGGCGGCAATCGCCAGGCTGACCGCAATCAAGAAGACCTCCACCAACTTGGCCTCGAACGCTTGCAGGTAAGCCAGGACGCCGCCATTGGCGGAAAAGATCAGCCGCAGGTCGGTGTCCCGTATGACGGAGACGACAAAAACGCCGAGGCAGATCAGGAGGGCCGCAGAGCTGAGGGTTTTGCCCAGTTCTTCGAGGCGTCGCTGGAGAGGCGTCGGTTCTTCTTCGAAAGATTGGATCATATCGGCAATCAGGCCGATTTGCGTCCCCATGCCCGTGCTGACGACAAGACCTTTGCCGCGACCGTAGGTGACGAGCGAGCTCATGTACGCGGCATTGTGACGATCGCCCAAAGGAATGTCACTGGCCAATGTCACGCTGGCCTGTTTCTGCACCGCGACCGATTCGCCGGTGAGCGAGGCCTCATCAATCTTGAGATTGATCGTCTCAACCAGGCGTAAATCGGCTGGCACATAGTTGCCCGCTTCGAGCAGGACCACGTCGCCTTGCACCAACTCGCGGGCAGGCACCTTCTGCCGATGCCCGTCGCGCAGCACCTCGGCTTCGGGCGCGGCCATCTTCTTCAGCGCGTTCAGCGCCTGCTCGGCCCGGCTCTCCTGCGTCACGCCCAGGACGGCGTTGAGGACCACGATGGTCATGATCAAGCCGGCTTCGACCCAATCTCCGAGTAGGGCCGAGACCACGCTGGCAACAATCAAGAGGACGACGACAAAACTGCTGAGCTGCTCATAGACGAGTTTCCAGAACGGCGGCCGTGGGCGTTCACGCAATTCGTTGTGGCCCTGGCGCTGTAGACGCGCGGCGGCTTCCTGTGACGTCAGGCCGCTGTCGAGGCGTGTCTGCAAATGGGAAATGACGGACTCAAGGGGTTGGCTGTGCCATGAGATCGGCTGTGGCGGCATCTGACATTTCCTCCAGCTTGCGGGGTGATAGTACTGCGCTGCAAACTCAGCGCAGTATACTACAAAACCGTGGGCGCTCCAATCATACCTGGATGGATCAATCATCTTTGACAAGGCGCGCGGGCGCGGTTACAATTCAGCGCCTCGCAGTCAACCGGGCGTTGGCTGCGATTAACGCGTGTGAAAAGGGGTGCATTGACTAAATGCATTCCCGGCAGATGCACATGGCAACAGGCGCGCAGCGCGCCTTCATCGTGGGTGCATAAGCGGAGTCTATAGCCGCTTGCATCTCGTTGCGCTAACAAACATACGGGGTGGAGGAATAGGTGGATCCGGTTGCCATTCGAATTGGGTCGGTTGCCCTCGTGCGCTGGTACGGCCTGCTGATTGTGGGAGGCGCTATTCTGGCAGCCTTTATTGGCAGCCAGGAAGCGAAACGCCGCGGGGAAGATCCAGATCACATCTGGTCAGCCTTCATGTGGTGTCTGATTGGCGGCATCATTGGCGCGCGCCTGCAATTCGTGATCACGGCGTCGCTCGAAAACCCTGCTTATCTGCAGATGTATTTGGCCAATCCGCTGAACATCATCAACACGCGCGAGGGGGGCGTTGGCATTTTTGGCGCGTTGGGCGGCGGCCTGCTCGCGTACTATCTGTACACACGGCGCAACGGGCTGCCGTTTTGGCAGTGGGCCGACATCGCCATCCTGGGGCTGCCTTTTGCCCAGGCCGTTGGCCGTTGGGGCAACTTCTTCAACCAGGAGTTGTATGGTGGACCGACGAACCTGCCCTGGGGCATCGCCATTGACTGTGCGCACCGCGTGACTCCCTACCTCTGCCCCCCCCTTGGGGACTTCACCGAGGCCACGCGCTTTCACCCGACGTTTCTGTACGAATCGCTCTGGAACCTGTTTGTTGGACTGGCGCTGCTCTATCTTGCGCGACGGTTTGCCCGTCAATGGCCCGCGGGCTCGATCTTCAATCTGTATGTGGTAGCCTACCCGCTGGGGCGCTTCTTGGTGGAATTCATCCGCCTGGGCACCCCGCTGGCTTTGGGATTGACCTTGGGTCAGTTTTTCTCGCTGGCCGCAGGCCTGGCCGGTCTGTCCGTCTTCATTTTGCGTCTACGACGGGCGGCGAGCGCAGAACCCAGCGCGTCCGCTTGACAGGCCTGGTCGGCGCAACGCAGGCCGCCCCCCCCACCGCGCGCCGCCGTTCAGAGAATCGGCGGGTCACGCAACGTCCACGGCGTTATTTGCGCGAAGGCGGTTGATGGGTTTGACACACAGCAAGAACGTCTGTATAATTGCGCCGTTAATTGCTAGAATAGTATAATTGCTCGCACGCCCCAATGCCCGCCATTTCCGTTGATCGTGCAGTGCTCTTCCGTGGTTGGACAGGCACAAAGTTAGGCACTCGCTTCGGCATGGCCCGCGCGCATGAATGGTGCTAGTTACCCATGGGTGTGAGATAAAGAAGCAGGCGCTGCCATTCATGACAGCGCCTGGGTATGAAGTGAGGAAGCACTGTGCAGGAAAATCTTCAGGAAACAAACACCATGACCGCCACCGGTGACACGGAAAGTACTCCCGTGGAACCAACCGCAGATCAGCCGATTGCGGATGCAGCAACCGAAGCCCCTTACGATACCGAAAGACCCGCAGATCAGCCGATTGCGGATGCAGCAACCGAGGCCCCTTACGATACCGAAAGACCCGAAGCCCAGGAGGGTTCCGCTGACCGCAGCGGTCGCCGTCGTCGCACGCGCGGCAATGGCCCTGGCGTCCTTCCCATCCGCGTGATCCCGCCCAAAAAAGTAGTTAAGGTCCTCAGCGTTGGAATGGAAATCGAGGGCGTAGTACGACGCGTGGCCGAATTTGGTGCATTCATTGACATCGGCGTCGGCACAGATGGCCTCGTGCACATCTCTGAGTTGTCCACGGGACGCGTCGGCAAGGTCAGCGACCGACTCAAGGAAGGCGATCCGGTCAAGGCCTGGATCAAGGAACTTGACCGTGATCGCAATCGCATCAGCCTGACGCTGATTGAACCAGGCACCAAGACCATCCGCGATTTGCAAGAAGGCGAGTTGGTCAAAGGCATTGTCACGCGCGTTGTGCCCTATGCCGCGTTCCTCGACATTGGCATTGGCCGGGATGCGATGCTGCACATCCGCGAAATGTCAGACAGTTTCGTGCGACGCGTCGAAGATGTGGCCAACGTCGGCGACGAGTTGGAAGTCAAAGTCCTCAGCCTGGATCGCCGCCGCCAACGCATTGACCTCAGCCTGAAGGGCCTCCGACCAGAAGAAGCCGTCATGGCCGCTCCAGAGTTGGTGGTAACCGAGGAGATGGGGGAGCGACCGCGCACAGGCGATGCCCGTGGGCGTGGGCGTTCCAACGAGGAAGTCCCTGACATGGAGACCCGGCGTGAGCGTGAACCGCGCGGCGGTCGCAGCGACCGCAGCAGCAACGGCGCCGATCGGGGCGAACGTCGCTCCCGTCGCGACCGCGGCAGTGGACGTGAACGCGACAAGGAAGAATGGCACGACTACCTGAAAGACGACGAAGAGGCCGGCCCCACCGCCATGGCCCTCGCCCTGCAGGCTGCCATGGTGCAGGACGCGGAGCAGGACACTCGCCGTCAAAAGCGGTTGGAGAAGGACCGCGATCGTCGCCGCCAGGATGATTTCCGCACGGAACAAGAAGACATCGTCGCACGCACGTTGCGCTTGCGCCAGGCTGCCTGATCTCCAGATTTCAGCCGCTATGGGCTGATCAGCGCTCTTGCCGCAAATTTTTTATGTCAATTCGGTTTGCAGCCCGGTGATTTCGATCACCTGGCTGCAAACCGTTTCTTTTATTCATCGCACCAAAGGACAATAGCCGCCATGCCATTTGCCATCGTGGTTCACGGGGGCGCCGGTGACATCCCTGACGCGCAGCGCACAGAACGCGCGGCGGGAATCTACCAGGCCGTGAAAATTGGCTATGATCAACTGGCGACTGGCGCTCGGGCCCTAGACGCCGTGCAAAGCGCGGTCATGCTCATGGAGGATTTGCCGATCTTCAACGCCGGCCGTGGATCGTGCTTGACGAGCGCAGGCACAATCGAGATGGACGCTGGGTTGATGGATGGTCGCGACCTCCGGGTTGGCGCGGTGGCAAGCATCCGCCATGTGGCTCATCCCATCGCCGTGGCGCGGCTCGTCATGGACAAGAGCGATCACATCCTCTTTGCCGCGGCTGGCGCGGATGCCTTTGCGCAAGCGCACGGCGTGGAAAAGGCGCCCCTGGCCGCGCTGCTGACAGCACGGCGCCGCCAGGAACTGGAGCAGATGAAAGCCGCAGGACTGGTCGCCGCCGTTCCCGACCATCCCCGCGCCGCGGCTGACACGGTAGGCGCCGTGGCGCTAGATTCTGAGGGGAACGTGGCCGCGGCCTGCTCCACCGGGGGAATGTCAATGAAAAAACCAGGGCGCGTAGGCGATTCCCCGCTGCCCGGCTGCGGCTACTATGCTGATAGCCTGATCGGCGGCTGCGCGACGACAGGTTGGGGCGAGACCATCGCACGCGTGGTGTTGGCGCGCCGCGCCGTGGAAGGCATAGAGCGCGGGCTTGATCCCCAGGCTGCGGCGCAAGCAGCCCTGGCCTTTCTGGCTCAGCGCACAGGCGGTTGGGCCGGCCTGATCGTTCTCAGCCGGCAAGGCCAGGTGGCCGCAGCCTTCAATTCAGTCGCCATGACGCACGCCTGGTGGCGCAGCGATATGATCGAGCCAACGGTAGTCGCCTAGTTTACCAGACCTGGCACAGCAGCCCCTTGAGATACTCGCCTTCCGGGAAGCTCAGCAGTACAGGATGATCAGCGCTGTGCGTGAACCGTCCGCTGACTTGGACGTCACGGCGCGCATCGAGCGCCGCGCCAAAGATCACTTTCTGGAACAGGTCAGCGCTGACCAGGCCGGAGCAGGAAAAAGTGGCCAGCAATCCGCCGGGGCGCACCAACTGCAAAGCCAACAGGTTGATGTCTTTGTAGCCACGCGTGGCCGCTAAGACCTGCGCCTGGGAATGGGCAAACTTGGGCGGGTCCAAAATCACCGCATCGAACGCGACTCCCTGCCCGCGCAGATCACGCAAAACCTGGAACACATCGCCTGCCACGCCGCTGGCCTGCTGGTCGGGATCAAAGCCATTGCGACGTAGATTTTCCTCTGCCAACACCAACGCAGGATAGGAGCTGTCCAGGTTGGTAACGTGTGCGGCGCCAGCGGCCAGCGCGTAGACGCCAAAAGCGCCGGTGTAGGAGAAACAGTTCAGCACACGCGCGCCGGGCATGGCCGCGAGCGCGCGGGCGAGATGCGCCCGGTTTTCACGCTGATCCAGGTAGAAACCGGTTTTCTGACCTTCAGCCAGGCTGACTCCAAACTGCAGCCCATTCTCAGTGATCCACAACGGCGATGGCGGCGCCAGGCCAGACAATAGCCCGCTGGCAGGCGGTAAGCCTTCATGACTGCGCACATCCACATCCGAACGCTCGTAGATGCCGGCCGGGGTGAGCAGTTCGTTCAGAAGACGCACGAACAAATCCTGACGCTGAGCCGCGCCCACCGTCAAGAACTGCACGACAAGCCAATCGCCATAGCGATCAACAATCAAGCCGGGCAGCCCATCGCTCTCGGCGTTGACCAGGCGATAGGCATTCGTAGCCTGGTTGGCGGCCAGGGCCTGGCGCGCATGAAACGCGCGCTGTAGACGACCGCGCCAAAACTCGTCGTTCACGGTTTCATCGGGCTGCCAGGTTAGCAGGCGCACCGTGATCTGCGAACGGCGGTTGAGATAGCCGCAGGCCAACCATTGCCCACCCGCATCAAAAACCGACACCAAGTCGCCATCCGCCGGCTCGCCACCGATGTGCGCCATTGCGCCAGAAAAGACCCAGGGATGACGCTGGCGCACAGGCTTGTCTTTGCCCGGTTTCAGCACAACGTGCGGCTGCTTCATGCGCAGCTCTGCGCCAACCTCAGCTTTCCCCATGCAAACCGTCTCCTGTGTGTTTTCCCATGCCTGATTCAGTTTCCAATCTTCGGCGCGCGGTCCGCCGGCTTTCAATTCTCTTCCCAGCCATAGTCGCTCAGCTGGATAATGCGCGCCGCAGCGCCCGCGCCCAACGTGAGGCGCCGCGTTTGCAGATCAAACTGAAACGGCGTAATCCGATCAGCCTGCACGAACTGCCCGCTGACCTTGGCTGCCGTGTGCTCAGTGAGACGTAAGGTCCCACGATGGTCGCGCGCCCAGAGGATGAGTGGTCGCATGGTTCAATCTCCATCTGCGGCCGCGTAGCGCCAGGTCAAGCATAAGATGCGCGGCGTAGTCGGCTGCACGCGCGCATGATCGTCAATGCGCAGGCCGCACAGCCAGGCAATGCCCTGCGCGCCGACGAGCAGCGGCCAGCGCGGTCGCAGCGCGGCCGGCAGCTTGTGGTTGATCATGAAGGCGTTGAGCGAGGTGCGGCGCCCCCCCAGGCCAAGCGGGCGCAGCCAGTCGCCCGGCTGGCGGGGGCGCAGAACGGGCGCGGGGCCGACTACGTCAGCATCGAGAAACGCACGCCAGGGCTGATTCTCCGTTTGCCACCCCGAGGGCAACTCATCGGGTCGTCGAATCTCAGCCTCCACGCGCCAGCCGCTGAACGGCAGGCGCGTGACACCCGGCATGATCACCGGGAGACTTGGCATGACCAACTGCGGCCCAGCACGGTCGTCCGGTCGGGCATCGGCATCAGCCACCGTGAAGGTGGTGTAGCCAACAGTCAGCGCCAGCCCACGCGGCAGGGTAACGCATTGGCCGGTGACGCAGGTGGGGCTGACGAGCAGACGCCGCGCGCGCTCGACATGCTCAAAACCCACATCGCGCAGGCCAGGGCGCAGGCGGTGAATCGCTTCGCGCAGCAGGCTGCGCTGCCAGGCCACCTGCAGCTGGCGCCAGGGCGCCAGGGCGAATGTGATCCCGCCGACGTCACTGGGCATAATCACCTGCGGCCAGAGAGTCGCCAGCATCTGGCGCAGCGCCTGCTGTTCATCGCTGATCACCTGCGCCGATCGGCGCAGCGCCGCACGCACGCCCGGGTTGTAGGTTTCCAACACAGGCAGCAGTTCATGGCGCAGGCGATTGCGAAACAGGGTCACATCCAGGTTGGTGCGATCCATACGCGGCGTCAGGCCGTGTTCCTGGCAGTAGGCCTCGATGTCCAGCCGGGGCACATCGAGCAAGGGGCGCACCAGGCGCAAGCCGCCCTCAGCCGGCGCGCCAGCCAGCGCATCCAGTGGACTGTCCACCACGGCGCGCCCCCAGGGCGGCCGGGGCAGCGGGCTGAGCGGCAACATGCCGCGCAGACCTGACAATCCGCTGCCACGCAAGAAGTGCATGAGAATGGTTTCCACCTGGTCATCGGCGTTATGCGCCACGGCGACCGTGCCGCTGCCAACCGCAAGCGCAACCTCGCCCAGAAAATTATAGCGCGCACGTCGCCCCGCCTCTTCCACCGAGAGGCTGTCGCGGCTGACTGCTGCACGCACATCAGCCCGGCCGATGGTGCAGGGCAGATTCCAGGCCGCAGCCAGGTCGGCCACAAAGGCGGCATCCGCATCGGCCTCCGCGCCGCGCAAACCATGATGCAGATGCGCAACATGGATGCGCGGTGCGTGCGTAGGCGGCAAATGGCAGAGAACGTGCAAGAGGCATAGCGAATCAGCGCCGCCTGAGACGCCGACGACCACCAAAGCGCCAGGGCTGAAAAGGGCAAAATCGCTGATTGCGGCGGCCGCGGCCGCCCGAACATCCATCATGCCGGCTATTGTAGCACGGTGCAAAAGCCTCACCAAAAGCAGCGCCAACCACACACGATTTGCTGCCTGCCTGGGCGCAAGGTACAATCGAGGCATGGAAAACGAACACACGCCATCACACGTCATTCTTTCTGCAGCGCCCGCTTCGGAAGCTGCTGCCGTCGCCGAGCTGCGCCGCGTCGCCGCGGACGCCGAGGTGGTGCGCCGGCTGGAGCCTGGCACGCTGCTGGTCGCGGTCAACGATCCGCTCCACACGCTGCTGCCGGCCTGGCAGCAAGCGCCGCCCATTTGGGTGCGGCATGTGCATCCCGTCCACGCCACGGCGCCGTTCTTGGAAGGTGAACCGGGTCTTGTCCGCCTGGAAGAAATCGCCAGACCATTGGCGGCCGCGCTGGACGCAGCCCTCCCTTTCTCCGTGCAGAGCCGCCTGGTAGGCGATGGCCCGTGGCCGCAGCAGCGTTTCGATATCAATCAACGCCTGGCAACCCTGCTGCAAACGCTGACCGGCGCTCCGCTCGATGTGCGTGCGCCAACCCAGGTGCTCTCGCTGACGGCCACCGCGGAGCGAGCCTACCTCGGCATTTCGCCAGTCAGCCTCAATTTGAGCGCCTGGTCAGGCGGGCAGATGCGCTTTGCGCGTGAGGAGGGCGAGCAGATCAGCCGCAGCGAGTTCAAGCTGCTGGAAGCGCTGGATGTATTCAAACTGGAGCTGCCGACGCGCGGCGCCGCGCTCGACCTGGGGGCCGCGCCCGGCGGTTGGACGCGCATCCTGCGCCTGCGCGGCCTGGATGTCGTTGCCCTGGACCCCGCAGAGCTGGACGGCCGCCTGCTCAATATGCCTGGCGTGCGCCATGTGCGTTCACTGGTGCAAAATTTCGATCCGGGCGCGCAGCGCTTTGTCGTTGTCACGAACGACCTGCGCATGGACGCCCTGGCTTCGGTGCAGGTGATGACCCGTGCGGCCGCCTGGCTGCAGCCGGGCGGCCTCGGTCTCATCACCCTCAAGCTGCCTGCACAACAGCTGGAAAGCCTGGTCGCGCGGGCGCTGAATGATCTCAAGGTTGCGTACCGCATCGTGGGCGCACGTCAGCTTTTTCATAACCGACAAGAGATCACGGTCGCGCTCAGAAGCAGGCGTTGATCGGTTTGCGATAAAAAAATCCGCGTCGTGCTTGACATCGCCGCAGAACCATGTTATAATCGCTTATGACGCGATGCGTTATAGTTTAACCACCATCGCTCTGAGACCAATCGTCTGCCCGATGCATCATGCAAACGCAACGATAAGGAGAAACGATTATGGCACAGAAGAAAGTGACAGAACAAGTTGTGGAGCAAGCCGAGAAGGCTGTAGAAGTTGTCAAGACCGAAGTCGCAGAGACCACCGAGAAAGCAACACCGCTGTTCGAAACGGTGCATCGGGTCCTGCTGGCAGGCGTCGGCGCCGTGGCGCTGACGACCGATGAAGTTCAGGATTTCGTGGATCGCCTGGTCGAGCGCGGCGAAATCGCCGAACGCGACGGCCGCAAGCTGGTCAAGGATGTCTTGTCCCGCCGCAACGGCGCGGAGAAGCAAGTCGAGAAGAGCGTCGAGAACGCCTCCAACATGGTTGAAGAGCAGATCGAGAAGATCCTCAACCGGTTGAACGTTCCCACCAAGCACGACATCGAAGAACTGGGTAAGAAGATCGCCCACCTGACGAAGAAGGTAGACGATCTGAAGAAGACGCCCGCCTGAGCATGCGCGCCGGATGGCGCCATTGCATGTTTTTCCATACCAGGTTTCCAGCCTGCCATCACCGCAGCGCCGCGAAGCCTGGTTTTGTTTTTGGCGAACTGTTTGACACAACGCGGCAAGCCCATTATAATGAGAGCATAGGCTGCGCCATGTAGGCCGTGAGTGGAGAGTAAGATCATGCTCGTTATCAAACGTTATCCAAACCGCAAGCTGTACGACACAGAAGCCAAACGCTACGTTACGCTCGAAGGCATTGCCGAGCTCATTCAGCGCGGTGAGGAGTTGCACGTGGTTGATCACGAGACAGGCGAAGATCTCACGACGGTCACACTGTCGCAAATCATCTTTGAGCAAGAGAAAAAGCGCGCCGGCTTCTTGCCCAAGTCAATTCTTTCCAACCTCATTCGCACGGGCAGCGACACGCTTGATTATTTGTGGCGGTCTTTCCAGGCCTCAACCAGCGCCGTGCGCCTGTTGGAGCAGGAAATCAATCGCCGGCTCGACGCCCTGGTCGAACGGGGCGAGTTGGGCGTGCCGGAAGCCAACCGCCTGCGCGCTGAACTGGCGCGCTTTGCGCCGCCATCCTTTGATCACAAAGGACCTGAAGCTGCGCTCGAAGAGAGCATTCTTGGCCGCCTCAACATCCCGACGCGCGCCGATATCCTGGCTCTGCAAGCTCAACTGGAAGCCCTCACGGTTGAGCTTGAGTCGCTGATGCAAGCGCGCCAGGGGCCGCCAGCAGCCGCATCTGTAGGGAATTCCTCCGCAACCAAGGAGATCAGCACGTGACGACTGAACGCTCCAGGAAGATTGCTCTTGTTCTGGCCGGCGGCGGCCTGACCGGCGCTGTGTACGAAATCGGCGCTCTGCGGGCCATCAATGATCTCCTGCAAGACCGGACCGTCAACGACTTTGACATTATCGTGGGCACCAGCGCGGGCGCCATCGTTGGCAGTCTCTTGGCGAATGGCATGAGCCCGACCGCTGCAATGGATGCATTGGCCGGCCGCCACGTCGAAGTGCGCGCGCTGTGGGCGGGCGACCTGTTCCGGCCCAACTACGGCGAGGTGCTTGGACGCCTGCGCCGGTTTCCGGGCACGGTTCAAAACGCGCTGCGTCACTATAGTCGCAACGTCCACGACATGAACTTGTGGGACTTCATCTGGACACTGATCGAAGTCCTGCCATCTGGTCTTTATGATGGCACCGCGCTTGAAGGCTATATGGCCTCGGCGCTCAATCGGCCCGGCTTATCCAACGACTTCCGCGCCCTCAACCGAGAGCTGTACATCATCGCCACTGATCTTGACACCGGACACCGCGCTGTCTTTGGCAACGACCAGAACAGCCATGTGCCGATTTCGTTGGCAGTTGCGGCTTCTTCGGCCGTGCCGCTCCTCTACAAACCGGTGCGCATCGGCCAGCGCGATTACATTGACGGGGGAATGCGCGGCAATGCCAGCATTGATCTTGCGATCGAGCACGGCGCCAAGCTGATCGTCTGTATCAATCCCCTTGTCCCCCTCAACAACCAGCGTAAGCGTGGCGTGCCGATGCTCGGCCCGGATGGGACTTTTATCAGCGACAAGGGCATGCAGGCGATCGGCTCGCAGGTCATCCGCATCATGATGCGCTCCGGCCTCAACTACCACATCAAGACGCTGCGCCGCCGTCACCCTGACGTGGACATCATTCTGATCGAACCGCGCGCCGATGACTATCAGATGTTCTTCTACAACATCATGCGCTATTCTGCCCGCCTCCTCGTCGCGGAACACGGTTATCAATCGGTGACGTTGGATCTGGCCGACCGCTACCATGAGTTCAAGGACATTCTGTCTCGCCATGATCTCCATATTTCGCGCCGCCGCGTGATTCAACACCTCGAAGAGCTCACGCACGTGGAAGAGCATGAGCCTCCTGCTGAGCTTGCGTCGCCAACGGCGCCGGCGACTGTGGCGTCGAATCCGATCATCAGCCAGTTGGATCAGGCATTGCGTTCGCTCGACAGCACGCTCGACACGCTGCACGACAGCCGCTCACATACCAACGGAGCCAATCGTTGATCCGTTCCACCGTCACTGACCGACCCCATGTCGAACGCCAACGACCGATGCACCAAACGACGGGCCAGACAGCCCGCCGTTTGCTTTGCAACATGCGCCGTTCCAAGCCTGCTAACCGGAGGTCGCGTCTGCCAGGCGCGGCGCTGATCCTGCTGTTGATTCTCCTGCTCGGCGGATGCCGCCCTGGCCCACTATTGACGCCGGCCCCAACCGCCGAGCCTCTGGTGCCAACCTCACTGCCGCCCGTGGCTTTTTTCGCGCCGACGCCCAAACCGACGCTGGCGCCGCCAGCTACGCCAACCGCCGCGTTGGCCGTCGTGGACACGCCCACGATCGGCGCCCCGCTCACTCTGACCATCAGCCCGACCACAGCAGCCCCCAGCGCCACGCGCGCGCCAGTCCAACAGCTGTCCAGCGATTGGCGTCAGCGGATCGGCGTGGGTGTCGCCAACGGCGTCCTGGAGCAGATTGCATGGGGCGACGCACGACCCGGCTGGTACCTGGATTGGAAGATTCACGTCACGCCTGAACGCACGTCGGACATCGAGTTTGTCCAGATGGTGCGCCTGCAGCAGGGCGAAGCCCGCAATACGCCGGAGAACATACGGCGCGCAGCCGAGACGCACCCGGGAGCGCTCTGGCTGATTGGGAACGAGCCGGATGTCGCCTGGCAAGACAACTCAACCCCAGAGCAGTATGTCAGAGCTTATCATGATCTCTATCAAACGATCAAGACGGCTGATGCGACGGCGCGGCTGGCCATTGGCGGCATCAGCCAGGTGACGCCGCTGCGCATGCGCTATCTACAAAGGATTTGGGATCTGTATCGGGCGCAGTATGCCGCCGACATGCCGGTGGACGTGTGGAACATCCACACCTTCGTGCTGCGCGAAGAAAAGGATTCGTGGGGCGTTGGTCTGCCGCCGGGCTTTGACGACGCAGCCGACGGCACGCTGTGGAATATCGAAGATCATAACCGCATAGACCTGCTGCAGCAGGAGGTCATCGCCTTCCGCCGGTGGATGGCCGCGCACGGCCAACGCCAGAAACCGCTCATCGTGTCCGAATACGGCATCCTGATGCCGGCTGATTACGGCTTCCCGCCTGAGATCGTGGCCGCGTATCTGACAGACAGCTTCACCTACTTTGCCACGGCCCGCGATGCCCACATCGGTAATACCGACGATGACAATCGCCTGGTGCAGCGTTGGTGCTGGTACAGCACAGCCGATGATGTGTACCCAACCGGCAACCTCTTTGCCTGGCCTAGCCTGAACCCCACCGCCATCTTCCGCGCATACACGGCGTTCATGCGCGCCGCGCGTTGAGCGGAGAAGTGAAGTCTATCACCGCTTGCAGTGTCATATCACGCGGCCGCCAGGCGGTCAGCGCAGTCCCATCTCCGTAAGCACTTGGGGATACTGGCGTTCCGCCTCGACAAAGAGATCGCCTAGCTGCATTGCCTTGAAGACGTAGCCTTTGGTGGCAATTTGGCCGCCGAAGAAGGCGTCGCGCAGCCGCACCTCGCCCAGCCAAATCTTGTGCAGCGTATCCGCCTCCAGGTTGAGCTCCAGATCGGCCTTGCCGGCCTGCGGGCCAAACAGCGCTTCCACCGGTCGGCCGCGACCATCCAGCAGAATCTGCGCGTTGGGCTGGCGCGTGTTGAGTCGAATCACCAGGTTGGAACGCGCAAACTGATCCGTTGCATTCGAATTTTTCATCAAACGGCCAAACAGTTGATCCATGACCGCGTAAAACTGCTTCTCATCTCGATAAAATGCCACCATGACCTCCTTCACACCCAGGGTTCATTTTGCACCTGTCGCTGTTGGCAATGAACGTTGCCAGCGCCCGCCTGTGAGGAGACGAGCGCTGGAAAACGCCAGGCCTATCCGATTGGCGCCGCGCTCAGGGCGCGGATTTGCGCCGGCTAAATAGAATGCCGCCAACAAGAGCGGCCACAGCGCCGGCCGCGGCCCCGATCGTCTGAGGCGACAGATTGGCCAGGGCGCGCGTCGGTTTGACCGCGTCGGCCACGCTCGGCGCTTCACGCGAACGCCGGGCATCCTCAACCAGGCGCTGCAAGCGCGCCGGGTCGCGTCGCAGCTCGTCGGCGATCGCGCGCTTGCGGGCAATGTCTTCATCGGTCACGTATTCATCGAAGGAGCGCAGCCCAGCCAGTTGAAAACCGTGCTTCTTGAAAAGCCGGTAAATCTCTTTGACGCGGTCCATTTCAATGTTGCGACCGAGGGTGTAATCCTCGAAGATGCCCTCCATCGCCAGGAGCGTGGTTTCCGCCAGGCAGGCATAAGCGGTCTTCGGCGGCAGACCAATATCAAAGCCAAAGTCCACATCGCCGGGGATCAAGATTTCGCCCGATTCGATCACCAAGACATCGGGACGCAGGGCCGCCTCTTCCGCGGAAATGTCCGGCGGACGCGCCACGTCACAGATGACGGCGCCCGGCTTGCAGCGCGTAATGTCAATGATGCGTGTCTTGAGGGCGGTCGTCGTCGTGACGATCAGGTCTACATCGCCCAGGTACTCATCCGCCCGCGTCGCGATGGTCACCACGGCCTGGGGGGTTTCAGATTCAATCTGACGTTTGAGCGCGATCAGGCGCTCTGGCCGCGGCGCCACAAGAACCACGTTGTAGATTGCCTGCGCCAGCAAGCGTGCACAGACCGCGCCAATCGAGCCTGTGGCGCCGACGACCATGGCTTTGCCCTGGCTCAGATCGGTGGCGCCCATTTTGATGACAGCCTGCTTGCCGGTTTCAAGGGTGGCGGCCACGGTCAACGAGTTGCCCGATGTGATGGCAATATCCACCTTTTGCGCGACGGTGATGCCGGCGTCGCCTACGACTGACGTAAACGCGCCCAGGCCCATCAAACGCGCGCCCATGCGCTCGGCCATGCGCGCGGCTTTGATCAAGCGCCGGTAGGTGAAGCTCGGATCGCGGCGCATCAGCTCACGCGGGGTCGCGCCCAGGGTCAAGAGAATGCCTTCGACGCGCTGACCAGTCGCGGGCGACACCGCACCCGTGATGCGAGAGAGGTACATGGGCGGAATTTCGGCCACGTAGTGCTCCACGAGTTTTTCGGGCAAGAAACGCAGACGGGCCAGGCGCTTATCCTTATAAATGAAGCGCGGGCTGAGGGGATGGATGACGAAGGCAAAACGGTTGATCTGGCCGTCCGTTTCCTTGAGATGCAGGATTTTCGGCGTCCACACCAGGTCGGCCATCAGGTTCAGGTACGTGTCCTCGTTCAGCGGCGCGGCCGGGTTGGGACGCAGTGCGACGAAAATGGCCTCAATCACGGCCGAGGGCAAGCGCGCTAGCTCATTGCCCTCCCAGGGCATGGTCGTGACCACGATGTCCGCGCCGCGGCTGCGCAGGTCCGCAATATCGTCATCGCTGGCGCTTTCGACCACGATGATTTTGTGCTTTAGTTCAGCCGGCGCGTAGCGGCGAATAGCGCCCATGTCGCCGGCCAGCACATCCGCGCGCTGGAACGGGGCTTCGACGCGGGAAACGCCAGGCGTGCCAGCCAGCGGAAAAAGGCGGCGGAACGGCTCATCCTTCAACTGCGCCAGCACGGGGCCGGCGCCCCGATCGAGCGCCACATTGTTGCCCAATGCAGTCGGCAAACGGAAGTAGATGATGGAATCGGCGTAGCTGATGTCGGCCGCTGTCTCTTCGAGGGCAGCGGCGAGTCCACGATGATTGAGACCCGGCACCATCAGGACATTCTTCTGGCTGAAGAGTCCAGGCTGCGCCTCGCTCGCCAGCCGCACCGCCCAACGCTCCAGCGCGCCCCGGATGCCGCCGCCGTCGAGCACGGGCGTCTGTTTGGCTGATTTGCGCAGCTGAGCGCCCACGGCGTGGGTGACAGAGACAGAGCCGAGGTTCAGCTTGGCAGACATGCCCTCCAAGGCAATGGCGTCCACCTTACCATCGTATTCTTGAATCAATTCGGCCACGCGGTCTTGATTGCCATCGGCGCCTATGCGGCGCACGGTAAGCGTCTGGCCCAGCAGGCTCACTTCCTGGACGGTCTCGCCGACTGGTCCGAGATGCAGGCTAAGAATCTGTTTCGTCATAATCCACCGCTTTCTTACTGTGTCCCAATTCCGATTGCAGTTTTTTGACGCCGGCAGGATGTACAGACCGCGTGAAACGCGGCGCGCCACATTTTCGCCAGGGTCGCGCTCTGAATTGATCGGTCAGATTGCGCTGTTATTATACTGGTACAGGCGCGGGGCGTCAAAGCCTTTGCCTGGCATCAATGTCACAATGTCACATCGTGTCAACGGCCAGAAAGGCAAGCCCCCCTATCAGCCTTGCGGTGATGGGAGGGCTTGTCGAATCAATCTGAATGGGCCGACCGGTCTGCGCCGGTTATGCGGCAGGCATCAGCGCGCGCAGGCGCGCCGCGAGTTCCTGGTATGACGTGACGCCAACCACGCGGTCAACCTCGGCCCCGCCCTTGAAATAGATCAAGGTGGGAATGCCGAGAATGCCGTATTTCTCTGGCGTCGCCGGATTGTCGTCTACATTGAGCTTGGCAATGACCGCTTTGCCATTGAACTCAGCCGCCAACTGCTCCACAGACGGCGCAATATAGTGGCATGGGCCGCACCAATCGGCCCAGAAGTCAACCAGCGCCGGCACGTCGGATTTGAGAACGCGCGACTCGAAGTCGCTGTCGCCGACCGGGGAAGGCAACGGCCGATTCGGATCATCCATGATCGCGGGGCGAGGCGCTTTGTCGCCGCCCAAGATTCGCCTAAAAATGCTCATCATACCACCTGTTTCTCGCGGCTGGCCTAGACGACTTCTGCAGCCGCGACAGGCTGCGTTTTGGCGCTCAAGAAATCCTCGATGCGCTGCTTGAGGTACGGATAAGGCACGGCGCCAATGATGGCGTCCTGCGGCTCGCCGTCGCGCACCAACAGCATGGTTGGGATGCTCTGCACGCCGTATTGACCAGCCCACACCGGGTTCTCATCGGTGTTGATCTTGGCCACGCGCAGCTTGCCGTCATACTCTGCAGCCAACTTCTCCAGCGAGGGCGCAATCATCCGACAAGGGGCGCACCAGGGCGCCCAGAAATCCACCAACACCGGAATAGACGAATTCAACACCACTTCTTCATACATCGCATCACTGACATGCATCGGTTTGGTAGCCATTGTTCCTCCTCGAAAACCTTTCAAGATTATAGCCGCGTCACAAGCGCCGCCAGCCGTTTCGCAGCTGGCCGAGCCTGGTTACTGCGGATCATTCCAGATTCGTTTTTCCACCATGGCGCACGCATGCGCCACGACCTCGATCCCAGACGCGCGGCAGAAATCAATCGCCCGCTGCGATTCCGCGCCTGGCTGCATCCAAACACGCCGGATGCCGGCGGCCGCTGCTTCCTTGACGATCATCTCGCTGACAGATGGGGGCACCACCAGGTCAATCACGTCGGGTCGTTCGGGCAAGGCCGCCAAATTCGGGTAAACCCGGTCGCCCAGAATCTCGGTCTCATGCGGATTCACCGCATAGACGCGGTAGCCGGCGCGGCGCAGGTCTTGATAGATTCGGCGCCCAAATTTGGTTGGGTTTGCCGATACCCCGACAACAGCCCATGTGGGACGGCCGACAAAATCGGCGATCAAATCTGCCTGGTTCAATAGACGCTGTCTCCGTTCACGTTGTCACCCCAGCACACGTGGCAATCCCTGCCATGCGGCGCCATCACGCCAACGACGATTGGCTGACGTCTCGCGCGGTGGTCATAGGCAGGCCGCTCAACGTGTCCACCAATTCATCCACCAGTTTCTCGGCCGAAGCGCCCGGCGCGGGATGCAGCAAACACTCTGTGGCATGCGCCCGAATCAACACCAGGCTCGTCTGCTGCACCGCCGAGCGGATGGCCGCCAGCTGCTGCAACACGGCCTGGCAGTCGCGGTCGTCATCCAGCATACGCTGCACGCCGCGCACCTGGCCTTCGATACGCTTCAAACGCCGCTGTAAATCGCCTCTGACCTCACTGCTGCCCAGTGCCATGCTTGACTCCTCGCGTACAATACTGGGGTAGAGTATATCACAAACTCCTCGGCTCGTCAAACGGCGTTGACACCCTTATGCGTTTATGGTATACTCGCGGCCCTGGCTGGCAAGGTCAGGCTGATGTTCTGACGAATCATGGCGCCTGACGGTGCGCGCAGTGAGCAGCTTCGGTTGTGATATTCACTGGCGAAGCCTGCTGGCGTGCGTAGCACTGATCTCTGCAAATACATGCGCGTTCTGGTTGTTAGCGACGAAGTTGAGCCTCACCTCTATGGCCCTGGCGCGGTTAGGCTGCAAGGCACGATAGATCTTCTGGTCAGTTGCGGGGACCTTCCATTTTATTACCTGGAATACCTGGCCGGAACGCTCAACGTTCCTAGCTATTTCGTTTTTGGCAACCACGGCTTCGAGCTGGAACACCGCGCCGACGAGATCGCCATTGCACATCCGCGCGTGGGCACCAACCTGCACGTGACGACGGTCAACGAGCGCGGTGTCTTGATGGCTGGCCTGGAAGGGTGCTTGCGCTACAGCCCCCATGGGCGTTTTCAGTATTCCGACAGCGAGATGTGGCAGCAGGCGCTGAGTCTCCTGCCGCGGCTGATCTTGAACCGGCTGCGCTACGGCCGCTATCTCGATGTGCTTGTTACCCATGCGCCGCCGTTCGGCATTCACGATCAGCCCGATCGCGCGCATACGGGTTTCAAGAGCTTTCTGTGGCTCTTGCGCACGTTTCGGCCGCGCTATCTTTGGCACGGCCACGTCCACGTGTACAATCGCAATCAGGTTATCGCGACGCGTTATTGCGAAACCAACGTCATCAATGTCTACCCACACCGGGTGATTGACGTATGAAGGCATGCATCTGACGGCAAAGGGTTGGGGAATCGGCATGAGCAAACCGATCACGGTCACCATTTTTGGCAGCTCGCGTTGTTCTGCGGACGCGACCTGTTATGCAGAGGCGCGCCAATTGGGCGCGCTGCTCGCGCGCGCGGGCTACGTCGTGGCGACCGGCGGTTACAACGGCACGATGGAAGCGGCCAGTCGCGGCGCGGCCGAAGCCGGGGGCCATGTCGTTGGCGTCACATGCGACGTTTTTTCTGGTTCGGTCACCAATCCCTGGGTGCATGAAGAGCGCCGCACAAGCGACTTGATGCAGCGCATGACCATTCTGGCTGGCATGGGCGACGCCATCGTCGCGGTCATGGGCGGCGTTGGCACCCTGGCCGAAGTGACCTACGTGTGGAATCTCCTGCAAATTGGGGTCATGACCCCGCGCCCGTTCCTGCTGCTGGGCGACGCCTGGCAGCCGATCCTGCGCGCCATCCGCGCCCACAGCCACATCGGCTCGTCGGTCGCGGCCCTGCCCGAAGTGATCGCCTCACCGCAAGAAATCCTTACCCGCCTGCAAGCCACGCTCCCATCCCCTTCTCGCCCCCTGGCGTAGCGCCTGGCGCGCGCACGGGGGGCCACAACGTCATATCGGGGACACGCACGACGTGCATGGTGTTGACCTGCACGTTGCACGTGGCGTTCTTACTTTGCACGTTGCATCTTTTCTTTGCATTTTGCGCCCTGCATTTTGCACTTTCAGCAAGGAGTTTTCGTCATGGCAGAAGAACTACGTATTACCCCGCGCGGGGAAGATTACTCGCGCTGGTACACCGATGTCGTGCAGCGCGCGGACCTGGCCGATTATTCGCCGGTCAAGGGCTGCATGGTGATCAAGCCCTACGGCTACACCCTGTGGGAAGCCATTCGCGACAGCCTGGATCGTCGTTTCAAAGAAACTGGCCATCAAAACGCATACTTCCCACTCTTCATTCCGATGAGCTTTCTGCAAAAGGAAGCTGAGCACGTCGAAGGTTTTGCGCCCGAGCTGGCCGTGGTGACGCATGGCGGCGGCAAGGAGTTGGAGGAGCCGCTGGTAGTGCGCCCTACGTCAGAAACCATCATCGGCCACATGTACGCGCAGTGGATTCGCTCCTACCGCGACCTGCCGGTGCTCATCAACCAGTGGTGCAACGTGGTGCGCTGGGAGATGCGCACGCGGCTGTTCCTACGCACCACCGAGTTCCTGTGGCAAGAAGGGCACACCGCGCATGCCACCTACGAAGAGGCGGAGGCGGAGACCGTGCAGATGCTCAACGTCTACGCTGACTTTGCCATCAATGACGCGGCCATCCCGGTCATCCGCGGCGTCAAATCCGCACGCGAGAAGTTCGCGGGCGCGGACAAGTCCTACACGATCGAAGCCATGATGGGCGACAAGAAGGCCTTGCAATCAGGCACGTCGCACAACTTGGGGCAGAACTTTGCCAGGGCCTTCAACATTCAGTACCTGGATAGGGCCAATCAACTGCAGCTCTGCTGGACCACCTCCTGGGGCTTGAGCACACGCATGGTGGGCGCTATCGTCATGACGCACGGCGACGACCAGGGCCTGGCGCTGCCGCCGAAGCTGGCGCCTTACCAAGCGGTCATCGTGCCGATCTGGCGCAAGGAGCAAGAGCAGGCGCTGGTGACGGAGTCAGCCATCGCGCTGGAGCGAGAGCTGAAGGCCGCAGGCGTGCGCGCCAAACTCGATCTGCGCGACAACTACTCGCCGGGCTTCAAGTTCAACGACTGGGAGATGCGCGGGGTGCCGCTGCGCATCGAGATTGGGCCGCGCGATGTGCAGAACGGCCAGCTCGTGCTGGCGCGGCGCGATGTGCCGGGTCGTGAAGGCAAGCGCAGCATCGAGCGCGCCGGCGCGGCCGCGGCCGTGCAGCAGGCGCTAAATGACATCCAGGCCGCCATGCTCGCGCGGGCGACGGCCTTCCGCGACGCCAACATCGTGGATGTCGCATCTTACGCCGAACTGAAGGAAGTGCTGGACGGGCCGGGCGGTTTTTGCCGCGCCTGGTGGGATGGCAGCAGTGAGGATGAGGACCGCATCAAGGAAGAGACGAAGGCCACCATCCGCTGCTTCCCGCTAGACCAGCCAGAAGGAAGCGGAACCTGCTTCTACACCGGACGGCCGGCGGAGAGAGTGGCGCTGTTTGGACGCGCGTATTGAGTAAGAGACCGGAGACCGGAGACCGGAGACCGGAGACCGGAGACCGGAGACCGGAGACCGGAGACCGG